>Ga0081479_110892_pt1 | contig 206173 bp, 190 predicted proteins | sample MamHotmetagenome_FD_70984 | JGI IMG/M metagenome (GOLD analysis project Ga0081479, IMG submission 70984) | Hot spring cone microbial streamer communities from Mammoth Hot Spring (Liberty Cap Streamers), Yellowstone National Park, USA - T=72 v2... | ecosystem: Environmental > Aquatic > Thermal...
CTGCCTCTTACCTGCTCCAAAACATATTCTTATCTACGAAGATGAAGACGGAGAATATTATACTAGGCTTTTTGCAAAAGAACAAAGCTACAAATCCATGCTTAAAATTCTAGGTTATTAATTTTAAAAATTTTAAAAAATTTCGTTTTATATTTTTTTACTTTTTCTAAGATTCATTTTATGAAAAAAATTATTTTTTCTATTCACGTTGTTTTCAATTATGTCCATTACATTTGGACAAACAATTCCCAATGGCAATTTTGAAAACTGGAACAAATTTCTCTTCAAATAATTTGCAGGATATCCATTCAATTCTGCAAAAAAGGCTAAGATGTATTATTCGGGAAACTTGCTATCAACGATATAAAAAGTCACAGACGCTTATGATGGTTCTTATGCTGTAAAACTATCCTCGCACATTGTAGGAACAGATAGCATTTTGGGATATTTCGTCAACACAAATCCTGATCATTATCCTTGGCATGGAGGTTTTGCTTTAACGGAAAAGCCAACAGGTATCACAGGTTTTATAAAGCAAATTTTGGTGCTAACCATTCAGCCATCATAGCTGTTAATTTTAACAAAAATGGTTCTTCGATTGGCACTTACGTATACAAGATCGGAGGCAATACAAGTTCTTATACAACTTTTTCATTCACGTTTAATCCACCTTTGCCAGCAACTCCTGATTCAGTACAACTAGGTTATGCTTGCGGAGATCCTTTTAACCATATAACCTATGATGGAAGCTGGATCATTTTAGACAAAATTTTTTTCACGGGGATTTCAACACAACCTGTGGGTATGAATGGAAGCTTTGAAAATTGGGAGACGGATAGTGTACATACTTTAAAAGATTGGTATGTAAATTCAGACCCTATGGCCATATCAAGATCAACTGATGCTTATATAGGAGCATATGCTGTTAGAATTGAAACTCTATCTGATAATGAAGGAGGAACTGATATTGGAGCCATTGGGACAGGCCTATGGACAAACCTTGGGCTTGTAGGCGGTAGGCCATATACTTTAACAAAAGATACGCTTGTCTTAGCTTACAAATATTTTCCTCAAAACAATGATTCTGCTTTTGTTGAAATATTCTTCAAGGGTATTAATTATCCAAATCCTTATGGTATACCGTTTTTCTTAACCAACACAGCTACATACACCGTTGTTGAATTTCCATTTGAACTTTTGTCTGCACCCGACACACTAGTTATCTTTTTAGCATCAAGTCATTGGCAACATACTGATTCAATGTATGCAGGTTCAACTCTCTTTGTGGATAAAGTATATCTAAAATCCGAGCCTAATGTTTCCGTACCATATATAGCTAAACAAAAAAATGTCACCCTCTATCCCAATCCTGTTTCTGAAATATTGCGTGTCAATGCTAGTGATGAAATAAAGGAAATTCACTTATATTCTGCTGATGGAAAACTCTTACAATCATTAGTAGTTAATGGAAAACAATTTTCCATCCCCGTCCAAACGCTACCCGAAGGAAACTACTTCATTAAAATTCAATTCCAAGACCTGGATTGGATTAAGCCTTGGGTAAAAAAGTAAAGTGATTTTTTAGATTTTTTAAATGATAAAACCCCTTCTTTCGAAGGGGTTTTTATTCTTAATGATGATTTAAATCATTTTTAAGAAAATTTTATATTTTGGGTATATAGTTGGCAAAAAATGAAAGTCATTACTTATTTTGAAGTAGAACGAAAAGAAAATCCACACGGTGTAGATGTTCGCGTATTATACGACCATGAAAACGCTCAAGCAGTTCACATAACACTTGAACCTGGAGAAAATCTAAAATTGCACAAAACACCTGTAGATGTATTTTTTTATATTCTTAAAGGCACACCCACCGTCATTATTGGCGAAGAAAGCGCAATATGTCAAATTGATCAACCTATAGAATCTCCAGCCCATATTCCCCATTCAATTGCGAATCCGAACAACAAACGTGTCCGCGTGTTGGTTGTAAAAGCTCCGAGACCCACTACAAAATCCCAAATACTTTAAAAAATTATTTTAACAAATCAGCTAATTTTGCTCAAACATCGCTTAATGAAAGATAAGCTTGATAGCATAGAAAGTGCGTTAGAAGAATTACGACAGGGACGAATCATTATCGTAGTGGATGATGAAAATCGAGAAAATGAAGGAGATTTTATTGTTGCTGCCGAAAAAATAACACCAGAGATTGTTAATTTCATGGCTAAATATGGACGAGGCTTAATCTGTGCCCCACTCACCGAGGAACGGGCAGAAGAATTAAAACTTGATTTGATGGTAAAAGAAAATACTTCGTTGCACGGAACTCCATTTACTGTCTCCGTTGATTTGATAGGACATGGCTGTACTACTGGTATTTCTGCTGCAGATCGAGCTAAAACCATTTATGCCTTAAGTGATCCGTCGACAAGACCGGAAGATCTCGGTCGCCCAGGGCATATTTTTCCACTTAGAGCCAAAAAAGGAGGGGTGCTCGAACGAGCTGGACACACGGAAGCGAGCGTAGATCTCTGCCGGCTCGCTGGTCTAAAACCCGTTGCAGCTCTTGTTGAAATCATGAACGATGATGGCACCATGGCTCGCTTACCTCAACTGTTCGAAATAGCTGATCGCTTTAATTTGAAAATAGTCTCCATCAAAGACCTTATAGCTTACAGATTAAAAAACGAAAGCCTTATCCGAAAAGAAGAAGAAGTCAATTTGCCAACGCAATATGGTACCTTTAAACTTATAGCTTTCACACAAATTACGAACAACCTTATTCATCTAGCCCTAGTCAAAGGTGATGTAAATACAAATGAACCTGTTCTAGTACGCGTTCACTCGTCCTGTGTAACAGGAGACATATTTGGAAGTTATAAATGTGACTGTGGACCTCAACTTCACAAAGCCATGGAAATGGTCGAACAAGAAGGTCGTGGACTTGTGCTTTATATGAACCAGGAAGGCCGAGGTATTGGCCTTATAAATAAACTCAAAGCTTATCACCTGCAAGAATTAGGTAAAGATACTGTAGAAGCCAATTTAGCTCTGGGGTTTAAGGATGATGAAAGGGATTATGGTATAGGAGCTCAAATCATCCGATACTTAGGCATAAAAAAAATGAAGCTCATTACAAATAATCCTATAAAACGCATAGGTCTTGAAAGCTATGGAATTGAAATTGTTGAGACGATACCTCTTATTGTTCAACCAAATCCTTACAATTTCCGCTATCTTGAAACGAAACGACTGAAGATGGGTCATCAAATCAATCCGGAAGAATTAATGGATTAAAATTGCATAATTCGAAAATTATTCAGAACTTTGCACCACAATTTTTAAAACATAACAGTATATGGCGTTAAGAATTAGGTTACAACGCCATGGTAGAAGGAATAGACCTTTTTACCATGTAGTCGTTGCAGAAAGTCGGGCCCCACGAGATGGGAAGTTTGTAGAAAAGCTTGGGTATTACGATCCACTAACCCAACCAGCTACGATTGAAATTAATTTTGAACGTGCTTTGTATTGGTTAAATGTTGGAGCACAACCAACAGAAACAGCAAAAGCACTCCTTTCAGCTAAAGGTGTACTTTACAGACGACATTTGGACATTGGTGTGAAAAAAGGTGCTTTAACCCAAGAACAAGCCGATGCGAAATTTAATGAATGGTTAGCCAAAAAAGAAGCTAAGTTAAATGAGCTGAAGAAAAAATACGAAGAGGCAAAACGCAAAAAACAAGAAGAAAGATTAAAACTCGAACAAAAAGTTCGCGAAGAAAGAGCTAAAAAACTAGCTGAAAAGGCTTCTGAAAAAGCTGAATCCACTGAAAATACTTCTGAAAACGAATAATAAAAGCATGCCCACTCCCATTACAAAAGATTTGATGGTAGAAGTGGGCATCGTTTTAAAAACACACGGTACCAACGGAACTGTTCGTGTTTTTTTTGGCAATGGTGTCCTACCCATAAATATTGAATGTGTTTTATTTGTAAAAATTGAGGGGATGTTTATTCCCCTTGTTCCTTTGTATGTAGAAGAATTAAGCGATGAAGAATTTTTTTATAGGTTCTATTTTATCGACAATATCAATAAAGCAAAACAAATCGTAAAAAAATTTTTATATTTACCTTATTCCACATGCAAAATTATTGATCCCACATCGATTGGACGCTATTTGGAAGGTTACGCCTTGTTAAATGAAAAAAAAGTCCCTATAGGCCAAATCAAATCTGTAATACCAGGTAAGCAAACTTTATTTGAAATTGAAAATCAGCTCGGTAAAGTTTTTTACCTTCCTGGCGTAAAAGATCTGATCCTTCACATCGACCGATTACAGCGAAAAATAGTTATGCAAATTCCCAAAGAATGGGAACATTTGTATGAGCAATGACCTTTTCCACTTTCGTGGTTTTACAGTTCAGCAGCACGAATCACTCATGAAAGTTCACACCGATGGTGTGTTGTTAGCAATTTTTTCGTCAGAACATCACCCTCAAGCAAAAAGTTTTGTAGAAATTGGTTGTGGTCTTGGATATGTTTCTCTCCTACTTGCAAAAGCTGGAGCAAAAAGAATTCTCTCTATCGACAACAATCCACTGGCCATTCAAATGACACAATTAAACATAGAGCAAAATGCTCTCTCTTCAACAATTGAAGCTCGATGTATTTCTATTCAACAATGGGTTAACGAAAACACTGAAAAATTTGACGTGATCGTAAGCAATCCCCCCTACTTTGTAAACAGCTACCCCTCGCCTTACGAAGCTAAACAAGCTTCTCGCCATGATCTGGATAACTGGAAACATTGGTTCATCAAAGCAAGCATGCACCTTACAGAGGAAGGAGAAATTCATCTCATATACCCGTTTTTAGCATCTTACAAACTGGAAACTCACTTTTTTGGTCAAGATCTTTTTCTTCATCGCTACTGGATTATTCATTCTTTACGAAAAAACCCTCCTATCTTACGCGTTATGGCTTTTGGTAGAAAAAAATGTAAGAATCCACTAAAAAAAATAATAACCATCCGTGAGAACGAGCATAATTATACGGATGAATATCTCAAACTGGTTGAAGATTACCTTTTTTTGTAAAATGCATAATTTTGTACTCCATGAAGGTAAAAATCAAAAATATAAGTCCCTATTCCAGTCCAACATATGCAACTTCAAATGCAGCAGGTCTTGATTTACAAGCTAATATTCAAGAACCCATCACTTTAAAACCTCTGGAAAGAACCTTGATTCCCACGGGATTATTTATTGCTTTACCTGTAGGATATGAAGCTCAAGTAAGACCTCGAAGTGGACTTGCTATCAAACATGGCATAACAGTTTTAAACACTCCTGGAACCATTGATAGTGATTACAGAGGGGAAATCAAAGTTATTTTAATTAACCTTGGTAACGAAGAGTTTACCATTTCTCCAGGCGATAGAATTGCTCAACTCGTTATTACTGCTCACGCTCGCATTGAGTGGGAAGAAGTTGATGCATTAGATGATACCGAACGAGGAGAAGGTGGATTTGGTCATTCAGGCATATAATAAATTAAAGGTATGAAGCTCATTATTCCCATGGCAGGACAAGGAAAAAGGATGCGACCTCACACGCTTACCGTTCCTAAACCACTCATAAAATTAGCAGGTAAGCCCATCGTAGAACGATTAATTGAAGAAATTACTTTAGCATCCCTAGGCAAAATTGATGAAATGATATTTATTATCAATAACTTTGGGGTAGAAGTGGAAGACTATTTGTTGACCATAGCTCAAAAATTCAATGCCAAAGGTCACATCCGTTATCAAGAAAAGCCGCTTGGAACAGCTGATGCTATCAACTGTGCAAGAGAATTTCTGGAAGGCCCCGTCATCATCGCTTTTGCCGATACTCTTTTCTTTACCTCCCAACAAATGAATTTAGATTTAGACGCCATCATATGGGTGAAAGAAGTTGAAAATCCCTCCGCTTTTGGCGTAGTTAAAGTAAATAAAGAAAATAAAATAATAAGCTTTCACGAAAAACCAAAACAACTTATTTCTAACCTCGCTATGGTGGGAATTTACTATTTTAAAAACGCTACCCTTTTGAAAAAAGAAATCGATTACCTTTTAGAAAATAAAATCATGGGAAATGGTGAATATCAACTTACGGATGCTCTAACCAACATGCTGAACAAAGGTTTTTCTTTCTACGCTCTCCCCATTGATGAATGGCTCGATTGCGGAAACAAAGAGGCCACCATTTACTCCAACAAACGAATTTTAGAGCGTCATGGTAAAAATGATATTTCAAAAACTGCCAGCATCGAAAATAGCATTATTATTCCACCTTGTTATATCGGCGATTATGTTACCATAAGAAATAGCATTGTGGGGCCTTTCGTGTCTATTGAAGACCACACTTATGTGCAGGACTCAATTATAACGAATTCCATCATCCAGCGACATAGCTCTATAATTAACGCTAACATCGATAATTCCATGATCGGAAATTATGTTGAATACCACGACAAGCACAAAGAACTAAACGTAGGAGATTATACCATCATAAATTAACCTTAAGCATGAACAAGGGAATTTATTCAAAATACTATGGACTTTTGTTACTTGTAGGGGTTACTTTTTTACTTTGGGCATGTAGATCTCACAAGGAAACATATCTCGACAATGATGCAGCTATCAAATTAACCACCAAATATCTTGAAGGTTTTCGCCAAGAATTCCTCCTACAAAACGAAACAGCAAAAAATATTTTTTATAACATTATAGCCACCCACCCAACTCATCATCCTTCTCATTATGAATTAGGAAAAATCTACATCAATGAAAAAAATTACCAGCAGGCCATCGAGCATTTAAGCAAAGCTTCAAAATTAGATCCAGACAATTACTGGTATAAAATTTTACTTGCTCATGCTTACATGATGATTGGAAATTATGAACAAGCCATAGAAGTTTATCAAAAGCTAACTGCAAAATATCCTAACAGCACAGATTTCTTTAGCCGTCTTGCAGACCTGTACATGATGGCGAACAAACCCGAAAAATCGCTTGAAATTTTAAATCTTTTAGAAAAGCGAATTGGAGCATCGGAAGAAATTTATCAAAAGAAAATCAATATTTTACTTTCCATGGGTGAAAACGAAAAAGCTTTTCAAGAACTTCAAAAACTGATAAATTTATCGCCAGATAATCCTGAATACACATTTAAATTAGCTGAATATTACTTGAGAAGCGGTAGACTAAACCTCGGATATAAATTCCTCAAAAAAACCATAGAAATAGACCCGCAAAATACTTTAGCACAATTGTATTTAGCTGATTATTATTTTTCTGTGAAAGACACCCCAAAAGCTAAAGATCAAGTTTCCTGGATTATTAACAGCAACAATTTTTCCGTGGATGACAAAATTTTTATTTTGCTTTCAATACTCGATAAAAAAGAACTTTACGGAGATACATCAATCATCTATACATACCTTGAAAGTGTTTTAAAACAATATCCGGAAGATGCTAAAGTCTGGGCGCTAGCTGGAGATATTTACAGCAGAAATAAAAAAAATACGGAAGCTATTTCTGCCTGGCAACAAGCAATAAGACTAGATTCTTCACGATATCTTGTATGGGAAAGTCTTTTAATTACTGAACTTTTGACCGACGATCGAAAAGGTCTTCTGGAATACTTGCCGCGAGCTATGGATCTTTTCCCCGAACAAGTTCATTTACACATAATCGAAGCCTATGTCAATTTTATAAAACAAAATTATGAAGAAATTTACTCTTCTCTACCCCTCTATTTAAAGCATGCTCAAAACCTAGATCTTTCTACCCTTGGGAATGCTATCTTATATTTAAGTGAGCAATATATTTCCAACGCAACAAAAGAATCACAAGAAACAAATGAAATAAACTTATTTTCCAAAAACGAATTACTCGCATATCATTACTTTTTATTTTTACTTTCTTATAAGCAAGATACTTTAAAAGCAATGCAATGGGCTGAAAAAAACAATTTCACGCATCCTGTTCATGCTGGGCTTTATAAATCCCTGCAGGCTTTTATGAGCAATAATTACGTACTAGCTTTATCATCTATCCAAAAGGTAAAAGATCAATTGGAATTTTATCCTGAAATGGCTGAATTAGCTGGAGACATATCCATCCGATTGAATAAGCATGATGCAGCCTTAAATTGGTGGAACAAAGCATATATTTTTACAAAATCATCCCGACTAGGTGAAAAAATTCAAAAATATTCTACACATGAAAAGAAGTAGGAATTTCTTTTTTTACTTTTCCATCACTTTGAGTATCATTTTTTGGGGTTGTAAATCACATCAAAAAAAAGAAAATATTTCTTTGTCGCAAGCTAATCAAAAAGTGACACAGACAAATGATTCGATTTTTCAAAGCTCTACTATAGATTCTATTTTCTTACAACTTGAAAGAAATTACATTTTGCCAGTTACCTTGTCGGGAAAATTTAATTGCACCTACGTAGCAGAAAAAGATAATTATAACTTTAGCGGCATAATTCGATTAAAAACAAATAAACTCATATGGATTAGTATCAAATCTTTGTTAAACATCGAGGTTGCACGTTTTCTCATAACGCCCGATTCCATTTATTTTGTTAATCGTCTGAACAAAACTTATTTTAAAGGAAATTTTCAAGATGCGTTTCAATTGTTCAACATTAACATTGATTTTGATATAATACAATCTTTTATTCTCAATAAAGATTTTGCATATTACGAAAAAAATATTTTTAAAGTTAATTATGAAAAAGACAATATCTTGCTAAGCACTCCTAACCGAGTAAAGCTTAAAAAATACGTAAAAAACAAAGAAGAACTAAATAAAGTTTATATCCAAGACATTTGGATTGATCCTGCTATTTGGAAAATTAAAAAGCAAAAAATTAAAGAAATTACAAATCCAAATTTATTGTTCATATTTGAATACAACAATTTTAAAGAAATTAGTCCAAGCAAATTATTTCCACATGATTATTTGATTGAATTAAACACTAATAAAAAAACCAAATTAACTGTATCTTTTTCTAAATTAACTTTGAATGATTCTATTTATACTAATTTTAGAATCCCATCTGATTATTCAAATATGATTGAGAAAAAATGAAAAAAAATTTTTTCATTCTTTTTTTACTGACACTTATATTTTTAAATGCTCAAAAAAATAGTACAATAAACTCATATAAAGAAAAACAAAAAAAGCTTCATCAGGAAATTAATTTTCTTAACCAAGAACTTCAAAAAATTTCATCAAATAAAAAAAACATCGAGCAACAAGCGATTTTGATTAATAAAAAAATTACAATCCATCGTGAATTACTTTCCAATACCGAAAATGAAATAAATTCCCTTTCATCTATGATTGAAGAAAATAGATTAATCATCCGAAAACTTGAAAAAAATATCGAGTTTCTAAAAAAAAGATTAATTACCATCATACGCATGCTTTACCTTCTGCGTCATCCATCAGCTTCGTTATCTTTTATTTTAAGTGCAAATTCTTATCAACAAATCTACCGTCGATATATTTACTTATCAAAAGCAAAAATTTTATTGAAAGATAACCTATACCAGCTAAAAAAATCTCTCAACTTACTATACAAAGAAATAGAATCCTTGCAAAAACTACAACAAGAAAAAAATTTGGCCAAAATAAATTTTGAACAACTTTTAGAAAGCCATCAGAAAATCTTGATGCAACAAGAAACACTAAAAAAACAAGCTCAACAAAAAGAAATTACATTGCGGAAGCAAATCGAAATAAAAATAAAAGAATTAGAAAAAATAAATAAGAAAATTGCTGAAGCTATCAAAAAATCTAATAAGGTTAAGTATGTAACAAAAAAATCACCATCTATTACGAGCAAAAAAAACCTATTAAAAAATTCATCATCTAAAAAAACATCCGAAAACGTAAATGCAAACGAAAAAAATCTACCTTGGCCTGTGTCGGGAAGTGTGGTCGGTTATTTTGGAGAATATTCACATCCATTATTTGAAGACATCAAATTAAAAAACAATGGTATTGACATTCGTTGCACAAATGGTTCAACAGTAAAAGCTGTTGAAGAAGGCATCGTAAGCCAAATTGTACCCTTGGAAAAAAATAACTTTCTCATCATTATTAACCACAACGATTTTCTTTCGGTTTACAGTAATATCACCCGACCCCTCGTTCAAGCAAAACAAGAGGTTTCTACAAACACACCCATTGGGATTATTGAAAGTTCCGAAAATCCAACCCTGCATTTCGAAATTTGGAGAAACAAAGTTCCCGAAAACCCATTGAATTGGTTAAAAAAATAATTTAAAAAATTTTCTAAAGAAGTTTGTTTTTTAAAAATTATTTCGTAATTTTGCGAAACAAAAAACAAAAATTATGGAAATCAAAATTTTAGGAACAGGTTGCCCAAAATGCAGAAGACTAGAAGAAATTGTACGGGAAATAACAAAAGACATAGATCCTCAACCTCAAATTACTAAAGTGGAAGATATTTCTGATATACTGAGCTATGGTATTATAAACACACCTGCTCTGGTGATCAATGAAAAAGTTGTACTGAGCGGTCGAATTGGCTCTAAAGATGAAATCAAAGAAATCATTTTAAAACATAAAAATTAAGCATATGAAAGCTATTCTTCGTTCTGCTTTAATGTTGGTAGTTACTTTATCGTTTTTATTCAGTTGTCAGCCTAATAAAAATGCTGAAAAAGAAAAAGGATCTTCATTTGCAGCTATTGATTCTAATACAACTACACCTATTGTTCTCATCTATAATTTTTACGGAACACATCGATGCCCTTCTTGTGTAGCCATTGAAAACGCAACTATAGAAACACTGGATAGCTTTTATCGTGAAGAAGTAAAAGCAGGAAAGATCAAACGTTTCGGGATAAACATTGATGATCCACAAAATGAAGAGCTTTGTAAAAAATACGAAGCTTATGGTTCGAGCATCTATGTAACCCAAATACTCAAAGGAAAAGCTCAAACAAAAAACCTGACAGGAGAAGGTTTTAAGTATGCTCTTAATAAAAAAGAAAAGTTCATTGAAATTTTAAAATCAACCATTGATCAATTTTTAAAAGAAGAATAAATCATGAAAAAGTTGTTTTCGTTTATTTTAATAGTTTTTTTTGTAAGCCTGTTTTATGGGCAACAGGTCATACAACTTACACCTAAAACAAAATTATTAGTTTATTACTTTCATGTGACCCACCGCTGCAATACTTGCATGAAAATTGAAGAAACGGTAAAAAAAGTGCTTACCACATATTTTCCAAACGAACTAAAAAACAATGTAATTATTTTTCAATCCTTTAATTGTGAGCTACCAGAAAATAAAAAGTTGGTTGAAAAATATCAAGCTTACGGATCAACACTTGTTTTGACCTCCATTAAGAATGGGAAAGAAATGAAAGTAGAAGATATTACTGAATTTGCTTTTTCTAAAATCAACAATGAAACTCTTTTCACCACAGAATTCCGGAATAAAATAAAAGAATTTTTGGTTTTATAACCTTTTTGTATGGAAATATGGCTAAAGTTTCTTGAATCCAGTAATTATCCTATCCTAACTGCTTTTATTTTAGGGATAATGACAGCCATTAGCCCTTGCCCACTCGCAACGAATATTACAGCTATTGGTTTTATTAGTAAAGACTTAGAAAGTAAGCGACGCGTTTTTCTAAATGGCATATGGTATACCCTTGGAAGAGCCATTACTTATACTGCAATTGCAATTATCATCTATTTTGGCGCAAGCACATTTAACATAGCACGGTTCTTACAAGCTAATGGCGAGAAATTCTTAGGCCCCCTTCTCATTATCATTGGAATTTTACTTCTGGATCTTATTAAGCTTAATGTGTCTACATCTATTAACTTGTCTAAACGCCTTGAAAATTCGATGAACAAAGGTAGATGGTGGAACGCCCTTATGTTGGGGATGGTTTTTGCTCTGGCTTTCTGTCCATACAGTGGAGCATTGTATTTTGGCATGTTAATACCTCTTACCATTAGCAGTCCGGGGATGATTATTTTACCTGTAATTTTTGCCATTGCTACGGGGCTTCCTGTCATCTTATTTGCCTACTTAATTGCCTATAGTTTTGCTAGTTTAGGTAAGTTTTACAATGGAATCAAAATCTTTGAAAAATGGTTTAGACGAATCGTAGCAATTTTGTTTATTGCTGTCGGTATGTATTACATTTTTCTGTTTTTCTTAAAAAGTTAAAAAACATGGAATGGAAAAAAGAAATAAAATTACTGGGGTGGATTATTGCCGTTTTTTTAATTGTGTTCTTTCTCCCTTTGGAAAATGAAAGCTTTTTTACCGCTATTAGAGCCACTTTTGATTTGCTAAGGTGGTATGCTCGTGAACATGTTATTTTATGTTTACTACCTGCATTTTTTATTGCTGGTGTAATTGCTATTTTCATAAGTCAAGCAGCAGTTATCAAGTACTTGGGGGCTCAGGCTAAAAAATGGGTAGCATATTTAGTAGCTAGTGTCTCGGGATCTATATTAGCCGTATGTAGTTGCACGATTCTACCTCTTTTTACTAGTATTTACAAACGTGGAGCAGGACTTGGTCCAGCTATAGCTTTCTTATATTCAGGTCCTGCCATTAACATATTGGCTATTATTATGACTGCAAGAATTTTAGGGATCGAGATGGGTGTAGCTCGTACGATAGGTGCTATTTTATTTAGCATCATCATAGGTCTCATCATGGAATTAATTTATAGAAAAGAGGAAAGAATTAAGGCCGAAAACATGATGCATGTTGAAATTCCTCCCGAAAAACGCCCAGCATGGCAAACAGTTTTTCATTTTTTCGTTCTTGTTTTTATACTTGTGTTTGCTAATTGGGGAAAGCCTATTGGAGACACAAGTAGTGTGTTTTACTACATGTGGTACTATAAATGGTATATTACCGCATTCTTCGCCCTTCTTTTAGCTTTCTCGTTAGTTTTTATTCTCAAAATAAAATGGCAATGGGTTGTGCTAGGTATCATAGTAACTGTAATATCAGCGTGGTTATCCTCGACCTTCATAAATAAAGCTACATATGTACCCCTTATCCCTATGGTAGTGGGCATAGCAAGTTTAAGCCTTATGACGCTTTTTGACAAAAATGATGAAGAAAACAAAGAATGGACGCTTGCAAGCTGGGATTTTGCAAAACAAATTTTACCCCTGTTAGGACTTGGCGTTGTAATAGCAGGATTTCTACTAGGTTCAACACACGATGGAAAAACCATTGAAGGAATAATTCCTAACCACTGGGTCGCTATGCTCGTAGGAGGTAATTCTCTATTTTCTAACTTTTTTGCATCTTTCATAGGTGCTTTTATGTATTTTGCGACATTAACTGAAGTGCCCATACTCCAAGGGCTCATAGCTACTGGCATGGGGAAAGGACCTGCATTAGCGTTATTACTAGCCGGACCCTCCCTTTCCTTACCCAATATGCTGGTTATTCAAAAAGTGTTGGGAACTCAAAAAACTATTGTCTACGTTTCACTCGTTGTCATCATGTCAACCCTTACCGGCCTTATATACGGTTACCTCTTTTAAAATCATTTTTATAGACACATGGTAAAGATATTGTCTCGTAACAAGTGAACTTAAGTTAATGTTAGCGGGTAAAACAGTTCCACCGCCAATATTGATATACCCTGTCTTTGCATTTGCTCCATTAGCCCCTAAATTTGCTCCTGCTATTACTCCTATTGTGGAATTCCAAGTAAACGCAGCATAATATTGACCTGGATTTAAAGTTCTATTTGCTTGAATAGGGGTTATTATATGTAGTCCTACACCTGTTGATAGAGAACCCGCCCCACCGTTTAAAAGCAAATTTCCCTGTGCATCATAAATCCCACATCACCCACCGCTCCTAAAGCTCTTGTAACTCTATTCGCATCTAATTTAAGGTTATTCTACCCGGTAGGTAAAAAGGGGTAATTAAAATGGCCGTATTGGAGGGTTTAGCTGCTGTAGCTGCTATTGTCCCATTAATGGTTGCTGCCACATCCATTTCAGGCATAGTTCACGTAGGACCTGACCCAGTCCAGGTTAACACATCTCCTTTGGTACCAGAAGTGGCTTTCCTTAAAACACCCTCGTTTCCAACCACAACAATGGTGTATCCCCAGCTGTAACATTAGATTGTACACGCACTTCAGCATTTACATCTAAGGTGCTTAAAGGACTGGATCTGTTTATTCCTATTTGACCATTCGTATTAAGCCACATCCTTTCAATATTGTTGGTTTTAAAATTAAAAGTTTGTTATCAAGGGTACCCAAAAATGGATAGAAGGATCAATTTTTGCATTTCCTCGTTAAACCAAACAAGTTTTTCTTGAGTAAAAAGCCTTAACCATTTCAAACCATTCCAGTAATAAAAACCTAGTTTAACATCTTTTTGATAAGCAGTGTTATATATCAACAATCTCACAGCAGGATTACTAATAGTTGTAACATCCGACGTACTATTCAATGAGATACGATGAATTAATACCCCTTTATCAGTTGCTTGAACTTCCAACATGACAGAAAGGTCTAGAGTGAAAACATTTGCACCTATACCAATTCCTTGACTATTCAAGATGGAATATAATGATATGAATTAAATGGTAAAAACATTGTTGGTTCTCATACTATGAAATTTTTATCTTCTACAAATATAATACATAAAAATTACTAAAACAAACTTAAGTAAATATAAATATTTAACCTAGTTGATATACTTAATGCTAAAAAATTCAGCTTAAGTTAAAAAAAATTTACTCAAAAATGAATTAAAAATGTGTGAATTTTTTTAAAAACTTACACATGTAAGATGCAAATAAATTTTAGAAATGATTGTTGGTAATTATAAAATTTATAATTTCGCAGGTGATAAGGAGAGATGCTCGAGTGGTTTAAGAGGCACGCCTGGAGAGCGTGTATACCCCAAAAGGGTATCGTGGGTTCGAATCCCACTCTCTCCGCACAACAATTCAAACCAAAACGTATGAAAAAGGTCATTGCAATCATTGGAATTTTAAGCATGTTTGTACTGGTTAGTCCAGTAAAAGCTTTTGCAGCATCAAACGACAAAAAAGCTGTTGACACCGTTAAACAAGACACAACCAAAAAGGACACTGCTGCAGCAAGCTCTGCACAAGCAACAAATCAAGCTTCAACAGAACAACCGCAATCAAAAACTTTTCATCAAGTTTTAAAAGAAAAGTTTATCGAAGGAGGTGCAGGCTGGATGACCCCTATTTTGCTTGTCTTTGTACTCGGTTTGGCTATTGTAATTGAAAGATTAATTTACTTAAATTTTAGCAAAATCAACACAACAAAATTCTTGCATAAAATTGAAGAACTTCTTAAGCAAAATAAACTTGAAGAAGCAAAAGAATTGGCAAGAAACACAAGAGGTCCTGTTGCTAGTCTTGTTTATCAGGGATTAGACCGCTATAACGAAAGTATTGATAATATTGAAAAAGCGGTGGTAACCTATGGTGAAGTTCAGATGGGACGCCTTGAATCAGGACTTAGCTGGATAGCTTTGTTTATTGCTCTATCACCCATGCTCGGGTTCTTGGGTACCGTTGTTGGGATGGTTCAAGCATTTGATGACATCGAAAAAGCTGGAGACATTTCTCCTACCATTGTTGCAGGGGGTATGAAAGTTGCTCTAATTACCACTGTCTTTGGGCTTATTTCTGCTATTATCCTTCAGCTTATGTACAGTATCATCGTATCCATGATTGAATCTCTTGTTAACCAGATGGAAGATGCATCTTTGTCTTTCATGGATGTCATTTACAAGCTTAAAAAATAATTGTTATGAAAAATAAAAAGCTTCTTTCTTTGGGTTTTATTATCTTGTTAGTCATAATAGCAGCTTTGTGTGTTTTTGGAGCTATTGATTTAAGATTGTACGTAGCCTATGCAACATTTTTTACAGCTCTGATTCTTACTTTTGGCTTTTTCCTTTATAACATGATTGCAAATTTCAAAAAAAATCTACCACTACTTATTTCTATTGTGGGAATAATTACTCTACTGATTATTTATTATTTCATAACACCTCGCAACGATGTTGACCCTATGATATTTGAAAAAACAGGAACATCTCTTGCGTGGAGTCCTATCATAGGAGCAGGATTGTACTTCCTTTATACTTTGTTAGGTTTATTTACTCTTATCTTAATATTTTTTTCAATTAAAAATCTAAACAAATAAACCATAGCCATGGCAAAAAAAATTCCCGAATTAAATACATCTTCCATGGCAGACATAAGCTTTTTGTTGTTAACTTTTTTCTTACTTACTTCAAGTATTGATACCGATTCTGGATTACTCCGTAAGCTTCCCCCACTCCCTACCAAAGATCAGGAAAACATCAAAGTGAAAGAAAGAAATGTTCTCCCCATTCTCATAAATGCATATGACAAACTCATGGTCAAGGGAAAAATCATGGAAGTTAAAGATTTACGTAAAACAGTTAAAGAGTTCTTCCTGAATCCTTACAATGATCCCAATTTGCCTGAAAAAACTGAAGTAAATTTACCATACATAGGGAAATTCATGAAGTCAAAAGGTATAATTTCCCTTAAAAATGACCGAGGAACATCGTATGAAATGTACATTAAGGTTTCGAATGAAATTACGGCTGCTATTAATGAACTACGTGATGAATTATCGATGAAAGTTTTTAATAAGCACTTCAAAGACCTTGTCGATGAAAAACAAATAAAGGCAATTTCAGATGCATATCCAATGGCCATTTCAGAAGCAGAACCTGAAGATGTAGGAGGGACGAAAAAATGAGCATGTTCAAAAAGTCAGATAAAAAAGAAGTTCCCGCCATAAACACCGGGAGTATGTCGGATATTATTTTTATGTTTCTCTTCTTTTTCATGGTTATTACCAAAATACGCGAAGCAACACTTCTTGTAAAAATTAATCCTCCGGCTGCAACTGAAGTTCAAAAACTTGAAAGAAAAAACTTAGTTTCTTACATTTACATCGGGGTGCCCATAAATCCTAAGTTTGGAAGTGAACCTCGTATACAGGTAAATGATCAGTTCATCACAATAGCTGCTGTGATTGATTTTATTGAAAAAGAAAGAGCAGCAAGATCAGAAGCTGATAAGCCCTTTCTAACTACTTCACTCAAGGTTGATAAAAATATAAAAATGGGTATTGTAACTGATGTAAAGCAAGAACTTAGAAAATGCGGGGCTTATAAAATCAATTATTCAACCAAAAAAGGAAAAGTGGTTGATTAATAACAAAATAATTGCATGAAAAAAGCTGTCCATGGTGGCAGCTTTTTTTATTTTCTTCTGGTAACTAGTTAAATTATTCATGCTGCTGATGTTAAAAATTCTTATTCTTCGCTTCTAAGTATTTCTTGTTTTTTTTTGGAGCAATCTCTTTTATCATTTTTTCCTTCTTACTTAGAAACAATTTTTCAACGGTTCTTTTGCTTTCCTTAGGAAAGTTGCTTGATACCCTAATCCTTGAATTTTCTTTAAAAAGTTCAACTTCTGTAACTGGTTGAGAATTGTAAGTGACCTTAAGCATATTTGTCTCAAGGTTTGTTTCAACTTCTTTTACTCACTTTGTATAGCCAAGTTCATTTTCAATTTCTTATTACAATTCATGCCATTCTGTTAGTCAAAATCTCTACTTTACGGAATTCTTGCTATCTGATCAAGGGTAGGATCATTCTTATTGTAAAATTAAACTTAACCACTTCGTTTTCATCTTATCCTTTATGGTTAAAGGATGAAAAATTTACTTCCTCCATAAAATAATTTTTCCGATATGGGAGCCTAATTATATCCCGTTTCGAATTGATTTGAAAAAGGTTTCTGGTCTGCAAGTATAAGTTTTTCCTTAACAATCTTCATGAAATTTTTTATAGGCCAACATATAATTTCCATTTTCCCAATTTTAAGTTAATTAAACAACACCAGTAAGAAAAGGCTTCCTATGTCGCGGTAAAAAATTTTCTCATTGAAATACATGTATTTGATAGGTGTATTTAATTGGTTTTTCCTGGAAGGAAAAACTATTTAACTAAAGATAAGAAAATCACAACATTTGACCACCATTCTGTGGTCAAGACCGAAAAGATTTCAAAAAAGTCTTTTGAAAGTGATAATTTTTAAGGATTCACAATGTCTAAAAGTTCTACTTTAAAAATAAGAACAGAGCCAGCTGGAATATTGGGTAAAGACCTGTCGCCATAACCTAATTCACTGGGTATATAGAGCTCATAAATTGAGCCCACAGGCATAAGTTGAAGGCCTTCGGTCCAACCTTTTATGACATTAGTTAAGGAAAATTCAAGGGGTTCTCCTCGATCATAACTTGAATCGAATATTTTACCATCTATAAGACGCCCCTCATAATGAACCTTAACGGTGCTATTGGGACCTGGCTTGGGACCTTGACCTTCTTTGATAACTTTGTATTGAAGACCACTTGCTGTTTCTATAACACCAGGTTTTTTCTTGTTATCTTCTAACCACTTTTTCCCAATTGCTTTGTTTCGGTCAGCTTCTTTGGCTTGTTCCTCTTCCATTCTTTTTATCAGCTCTTTTTGCAAACGTTGCATGTACGTATTAAACTGTTCTTTGGTAAAAAGGGTATCCTTGCCGTTCATCCCATCACGGATTCCTTGAAAAAGGATTTCCTGATTTACTTGAAGATTGTTTTGCTTTAAACTACGAGCAATGTCAGTACCAATCATATAACTGATGGTATCCGAAAAATTGGTCAAAACCAAAACTGGTTTTGTGTCTTTTTTTGTTCTCTTTTTATTGCTTTTTTGTGCAAAAAGTGCTTCCTCACTAGAGAAAAGCAATAAGACAAGAGCTAAAATGATGTTTTTCATATTATTTAGGTTTTATGTAACCTAAAGGTTCCAGCAAATTAATGGCATTTTGGTCAATAAAAGTAGAGAATTCATTTAATTCTGGACGAGTTGATGTTTTTAAAAAATAGAGATAATGTTTCACTGCCAAAACGGAAGGGTATTGATTATTGAGATATGCTTTCTTTAGCTGATTGATGTTATCAAAAAACAACTCTTGATCTTCCAAAAAATGATTGTCATTCAAATCGAGAAATAATGGATAAATACCTTTTTTTCGTAGCCCTGATGAACTATCGTAGACATCTTTAATGGAAAGAAAAGCTACAGCTCCTGTTGTCATAAACAAATAATTTCTTACTTGGTCGTACGATGGAAGAACATAATTTGATAAGACATTTGCCTTAAAAAATTGTATCAATTGTTTCGTTGCAGGATGTTCAGAGGGTGGCGTCATAGGCTTTATCGGTTGTGATGGACAATCTTTAAACACCTGATTCCAATTGGTAATGCTTACTGTTGTGAAAACATTTTTTAAAGTTCCAATGCTCAAGCCTTTCATAGCCACTTTGGGCACAGCAGGGTTATCAAAATTTAAAGCAAAAAGAAAAATTTCATCCACTAATCTTTTCCGATCATACATAGTATCAAGCATTTTGGTCGTGAATATAAAATCAAACATTTTTACTTTTAAGATTGAATCAATTTTTTGTGAGTTTATTTCTTCCAGTCGGAGAACTTTATCAGGATGAACATAAGAATATTGTTGAGACAAAAACTTAGCTATGTCATAGGATTCTTTTGTATAACCAATAAGAATGGGGGATGATTGAGCTAGTACATTCTTAGCATTATCATCTGATACTTGCTTTTTTTCTTTACCACCGTTACAACCAAGAATAATTAGCAATACCGAAAAGCCAATGATCCGTAATAAAGTCGCTTTCATGTTAAAACAAATCATTTAGAAGATTTTCGTCTACAAAATTAGGAAGGGTGACTTGCAAGGAAGGATATTTTTGCATGGTTCTATGCAAAGTAGATAAAGCATTGGTATTACGAGCCCATGCTCGGCGAGCAATTCCATTATTTACATCCCAAAAAAGCATCATCTTCAGTCTACGCGAAGCATCTTCTGTTCCATCCAATACTAAGCCGAAGCCTCCATTGATAACTTCTCCCCACCCTACGCCACCGCCATTGTGGAGAGACACCCAAGTTGCTCCACGGAAAGCATCACCGACATAATTATGGACTGCCATATCAGCCGTAAACCGTGATCCATCGTAAATATTGGAAGTTTCACGGAAAGGACTGTCGGTTCCAGCAACATCATGATGATCACGTCCTAAGACAATAGGGGCAGATATTTTACCGGATTTGATGGCATCATTGAAAGCTTCAGCAATGCGAATTCTTCCTTCAGCATCAGAATAAAGAATCCGAGCTTGTGAACCAACGACAAGATTGTTTTCCTTAGCTTTTTTAATCCATAGTAAATTATCCTGTAATTGAGGTAAAATTTCTTCCGGAGCTTCTTTAATGAGTTCTTCAAAAACTTCAGCAGCAATTTTATCTGTCATTTCAAGATCTTTTGGATCGCCTGATGTACAAACCCATCGGAAAGGACCAAAACCATAATCGAAAAACATAGGTCCCATGATATCTTCTACATAGCTTGGATACTTAAATCTGCCATCAGATAAAAGTACATCAGCACCTGCACGTGAAGCTTCCAATAAGAAAGCATTTCCATAGTCAAAGAAATACATTCCTCGTTCGGCATGTTTATTTATGAGGTCTACATGAATTCGCAAGGATTCTTGTACTTTCTTTTTAAACTCCTCAGGTTTTTCAGCAATCCATTTTTGAGCTTCATCGTATGTCAAGCCTACAGGATAATAACCCCCATTAAATGGATTGTGTAAAGATGTTTGATCCGATCCTATCTGAACATAAACTTGTTCTTTATACAAAGCTTCCCAGAGATCAACTACATTGCCTAAATAGGCCAAAGAAACAGCTTCATGTTTGGTCATAGCATTGACAGCACGTTTAATCAGTCGAGGCAAATCTTCATATACTTCATCCACCCAGCCTTGCTCATATCTTTTTTTAAGAGCTTTTGGGTTTATTTCAGCTACGATACTTACAAGACCAGCAATTTTTGCAGCCTTAGGTTGAGCTCCACTCATGCCACCTAAGCCTGAAGAAACAAATAACATCCCTGAAAGATCATTCGAATTACCAGCCTTTTTACGAGCAGCATTGAGCACAGTAATCGTTGTGCCATGTACGATACCTTGTGGACCAATGTACATGTAAGAACCAGCAGTCATTTGGCCAAATTGTGTAACACCGAGAGCATACATTTTGTCGTAATCTTCTTTTTTACTGTAGTTAGGTATGACCATCCCGTTTGTGACAACAACCCGCGGAGCGTCTTGATGGCTCGGGAATAAACCCAATGGATGCCCACTGTATATTACCAGTGTTTGTTCGTCTGTCATGGTAGCTAAATACTTCATGGTAAGAAGATACTGAGCCCAGTTTTGAAATACCGATCCATTGCCCCCATAGGTGATAAGTTCATCGGGATGCTGGGCAACAGCTGGATCGAGATTATTTTGAATCATCAGCATGATAGCAGCGGCTTGAAGTGAGCGAGCAGGATATTCATGTATAGGCCGAGCATACATAGGGTAGTCTGGCTTGAAACGATACATGTAAATGTGTCCATATTTTTCTAATTCTTCTGCAAACTCTTTTGCCAGGATGGGATGCCATTCCTTTTTAAAATAACGCAACGCGTTCTTTATAGCTAATTTTTTTTCCTCTTTGGTTAAATTTGGATTTCTCTTTGGAGCATGATTTACATTGGGATCTAAAGGTTTTGGTGCTGGTAACTCATCGGGTATTCCTTGCAATATGGCTTGTTTGAAATCCATCATAATCCTAAGGTTTATGCAAAGATAAGCTTTTTAATTTTTTTATGTGTTAGCAGATGAAAACAAATAAGGCTGCCTCATCGGCAGCCTTATTTGTTTCTGAAGAATTGTTACTTGATTTCAATGGTTTTGTTTTTCTTAGTAAGATACTCTTCTTTTTTAGGAAGTTTTACAGTTAACACGCCGTTTTCGTAAATAGCTTCAATCTTATCAGCATCAACCTGATCAGGAACTATGAAGGAACGCGAGAAGCAAGTGTAGTTAAATTCACGACGATGATAATCTTTGCCTTCTTCTTTCTTTTCTTCTTTTTGTTCAGAGCTAATAGTTAAAACATTGTCATTGAGTTCAATCTTGAAGTCATCTTTCTTGTAGCCTGGAGCAGCAACTTCAATTTCAAAAGCTTTTTCAGATTCAGCAATGTTGACCTTGGGTAATGTTTTAAATTCGGTCGACATGTTGCTTAACATGGGAAAATCATTGAAAAATTCTTCAAATAAACCGGGTAAAAATTCACTTCTTCTTGCTAACATAGCTTAACCTCCTTTCTTTTTTTGGTTTTCTGTTTTTTAAGAGGCAAAGGAAATACCAAAAGAAAGAATTTTTTTAAAAAAAATTGATTTTCAATAAATTAACTAAAATTAAACCAACATCTATATGTCAAATTGACACTTTAAAATTTCCATGTATGTCAAAATGTCTTAAAAAGTTTCATATACTCCCAGAGTTCACTAATGCACCCTTCGCCTCCTTTTGAAAAAAGAGCAAGATCTGCTTTTTGCAAGACCAAAGGATAAGCATCGCTTGGGCATACAGAAAAACCAACAGCTTCCATCATTTCTAAATCATTTCCATCATCACCTACATAAATCACTTGATCAGGAATTATGGAATATTTTTTTGTCCATCTACGAAAGATTTCAATTTTAGGCTCTTCTCCTACATAAAATAGCTTCACATCGAGCATCCCTGCACGATAAGCTATGATGCTTTTTGTTTTTGCATTTGAAAGTAAAGCCACTTGATAATGAGATCTCATCATTTGTTTAATGGCATAACCGTCTTTTGCATTAAAGCGTTTGGTTTCAACTTTCCGCGATGAAATGTAGATACCATTATCTGTTAAAACACCGTCTACATCAAGTATTACCCAAGTATGCAAATTACTTTGCCATTTTTTTATGACCTCTTCAGGCATGATAAGTTTCAATGGATTTATCTGAAAAATTTGAGCCAACGCATATATTTCATTCCAGCGCGGAAAACGCTGCCCCGTCAGTAAAATATTTAACGTAGAAGGAGCAAAGTTACACTGTTGTTCGACAAACTCTATGTTTTTTCCGTATTTTTGAAGATAAGACCAAAGAAGAGAAGAAAAATATTTCATTAAACAATGATTTTATCGATAGCTTGAGCAATTCGACGCAGCGAAGGAAGTAATTCCTTAAATTGCTCATGAGAAAGTTGCTGTTTAGCATCTGATAAAGCTTGTGAAGGGGAAGGATGAACTTCAATGAGTAGTCCATCTACGCCCAGAGCCAAGCATGCCCTAGCTAAATCTGGAACTCCAAAAGCATATCCCATGGCATGACTTGGATCAAGAATTACAGGAAGATTGACATGCTCTTTCATCCACACAACCCCCGTTAAATCTAGTGTAAAGCGTGTTTTAGTTTCGAAAGTGCGAATTCCCCGTTCGCATAATATCACATTCGGATTACCAGCAGACAATATGTATTCTGCAGCTTGAACAAATTCCTGAAGTGTGGCACCAAAATGACGCTTCAGCAAAACAGGCTTTTGCATCTGACCAAGGGTAACCAAAATGCTGCGATCATACATGGCTTTAGCACCCACCTGTACTACATCGGCAACCTCCGCTACTTCTTTAACATGGCAGCCATCACGAACTTCCGTGACAATGATCAACCCATATTTTTCTTTTACCTTTTGAAGAAGCCGTAATCCTTCCAGTCCAAGGCCTTGAAAGCTATATGGAGAAGTTCTTGGTTTAAAACTTCCAGCTCGAAATGCTTTAAGTCCTAATGAGCTTATAAATTCAGCAGAAATTTCAAGCATCTCTTCATTTTCAACGGAACAAGGTCCAGCAATCAGCAATACTTGATTTGTACCCGTAGAAAAAACTTCTCCGATTTGTATTTTTCTTTTATGTGGATAAAATTGCTTTGATGCCAGTTGAATATCATTCTCAAATTGCCATATGTTTCCAAGCCAATCATCAGGTAAATTCAAATTTTTAATGGTAGAAGAAGTGACAAGATATCTCTTTTCCTCCCACTCTATGATGTAGGAATATGGATAAATTTCAGAAATCTTTTTTACATCAGCTTTTGAAGTTAATTCAGCAATCATACTTTTTTTTAAAATTCAAGCAAAAGTAACATGAAAAATTCAATGTATGCATAATTGTTAGTCTAAATCATTCTTTTTTACATTCAACTTGCTATGATGTCGAGCATAAAAAATGTATATAATTAAACCCACTAGCAACCATAATAAAAATCTCAACCAACTTAGAGCAGATAAAGTGGTTAAAAGGAAAACATTAAGCAAAAATCCAATCAGCAACAAAAAACTCCATTCAAATATCATTGAAAGAACAAGCATGAAATTATAAAATACTAATAAAACGCCATACTTTGCATTATTTACTACTGGATAAAAATGGAAAAACAAGGCATCTATGAGTAGTAATATAAAGGGAGAAAAGTATCGAGCATTTAAGTAAGGAAATTTAAAACCTTTGAAAAAAGAAGGATCTCGCCTTTCTACTATCATCACTCCTCCGGTAACAAGCACAAAAGCAAAAATAGTCCCTATGGAAGTAAGCTCTGTCATTTCTTCCAAATTTGTAAAAAGTGTAGGAGTTGCAACGAGCATCCCAGCAATAAGAGTACTCACATAAGGTGTTTTGAAGCGAGGATGGATTTTTGAAAATAAAGGGGGTAAGAGTCCATCTCGACTCATGCTCATCCATATGCGAGTTTGGCCAACTTGAAATACCAAGAGCACGCCTAACATAGCAACAATAGCAGAAAAAGCCAATAAACCGCTAAATCGAGTTAAGCCTACCGAATAAAACACATAAGCCATGGGGTCTCCAATACCCAGCTTTTTATATGGCACGATACCTGTGAGGATAAGGGCTACGAGAACATACAAAAGCGTCGTAATCCCTAGTGAAAATATAATCGCCTTGGGCAAGGCTTTGGTGGGATTTTTACTTTCTTCTGCTGCCGTGGTAATGGCATCAAAACCAATGTATGCAAAAAACACACCCGCTACCCCACTAAACATTCCTCCCACTCCTTCTGGAAAAAAAGGTTTCCACTTTGTTGGATCTACATAAAAAGCACCTACAGCTATGACGATGAGTAAAATAATGAGTTTTAAGGCAACAATGATATTGTTGGTTTTCTTTGTTTCGCGAATGCCTAAAAAAATTAAAACAGTCAAAAAAACTACTATACTAAAGGCAGGAATGTCTCCAATCAACTTCAATGAACCGATCTGAGGTGCTGTCACATAAGCATGGTAAGCCTCTTGTAATGCAGGTGTTAAAGGTTTGCCTTCCTTCATCATAGCTAAAGCAGCTTCATATCCTTTATGAGCAGAGATATAATCAACACTCAAATAAGCTGGAAAATGTAAGCCAAAGCCTTCAAGAAAAGAGGTAAAATAATCACTCCAACTTATAGCTACTGCAATATTCCCGATGGAATATTCCATGATGAGATCCCAGCCAATTATCCAAGCAATGAGTTCTCCGAAAGCGTAATAAGCGTAAGTGTATGCACTCCCACTTACAGGAATAGCAGAAGCAAATTGAGCATAAGCCATAGCAGAAAAACCACATACAATAGCAGTAAGCACAAACAACAAGGTTACGGAAGGCCCTGCATGCGATGCTGCTGTCCCGACTGTACTAAATATGCCTGCTCCAATAATAGCAGAAATACCAAGTGCAGTTAAATCAGCTACCCCCAGCAGCCTTCTCAGCTCACCTTCACTTTCATGTAAAAAATCTATGCCTGTCTTTTTTCTAAATATATTCATTAAATAGCATTTATTATGAATTCAGAGACATGATGAAATCAGGATCTAACTTACATTGTAGAAGCAATCTTCTATACCATGAAAGACCATATTTGCGTATAAAGGCTTCCTGTAAAAAAACGATGAGCAAATTTTCAAGTTGAGACGGAACCTGGTAAGCAGCATGGCATATTGACCAACGATGCAAATAAAGTCGCTCGAAAACCCCTTCATTTTTAATGCGTACGGGATACAAATGGCAAGAAATGGGTTTTTTCCAGGGGAAACGGTTTTGTGAAAAAGCTTTTTCGAACACACAAGAAGCAATTCCATCTTCCCAAATCATGTATACACATTCTCCATTCGATTTTAAAGGCGTACAAGCTTTTCCTTCAAGGTCAAAATCAAATACACCAATTTCTGAAATAACTTTTTGAGCATCATCATCGAGAAAAGGTAAAAGTGGCGAGAGATGTTGTTTAACGTCTTCAATTTCCTTGGTCTCCAAAGGCGCACCAAAATCCCCTTCAACACAACACATTCCTTTGCATTTATTTAAAGGGCATCGAAAATAAATTTTACATAGTTCATCTGGGACAATAACGTTCTCCACAAACATTACTTCGAAAATTTGGTTACTACTGCAATTATTTTTTTGTAATGCTTAGTATAACCCGTGTGATCAAAAACATTGAAATGTAAAACGTAATATCCCACCGGAACCGTTTGATTGTTTTCGTCGCGTCCATCCCAAATGAAAGTTTCTTGCGTCCCTAAAGCTTTCTGTGTAAAAAGTTCTTTTACCTTTTGCCCGCTGATATTAAAAATTTGAAGAGTTCCCCAAAGATTAGGTTTTGAGGAGTTAAATTGCATAACCAGCACATCTTGATAACCATCGTTATCGGGACTAAGGGAGTTGTTTAGTAAAACAAAGTCGCCACCACTTAAAGAATCTCGAATAGATTGACTGTTCTTATAAGCTGGAGTAGCATAACCCACCGTAGATGAAGCACTATGCCAATTTTGAGGATCGTTTGACGGTAAATAAGGTGATAAACGCTCAAGAGAAACCCCTTCGGTAGATGCTAACAATGGATCATGCATGGAAACATCGTAAATTACCTGATCCAAAATGAGCCCATAATCCATGGCTAAAACAACCGTTCCGTAATCATTGTTGTATGAAGGTAATGCATCTACTTGCAAAACCCAATCAGGATTAGGTGTGTAATAATAGCTCAAAAGAGAATGCCTTTTTTCTGTAAAAGCAATGTACTGTCCAGGTAACATAAGATAACCATAAGGACAAACATACTGAGGGGAACTTATCTGACTGGTATCGCTTACTGTTGCCAATATAACATGCCTGAGATCTACGATCTTATTGCTTTTGTTGTAAATTTCTACAAAATCATCGGTATTAACAGTAGGATTAGAGAGAATTTCGTTAATTACCAAATCGCCCACCTCAATGGGTTTAGCTTTGGCAAAAAATGTTTTATTTTTTGTAGAATCCAAAGTATTTCCAGCACAATCCATAGCATCAATATTTAGAGTAACATAATACAATGTATCTTCACCAATCGGACGATTTAAGGGTAAATAAACTTTAGCATATTCAGGAAAAACTGGATCAGGAATACCTGCAAGAGATAAACCATGTGAAAAAGAATAATTGGCTGGATTTAGTAACTGAAGACTGTCCATGCTTTCAGAAAACCAGAGGCAAATTAAGCTATCATTTTCCACGGTGGCTCTTAGCAAGGTGGGTTTACGAACATCGGGATTGTTAGCCATCACACTGTTAGGTTGGCCAGGTGTGCCCCCACGCGGATCTTGAGATGCTGTCCAGTTTGAAGCCCCACCACAAGGATTATTGGGATCAATCTGCTCAAGAGACCATCCTCCTTGTGCTTTCAAAGAATTTCCATACCATTCATCCGTAAAACTCACGGTAGAAATCAGGGAAGCCGTAGGACTTAATAAGCTTATGGGGGTTCCTGTATTAGTTATTGAAAAAGAAGAAAAACCTACCGCGAGCCCATAAAGTGAAAGCAATGGCACAGCATCCTTATGACAAAGGATCAAATATCCATGAGGAGAAATCGTAACATTAGGTAAAATTTTCACTGATGTACCAATAACTAAGGAAAACCCATCAAGCGGAATAGGAAGATCTGTTGTGTTATACAATTCAACGTACTCATATTCAGGCAATGTTACACTGGGTGTAGGATCCGCCATGATCTCATTGATAACTACATCATAGGCACGCGGGACATAATAAATCAACGGCAAAGTGGTAAGATCCACATAATTTCCAGAAAGATCCGATATTTGTTGGATAGTGATATGATAAAAACTCCTTTCCACCAAAGGTGAAGATAAGGTTAAATTAAATGCCAGTGGATTTTGCGCATCTTGCTCAACCATGACGGGTTCGCCAATGTTTTGATCGATCAGGTAATGCGAAGGATCTGTAGCCTCATAGATATTTACAGGTTCATTGAATATCACTTGAACATACAAAGGAGTTAAAGCTTTTACCTGAGCAACTTGAGGCTTCACAGTATCCACTCGCACAGGACCAGCATAAAATTCATCAAAGTAAAATTTTGTTGCATTGGACGAGGTGTAAAAGTTATAAATACCAAGTGTATTTCCTTGCGTATAGGTCAAATCCATGGCCATTCCTTCAAACATGTAATTAGTACCTCCAAGGGTATCAGAAAAAAGCTTCCATGTGCCATCGTCGTACCACTTGACTTTGACTCGAAGAACGTTGGTCGACTTATTTAAATTCGCAGATGAACCAGCAATTAGTATTTGTTTATTTACTCCATCCTGCCTTACAAGATGAATTCTATCTACGCCATTATAACCAATCGATACAAAATAACCACGCAGGGAAGCTTTTAGATCTGAATTATCAGAAAGTAAATAAATACGAGCGTAGTTGGATGAGGATGGATTAAAACTAAGCTTTACCCAAAATTCCCATTCCATGCTATCGACAAGCTGAAGGTTATATGTGGTTGCCATGTAGGTACTATCAGTTACATTGTTCTTCGTCTGCAAACCAGGACGCATCGAAGATGGAATGGCTGTAGATGTTGAGATCTTATATTTAGCTGTATCGCCAAACCAGGTGGGATTAGCGGTATAATTCCCATCGCTAAAATCTTCGTAAAACTGTGAAAACAAAACAACACTTATTGCGAGAAATAAAATGGAGAAAAATATTTTTTTCATTTTTTTGTTGTAAAGGTAATACTTTTGCTCAACATATACACATGAAAAAAATTCTTCACTTACGAGCCGTAGAAAGACTTCAAAAATCTAATAGAAACAGTGCGATAGATTTCTATAGAGGTATAGCGATCCTCACAGTTATGTTTTTTCATTTCGGTGGTTGGTTAAAATATGGATATTTAGGAGTAGATTTGTTTTTTGTGGTGTCGGGATTTCTCATTGGTAAAATGCTTTTGAAAGAACTTCAAGTTACTCAAACAATCAAATATGGACAATTTATTTTAAAGAGAGGTTTGAAAATTTGGCCATCTTATTATTTTTTTCTAGTCATAGGACTTATCATTGCGAATGTTTTTTTCTGGAAAATTGATCCCTCACAAATAATACCGCCACAAGAGTGGCCACGTTATTTTTTGTATTATAGAAATTATACAGGGGGGTCTCACTGGATGTTTGATCATGTTTGGTCTTTGTGCGTCGAAGAACATTTTTATACGCTTTTTCCTTTGCTTCTCATCTTCGCAAAAAAAATATTTAACAATCATTTCAATAAAATTTTTACATGGGTAATGGGCTCAGGTGTTTTGCTTGGCATACTCGCCAAAATAGGTATGTTTTACTTCACCAAAAGTCAAGATACTTATGCAGCCACACACAATAGAATTGATGCACTTTCTCTAGGAATTATTCTTGCGTGGCTTGATATGAATGAAAAAATTCCTACGAAAAAAACTTCAAAACTGTACCTCACCATAACTGGAATTTTAATCATTTTTCTCTCTTTATTTTTTGATAGCATTTTAAAGAACTCATTCTACAGCAAAGTTGTTATTCACAGTATCGTTCCATGGGGAATATTTTTGTTGCTTCTGGGTAGCATAAAAAATAATATTAAATCCTTTTATTTCATCCGATTTGCGGGATATTACACGTATAATCTTTACCTCTGGCATCCCATGATGGTCTTGATAGCAAGTCATTTACTTGGCTATACTTTGATAGGAATGTTGTTTTACCTCCTTTTATCATTTGGAACAGCTATATTGGTGACTAGCCTCCTTGAAGAACCCATTCTAGAATGGAGAAATAAAGTTTTGCCTAATTCATTTAATTAGTTTTTTCCTTTAAAACTTCAATGGTTTTTCCCAAATTTCTGTATAAAGGAACTTTTTATGTACATTTGCTAAAAAAATGCCAAGCATTTTAGTTGTTGATGATGAGATTCATGTACGCCAAGCTTTAAAAGACATTCTTACTTATGAAAATTATGAAGTAGAAGAAGCTGCTGATGGTAAAACAGCCTTACAACTTATCCAACAAAAAATGTTTGATGTAGTTCTCTGTGATATTAAAATGCCTGGAATGGACGGACTTGAGCTGCTACAAAAAATTCAGGAAATCACAAATGTTCCCATCATCATGATTTCAGGACATGGAACCATCGATACAGCTGTGGAAGCAATAAAAAAAGGAGCTTTTGATTACATTTCAAAACCCCCTGATTTAAACAGACTGTTGGTTAGCATCCGCAACGCATTGGACAAACAAAAATTGGTTGAAGAAAATAAAAGGCTCAAGAAAAAAGTAGGCCAACTCACCTCTATCATTGGGGTATCAAAAGCTATACAAGAAATAAAAGATATCATCTACAAAGTTGCCCCAACCGATGCACGCGTACTCATTTTAGGAGAGAGCGGAACAGGTAAAGAACTGGTCGCTAGGGCAATTCATGAACTTAGCCCAAGAGCTAATGGTCCCTTCGTTGAAGTAAATTGTGCAGCCATTCCTAGTGAACTAATAGAAAGTCAATTGTTCGGCCACGAAAAAGGGGCTTTTACTTCAGCTATAAAGCAACGCAAGGGAGATTTTGAGGCAGCTCATGGAGGTACACTTTTCATGGATGAAATAGGCGATATGAGCCTTTCCGCACAAGCCAAGGTACTTCGAGCTCTCCAAGAAAATAAAATCGTACGAGTAGGCGGTGAAAAGGAAATTCCCATCGATGTACGAGTAATAGCCGCCACCAACAAAGATCTCTCTGAAGAAATTAAGCATGAACGTTTCCGCGAAGATCTTTTTCATCGAATTGCTGTCATTATCATAAACGTTCCCCCTCTTCGCGAACGCAAAGAAGATATTCCACTTCTCGTTGAACATTTTTCTAAGGAAATTTGCTCCTCGTATGGTAAACCTCAAAAAGTATTTACGGCTGGTGCTATTGAAAAACTTCAATCCTTTGATTGGCCAGGAAATATTCGAGAACTACGAAACGTTGTCGAACGGCTTATTATTCTCGGTGGAGAAGAAATAACGGAAAAAGATGTCGAAATTTTCGCATACCCAATTTTTGGAAAGAAAATAAATCATGCTTGATCTTGGCAATTATATAATACAATTTTCTTTTACTTTTGCAAAAAAGGTATGAAAAAATTACCCATTTATACAGAACAAGCTCCAAAACCTGTTGGTCCTTATAGCCAAGCCGTTGAAGTTGGGTCTTTTGTTTTTGTTTCAGGGCAAATCCCTATTGATCCCACCACAGGCCAGATGGCTGGTGACGACATTGAAAGTCAAACTCATCAGGTACTGAAAAACATAAAAAATATCCTTGAAAAGGCAGGATTATCTTTGCATAATGTTGTAAAAACTTCGGTTTTACTGGCTGACATGAACGACTTCCAAAAGATGAATGAAATCTACGCCACTTATTTTGAAGAACCATTCCCCGCTCGAGCAGCCTATCAGGTGGCCAAATTACCTTTGGGTGCAAAAATTGAAATAGAATGTATTGCATATAAAGAATAACCATGTTAGCTTATGTTTATTGGGACGTAGATCCCGTTTTATTACATTTAGGACCGTTGGGAATTCGCTATTACGGGTTATTGTTCGCTACAGGTTTTGTAATTGGCTATTATTTGCTTCGTTACATGTACAAAAAAGAAGGGGCTCCCCTTGAAGAAATTGACAAAATGTCGCTTTATGTTATCTTGGGAGCTGTTATTGGGGCAAGGCTAGGACATGTTTTATTTTACGAACCAGGATATTATTTGCAAAATCCTGGAGAAATCTTAGCAGTATGGCACGGAGGGCTAGCAAGTCATGGTGGTGCAATTGGTCTTGCTATTGGTTTGTGGTTATATGGAAAACGTTCTTGGAATAAATCTGAACTTTATGTTATGGACAGAATAGCCATGCTAACTCCACTTGCTGGTAGCTTAATACGACTTGGCAATTTGTTTAATAGCGAAATTTATGGGCATGAAACAAGCCTCCCATGGGGATTTATTTTCGTCCGCAACGGCGACATTTTTCCTAGCCATCCAACACAAATCTATGAAGCTATTGGATACTTACTTATTTTTTTCATCCTTTGGAAGATGTATCGCAAATTAAATGGGCAAATACCCAGAGGTCACATGGTTGGATGGACGCTTGTTCTTATTTTTACCCTGCGTTTTTTCGTCGAATTTGTTAAAAACGTACAGGTCCCGTGGGAAGTTAATATGGTGCAAACCATCGGTATCAACATGGGACAACTCTTAAGCTTACCTTTTATCGTAGTTGGGATTTATTTAATTTATCGTTCAAAAAAATTAGGTTTACCTCCAACAGTAAAAACACAACCTAAAAAATAAAATTTTATGCGTAACATTGCTTTTTTAGTAGGAGCCAGCATCCTGCTTTTATTTAGCGGATGTAAAAATGAAAAAAAAGAAAACACGACAATACTAGATTCTACCATGAAAAAGAAAATTGAACAATTCGCTGAAGTAGAACTCAATTACGACATCAGCAAACTTTCCGACAAGGATAAAAAGATTTTAAGCATCCTTTTTGATGTGGCAGATATCATGGATGAACTCTTTTGGGATCAAACCTTCGGTCTTGATAAGAAAAAACAAGTCCTAGACACCCTTAAAGATGAATTTGCTCGAAAATATTTCCTCATCAACTATGGTCCCTGGGAAAGATTAAACGACAATAAACCCTTCTTGGCTGGTTTTTTTGAAAAACCTCTTGGGGCTAACTATTACCCTGCTGACATGACCAAGGAAGAATTTGAAAAATTTCAGAATGAAAACAAAAACAGTCAATACACCTTATTGCGACGCGATGAAAAAGGCAAACTAGTTGTTGTGTGGTACCACGAAGCTTATAAAGATCAACTCCAAAAAGCTCATGATTTACTCTTGCAAGCTGCTGAACTTACCGATAATCCTAATTTCAAAAAATACTTACAGCTACGAGCAAAAGCTTTGATTACTTCCGACTACTTTGAAAGCGACATGGCTTGGATGGATGTGAAAGATAACCTCATTGATTTTATTGTAGGTCCTATCGAAAATTATGATGACCATCTTTTTGAAAAGAAAACTTCTTTTGAATCTTTCATTCTCATAAAAGATCTTGATTGGAGTAAAAAACTTGAAAAATATGTGAAAGTTTTACCCGATTTACAAAAACAACTTCCTGTAGATGAAAAATACAAAAAAGAAAAGCCAGGCTCATCCAGTGACATGAACGTTTATTATGTACTTTACTATGCTGGTGATTGTAATGCTGGAAGCAAAACCATTGCTATTAACCTCCCCAACGATGAACGCGTACAACTGCAAAAAGGTACCCGCAAACTTCAACTCAAAAATGCTATTCAAGCAAAATTTGATAAAATCTTAGTACCCATTGCAAAACAACTCGTCGATAGTACTCAACTTGGTCAGGTTGTTTTTGACCAATTCTTTAATAATGTCATGTTCCATGAAGTTTCGCACGGTCTTGGCATTAAGTACGTTGTTGGTACTAAAACCCCTGTTCGTGATGCATTAAAAGAAACCTATAGTTCCATCGAAGAATGCAAAGCTGATATTGGTGGACTTTTCATTATTAAAAAACTTAGAGAAATGGGGTTAATTACGGAAGGTACGATGAAACAAAACTACATTACTTACGTAGCAGGTATTTTCAGATCTGTTCGTTTTGGTGCGGCCAGTGCTCATGCTAAAGCCAATTTACTTGCTTTCAACCATTTCATGGAAAAAGGAGCCGTTGAAAGAAAAGAAAATGGAAAATATTTTATTCATGTAGATAAAATGCCAGAAGCTGTGGAATCATTACTCAACAAAATTCTGATTATCCAAGGTGATGGAAATTACGATGCTGCCAAAAAATGGCTTGAAAAGGATGCTGTTATGCCCGACTTTATGAAAAAAGATCTTGAAAAAGTCAATCAATCAGGGATTCCTGTGGACATCATTTTCAAACAAGGAAAATCAGTTCTAGGTCTTAAGTCATGAGAAAAATATTTCTTTTTGCTCTTACTTTGAGTGCTGGTCTTCTCTATGGCCAGCACTTTTCTCTAAATACGCAAGAAAAAGAAGCTTTTGTCCAAGAAGCAAAAAAAATTTTGACTGTCCTTGCTAGCGATAGCATGGAAGGACGAGAAGCAGGAACAGCAGCTGAACTTAAAGCCTCGCGTTTTATCATCTCCTACCTTAAGCAAAACCATCTAAACCCTTACTTTAAAACATACGAAGACACTTTTTTAATTTACAAAAACCCTTCTGTTCGCAAAGCAACCTTAAAAATAGGCAAAGAATCTTTTTCCTACCCCAAAGATTTTATTTTTTACTTCGCCTCACAAAGTAAGAAAGATACCTTTTGGTTCGTGAACGACTCCATTAATTTCAATCATTCTTCAATTATCTACCTTTGCCCTCAAAAATTTTATACCCCACAAGACAGTACTGTCTATTATTCCCATATTGATGATAATTTAAAAAAAATTCAATATTCCCAAGGATCTACGTTTATTTTTGTAAACAAACCAAGTTGCGAAGAAACTCTACCAGCAAGCTTTGTCAGTTCTCATCTAGGAAATAAAAACATTTTGCTTGCCACATCTCCACGACTAAAAAATTTCCTCATAAAACTGAAAACTCCTGTTCCCTACGAGCTTAACATTGAACTTAATTCCGACACCATAGCCGTGTCAAGAAATATCATAGCATGGATAGACAACGAAGCTCCCACCACGATTGTACTTGGGGCCCATTACGATCACTTGGGTTATGGTCTACAAACCAGCCGATATGTTGGTCCTCGAAAAGTCCACAATGGAGCAGATGACAATGGCAGCGGAACAACTTTACTTATGCTGCTTGCAAAATACATGAATAACCATCGCGAAATGTTTAAAAACCATAACTACATTTTTGCTTTTTTCAGTGGCGAAGAAAAAGGGTTGCTTGGCAGTAAGCATTTTTGCGAAAACCATTTAACTTTCAAAACTTTATCCATGCTAAATTTTGACATGGTAGGCCGTTTCGATAGCCTCGGTCAACCTTTACATATTCTTGGCACAGGGACAAGTCCTTTGTGGGATAGCGTCATTTACATCTCAACTACAGATAAACATATCAAAAAAATTCCCAACAGTATTCGCGGTTCTGACCAATATAGCTTTTACGTCAAGCAAATTCCTGTCTTGTTCTTTTTCACGGGAATGCATGCTGATTATCATACTCCCACGGATGATGTAAATAAAATTAACTTTCAAGGCATTGCTCAAGTTTTGGAATATGCAATAAACATTTTAGCAAGACTTAACAAAATTGATAATTTGCCTTTTACCACAATTAAAGAAGACACTACAACCCGACACGGATATGGCAAGTTTACCTTGGGTGTAGTTCCAGATTTTACTTGGACTGGAAAAGGAGTTAGAATAGACGAGGTAATACCTGGAAAAACTGCCTATCATTTAGGTCTTCAAAAAAACGATATCATCGTTCAACTCAATGAAAGCAAAATAGAAAACATCTATCAGTACATGGAAGCGTTACAGCATGTATCTAGCGAACACGAAAATGTAGTTTATATTTTACGCGACGGGCAACAACTCACATTTACCTTCAAGGTAAATTGATATGAAAAACATCTCGGTAGGCGTTTTGGGCAGCGGTAGTATGGGAACAGCACTTGTAAAAGTACTGCAAGAAAATGATTTTTTCGTTAACTGGTTTGTCCGGCGACCAGAAGTTGTAGAATACATTAAAAATTTTGGCAACAACCCAGATTACCTGAGTGGTGTTGAATTTGATCTCAAAGCTTTACACATCAGTGCTAATCTTGAAGAAATTATCTCCGAATCGGATTACATCATCATAGCCATTCCTGCAGCTTTTCTTCATAAAACATTATTAACTATCGACGAACGAATTTGGCAAGAAAAATATATCATTTCTACCATAAAAGGAATTATTCCTGAATTCAATCAAATACCTTTTGATTACTTTACAACTTTTTTTAACCTTCCTGATGAAAATTACGCAATTTTAGCAGGACCCAGCCACGCCGAGGAACTTGTGATGAATAAAATTTCTTATCTGACCATTGGAAGCAAAAACCAAGAATTTGGTGAGCTACTCCAGCAATTTTTCTCAACATCCAACATTAAAATTACTACCTCTAAAGATGTGATGGGCATTGAATATGCAGCTACTTTAAAAAACATTTATGCAATAGCTGCTGGCATTTGTGATGGGCTAAATTATGGCGATAATTTTATCAGTGTTCTTGTCGTTCATGCCATCCAAGAAATGAAAAAATTTTTGGAGTACCTTAATACCATCCCTCGAAACATTATTTCCTCCGTTTACGCTGGAGATCTTTTGGTTACTGCTTTTAGTAAATTTAGTAGAAATCGAACCTTTGGCTATCTCATAGGAAAAGGTTATGGAGTAAATTACTCTCGCATAGAAATGAAACAAATTGCCGAAGGATATTATGCCACAAAATGCATGAAAGAAATTGTTGAAAACATGAAACTCAATATGCCTATTCTTGAAACTGTTTACAAAATACTTTATAAAAACGCCGTTCCATCTCGCGAAATGAAAAAATTAGCAGATCAATTAAGTTAGATTTCGAAAATTTTATATAATTTCGGAACAAATTTTATGCAAATGAAAAAAATAATATTATTTGCAACAGGGGTCATTTTGTTCCTTGTTTCCTGTAAGGAAATTGAAGATACTGAAACACCACTTCCTAAGGGTATCTTTTTTAGAGGCACTATCCAAGACAAAAACAAGTCCATTACAGTAGGTGTAAATGGCTTTGTTGACGCTTATTTTGACTCCGTTCATCAAAACAATGACACCCTTTTCTTTACTAGCGGCATTAAACTTTATCAGGGTTCCAGCGGATATTACATTTCCACCAAAGAAAAAATTAGTTTTGAATTAGTTAACATTCCATTTTTGAATACAGCATCTAATAAAGACAGTCTGTGGCATGCATATCTATTAACTCAAAAAAACATACCTTTCTATTCTGCACTCATTCCGGACTCAAACAAAAGTCAAGGCTTTCGCATCCGTTGGTGCGACTACCAAGGAACATGGTATTCAACCTCGACTGCCGATCAAAGCTCAACAGTTACCATTGACACTACTTTAAACACGACTTCAGGCACGCTGAGCACACACCAACTTTTCATTAGTTTCGAAGCTAAACTCTGCACTAAAGACAAAACCAAATGCATTTACATTAAAAACGGAAAAGCCCGCATTAAACTTTACAATACATCAATGCACTAAATTCGTCTTCCTCATATGAAGAAATTTCATCTAATTTTAGCTTTTTTTCTACTTTTTGCTCCTCTCAGGAGTCAATTGATTTTAGATTCTCTCCATAAGCAATCCATAGCTCTACGTAAGTACGATCCAGAAAAAAGCTTTCGCACAGCACAAAAAACTTATGAAATAGCCCTCTCTTTAGAAAGCTTACCTGACCAAGCTTTGGCCCTACGCAACATGGGTACTGCCTGTATTTTTTTAGAAAAATATGCCTTAGGAATTAAATTACTCAATAAAAGTCTTTACTTATATAAGAAATTAAACGATTTACGTGGCATATCAGCATGTCTTAATAATTTAGGCGTTCTGTACACACGAGTTAAAAATATTGATGCAGCTGCATATTCTTATTTGCAAGAAATTTTTGTGGACTTAAAATTAAAAGACACTGCCTCTGTTTCTTATGGAATCAATAATCTTGCTCAAATTTTGCAATTAAAAGGACTTTATTCCTATGCTCTCCCTTTATACAAACTTTCCTTAAAGCTTGATCTAAAATACCAAGATTCACTCAACGCTGCAACGACCATGATCGCCCTTGCCAATTTGTATTCCGAATTAGATTCAACCCCAAAAAGTAATTATTATGTTAAGCAAGCTATCAAAATTGCCAAAAGATACGATGATTCTCTCATGTTAGCACATGCTTTTAAAATTGCTGGAGAAAATTTTAGAAACCTACGTCAATTTGATTCTGCCTATTATTACTTAAAACAATCCTTGAGAATTGACAAAAAATATGGCTATGGCGAAGGATTAATCAACAGTTATATTTATTATGCTTATCTTCTTGCAGATGTGGGAGAACTTGACAGTGCTAGAGAATATTTTTTCTCTGCCATGAACGATTGCATACAAAATAACAATCAATTCCTTGCTTATCATTCTTTGCTTGTTTATAGTGAAATCCTTTATAAACAAAAACAATGGAAAGAAAGTATCAATACCCTTTTAAATGCTCTTGAGATTGCAGAACAAATGGGTTATGAACTAGAAAAACCAAATATTTATTTGTTGCTATCACAAAATTACGCGGCCATACATGAACCAGATTCCGCTAATCATTATAAACAATTATACCTTTTGAACAAACCAGCTAAAAAACCTACTACGCAACATTTATCAACACCTAACGGAATTTGGCACGGGATTTTTATTTTTTCCTTTGTAATTGTATTTTTTATTGGTTTGTGGCTGATTCTAGAAATTCTTAAAATACGTAAACTAAGAATGACGCTCCAATCGTCTCATGAAGAAAGGCATTAATGTTCCTTCTAAACCATTTCTCAAATCTGCAACTTGATAATCCATGCCAAAATCAATAGCCATGGATTGGATAGATTTCATCCATTGTTGAAATTCAGCAACATAAGTTTCGCGTATCTCTGCAGGACGGATTTTAATTGTTTCTCCTTTTTCTAAATCCACAAATTTGTGAGGTGTATTTGAAAATGCAAATTCAATTTCGTAGAGACCATCCACGACATGAAAAAGAATAACCTCATTGTTGTTGTGCTTAATATGCAAAAAAGCATCGTATAGTTCATTGAAGTTGTGATGAGCATCCATAAAATCGCTGAAAATGATTACGATACTTCGTCTGTGAATTCGCTCAGCTATTTCATGTAAACAAGAAGCTAGCCTTGTCTCTTGAGGCTTTTCTTCATACATGGTTTCAAGATGATCACTCAATACATTCATCAAAAATCTATGATGTGAAAAGGTAGAACGGACCGATGATTGAAAGAATACACGATCCCCAATGAGGCTTAGCCCAACAGCATCTCGTTGTCCATGCAATACAATCATGAGACTAGCAGCCAAATAGGAAGCAAAATGAAATTTACTTTGCTGCTCGGGTTTAAGCTTATCATCTTTCGGAAAAAGCATGGAACGAGATCCGTCGATGATAAAATAAGCTCTTACATTGGTTTCTTCTTTGAATCGCTTGACAAAAAGCTTTTCACTTCTAGCAAAAAGCTTCCAATCAACGAAACGAGTTGATTCTCCTTTTACATAAGGTTTGTATTCAGAAAACTCAACCGAGAAACCCTGAAAAGGGCTTTTGTGAATACCCGTTATATAGCCAGCAACAGCTTGCCGCGCTCGTAAAGCTAAATGACCAAATTGATATATTTTCCTATCGTTCCAGTCAATCAAAGCAGTCTCAATAATTTTTCTTCAAGTATTCGTTTGGGAACAGCACCAACCTGTTTATCGACAACTTTTCCATTTTTGAAAAATAGAATGGTAGGAATATTTCGAATCCCAAAGCGAATAGCGGAATTTGGGTTTTCATCCACATTGAGCTTGGCTACCTTAACCTTGCCTTCGTATTGTTTACCAAGCTCTTCGACAATTGGACTAATCATCCTACATGGGCCACACCATTCTGCCCAAAAATCTACAATAACAGGGATGTTGCTTTGCAAAACTTCTTGATCAAAAGTGCTATCTGTTACATACAAAGCCATAAGAAATTTTTTACAAAAATACATGTATTAACTGGATTCACAAAATGATTTTCATCACATCTTTGGTAGCCTAATAAAAAATGTAGTTCCCTCACCTAGTTTACTAACAAAGGTTATTTTTCCTCCGTACATTTCCACGATGGTTTTAGTGATGGCTAATCCTAACCCACTTCCTGAAGATTTCGTTGTAAAATTAGGTTGAAATATTTTGTCTTTTTCCTCGTCAGAAATACCTCTCCCATTGTCTATAACGACTATTTCCACTGTATTATCTCCCACTATTCGAGCTTTAAGAATTACTTTCCCTCGTCTTTCAGCTACAAAAGCTTGAATTGCATTTTTTACCAAATTAACCAGTACTTGCCTAACATGCTGATAATTTGCACATATTTCAAGATTCTCCTCTGGCCATTCAATCTCAAAATCAAATTCATCCGAAGCAAAAAGTGCCCGAACATCTTGAAAAAGTTCTTTTAACTTCGTTTTTTCTGAAAAATCAGGTTGAAGAAGTTTACCTAAACTAGCAAAGGAAGATGCTATGGTTGTAAGAGAATCGATTTGCATTTGCATGGATTTGATGTAGTTTTCAAACTTTTCAGCAAAGGCCTTATCGTTGCTCTGCCAAGCTTTGAATATGTATTGAGTAGATAATTTCATGGGTGTAAGAGGATTTTTAATTTCATGAGCAACTTGTCTTGCCATTTCCCGCCAAGCTAGTTCTCTTTCTGACGATGCAAGTTGTTTAGCTTTCAAAGCAAGTTCGTCAATCATAGCATTATACGTGCGTATCAAATCAGAAATCTCATCATCTCCTTCCCAATTAATTTTTCTATTACTCCCCGTTAAACGAATGCTCCTCATATGGTCTTTAATGATATTTAAAGGTTTTGTAATGTGACGAGTCAACACATAAGCCAAAACCAAGCCAAAGAGAAGTAGCAGCAAATAAATATTTACCATGGACGATAGAAAAGAAAATAATTCTTCGTTATATTGCTGTTCGCTAGTGAAATAGGGTATCTGAACATAGCCAAGAATTTGCATTTTGCTACTTCTAATGGGAAAATAAGCAGAATAAAAATACAATCGCCCAATATTTTCTCGCAAAATGATATAAGGTAAATTTTCCCTTTTTAATTTAAAATATGCATCTGGATTCATCCATTGTGAAAGCAAATGATGCTCAAAGATTTCGGGTTTTGTAGTAACCAACAATTTCCCTTCATGATTATAAACATTGATTTCCAGCAAATTGTTGTAATTATAGTTTAATAGGTAAGACACCATCCAATTGTAATTGTTGAATAGTGATGCATCTGAAGATATATTGTTTTCTAAATCTCGTCTTAAATTCAAAGCCTTTTCATATAGCAATTCATGATTTTTTCTTTGTCCAAACTTTAGCAAATTTTGAATGGAAAGCAGAACAGATATGCCAAAAGAAAATACAATAAACAATACCAACAAACGCTGAAAATTGGAAGTTATGCTTTTTTCTTTTTTTGAAAATAATTTTTCTGGAAAAAGAATAAGAAAAAGGAGCATGCTACCTAAAAGTAAAATAATAAACACGAAGCTAAAAGCCGTCCATAAACCAGAAAACACCAATTTTTCACCTACCAACAAAATAAAAGTAGTATCATGAATAATGGTTTTAAGCATATAATATGAATCATTGTCAAACACAGACTGATAAGGTGCTTTAAGTATGGTAATACTTGGAGTTAAATTAAATTTAAATCTGCCTTTGCTAAAAAACAATTGGTTATTCTGATATTGTGCGTAGGAAATAAAAGATGGCAGTAAAAGAACATCAGCATTTTCATCTACGAGCAAGTTAGGGTAATCCATAGTTTTTTCAAGCATTATTGGCAAAAGCTCAACAAAAGCATGTAACGTATCCCTTGGATAAGAGAATGGAATGTGTACTAAGTAATATCCCTTCCAATCATCTTTTACATAATAAACATAGGGTCTTACAAGTTGTCCGTTTAGTTCGATTCGACGATTAAAATACGCATAACAATCAACCTTTTCGTTAAAAGGTCTAACGACCATAGAATCTCCTCGCCTACAAATTATCACTTGAGGTATAAAGCGTAAAAGATAGCTTTGCCTAAAAGCTTTAGAAAGTTGAGTAGATAGTTGAATAGGATCATTAACCAATGAATCTTGATTAAGCAATGCTTGAACTTTACTTTCGATAATGTATTCCCCTAAAAAATCTCGCAAGGTAGCTAGACGTAACGAATTGATTTTTAAACTCTGCTTTAACTTAAAGTGATACGTTTGTTGCATCACTAACACTGTAAAAATAGTAAGGTAAAGCACTGTGAAACCAAATAACACAATATGTTCGAAAACCTTATCTCTTATTCTAGTCGACAAAAAATAGTAAATAAGTAAAAATGTACCCACCATCAAAATAGCAAGAATACTTAATGGGTTGAAAATGAAAAAAGAGATTGCTCCTCCTGCTATAAAAAATAACAAAATCAATATTGTTGAAAACCCTATTTCTTGGATAATTCGGCTTGCTTCACGTAATAAAAGATAAATCAAAACTGTGTTGAGAATGATTGGCACAAATAACCACAAATAAAAAGGATTAAGTGTGCTAATATCCTTGAAATTCGAAAACCATGAGCTATTTAAAAAAAGCACGGATAAAATATTGGCAAACAGTGTAGCTAAAATCCAGGGAGTAATAATTGCAAAAAAAGAATATAGATATTTTAATTTTTTAGATAATAGATTAAAAGGGATGAATTTAGATACTTCTATGAGCAATATAAAAAACCAAAACAAAACTAAAAAAAGGTTTATGACTTCTGCTAAAGAAGGAAAATAGAGATTCCAAGCAAAAAAATCGGGTTGAGCAATAGCTAATCCCTGCCAGCATGGAATTTTATAAAAAGCTTTTAGCAAAAGCCATAAAACTATAGTTGTTGAAAAAGTGAATAAAACAGTTGTATACTTTCGTGATGTCGTTTTTTTAAGGGTAACTAACAGTTGTTTTTTACACAAAACGAGTAATAAAATCACTTCTAAGTATAACAAAAAAGGTATAAGCCACTGAAGAACGTTGCTTGAATCAAGTCGAGTAAGATAAATATACGATATTTTTTTATTAAATTTTTTCAATTCAATAAATTTTTCATCATTCTCCGAGTTAGGGGGTAAAAGATGTAAACGATTAACCCCTTTGAAGAAAGAAGAAAAATGTGGCCGTACATATTCATTGTTTAAATCATAATCTAGAAACACAGGGATCTGAAAAACCAGAAGTGAATCTTCTCGTTTTATCGATTTATGTAAATACCAACCATTATTGATGTATTCCAACCGTAAAGTTGTATCGTCGTAAGCCTCAACGAAAGTGTATTGATGTGTATTCCAAGCAACAAGAGAATCGTGAACATACAAAAAACAAGGAATCTTTAAAGAAAATACTGTGGCCACAGGTAAACCCTCTCGTTGAATCTTTTCAGATTCATATAAAAGTTTTTTTTCAGCTTTCTTGAGCTTATGTAAGAACAAACTTTTTTGAGCAGATTCGCTTTGCAAAAAACTTTCAGCCAGTAAAATAAGGAAAATTATAATAACTGCTATTGATAGAACTTTTTTGTATGTTCTATTCATGAGTTATCCACTTTTAAAATAATTTTTTTGTTAAAATTAAAAAAAAGTTTTTAACTTTGCTTACATAAAAAGTTTTTTATGAGAAAGTTTATTGTTGTAACACTTTTCATGTTAGCTACAAAGTTATCCAGCCAATGTTATTGGATCAACAACGGAGCAAATGTTATTCTTTCCAATAATTCAAAGGTAATGGTTTTTGGTGAATATCAGAATCAATCGAGTGGTACTACCTCTTTACTTTCAGCTCATGATTCTTTGTATGTAAAACAATTGATTAATAATGCTACAATTTCTAGCAATGGAGCTATTTACGTTGACTCTGGAAATTGGGTCAACAACAATGTATTTACTGCCAATACAAGCCGTGTGTATATCCATGGTTTAAATCAACAAATTACAGGCACAAACCCTACGACATTTTATGATTTGTACTTGCTAGGCGATAATACAAGCGGTCAGAAAAAACTAGGAAACAACATAACAGTTCAGAACACACTTTTCTTAAACGCTCATGAAATTTACTTGCAAGGGTATACACTTACCATCACAAATCCTTCCACATCCTCTCTTCAATACAGCAACGGTTATATCACAAGCGACAACAATGGATGGTTTGTTCGTGCAACCAATACCACTCAACCCTATTATTTTCCGATGGCTGCCGAAAGTTCGCTACCTCCTTTTAGATTTAGACCCATAAATGTAACCCCTTTAAATACTACAAGTAACACCTAAAAAGTAAATTTCAGAAACACCAATCCTAATACCCAAAGTTATGACCCTACCGTAAAAGAAAATACCCTATGTGAAGTAAATAATCAGTATTTCTATAAAATTGATCGAACGGATAATACAACTCCATTTGTTGTTCAGATATTTTACAATGAAAGTGAAGATGGAACATGGGAAACCATGAGCAAATGGACGGACAATCTAACACCTGTAGAATGGAGAGAACAAACACCAAGTAACTACACAGCTGGTAGCCCTTTTAGCAATGTTACAGCTACAATACAGGGAAGTAATGCAGGAACCCTTTCCCCCATTACCCTGGCTAAACGTGGTCCTTATGTCAATTTAGGGAGTGATACTGCAATTTGTCAAGGATATTCGTTAACCCTAGATGCAGGCAACCCTGGCTACGATTACCAATGGTCAACGGGAGATACAACCCAGCAAATTACTGTATCAAATGCAGGCACTTATAGTGTAACAGTCACAAACCCTATTTCAAATTGTTCTTCTACTGACAATATTACAATTCAGTTATTAGCTTTACCTGATGCACAAATTACTTCTACTAACCTTTCTTTCTGTAATAATGAAGCCAATCCAACGCTTCAAGCAACACCAGCGGGTGGCGTGTGGAGCGGGCAAGGTATCAATCCCACAACAGGAACTATTAATCTAGCCTCTTTAACTCCAGGAAATTATACCATTACTTATACAGCAACAAACCAATGTGGAAGTGACAAAGATAGCGTCTTAATTACTGTCAAGGAATCTCCTAGTGTTTCTGCTTCTAGTATAGGTGAACACTGCCAGGGAGCTAACGATGGCAAAGCATGGGTAACTATTGTTGGAAATAATGCTCCTTATTCTATTGTCTGGAGCAATGGGGCCTCAACGGATACCATCACCATGTTAATCCCAGGTACTTATTCCGTAGTTGTTACAGGAGCCAATGGATGTAAATCAGGCGATACAACCATCGTAAATGGAAGTTCGGATGAATGCTATATAACGCATATTTTTATTCCGAACATTTTCTCACCCAATGGGGATGGTAACAACGATGCTTTTCAGGTTTATGGAGCTGGTATTAAGAATATAGAAATACATATTTTCGATCGCTGGGGTATTGAAGTATTTAGTGCTACCACTTTAAATGAAAAATGGGATGGAACCTACAAGGGAAAATTTTTAGATCCCGCAGTATTTACTTACTATATAACAGTTGAATTTTACAATGGCGATTTAAAAAATTTCACAGGAACAGTTACATTGGTAAGATAAAAATTTTAACATATGAAAAGAGTAACATTTTTAATCATTGCATTCCTCGCGTGGGAAATTGTTAAAACGCAAGATTATCATTTCAGCCAGTATTTGGAATCTCCCATGATGGTAAGTCCTGCTCTAGCAGGTTATTTCGATGGCAACTTCAGAGCAAATTTGAATTTTAAAAGCCAATGGCACAGCATTGACAAGGGGTATCAAACATTTGGATTTGCCGCAGATATGCCTGTTACTGAACAAACCAATACGGGTTTTTTAGCTGCAGGCTTAACGGTACTTAAAGACGATGCTGGTCTTGTTAAAATGAAAAACCTCGTGGCCATGGCTAATGTAGCTTATCATGTGAAATTAAACGATCAACAATATCTAGGAGCAGGCATATATGCAGGTTTTGGTCAACGAGCTATAGATCTTTCTCAAGCACAATGGGGAAGCCAATATGATGGAATTTCCGGTTTTAATCCATCACTTCCTTCTAATGAAACTTTTAGCAATGAAAGTTATTTGTATGCGGATTTTGGCTTTGGGATCAATTATGGATTTAATAAGAATACTACAAACATGAGTAGTAACGATGGTATAAAGCTAATCTCTGGTTTAGCCATTTACCATCTTACTCAACCTAAATTTAACTTTTTAAGTAATAGTGAAGAAAAATTAAACATGCGTTTTTGTGGATATGTTCAAAGTTTAATAGGTATTCCTAATTCTAATTTTGCTGTAAAACCTGGCTTTATATACAACCAGCAAGGAAAACAAAATGAAATCCTACCGTCGCTTCTTTTCAGGTATCAAGTTCGTGAAAAATCTCAGTACACAGGTTTTATAAAAGATTCCTACCTAAATGTAGGAGCCATTTTTAGGGCACGTGATGCAATAGCCCCCATGTTTGCTTTTGAAATGTTCAATACTTCATTTGGAATGACTTATGACATTAATGTCTCAAGTCTTCGTAATGCAACTTCCGGAAAAGGTGGGATAGAATTTAATTTAAAATACACCTTTAAGAGCAAGAATGTGAATAGAAGTATGCTTTAAAAAACATATGTTACTTCAAGCCGTCTCTTCGACGGCTTTTTTATTTTTTGTAATATTGCCATCATGAATAAATTTTTTTAGCTATGAAAAAACCTTATGCAATCATGACGATAAGCATAACTTTACTACTATACTTGCTTGGCATAACTCTCTTCATATCCATAAATTCAAATCGAACCATACAATACATTAAAAGTAATTATACCCTTACTGTTTTTTTGAAAGACTCCATTTCGGATAATATCATTCAACAAAAAATTAAGCTTTATTCAAGCCACCCATATATAAAAAAAATCCAATATATTCCTGCTGACACTGCTTTGATGCAATTTAAAAATGAAATTGGAGAAGACTTAATAAACGTGTTAGGGCAAAATCCTTTACCCACAAGCATAGAAATACAAGTAAAGCCAGCATATGCTACAACTGAGAATATGCTTTCACTTAAAAAAACACTGGAAAAAGATGATGCTTTTGCATCCATTTATTTGCAGGAAAAAGCCATTGATGAAATTGAAAAAAATAGTCAATATATTCAATATTTTCTTTATGCTCTGGAATTGGTTGTTGCCTTAATAGTAATAGCTCTCATTTACAATTCTATTCGATTATTAATTTATTCAAAGCGTTTTATCATCCGCACAATGCTTCTTGTAGGTGCAACAAGAAATTTTATTTACCGCCCTTATGTATTATTAAGTCTATGGACTAGTTTTATTGCTTCCTTAATTGCTGCCTTACTTTTACAAATCACCTTTCGGTTCATATTACGTCAGTTCCCTGATTTACAGCTTATCTATCAACCGATGGATTTTCTATATATTTTTGGCCTTATCGTTGGAAGCGGGATAATCATAACACTTATTTCAACTCATATTTCGCTGAGACATTACATACGCTTGGATATTGACCGTTTGTATTCCTGATTTTTTTTACCTTTGTAAAAAAATGAAAGATAATGTCTATGTCAGTATCCTTGCTGGCGGTATTGGGACTCGTTTTTGGCCATTAAGTAGAAGGTCTAGGCCAAAACAATTTATTGATATTTTAGGTTTTGGTAAAACATTAATTCAACTTACCTACGAACGTTACACGAAAGTTTGCAAACCTGAAAACATTATCGTCGTAACGAGTGCTCAATATGTGAAATTGGTAAAAGAGCAGTTGCCCGAGCTACGAGAAGATCAATTATATGTAGAACCATATGGCAAGAATACGGCACCTTCTATTGCTTATGCAGCTTATAAATTACATAAAAAAGACCCAAATGCCGTAATGATTGTTGCACCCTCTGATCATCTCATCCAAAACGAAGATAAATTCACGCAAGACATTAACCTAGCAGTAGAATATGCTGAAAAAAAACCTTGGCTCATGACACTTGGAATCGTTCCTACTCGACCAGATACGGGTTACGGATACATTCAATTTACTCAGCACGATAATTTAAATCTACCCTCCAACATAAAAAAAGTTAAAACATTTACTGAAAAGCCCAATCTTGATCTTGCAAAAGAATTTATTGAAAGTGGTGAATTTTTGTGGAATGCGGGGATTTTCGTATGGTCTACATCAACCATTTTGGAAGCTTTAAAAACTCATGCTCCTGATATTGCCTCTATTTTTGAAAAAGGGAAGGAAACATATTATACTCCTGCGGAAAAAGATTTTCTAGCAGAAGCTTATCTTAATGTTAGAAACATTTCGATAGATTATGCTGTCATGGAAAAAACCAAGGAAAATGTCTATGTGGTACTTAGTCAATTTTTATGGTCTGACCTGGGAACGTGGGGTTCGTTGCATGAACACATGCCACAAGACAATAATAAAAATGCTCTTCATGGTAATGTTATGCTTTACAACACCCAGCATTGCCTTATTCGCATAAAAGGTAATAAGCTTGCTTTAATACAAGGTTTAAAAGATTACATTGTTGTCGACACTGAAGATGTCCTGATGATTGTGAAAAAAGAGGACGAGCAAAACATTCGTCACTATGTTAATGATGTATTACTTGAAAAGGGCGAAGAATATACCTAAAAAAATGTGAATAAATATTACCGTGTTTTAGGTGTAAGCTCTGATGCTACATGGGACGAAATTAAGAAAGCTTTTAGAAAGCTTGTCCTTCAATATCACCCTGACCGCAACCCATCCCCTGAGGCTCTAGAAATGTTTCGACAAGTTGTCGAAGCTTATGAACATCTGAAATGGGCTCGTGATCACAAAATACAAGAGCAAGAAACGAGTATACATACATCCATTGACGTTGAAGAATTTTTACGAGACCGAATTCGCGAATATACCCGCTTGCGGGTGGAAGAAATTCTGGCTCGTGAAAAAGCTCTTAATCAGCTTTCCATGGAGAAACTCTTTTGGCCTGGGTGGGTAAATGTTCTGCTTCTCATTTATTCACTTTTGGTTATTGTAGATTTCCTAGTCTTACCTACTCGAAAAGAACAATGTGAACTTGAAGCTGTAAATTACGAGTTTATAGTCTGTGGTTCATTTCTCTCCATACATCCAGATGATGTCGAAAAAGAGCACTACATTGTACTTTATAAAACTCCTATTTTTCATCTCGTAAAACATGTGGAAAGTATAGATGGCCGCCACATTCGCATAAATAATTCTTTTACTGAATATTTGATAATACCTTTTGCTCTTATATTTCTCGTTGGTTTATATTTCTTAAGAGCTCCTAAAACCTTGGAAGGGAAAATATTGCTTGCCCTGGGGATATTCATTCTTACGGTTAGCATGAGTATTGCCATTCTGTTTTTACAATAATTTTATTTTGATAGAAAATAAAAATAAAGGCTGAATTTTAGAATTATCGTATTAGCTAAGCAAGTTCCCGACACACATAATGTTGGGAAAGAGCCATAAAAGCCGATGGTATTGTTAATCGTGCTGCACTGCCTGCCATCTTTAATCCAGAAGACTTACATGCTCTTGAATTTGCTCTGAAAATGAAAGAGCAATTAAAAGATGTCGAAGTATTTATCATTACGATGGGACCACCACGTGCAGCCGATATTATTCGTGAAGAACTTTACAGAGGTATTGATAGAGGAATCCTACTCACCGACATACGTTTTGCTGGAAGCGATACGCTTGCTACTTTTTATGTTCTATCAAAAGCCATTCAAAAATTAGCTCCATTTCATCTGGTAGTAGCAGGAAGGCAAGCTATTGATGGAGATACGGCTCAAGTGGGGCCACAAGTAGCTGAAAAACTCAACATTCCTCAAATAACTTATGCAGAATCCATCGAACAAATCACTAGCGATCAAATAACCATAAAACGTAGATTGGAGCGTGGAATTGAAATTGTACGTGCTTCCTATCCTGTTCTTATTACCGTTCACAGTTCTGCTGATGTGTGTTGCCCTCGTAATGCACGTTTAGTTCTCAAATACAAGAAAGCAAAATCAATTACCGAGCTACAAGAAGAAAGCAATGAATACAATGAGTTCTATGAGAAAAAACCTTATTTGGTTATACCAGAATGGGGAGCAAATGAGATTGAAGCTGAAGAACAATGGCTAGGACTAAATGGATCACCCACCAAAGTGAAGAAAATTGAAAATGTCGTACTCACTGCAAAAAAATCCATCGTACTATCGAATAAAGACGAAGATATTGATCTTTTAATGAAAAAATTAATCGAATCGAAAATTTTAGGTTAAACCAAAAAGCATAAACCGTGAACAGCGTATTTGTTTATTGCGAATTAACAGAAGAACGTCACATAGCTGATGTAAGCCTTGAATTATGTACAAAAGGCAGAAAATTGGCAGCTGATTTAGGTGTTTCACTGGAAGCTATTGTTATCGGTGATATCGATGAAAGTATTGTAAACGAAGTTTCGCCTTATGGAGTGCAAATATTGCATCTTTTTTCACATCCTAAACTTTTTCCTTACAGGACATTGCCTACAGCTGAATTAATCACTTATGTTTTTGAAAGAGAAAAACCTCAAATTGCTTTATTTGGAGCAACACCGGTGGATAGAGACCTAGCACCGCGAATTGCATCTAAACTCAAGTGTGGTCTTACTGCAGATTGTACGGCACTTGAAATAGGGGACCACACGGACAATAAAACAGGAAAAACTTATAAAAATTTGCTTTACCAAATTCGTCCTGCATTTGGGGGGAATATTATTGCCACTATAATAAATCTAGAAACAAAACCTCAGATGGCTACGGTTCGTGAAGGCGTTATGAAAAAGGAAGCTCTCCCACAGCCTTATCCTACCGAAATAAAACGATACGAAGTTGAACCCTTACTGTCTGATGATCTTTTTGCTGTTGAGATTCTCGAAAGGTACATTGATCCTCCTAAGGTAAACATTAAAAATGCTCAAGTCATAGTGGCTGGTGGCTATGGAGTAGGAAGCAAAGAAAATTTCAAATTGCTATTTGAACTAGCTGAAGTACTGGGAGGTGAAGTAGGAGCAACCCGTGCAGCAGTTGACGCAGGTTTTGTGGAAAAAGAACGACAAATTGGTCAAACAGGTGTAACCGTACGTCCTAAACTTTACATAGCATGTGGCATTTCTGGAGCTGTACAACACAGGGCTGGCATGTCTGAATCAGGAACAATTGTCTCGATCAATACAGATCCAGATGCCCCTATTAACCAAATTGCTGATTATGTAATTATCGGCGACGTCATGGACGTCATCCCCAAAATGATTAAATATTATCGTCAAAATTCCAAATAAAAGAGACTATGGAAAATTTTTTCACCGATAATCCTTCGTTACGTTTTCATTTGTATCATCCTTTGATGGAAAAAATCGTACGCATTCGCGAAAATAATTTTGAGGAAAAAGATCTTTACGAGGATGCTCCTGCTGATTACGAAGACGCCATGGACAATTACGAAAAAGTCCTGGAAATCATTGGTGAAATAGCGGGAGAAATCATAGCTCCGAATGCTGAAAGTGTAGATCATGAAGGGGCCAAGCTTGAAAACAATGAAGTTAAATATGCTTCTGGAACTGTTCAAAACTACGAAGCTCTTAAAAAGGCAGGAGTTATTGGAATGACTTTACCTAGAAAATATAAAGGTTTAAATATCCCCATTCTTCCTTTTGTAATGTCAAATGAAATCATCGCTCGAGCAGATGGTAGTTTCAGCAATATCTGGGGTCTTCAAGATTGTGCTGAAACCATCAACGAATTTGCTTCAGAAGAAATCAAAGCTGAATACTTGCCTCTTTTCCCATTGTATGGATATACGGCTGCGATGGATCTTACTGAACCTGATGCTGGAAGTGATTTACAAGCTGTTCAACTTAAAGCCACTTATGATGAAAAAACAAATACATGGTATTTGAATGGTGTAAAACGATTTATCACCAATGGCGATGCTGATATTTCGCTTGTTTTAGCAAGATCTGAACAAGGTACGAAAGATGGGCGTGGGTTGTCACTTTTTCTATATGAAAGGAAACATCGAGCTGTAACTATTCGTCGTTTGGAAAACAAGTTAGGAATTAAAGGTTCTCCCACCTGTGAACTAGTTTTTAAGAATGCTCCTGCAAAGCTTATCGGTGAACGCCGCATGGGGCTTATTAAATATATGATGGCACTCATGAATGCAGCTCGTGTTGGTGTTTCAGCTCAAGCTGTGGGAATAGCAGAAGCTGCCTATCGTGAAGCTCTTAAATATGCTCATGACCGTGAACAATTCGGCAAAACGATCGTTAACTTTCCTCCCGTTTATGAAATGCTTTCCATGATGAAAGCTAAAAAACCCGCTATGTGGATATCTACAAAGGACTTACCCATCTATCAAACCATCGAAAACTGGAACCAGAAGAACGAAACGAACTCAAATATTATCAGAAATATGCTGATGTGTTCACTCCACTTACTAAACTTTTTACAACGGAATTGCAAATCAAATTACCTACGACGCCATTCAGGTGCTCGGAGGGTCAGGCTACATGAAAGATTATCCCCTAGAAAGATATTATCGTGATGCTCGCATCACCAACATTTATGAAGGTACTTCTTAACTACAGGTTGTAGCTGCCATTCGTGGCGTACTCAACGGAAGCTATCAAGCATGGATGGAAGAAAAATTTAATGAGCCCATTGCCCCCGAACATCAACATCTCCAAAACATCTTGAAAAAGATGTACGATCAATATATAAAAACTGTTCAGAAGATTAAAGAAAACCATAGCGATGAGCTTATTGATTTTCATGCTCGCCGACTTGTAGAAATGGCTGGGTATATCATTATGGGGCAACTCCTTCTCATGGATGCCCAACGTGAACCTCTTTTATAAATTCTGCAACTAAAATCATACTCTTCGGCCGAAGCCAAAACATTGCTCATGCACATTATATTGGGCACATCAACGAAAACGAACTAAGCTACTACAAAACGATCATATAAAGTCAGTTGATAGTTTCGCTTTCTTCAATATTTTGTAAGATTTTAAGGTAATTTTCATAACGTTCTGGGTGTATTTTCCCTTCTTCCACAGCTTGTTTTACTGCACAACCTGGTTCATGATTGTGGGTGCAATTGTTATAAGCACACTTTTCAATATACGGTTTAAATTCTCTATACCAGTGTCCAAGTTCCCATGGTTCAAAATTGACAATCCCAAATTCCTTTATCCCAGGTGTATCAATGATTCGAGCTCCGTTTTTTAAGATATGCAATTGTGTAAACGTGGTGGTATGTTTTCCCTTAAGATGTTTACGGGAAATTTCTTCCACCTTTAAATTTAAAGAAGGTTCTAAAGCATTGATTATAGAAGACTTCCCTACTCCACTGTGACCAGCCATCAAAACCGTTTTATCTTTTACCATCTCTTCCAGTTTATCCATCTGATATCGTTCGGTGGCTGATACCAAGAAGTATGGATAACCAGCATACTCATGATATATTTCGATGTAAGATTCAACAAGGCTCATATCATTCTTGTACAAATCATATTTGTTTAAAATTAGCATAGCTGGAATGTTATAAGCTTCAGCAGATATTAAAAACCTATCGATAAAGCCTGTAGAAGTATAAGGCAAAAAAGGTGTAACAATGAGGCAAGCAAGATCAATGTTAGCTGCCATCACATGTATGAACTTTGATTCGTTTGTGGCTCGTCGAACAATGGCATTTCGACGATCTGCAACTTCAGTAATCACTCCTATGCTTCTCGCTTCATCCCATTCAAACTTAACTATATCTCCCACAGCTATAGGATTCGTGGAATAGTGAAATTCAAGTTTCAACTTCCCACGAAGTACGCAAGGATATGTTTTATTTTCAGCAAAAACATAGTAGTTTTTGCCTACAGAATACACAACGATGCCTTCCATCACTTTCATGCTTGGCTTTACTTTAATTTAGGATTGTTATGATGCCTCTCGTGATCGCGATTTGCCTTAGATTGCAAATGCATACGAAGCTCTTCTTCTAAATTGATTTCCAATTGATTGGCAAGACAAGTAATTACAAAAAAAATATCAAGCAATTCTTTTTGAATGCCACTTGGATCTTCCGTTGATTTGTAAGACTGTTCGCCAAACTGACGAGCAACATGGCGAGCAAACTCACCTACTTCTTCCATGAGAAGCAGCGTATTGGTTTTTTCATCAAAATATCGCACTCCGTGCTGCTTTATCCACTCATCCACTGCTTTTTGCCATTCTTCGAGGGTCATAAATCTTTCCTTTTTGAATCTATCATGATAGTTACAGGTCCATCATTGATTAATTCTACCAACATGTAAGCTCCAAATTTGCCTGTTACAATTTTCCCAGAAAAAATCTTTTTCATTTCCTCAACAAAAATTTCATACAGTTTTTGTGCGGTTTTCGGTTCTTTTGCGCGAGCAAACGAGGGACGAAACCCTTTCTTTGTATCAGCATGTAAGGTAAATTGACTTACGATTAAAATCTCGCCTCCAACATCTTTGACAGAAAGATTCATCTTCCCCTCCTCATCTCCAAAAATTCTCAAATTCACTAGTTTATTGACCAGCCAGGGAATGTCTTCTTCGCCATCCGCCTGTTCTATGCCAAGAAAAACAAGTAAACCTTGATCTATGGAAGCATAAAGCTGGTGATCAATATAAACAGCAGCTTTAGAAACTCGCTGTATCAGAGCTCTCATAAGTTTTCAAACAAAATTTAAGATATACGGGATTATGATCGCTAAACTCAAATTCTTCATGCAATGCATGCATATCAAGCACCTTGATGTTTGGCGATACGAGGAAATAATCTATTGTAGTCGTAGGTGTGATGCCTTTTTGATAAGGAGTTTGTACAAATCGATTGGTGGGATACGAAGGATCATAAATCCACTGCCAACCCTCAGGAAGAAAGTCCACAGACACTACTTTACCTACTGATTTAAACTTGTATTCTGGAGCATAACTTGCTTTGAAATCTGGAGGATTGGTATTCCAATCCCCACCCACAACTACATAATGACCTTGATTGTACCAATGAAGAATATAACTCCGAAGTACCACCAGTTCTGTCCAGCGTGATTTAGCACCTTCATCAAAAGCCGATAGATGCAAATTAACGACATAAAGATATTTGGAATGTCCTACATAAAAACGATGAAAAGAAAAACAGCGCTGCAACATAAATAGCGACTTAGGCCAATTTTCTAACATGGGGAAAGCTATACGAGTATTTTCAAAAGGGAAAAATCGAGCGAGCGTTAGTAAGCCACTTTTAACTTTCCCCATGGGATGAAAAAAAGGAACAGGTACAAAATATGCATCGTAGTTGACAGCCGGAATAGTCCAATAAAAAGGTAATACATTCATCATCACATGTTGTTGGTTGACATGCAAGGTGCGAGAGGCATCAAAATCAACTTCCTGGAGCAAAAGAAAATGCACGCTATCTAACGACTGCAGAGTTTTGACAATACCCGAGAGGTTTTTTTCATATTGAACTTTTGTTGGCTTAACTTGTTTTCCTCCATCATAAAAAAAAGTGTTTTCTTTTCCAAGTCCCGCGTAGCCTATGTTCCAGCTTACCAAAGAAAAAGTATCCTCAAGTGTAGGCAACGTGTATGAAGCACTAGCACCCCTATAAATAAGTTCTCTTTCCTCAAAAGCAGGCTGATAACGATGTTTACCATTTAACCAAAGAACAAACATCATATAAATCAAAAAAACTGAAGCTGTGATAAATACAACCCATAATAAACCTTTCATGATGGATTTTACTATTCTCATGATATAGGAATTTCATTAATCTAAACCTAATTTTTCGCGTAAAACCTTAATCTTTTCAAGTGCATCGGCTTCTTTTTTGCGTTCTTTCTCAACGACTTGAGCAGGGGCTTTACTTAAAAATGCTTCATTGGATAATTTTTTTCGTACAGAAGATAAGAAGCCTTCGTAATAGGTTAGCTCTTCCATTAAACGCTTTCTTTCATCTTCCTCTTGAACCTGACTCTTTGGGAAAAAAAATTGCTCGGTTCTAACCATGTACAAAGTCATGTTCGTTGGTTTTTCAGATAATTTGATAAGATTCTCAAGATTTCCCATTTTTGTAATCAAAGGTTGAAACCTCTCAATTACTTCGCCCCATTGAACAGGTATGTAAGAAACTAGAATCGGTTCTTTAAAAGATTTGTTACTTTCTTTTCGATATGTTCGAATAGTTGTAATAAGTTCTTTTACGAACTCAAAAGCTTCAAGTTCTCTATCATTGAAAGATTCTAGACGTGGCCATCTGGAGATCATTACACTCTCTGTATCCTCTGAATTCTTGAGAATTTGCCAAACTTCTTCCGTGATGAATGGCATAAAAGGATGCAAAAGCTGCATCAATTCTTTAAAATATGAAACAGTTACATGATAAGTGGCTCCATCCACGGGTTGACCAAAAGGAGGTTTAATAATTTCTAGATACCATGAGCTGAAATCATCCCAAATCAATTCATACAATTCATGAAGAGAATCGGAAATACGAAATTCCACAAAATTTTCTTCGAGCTGTTGTTTTGTTTTTTGCAATTTATGATAAAACCAAATAGTGGCAAGCTTAGCATAAGTAGGTTGTTCGAGTTCGTTAGCTACAGTCCACGAAGTGACAAGACGCAAAGCATTCCAAATTTTATTGTTGAAATTTCTCCCTTGTTCGCAAAGAGCCTCATCAAAAAGCAAGTCATTTCCCGCAGGCGAAGAAAAAAGCATTCCAAAACGTACGCCATCGGCACCGTATTTTTCCATTAATTCTATAGGATCAGGACTGTTCCCAAGAGATTTACTCATCTTCCTACCCAGCTTATCTCGAACAATTCCAGTATAGTATACATTTTTGAAAGGAATATCTTTTGCAAAATAAAGTCCCGACATGATCATGCGAGCAACCCAGAAAAACATGATTTCTGGAGCAGTAACTAAATCGTTCGTTGGGTAATAGTACTTAAAATCTTTGTTTTCTGGATCAAGAATGCCATTGAATACAGCTATAGGCCAAATCCAGCTACTAAACCATGTATCTAATACGTCCTCGTCCTGCTTTAAATCTTTCAATTCAATGTTGGGATTTATTTTTCTAGCTTTAGCGAGAGCTTCTTGTTCATCGTGAGCAACCACATACTCACCATCAGGCAAATACCATACGGGAATCCTATGACCCCACCATAATTGGCGACTTATACACCAATCTTTCACATTCTCCATCCAGTGGCGATACGTATTTTTGAACTTTGCAGGATAAAACTTGATGGTATCGTTCATAACGACTTCAAGAGCAGGTCGAGCAAGTTCTTTCATCTTGAGAAACCATTGTTCGCTCAGCCTAGGCTCAATAACTACATCGGTTCTTTCGCTAAATCCAACTTTGTGAACGTAATCTTCAATTTTTTCTAAGTGTCCCTTTGCTTGTAATAGTTCAACAATTTGCTTTCTAGCTTCAAACCTATCTAATCCAACAAGTAGTTGTGCTTTTTCATTTAATGTTCCACGCTCTGTAAAAATATCGATCACTTCTAGTCCATGGCGTAATCCTATTTCATAATCATTAGGATCATGTGCCGGTGTGATTTTTAAGCAACCCGTACCAAATTCCATGTCTACATAATCATCGGCAATAACAGGGATCGGTCGATGAATAAGGGGTACATACACTTTTCTGCCGATGAAAGATCTGTATCGCTCATCGTTAGGATTAACACACAGGGCTGTGTCTGCCAAAATAGTTTCAGGTCGAGTAGTCGCTATGACTAGATAATGATCTGGGTCATCAACAAAATAATATCGAACATAATAGAGTTTTCCTTGAACTTCTTTGTATATAACTTCCTCATCACTAAGAGCAGTTAGTGCCTGCGGATCCCAGTTAATCATGCGATAGCCTTTGTATATGAGACCGTCCTCATAGAGCTTAACAAAAACATGAATAACAGATTTATAATAATCGGGATCCATTGTAAAACGAGTACGTCTCCAATCAAGCGAAGCTCCAAGTTTTTTGAGTTGTTCGAGGATTATGCCGCCATGTTTTTCTTTCCATTCCCACGCATGACGCAAAAATTCCTCGCGCGTTAGGGAATGTTTATCTATGCCTTCAGCCTTGAGTTTCTGGACCACTTTAGCTTCCGTAGCAATCGAGGCATGATCTGTTCCAGGTACCCAACAAGCGTTATAACCCTTCATGCGCGCTCTTCGCACCAACACATCTTGAAGTGTATTATTAAGCATATGTCCCATGTGCAATACGCCCGTTACGTTGGGGGGTGGAATGACCACTGTATAAGGCTCTCTATCATCAGGTGTGGAATAAAAGTATCCTTTCTCCATCCAGTAATTATACCATTTATCTTCTACCAGTGAAGGATCATACCTTGAACTAAGCTCCATAATTCATTTTTTTTGCAAAAGTACGAAAATCAGCTTTTGGTTTCAGAAAAAAATGTAATTTTGCAATGGAGAGTTGGCAGAGTGGTCGATTGCGGCGGTCTTGAAAACCGTTGTCCCGTTACCGCGGGACCGGGGGTTCGAATCCCTCACTCTCCGCTTTTATTTTTAACAGTTTGCTCGTAGTGTTTTTTCCATTCCATGAGAATAAAGAAAATGTAAGTTATTTTCCACAAAAAAATTAGCCCCCACGAGGGGGGTATTTCTTTGAAAGAGGGAACATTTACATCAATCAGTATAATATCCATCTTTGGGTTTCAAGTCTTTAATGAGAATTCTAATAAAATCAATAAGAGCCCAAATTCCCAATCCTCCAGCTGTGAGCAACTGTATGATTCCTATTGTTGTATAGCCAAGATTAAAACGGTGAATTCCTCATATTCACCCACTACCAAAGTTTTTTGACATTGTCCTGTATACGTGTTCCAAACTTTTATTGTCTATACTTTCCATAAAGTTACCATCTATACTAAAAACATACCTCTTATTTTTCTCTTGTCTCCTCTTGGAATGTTTTAACATTCTCCTGAATTCACCTTCCATATTTTTACAGTAGTATCTCGCCTTCCATTTGCAAGGTATTTTCTGAAGGACTCTAGAAATAGGATTTACAACATTCCCATGGCTATTAAAAATGAAAATGGATACTTTTCATTTTGTACTCCATATTTTAACCGTCTTATGCCTACATTCAGTAGCAATACATTTACCATTAGGACTAAACGATAAAAACCAAATAGCATCATCTTCGAAGTAAAGAATCCTATTACCCTAACTTATTTCAACATAAAATATAAAAAATTCTAATCTAAATTAAAAAAATTTTATACAAAAAGCGAATATGCAATAAAATCTATTAAAGAAATTCAGACTTTTTGTTAAGTTTACATTTCATGCTTAAAATAAAAAAGCTGCCCTTACGAGCAGCTTAGATTTATTATGAGTAAAAAACTATTGCAAAGGAGCGACGACTTCGATGAGCTCAGGCAAATCCATGCCTATTTTTTTGAGATGTTCGATCTTGGGTACTCCATTCATATTCCAGCCACGACGATAGTAAACTGCATCCACTAATTTTTCATAACGCTCTTCACGATACTTACGAGTTGCAGCCATTTTTTCTTGCAAGGTCATGGTGGAGGGATCAAGACCCAAGATTTCTTTTAATTGCTTGTCATAACGTTCTTGACGACTCAGATATTCTTCCTCTGTGACAGGGCCTGCGGCGCGGTAGGGTTGACGGTCATGCTCGCGCAATCCTTTACCCATGCGAATGTTAAAAATTCGTTGGAAATTATATACTCGTTCACTTTGGAGAATAAGCTCTTCTTTGCTAAAAGGTTTTCCTGTCACAGCTGAGAAAATAGCTACATAGTTATCAACGTGTTCAGGTATTTTGTGAGGTTCGGCCGTTTCTGCATTATTGGCAGGTTCAATGTCATTCCAGGGGAGTTTGCAAAGTCCTTGCAAGCTAAACCAAGTACGAAAGAGGGGGAAATAATGAAGTGCTTCTGCCTTATCTTCGAAAGTTGGAATCTGGTTGTTTACCATATCCATGAAAATAAGCCATGCTTCATCATGCTGAGGCCCTTTGTTGGTAAGAGCATAGCCTCCCTGCTGGGCAAGCGATTCTTTCGATACATAAAGGCTATATTCAAGACCTTTATTTTCCATAGCAATGTCGTTCAGGAATTGAGGATCGCCCCATCCTTGCTGGATAAAGTATTCTTTCAGCTTCTTAACACCCATTCCTGCAAGCTTGCCAAAACCTTCACCTCTAGCCATTTGATGCAAAAGTTCCATCGCAGCTTCCTTGTTTCCAAAATTAAGTTCAAGACCACCTGTGCGTTCTTTATTCAATATACCCGTTTCATAGCACTCCATCAAGAAACCAACAATATTACCCCATGAAATAGTACATACACCATATGTATCACAATAAAAGTTTGCTTCGATGGTAAATTCTGGATCGAATATACCCATGTTCGAACCAAGCGCTGCTGCTGTTTCATATTCAGGTCCATCAACAAGAACCTTTTGACCTTTATAAGGTCCAGTCTTAAGAGTAAATCCATCCACCCCCTTGCTGCAACTCAACTGACAACCAATCCAGCAACCATCAAAAATATTTTGTGTGAAATAACGCTTATACACATCGCTATGCACTTTGTATGCATCGGGATGAGAACCGTAACGGAAATTATTGACAGGGAAAAGATCATAGTCATTCATAATGTTCGTTAAGTGAGCTGTACCCTTAGAACGCATTTCATTTTGCTTATCATCCAGTTCATCAATTTCTCGCTTAAGCCTTAGACCTCTTTCAATAATGGTTTGTAAATCAGCTACATTTTTGTAATTAGCAGAAATGTCATTGACTTTAGCAACAATGGCTTTGATTCCTTTATGACGAAAGACTGTTCCCGTTCCACCACGTCCAGCTTGTTTTACACGTACTTTTTTTCGCTTAGCATCGTAAAAACTTACATTAAGCATGCCTATTAAGCTGGTTTCAGCAGCACGACCTGTTGATACCACGGAAACAAATTTCTTCCCTTTTTCGTCGTCTGCAAAAATCTCTGTAAGCTCTTCAGCTAACAGATGTGTATCAGTTGAAAGACCTGGATCTTCGAAAATTTCGATTTCTCCTTTCGTTCCATCCATGTAGATGATAACATCCTTGTCTGAAATTCCCTGCAATTCAAGAGCATCAAAACCACAGATTTTCAAAAATGGACCAAAATAGCCACCGACATTGCTATCGATAGGAATTTCTGTTGTAGGACTTAGCGTAACCACCAATGCTTTACCGGCACCACTATATTGGGTAATGCCACAAAGAGGACCATTGGTGATAATGAGTTCATTTTCGGGATCGTTCCATTTGGTTTTTGGAGTTACAGCATCCCATAAAAGTTTTAAACCATACCCACGCCCCCCCGTGAATTTTTCTTTCATGAGCGGTGGTACATCTTTAATCTTAAACTCGCGATTCGTGAGGTTTATGTATAAAATTTTATCCGTATAACCACGATAAACAGGTGCAACATCGTATTTAAATTTGGCTAAAATTTTTCTGTCCTTTCTTACATCTTCAATACTTACTGCCATATCCTTAATTTTTTAGCAAAAATACATGATAAAAATCATACAACAAACAAAAATAAAAGGCTTAACTTGAAATAAGTTAAAAAATTAATTGCAATAAATCATTACCTAAAAGAATTATAAAGAGCTTGAATGCTTTTATGAAAAATTGTAAATTTGCATAAAGCATTTATGCGGTTTGAGGAAATCAAAGCAAAATTAAGCCTATACAAAGTAGGGATCGCGGGATGTGGAGGGCTGGGAAGCAATTGTGCTCAAATGCTTGTCCGAACAGGAATTAAAAAGTTGATATTAGCTGATTTTGATGTAGTTTGTGAAAGTAATTTAAATCGCCAATTCTATTTTGCCGATCAAGTGGGACGAAAAAAAGTGGATGCTTTAAAAGAAAATCTTTTTCGAATTTCACCTGACATTGAGATTGAAACTCATTCGGTTTACCTAACTCCTGAAATAGTTAAAGAAATTTATGCATCATGTGATGCCATAGTAGAAGCCTTTGACAACAAAGATAGCAAGTGGATGCTTATCGAAACCGTGGAGACGTATTTTCCTGACAAATTATTGGTTAGCGCTTCAGGACTGGCAGGACTCAACAAAATCGAGCAAATGAAAATCGTTCGAAATGGTCGTTTGGTTATGATAGGTGATTTTGAAGAAGAAGTGTCGGACGATAACCCACCTCTTGCACCCAAAGTTATGGTGGCTGCTGCCTTAGAAGCAGCGGAAGTAATTAAGTATTTATTAAACAAACCTTAATAACAAAAATATGGAAGAAAACATCGTTTAACAACCATTACCAAGCGCAAAAAGTGCCTACATTTTAGGCATCTTAGGCTTTGTATTCACTTTTGTGACAATTTTTGGGTCTTATTTAGGTATTATCGCTGTGTTAGAAGGTAACCGAGCTATAAAAATCTACGAAACCGACCCGCAGCATTACAGTCTAATAGATTACGAAAATGCTAAAACAGGCAAGTTGCTAAGATGGATTAGCATTGGAATTTCTAGCTTTATCATATTACTTGGCATCCTTGTTGTGTTGTTTTTAGCCTTTTCACCTCAAATTGTAAAAAATACTGAAACAAGTTCTATAATTTACGGCATTGTAAATTTTGCTCAAATCATAGGCCATTTTATATAGAAACAATTTGACTCAATTTTTGCTTGAAGAGTCCTAATTTTTTTGTAAATTGTGTGTTTAATGCAAACGAAAAAGAATTTTTAATACTCAAATTTTAAAAAAGTTAAACTGTTTTTATTTACTTTTATTGCTTTTAAAAACTTTGTTTTTTATTTTTGCTTAAACTTGTCAAGTGGTATGAAAAAAATAGCATGGGTTATTGTTTTTCTTTTTTATGATTTTGTGACGCTTGGGCAGCATATTCCCGTTCATTTGCTGCATCAAATGGAATTTGGAGATCAAATAGCAATTCCAGCTCCGATGGCACCCGTAAAATCTTCTACTTCTTGCCAGCTTCAGAAAGTAGTTTTCGGTTGGCACCCCTACTGGAACAATGGACTGGAAGTCAATTACCAATGGGACTTAATCAGCGACTTGTGTTATTTTAGTTACGAATTTGTTGACTCTACCGGCCAACCCAAAAATACTCACAACTGGTCAACGGCTTCAGTAGTTACCACAGCTTTAAATATGGGAAAGCGGGTGAGCCTATGTGTAACCCTATTTTCCAATCATGGCAAATTTTTAACCTCACCAACGGCTCGATTAAATCTTATTAATAATGTAATCTCTGCTCTTCAAAGCCGAGGAGCTCACGGCATTAACATTGATTTTGAAGGCGTAAGTAGTTCTTACAAAACACAGTTAACCAGTTTCATCAAACAAATAGCAGACTCTTTGCATCATCGAATACCCAATTCCATTTTAAGCATAGCTCTTCCTTCGGTAGATTGGAGCAACGTATGGGATGTTGCAGCCATGGTAAACTATGTAGATTACTTTATCATCATGGGTTATGATTATTACTATAGTGGCAGCTCTACGGCTGGACCTACAGATCCACTGTATACGTTTGGCAGCTTCGATTATAACTACAGTAAAAGCATCACAAGTTATCTCAATAAAGGCGTTCCAGCAAATAAGCTATTGATGGGAGTACCTTATTACGGCTATGAATGGCAAACCACCTCACTTACAGCTCCTTCATCCACTATAGGAAGCGGTAGCACAAAGCTGTATAAAACAGTGCGAGCAAATTCTTCTGGAAATTACTCAACAGCAAACCAACGCTGGGATGTAAATAGCATGAGCAATTACTGGGCTTATAGTTCAGGAGGATATTATTATCAATGCTGGGTTGACAATGTAAAAAGCATGGGCAAACGTTTTGACTTTATCAACATGCGCGGTATAGGTGGCATAGGTATATGGGCACTGGGCTATGATGATGGCTATACAGATTTATGGGACTTGATTTCACAGAAATTTACAACCTGTATGACCATTCCCTGCTCTGATACCCTTTATGACTTAGGAGGTCCAGGACACAACTATTACGACAACGAAACATTTGTTTTTACACTCCACCCCACCAATGCCTATAATCTCTCCATAACCTTTCAACAATTTGAACTTGAATCAGGCTATGATTCCCTTTGGTTGTACGATGGACCTTCTACTGCTTCACCTCTCATTGGGGGCTATTCTGGAACAAATTCTCCTGGAACCGTTACCACGACACAACCTTTTTTAACCTTAAAATTTAGAAGTGATGGTGCTACGAACAAGTTAGGATGGATGGCTATTTATCAGTGTTCTGTAGACAACATCCCTCCCACCACCTCTATTGTAGCTCTGCAGCCATGGATCACTGATACAATCACAGTCCATTTTATTGATCAAGACAACAGCGAAGTAAAATACCGTTTCTGGAATGTTGCACAATTTTCAAATGGAAGCTATGCTAGCAATTACCGACAAGGGCATTTATATGAAACATTTGATAACAACATACCTTCTTATGCTACCAGTTACACGGGAACATGGCAATGGAGTCAACAAACCTTGTTACAACAAGATTCAACTGTAAGCAATACAAATCTTTCATTTCCTCTTTCTCAAGATGGCTTGCATACTTATCTTTACACTCTCCGACTGAAATTTGGTTCTGCCGACAGCACCTCCAATCGACGAGCAGGTTTCCATTATTTTTGTAGCAATGCTTCCCAAATCAACAGAGGAAATAGCTACATGGCTTGGTTTCGTTGCGATGATCAAAAAGTGCAGTTGTATAAATATGTAAACAACACAATGTACCTTATGAAGGATGTTACTTACCCATTTGTTCCTAATCAATGGTACGACATCAAAGTACTTTACAATACGACGTCAGGATCAAATGCAGTCTGGGTAAACAATGAATTTATTACCTTCTGGATTGACACTACTCCTTATCAAAGCGGAAATGCTTTTTCGCTGCGAACTGGAAACAGCAAAGTATGGTTTGACGATATTCAAGTTTTTGTAAGCCGCGGTGACTCAACAATACTCACTATTGGTGCAGATACAACTAATTTAATTTATGAACAAAATCCAACCCCAACTATACCTGCAGGCAAATTAACTTCTATCGTCATAGACAAAAATAACCTCATTAGCTCAAAACAAGAACAAAACATAAACGTTGACTATACTCCACCTCAACCTGTTGCTTTTATCAACGATTTTGGTTTTAGCGGAAATGATAAAGACACCATTTACGCTAGTACTGCTCTTACTTACAATGCAACATGGGCATCTTCTGCGGATTCTAACAGTGGCGTGACTTCCTATGCATTAATCCTTTATAAAAATGCATGCAACGATAGTATAATTGCAGGACCCATTTTAAGACAAGACACCTTTAGCTTTATAAGCGATGTTGATACCGGCGCTACATATTTTGTAAAAGTACGCGTACAAAATGGTGCTGGTCTCTGGTCGGAAGCAACATGTTCAGATGGAGTTACTTTGCTATCCCCTCTTATACCTACTTCATTGAACATTTTTTCATCTGACATACAGCTTTATCCTAATCCTTGTCATGAAAAATTAAACCTTCTCACCCCTCAGGGAATAAGCATCGATATTATTAACGCTTATGGGCAACACATTTTACACACTACACCAAAGGCTACACTTACGGAAATTTATACATCCGATTTTTCACCTGGATTATATCTTATTAAACTTAGCACCGGCCAAGTTAGTTACTTTATTAAAGAATGATTCTTCGCAAAAATCCCTTTTATCCTTTTTGTAAGCCAAATAAATCTATTGTTCCATGCATCAAGTTCGAGAATGGGTTTTTCTTGGATTACATTATAAAGAAGCCAAATTCCAATAGGAAGGGTGATAAAAGTGGAAGCCCACATGCCAATGAAAGGCCCGATGGTCATTTCACGCACAAATTTTTCGAAAATGATGGAAAGCATGTAATAAAATATGAAAATCAGTATGGCAACAACTAATGGCAAACCAAATCCTCCTTTTCGAATGATAGCTCCAAGCGGTGCTCCAATTAAAAACATAATGATGCAAGCAATGGCAAGGGTAAATTTTCTGTAAAGTTCGATGTGGTGTCTCATAATCAATTCTTTATTTGCTTTTTTCTCGCGTTTATGATTGTCTACAAGCATCAGATGAGAACGAGCAGTGGTTGCAGCATCTTGTGTAATTTTTTTCCTTTCTACTTCATCAAATTGTTTTGCAATATCGTCCCACTTCTTCAAGGAAAGAAAAGTAGTTGTCGAAGCATTGCCAAAAGTTTTCCCAAAATGCATACGATAGAAATATAAAACATTCAAAGTTTGCTTAAGATACTCTTCTTCACGGGAAGCAAATTCCATTTGCAGGGTGTCAATTTGACGCTTTAGCTGAACAATGTTCATCATCTGATAATGCCCTTTAAAAAGAGCTTCGTTATTTTGGATACTAGATAAACCACTCATGTCAAGGCGTAGAATTTCTTCTTTAAATTGGATGCGTTGAAAGGATTTTTTTTCGATAGCATTGTTTACATTGCGATTTTCAGAATAATTAATTCCATCGTAAAGGGTTAAAACAAGGGTTCGTTTATCTTGGGTAAGCTCTGTTTTTCCTTTTTTTGCGATGGTTATAGACAAGGCTCTACCTGGCTGCGTTTGATCAAAAATAATTACATGGTAAACGGTTTTTCCGTCCTTATCTTTTTTGGCTATTTTTATGATATACCCTTCAATTTCGTTGTAAAAGACTCCGGGTTGTAGATTAAAGGTAGGCTTTTGCTCTTTAACGCTGAAAAGCAAAGAGTACATCTTTAGATTTGCTTTAGGCAATACATTGTTATTGAAATAAAAAGCGAAAGCTGCTAAGAAAGCAATCAAAATAAAGTATGGTTGAGTTAACTTACGAAATGAAATTCCTGAAGATTTAACTGCTATGAGCTCATAATGCTCACCCAGCGAACCGAAGGTCATAAGCGAAGCTAAGAGGACAGCCAATGGCAATGCCATGGGGACAAAAGTTGCTGAAGCATAAAAAAGAAGCTTTGTAAGTACCCACCAATCCAATCCCTTTCCTACGAGTTCATCGATGTACTTCCACAAAAACTGCATGAGCAGCACAAAAATGGCAAGAAAAAAGGTAAGTATTAACGGTGGAACAAAAGAACGTAAAACCCAACGATGCAAAATCTTCATATCATGCAATAACTTTACTAAACATCAGCATAGCTTGATCACTACGATCAATTTCAAATTCAGCTTCAATACCTGAATACGTAATGACTTTTAATTTTTTAAAAACATTCCCGGGAATAGAACAAAAACCATTTTCATCGCAACCATAAGTTATTTCGCCATTTTTCACAGTGGCTTTCTCGCACGGCTCAGTTCTTAATAACAAAAACTTATTGTCTTCGTCGTAAGCATAATCATAAAAACTTACTTGCAACAGAATTTTTTGAGAGCTTGGTAAGAAGAGAAGACCAATTCTTGTTTCCCTCACATCAGCAAAATCTCTCCCATCGAGCGACGGAGCATCATTGTAAAAATCAGGCAAAAAAGGAACTTCTACATTTGCAACCGTTATTTGAATGTTTTTGTAAGAAATTCTCTCCTCTCGATTACGTATGATCTTGGGAAAATCTTTGTCTTTTTTTCCGAAATTTTCGAGAAGAATTTCTTTTTTCGCCCAGATAGTTTCTTTTTGCCTGGATATGACAAACAAAGGTAATTGAGTTTTTTCGCCATAGGATGGATAATAATCTACGCTTTCTTCATCTTTATCGTTCAGCGGAAGACCAAAAACCATTAAAGTATTCGAAGTGTTTAATTGTTGCTGAACTAACCGATTAAACTTATGTCGTCCAAAAATGTCTGGTTCTATTACACTGAAAGGAAGACTTGACTCTTCAAAAGGTTTTCCTGTAAAAATAATGTCTTCAACGGAAAATTTTTCTTTTTTTCCGAGTTGTACCCTATCATTTTCAACGAGGTAGTGAATCAAATATTGACGATCGTCTTTTTTGGCAGCTAAAAAAACTCCCCCAGAGCCGACTACGCGTAGTTCCCCTTTATGAATTACAGCGGCAGTATCTTCGTCGACACCTATTCCCCATGCTTCTGTTTCTAATGTTGAAAGATAATCGATAGCTTTAAATAGTCTCCCCTGTCGCCCGCGCTCACTAAAATGCGTATCAGTAATAACATTCGAAGGTAAAAAGCCCAAGCCTTTTCCTACTACCAACCCTTCTGTTCCTACTGACTCATGTTCAGGATCATTTGCTTCATCCCGCAATGCTTCAACAAAAACTTCGTTTGTCCAAGCAAAAGCACTACCTCCGGAAAGAATCATCCACTGAGACAACGAAGCTGCTCCTGCACTTGTTCCTGCAATAACAGCACCTTTGCGATGTAAATATTTTATTACTTGAAACAACAATTTTTCACGCCCATCTTCGTAAAAAAAAGTAGAAATGTATCGAGTCTGATTTCCTCCGGTGAAAAAAATCAATGTATAATTTCCTTTCAACAACTTTTGGGCTATGCGAACATCTTCTGCTCCATCCTTCCAGCTTGCCTCATTGATATCTGGATAAGTACTCTCATCGTTGATAACATGGTCTGGGTCGTTGGTAGGTCTTGAATTCGTGTTAGGATCATCCAAAAGAGCTACAGGAACAATCCAAAAGCATTCGTCGTTAGAGAGATCAGAAAAATTGTATTTTCCATGAAGGGTGGGAATGTTGTCGTAATTTACAGTTAAGTTGCAATAGCGTTCGAACCTCACCCACCGATCCATTCCCGCAGCATAAGGGTTAGCTGATCCCGCAGGAATAAAAGCAATCCGTGTTTTTTCTTGCCCCCCAGCTTCTTTTACCAAAGCTTCATGAATAGACTTACTTTTATCGGCACCACCAATAATAAAAATGGCGCCTTCCTTGTCTGGAATTTCATCTTCAATGATGTAATCAAATCGTTCGATGCCCTCATTCGTTTTGATAAACAATGAAGTTGATCTATCGACTAAAAAAGGTCCCTCGTACGAAACAAAAACTTTTCCATCAAAGCTATATTGAACATTTTTTCCCCCCAACTCAATAATAAGAGGATGATCGTATCTTCCAGATGGAAAAGAAGCCATTTTTTGACAAAAATACTTTCTTTCTCAAAAAATAAGCTTGAAAGGAATTTAATTTTTTATCAATTTTGCAAAAAAAGTATGGGAAAAGTATTGATTATAGGAGCAGGAGGTGCCGCTACCGTAGCAGCACACAAAGCTGCACAATTACCTGATGTTTTTACGGAAGTTCTCATTGCTAGCCGTACCTATGAAAAAGTAGAAAAATTGTTAAAAAAAATAAACAAACCTAACTTTCACGGAACTCAAGTGGACGCTGATAAATCTTCGGAAGTGGCAGCTCTTATTCGCGATTTTAAACCTGAACTTGTTATGAACTTAGCACTTCCTTATCAGGATTTACCAATCATGGATGCCTGCCTGGAAACAGGAGTATCCTATCTCGATACAGCTAATTACGAGCCAAAAGATCAAGTTCAATTTACTTATGAATGGCAATGGGCTTATCGTGAAAAATACAAAGAAGCCGGTATTATGGCTATTTTAGGTTGTGGTTTTGATCCTGGTGCTACCCAGGCTTTTGTTGCCTATGCTGCCAAACATTATTTTGACGAAATACACTATCTCGATATTGTAGATTGCAATGCAGGAGATCATGGAAAATATTTTGCTACGAATTTTAATCCAGAAGTCAATATACGTGAAGTAACTCAAAAGGGTAGGTATTTCGAAAACCATGAGTGGCGTGAAACTCCTCCTTTGTCGGTGAAAAAAGTCATTCATTACCCTGAAATTGGGCCTCGCGACTCCTACCTTATGTATCACGAAGAACTTGAAAGTTTAGTCAAAAACTTTCCAACGCTAAAACGTGCCCGCTTCTGGATGACTTTCTCTCAACGATATTTGACAGCTTTAGAAGTATTGCAAGAAATAGGTTTGACTTCTATTAAACCCATAAAATTCAAAGGAATGGATATTATTCCGCTGGAATTTCTTAAAGCTCTTCTGCCCGAACCTTCCGAACTTGGTAAAAATTATAAAGGACAAACCTCCATTGGTGTTCAGCTTCGTGGCATCAAGGATGGCAAAGAACGGACATGTTATATCTGGAACAACTGCAGTCATGAAAAAGCTTACGAAGAAACTGGCACTCAAGCTATTAACTACACAACAGGCGTACCAGCTATGATAGGAGCTAAACTTTTCCTCCAAGGTATTTGGAAAAAACCGGGTGTTTATACCTTAGAAGAACTCGATCCTGACCCATTTATGGAAGACATGAATAAATACGGTCTGCCATGGCATGTTGAGCTTGATAAACCTTTACCAATTGAACTTGCCGAATGAAATCAGCATATCCACATATCCCATCGCCCTGTTACGTTCTTGAAGAAAAAAAACTTATCGACAATCTTAAGCTACTTGAAAAAGTTCGTAAAGCCACGGGGGTAAAGATTATTCTTGCCCTAAAAGGTTATGCCCTGTGGAGCACTTTCCCACTTATAAAAAAATACTTGGATGGTGCCACGGCCAGCTCTCTTCATGAAGCTTTGCTCATTTACGAAGAAATGGGTGTAAAGGCTCACACATACGCTCCTGCCTATTTGCCTGAAGAATTTCCTGACATTTTTCGAATCTCATCCCACATTACCTTTAATTCCCTTTCTCAATGGGAACTATACAAAAAATATTTTGCTCATTCGCATGTTAAAGCAGGGTTACGTATCAACCCGGAATATTCCGAAATTAAACATGACATTTATAATCCTGCTATTCGAGGTTCTCGTCTTGGCATTATAAAAAATCATTTACCGCAAAAACTCCCTGAAGGAATTAGTGGCTTACATTTTCATGTTATGTGTGAGCAAGATTCTTATGTACTCGAGCGAGTACTGCAAGAGGTTGAAAAAAAATTCAGCGAATATTTTTCTCAAATTTCTTGGCTTAACATGGGGGGAGGCCATCTAATAACGCACAAAACCTATCAGGTTGAACATCTTATTCAGGTTTTACTTTCATTTCGAAGCAAATACCCTTGGCTAGAAATTATCTTAGAGCCAGGCGAGGCTATTGGCTGGGAAACGGGTTTTTTAAAATCAACGGTGCTCGACATCGTTGAAAACAATGGAATTCGCACAGCTATTTTAGATGTTTCCTTTTCAGCGCATATGCCTGACACGCTCGAAATGCCATACAAGCCCATAATTCGAGGAGCTAGCGAACCCAACAAATACCCCTACGTCTACCGCATGGGCGGTGTAACTTGCCTAGCTGGAGATTACATGGGAGATTACAGTTTCCCTGAGCCTTTGCAAATAGGAGATGAAATCATTTTCGAAGATATGATCCATTACACGATGGTTAAAACAACTTTCTTCAATGGCGTTAAACATCCGTCCATCGGCGTAATTAAGTCTGATGGAAGCTTTCAACTGCTTAGAAAATTCACTTATTTAGATTATAAAAACAAATTGTCATAAATATGCTTGTTCATGGAAAACCTTATCAGGCCGTTTGGGCATCGTATGAAGAAAAAACCATTTATTATATCGATCAAACCAAATTGCCTTTTCAATTTGAAATACAGGCATGTAAAGATATAGAAGAACTTATCGTAGCCATTAAAAAATTAGCTATTCGCGGTGCTCCTGCTATTGGAATTGCAGCTGCTTATGGTACCTGGTTGATCACGGAACAATTTTCGGGTAATCAAGAAGAACTGATGAATGCTTATGAAAGATTAATACATGCTCGTCCAACTGCTGTTAATTTGGTGCGTGGGGCACAAAAAGTTTTGAAAGCCATCGAAGGCACTTTTGACTCCTTAAAAGCTTTTGAAGCAGCTCAAGCTTTTGCTGAAAATGAAATTGCAGCTTTCCGAGCTATCGGGCAGTGGGGTATGAGCATCATAAGGGATTTGCATAAAAAACTCAATAGACCTGTGCATATTCTTACGCATTGTAACGCGGGGTGGTTGGCATGTGGAGACTATGGTTCAGCACTCGCTCCCATTTTTGAAGCTCACAAAAACAATATTCCGTTAAAAGTTTTTGCTGATGAAACACAGCCTCTCTTACAAGGAGCACGCCTAACGGCATGGGAACTTTATCAAGAGAACATTCCTTTTGCCATCCTGCCTGACAACAACGCAGGTCTTTTGATGGCTAAAGGAGAAGTAGATGTGATTATTACCGGCGCTGACCGAATTGCCTACAACGGAGATGCAGCAAATAAAATTGGCACCTATACTCTTGCGGTTCTTGCTGACTATCACCATATCCCTTTTTACATTGCAGCGCCTCTAAGTACATTTGACTTTCAGACCCCGAGTGGTTCTCATATTCCCATTGAAGAACGGTCAGCTCATGAAGTTATTTTCGCTCGCGTGTGGGATAACTCCTCTTGGCGCGAACTTCCCAAAACGCTTCCCGATTTCCCAGCCTTAAATTTTGCTTTTGATGTAACACCTCATCACCTCATCTCAGGATATATCACGGAAAAAGGCATTATATACCATCCACGCCAACTTTTTGATTAGTCGTCTTTGTTTGCCTAGAGCGTTTTTATAAAACTTTTTTTATGAAAAATGACCACATTTGTTAAATTATTTTTTTGTAAGAACTTCTCATGTCCAGCCCATCAAAAGTCTTTTTTCGTTTTTTAAAAAAAGCTAGGAAAATATAACGTTGGGAAAAACAACGTAAAAAAATTCCTTTTTAAAATCCTTTTAAAATGGTAGGTTTTTGCAACGAGTAAAAGATTTTCGAATCACGATAACCATTACTTAAATATACCATCAAAATTCAATTTGTAAACCATCATAGGCAGCTGTTACTCCTGGAGGTAATAAATCCTGAAGTTCGCGATAAGGTGGCATAAAATGACTGATATGCGTTAAATAAGCCTGCTCGGGCTCGATGTATTGTATTACCTCGAGAGCTTCCGCTAAAGTAAAATGCGTCTCATGAGGCTCTAAGCGTAAAGCATTAATGACCAAAACTTTTACACCCTTCAAGTAATCAAGTGTACTTTTCTCTATTCTATTTGCATCTGTTATATAAGCTAAGGAACCAAAACGAAATCCCCAAATTATATTTTTCCCATGCCAAACATTAAAAGCTTCAACCACAGTTCCTTTGATGTTCATTCGAGGCTCAATGGGTAAAAATTCAGCTCGTGGAGAACCTGTGTACTCTCCTGGGTCAAAGACATAAGGAAAAGCACGCTGGATTTCACTCATAATATGTCTGTCCACATACATAGGTAGAACTTTATTCTGCAAATAGTTCAGGGGTCGAATATCATCTATCCCCCCTATATGATCGCGATGTCCATGTGTAAACAAAATTGCATCCAGCTCTTCAATCCCATGCCGAAAAAGCTGCTGGCGGAAATCAGGTCCACAATCAACAACAAATTTCACCCCCTCGTACTCAACATACACTGAAGAACGTAGTCGCTTATCTCTAAAATCCTCCGACACGCATGTTCGGCAACGGCACGAAAGAACGGGAACACCTGTTGATGTACCTGTTCCTAAAAAAATAAGCTTATTTTGATGCATAAAACTTTAAACCCTCTTTTGTCATCTCGTAAAGTCCCACCTTAGCCGTAGAATCACCTAGAAGCCAACCCACATTATGTTTATCTACCAAAACCTTGGTGCCCTTTTTGAGATATAAATGTACTTGAGTGCTCAATATCTTTCCTGATTTTATGAGAGGATGAGGTTTTATATAAAGCGTGTCTTCCTCCATAACACTCCAGTATCGCTGAAAAATGTAAATGTTATGGTGTCCTTTCAATCGAAAAACAAAATGTATAAAAGGGTAAACTTTTGAGCTATCCGTGAGTTCAACAACTCGAAGTGGATAAGTCCAAACTCCTTTATCAAAAGGCCACGAATCTACTCGCACATAGAGGACATTCCCTTTCAAAAGGTATTGCATGGCACCTCCAGCTTGTTCACGAAAAAAACTTCGTAAACCCAGCAATGCAAAGATGAGCATGAACAAAACCAGTGCAAAAGAAAACTTCACTATATTTTTAAAACCTCTGTTAGAGCAAGCAAAATAAAAGTAAACCCACAGCAACAAAAGCAAAAGTCCAAAGATTATCCACACAAATATTCCCCACGAGCCAGAAAAGACCTCTTTTACCACAAGAAATACACTCATGTTTTGCCAGAAAAAGCCATTCGACTTAGTTGTAAAAGGAATAAAAGAAAATACATAACCCAGCAAAAACAACGTCGTTAAAACCAACAAAACACGATGTAAAAACTTTTTACCCATAAAATTTACCTTAGGAAACGACATCGCCTGGTTTGGTTTTGGAATGAGTGGCTTCGACGATGCCATAGGTGCCATCTTCATGCAAAGCGTAGAGAATCATTCCATGGGATTCAACCTTACGAATGGTCTTTTTCTTTAAGTTGGCAAGCAAAACGACTTTCTTACCAACGAGTTCTTCAGGTTTTATCGAAGTTGCAACCCCTGACACAACCGTACGCTCTTCAAACCCTACATCCACTTTCAATTTTATGAGTTTTTCTGTGCCTTCAACTCGTTCTGCTGAAAGCACTTTTACTACGCGTAAATCCATTTTTTCAAAATCCTCAAAAGAAATATCAGGCTTTAAGGGAACATGTGTTGTTGCATCTTCTTTCTTAAGTTTTTGTATTTGCTTTTCAATAGCTTCGTCGCTTATGCGTTGGAAAAGCATTTCAGGCTTTTGTATGCGATGCCCTTCAGGAACAATGATTTTCCCAATGTTTTCCCAGGTGATATCATCCACCTGAAGCATACGTTTAATTTTTCCAGCTGAGAATGGTAAAAAAATCTGACTCAGCCCACCAAGCGTTGCTACCAATTGCAAAGCATTGAAAAGAACACCTTCCACTAGCTGAGGATTACTGTTTTTGTGTTTCCACGGTTCCTTATCTGTCAAATATTTATTGCCTAATCGGGCCACTTGCATAAAAGCATTTACAGCATCACGAAAACGAAAGTTATGCAAAGATGTAAAGATATCCTCTTTCAGTTGATTTACTTCTTTTAAAAGGCAATCCAATTCTTCCTTCTGTGTGTTTTGTGGGGTTTTCCCTTCATAATAAGTGTGAATAAGTGAAAGCGTTCGATGGACGAAGTTGCTGTAAACATCTACAAGTTCCCCATTCACATGAGCTTGAAAATCTTTCCAAGAAAAGTTATTGTCTTTTGTTTCAGGTATAACAATGGTCAGCACATATCGCAAAGCATCTTGAAGTCCTGGAAAATCTTGCAAATACTCATGCAGCCATACGGCCCAATTGCGAGAGGTGCTAATTTTATTGTTTTCAAGATTTAAAAATTCATTGGCAGGAACATTATCAGGCAAAATAAAGTCCCCATGAGCTTTTAACATTACTGGGAAAATAATAGCATGAAAAACAATGTTATCCTTGCCAATAAAATGAATGAGGCGAGTATCCTTGTCTTTCCAGTAAGGTTCCCAAGGTTTACCGGTTAGCTCACTCCAATGTTTTGCAGCAGAAATATATCCTATCGGTGCATCAAACCACACATACAGAACCTTGTCTTCATAGCCTGGAATGGGTAGCTTTACGCCCCAAGAAAGGTCTCTCGTGACAGCACGAGGACGTAACCCACCGTCCAGCCAACTTTTACATTGTCCATAAACATTTGGTTTCCATTCTTTATGCTCTTCCAAAATCCATTTCAGAAGCCATGATTCATACTGATCCAGCGGTAAATACCAGTGTTTAGTTTTCTTTTTTATGGGTGGTTTGTTGGAAAGAATAGAAATAGGATTGATAAGCTCATCTGGACTTAGAGATGTCCCACATTTTTCACATTGATCCCCATACGCATCCGTATAACCGCATTTTGGGCATGTGCCTCGGATGTAGCGGTCTGCTAGAAACATTTTAGCTTCTTCATCATAAAATTGCTCAGTCTCCTGCTCTATGAGCTTACCTTCATCGTAGAGTTTCTTGAAAAAAGATGAAGCCGTTTCGTGATGGATGGGTAAACTGGTTCTTGAGTAAATATCGAAACAAATCCCAAATTCCTCAAAGGACTTTTTAATAAGCTCATGATAATAGTCTACGACCTGTTGAGGAGTTTTTCCCTCTTGCAAAGCGCGAATGGTAATCGGCACTCCATGCTCGTCGCTCCCACCTATGAAAAGAACATCTTCACCAATCATGCGAAGAAAACGTACATATATATCCGCAGGTACGTATACTCCTGCTAAATGTCCAATATGAATAGGTCCATTAGCATACGGAAGAGCCGTCGTAACGGTGTACCTTTTCCACTGTTTCATAATCAATAACTTACTAAAATGGGTATTGAAATTCTTTTGGTAAAATAATCCTTGATAAAATTCATTTTCTCTGGAGATAGCTTTTTCACCCCACGATGAGGAGCTGGTCTATCCAGCGGATAAATCATCCAGCCTTTTAAGTTAAACGTAGGCAACAAGTCCAACCATTTTTCTAATATTTTTTCATCAAAATTATTATATATTTTACCCTCATCGGTCACTATTTCCAAAAAAATAGTTTGCAAATAAAATGGTACAGGAAAAGATTGAAGTCCAGTTAGAATCTGTTCAAAAGTAATACCCAAAGATGGTTGATTAATCACTGATACAAGTTCAGGAATAGGTGCATCTAATTTGAGAATGGGATTATCCACAAGCAACAAAGCTTCTCTTATAGTTTCTTTGGTTATCATAGTAGCATTGGAAAGCACAGAGATCTTAGCTTCGGGAAAAAATCTATCCCGAAGTAAAATCACTTCTTTGACAACATCTTTAAAGTAAGGGTGAAGAGTGGGTTCTCCATTTCCAGAAAATGTGATAGAATTTAATTGTTCTCCAGCTTGCTTTAGTTCAGTCAGTTTTGCCTCCAAAGCAACGGCAATCTCTTTTACAGTGGGAAAATGTACTTTTTCTTTTATCTTTTCTGACCAACCACATTCGCAATAAACACAATTAAAATTACAATACTTTTGATCTGGTAAAACAGCGTTAATTCCCAAAGAAGAACCTAATCGCCTACTGCGAATGGGACCAAATATGAGTTGATGAAAAATATTATTCATTCGATTCTAAAAAGTTTCCTATTTGTTGGTAATTGGCATCAATCGTTTTTATGAGTTCGTTTACATTTTCTTTCAGATTCTGCTTGTATGCTGCTTTTGCTTCTTTTCTTTTTTCGTAACGTTCTTGTTTTTTTAGACGTACACCTTTCATGGGAGGATGATTAATTGCATGAAGCATTTTATTGCGTTTTTCAAGCACTTCTTCAATCATTTTATTAATTTCCTCGGATTTTTCAGGATACATTTCACTCATTACTACAGCATCAGCAACAAAAACTTCCGTCAATCTTTTTACTCGCTTTTTTAATTCTCTTTTGCTTGCCATGGCGTTTAAGTTTTAATGGTTTGACTTACCCTAGAAAATTCGTTCAAAATTACATTAAAAATTCCATTTGCATCGTATCCTAGAACCTTTTTTAAAGTAGGAACAGCCCCGTGTTCGACGAATTTGTCATGAACACCAAGTCTTACAAGCTTTGTTGGAAGCTCCATTTCTGCAATAAACTCTGCAACGCTTGAACCTAATCCACCATCTACAACTCCATCTTCAATCGTAATAACCACTTTATGCTGTGAGCACAAGCCCCACAAAGCATCTTTATCAATTGGTTTTAAAAATCTCATGTTGTAATGAGTAAAAGAGATACCTGCTTTTTCTAATTTCTCGTATAACGAGAGAACATCCATGCCTGGGGTACCAATGGTAGCAATACCTACAACCTGACCATCATGAAGCTTTTCAGCTTTGCCAATAGGAATAAGTTTCCATTCTTTTTCCCAATCATCGTGAAAAGCATCCCCTTTGGGATAACGAATGGCAAAGGGTTGTGTCAGCTCAATAGCTTGAGCAGTGTACATTAAATCCTGGAGTTCCCATTCATTCATGGGAGCAGCAATAATCATATTGGGAATCAGACGAAGATATGCCAAATCAAATATACCTTGATGTGTTGGTCCATCTTCTCCGACAAGCCCTGCACGATCGATGCAAAACACCACCGGAGCTTTTTGCAAAGCTACATCATGAATGATTTGATCATATCCACGCTGCAAAAAAGTTGAATAAATTGTACAATATGGAATTTTTCCAGCTAAAGCTAACCCTGCAGCAAAGGTTACCGCATGCTGCTCTGCTATTCCAACATCAAATACTCGATTTGGAAATTTTTCTTGCATATAAGTCAGCGAACTTCCCGTTAACATAGCTGGAGTTATAGCTACAATACGAGGATTTTGCTCAGCAAGTTTTAAAAGAGTTTTCCCAAAAACATCTTGAAACCTGATCCTTTTGGCAGGTATTAATTCTCCTGTTTCTACATCAAATTTCCCCGGACTATGAAAAGTAGTTTTGTCTTCTTCTGCGGGTTTGTATCCTTTTCCTTTGGTAGTTAATACATGCAATATTTTAGGACCTGGGATGTATTTTAAATCATCAAGCACCTGAATGAGCTTCTTTACATCATGGCCATCGACAGGTCCAAAATAACGAATCCCAAAAATCTCAAAAATATTGGCTTTCTTAAACCATGTCCATTTGATAGCTGCAAAGGTATTTGAAATAATCTTATGCAACCATGTATTTTTTAAGCATTTCCAAACCCCTGAACGCAGACGATTGTAAGTACGTGAAGCAGTTATACGAGTAAAATGTTGAGCCAGAGCAGTTTTGTTCTTATCTATGGACATACCATTATCGTTGAGAATAATCAGGATATTACCCTTGATTTGAGAAACATTGTTTAGTGACTCAAAAGGTTGCCCAGCAGTAAAACTTCCGTCCCCAATTACAGCTATGTAATGATGCTCGGGAGAGCACTCCCCTACGGCTAGACCTAAAATTGCTGAGATACTTGTGCTGCTATGCCCAGTTCCAAAAACATCGTGTTCGCTTTCTGCTCTCGAAGGAAAACCACTCAAACCTCCATATTGTCGTAAAGTTTCAAATCGATCTTTCCTCCCTGTGATGATTTTATGAACATAAGCTTGATGACCCACATCCCAAACAATCTTATCTTGAGGAGAATTGAATACATAATGCAATGCTATAGTGAGTTCTACTACCCCCAAATTAGCTGCTAAATGCCCTGGGTATTTTGAATTAATCTCGACCAAAAAATGCCTAATTTCTTCTGCCAAAACAGGAAGTTTCTCAATGGGAATACTTTTAAGATCTTCAGGGCTATGAAGTTTTTCGAGAAACATACACCAAATTTATTCAAGCAAAAGTACTTGTTTTTATCTAATCACACATACTCGACCATATCTGTGAAGATGAGATTCTTCTTTTGTGGAATACGTTAGTTTATAGATATAACAACCCAATGGCACTTTCTTACCTTGATATGTTCCATCCCAATACTGATTTATATCAGTGGTATGGAAAACTTGGACGCCCCAACGGTCATAAATTGACAATTCAAAAGATTCAGTAAGAATACCATCAACATAAATATGGAAAACATCATTTATCCCATCATCGTTTGGTGAAAAGGCATCAGGGATATAAAGCAAAACAATTTTATCGATATAAATCACTGTTTGAGCCGTATCACAGCAGCCAAAGCTGTCACACACTTGCAACAAAACATTATATTCCCCATCAGCATCATATATATGAATTGGATTCCATTCGTTGCTCATTGTTTGATCTCCAAAATCCCAAAAACATTGCGACCCACCAGAACTTTCGTTTAAGAAAGTTATGCTTGGATTTTCCATCGTTGTCCTGCGAGGTTGCGGTATAAAGGCTGCTACAGGTCCATGCATATTACTTACAACTGCGGTACTGGTATTTTTGCAACCATTCTGATCGATTACAGTTACAACATAATTTCCAGCTGAAAGATGCTGAATAGTCTGCGTCGTCCCCCCATTGCTCCATTGATATTGATAGGGTGGTGTCCCACTAGTTACCTCAGCAGTAACCATACCATCCAGCTGACCACAATGCTCGTTACTGATATTTAATGTTATAACGGGAACAGGATTAACTGTCACAGTAGTTTGTGCTGTATTCTTACAACCGTTGGCATCCGTACCTGTTACTTTGTAGGTAGTGGTATTCATTGGAGTAACAATTTGCATTTGTCCAGTACCCAAACCTGAACTCCATACATACGAAACTCCCCCACTTGGAATTAGAGTAGAACTTTCTCCTCGACATATACTACTTGGAGTGGCTGTTAGAACAATTGTTGGCAATGGATTTACAACAACCGTCACCTGCCCAGTGTTAGAGCATCCATGGTTATCCGTCCCTGTCACCGTATATGTTGTAGTCGTCTGTGGTGATACTTGATGCGTTATGCCAGCTCCAATTCCCTGATCCCAAACATACGTCGTCGCCCCACTTACACTCAATGTGGTTTGATCACCAATACAAATGGGATTAGGATTGGCAGTAGGAACTACGTTAGGCAAAGGATAAATTGTTACCGTAACCTGAGCTGTATTGCTACATCCGTTGTCGTCTGTACCCGTAACAATATAAGTCGTCGTCATAGATGGATTAACTGTTTGATTTTGACCATTGCCAAGCCCATGATCCCACACATAGGTTGCTGCCCCACTTGCACTCAAAGTAGATTGACTACCGGGACAAACATGATCAGGTTGGGCATTTGCCGACACCGTTGGCAAGGGATTTACATTTATCGTTACTTGAGCTGTATTGCTACAACCATTACCATCTGTGCCCGTAACCGTATAAGTCGTCGAACTTATTGGGTAAACTTGCTGCATTTGTCCAGCTCCTAAACCATGATCCCATGCATATGAAACCCCACCACTTGCAGATAAAGTAGCTTGTTGTCCTGAACATACAGGATTTGGCGTTGCTGATGCTACAATTGTAGGCAGAGCATTTACCGTAACCGTTACTTGAGCCGTGTTCGTACATCCATTGCTTGCCGTACCTGTAACCGTATATGTCGTGGTAGATGTGGGACTTACCACTTTATTTTGTCCTGTACCTAAACCTTGATCCCAATTGTAAGATAAAGCACCTCCCGCTGTTAAAGTTGATTGCTGGCCTAGACAAATCGTCGCAGGTGAAGCACTTGCTGTAACTGTAGGTACCGTCCTCACGGACAAAATTACATGTGCAGTATTCGTACATCCATTGCTGTCTGTCCCTGTTACAGTATAAACTGTCGTGCTACTCGGCGAAACCGTAAAAGATGATCCTGCACCTAACCCATTGTCCCACGTATATGTAGTAGCTCCACTAGCAGTTAGTGTCGATTGCTCTCCCTGACAAATGGACGATGGAGTGGCAGAAGCCGTTACATTGGGCAAAGCATTTACCGTAACTGTTACTTGAGCTGTGTTCGTACAACCTGTAGCTGTATCTGTTCCCGTAACTGTGTATGTTGTTGTCGTCGATGGTGTGGCAATTGGATTCGCTATATTAGCATTGTTCAAAGATCCAGAAGGCGACCATTGATAGGTATCAGCTCCCGTTACCCATAGTTGCACAGAACTTCCCGCACAAATGCTCGTGTCTGGTCTTATCTGTAAAGGACAAGTTGGCGTACATTCTGCAGGGGCGTTGTAAGTAACAGTTTGCTGACAAGTTGGAGCACCTGAAAAATTAACAGTAATGGTATGTTGCTGTCCATCAGCCGGTATATTTGAAATAGTAAAATCCCACGGACTGGTAAAAGGTGCACTCGTACTTGTAGATAAACCACTATTATCTTGAGCTATTAACTGACCAGTCGTAGGCTGTCCATGAAAAGTTACGGTTCCGCTTACTGAATAAGTATTGGTAGCTGGATTACAAGCACTTACACTCGTTACTTGCAAACTATCTATATGACAGGTTACTATAGCACAATTGGTAGTAGCCGTACCTCCGGTCTTCTGAAAAACTAAGTCCCCTGGCTCATTTGAATAATTCGTTATACACAATATATAATATTGCCCTGTCTGTGCATTGTAGACATGTAAATACTCGTCCGAACTTGGGTCGTAACTGCAATCCACTACATTCCCAGAAGGATAAAAATAAGGATCTGCTGTATTGTTCGGACATCCATCACCGGCACATCCACTGCACGCATCCGTTAATTGATTACATGACCCATTTAATGTGTTATATGGCCCATAACATACAAAATCTACATCATTCCCCGTCGGAGAATAAATATGCACAATCAAATCCCCAGGCTGATCAATAAGCATGTAATACCACACAGGATTCGGTTGAGTGCATAAGCAAGAATAATCAGGCCCTCCCTCAGCTGATGTACCTGTTGCCATTGGAAATGAATAAGTTAAATCTGTACAAAAAGGAGCTGCTGTAGCACAGGTCGTATTTGTTGTCTGCCCAAAAATCCTTCCAACTGTTATGATAATAAATAAAAAAATACCTATCTTTTTCATACCCCCTTATTTTTTACTTAAAATTTCAAGCACTTTTTGATACAAAACATCCCACTTCTCCTTATCTACTCCGTAATATATCGGCCTTATTTTTTCCGATAACCACCTGCTTTCATCAAACCTCCCAGCACGCCAAAAATACAAACGCAATACATCCTCACTACTAACATCCAGCTTCCCCGCCCCTTCAAACTTAAATGCTGGCTTATACCCTTCAACCACCTCCAATACGTTTTCTATCCTCCTCCCAGGAGAAACTACCACATAACCGTAATCCCTTCCCGGTGCAAATGCAGCAAAAGTCGCATCAGCCAGCTTCTCAAACGTCCTGTCCAAATACATCGCTTTAGCTGAATCAAGTACCATCTTGTGCCCTACCTTGTAAAATACCCATTCCTTAGGAATCTCTATCCCCTGGGAGAAAACTCCTAAAGAAAGTATTAACCACAAAACCATCCAATTTCCCTTTTTCACATTGCTTAAATTAATAAAAAACACAAAGTTGCCCGTACTTATATAAATAATTGTTTTTTCGATCAGTGTACTTAATTTTATAAACGTAACAACCTGATGGTACATATTTCCCTTTATATTTCCCATCCCATGGCTGATTAATATCGGTCGTATGAAAAACCATATTACCCCATCTATCGTAAATGTAAAGTTCATAATAGTCGGGATTTATACCACTGGCTAAAATGTAAAAATAATCATTAATGCCATCTTCATTGGGTGAAAAAGCATCCGGAATGTAAATCGAAACCAAACTCTCAATATAAACCACACCTGATGCTGAATCACAACAACCATAGTCATCACACACAGTCAATGTAACTTGGTATTCTCCTTCAGCAAATGGATACGTATGAATTGGATTTTGACAATTCTGGCTTATCGTTTGATCTCCAAAATCCCACAAACATTGCGTACCACCTACAGCTTGATTAATAAAGGTTATCACAGGATCATCGGTTGTTGCACGTTGTGGATGAGCAGTAAAGGATGCTATGGGTCCACTTATGGAATCTACTTGGTAAGTTCCAGATGTTTGACATCCATTTTGATCTGTTACCGTTACACTGTAATTTCCAGCAGAAACACCTATGAGTGTATCAGTGACTGCTCCATTGCTCCACAAGTAACTATATGGCGGGGTTCCCCCACTGACTTGAATTACCACACTGCCATCATGCTTATTACAATGTTCAGATTGGGAAGTATAAGAATTTATTGTTGGACCACTCAAAACTACAACTGTTACTTGAGCTGTGTTCGTACAACCTGTAGCTGTATCTGTTCCCGTAACTGTGTATGTTGTTGTCGTCGATGGTGTGGCAATTGGATTCGCTATATTAGCATTGTTCAAAGATCCAGAAGGCGACCATTGATAGGTATCAGCTCCCGTTACCCATAGTTGCACAGAACTTCCCGCACAAATGCTCGTGTCTGGTCTTATCTGTAAAGGACAAGTTGGCGTACATTCTGCAGGGGCGTTGTAAGTAACAGTTTGCTGACAAGTTGGAGCACCTGAAAAATTAACAGTAATGGTATGTTGCTGTCCATCAGCCGGTATATTTGAAATAGTAAAATCCCACGGACTGGTAAAAGGTGCACTCGTACTTGTAGATAAACCACTATTATCTTGAGCTATTAACTGACCAGTCGTAGGCTGTCCATGAAAAGTTACGGTTCCGCTTACTGAATAAGTATTGGTAGCTGGATTACAAGCACTTACACTCGTTACTTGCAAACTATCTATATGACAGGTTACTATAGCACAATTGGTAGTAGCCGTACCTCCGGTCTTCTGAAAAACTAAGTCCCCTGGCTCATTTGAATAATTCGTTATACACAATATATAATATTGCCCTGTCTGTGCATTGTAGACATGTAAATACTCGTCCGAACTTGGGTCGTAACTGCAATCCACTACATTCCCAGAAGGATAAAAATAAGGATCTGCTGTATTGTTCGGACATCCATCACCGGCACATCCACTGCACGCATCCGTTAATTGATTACATGACCCATTTAATGTGTTATATGGCCCATAACATACAAAATCTACATCATTCCCCGTCGGAGAATAAATATGCACAATCAAATCCCCAGGCTGATCAATAAGCATGTAATACCACACAGGATTCGGTTGAGTGCATAAGCAAGAATAATCAGGCCCTCCCTCAGCTGATGTACCTGTTGCCATTGGAAATGAATAAGTTAAATCTGTACAAAAAGGAGCTGCTGTAGCACAGGTCGTATTTGTTGTCTGCCCAAAAATCCTTCCAACTGTTATGATAATAAATAAAAAAATACCTATCTTTTTCATACCCCCTTATTTTTTACTTAAAATTTCAAGCACTTTTTGATACAAAACATCCCACTTCTCCTTATCTACTCCGTAATATATCGGCCTTATTTTTTCCGATAACCACCTGCTTTCATCAAACCTCCCAGCACGCCAAAAATACAAACGCAATACATCCTCACTACTAACATCCAGCTTCCCCGCCCCTTCAAACTTAAATGCTGGCTTATACCCTTCAACCACCTCCAATACGTTTTCTATCCTCCTCCCAGGAGAAACTACCACATAACCGTAATCCCTTCCCGGTGCAAATGCAGCAAAAGTCGCATCAGCCAGCTTCTCAAACGTCCTGTCCAAATACATCGCTTTAGCTGAATCAAGTACCATCTTGTGCCCTACCTTGTAAAATACCCATTCCTTAGGAATCTCTATCCCCTGGGAGAAAATCACATTTGATAGTAAAACCAACAATAATAAGTTCCCTGCTTTCGCAAGAAAAACCCCTTTTTCTTTTCGATGCATAACGAACAATTTTTTTTATTTGATTGCTAAATTAAAGAAAAGTTTATTATGTTTATAAAAAACCCCCTCAAAGAGGGGGCACAAGTTAAAATGGTAAAACTAAAATTTTGCTCTAAAGGAAACTATTAAATTCCTTCCGGGACTACTAATACCACTAGCAAATTTTCTATAATGTACATCCAGAATGTTTTCGAGAGCTGCAGTAAATGTTAAATTTGGAAATAAATTCAGCATAACTTTAGCATTAAGTGTATTCCAACCAGGCATCCCCCACGGTGTTGCATACTCGAGATTATCTTCTCCGGTGGGACTGTAATCCTTTAATCTCTTCCAGGCTGAATAACGAACATAGAAAAATCCTGTCAACCATTTGTACTTATAGGAAATCTCTGTCAACCCAAACGTCGGAGGAATATGATCCAGAGGAGTGTCTTTATCGACGCGACCATAGGTATAGGTGAGATATGATTTCGCTGAAACTCTCTCATTCAAACGAACTTGCAGCCCACATTGGTTACCTAAAAGGTAAGCATGTCCAGCATTGGTATTAGCTTGAATTTGACACATTCTTCCTCCAAACATGATGGAATCTTGCCCATTCCAAATAGTTGGTCGTAAAACGATGGCATTGTCCAAGTAAGTATAGAAAACCGTATTTTCAATGTTCCATTTATTTTCTTTGCTGTTTCGAATAGTAAATTCAGCAGAATAAGCATATTCAGGCTTTAAGTCTGGCGACGGAACGATGAGAAGATGATCATTAGGTTTGCTGTCATTAACTTTCCCAACATCATCAACATTAGGAGCTCTAAATCCGCTGGCCAGATTAAGATGGAAAGCCCATCCACCTTTTAGTTTCAGAACAGCACCAATAGCCCCACTCAAAGCACCATTCTTTTGTTCGATGGTCTTATCAAAAGGAAAACCTGCAAGGTTCATCATCGTATCGGTCCATGCAGAATGTAATGTAACGTATTGATATCTTAGACCTTGTGTTAAAATCCAATGCTCATTAGCTTTCCATGCATGATTAATATATGCCCCAGCATGGAGCATTTTGTTGTAATCGTCTGGATAACGAGAAACAGCATCATATGTTATTGCACCCGTATTAATATTTTCATTATAAGCTGTGGATTTCACCCCATCATTGCGAATTTCGAGACCATAACGTAATTCATGAGATTTTATTTGCTTATCAAAATCAGCATTTAAAGCCATCACTCCTACATCCTCTTTTTGATAACGGCGAGAAGTTTTATTAAACTTTCGAGTAATTCGTTCTTCATCAATATCCTGATAAGATGCAGTAATCTTGGCATTATCAGCAAAACCAAGCTTTTGAGCTTCATACGAAAGGGCTGCTAAAAAACGATTCTGGGGACCATAATTCCATTCCGCATAGGTTAATGTATTTCCACTCATTTGCGTAAGACGGTCATATCTAGGCACATTGCTACTAGTACTATATTGCACATTGGCCATCAACTGTCCACGATCATTTATTTTGAAAGCTATTTTTTCCAAAGCATCCATTTGCCAATAGCCGGAATTCCTTTGAATGTTGGGATTATCGTTAACTATCATGCTGTCTTTTCCATCTATACGCTGAGCGTAATATAAGCACTTTCCGAAATCTCCATAAGCGGGATTGCGAATATTACCTGATCGAAGATCTCCCAAGTTCTTGTAGGTAAGATGGGTATAGGAAGCTATTCGTTTACTTCCAACATGTAAGCCAATAGCATTAAAAGTTTCAGCAGTAGACGTAGCATATTTAGTCATGGCTTTGCCGTGAACTTCAAGTTTATCATTCGTTGAAAAAATTGGGTTAGGCGTATAAAAAGACATAACTCCACCCATAGCATCACTACCATACATAACAGATCCAGGCCCATAGAGTAATTCAACACGATCGAGCATTTCCGGATCAATAGTGATTACATTTTGTAAATGTCCACTTCTGTAAATGGCGTTGTTCATGCGAATTCCATCAATAACAAGCATCACTCGATTAGCTTCAAATCCGCGTAAAACAGGGCTACTTCCTCCATACTGACTTTGTTGAACAAAAGCAGCTCCCGTAGCTTCTAGTAATTCTCCACTGGTCTGAGGCATGATTTCTTGAATCGTGGACCGTGAAATCACTCGATTCAACTGAGGTACATCTTCACGATTTTTTTTAAATTTGCTTGCACTGATCACAACTTCATTCAACGGTACAACGAGATTATCTAAATAAATTTTTTTCTTAGCTTTTGCTTCTTCGCTTAAAATTTTAATTTTTTCATAGCCAACAAAAGAAATAAGAAGAGTATCTTTATCTGGTATACTGCTTAAATCTACAATTCCTGCAGCATCCGAATAAATAATTTTCTGGCTTTTTAGTGCCATTACTTTCACTCCCTCAATTGGGAACAATGTATTTTTATCGACAATTTTTACCTGTGCTGGTAACGCACAAATTACGAAAAAAAACAATATACCTCCACTAATTTTTTTCATGGTGTCTTATTTTTTACAATTTTTTTATAACAAAAACTTTTTTCAAAAAAGAAAATAAAAATTTACAACAAATCTAATTATCAACCCATTTCAGGAGGCTTAATGATTTCATCGACAAACAATGACGACAAAAATAATTCAAAAAAAGAATAATTTAATTTGGTAAAATAATTTGAGAAAAACATCAATAATTTATTCTGAAAATTATACAATTTTTGCGTTATAAAATGAATAAATACATTAATTGTGGAATTATTTTTTTGTAAAATACGCTCAAAATAATTTTCCACAAGCCTTTTTTCTTCTTTGTCTTCAAAAGCATAGATTTCAACACCCTTTTTGGAGATACGCAGAGATTTAATATCGTACCATTTTCCACGATATATAATTTCATCCTTTTTTTGCCATTTTACATCACCTTGAATAAACTCCCGTAAAGAAATATGTAAATATGTTAATTGTTTTTCTTCTGTTGATGCTATAATTTTTTTTGCCTTTTGAACCACAACCCACTGAAGAGCTTTGAAAGTATAATAATCCAATATGCTTATTGAATAAGCCAATAGCACAAAAATGATAACAAATTGATAAATAATTTTTTTCACCTTGCGAAAACTATTTATTCCATGAAAAAAACTATATATATAACCAATGCCAATAAAACTGTTTTTTAGAAGTTATTTCAAGAGCTGGAGCTGGGAATTTAATAATGTTTATACTATGCAAGAATGCACGTAAGATTTTATTCTTAACAGGAATTTGAGATGTAACAATATCCATAGAAAGAAAATATTGACGTTTTCGCTCAAAATAAGGAACAGAATTACCATCAATCGTTTCAGGATTGAAGGACCCACCCACCAAACCATCAGCCCCATAACCGAAAGAAATGCCCAACCAGCGAGGAAAATAACCACTCAAAAAAGCTGGTCGAAAAGTTAGCCAATAGGTTTGCCCGTTGTAATCTTTAAGAATTTGATAAGGCAATGATTTTCCTAGTAATTTTGGATTGTACTGAGCGTAGATGCTAGGCCAAAAAGAAAACTTAAATAGAAAAGCTTTTGATGTATCTAACCAAAAAGAAGCCGCATATAATCCTATTCCTAAGAGATCAAAAGTATAGTCTCCCCATGAAAAACCCCACCCCTCGGAAAAACCATCAAGAATCTCAAGTCCTGTCATATAACTCAACGAATAAATTCCGCCCCAAACAAAAGCTTTGGGTTTTGTATAGCCAGCTAAACTAGCCAATTTGCTGCTTTTACTTGCTAAAACACAAGATGTAAACAGATGTCCTGCTTTGTCCATTTGCATCCACTCGTCCCAATCATTAAAATAATGAAAGGATGGGGAAAAATATGAACTATACCAGGCTAGATGAAGGTAAAGTAAGCTACTCGCTGTGCTGCCCGTCATTATTCCATGATATGCTCCTTTGCTTAAATTAAAGGACGTGTCCCTTTGAGCTAAAAGAAAAGAGGAGCTACAAAGAATGCACAAATAAAAAAAACGCATGGATTATTTAGAAAGAAACTTCTTCAAAAGCGATTGATATTGTTCTTTGCTAACAGTAAAGGTGGTTTCGTAAGTTGCATTCTTGATCCCTTGGAGCTGAACAACAGATGACCGAGCTTTGGCAATTTTTTTCATCATAGTTTCATTGTAGATAGGATCATTATTTCCGTAAATAATTAGTACGCCCGCAAGCGACGCTCCTTTTGCTTCCAGGGCAAAAACAGGTTCAAGCATGTTTTTATCGTATCCCAAAGGCATTTTTACTTCTTTCCCCTTCTTTTCTTTCAGCAATTTTTGAACATCCTCCAAAGTGGAATAAGGTGAATCAGCAATGATGCGAGATACATCGTTAGAACGCGTAGCTCCCACAGCAATAGATAAAGCTGCACCTATACCTTTGCCGTATAAGATAATATTTCGCGTGCGGGGATGAAATTTTTTTATGAAATCAATAGCCCCATTCAAATCTTTTTCGAATTGTGCGTAAATGTAAAAATCAGGATTTATATTAAAATCCTGGCTTTTCCCGTAACCTCGATAATCGTAAGTTAAAACACTGTAACCCAGAGAAACAAAATAGCTTGCAAGTTCAATGAAATTAGCCATGTTTCCATCGCCATCATGGCTCATGATGATAATCTTGAAATTGTCCTGCGAAGGCTTAAAAAGCCATCCATAAAGCTTCAAATTATCCGAGGTTTTAAAGGTTACTTCTTCATAATTTAAGCCATAATCGGCAGGTGTCGTAGAATATTCACGCACAGGATTTAAAGCTCCTGCAACAAAAACGACAAAAAAACTCAGGGCAAACATTACTCTTTTCATGGCTATGTATTTTAAAAATTGAACTTGCTTTGAACTTCTTTTTTTAAAAATTGCGTGGCTTTGTTTAGCATAGTTTCAGATGATTTCATGTCCTCTTCAAAAAGATAAGAAATAAAATCAGGCAGCGATTTTTTTTCTCCTAATCTTGAATAAGCTACATGTATGATTCGGATAACATCTTCTTTTGCCGAACGAATAAGTTGCCAGGCTTCGTGGGACATGTAAACCTGCTGAGAAAGATTATGATCAAACTCTTCCCGAATGCTTTGTATTAAACGATTTTTATATTCATCCACCGACAAATTAGGATCATAAAGACGAAAAACAAGCGTTTCAGGATTTATGCGTTCTAAAAAAAGTACCATTCGCTCATAAGCTTGCAACTGCAAGGGTAACACAATTTTATCTCGCTCTCTCACCTGATCAAGCTCTTTTTGTTTTGTTTGTTCTTCTAAAAAATTCTTGAGCAAAAAATATGCTGTTAAAAAAACAACCAGCGATGGAACGGTTAATTTGATTATTTCAATAATATCTTCCATTATCTAGCAAAATTAAAGTTGTACTTCCCTGCAAAAATACATCAATAAAAATTTTATTCAAAAAAAGAGCCATGAAAAATGAGCAAATTTTAGAATAAACCCGCGAATGTTCTTAATATTCAATTCCTTTTCGAGCTTTTACTCCCTTTCGGAAGTAATGTTTAATTTCTTGCATTTATGTGACTAAATCGGCAAGATCGATTAGTTCTGATGGAGCATATCTTACCGTAAGTACTATTTCCATCCCGTATGGTTTTTGCTTCAAAACGCTGACAACATCTCTTACCTTCAAAAAATGAAATTAAAGGGCAACGCAAATTTCATCTAGTATAATTACATCGTAGAGATTTTTAAGAATCATCTCGGAAACTTCACGCCATCCCCGTTCTGCAGCTTCAATATCTTCTTGTTCAGGCTTCCTCGTAATAAAATAGCCGCGGCCGTATTGTTTGAGTTTAACATAAGGCTCTTGTGCCAAAATGTTCATCTCAGCGTACGGTAATCCTTTGATGAACTGAGCAATAAAAACTTTTTTTCCTGCCCCTGCTGCTCGAAGAGCTAATCCAAAAGCTGCCGTAGTTTTTCCTTTTTCAGAGCCTGTATAAACATGAATAAAACCCTGTTCGTCCATATATTCATTCTTCCCAAGGATCCATATCCAAGTTCGTAGCAGCGTAAATATCCCTGTTGTTGTATTTGACAATGGTTAAGATCTGTTCTAAAAGTGCAGCTACTTGCTTATCGTCAGGATGTTCTTTCAGATAAGCATATATCACGTTTATCGCTTCACCCATGCTACCCTCTGCTAGGAACTTTCCGACATTTTTTTTAATGTCTTCCACCGTCATTTTTTAATGGTTTGCAATAATCGAACATAATTTTTCACATAAAAAGTTTCTTGGAGAACAGAAAAATTTCTTTCTTCAAGCAATTTTTTCCAATCCCTTTTGATAAAATCAAAAGCATAAGGACATTCTACGTGCGTAAATATGAAACGATGAAGCCAAGGCATAGTATTCATATCAAATTCAGCAAAATCTAGTAAAACAAATTTACCACCTTTTTTTAAATGTCTTTGAACGTTATCCAGAATAATTTCCCTAACATTATGGGGAAAGCCATGAAGTACGAAACTAATAAAAACAACAGAAAAAGTCTCATCGAGTTGAAAAGGTACATCAATTCTCTGCTGGATAAAACGAACTCTTTTATCATTACGAAAACGTTTTTCAAATTGTTTTTTCATGATGGGGGAAATGTCCATTCCCACGAGGCGAGTGCGATGATTAAGGTAGTTCAACATCAAAGCAGCATTTCTTCCTGTCCCGCAGCCTAAATCTAAAATTGAATCATCTGGTTGAAGCTTTATATCTGCAATAGCTTTATTAATAAATTGTTTATATAATCCCAATGAAAAAATATTCAGCCAGCTATCGTAAAAGCGAGCAACGAGTGGCCGTAGCTCTACTCCCGATTCAGGATATAATTTCTTTCTTTTTTCCATAAATTATTTTTTTTAAAATTTTCTTACATAGAACACAGGATATGTATTGGTTCTCCGTAAGGCACAATGGTTAAATAGTCTGGAAAATTCTCTTTTGGCAACTTTGACAAACTCTCTCTTGCTCGTTGCACGATGTAATCAGGAGAATGAAAGTACTGTCGCGACCATTGTATTTGAACCAACCGTCCCAATGGACAGTATACACAGGCATAGGTGCAATCTTTATAAGGAATATTGTTTATTCCTAAACTTCGAGCCAAACTTTCCGAAGGAAGAGGCCCCAGCATCCCCCACAAAAAAGTTTCCATGCTATAATTCCAAAGCTAATTTGTAAGCAGCATATATAGCGTCCTGAGCTTTAGCCACTTGTGCTGCATCTCCAATGACATGCATAGATGTAGAAACTTCAAACGGTCTATACGGTTTCATGCCAATAGAAACTACAATTTCATCAATGTTTTCTATGAACACACGCTCTTTATTTTCATTTTCTAAAACAACTGTATGACCGACTACCTCCACCACTTTATGTTTAAGGTAAATCTGTACGCCAGCATTTTTGAATTTAGCTAAAGTCATGTTTCGTTCAATCATTTCAAGGCCTCGAGCAATTTCATCCATCATTTCGACGATTATGATTTGATTCTGATAATCAAGCAAATATGAAGCTAGTTCTACGCCAATAAGTCCACCGCCAAGGATAAGGACTTTTTTCCCTTGAATGATTTCAGGCTTTTCGAGTATTTCAGCCCAATGATAATGTTGTAATCCTTGAATATTAGGAACTACAGGTTGTGCACCTGTTGCCATAACCACCTCATCGTAAGAATCTTTTTCGAGCATTTCCCTAGTTGCTTCTTCAAATCTTACCACAACATTCCTTCTGGTAAGCTCTTCTTTGTAATAATCAATGATTTCATGGAGACTTTCTTTTTTCGGAGGTAAATAAGCCAGCAAAAATTGACCTCCTAGTTTATTTTTTTCAAAAAGTGTCACCTGATGGCCTTTGCGAGCTAGTTGAATAGCTGCTTCCATTCCCGCAAGACCTCCACCTACGACAGCGATTTTCTTAACTTTCGCAGCAGGGCTAATATCACGTAAACCAGTGTTCACCCTAGGATTCACTACACACCCAAGCCCTTTGCCAGCACGAACACCACCCAAACAACCCTCACTGCAAGCAAGACAAGGACGAATAGTATCTTTTTCTATGCCTAGTATCTTACCTACAAAAAGCTCATCAGCTACAAGGGCCCTTCCAATGGAGAAATACTCTGCTCCGTAATTTTCTTTCAAGAATCGGATGTCCTGCAATGAATTGATTCGCCCATGGAAAATCACGGGAATGGAAATTTGCTCTTTAATTTTATATGCTAGTTCCCATGTTTTTCCTTTTTGCGTGAACAAATGTTGATAAAACCAAGCAGGAGCAGAGCAAGCTGAACCAGCAGTTACATGAATGGCAACAACACCTTCCTGTTCAAGGCGTTTTGCAAGCAATATAGCTTCTTCAAGCACAAGACCATTAGGATGAAAGTCTGTAGCAGAAACACGAGCAATAATGGGAATAGAGACACTAGACTGGATAGCTTTTAACACTTCCAAGGGAAACCGCAATCGATTTTCAAAACTTCCACCATATTCATCTTCACGCAAATTGGTTTGTGGCGATAAAAACTGTGAAAGCAAATAACCATAGCCAAATTGAAGCTCAATAAAATCAGCACCAGCTTTTTGAGCACGAATAGAAGCTTGGACAAACTTTTCTATCGCGTTTTTCATCATCTCTTTGTCCATAGCCTGGGGCATAGCACCACCATTTTCGCAAGCAATAGCAGAAGCAGACCAAAAGTAATTCCCAGGAATGTTTGGATTAGCCATACGCCCCGGATGATTGACGTGAGCAATAAACTTTGCTCCTTCACGATGGGCAAGCTCTGCAATCCTTGCAATTCCTTCTATTTTGTCGTCATTATCAATACCAAGCTGAAATGGATTTTCTCGCAAGCCCGCATCGATGTAAAATGGCTCAGAAATAATAGCCCCAAGATACTTTGCACGTTTGGAATAAAATTCCAAATGGCGCTCATTTACTTTTCCATCTTTTTCATGACAATACCCCAATTTCATGGGGGCCATGATGTATTCGTTCTTAAACAACTTTTCCATGAGTTTCTTTTTTTATATTTCTACCTTAACAAAAGCATCTGTTGGACATACACGCATGCAAACAAAACAACTTTTACAATTCTCCTGGTTAACAAAGGCTGCTCCATCTTTCATAACAATGGTACTCATAGGGCAAACATTTATGCATCGTCCACAAGCCAAACATCTTTCGGGAATTACTTGAGGAAAAATTTGAACTGATTTTGGAGACTTATGAGAGATTTTTAACTTTTCTTGTTCTTTTTCTGAAGAAACACTCAAATGATGAAGTTTGCTATCTGTCTCATTAAGCTGTGGCTCTTCACTTCTTACAAGAGGAATTTGACAAGTAGGACAAACAACTGTTCTGCAGGGAACACCCGCTATATGAACTTCACTGTAGCCACATTGCGGGCATATACAATACCCTCCATGCCCCATTCCGTGCCCATGACCAAAGCCGCCTCCATGTCCATGTTCACCTTCATGGCCATATCTTCTGCCTCTTTTACTGTCATGTTCGTGATCATGCATAATTGTTATGCATTTAATTTTTTTTCGCCTCTCCTAGAAAATAGGAAATTCGTAGATGTACACCTAGATAGCTACCCAGATATGTATTTAAAGCAAAACCAAATCTATTGAAGTTATACCCCGACCCAATCATTAAGAAAAAATCTGAATTATCTCTATGGTATCGAATGGGATCTTTGATCTTATCAACGACCACATTGTAAGTATTGGTAGGATCAGATTTATATACTGGATAAGTTCCTACTAAGCCTGTTTCTGTCCAAGCAAAATTTCTTCCACCTGCTACATAAAATGCTAAATGTTCGGACAAAGCAAATTGATAAGCCATACCAACAGGAATGGCAAAAGAATGAATGTAAAAAAGTTGATTTTTATATTCTGAACTATCACCATTTTTAGGATACATATGCGGATAAGCGTGCAAAAATGTTCCATTTAAGCTGCTCAAAACAAACAAACCCTTGTAAATCTTAAGCTGAGCCTGCAACCCACTAGCAAAGAGCATAGCTTTTCCCCCAAGCACAAAAGAAGGAATAAAAAGAGTGTTTCCAGATAGTATCAACGATTTCCCTTCATGTGTTAAACCTAGCGATACAAAAGGAACCACGGAAGTTACACCTGTTGGAGTGTAAAAAGTTGCAACGGGTTTTTCTTGATAGAATGGCCACGAAGTAGAAGGCACTTTGTATTTATCTTTAGTCTGCAGCAAAATGCTATCCTTTGTCCCCCCAAAAGTTTGAGCTATATGTTGAGCTGGATTTGCTGGTTCAAAGTTTTCCAATTGAAGTTTATTCACATCGTAAGTCCTATCTCGCTTTGGAACTACAGCAGCCATTGCGTTCACAGAAATACGCCATGAATGCTTTCCTTCAAAAAGTTGAAAAGCACCCGAAGCAGGTAAGCTATTAAAAGATTTTTCTACTGGCCATAAATAAGCCTGCATAAGCTTTTCGCCATCTTTGATGCTACCCTGAACAAATTGCGAAGATTGCAGGATTTGGGCATAAAACACATTTGCAAACTCCAACAAGATGGTTAACAGAAATAGTTTTTTCATATTTATTTGTTTTTTAATAAAAACTTAGCAAATATAAGGGAAATATTTTATGTTAGCCCTACTTATATTTAAAATTAATTCTAAAAACGCTGTTTCATCGCTCTTTATGTTTGCTAATTTTAAATGGTAATTGGAGTGTAGCTGAAAGATTTCTTCCAGGGTTAAAATAACCCACTTCTTTAAGCATAAACAGATGGTCTACGTACTTTCTATCAAAAATATTGTTAACAGCCACACCTAATATTACTTCTTGCTTTTTGATATAAAAAGAAGTGCTAAACGAGGCATTAAAAATAGTGTAGCCAGGCGAGGGTTCTTCTAGAGGCGATGGATAGCGTTGATCCAGAGCAGTAAGACCTGATAACTCTAAACTGGGATAATGCATAAATTTCCATTTTTTCCCTTCAAAACGAACTTCGTAACGAATTTTTTGAGCAGGAATAAGCGGAAGATAAGTCCCATCAGTTTGTTTCCCTAATACTCCACCATAGGTTGTCTGTAAATGCAACCATGGAGCCATCGTAGGATGAAAATGAATGCTCATTTCCCCACCCAAAAGATTGGCATCAGCTTGGGAATATCGATAAATTGGCAAGCTATCCGAAGTAAAAATTCCTGTAGGTGCAATAAATATGTAGTCTCGAATAAAGTTGTAAAATCCACCAACATTTATCACAAGATTATTCGCATGGTAGTGCAAACTAGCATCAACTTGATAAGATCTCATAGCCCTCAAAGATGAGTCACCAACTTCAAAACGATTTTCATGAATACCTTTGGAGGTTAACTCTGCAATATTGGGTGCGCGATACCCCTTGGCAAAATTGAGTTTTAAAAACATGTTTTCACGAAAAGCATACAATGCACCAACTGCTCCAGATACATCATAAAAAGTTCTTTTCAACGATGGTACATACGAGCTATCACCTACCTCACCTCGAGGTAAAATGATAGTATTGTATCCATCAAGTCGAAAACCAGCTGTAAGCTTTAAATTAAAGGGTAGAGCATAATTTCCCAAAGTAAAAAATCCTAAGGAATGAACATGAGCATCTGGCAAAAATTTCGATGGTCGGTTATTCAAATTTTGGTTTCTTTGATACATTCCCTGGAAACCAAAGATAAATTCAGAAAGGCGGTTTGCTTCATATCGGAATTTACTTTCGTATGTATAGGTTCGAAGTCTAAGTTCATTTACAGGGTCAGGCATGGTGTCGTAGCCATTGTGCAAAGTCTGCTGAAAAGCAGCATTGGCATCAATTTTAATTTTGCCCACATAAAAGCTATTATGAACCGATAACAAATCATGAATAAATTGCAAATACCACTTTTCAAGCTCTCTATCTCTACTCTGAGTAGCTTCTATGGCATCTTCTTCAACAAGGCCAATTGTTTGGTCATGATGGTCAAAATACACTTTGCTTACACCCCATTTGCTGGTAAATCCCCCTCCAGCTTCCATGCTAAGCTCTTTAAAACGACTGTTCGGGACAAATTCTCCTCTGCCCTGTAAATAATCAGCATGGGTTTTATGTGAAACCCCTAAGTTCCCAAAAAGTTTTTTTGAAGATCCAAAAAGATTCAAACCATTGTTCCATCCAATCGTATTAGAATGAAACTGCGAAAAATATTCTCCTTTTATCTCCCCTACTGGTGCGGGCTTGTTTTTAATAACATTTATAACCCCACCTATGGCATCAGAACCATATATCAAGGTCATGGGGCCTTGAATAATTTCCACCTGATCTACATCGTTAAAGTCGACTCCCATCGGATGATGTTCCCCAAGCTGATAATTTTCCATACGTACCCCGTTGTTCAACGTTAGTACATCGTTTCGTGAAAAACCATGAATTACGGGTTTTGAATTTCCTGGTCCATTCGAAAGAATATCTACACCGGGCACTTTTGTAAGCACTTCAACCTCGTTTGGGGTACTTGAAAATTTAATTTCTCGTTCATTGATTACATCAATTTTCACAGGAATATCGTGCTGTGAACCTATGTAACCCGCCGAAATGACCACCTCACGCGTGTTTAAAATTGCTTCTTTAAGTTTAACATCTAACACTACATTCGCTTGATTTACATCAACTTCTTTAAGTTCGGTAGTATATCCAACGTATGAAAATTGAATTTTTATTTTTCCCTTAGGCAAATTATATAAGCCATATTCACCCTTGATATTAGTTGTGGTGCCCTTATTCAACTCTGGCACATACACATTTACACCGGTCAAGGGTTCGCCGGCTTCGTTGGTGACTTTGCCCTGAATTGTATGCTGGGCAAATAAATTGACTACGATTAAAAAAATGCTCCCCGCAATGATTGTTTTCATATCAAATTTTTTTTATTGTTTTTAGATAAAACAAGATGATACCATGACCAAAATTGAAAAGAAATCAATGTTTAACACAAAATCAAAAAGGGGGAGCTCGTAATAAAAAGGTAAAATTGGTTGATGTTACATGTAGTACTTTGTAAAAATAAATTAAATCTTTGTTAAAAAAGAATTTACAAAAATAAATATTTTCTTTTTCGTTTATGAAGATAAAAAACTCATACAGGAGAATAGGACACTTTTTTACTGAAGCATGCAAACTGGATAAAGCATTAGAAAAAAAGGAATGTGAATGATAATGAAATAAGCCATCCCCTGCCTTAACAAAAAAAGGAAGTAAAAAAATTATCAGCAATAGAAAGGAATAATATGATCGATTTTTTTTCATCCCTTCATTTTGTACTCTCTAAATAAACAAGGAAAAATATTTTACCTTCAAGTTCATCAAAGAGTTTAATTAATGATGATGGTGCCCATGAAGTCCATGCCCATGGTGATGGTCGTGATGATCATGGTCACAACAATTATCTGAAAGTTCAAGTTTCCCATCCAAAAAATCTCGAACCAACTGTTCAGGCGCACGGACAGGTGCCCCAAGATAAACATTAATTTGAGCATTTTTTAACATAGAAATTGCATGGGAACCCATACTACCTGCAATAAGATCGGTAGCTCCATGTGCTACAACAAAAGCGGGATAAGAACCCCGAGCATGATCAGGAGCTTTCAATACTTGTACTTGGACAATACGACCGTCTTCAACATCCACAAAAGCAAATGCTTCACAAGCACCAAAATGTTCACTTAAAAGATTACTAATTACCGGAATTGCAAATCTTCTTTTCATAATATTTATTTTAAAAGGTTCCAAATCTCGTTTAAAACTGCATTCTCAAATTGCAACCGAAATTGTTTAACATTTTCAATTACCTTTCTCTTTTTGAATTTGTTCGGAAAAATGAAAGCCTTACCCGTAACAGGTTCATATATCCACTATTTTTCAGGTTCAATCATGCGGTTATTTAATCGCTTTCCTTCTCCTTTTCCACAACCATTCTTTCGTTTTTTTGCTAATCCTTTCCCCAACTTTTTTAACTTTTCTTCTTTGGGCAAATCAGAACATTTTCCCAATCCCCTACCTGTGCTGGGACCTTTGCCTTCTGGTCCTGTACCATCTAATCTTGGCATATCTTATTTGGTTTGAAACATTTCAATAATCTCTTTATTTTTTTTCTCAATGTCTTTAAAAACGACCATGCGAACTTTCATCTTATCGAAAAGAGGTTTAAGATCTTGTTCAAAATCACTAGAGATAAACAAGTCAATATTTTTTTCTCTAAAGAGTTGAATAATAGCATCAAATGAAACTGGTTCAGAAATAGGAATTATTTCGATGATTTTACTTTGCGTATCGTAAAAAATTATCCATGAAGCCCCATGGTTAAAAGATGACAAAGAAGAATCCAACGAATTACCAGAACTGCACAAAGCTAATTTCATAATCGATCTTTTTTAGTATTAGCACAATGCTTATGCGATTTACGAATCAAATGATGTTGACAATTTGGGCAAGTTTGGCTACTGCAAGGTACACCAGGATGATGCTTTTGTTCATAGCCGCATCTAGTACAAATACAAAAACCTAAAGCTATATCACTTTTCTCTGTTGAATCAGAATTGGTTTTAACCGAAGTTACATGTAGATCATGACAAATAACACAACCATCAACTGGCACGCCAGCAAAAGGATGAGTAAAATATGCTCGACACGAAGAACAGTAATACCACGAGCTATCCATGTAAGCATTCCCCTCATGGATAATTATTTCACGTCCTTCAACAAAGGCTGTAGCAATTTTCTGCAAAGCTCGTGCATAGATCCGGGTAAATGTTGGTCTTGATATTGCCATGAACGATGAAGCTTGAAGGTGAGTATATCCTTCATAATCACATAATCGAATGGCTTCTATTTCTTCATAAGTTAAATAAACAGGATCCTTCTTTGTTTCGAGAATATTATCACCATAAGGTTTGAATCCTTTGACACTGGGAATACTATTAATTTTTCGTGATATAACAATTCGTGGAGACATATTTAATTTGAACTATTGTTCTTTTGCAAATTTATAAACTATGGTTTAAACAAAAATCAATATGGCATGATAAATATCATAAAAAAACGTGTTCTTTAGAATTCTTTTTAAATAACTTCGCTATGCAAAATCTAAAGATTATGGAGAGAAAAGAAGAAAAAATTGTTATTATTTGTACAGCAGGCCCAGAAAACCCAGAAAGAGCAACCTTGCCTTTTGTTATTGCTACCGCTGCTCAAAGTATGGATGTTAAAGTAACTATCATTTTACAATCTAATGCTGTTTTCCTAGCAAAAAAAGGTATGGCTGAACATGTGAAATCTCCAGGACTTCCTCCATTAAAGCAACTGATGGATACCTACCGAGATTTAGGTGGAGAATTTTTGCTTTGCACACCTTGTTGTAAGGAAAGAGAAATTCCTGAAAGTGATTTAATTCCAGGGGCAAAATTAATTGCTGCTGCAACTGTTGTGGATGAATTGTTAAGTTCAACTTCTTCGTTAGTTTACTAAATTTAGAATCTTCATACATACTATATTTGCATAATAAACATGGGGTATGGAAAAAAACATTGAACAATTAAAAGCGGAAATTGAAAATCTAAAAGCAAAAGTAACGTCTATAGAAAACAGCAGGAAAGATCAATTATCTATCGCTATCGTATCTGGGGATTTGGATAAAATTCTTGCAACTATGATTATTTCACTTGCTGCAGCTGCAAGCGACATGAAAGTTAAGCTTTTCTTTTCTTTTTGGGCTCTAGCTGCTTTACGAGACCCACGCAAAAAAGTCAAAGGAAAAAACTTCATTTCGAAAATGTTTGGACTTATGCTTCCTAAAAGCAAAGACCATCTTAAACTTTCCAAAATGAACATGATGGGTATGGGTCCTATGATGATAAAAAATCTGATGAAAAAGAAAGGAGTTTATTCCCTGGATGAAATGTTTAAAATGGCTGGCGAATTAGGCATAGAAATTACTGTTTGCGAAATGTCGATGGATTTGATGGGCTTTAAAAAAGAGGAATTCATTGATTATCCTAACCTAAGATTTGCTGGTGCAGCAACGTTTATTGCTGATGCAGCAGAAAGTTCGGTTCAACTTTTTATCTAAAAAACATTTTTTTATTTGAAATAAATGAAAATAAAAAAAAGTTTTAAAATTTTACTTTTGTCCAAAATTTAAAACAAAAACATATGACAGTAGAAGAATTAAAGCAATTGCAAGTAGCCAAGTCTGTGGATGCCCGTAGCATGGCATGTCCGGGGCCTTTGCTTGAAGCAAAAAAAGCTATTGGAAGCATTAAACCTGGAGATGTAATGGAAGTGTTATCATCCGACGTTGGAACAACAAATGATATTCCTAAGTGGTGCGCCAAGCAAGGGCATGAATTCTTAGGATTTTATGAAGATTCAGGTTTTTACAGAATTTATTTAAGGAAAAAGTAAAACAACGATGGCTGTCCCAGGCAAGAAAACAGCAAAAATTTTAGTTTTTTCAACGCAAAAAATTTCAGACCCTGCCATTGATATGGCAGGACTTCTAAAATTGCATTATCCACCTACTGTCTATGCGATAAGTGTTCCCTGTTCAAGCAGCATCAAACCTAGGTGGATTATGCATGCTTTTGAAAAAGGATTTGACGGTGTTTTTATAGCAGCTGACGGTAGCGACTGCCCCTATGGAGAAAGTTGTTCTGAAAAAACAGCTCATATTGTAAGCAAAACTCAAGAACTTATGAAGAAAAATAACATTGATTTAGGACGATTACGCATGGCTGCACTTTGTTCTGTTTGTAGCGAAGCTTTTGTCAAACATATCAAAAACTTTAATGAATATTTGTTATCAAAAACTGAACAATGAATATGTTAGAAAAACAGCAAAATACATCCTATGACGTACTAGTCATCGGAGCTGGTATTGCAGGAGGGGAAGCTGCTTTAAACCTTGCTAACAATGGATATAAAGTACTCCTAGTTGAAAAGGATTTATCGATTGGTGGAAAAATGATTTTACTGAGTAAAGTTTTTCCAACGCTAGATTGTGCTGCCTGCATTACCACCCCAAAAGTTTTTGAAATATCCGGACATCCTTATATAACTACATACACCAATTCCGAAGTCCAAGAAATCATAAAAAACGGTGAAAAAGATTTTACTGTTAAAGTATTAAAAAAGCCTCGATACGTTCACATTGAAGACTGTACAGGGTGCCAGCTTTGCGAAGAAGCTTGCCCTGTAAGCGTAACAGACCAATACCAATTTGGGTTGGTCGGGCGCAAAGCTGCATTTATTCCTTTTAGCATTGCTAGCCCAAAAGTAGCTGCCATAGATCTTGATAATTGCACGTTATGTGGTGCGTGTGAAAGAGCTTGCCCCACAAAATGCATCGATTTTACCATGCAACCTGAAGAAGAAGTTGTAAAAGTACAGGCAGTTGTTGTTGCAACCGGTTACCAGTTATTTGATCCTATTGAAATTCCTCGTTTCTCTTACGGAACTGCAGCTAATGTAATTACATCCTTGCAAATGGAACGACTTCTAGCTCCTACGAGACCTTTCCATGCCCTTGTTAGACCTAGCGACGGAAAAACTCCAGACAAGGTGGCTCTTGTATTATGTACAGGTTCTCGCGATGCAACAGTCGGAAATCCCATTTGTTCTCAAGTTTGCTGCATGTATTCAATGAAACAAGCTCAATTACTTATGGGAGCTTTGCCCATGGCTGATGTGACCATCTATTACATTGACATTCGTGCTTTTGGAAAAGGCTATGAAGAATTCTACGAACAAGCAAAAGGCATGGGCGTAAATTTCATTAAAGGTAAAGTAGCTAAAATCACTGAAAAAGAAAACGGTAATCTCATTCTCCGTTACGAAGATTTTGAAGAGGGAAAAGTAAAAGAAGCAGAACATGATTTGGTTGTTTTGTCTGTCGGAATTCTTCCAAACACTAGCTATAGCTCAATTTTCAAAAATGTCGAAATTAAGAAAGATACATTTAACTATGTTTATCAACCACACATACTGGATAGCCCTGCAAAAACGAATATAGAAGGAGTATTTGTTTGCGGAACTTCAACAGGTCCCATGGACATTCCAGATTCCATTTTATCTGCAGGATCTGCAGCAGCTGAAACTATAAGTTATTTAAAAAATTAAAGAATGAAAACGAAAATTGGCGTATATATTTGTCATTGTGGTGGAAACATTTCAGACTACGTAGACGTACAAAAAGTAAGAGAAGCTGTTGAAAAAGAAGGTGGTGTTTTCTTAGCTAAAACTACGCTTTTTGCTTGCTCCGATGCTGGCCAAAAAGAAATGGTGGAAGACATTAAAGCTCAGGGTTTAGATGGACTAGTTGTAGCCTCATGTTCGCCAAAACTTCATCAAATTACCTTTCAGAAGGTAGCTGAACGTGCAGGACTAAATAAATACAATTATGTACATGCAAACATTCGAGAACAGATTTCTTGCCCACACTCAGACGACAAAAAGGGAGCAACAGAAAAAGCCATCGCCATTGTGAAAGCGGCCATAGCTAAAGCTCGCTTAGCCCAATCTCTCCAAGGAAAAAAAATTAAAACTGAACAATCTATTGCTATCATTGGAGCTGGAATAGCAGGCTTAAAAGCTGCTATAACACTTGCTAAAAGTGGTATTCAGACTTATTTAATTGAACGAGAACATTTTATTGGTGGTCGCGTTGCACAATGGGGAACTCTTTTCCCAACCAACGAAAGTGGTAAAGATATTATCTCAAAACTACAAGAAGAAATAGTAAAAAACGAAAAAATCACTCTTTTCACAGGAGCAGAACTTGTCTCTTACTCTGGAAGTATAGGAAATTTCACTGTTAACATTAAAATTAAACCACGTTATGTCAAGGATAATTACGATACTCAGCAACTACAAAAAGCCATTGAAGTTTGTCCTGTTAGTATTCCAGATCCTTTTACATTTGGATTAACTTCTCGTAAAGCTATTTATGTACCCTCACAATATCCCAACCGTCCCGTAATCGACATGAATGCGTGCACTCGATGCGGTGCCTGTGAAAAAGTTTGCAATGCCATTGACTTTTCGCAACAAGAAACTTCTATTGAACTTAAGGTTGGTTCTATGCTTATTGCTACTGGTTTCGATCCTTACCAACCACAAGAAGGAGAATTTGGATATCATCAATTTCCCAATGTAATTACTCTGCCTCAATTTAAGCAATTGGTAGACTCAAGCAAAGGTGGTAAGTTGATTTATCAAAATAAAGTCATCCAAAATATCGCTTACATTTACTGTGTTGGGAGTCGTCAGGTAGATGGACCTAACAAATATTGTTCGAGATATTGCTGTACTTCAACCATTCATACTGCACTGGAAGCTAAGAAAAAATTTCCTGATATTTACAATTTTCACCTGCATCGAGGCATACGAACCTATGGAAAACATGAAGTATTTTACACAGATTCTCTCTTAAAAGGTGATATTTACTTCCAATTTGATGACTACAACCCACCAACGCTCGAAGAACATAAAGGAAAAATTTTAATTAAAGTCAACGATATACTGACCAAACAAGAAAACATTGAAATTGAAGCAGATTTGGTTGTGTTGGTGACAGGAATGGTACCTCGTGAAAATACTTCACTTAAAAATACGCTCAAATTACCTAAGGGTCGAGACAATTTCTTTAGCGAAATTCACATGAAACTCCGACCTGTTGAAACTGCTATTGATGGAATTACCATTGCTGGAGCTTCGCAAGGTCCTAAAAATATTACAGAATCTGTTAATTCAGCATTATCCGCTGCTATTAAATCTTACTCTTACATTAGCAGAGGAGAACTTGAATTGCAACCTACGGTGGCTGTTGTCAACAAAGATGCTTGCACCTGGTGCGGTTTGTGCCAAGAAGCTTGCCCCTTTGATGCTATACGCAAAGAAGAAGATGGTGAAAAAGCATACGCAGTCATTCTCAATTCAGTATGCAAAGGCTGTGGAATGTGCACACCAGTTTGTCCTACCGATGCTATAGACTTAATAACTTACTCGAATCAAGAAATAGAATCCATGATTGATGCAATTGCTACCAATTTTTAAACCGTAAATTATGGAAACCATCGAAAAAGGAAAAACCGTTAAATATTTAAAGGAAAAACATAAAGTTCCACCAGAAGTCACTGAAAACTTAAAAACTTTTACCAGAATTAAAAAAAGTATTTTAGATGCCCTTAAAGAACAAGAACTCACGATTGCTCAACTTTCTGAAAAACTCAACATGTCCAAAAAAGACACGACGTTTTACGTAATGACACTCATCAAATATGGTTTTATTGAACCCGCCGGTATTGACGATATGGACGAGTATTATTTTTACAAAATAAAGAACAATGGCAAAGGTTGATCCAAAATTTGGCAAAGAATTAATAAAATACGGAGCAGTTGATTTTACAGCCTGTTATAATTGCGGTACTTGTACCGCTGTATGTTCACTTTCTACAGAAGAAAACTCATTTCCAAGGGAAATGGTTCGCTACAGCGTTCTTGGTATGAAAGATTCTATTTTAGCCTCTAACAAACCCTGGCTATGCTACTATTGCGGAGAATGCACGACCCATTGTCCAAAAACAGCTAACCCAGGTGAACTTATGATGGCTCTCCGTCGCTGGCTCACTGTAAAATATGATTGGACAGGCCTTTCTGCATTTTTCTATAAATTACCATTTCTTATTCCTATTTTGTTCTTATTATTAGCTATCGGTGTTGTTTTTTATGCTTATCTCGAAAACTACAATGTCGAAAAAATCATGAATGTGGGTCATTATTTCGAATTTTTTGCTGTGCTCACTGTGGGAGTTACTATTTTACTTCCCAACCTAATAAGAATGTGGTGGTTTTTAATTGGAAAACAAAAAATTAAAGTTCCTTTCAAACAATACCTAATACAGTTCAAAGAGCTGATTGTCCACATGTTTACTCAAAAGAGAGCTTTAAGTTGTACTGATAACAAATTTAGATGGTTCGAGCACTTCATTCTTGTTTTGGGTTATTTGGGACTTCTCTTCACAACTGTGGTATTAGGTTGGTTACACACAGATAATCTCTTCATAATTATACTAGGCTACGTTGAAAGTGCAGTCGTATTTATTGTTACAGCAGACTTTGTATATGGACGCATTAAGAAAAACAAAGAGCTTAATAAATTTTCACATCCATCCGATTGGTATTTTGTTATCTGGTTATTCTTAATGGGTGTTACAGCCTTCTTTGTACGACTATTTGTTGACCTTAATTTAATTGAGAACAATTTGTGGTTGTATCTAATTCACATGATGGTTCTTGTACAATGGGCACTGGTTATTGTTCCTTTTGGGAAATGGACTCACTTTTTGTATCGTTCTTTTGCGATGTATTATGAAAAATTAAAAGAAGTAGCTCAAACTGCATAAGAAAATTTAATTCTTACGAACATAAGGCTGCGATATTTGCAGCCTTTTTTATTTCTTAAATTATCAATTTTTAAATTATTTTTGAAAAAAACATGTACGAAACATTAAAAAACAATATTGAACACGCTTACGACAATAAGGCACTAATCAAAGAAAAACAAACCATTGAAGCCATAGAAGAAACCATAACCTTGCTGGACAAAGGCGAACTCCGTGTAGCTTCCCCAACTAAAGATGGCAAGTGGATTACACATGAATGGATAAAAAAAGCCATCTTACTATATTTCATGATCAAAGAAATGAAACAATATGCCCTGCCACCTTTTGAATTTTATGATAAAATTCCTTTAAAAAAAGATTATGCTAAACGTGGGATACGAGCTGTGCCTCATGCCATAGCACGCTACGGCTCTTACATAGCTCCAGGGGTTGTGATGATGCCTTCTTATGTTAACATAGGAGCTTATGTCGATGAAGGAACGATGGTGGACACGTGGGCAACCGTTGGTTCTTGTGCTCAAATTGGTAAGTATGTGCATTTAAGTGGTGGCGTTGGTATTGGCGGGGTATTAGAGCCTCCGCAGGCCCAGCCTGTTATTATCGAAGATCACTGTTTCATTGGTTCAAGAGCCATTATTGTGGAAGGCGTTCATGTGGCTCGAGAAGCTGTAATCGGAGCAGGAGTTATTATAACCTCTTCAACAAGAATCATAGATGTGAGCAAGAACGAACCCGTTGAATACAAAGGTTACGTACCTCCGCGTTCCGTCGTCATTGCTGGAAGCATCCCAAAAAACTTCCCTGCCGGTACATATCATATTCCCGTTGCTCTCATCATAGGAGAAAGAAAACTTTCCACCGATCTTAAAACTTCACTCAACGAAACACTCAGACAATTTAATGTTCCTATCTAAAAACATCTAATCTTTATGCTCACTCTCGCCAGGCTCGTGTGAACATGCTTTGTATAATTGGTGTTTGCAGGAAATTTTTCTGTCAAGTAACCGATTTGGTGAATATATTCTATCAATAGCTGTTCATTGAGTTTTGTTGAATCGTAGTTAATTTTTACCACTTAAGTTTCCAAGTCGGCATTCACAGAATAAACTCTTTCTTTTTTTTAGAAAGCTCTTTTTCAAGTAAAGCTTTTCCATTGGCACAGTGAAAAAACACTTTTAAAGCTGGTTTCTTTTGCTAATAGTTCTTGAGACCTTGCAGCAATTGATAAAAACATCGCTAGTGTTAAAACAATACTCCTTTTAATAAGTGTTGCTTTTTAGATCATCTTGGCAGGATCCACCCATTCATCAAATTGTTCTGAAGTTACATATCCCAACTGAACAGCCGCTTCTTTTAGAGTAATGCCTTCAGCATGAGCTTTTTTTGCAACTTGTGCAGCTTTGTCATAGCCTATATGCGGACTCAATGCTGTAACAAGCATTAGAGAATTGGATAAATGTTCTTTTATACGCTTTTCGTTGGCTTGTATTCCAACCACTGCTTTATCCGTAAAGGAATGGCAAGCATCTCCAAGGATGCGAGCAGCAAACAAAAAGTTGTATATCATGACTGGCATAAACACATTGAGTTGAAAGTGCCCCTGCATGCCACTTACAGTTATAGTTGTGTCGCAGCCAATGACTTGAGCACAAACCATGGTCATAGCTTCAGCCTGCGTTGGGTTAACTTTACCAGGCATGATGGATGAACCAGGTTCATTTTCAGGCAAAATGATTTCGCCAATGCCACAACGGGGACCACTTGCTAACAACCTGATGTTATTTGCAATATGCATAAGGCTTACAGCTAGAGTTTTCAGAGCACTACTTGCTTCCACGATGCCATCGTGAGCTGAAAGGGCTTCGAACTTGTTTTCTGCACATACAAAAGGATAACCCGTAAATGAAGAAATGTATTCTACCGCTTTTTTGTCAAACCCTTTAGGTGCATTAAGACCTGTCCCCACTGCTGTTCCACCAATAGGCAACTCAAGCAAATGAGGGAGGGCATTTCTAAGTGTACGAATACCATGATCCAGCTGGGAAACATACCCTGAAAATTCTTGCCCCAAGGTCAAAGGTGTTGCATCCATAAGATGCGTGCGACCTGTTTTCACAATATGAGCAAATTCTTCACTTTTTTTCTTAAGTGCATCACGCAATTTTTCAAGAGCTGGAATCGTATGTTCTACTAACATTTTATAAGCAGCGATATGCATAGCTGTCGGAAAAGCATCGTTGGTGCTTTGACTCTTATTTACATCATCATTGGGATGAAGGATTTTTTTGGGGTCGGTCAATTTCCCCCCGCTAAGGATATGAGCACGATTAGCTATAACTTCATTCACATTCATGTTCGTTTGTGTTCCCGAACCTGTTTGCCAAACCACCAGTGGAAATTCGTCCCTAAGTTTTCCTTCGAGTATTTCATCACAGACTCGTACGATTAAATCAGCCTTTTCACGAGAAAGTACGCCTAAATCAGCATTTGCTAAAGCTGCAGCTTTTTTTACGAGAGTTAGAGCTTCTATAACTTCCCAGGGCATGCGTGTTCCACCAATGTTAAAATTTTCATATGAACGCTGGGTTTGAGCTCCCCAATACCTATCAATGGGGACTTTAACTTCTCCCATGGTATCTTTCTCAATGCGGTATTCCATAACTCTTATTTTTTCACAAAAATACAATGTTATTTTTTTAAAATTAATTTTTCACAATTTTACAGGCATCACTCTTTGCAAAGTAATTACTTTACCAAAGTATAAACCAGCGGGAAATTGCTTAACACCTATCGCAATTAAGTCCTCATTCAAAGTTTTTTCAAGTATCAATTTGCCACTTTCATTGTATATAAAAAATTTCATATTATCATTTAAATTGCTTTTTATCGAGATGGTTAAATAATCGTCAACAGGATTGGGATAGAAGAAAATATCTGACTCCTGTGAAAAATCAGATTTTCCAACCATTTCAGTTAGAGCACGTTTCCAAACCCCAAAACCATCCGTGCCAACATACACAAAGGAATCATCCATGCAAAGAGATAATATAGTTAAATCCAGCGGTAAGCCTGAATTTGCTTGATTCCATGAATTCCCTTTGTTCAACGAAATATATACCCCATGCTGACATGTTCCCGCTAGGACCAGATTATCTTTAGCTGCCACAACTTCTACCACAATGCTGGAAGGTAAACCATTGTTCCCAACCTGACAATTGCTCCCATTATCTACAGAAACAAAGACTCCATGCTCGGTACCAGCATATATAGCATCTATACTCACAGCCAAAGCATATACATAGGGCGTCGTCAATCCTGCACTACTACTAGCCCACGAAGCACCGTTATTGGTGGATAGGTAAATTCCATCATCCGTTCCAGCAAATAAATAATTGCTCTTCGCAGCCAAAGCGTAAACATAGTATCCAGAAAGACGAGCTAAAGCCCAAGTAAGACCATTGTCGAAGAGATGTAAACTCCATCCGTCGTTCCAACAAATATAAATTTCCAAAAATAAATAGAGAAAGTTCATCTATATTCGTAAAGTTCGTACCATTTCATTATGCCCCAGCGTTGGTTGAATAATAAACTCCTTTTTCTGTTCCAGCAAGGAGTATTGAACCATTGGTAGCCATAGCATAAACATGAGCTGTAACTGGATCGCTTATGGGAAGACCCTGTCGAATGTAAAACCATGAATTAGCCTGGTCGGGAGAAAATGAAGCTCCATACTCTGTTCCTGCAAAAATGTTGCTTCCTTGGGAAACTAGGCTATACACTTGAGATGTAGGTAAACCTATGGCAACCCACGTACTACCTTGATTAGTAGAACGAAAGACACCTCCCGTGTTGAACCCAAAGGTAGAAGTTACACCTGCTAATATCCCAGAAGGAGTTGTAAGTAGCGAAAACACCTCTGCGCTGTCGAGTAAACCATTGTTAGCTGCATTCCAAGAAGTTCCATTATTGGTAGAAACATATATCCCATGCCCATCTGTGCCCGCATATAACGTACTCCCATCTGTCGCAATTGCATGAACAAACTCATTATGTAATCTAAAAAATGACCATGTAGCAACGTTATCTGTTGAAACATAAACTCCATCATCCGTTCCGGCACATACTTTTCCATTATTTGCCATAAGCGTGTAAATAAGATTTCCAAAACCTCGAGGTGTCCAAAAATAGTCATTGTTGGTAGAAACAAAAGCTTCTGAGCCGATGGTACCAGCAATTAAAGTAGAGCCATTCACGACAAGTGAAGAGATGTACAAGTTTGTAAGGCCATTGTTTACCTCTGACCAAGAATTACCATTCTCCGTAGAAAAATAAATTCCTTGACCATAATTAGCTGCAAAAATGCTACTGTCGTTTACTGCTAAAGCTGTTACTTGACTACCACCTAACCCTTTTAAGCTCCACGTTGCTCCGTGATCGGTGGACATAAAAACTCCCTCATCTGTCCCAACTAAAAAATTGGTTCCATCTATTAACACAGCTTATACACCAAAATTCGTAAGCCATTATTTATCAATCTCCAGCTTGAGCCATTATCATCCGAGAGAAACACACCACTATAATACGTTCCTACGAGAATTGTATTTTGACTTACAGCCAAACAAATAACATTTCCAGCACAAGGACCATTCGAGGGTTTCCATTGGGCATAACCCTCTAACACAACAAAAAACAAAATGCTACCAGAAATAATTTTATCTTCTTATACATAAATTTTTTATTAATTACAAGCGAAGTTAAAATATTTCTTGAAATTTTTCAAAAAAATAGGTAAAATCAAATCATTTTCTCAACTTTGCAAAAAAAATGCAAAATCTGCTGGAGATAGTTATTACAGAAGATGGAAGTACGACGCTTTATTCTCCAGATTTCAAGGAGCATTTCCACAGTCTTCATGGTGCCATTGGCGAAAGTAAACATGTGTTTATCGAACATGGATTTAAGCCCAAAGCACAAAAAAAACTATTGCGGATTTTAGAAATAGGCTTTGGAACGGGCTTGAACATGGTTTTAACTTACCTCGAAGCAATTCAACGCGGAAATAAAGTGCATTACATAGCCATTGAACCATATTTTTTACCCTGGACATTGATTAGCAAATTAAATTATCACGAAGTGTTAAATAACGATGAAGTAAGAGAGATTTTGATGAAAGCTTTTACTTCAAATTATATCGTACCCAGGTATTTTGGCGAGCATTTAGTTTTGCAAGTGCTTGAAAGTAAACTGGAAAATGTAAGCTTGCAACCATCGGCGTTTGATATTGTTTATTACGACGCTTTTAGCCCAGATGTTCAACCGGAGTTATGGACAGAAGAAATCCTTAAAAAAATTTACGATGCCATGCAAGTAGAAGGCATACTGGTCACTTATGTAGCTAAAGGAGAGGTCAGACGAAAGCTGGAAAAATGTGGCTTTCAAGTGGAACGTTTGCCAGGTTTCGCTAAAAAAAGAGAAATGCTTCGAGCAACAAAACCTTTTGCTGAATTTCCTGACCATAAACATCATAATCATCATGAATAAGAAAAAATATATGTTTACAGTTCGAGCTTATGGTCTATTGGTAAAAGATAGACGAGCTCTTATTGCCTTTGAACATTGGTACGGAAAAAACATATTCAAATTTCCTGGAGGTGGTGTTGAAATCGGAGAATCTCCCATCCAAGCTTTAAAAAGAGAAATCCTAGAAGAACTTCATGTTGAGCTTAAAAATGCTGAACTGCTTTACATTCCAGAAAAACCCATTTTTTCAATTTTTAACCAAAACATCCAAGTCATTCCAATTTTTTATACCATCGAATTAAAAAACAATAATCTATCTATCCCTACATGGGAAAACGAAACGCCCATGCCCAAACTTCAACACAGTGAATTGACCTTCTTTTGGGTTCCCATAGAACGAGTTAACCAACTGCTAACCTTCGACAGCGACAAAGAAGGATGGACTTATTTTTATAATAAATTTTTCCAGCATGCAATTTAAAGATCTTGGTTTTCATAAGACATTTCAAAAAAAGCTTATTGAAAATGTTTTAAACAAAAAAATTGCACATGCACAACTTTTTTGGGGTCCATCTGGAAATGGGAAACTATCGCTGGTTTTAGCGTATGCTCAATTTTTACTTTGTAAAAAAAGAGAAATTAGTGAAATAGATACCGCCGATAGTTGTGGTGTTTGTTCCTCTTGTCAAAAGGTACATACTCTGACACATCCTGACTTGCATATCATATTCCCCGTTCAAGCTAGCGAAGGAAGTTCTTCTGTTACCAGCTTTGATTACATGAGCGATTTTCGAACTTTTGTAACTCAATACAAAGGAATGGTAGATGTATATAGCTGGCTAAAATATACCTCTGAAGTCAGAAAAGAAGAAAAAAAGAAATTAAGCATTATCAACACGGAGACTATAGAACGTTTGCTCGAACAACTTCAAATCACGCCTGCCGAAAGTAATTATAAAATCATCATCATCTGGTTGCCAGAATACATCCAGTATCAGGCTATACCGAAACTTCTTAAAACTCTCGAAGAACCCTTTCTCAACACTATTTTCCTTCTTGTTTCAGAAGATAAAGATGCCATCCTTCCGACTATTCTCTCACGCCTGCAACAATGGTATCTTCCTCCTCTCAAAATAAATGAAATATATGACTTCCTTAAACAACACTTTCCTTCAAACACTGAAGAAGAAATTTCGCATGCTACTTATTTTGGCAGAAACAACGGTAGCAAAGCACTAGAATATTTGCATAATCAGGACAAATGGAATTTTATTTTAGACTTTTTCAAATCGTGGATGAGAGCCACTTTTAAATACGATGCTCTTAAACTGCAAGAGCTTGCTTTCAAATTTGCAGAACTTAGTCGAGACCAGCAAAAACAACTCCTCATAGAAGCTTCTTTATATATTTCCGATTGCTTTAGATACAAAAATAAAATCCCACCTTACGACATACTCTTGCATCCAGAAAAAGAATTTTTTTCAAAATTTTCAGAATTTGTTACTTTACATTTTTATGAAACTTTCGTAAAAGAAAGCGATAAAGCCCTTCATGATATTGAGCGAAATGGCCATCCTAGACTTATTTTCTGGACATTTTCTCTTAAGCTTGTCAAAGCATTTAGCCAAAAAAAGTGAAAATGCTCATTTTATTTATTAATCAATGCTTCATACAAAATTTGAATAGGATGTAGAGCTCGACGCCCTGTGCCATCTTTAATTTGTTGACGACAACTAGTACCTGATGCTGCAATAACTTCATCTTGACTAGCTTTTCGCACCGCAGGAAATAACACCAACTCACCTATCTTCATGCTTAATTCGTAATGTTCCTTTTCGTAGCCAAAAGAGCCCGCCATGCCACAACAACCCGATGGAATTTCTTTAACTTCGTAATTACGCGGAATAGACAAAAGCTTTTTTGTTACCTCTGTTCCTACCAATGCTTTTTGTTGGCAGTGTCCGTGATAATGAATAACCTTTTTATCATCAGTAAATACATCTCGTGAAATGAAACCTTGTTCAAAATCCCGAACAAGAAGCTCATCAATAAGCAAAGCATGCTTTGAAAGATAACGAGCAGCAGGACGCAATTCTTCCGTACATAATCGTGGATATTCATCTCGAAAACCAAGAATGGCCGACGGTTCAATGCCAACAAGAGGTGTTTCATCTGAAACCCATGGTGCCAGCGTAGCGATATTAAAATCAATAATTTCTTTAGCCTTTTTGAGCATGCCTTTGGACAAAAAAGTGCGAGCACTTTCTCGATGTGGCAATAATTTTATTTGATAACCCAATGCCGTTAGCAGCTTAACAGCAGTTTTTCCTAATTCAACATCCTGGCGATTGGTAAACTCATCTACAAACAAGAAAACAAGCTTTCGCTTGAATGAAAGTTCATTGTAAGTAGCAAGATGTTTCCTTGCCCACTGATGAAAAGTTTCAGGTGAAATAGGTGGCAGCTCACGCTTTGTAGAAAAACCAATAGCCTTTAAGGCTAGGCTAGAAAAAACTTTACTTTTTCTGATCCAATTATAAATTCCAGCAAAAGGTTTTATCCAGGAAGACCACAAGTCAAAATAAGCTATGGCAAGCGTTCGGAAAGGTATACCGTGAGCATCATACCAATGTTGCAAAAATTCAGCCTTATACGTAGCCATGTCAATGTTGGATGGACATTCTTTTTTACATAGTTTACATGACAAGCATAAATCAAGTATCTCATACAAATCGGGATGATTAAATGGATTGTTACTCTGGTTTCCTGTCAAAATTTCTCGCAGTGTGTTAGCACGGGCGCGGGTTGAGTTCTTTTCATCCCATGTTGCCTGATAACTTGGGCACATTCCACCTCGAGCCGTATGGGGTTTACGACAATCCCCGCTTCCATTGCATTTTTCTACAGATCGTAGGATGCCACCTTCCTGTGAAAAATCAAAAAAAGTTTTTACGTCTGGCGTTGGCTGACCGGGCTCAAAACGCAAGTAAGTATTGAGAGGAGGAGCATCCAAAATTTTCCCAGGGTTGAAAATATTCTTAAAATCCCACGTCCGCTTTAAAGATCTAAAAAGTTGTATTATCTCATCACCAAAAACAATGGGCAAAAGTTCAGCACGTAAACGTCCGTCGCCATGTTCGCCACTAATAGAGCCACGATATTTTTTAACAATATAAGCCACCTCATACGCTATTTCTCTAAATTTCTTCACATCTTCTGGATCTTTCAAGTTAAGTACTGGTCTCAAATGAAGTTCTCCAGTCCCAATGTGAGCATAATAGACACAAGAAAGGTTAAATTTATTTAAAACTGCTTGAATATCTTTGATAAAAGCTGGCAAATCCGACGGCCGAACTGCCGTATCTTCAATTACAGCAACGGGTTTAGCATCACCAGGCATGTTGGTTAAAACACCCAGTCCTGCTTTTCGTAAATCCCATACCTTTTGGCTTTCTTTCCCAATTAACAAAGGATAATGATACCCCATTCCTCGTTCACGAAGCTTATTTTCCAACAGATGTGCCTTCGTAAGTAAATCCTCGTCCGAATGTTCTGCAAATTCGACGATGAGAATTGCAGCTGGCTCCCCAACAACAAAAGAGCGATTTTGTTTTTGTAAAGGATTTGCTGAAGCCAAGGTAAGTATTTCGTTGTCCATGAGTTCAACAGCAACAGGATTGTATTCTAAGGCCACAAGATTAGCCTCCAACGCTTCTTCCAATGATCGACAATGCACACAAACTACCCCCATATGAGATGGGGGCAACTCAACAAGATTAAGTTTTATCTCTTTTACAAGAGCTAATGTCCCTTCACTTCCTGCAATCAACTTAGCAAAATTGAAATGCCCAGTACCACCAAATGGCTCTGTGTCTAAGAGAATATCCAAAGCATAACCTGCATTACGGCGACGTATTTCGGGATGCGGAAAGTTTTTTCTGATAAGCTCTTGATGTTTAGGATTACTTAAAATAGCATAAATGTTGCGATATATTTCACCTTCCAGAGTAGAAAGTTCCAATTTTTGATTAAATTCATCTAAAGTCAAAGGTTTGAAGCATACTTCACTACCATCGGAAAGGATTGCATCCACCTCAAGCACATGATCGCGAGTGGAGCCGTAAACTAGACTATGAGAACCACAAGAATTATTGCCCAGCATTCCGCCGATGGTACAGCGCGAAGAAGTACTAGTTTCAGGAGAGAAAAAGAGACCAAACGGCTTTAAAAAACGATTGAGATCATCTAATATAACGCCTGGTTGTACTCGAACCCAACGTTCTTGAGTGTTAACTTCAAGAATTTTTGTCAAATGCTTTGAAAAATCTACAACAACACCATTCCCCACGACCTGTCCAGCAAGAGAAGTACCAGCCCCTCGAGGAATTAGCGGTATTCCCGTTTCCTGAGCCATTTTCACAAGCAAGTGTAAATCGTGGTAGGTTTTAGGGTAAACGACAGCTCTGGGATATTCTTTATAAACAGAAGCATCCGTAGCATACAATCTGCGATAGAGCAAGCGCTCTTCAATTTCACCTTCAAAACCACGTAAATAATTCTTAATTTCCATATTTTCCATGAAAACAAAAGTAGCAATTTTGATTTTACAAAATTTTATTAATTTTGCCAAGGCATGGTGAAATTAGCTCAGTTGGTTAGAGCGTCAGACTGTGGATCTGAAGGTCGTGGGTTCAAGTCCCACATTTCACCCAAAGCAGGAAATTCCTGCTTTTTTATTTATGAGCAAGTCTATTCGCATAGGTGGAAAAATAATTGATTTTGATGAGCCCAAAATCATGGGTGTCATCAATGTGACACCCGACTCTTTTTATTCGGGAAGTCGACACATTTCAACGGAAGATGTTTTTCTGAAGGTTGAAAAAATGCTTGAAGAAGGAGCAGATTTTATCGACCTTGGAGCTATGAGTTCACGTCCTGGCGCACAAATAATCTCGCCTGAAGAAGAAAAAAAACGATTGTCAAATGTAGTACCAGAACTCAAAAAAAGATTTCCAAATGCTATTTTTTCGATTGATACCCTTCATGCTGAAACAGCTGAATATGCTCTCGATCATGGTTTTGAGATAGTTAACGACATCAGTGGCGGGAATTATGATCCCAACATGTTTCGGTTAATCACAGATCGCAAAATTCCTTACATTCTCATGCACATGCGTGGCACTCCCTCCGACATGCAACAACACACACATTACGATCATCTTATCGAAGAACTTATTCGTTTTTTTGCAAGCAAAATTGAAAAATTTCATCAACACGGGTTTTACGATGTAATCATTGATCCAGGTTTTGGTTTTTCTAAAACTCTTGAACAGAACTATCAATTGTTGCATCATCTCGATGTTTTTAAAATCCTAGAAAAACCTATTCTTGTTGGGGTAAGCCGCAAAAGCATGATTTTCCGCTTGCTTAAAACAACTCCCGACGAAGCTCTTGAAGGAACGCTGGTCGTGGAAACGATTGCTTTGCTTAAAGGAGCCAATATTCTCCGCGTTCACGATGTAAAGCCCACAAAAGATCTCATAACAATTGTTCAATCCTATCAAAAAGCTGCTTTACCTTCATGAAATATCAACCTCTTCCATCGCATTTCTACAAAAAGAACAGAAAAACACTTAACTCAAGGCTATTACCCGATAGTTTGGTACTCATTGCTTCAAACGAACTTGTTCTTTGGAAGGGAGATCAACATTACCCTTTTGTGCAACATCCCAATTTTTTTTATCTCACTGGCCTTGAAGAAGCAAATGCCATTTTAGCTTTGTGCCCATCCCATCCATTAGCAGATTATCGCGAAGTTTTATTCGTGCAACCACGCAATGAACATGAAGCACGATGGTTAGGTGTAAAACCTTCTTTCGAAAAACTTACGGAATGGAGTGGCATTGAGCACATCGACACAATGGAAAAATTCCCACAATTTTTAAAGGAAGTTTCTTCGCGAGTACGGCATGTTTATGTTGATGTGGATACTTTTCAGCCCGATAGCCATTGCTCCCAACCCAATGTAAAATTATTTCATCAGGTTAAATCCTTGTTGCCTTTCCATCGATTTGAAAACATAAAACCCATTATCTCCGAACTTAGACTCGTCAAATCAGAAGAAGAAATAGAACAAATCAAGCACGCAATTAAAATTACTGAACAAGCAGTCCTTGATGCTATCCCGTTCATACATGAAGGAAAATATGAATATGAAATTGAAGCTGCCCTCATGTATTCGATGTTTCGTCAGGGCGCTGATGGATATTCATTTCATCCAATTGTTGCCTCTGGGAAAAATGCAACTATTTTGCACTATTTTCAGAATGAAAGTCAGTTACAACAAGGTGAAATGCTTCTTTTAGATGTGGGGGCTTCTTATGGCAATTATGCTGCCGATTTGACTAGAACTTTCCCTATTTCAGGCCAATTTACGGAAAAACAACTCCAATTTTACCAAGTAGTAGTAGATACCATCGAATTTGCCATGCCGCTTTATGTCCCAGGAAACACAATCGAAAAAATTAACCAAGAGGTTCTTTCGTTTATGGAAGAACCCCTGTTAAAACTAGGATTAATCAAAAAAGAAGAAATAACCTATAATCCTTCGCCTGTACGGAACTACTTTATGCATGGCATTTCCCATTTTGTGGGACTTGAAGTCCACGATGTTGGTGAAAAGAACATCCCGTTTCAGCCAGGCATGATTTTAACCTGCGAACCAGGACTTTACATTGACCATGAAAACACAGGCATTCGAATAGAAAATATGCTTTTAATAACTCACGATAAGCCTGTTATTTTAACATCTACCCTCCCCATACATCCTGATGAAATCATTCATCTAATGAAAAAACATTCGTAGTGCTTTATATTTAATTTTGAAATTTTTTGTTCGTAGAAAATTAATTTTTCTTGTAGTTTTGCAAAAAAATTTATTCTTTGAAAAGAATATTTTTTTTCACTTATATAATTTTGGCTTTATTGAGCAATGCTCAAAATTATATTAATTGCCCATGGGATGAAGTAAATTGTCTTGGCAAATGCGGTAGGTTTACTGATGCGAATGGTGATGGTTTCTGTGATTTTGGGAAAGTCGTTCCCATCCATGATAAAGAAAAAGAAACTAAAGACAGTATCTCCATGACATCGTCTTCTCTGGAAAAAAATAAACCTCCAAAGAAGTTTTCTTCGGCTGTAAGACAAGATACTTTACAGCTTACAAAACAAATTAAAGTAAAAACATTCTTTTTGCAATCATGTTTAAAACATGCTCCAGAAGCTAAAGTTGTTTTGAAGAAACACCATTACAATTTCTTTTCCATTGCGGGGTCGACTTTTTTCCTATATCTTTTCACTTCTATTCTTGCTTCAAAAAAAATTATTAATAAACGTCAGCATTTTAAATTCTGGAACTGGATGCTTTTGCTTACTTTTTTAGTTACAGGAATTTTAGGTTTTTTCTTGGTTTTTCAAATCAATTATAACTGGAAGATCGAATGGATTCGAAATTTTTTATACTTCCATGTTCAGTTTGGTATTGCTATGGGATTTATTTCGTTCTATCACATTTGGTGGCACAGAAAATATTTTTTGAAAATTTTAGGAAAATCTAAAAATGAATAGTTCAAAAAAATACATATTCATTTTTCTATTTCTTTTTTCATTTTTACAATCTCAAAATCTTGTCCCAAATCCATCTTTTGAAGAGAGAAAAGGTAAGAAATTTGCTTTCAAACCTTGGCAAAAAATTAATACCATCGATTTTTATGCAAACGCTCCCGACTTCAAAGAAAAAAATGTAAATCCAAACAAAAATTACAAAACATATTTATTAAGATCAGCTAGAACAGGTTATGCTTACGCGGGATTGCGAGTTTGGCCTCGTTATCACGAATTTCTTGTAGTTGAACTAAAAAGACCTCTAAAAGCTGGAAAAGCATATAGCTTTGAAATGTATGTTACTCCTTCGCGCTATGCCAATTGCTACCTCAAAACCCTAGGAGCAAGTTTCTACTCTTCAAAAATCAACTATTCCAAACGGGATGCCCTAGAACATTTTCCTCCACAGATCCAACTATTCATGCCTTATGGAATTCGTCCGTTGGACTCGAGCGAATGGATCCGAATTAACGGAGTTTTTATTGCCAAAGGTGGAGAAAAATATTTGACCATTGGTTGTTTTACTCCTCAAAGTAGCAAAAAGTTGAAAAAAAAACATTTTTCTTTACGCAAAAGAGATGCTTATTATTATATAGATGATATTGCTTTGTATGAACTGGACGACGCTGGTTTGCCTATTCTCGACTCGACAAAAATATTAGCAAATAAAATTGCTCAAGATAGTATCTCTAAAAACCTTATATCAGAAAACATCAATACAGATAGTTTGAACAACGCGACTTTAACCGATAGTTTAGCTGATGTTGAATTTATTAAAGACCAACTTCCTGAAGACCTAAAAAATATTTATTTTGATCGAAACAGTGCAAAAATAAAAACAGGAAACTATCGAAAATTAGCTGTTGTGGTAGAATTTCTCCTAGAAAATCCTGTCTATTCTATCATAATACGTGGATTTGCTAGTCCTGGAGAGTACAATGGAAAAGAATTACTTTTAGCTGAAAAACGTGCAAAAGCAGTCTCCTTCTTTCTATCAGGCAATAAAATTTCAAGCAAACGTATTATCCTTGATCCCATAGGTGTACAATGCCCATATGAACTTATCAATCAGAAAAAAGAAGAAAAATGCCAGCGTGTAGAGCTCATTTTAAAAAAATGAATCAAGGTTCAGGTAGAACAAAATTTTTAGGATGACGGGCTGTGATATTTTTATAATAGTCAGCCAAAAATCGTAAATCCTTTTCATAATCTTTCGTAGGCCAAAAAACTTGATCTATGCAACCAATTTTTTTCTTAAAATCAAGAAACGAAATAAGGATTGGAACATGTGCTTCTACACTAATATGATAAAAACCTTTTTTCCAGTGTTTTACAGGCTTACGTGTTCCCTCCGGCGTGATAACCAACAGAAAAGTAGATCTGATTTCAAATGCTTTGACCAGTTGATTAACTAGCTCACCTGGATTAGAGCGATCAACAGGTATTCCTCCCCACTTTTTTAGCAACCATCCTACCGGAAAGAAAAACCATTCCTTTTTAATCAAAAAAAAGGGTTTTTTTTCAATAGCCATAAAACAAAGTTTACCGATAATAAAATCCCAGTTACTCGTATGGGGAGCCATGATAACAACAGCTTTTTCTGGCAAAGGATCTATGTTGACGACATACTTCCATCCCAAGATCTTTAAAACCTTGCGTGCAAGCCAGGAAGACACTTTCATATCAACGAAATTCTATGCGTATGGTTGATCCAATCTTTAATCCTAACAATGTGTCTGCTTTTTCTTTTGCATTTGCTATTTCCAGATATCCATGATGACCAAATAAGGCCATAAGATCAGCACTTCCCACTTCGGAATAATCCCGGGCTAGTCCCGTTATGCGATGTTTTCCCACAACTATATCAAACTGTTTAAAAGATGAATATTTCAAAAACAAATCCACATGGACGTTGGTTATACAATTGCCATAAGAATCGATATAAACAATATGTCCCACTATTCGATCTTTTTCTGGTATAGGTTGCAATAGTATACTGGTTTCATAAGCCTCTAGAGGCAAAAACATTTTTTCAATTTGACCTTTTTCCCAAGCTTCAACAACTTTGGATACTAAGTCTAATTCCTTAAATGATGGGAAAAGGATACCAGAGCTTGGAACAATCCATTGATGAACCGGATTTTCATTAAGATACGAGACGATACCATTGTTATAAGTTTGCAGATAAAATGCCCCTATTTTAAAAACAATCATGTCTTGGTGATCAAGATGACCATCGTTAACAAGCACAATATGCAGCGTGCCTTCAGGATATTCTTTGTAATACTGAGCAAGCGAAAATCCCGCAGCAATAATATCATATTTTTTTACATGTAGAGTTATCACCTGCACATCAGAAACCACTTGGTATATTCTACCAAGCACAAGTGCTTCATAATAATCCTCCATTCCATAATCTGTCAGTAAGGTGATGATTTTTTTCAACGATACTTTTTTCAAAATTATAGCATTTGTTGAATTTGCAAAAGGGGGATCAAGAACATAATTTTTATTACATTTGCCTACATATTCGACAAAAAATGTCAGAAAAAACAATTGACTTGCCTTACATTGATCATGTAGCTTTTTTTGGACCCCAAGATGTCTATCTCAAAGCGATTCAAAAAGCTTTTCCTCATCTTAAAATCATCGTTCGAGGCGATATGCTTAAAGCCATTGGAGCTGAAAAAGAACTGGAACAATTTGAAAAGAAATTTGCTTTGATCGTAAAACACTTTGAAATGTTTGGTCAAATCAAAGAAAAAGATATTGAACAAATTGTTTCAGACACTTCAGGCAACGAGGAAAAATTAAGCGAAGAAAAAGATATTTTAAGTAACGCAAACGATGTGATTATTTACGGTCGTGAAGGCAAGCAAATTAAAGCCAGAACCCCACATCAGGCGGAACTCGTAAGTGCCATTTACTCCAATGATATTGTATTTTGCATTGGGCCAGCTGGTACCGGAAAAACATACACGGCGGTTGCTCTTGCTGTAAAATACCTTAAAAACAAATGGGTTAAGCGTATCATCCTTACGCGTCCTGCTGTTGAGGCCGGTGAAAATCTTGGTTTTTTACCTGGAGACCTGCGAGATAAACTTGATCCTTACCTTCAGCCTTTATTCGATGCTCTGCGTGATATGTTGCCATCGAATAAACTTCTCTCATACTTTGATGAGGGGACCATCGAAATAGCACCGCTGGCTTTCATGCGTGGACGTACGCTAGAAAACGCTTTCGTCATACTGGACGAAGGGCAGAATGCCACAGCTCAACAAATGAAAATGTTTCTCACACGTATGGGAATTAACTCTAAATTTATCATCACAGGAGATAAAACCCAAATTGATCTTCCTCGAAATCAAAAAAGCGGACTAATTGACGTAGAAGAAAAATTAAAAAATATCGAAGGAATTCGAATTATCTACTTCGATGAACGAGATGTTATTCGTCATCCTTTGGTTACCAAAATAATTCAAGCATATGAGCAACAGGAATAAAATTTCCGTTCTCTTAGAGACAAATTTTCAATTATCTCCAAATCAAACATATTATCGTGGAAAAGTTCGAGACATTTATACTGTTAACCATTGGTTTATCATGGTAGTAACCGATCGGATCAGTGCTTTTGACGTAGTTCTACCACGAGGTATACCTTACAAAGGACAGATTCTCAATGCTATTTCTAATCACTTTTTGGATGCTGTGCAGGATATAGTTCCTGTGTGGAAAATAGCTTCGCCCCATCCCAATGTGACCATTGGCAAAAAAGCTACACCTTTTAAAATAGAAATGATCGTTCGTGGCTATCTTACGGGAAGTGCCTGGCGTTTTTACAAAAGCGGAGGACGCGTTCTGTGTGGCAACATTCTTCCTGAAGGCATGATAGAAAACCAACCTTTTGAAAAACCCCTAGTAACCCCTACTACCAAAGCAGAAACGGGTCACGACGAAAACATCACTCCAGCTGAAATCATCGAACGAGGATTAGCCACAGAAGAAGAATACTATCAACTTGAAGACTACAGTTTACGACTCTTCGAGCGTGGCAGTCAAATGGCCAACGAAAAAGGTCTGATCCTAGTTGACACAAAATACGAGTTTGGAAAAACCGCCGATGGCACCATCGTTCTAATTGACGAAGTCCATACTCCCGATTCTTCAAGATATTTTTATATGAAAAATTTTGAATATAACTTAAAACACAATCTTCCCCAGCGCCAACTGTCCAAAGAGTTTGTGAGAGAGTGGCTCATGGAACGAGGTTTTGAAGGAAAACCTGGTCAACAAACTCCAGAGATGCCAGACGAGTTTGTGTTACATGTATCCGCACGATATCAAGAGCTATATCAACAACTCATGGGACGCATTTTCCAACCATGCCACGATGTCTCTGAAACCACCCTAGAAAATGCCATTCAAGCCTTTTTATCATCTAACCAATGAACAACGCAATTACAACGTACGACTCTTTTCAACTTGCCTTTGAGTTCATCCAATACACCCATCAACATGTTTTTCTTACAGGTAGTGCTGGAACAGGTAAAACATTCTTTCTACAACAAGCATCTGGTAAGCTGATTAAAAATTTTGTCATTTTAGCACCAACGGGCGTTGCAGCCGTAAGTGCTGGTGGACAAACTCTCCATTCTTTCTTTAAGCTACCCACAGGGGTTTTGCTTACTCCGCAGTTGGTGAAAAATTCACCACTTGAAGAAATTGCTTACAACAAAAGCAAAATAGAACTTTTGAACGAGCTTGACACCATAATCATTGACGAAGTCAGCATGCTTCGTGCTGATGTGCTTGATGCTGTAGATTTTTTGCTGAAAAAAATCCGCAAAAACCCAGAACCTTTCGGTGGCGTTCAAATGATCTTTATTGGCGACCTCTTTCAACTACCACCGGTGGTATCAGAACAAGAAAAAGAAACTTTTTATTATTTTTATGAACTACCCTATTTTTTCAAAAGCCATGCCTTTCAGCAAATTTCTTTTGTAGCCATTGAGCTTGAAAATATTTTTCGACAACAAAACGACCCGCTTTTCATCGAAATTCTCGAACATCTCCGCAAAGGAATCGTGCGTGAAGATCACTTGCAGGTTCTCAATTCCAGAGTTGACCCCTACTTTGACTGGTTTTTTAATAAAGATTATATTGTGCTAACGACCCTTAATAAAACCGTTGATGAAATAAATCACTCACGACTTGCTCAATTAAAAGGAAAAGAATGGATTTTCGAGGCAGAAATTGAAGGAAATTTTCCTGAAAATATTTACCCTGCTGCACGAGAACTGCGGCTGAAAAAGGGAGCTCGAGTGATGTTTCTTAAAAACGATCTTTCCCCTCAAAAAAGGTATTTCAATGGCAAAATAGGAACCATTGTCGACATTTCTGATGAAGTCTTAAGCATCGAAATCGAAGACTGGAACGAGCCGATTGAATTAGAAAAACATACCTGGGAAAACATCCAATATTATTTGGATTACGACACGAAAGAAATCAAACAAGAAACAGTTGGCACGTTCACGCAATTTCCCGTGAAACTTGCATGGGCATTCACTGTTCACAAGAGCCAAGGACTAACCTTTTCAAAAATATTTTGCGACTTACAACGAATTTTTAGTCATGGACAAGTTTATGTCGCCCTTAGTCGTGGCACAAGCCTTGACGGAATTGTCCTCAAAACACCCCTCCACAGCAAAGCCATTCGTGTCGAAAAAGAAGTGCTGCAATTTTATGCCCAGCTTTCATCACATGCCCCAGATAAAATAGATATTTCCACGACCAAACAACTTTATTGGCAAACATTACTAGAACGTTTCTTTAATGATGAAAACATCCAGCAACAACTGCTTGGTACATTCATGCTTATTCCAGAAGTAAATCCCTCTCTTCGTTCATGGTATTTGCTCCTTGATGATCTTTTCTTTAATCCCTTTAAAAAAAATTTGATACCTCTTGAAGCCGAACTTGTTCACAAAACCATTTCTCCTGCTTTACCTAACATTAACCAAAACATTTATTTGCCTCTTTTACGATACATTCTTTTACTTAGCGAAAGCTTTTTATGGCTGTCTTATTTCCATACGTGTCATCACGACCAACTCATGTTAGAAAAAAACAAATGGAAGGCCTATAAACAAACGGTTCTTAATATATTCAAAAAACTTTATATTTCAAATAAGCTATTTAAAGCAAAAACCTACGAAGAACAAATGTTATTTATGCTCAGACGCTTTCGAAAAGAAATACCTTTGCTCTTTAGCTTTGAACCAGTGCTCACTTTTGAAAACGAGTTTTATATTAAACTTAGATGGTGGCGAAATTTTCACCTTGCTGAAATGATCGAACAACCTTATTTATTTGTACCAGACGAAACATTATGGATCATAGCTAACGATGCTTCCTTTAGTAAAAATAATGCAAAAAACTATTTTTCAGAAATACAGTGGTCATTTTGGGGCAAAGAGATTATGCAAATTCTTTCAAGAAATTAATTTTTTTACTTGAGCTGCTGATTTGCAAGCGTCCAATAATAATTGGCACTATCTAGTTTTCCAGCATTTCGATAAGAAATGGCAAGGTTACGTATCACATTCTTATTGTTAGGATTTTTCCTATATGCTTTGAGGAAAAAATGAACGGCACGTTGTGGTTGGTTTCGAAGCCCATACACCACCCCCAGATTTTCAAGAACTGAAGCATTGGTTGAATCCAAGGCATAAGCTTTGAGCAAGTATTTTTCTGCCATGTTGATATCACCTTTGACACGACCATACATTTCTCCTAGTTTGTTCAGTGCTGGTGCATACGTGCTATCTCTCTGCAAAACACGAGACACGAAATAAAAAGCAGAATCATGCATGCCCAAATTATCATATATTAGACATAATTGATAATCCTGACGAAAACTATCTGGTTGAAGAGATTTTAGTACCTGAAAAGCTCTCTTGGCCACATCATAACGCCGTTTTGCCATGGCAGCAAGACCCACATAATACACATTGTCATACAGTACCTTTCGCTTAGGTGCTATTTGTATTGCTTTGAGGTAGTCCTGAAGAGACCTATCGTATTTTTCAAGAATAAAATGAGCTTTTCCACGAAGATCATATACGCCGATGTATTGAGGATAAATTTTTCCAGCTCGATTGAGATAAAAAATGGCAGTATCTGCCAAAGCTTTTTTCTTGATGGTATCGGTAGTCTTATCAGCTTGCTGGAGCAAAATCTCGGCTAAAGCCACATTTACTTTTGCAGAATTATACGAGGTTTTCACATCGGTTGAGAAAAGTGTATAATTGTCTTTCCAAGCATCCATGCGAGCAAAAGCCCATAAGGCATTCGCAGTTAAAAGTATCATCAAAACTATTTTGCCACTTCCTTTGCTCCAAAAACGCTGTGTGATTCCGAAGATAAACATCGAAAAACCAAGCAACGGAGCAAACATGAAACGTTCATTCATAAATGTTCCAATGTTAAAAAACAAATTAGAGGCAATGATAAATGTTCCCCAGAAAATTACAATTCCAAGCGACTCCCAAGGACGCTTTTTCCAGTTAAGAAAGAAATATCCTACGGAAGCAACTGAAATAGCTATCGCCAACCACGTCCATGGATTAGCAAAGGTTGTAATTTGAATGTGAAAAGGATAGTAATCATGCGTAAGAGGATATGGAAAAATTAACAACTTAAAGTAAATAAGCCATGTATAAAAAACAGTAGCAAGCTCTTCAGCTTTTGATGCAAATACAAAAGGGTTATTCATGAGTTCCTTCACGGGTTGTGCAGGCAAAAATCCGCCCGTCACCCACGCTCTTATCAAGACAAATATTAAAGCTGGAATAAAAAGAACCACCCACGAAAGTATATTTTTTCTCAAGACATCAAATTTGCCACCGCTAGTAATTACTAACAAAAAAGGAAAGATAAAAAGCCACATGATAGCATTTTCCTTAGAAAAAAGAGCAAGCAAGTACATCAAAAAGCTTACAACCAGGTACGAAGTTTTCTTGAGGTCAATATACTTCCATGCCAATAATACAGCAATTAAGCTAAACAACAAACTACATATTTCATCTCGCCCTTTAATGTTAGCTACAACTTCAGTATGCAAAGGATGCACGATAAATAAAATAGTAGCCCAGAACGGTAGCGAATTCCATGTAAATATAGGCCATTGCAATTTTAAAGCAATAAAATTCAAAAATTGAAACACCACAAAGCTCAACCATACGAAAAATAAAATGTTGATAAAATGTTGAACATGTGGATCAAAGCCAAATAGTTCTTTTTCCAAAGCAAACATGAAATGAGTAAGAGGCCTGTAGCGACCCCCAGCGACGAGCATTTTCCCCTTGCCAAAAAGCCCTGCAAAAACATCGTTGGTGAAAATCTCTTTCGTTCCTCTCAATCCCTCTTGAGTAAACTTGTTAGATGTGATCATCAAGGCGTCATCCAAAGCATAGTCGTACATGACAGTTTTTATATACAACAGCAAAGGAAGCAACATGACAATGATAGTCTGAACTTTTTGGATATTTGTGTGCTTCATAAACTCAATTTATTTCACTATCTGGATACAACAAATATTTTTTGCGAATTTCTTTGAATTTTTTCAGGTCTTTCGCCCAGCTTTGGCGAATTTCTTCTGCAGTTTTCCCTTGAATAATCTGCTTTCTTAACTGATCCGTCCCAACAAGTTTATCGAAAAATGTAGTTTTAAAAAAAGGTTCTTTTTTACCTAATGCTTTCCATTGTTTATAAAGCTCGATAATCAATTCAATGTGAATGTGTGGTTTTCGCTCTAAAAACTGAGCAAGTGAGTCCAATGAATATCCATGACAAACTTGTCCCTCGTAGGGAGGATGAGTGCTCATACCTGGTATAGCATGAGGGACAAAAGTTGTATCTCCTCGTAGGTCTGGATGACCGACTAACTCAAAAGGTCGATAAGTTCCACGCCCTACGCTTATAACAGTACCTTCAAGTAGTCCTACAGTAGGATAAAGAAGCACAGCTTTCTTGCTCATTAGATTGGGCGAAGGTTTTACGGGAAGTTCATAACGAGCATCATGAGTGTAACCAACACAGGAAATAACAGTTAATACTAAACTATCTGCTTTAGAAATCCATCGCTCCCCTTTGATCATGAGAGCTAGTTCACCAACCGTTAAACCGTACACTAAAGGAATTGGCAATGCTCCAACAAAACTACGAAATTTCAAGTTCAACAACGGTCCATCGACATAATTTCCATTTGGATTTGGCCGATCTAGTACAAGTAGTGGAATTTTTGCTTCTGCACATGCTTCCATTACATATGTTAATGTCGAAATATAGGTGTAAAAACGAACGCCCACATCTTGAATATCATAAACGACCATATCCAAATCCTTCAAATCATCAGGTGTTGGTTTTAATTTTTGCCCATATAGCGAAACAACAGGAATTCCTTTGTATTTTGTATTATCAATAGCTTCTCCATCTGGAACAGCCCCTAAAAATCCATGCTCTGGTGTAAAAATAACCCTAACATCAACGTTTTTGCTCATCAGCGTATCAACGAGATGAGTTGAACCAATCAAAGCTGAATGATTGGTCACTAGAGCAACTTTCTTATGTTCAAGCAAGGGAAGATAGACTTCCATGGTATAGTCAGCAGGTAACATTTGCTGCGAAAAAATAAGTCCATGTATAAAAAGTAAAGAAAAAAAATGCAAAAGTAAATACCACCACACTTCAAAATTTTTTCTCATTTTTGCAAAAAAATAGCAGTGCATAAAATTATAAATTTTATTTTACGATATCGTGGAATTACTCTAGCTCTTATCATTCTTTTAACTGCTTTTTTCAGTTATCGTGGGCTTCGGGTACCCATGTCTTATGAATATGCCCAACTTTTACCTCCATCTGATTCTGAGAGCATAGTTTATCAACAATTTAAAAAACAATTCGAAGAAGACGGTGCTGTTTTTTTCATTGGATTCAAAGATTCAAACATCAAAAAAGTTAAGAATCTAAAAGCGTTCTTAAACCTTACCAATGAGATTAAAAAAGTTGAGGGCGTCAAAGGGGTTTTAAGTTTTCATGATATAAGACTGCTTAAAAAAGATACGATTCAAAAGAAATTTAGTTTGGTAAAACTATTTACAGACTCAAATCTAACACAGCAAAAGGTTGATTCTCTTTTTCAAGTCTTGCATGGAACTATCTTTTATCGAGATTTTCTTTTTACTCAACAAGATGCTTACGCCTTGCTTATTTATATCGACAACAACTACCTGAATTCAGCTCGCAGAAACATTTTGCTTAATAAAATCCACGAAATAACCCAAGAATTTTCAAATAAAACGGGCATCCAATGTCATTATTCAGGGATGCCTTACATACGTACCATGATCACTGATCTTGCAAAAATTGACATTAAGCGTTTCACCCTGTGGGCTTTGATTCTAGTGTTCGTTTTACTTTTATTATTTTTTAGATCACTTCGCATTTCTGTCATTTCCCTGATTTTAGTTTTAATTGCGATAGCCTGGAGTTTGGGAATAATGGACATTTTGGGATTTAAGATTACCATTCTATCTGGTGTGCTACCTGTTATCATTGTTCTGATAAGTATTGAAAACACGGTTTATCTCATAACACGTTATCATCAGGAAATTGTTAGACATCAAAATCAGGCTTTAGCACTTGTCAACATTATTAAAAAGACAGGTTTAGCTTTGTTTTTAGCAAATTTAACTACAGCCATTGGCTTTGGTTCTTTTATGGTTGCTCCAAGCAACTTATTCAAAGAATTTGGTTTAGTTGCTTTTTTGTCCATTTTATTCATTTTTTTACTTACTCTTTTCCTCATTCCAATTCTGTTTAGTTATTTCCCAATTCCAAAAGATCGCCATTTAAAGCATTTATCTTTTTCTTTGAAAATACTTTCTGAAAAAACCATTCTACATAGCATTGAACATAAAAAACGACTAATATATGCCATTGCTGCTGTTTTTGGAATTGCAGGAATCATAGGATTTTTTCTAATTCAGAACAGAAGCAGTATGATTGATGATATCCCCCGAGGACACAACATGATCAGCGATCTTAAATTTTTTGAAGACAATTTTAAAGGGGTTTTACCATTCGAAATCACAATAGATACCAAGAAGAAAAAAGGCATTTTTAGCCTTTCCACATTGCATCGGGTAGATTCTCTTCAAAATTTTGCAAAAAAATATGATGATGTAATTTCCCGTCCATTGTCAGTAGTGGATGTTATAAAATATGCTCGTCAAACTTTTTATGGCGGAGATAGTTCAATGTACGATTTACCCAACGAACATGACAAAGGGTTCATCCTTTCTTACATGACATCTTTAAAGAAAAAAGACGAAAAAAATAATTTTCTGAAAACATTTGTCGACACCAACTATCAAATTATTCGTGTCAATTTTCGCCTAAAAAACGTTTCTACCCCTGAAATTAAAAGAATTAAGAACGATTTTTTAAGTGAAATGCAAAAACTTTTCCCAGCTCAAAAATATGAATATCACATAACGGGTGCACCAGTGGTATTTGAAAAAGGAACTCGATATTTGTTAGATAACCTCATTTATAGCGTTATTTTGACCATAGTCATCATAACACTTCTCATGTTTATTCTCTTTAAGGATGGACGATTAATCCTGATCATCATGGTGGCAAATGTTTTACCCTTGCTTGTTACGGCAGGAATGATGGGTTATCTTAATGTTCCTCTAAAACCTTCTACCATCATAGTTTTTAGTATTTCTCTTGGAATCTCAATTGACTCGGCTATTCAATTACTCTCAAGATTTAGGCAAGAACTTCGATCACACCGTTATGGCATGAAAACGTCTCTTTTAAATGCAGTAAAAGAAACTCTTCCCGGAATGATTTATTCTGGAATTGTACTCATCTTGGGCTTTTTCATTTTCATTTTTTCACTGTTTGGAGGCACGCAGGTTCTAGGCTATCTTGTAACCGCTACACTATTTTTTGCTATTTTATCCAATATGTTTTTACTACCTTCACTTATTTTATCTTACGAAAAATACATTTCTAGAAAAGCCATTGAGGAAGCAAAGATTGAGTTAGATGAAGAATAATGCATAAATAGATATGTTATGAAAGGCATCATTTTAGCAGGTGGTTCAGGAACTAGGTTGTATCCGTTAACTCTTGTGATGAGCAAGCAGCTCATGCCTGTTTACGACAAACCCATGATCTATTACCCACTTTCTGTACTCATGATGGCAGGCATCCGAGAAATTCTCATCATATCTACTCCCCACGATTTACCTCACTTTCAAAAATTACTGAAAGATGGAAGTCAACTAGGTTGCAGATTTGAATATAGAGAACAAATTGTTCCTAATGGGCTTGCACAGGCTTTTGTGATTGGCGAGTCATTTATTGGATCAGATAAAGTTTGTTTGATTCTTGGAGATAATATTTTTTACTCCACAGGTCTTCAACAGTTGCTCCAGCAAGCTACAAATCCCGATGGTGGAATTATTTTTGCTTATCATGTCTCAGACCCTGAGAGATATGGTGTTGTTGAATTTGACGAAAACATGAATGCAATTTCTATTGAGGAAAAACCTAAAAATCCTAGATCGAACTACGCCGTACCAGGCTTATATTTTTACGACAATACGGTCGTAGAAGTTGCTAAAAATTTAAAACCCAGTGCCCGTGGTGAATATGAAATTACCGATGTAAACAAATATTATCTTGAAAAAGGCAAACTTAAAGTAATCAAGCTTGGTCGAGGCACAGCATGGTTGGACACGGGAACTTTCTCGTCTTTACTTCAAGCAAGTCTTTTTGTGGAGGTTATAGAAAGCCGCCAAGGTTTAAAAATTGGTTGTATCGAAGAAATTGCTTACCGAATGAAATATATCGATGAAGAGCAACTTATGAAATTAGCTGAACCTCTTATCAACAGTGGTTATGGAAAATATTTAATGAACTTAATACAAAAACCAGAGTAAGCCATGATGAATGTTCTATTGACAGGAGGAGCAGGTTTTATTGGAAGTTCACTAGCAGAGAAATTACTCCAACACCCAGATGTTTTTTTGGTTATAGCGGACGATCTTTCAACAGGGAGAACATCAAACATTCCCATGCATCCTCGATGTGTATTCAAAAAAGTGGATGTTAACAATTACGAGGATATTTCTTCGCTCTTTTTTCAATATTCATTTGATTATGTTTTTCATTACGCTGCTACCGTGGGTGTTCAAAGAACTTTACGTTTGCCTGTGCAAGTTCTTGAAGATTTGCATGGAATAGAAAATATCTTAAAACTTGCTAAAAACGGCCGTGTCAAAAGAGTTTTTTTTAGCAGCAGCTCTGAAGTCTATGGGGAACCTGTGGAATTTCCCCAAAATGAAGAAACAACGCCTCTTAATTCTCGATTGCCTTATGCCATCGTAAAAAACGCATCAGAAGCTTTTCTTAAAGCTTATTATCAAGAACATGGACTTCGCTATTCTATTTTTCGCTTTTTTAATACCTATGGACCAAAACAAAGCACTGACTTTGTCATAAGCAAATTCATTAGCCAAGCTTTAAAAAATGAACCAGTTACCATCAATGGTGATGGACAACAAACCCGCACTTTCTGTTATATTGATGATAATGTTGATGCTACTTACAACATTTTCTTGCAAGTTATTGAGAATCCAGACACAGAAAATCATATCATCAACATTGGCAACGACAATGAAACACCTATCCTCGAGTTGGCAAAACTTATCATACGTCTGACAGGGTCAAAGTCCACCATTCAACATCTCCCACCTTTACCAGAAGGCGACATGAAAAGGCGTCTACCTGACATAACAAAAATGAGATCCATTTTGAAAAGACCCCTGGTATCTCTTGAAGAAGGAATTCAGAAAATATTACAACATCCCGTTTTTTTAAAAAATATCCATCATGAATCATACTAAAGAACCCAAAGAATATTTTGAAAACATCCAACAAATTTTTCATCAATTTTTTTCAAACATAGATTTTAATTATTACCCCAAGGAACTCTACGAGCCCATTCGTTATGTCCTTTCAAATACAGGGAAACAAATTCGGCCGATGCTGGTTTTAATGGCAGCTGATTTCTTTGATGCTGATCTTAACGACGCTTTACATGCTGCTACCGCTGTTGAAATATTCCACAATTTTACCCTAGTTCATGACGATATCATGGACAATGCAGAAATAAGACGTGGAAAGCCTTCTGTTTATAAAAAATATGGCTTGAGTAGCGCTATACTGGTAGGAGATACCATGTTTGCCCGTGCTTATGAGTTTGTTACCAAAATTTCTGAGCAAAAATTAGTTCAAGGGCTTAATTTATTTAATCAAATTTCCATCCAAGTTTGTGAAGGTCAACAACTGGACTTAAATTTTGAAAAAAAACAAATTCTTTCCCTTGATGAATACTTCAACATGATAAAACTAAAAACAGCTGTTTTGATTGCCGGCTGTCTAAAATTAGGATCTCTCCTTGGAAATGCAGATGAAAAAACTCAAGAACTCATGTATGATCTTGGTTATAATATGGGCATGCTTTTTCAAATCCAGGATGACATCATGGATCTATACGCAAACGAAACAATTTTTGGGAAAAAAATTGGAAACGACATTTTGGATGCAAAAAAAACCATTCTGTATGTACTAGCTTTAGAAGCTTTATCAGGAAAAGAAAAAGAAAATTTCATTGAGCTTTATCATTCTCAAAATATTGATCCAGCCTTAAAAACACAAGAAGTCAAAAATCTTTTTGCCCGCCACCAAGTGAAAGAAAGAGCTCAAACATGGATGAATAAATTTAAAAATCAAACGAACTTAATTATTGATTCTCTACCATTATCCACTCAGCATAAAAATATTTTAATCTACTTGCTTCAGCTCATTGAAAACCGTAAATCGTGAAGTTATGAAAAAAATACAAGTACTTTTGGTAGACGATCATATATTGTATTGTGAAGGATTAAAATCTCTGTCCACCTACTCAAAAATCATTGATATCTATGACACATGCAACAATCCCCTTGATTTCTTACAACACATCAAAGAAAAAACTCCTGAAGTAGTCCTAATGGACGTACACATGCCTGAAATGGATGGAGCCCAAGCTACCGAAGAGGCCCTAAAAATTAAACCTGATCTTAAAATTGTTGCCCTTTCTATGCATCGTGAAGATTATTTTGTTGAAAAAATGCTCACCGCAGGAATTAAAGGTTATCTTTTAAAAAATATTACTTTTCAAGAACTCGAAAGAGCTATTCAATACGTATATGCTGGCAGAACTTATTTTAGCAGTGAACTTTTCGAACAGATTGTAAACATGGTGCGTTTCCCCGAAAAAGCCATGAAAAGAGAAAACCCTTTTTCAAAAAAAGAAATGGAAATATTAAAACTTATCTGCCAAGGCTATACTGACAAAGAAATTGCAGATCAATTGTTTATAAGTCCACGAACCGTCGATGTGCATCGTGCTAATATCATAAAAAAAGCAGGCGTCCGAAATACCGCTCAACTCGTCACTTATGCCATCAAATATGGCTACTTTAAAGTGGAAGATTACGATGAAGAAATTCTCAACCAAGTACAGCAAACAAGAAAAAAAAATTAGTCACCGTTCTTTTATATTAATTTTTATCACATTCTACATAATTTTATCGTTTTTTCTATATTTTTGTCAAAAGTACTGTTCTTGGTAGCATGTATTTTAGCTGGAGGCAAAGCTCGTCGTTTACAAGGAATGGTCAAAAGTTATATTTTGATCAAAGGACAACCTATCATCGAATGGCAAAAAAAAGTGCTCGAAATTTTCTTTTCAAAAATTTTGCTTATAGGGAACGTACATCATCCAAGTTTGGATACGGTCTCTGATGCTTACCAAGACACAGGACCGCTGGGTGGTATTTATACGGCTCTTCTTCATACCCAGTCTTCCATTTTTGTTTTTCCTTCAGACAATCCCTTTATTTCGAAAAAATTCATTGAACATATGCTCACTGAAGCTAAAAATCAAGCTTTTGATGCCCTTATCCCCCAACATGATGGAAAAATAGAACCTCTTTATGGAATTTATTCTCCTTCGGCTATTTCTGCTATAAAAAAACAACTCGACTTGCAAGAATTCGCTATTTATAAAACACTGGCTAAAATAAATACACGCTACATAGACTGGAGCGAAGAAATAGAAAAAACATTTTTCAATATCAATTATCCCGAAGACATTTTAAAAGCACAAACATATGCCAGAACATATGTCCAATAACCAATGGGAAAAAATACTCAAGTCCTTTCCGCCTCGTAGGGAATACCTTCTTCAGGCTTTTCATAAACTCCAGGAAAGTGAAGAAAACCAATACATCTCGGAGGAGATGATAGAACACATAGCTCGGTATTTCAAATTAACTAAAGGAGAAGTTTTTGGAACGTTGTCCTACTATACTTTATTCAGCACGAAACCTAGAAAATCTATTATTGTTCAAGTTTGTAACTCGCCTTTGTGCCATGCTATGGACAAGAAAAAATGGATCTCTCAACTTCTGCAACTACAAGATAAAGAGATACATATTGAAGAAACGGCCTGTTTAGGTCACTGCGAAAAAGGTCCTGTAATAGCAGTCAATGGGCAAATCATTTCTTTACAAGAATTTACCTCAGTCCAAGAAATTATCAAAAAAATTAAATCAACAGTGCATGGAAAATAAATTTCCCAAGATAGTAACGAGGCGTTTTGGCATGATTGACCCGCTGTCTATAGATGATTTTATACAACACGATGGCTTTCAGGGTTTTTTACAAGCAATTCGAAAAAGTCCTGCCGAAATTCGTGAAGCGATTAAGCAATCTGGGCTAAGAGGGCGAGGTGGAGCGGCTTTCCCCACGGGTATTAAAATGGAAGCTACGGCAACTTCTGCTCCTCAAGAGACGAAACGTTTCGTGGTATGCAATGCCGATGAAGGGGAACCTGGTACTTTTAAGGATAGATACATCATGGAAAAAGATCCTTATGCCCTCATCGAAGGAATGCTCATAGCTGGTTATGCTATTGGATCTCATCAAGGCTATATTTACATTCGCGGAGAATATCTTTCATCTATAACAACCATACGGCATGCGATAAATGAATGTTACAAGCATAACTGGTTAGGCAAGAACATTCAAGCAACGGGTTTCGACTTTAACCTTGAAGTTTTCATAGGTGGGGGGTCTTATGTGTGCGGGGAGGAACTAACATTACTCGAATCACTCGAAGGAAAGCGAGGGCATCCACGGATTAAGCCTCCCTACCCTGCCCAAAAAGGACTCTGGCAAAAACCAACCCTTGTCAACAACGTAGAAACACTTGTCAATTTGCCTTACATCTTACAATACGGAGCCAGCAAATTTCGAGAATACGGGACCGCTGAATCACCTGGAACAAAACTTCTTTCTATTTCTGGAAGTGTTGAAAAACCAGGAGTGTATGAAGTGCCCTTCGGCATAACCTTTAAAGAAGCTCTCGATTTAGCTGGCAGCCTCAGCAAAGGCAAACAAATTAAGGCTTTGCTCGTGGGCGGTGCAGCAGGAAATTTCATCCCTCCATCATTACTTGACTTACCAATTACTTACGAAAGTCTCGCAGAAAACAAACTTACGCTGGGATCAGGTGCTATTATGGTATTTGAAGACTCTGTAGATCTACATGAACTTTTGCAAAACATCTTGCATTTTTTTAAACACGAATCTTGCGGAAAATGCGTACCATGTCGCATTGGTACCACATTGCTTTATGAAAAAGCCAAAGAACCTTTGACGCAAGAAAACTTAGCATGGATGATAGAAGAAGCAAAGTACATGGCTCGAACATCTCTTTGTCCTCTTGGTCAAAGTCCTCTTATTCCTTTACAATCTTTCGAGCGTTTTTTTAACCTATAAATTTATCATCATGGAAAAAGTTCACCTTTACATAGATGGACAAGAAATAATTTCAAACAAGGGCGATAATTTATTGCATGTTGCCCGAAAAAATGGTTTTGATATCCCGGGTTTATGTTTTCACCCCCGATTAACGCCCACAGGAGCTTGTCGACTGTGCGTCGTCAAAATCAAGGGAAGGCCAGGTACGGTGATGTCTTGCACCGTAAACGTTGAAGATGGAATGGAAGTAGTAGCTTTCGATGAAGAACTCGAAGCACAACGCAGAACCACACTAGCTCACATACTAGCAGAAATCGAAGATAGCTACAACGATAAGCATATCGATGAACTACAACCGCTTATTGATCGCTATGACCTTCGGGATCCCTCCAAAAGACCTGTTCCTTCAATTTTAGATAAGATATCTCGTCAAATCGATACTACTTCTCCGGTTTTACAATACGATTCCGGAAAATGCATAAAATGTTTTCGATGCATAAAAGCATGTGACGAGATTCAGGGTAAATCTGTGCTTAGTATGGCCGAACGAGGCATAAGTTCTTATGTTGTGGCTGGCGTAAAAAATTGGGGAACTTCAGAATGCGATGGTTGCGGCGAATGTATACAAGTGTGTCCCACTGGAGCTATTGTTGAAAAACCTTATCTTGAAACAATTCAGATTTCAAAAATTAAACAAAAGGTACAAACGACGTGCCCATATTGCGGGGTTGGATGCCAGATTGAAGCCTGGGTTCAAGATAATACCATTGTGCGGATTAGAGGCGTAGAAGACAAATTACCCAACAAAGGTAGACTTTGCGTAAAAGGCCGATTTGGCTATTTTTACACACAGCATGAAGAACGTCTTACCCACCCTCTTATTCGCAAAAACGGAAAACTCGAAAAAGCTACCTGGAATGAAGCTCTTGACTATATTGCTCGTGAATTCAATCGAATTAAGCAAACTTACGGAAAAAAATCTCTTGCTGGATACGGATCCTCAAAGTGTACGAATGAAGACAATTACCTTTTCCAAAAGTTCATGCGTCTGGTTATAGGGAACAACAACATGGATAATTGTGCTCGCCTCTGTCAATCCTCTGCAGTTGCTGCCCTAATGAGAAGTTTAGGAGATGGAGCTGGCACTAACAGCATCGAAGAATATGCTCAAACAGACTGCTTAATTATTGTTGGCGACAATGCCGCAGAAACACATCCCGTTACTTCCACTTACATGAAGCAAGGCAAACGAAAAGGGAAAAAACTCATCGTGATTGACCCCAAAATCACTCCCCTTGCAAAATATGCTGACATCGTCATTCAACCTAAAATTGGAACGGATGTGGCTCTCGTAAATGGCATGCTGTACTACATTTTTCAGGAAAACCTCGTCAACTATGATTTTGTTAAAAACAAAGTAGAAGATGGAGAAAAAATGCTTCAAGAACTTCGTTCCATTGCTATGAAATATACTCCCGAGGTTGTAAAGGAAATTACAGGGGTTGAACCAGAGCTTGTTCGGAAAGCAGCTATTATGTATGCAACGGCTCCAAGTGCTATTATCGCTACAGGTATGGGTATCAGTCAACATACGGTGGGAACGAATAATGCTCAAGCACTGATAAACATGATGATCATTACTGGTCAGGTTGGAAAACCCAATTCTGGCTACAGCCCCTTACGCGGCCAAAATAATGTGCAGGGTGCAGGGGACATGGGAATAAGTCCGACTTTTTTCCCAGGTTACATTCCCATTTCCAATGAAAACCATAGAAAATTACTTGCCTCTGTATGGAAAGTACCTGTAGAAGAAATCGATGCTACCCCAGGATTAACCATGCTTGAAATCATTGATGCCGCAGAAAAAGGTGACATTAAAGGCATGTACATCATGGGGGAAAATCCCGTGCTCTCTGACCCTGATCAAGACCACACTATTCGTGCCCTAAAAAATCTCGAATTTTTACTCGTTCAAGACATTTTCTTAACTGAAACTGCTAAATTAGCTCATGTTGTCCTCCCTGCTACTACGCTCTTTGAAAAAGAAGGTACAGTAGTAAGCAGCGATAGAAGGATATTAAGGATCCGCCAAGTATTAACACCTCCTGGGGAAGCTCGCCCCGACTGGAAAATTATTCTTGACATTGCCGAAAGGATGAATAAACCATTGGGCACATACCATTCTCCCGAAGAAATCTTTGAAGAAATACGACAAGTAACGCCCATCTTTCGTGGTGTAAGTTACGCACGCCTTGAAAAAGAAGAATTACAATGGCCCTGCTACGACGAAAATTCTCCTGGCACACCTACCTTATACCTTGAAAAATTTAGCACTCCCAGTGGAAAAGCAAAAATTTTCCCAGTCGAATTTATCCCTCAAGCCGAACAACCCAATGAAAAATTTCCTTTAGTCATGAACACAGGACGAATGCTCAATCAGTATCACACTGCCACGATGAGCCGCAAAAGTCCTTATTTGAACCAATATGGAAATGAGCCCTATCTTCTTGTTCATCCAAGCGATGCAGAAAAGTATGCTCTCAAAACTGGCGAAATTGTTCGAGTTGTTTCCCCACGAGGATCTATCACTTCAAAAGTACTAATTTCTGACCAAGTTCGCCCTGGCGAAACATTTATGCCCTGGCATTTTCAAGAATCTCCAGCCAACAAACTAACCCGTAACGAAAAAGATCCATTGTCCAAAATTGCTCCATTCAAATATTCTATCATTCGCATTGAAAAAATTGAGTAACACGAGCAAATGTTAGCTCTTTTACTTTTTGGAACTTTTTCTACCATACATGTAGCAACTCTTTTCACGCTAAAAAGGTGATTAAAATTCTTGCAATATTGCTTATTTCCGAGGTATAGAGTTGCCTTTTTAAAAAACGGATTTGTAAATCTTTTAAGAATACCGATTAGTAATTTAACAACAACTTCGCTTCGTAAAACAGAACTAAACCTCAACGTGGTTTCTCTTATCAGATACTAGCTAAAATTCATAACTTTGCAAGGTATGAAAACCGTTATCCAAACTGAAGGTTTACCTATAAAAACATGGACCCTTAACATAGAAGAAGGGGCGTTGGAGCAAGCAAAACATCTTGCGATGCATCCTTATGGAAGATTCCATGTTGTTTTGCTTCCCGACGTACATGAAGGCTTTGGTATGCCCATAGGAGCCGTTTTTGCAACACAAGATGTCGTTGTACCCAATGCAGTAGGAGTTGACATAGGTTGTGGCATGTGTGCGGTTCAATCAAATCTTCACAAAGATAAAGTATCCAAGCAGATGTTACAATCTTGGGTCGATAAAATCTATCAGCGAATCCCTGTAGGATTTAAGCATCATAAAACAAAACAAACATTACCCGATTATTTGAGTGAGCCGGCAGGTCCAATCACAGAACGAGAATGGAAGGAAATCCCTTATCAACTTGGAACCCTTGGCGGTGGAAATCATTTTATTGAAATTCAATATGATGAAGAAGGGTTTATTTGGATTATGCTCCATTCAGGCAGCCGCAACATAGGAAAAGAAACAGCAGAATATTACAATAATCTAGCTAAAAATTTAAACAGCAAACTAAAGCATCCCATTCCTCCTTCATGGAATCTTTTTGCTCTGCCTATCGAAAGTAAAGAAGGACAAGATTATTTGAAAGAAATGCAATACTGCCAGGACTTTGCACGGGAAAACCGTTTTCACATGATGAACCAAATCATGGAAATCATCGGAGATAGCACCGGCTGTCGTTTTAACCCAATTATCAATATTCATCACAATTATGCATCACTTGAAAAGCATTTTGGACAGAATGTTTGGGTACACCGCAAGGGAGCAATCCTTGCCGACAAGGAAACCATCGGCATCATACCAGGAAGTCAGGGTACCCCTAGTTTCATAGTCCAAGGAGAAGGAAATCCTCAAAGTTTTAAAAGTTCCTCGCATGGGGCAGGACGTAAAATATCGAGACATCAGGCCATAAAACATCTTGACTTGGAAACAATAAAAAAACGCTTAGACCGCGAAGGTATTCTACATGCCATTAAAAAGCAAAAGGACTTGGACGAAGCTCCTGATTGCTACAAAGACATCCATGTGGTCATTGAAGAACAAAAAGATCTTGTCAAAGTGCTGCATACCTTAAAGCCTCTTGCAGTGATAAAAGGTTAAAACAAAAATCTATTGATAATTAAGCTGTTCACATATAGGTTTATCAAAAGATAAATTATGTACTTTTGCAGAAAAATCTTGCTATATGCTTTATCGAGAATATGAAAACTTGAATTTGCCTAAAATTGCCGAGGAAATTTTAGAATACTGGGAAAAAAACAACATTTTTAAAAAAAGCATAGAAAGTCGTGAAGGGCATCCGCGTTTTGTATTTTACGAAGGTCCTCCGAGTGCCAACGGTATGCCCGGCATCCACCATGTGCTTTCTCGGACGATTAAAGATCTTTTTTGTCGTTACAAAACTTTAAAAGGGTATCAAGTTCACCGAAAAGCGGGATGGGACACGCACGGTCTACCTGTTGAAATCGGGGTTGAAAAAAAACTAGGTATAACCAAAGAAGATATTGGGAAAAAAATTTCCATCGAAGAATACAATAAGATCTGCCGTAAAGAAGTAATGCAATACAAGGAAGCATGGGACGAACTCACAAAAAAAATGGGTTATTGGATTGATCTTGAAAATCCTTACATTACCTTCGACAATAAATACATTGAAACTGTTTGGTTTCTCTTAAAACAACTCTATGAGAAAAAATTACTTTATAAAGGGTATACCATTCAACCCTTCTCTCCAGCAGCTGGAACGGGTTTAAGCACACACGAACTCAATCAACCAGGATGCTATCGTCCTGTAAAAGACTATAGTGTTGTTGCACAATTCAAAATAATTCGAAACGAACGAAGCGAATTTTTGTTTAACCTCCCTGGTCAAGAAGGAAACATGTATTTTCTTGCTTGGACAACCACTCCTTGGACGCTCCCTTCCAATACTGGCCTAGCCGTAGGTCCTGCCATGACTTACAGTGTAGTGCAAACTTATAATCCATATACCCTACAACCTCAAACGGTTATTTTAGCTAAAGAAACGCTTTCTCGATGGTTTAAACCGGAAAATCAACAAAATGAACTTCATCCTCCTCAGGATCCAAAGCAAATACCCTATAAAATTCTAGCTGAATTAAAAGGTAAAGATCTCACAGAAATCAGATACGAGCAACTACTTCCTTACGCACGTCCAGCCGAAGGCGATCCTTTCCGTGTAGTGCCAGGTGATTTCGTCACGATCGAAGAAGGAACAGGCATTGTCCATATTGCACCAAGCTTTGGAGCAGATGATTTCCGCGTTGGTAAACAATTTAATTTGGGGGCTCTCACGCTAGTTGATAAACAGGGTCGCTTCACTGCTGAAATGCAAGAACTAGCAGGCAAGTTTGTTAAACCCCAATACTACCCAGATTATACACCTGAAAAAGAAAGAGAACTCTCTGTAGATGTAGCTATTATCAACAAACTAAAAGCCGAAGGTAAAGCTTTTGCATCGGAAAAATACGAACACAATTATCCTCACTGCTGGAGAACCGATAAGCCAGTCCTTTACTACCCACTGGATAGCTGGTTTATAAAAACAACTGCCTTCAAAGAAAGAATGATAGAACTCAATAAAACCATCAACTGGAAGCCAGAACACACGGGAACAGGACGATTCGGCAATTGGCTTGAAAATATCGTAGATTGGAACCTTAGTCGAAGCCGATTCTGGGGAATCCCACTTCCTATCTGGTCTACTCAAGATGGAAGCGAAAGAAAGTGCATAGGATCTATAAAAGAACTATATTACGAAATCGAGCGAAGCATTGAAGCTGGTTTCATGAAGGATAATCCTTTTAAAGATTTTAAATTGGGGGACTATAGTGAAGAAAACTACAATAAAATTGACCTTCATCGTCCTTATGTAGACGAAATTGTTCTTGTATCTAGCAAAGGAGAACCTATGTATCGCGAACCAGATGTTATAGATGTCTGGTTTGACAGTGGATCCATGCCTTACGCACAATGGCATTATCCCTTTGAAAACGAAGAAACATTCAAAAACAATTTCCCTGCTGATTTTATTGCAGAAGGCGTTGATCAAACGCGTGGCTGGTTCTACACTCTTCACGCCATTGCTACCATGATTTTTGATTCTGTTGCTTACAAAACGGTCGTTTCTAATGGGCTTGTACTAGACAAGTTTGGAAACAAAATGTCAAAACGTCTAGGAAATGTTATCGACCCTTTTGAAACAATAAATACGTATGGTCCTGATGCAACACGTTGGTACATGATAACCAATTCCCAGCCTTGGGATAATTTAAAATTTGACCTTGAAGGCGTCACCGAAGTGCAAAGAAAGTTTTTCGGTACGCTGTATAATACTTATGCTTTCTTTGCTTTGTATGCAAACATCGATCAATTTAAATACGAACAACCGGATGTACCTCTTGCTGAACGGGCAGAACTTGACCGATGGATTTTATCAGAACTACATACCCTCATAGAACAAGTAGATAAAGCCTACGAGGATTATGAACCTACAAAAGCAGGACGCCTCATCGAACATTTTGTGATCGAACATTTAAGCAATTGGTACGTCCGCCTCTCTCGCCGCCGCTTCTGGAAAGGTGAAATGACAAAAGATAAACTTGCTGCATATCAAACCCTTTACACTGTCCTTGAAACCATAGCCATTTTGATGTCTCCCATAGCTCCATTTTTTGCAGAAAGACTTTATCTAGATTTAAACAATGGTACCAAAAAAGCCCCCTTTGAAAGTGTGCATTTAGCTAGTTTTCCCACATCCCGTGCAGAATATATAGACAAGGACCTTGAAGAAAGAATGCAACTAGCTCAACAAATCGCTTCCATGGTTTTATCCCTACGAAAAAAAATAGGTCACCGCGTCCGTCAGCCGTTGCAAAAGATTCTCATCCCAACGAACGACCCTGTAAAACGTCGTCAAATCGAAGCAGTAAAAGACATCATTTTGCACGAAGTTAATGTTAAAGAACTTGTGTTTATTGATGAAGATACATCATTTGTTGTAAAGAAAGCTAAACCCAATTTCAAACAACTCGGTCCTCGCTTTGGTAAACTTATGAAAGAGCTTACCCCTATCATTCAATCTTTAACTCACGAACAAATAGTTGAGCTAGAAAAGAATGGCCAATTCACTCTCACCGTCCAAGGTCAAGAAATACAAATCAGCAAAGATGATGTTGAAATCTTTACAGAAGACATACCTGGCTGGGTTGTGCAACGCGAGGGCAATATAGTCGTGGCTTTGGACACTGAAATCACCGAAGTTCTTTACCTTGAAGGTCTTGCTCGCGATATGGTCAATCGAATCCAAAACTTACGAAAAGAAAAAGATTTCGAAGTTACCGACAAAATTCATGTTTACATTAAACCTTCTGACATCATTCAAAAAACTCTTGATAAATTTTCATCATATATTTGCAGGGAAACACTTACCGAGAAATTAGAACTAAAAGATGATCTGGAAGAAGATGCTGTAAAACTTGATATTGGAGATGATATTCCTTTCGTAGTAACCATTAAAAAAGTATAAACCATGGCAGAAAAAATAGAAAAAACAAGGTATAGCGATGAAGAATTAGAAGAATTTCGTCAGATTATCCTACAAAAACTTCAAAAAGCAAAAGAAGACCTTGCGGCACTTCGCGAAGCTTACACAGGTATCAATGACAATGATGTAAGCGATACGAGTCCAACTTTTAAGATGCTTGAAGATGGATCGGATGTTCTTTCTAAAGAAGAAAACAGTCGTCTTGCCGCTCGTCTTGAAAGGTTCATTCGTGATCTTGAAGCTGCCCTGGTTCGCATAGAAAATAAAACCTACGGCATTTGTCGTGTGACGGGTAAATTAATTCCTAAAGAAAGACTCATGGCCGTTCCACACGCTACTTTAAGTGTTGAAGCTAAACAAATGCTTAGCAAAAAAGAACCCCCCATAAGTTTACCTCCCAATGAATAAGCAAAAAAAACTATACTTTTTTTCTATTTTTATACTTCTTTTGCTAAGCTTTGATCAAGCATTAAAGATTTATGTAAAAACTAGTTTCTTGCTTGGTGAAGAAGTTGTCATCTTGGGTAGTTGGTTTAGACTAGTTTTTATTGAAAACGAAGGCATGGCCTTTGGAATTTCTTTTGGCGGAAGTTTTGGAAAATATTTGCTTACGCTTATTCGAATTTTTGCTGTAACTGTTTTCATCTTTTTCTTAATTCGTTCGATCAAAAGAAATGCTCCTTTTCTTCAATCACTGGTTTACGCTCTAATTGTAGCAGGTGCTTTAGGTAATATTATTGACAGTCTTTTTTATGGGCTTATATTCGAACAAAGTCCTCTTTATGGGTCAGGCGGAGCTCCTGCTCGCATCTTCCCTCCTGACGGTGGGTATGCTCCCTTTATGAAAGGCCGAGTGGTCGACATGCTTTATTTCCCAATCATAGACACAGATATACCTTCCTATGTTCCCATTTTGGGAGGCAAACATTTTGTATTTTTTGAACCCATTTTCAATTTAGCTGATAGTTATGTTACGATAGCAGTTTTAATTATGCTCGTTTTTTACAAAAAAGTCTTTCCTGAACTTAAGAATTGAGGGCTTCTCTAATAATTTTTTCCAACATTTCTGTTAGAGAAAGACCATATACTTGCAATTGCTTTGGTATGATGCTGGCTTCGCTCATGCCGGGGACTGTATTTATTTCTAGAAAATACAATTCGTCATCTTGTAAAATATAATCAATACGAACAACGCCTTTGCAACGAAATTTATCGTACAAAAACCCCGTTGTTTCTTGAATTTTTTGAATATAGTGCTTTTCAATAGGTGCTGGTGTAATTTCCTCGGAAAGATTACTGGTGTACTTTGCCTCATAGTCAAAAAATTCTTTTTTACTCTTTATGAGTGTTGGGGGTAAAATGTGAATATAATCTTTTTCTCTGAAAGCTCCACAGGTTACTTCAACTCCTTGCAATGCCTTTTCGATAAGCACTTCCCCGCTTACTTCAAAAGCTTTTTCAATGGCAAGCGACATTTCTTCTTTTTTCTTTACTTTGCTCATGCCAATGCTTGAACCACTTGTTGCAGGTTTTACAAAAACGGGTAACCCTAATGTTGAAACAATTTTTTCAATATTTACCTCATTTTTGGAAGGAAAATAAAGACTTTCAGCTACTTTGACACCTAAAGCCTTTGCAAGTAAGGTTGCATAATACTTATGGAATGTAAGCATAGAAACATAAGAAGAAGAGGTCGTATAAGGAATTCCAACCATATCGAAGTACGCTTGTAAAATGCCATCCTCACCTGGTGTCCCGTGCACCATGATATAGGCAACATCAAAACGAATCTTTCTTCCATTTATTTGTATAGAAAAATCGTTTTTATCCACAGGAACATGATCAGGCTCATAGAACCAACCGCTTTTGCTTATTTCAATTAAGTAAATTTTGTGATGAGATGTATCAAAATAAGGTAGTATGTTCATGGCAGATTTTTTGGAGATGCCCGCTTCGCCAGAATATCCTCCATAAATCAAAGCAATATGCATAGTTTTTTTCAAAATTAATGATTTTTATTATGCAAGGTGGCTCCAATTAATTTTTCAACTTTCACCTATAAAACTTTGATGTTTTTTATCCCATTTCTGTATAAAAGAACTTTTTATGTACTTTTGCAAGGGAAACAGTATGAAAACACTTTATTTGTATAACTCACTCACAAGGAAAAAAGAAGAATTCAAGCCTCTTCATCCTCCGCGCGTTGGGATGTATGTTTGTGGCCCTACAGTGTACGGTGATCCTCATCTAGGGCATGCACGTCCTGCCATCGTTTTTGATGTGCTATACCGCTATCTCAGGCATCTTGGCTACCAGGTACGTTACGTGCGGAACATCACAGATGTTGGTCATTTGGAAAACGATGCCGATGAAGGGGAAGATAAAATTCAAAAAAAAGCTCGCCTCGAGCAGCTAGAGCCAATGGAAGTGGCAGAATATTACACCCACAGGTATCATAAATACATGGATTTATTAAATGTACTTCGCCCTTCGATAGAACCTCATGCTACGGGACATATTCTTGAACAAATCGAATTCATTGAAAAAATCATGGAAGCTGGTTACGCTTATGAATCCAACGGTTCGGTATATTTTGATGTGAGAAAATACAGCCAAGATTATCCCTATGGCCAGCTCTCAGGTCGCGATATAAATGAACTCATAGCTCAAAGCAGGGAACTTGAAGGAACCAGCGAAAAAAGAGATCCCTTAGATTTTGCTCTTTGGAAAAAGGCTTCACCTACACATCTTATGAGATGGCGTTCTCCTTGGAGTGTTGGTTTTCCTGGCTGGCATTTGGAATGCTCTACCATGAGCACAAAATACCTTGGGACCACTTTCGACATTCATGGTGGTGGAATGGATTTACAATTTCCTCATCACGAATGTGAAATCGCTCAATCTACCGCAGCTTACAAGTCACCACCTGTTCGCTATTGGGTTCATAACAACCTCATTACCATCAATGGTCAAAAAATGAGCAAATCCCTCAATAACTTTATTACACTCGAAGAACTCTTTGAAGGCAAACATCCTTTACTTTCAAGGCCATACTCTCCAATGGTTGTGCGATTCTTCATCTTACAAGCTCATTATAGAGGCACCCTAGATTTTTCGGACGAAACACTGAAAGCAGCTGATAAAGCCTTTGAACGTTTTAGCAAAGCTTTTAAGTCGATTGAAAAACTCTCAACAGGAGCTGAACTATCCAACGCAAACATAAGTGAAATTGCTGATAAGTGTTACGAAGCTTTGTCGGACGACCTCAACACTCCTGTAGCCATCTCTCATCTCTTCGAAGCTGTTCGGTTAATCAACCATGCGTTCCATCATCGATTAACTGTCTCTGAAAAACAAAAGCAAGCTCTGTTAGAGCTTAGAAAAACATTTGTGGAAGATATCCTTGGTTTCATCTTGCCTGAAGATAATCGTACGGAGGTAGAATTTGAAAAAGTTATTTCCATTTTGATCGATGTCCGCAAGCAACTTAGAGCTAGTAAGCAATTTCAACTTGCGGATTACATCCGTGATCAACTTCAAAAAAACGGAATTATGCTTAAAGACATGAAAGATGAAACCACTTGGGAATGGATGAATGTAAACCCTGACGAATGAAAAAATATATTTCTTTGAGTTTATTTTTAATTTTGTTGGTCTCTTTGGGTTGTAAAAAAAAGCAAGAAACAAAAAATACTGAAAATCAGCCAGAAATTTTTAAAGTTTCCATCCCATCTTTTAACGAAGACAGTGCTTTTGCGTTCGTAGAAAAACAGTTAAGTTTTGGTCCAAGGGTTCCCGAAACCAAAGCTCACAAGGATTGCAAAATATGGCTTGTGAGCAAATTAAAATCGTTTGGAGCCCAAGTTCAAGTTCAGGAATTTAAAGCTAAAACATTTGATGGAATCATTCGTAAAGGGTATAACATCATAGGAAGCTTTTATCCAGAAAAAACAAACAGAATCATGCTTTCCGCCCATTGGGACAGTCGTCCTTTTGCCGATCATGATCCTGATCCTGTCAAGAGAAAACAGCCTGTACCAGCAGCAAACGATGGAGCTTCAGGCGTTGGTGTATTGTTGGAAGTGGCTCGTATCCTTCAACAACAAGAACCCCCCATTGGTATAGACATCTTTTTTTGGGATCTTGAGGATTATGGACCTCCCAATGACTTACAACGGAACACTTCTGAAAATGCATGGGGACTTGGTTCGCAATACTGGAGTCAACATTTTCATATACCTGGCTACAACGCTCGATATGGAGTTCTACTTGATATGGTAGGAGCAGCTCATCCTACTTTTTATTACGAAGGATTTTCTCGCCAATTTGCTCCTTCCATCCAACGCAAAATTTGGGACATAGCTCACTCTCTTGGTTTTCAAAATTATTTTATTAAGGAAGAAGCAAACCCTATCCTAGATGATCATTATTTTATTAATACCCTAGCCAACATTCCTACCGTTGATGTCATTCACCAAGATAAAACAAGCAAAACAGGTTTTTATCCTTATTGGCATACCTCCGGCGATGATTTATCTAAAATTTCAAAACCAACGCTCAAGGCCGTAGGGCAAACCCTTTTGCAACTTATTTTTTCAGAAAAGCCATTGTAAAATAATTTAAAAATTTGGAATTTTTTCTAAAAAGTTTTATATTTTTAAAGTTTTAATCGTATGAAAAATGAATTATTATTTTTTAAAGTTTGTTGTTTATCCTTTTTAGCTCATGCAAAAAGAATAGTGATAGTGTAAAATTAGGTTTTGTTGAAGGTAAGGTTATTTCTCAGACTACTCAAAAACCATGGGCGGGCGTTTTAGTGTTTGTAGATCACGAAGGTGATGTTTACTATACCAGCAACAACAAGGAAGGATATTTTAAATTGACTGCGCCAGTGGGTACTCAAACACTAAACATCCAATCCGGACGTGGTAAAGTATTTAGAAATCAAATCACTGTTGAAATTCAAGAAGGAAAAAGTGTAACTATTCCCAATGGGGTTGTTAAATTGACTCAGGTGGCTAATATTGCTTATATTAAAGGATATTATGATGAAATACAAACTATTATTATCGATAGTCTAGGGTACAATGCTGATGAAATCACCATAGCTGATTTACACGATCTTAATTTGCTAGAAACTTACGGTGCTATTTTCTTAAATTGCGGAAAATCAGACACATTAGATTCACTCGCTTATGCAAATTTGGCATCTTTTGTAGCTAACGGCGGTAGTTTGTATGTTTCCGACTGGGCTGTAGAATATTTAATTGGAGACAACGGTTCATCAACAAAAGGAATGGATTACACTTCAAAATTGATAAACAAAAACATCCATAGCTGTACGCCAAGAACAGGTGGTTTCATCGATGAAAGTGAACTTTGTACTTCAAAAGAAGGTCAGATAACGACCATCACTGGAGCTCAAATACCATATGTTCCTCTGGCAACATTTTTAAATAAAAACACCGTCGATATTGAGTATGACCTACCAGGATGGGAAGTTATAAAACAACTAGGCAATCAATGGACAGTGCTAATTCAAGACAACAACTTTGGCTATGGACCATTAGCCATTATGCGATCTATCAATGCTAACAACATTTCGTTAAAGAATCAGCTTGATGAGGGGTGGATTACAATTTGCCACATTCCTCCAGGAAATCCTAACAATCCTATCACCATTACCATTTCTGTCAACGCTTGGCCCGCACATCAAGCTCATGGAGACTACATTGGATCTTGCATGGGAACAGGTGGCCAAATCATTTTCACTACCTTCCACAATCACCCCTCAGGCCATACCTCGCAAGACATCATGAATATTTTGCAATATTTTATTCTTAACATCTAAAACTCCTACTTACACCGTAATTGGGCTGCCTAAAAGGGGAGCCTTTTTATTTTAATAGGAAAATTGCAATTTTGACAAAGGGATATTTGCCCTTGAGAGACAGCATTTCTAAAATCCTTCAATTCATTACTCTGCCAGATATCGGAAACTTTTTTTTGTTCAATATTTCCAAGGGACCACTGAAGAAGCTTATCTTGACAACATGGGACTACATTTCCCGTAGTGGCAATCACAAGTGATTGCTGTAGCTTCGGACAAATGAACCTTTCACCTCTTACTTGCTTTTGTGAATGGTAATATTGTGGCTTTTTAAAAATTATTTTATCGTGCGGGTATGATTTGACTTTTTTATTTATATCTCTTTTGCAAATGTAATCAAACAAAATTATTTGCACTTCTACCAAAGGATGTATGCGATTGTGCTTTCGTTTTACTTCATCTAGAAAATGCAAAGCTTGCACAGTTTGATAAAAATCCCCTCCTTGTCTATACTTTAGATAAGTTTTCTCATCTACGCCATCCATTGAAATAATGATTTTATCTAGTCCTGCAAGGACTAATTTTTCTGCTACCTCCCGGGTTAATCCTTGGGCATTGGTAGACAAAGCAACAAAAAGACGATTTTTTTTGGCTTCTCGAATTTTTTCATAAACATGTTCATCAAGCAAAGGTTCTCCCTGCCAATACAAATTAACATAAAAAACCGTTTGTGGTAAACCTGCTAGTAAGCTCACGTAAGTTCTTTCTGACATAAATTTTTGGCGTCGTATCATCCCCATTCCCACAAGGCATTCAGGGCAAGAAAGCGTACAAACAGAAGAAGGTTCTACCGTTATTGCCCAAGGCTTTCCCAAAACTACATTTTTTCGAAGCAAAACACTTAAAAATAAAGAAAAATAACTAAGACAAATGTTCCATAACTTTCTGGAAGATAAAACCCGCAGCATCAAAAAAAACTCTAGGGCATATCCGCGTAAATTCTTCATTTTTTATTTTGATCCTCCAATTGTTGGGAAAAATTTTTAAAGAGATTATTGATGAAAGCCCAGTTATTAAACAATTCTACGGCTATGATTCTAAACAATGTATATCCTGGCACGGCTAAAACCATACCTAATGGGCCACCAACATATCCAGCAATCAGAATAATTAAGAAAATTTCCAGCGGATGAGCTTTTACACTTCGACCATAAATATTGGGTTGCAAAATAAAATCATCTATCATTTTACAAATGAAAAAAACAACTAGCATTTTAATTATAATAGGAACAGCTAAAATGTTTAATTGCTCTATTGGCAACGCAGCTAAACCTATCAAAATACCAAAAAAACCACCAATAAATGGACCCACATAGGGTATAATGTTAAAAATTCCGTATAAAAAGCCAATTAAAAAGAAATTTTTAATTCCAATGATGTACATACCTAGCGAAATCAGACCCATCATGATTACTTGTTCAATGGCAAGACCAATAAAATAGCGAGACAACATCTTTTTTGCATAAAAGAAAATGCGAGCAAATTCATCATGTGAATGTGGCGGAGTAATGAGCGTTACTCCTCGGTAAAACAATTTATCTTCTTTCAAAAAATAATAAGCGATAAACAGCACGGAAAAAACAAATATAAAAGCATTCCCAATAAATGACAAAATATTACTGAAAAATTTCTCCAGATTAAACATCCCAATAAACTTCTGGATTTCCGTTTCAAGCATGGATTGAAAAGTCTGATTATCCCCTATCAAATTATATTTTCTTAACAAGTTTTGCCACTCGTCTATTTGAGGTTGGTAATAGCTCAATAATTTTTCGTAGTCAAAATTTATGAGAAATGATAATTGACCCAGCAAGAACGGAATAATAATCCATGCTAAAAAAACAAACACACCCACAACGACCAAAAGAGCAATCAATGCATTTAAAGAATGAGGAAGATGAAACTTTTTAAAATGAAGCTTATCTAGCCATCTAACGATAGGATTTCCCATGAACGACAAAACAAGAGCTATTAAAATATAGATCAACACTTGAGGGAAAAAATATACAAACGAAAATATAATTAAAACAGTTGGCAGCCACACAAGCCAAGATCTCAAAATCTTCATACTTTTTTACAAACCTACACAAAAAATTTAAATAATACCTTTTTCACCCATTCAATAAGCAAGCATTAATCTTGATCAAGCTAACCCATTTTCAAAGTAATTTTGTATAATTTTCTATGAAGAAATTCCTCCCCACATGTTTAAAATAATAAACATCTAAAAATTCAAATCAACTAACTACAACCTCTTGGTCATGATAAACCATGGAGAATAGTATCAGGCCCACTGTCCATTCAATTTTTTTCCATCGAACTATTTCTCAATTATGAATTTGTTCTAGGAAATTACCTTATTCATGCTCTTAAATCTAAAATTCTTATTGAAAAAAATACATATAAACCGAACTATACCCTGGATGCGAAAAACATTGGGAAAGAAATTTTGTGAAAAGAACTCGTCAGCTTCAAATGCGTTTTTTATCTGGATTATTTTAGAGTAAAACAAAAGTTATTTCCCACTTCGAAGAGTTAAAAAGAAAAATGGAATTGCAGCAACTTGAACTAAGGTAAGGAATATAAGCATGCCTACCAAGCTTATTCCATAAAAATAACTAGCTATTGCGCTACCAAGAAACCACGAAAGTCCGTACACAAGATGAAAAGTCCCAAATAGCGTAGCTCTGTTGTCAGAGGCAACAGAGGCAAGGTAAGATTTAAAGATAGACTCCTGAGCTCCAAGAGATATTCCATAAAGTACAGCTCCAACAATAATCCACTCAGGTCGAAGCGAAAAAATGAACCATGGAAGTATCGGATTTAAAAAGGAAACAAAAAACAAAACCTTGATGCCCCACTTATCAAATGCCCATCCTTCAACAAAAGCAGCTACACCGTCAACCAGCATAATCAAAGCATACAACGCAGGAATCCACTTATCCATCATAATATCGTGAGATTTGATATGAAAACCTATCAAGGGAAAATCAGCAAAACCTATAGCTACTAAAGCAATGGCAGCCATGTACATCCACAAACTACGAGGAAGTTCTTTTATCGTAAATGATTTTGTTGAACTTTGTATCTGCCCAACTTTTGGAAAATAAAAGTAAGCTAAGAGCAAAAACAACAAAGCCAAAACTGCAGGTATGAAAAGTAACATAAAACCACGAACATAATTAGCTTGAGCACCTAAAGCAAAGATCATCAAAGCAGGTCCAATAGTTGCGCCAAGCTGATCTAACACTTCCTGAATGGCAAATCCCTTTCCGTGTCCTACGTGAACTGTTACGGACGCTAAAATAGCGTCTTTCGAGGGTGCCCGCAAAGCTTTTCCAATTCGCTCAAGCACAATAAGCACGACAGCCCACTGCCACATACCCACAAAAGCAAGCAATGGAACACTAACCAAATTGATGGCATAACCTAAAATTACAAACCACCAATATTTACCCGTGCGATCTGCAATTCGACCAAAAACATACCGTAAAGCGTAACCTAAAAACTCTCCAAGCCCAGCAAAAAAACCAACCACAAAAGAAGAAGCTTCCAGCTGCTTTAAAAAAGAGCCATAAAGCGACCTTCCCGTCTCATAGACCATATCAGAAAAAAGACTTACTAATCCCAAAATAATGATAAAATACCAATACCTTTTCAGTAATTGGTTCATAGGATCATTGTTTAACAAAAGTTAACACGTTACATTTTTCACCCTCAAAAACTTGCAAAAAATATAAACCAGGAGCTAAATCATTTATATGAACTTTTTCAAAAAACAACATGTTTTTTTCTAACATCAATTGCCCTTCTGCAGAAAACACTTTCAAATGTACGGGTCGACTACTCTGGATCTTTATATAGTTAGTAGCAGGATTTGGATACACATACAAAGAAGAAGATTCGTAGGAGATATTACCGCCAACGGTTTCAATCTGGATTTGATCAAGAGCAGCTTCTGCACCATCAAAGCCATGATAAACGAAAGCTAAAGCCACTTTATGTTGCCCTACATAATTATTCAATGAAACTTCAGCTTTGACCCATTCGTACGAATCCCACGTAGATGTATCCACCATGGTCTCATTCCAAATAGTATCCGTAAATGTCTGTCCACTATCCGTAGAAACAAGAACATACAAATCATAATTGTTGTGCGGATAAATTCCCCAATACTTGGAAAATTGAAAATAGAAATGCAACACGGCTGATGTAAATGTTGAAAAATCCAGCACTGGCGTAATTAAATATTCATCTTGAACACTGGTTAGACTATCATCGTACAAACAATGAACATAGTAATGTCCCTCATAAGGATCGAAAGAGGCAGTATCCCATGTCATACGATTGCCCGAAGCTTGAAGACGCCATCCCAACGGGGGAAAAACTCCACTCTCAAAACCTTCGTATAGTACATTTCCTTCTTTTGTTGGATAATTATGCAAGGCGTGTTTTACAGTGTTTATCTTGCTAACTTGAGCAGATATCATGAATACCATCCAAAAAATAAACAAAATCGAATAGATACCTTTCATTTTTTTTGCAAAAGTAAACATTATTCTTTCGTCAATTCTTCATCAACATATTTTCCTTTCCTCGCTCCAACATTTGAAAATCAAATCGGCCAAAACTTGTAAATTTGCAATGCTATGAAAAACATAAGAAATTTCTGTATTATTGCTCACATTGATCATGGAAAATCGACACTTGCAGATAGGTTGCTTGAACTAACAGGCACTGTCTCTAAAGAAGAGCTGGAAGATCAGATTTTAGATGACATGGATCTCGAACGAGAGCGAGGCATTACCATTAAGAGTCACGCTGTGCAAATGAAGTATACTTTTGAAGGGCAAGAGTATATTTTAAATTTAATTGACACGCCTGGTCATGTGGATTTCTCTTATGAAGTTAGCCGAGCAATTGCAGCTTGCGAAGGAGCTTTACTTGTGGTAGACGCAACCCAGGGGATCCAGGCACAAACTATTTCGAATCTTTACCAAGCCATTGACAGCAACTTGGAAATCATTCCTGTAGTCAACAAAATTGACATGCCTTCAGCAATGATTGAAGAAACCAAAGATGAAATTGTAGAGCTCTTGGGGTGCAAACACGATGAAATTATCGAAGCAAGTGCTAAAACAGGCCAAGGAGTTGAAAAAATATTAGAAGCTATCATCAAAAGAATTCCACCGCCTCAAGGAGACCCAGAAGCACCTTTGCAAGCCCTAATTTTTGACAGTGTTTATAATTCATTTCGCGGCGTAATTGCATACTTCCGCGTATTTAATGGTACCCTGCGTACCAACGACATGGTAAAACTCTTTAGTACAGGAAAAATTTATCAAGCTAACGAAGTCGGTACACTGGGCCTACAATACATACCAAAACCTGAAATTAAAGCTGGAGATGTTGGTTATATCATTTCTGGCATAAAAACAGCTCGGGAGGTGCGCGTTGGCGACACCGTTACTCATGTGGACCGTCCATGCTCTGAAGCTGTTAAAGGCTTCAAACCTGCTAAGCCCATGGTTTTTGCTGGCATTTATCCCATCGACCCAGATGATTATGATCAATTGCGAGATTCCTTAGAAAAGCTCCAACTCAACGACGCAGCTCTCCAATTCACTCCTGAGTCGTCTGCTGCACTCGGTTTTGGTTTTCGCTGCGGATTTTTGGGACTTCTTCACATGGAAATTGTCCAGGAACGATTGAGTCGCGAATTCAACATGAATGTCATTACGACTGTCCCCAATGTTTCCTACATGGTTTACACCAAAAAAGGCGAAATACTCGAAATTCACAATCCAAGCGAACTTCCTGACCCCACTAAAATCGAACATATTGAGGAACCTTATATTCGAGCAAATATTATTACCAAATCTGAGTACATCGGTCCCATCATAAAGCTCTGCATAGATAAACGAGGAACTCTCATATCGCAAAATTTCATTTCTCCTGAACGTGTTGAAATTGTAGTTGAACTTCCGTTGGCTGAAATTGTATTTGACTTTTATGATAAGTTAAAAAGCATATCTCGTGGTTATGCCTCCTTTGACTATCACGAAATAGGCTATAAAGAGTCTGATCTCGTACGTCTAGACATATTGCTTAATGGCAATCAGGTGGATGCTTTATCTACACTGATTCATCGCAGCAATGCTTATTCGTTCGGCCGACGAATGTGTGAAAAATTAAGAGAACTTATTCCTCGCCAGCAATTTGAGATTGCCATTCAAGCAGCCATTGGTTCAAAAATCATTGCGCGAGAAACCATAAAGCCCTATCGAAAAGATGTAACCGCCAAATGTTACGGTGGAGACATCACGCGTAAGCGAAAATTGTTAGAGAAACAAAAAGAAGGAAAGAAAAAAATGCGTCAAATCGGTCAAGTCGAAGTACCTCAAAGTGCTTTTCTTGCTGTTCTTAAACTCGATTAAATATGTTTGATTTTCTTCATGAATTAACTCCTGAACAAAAAAAGGCTGCAACTATCGTTGACGGCCCCTTGATGATAATTGCCGGGGCAGGAAGTGGAAAAACTCGTGTACTTACTCACCGCATTGCTTACTTGATTGCTACAGGAATATCTCCTCGTAACATTTTAGCGCTGACTTTTACCAACAAGGCTGCCAATGAAATGAAGCAACGTATACACAAGTTGCTATCTTCTTCCGATGCCTACGCTGTTTGGGCCGGCACATTTCACTCCATGTTCTTACGCATATTACGCACAGAGCATGAGCGACTTTCACTAGCTGAAAATATTACCATTTATGATACTGATGATACATTAAGACGTATTAAGTACATCCTCAAAGAATTCGGATTAGATGAAAAGCAATATAACCCCAACTATGTTGCCCATCGCATCTCAGAAGCTAAAATGAAATTGCTTGGACCTTTTGAATATTTAAACCATTCACAAATACAAGCAGAAGACAGAGCGAGACGCGTCCCTCAACTAGGTACCATTTATCAAACTTATCAACATCAGCTGCAGCTGTCGAACGCACTAGATTTTGACGACATCATTTATTACACCTATATCCTTTTTAATAACCATCCTGATTTACTTGAAAAATACAGCCAAATTTTTCGGTACATTTTAGTCGATGAATACCAAGACACCAACGAAGCTCAATATCAAATCCTTAAACTTCTTACCACATATCATCAGAACATTTGCGTGGTCGGCGACGATGCGCAGAGCATTTATGCTTTTCGCGGGGCTAACATAAAGAATATTCTCAATTTCCAAAAAGATTTTCCCTCAGCAACCATCGTAAAACTAGAACAAAACTTTCGATCTACTGGGATAATTCTCGAGGCAGCCAATCATGTAATCCAGCAAAACAAAAAGCAACTTCAGAAAAAACTATGGACGAACAATCCCACAGGACAACCCATCACGCTTATTAAAGCTCTCGATGAAGTTCACGAAGCTGAAGAAGTAGTGAGCCGCCTTTTCCACTCCAAAAACACTTTTCAAACCAAAAATGGTGATTTTACTATACTTTACCGCACCAACGCTCAAAGCCGACCTTTTGAAGACGCTCTTCGTAAAATGAACATTCCTTACAAAGTGTATGGCTCTCTTTCATTCTACAACAGAAAAGAAATAAAAGATTTTCTTGCCTATCTAAAGCTAATCATCAACCCCCACGATGAAGAAGCTCTACTACGTGTCATTAATTACCCGACGCGTGGAATAGGAGATGTTACCATTAACCATCTTATACAATTAGCTCGTAAAGAAAATACATCTATTTGGAACATACTGCTTCGATTGAATAACATTTCTCATGCTCTTCCGGCTGGAAGTGTCATTCGCCTCAATGGTTTTAAAAATCTTATCCAGTCTTTTCAAGAAAGTAAGTTCGACCATCTTTACGAACTTGCAATGCATGTTTACAAGAAGAGCGGCATGAGGCAAGATATTGAAAGCTTGAATGAAGAAGAAAAACTCTCGCGCAGCCAAAACATTGAAGAATTAATAAACAGTATTCAAAGCTTTGAACAAAGTTTTACTTTCGAAAACTTCAAAGCTCCTACGCTAGCTGACTACCTTTATACTATTTCCCTTATAACTACCGGCGACAACACTCCTTCTGAAGAAGAAGATCATGTAAAATTAATGACTGTCCATGCAGCAAAGGGACTTGAATTTCCCATCGTTTTTATTGTTGGGTTGGAAGAAAATTTGTTCCCGCTCTCTTATCTTGAACTGACAGACCCAGATAACATCGAAGAAGAAAGACGCCTTTTTTATGTAGCCCTTACACGAGCCCAAAGAAAGGTATTTCTTTCGTATGCTCAAACGCGTTTTCGCTTTGGAGATCGAATAGCAACTGCGCCCAGTCGCTTTTTAAGAGAAATACCTCAACATTTGTTTGAACAAACCCAAAAATATCCTTCTCCCGCTGAAACAACCGTACATAAAACTATTATCGCAAAGAACCAAAATTCCTCTACTTCAAAACATCATATTCCCCCAGAAGAAATTGCTCCTATTGAACATATCTTGCCAGGGCAACAAGTACTTCATGCCACTTTTGGGAAAGGGTATGTGGAAAGCATCGAAGGCGAGGGTGAAAGAAAACGAGCAGTGGTAGTTTTTGATTCTGTTGGAAAACGTATTTTAGTTCTTAAATTCGCCAGATTAAAAATTCTTTCTTGAGTTTGAAAAAACATTTACATGAGATATAACACTCAACTTGAAAAAATTCGAATGACCGAATATGGTCGTTATATCCAAGAAGTAATTGATTATTTGCCAAAGATTGAAGACAAAAAACTTCGAAGCAACATAGCAGCTGAAATTGTCCAGGTGATGAGCATTTTAATTCGAACCCCCTTTCGCACCAACCCAGAAACTCAAAGAAAAATTTGGGATCACCTGCATATCATTTCTCAATTTATGCTGGACATCGATTCTCCTTTTCCAAAACCTGCTCCACCCGAAGAAATTAAACCTCATCCCCTCACCTATTCCAATCCTGATGAAATTAAATTCAAGTATCATGGAGAATATCTCCAAAAAATATTCGAAAAACTAAAAACCATGGAAAATGGTCCTGAAAAAGAGGAACTCCTAAGACTTACGGTCATTCTTATGAAAAAGTTCTATTACGCCTGGAACAAAGAATTTCCCAAAGATGAGGTTATTTTAGAGCAAATAAAAACCTTAAGTAACGGTAGCATTGTGATAACACGCGAAAAACTAGAACAAATCCAAGAATCCTACAAACAAAACAAAGAAAATCGCAACGGTTATTACAACATCCAACGAAAAAGAAACCATAAATTTGGTCATTCAAAATAAAAAAATGGCACGTTTTATCATCGAAGGGAATATCCCATTAAACGGTAGTTTTCAACCCCGTGGGGCGAAAAATGAAGCATTGCAGGTCATCGCTGCTACACTCTTAACCGACGAAACCATAACGCTTCACAACATCCCTGATATTGTTGATGTAAAAAACATGATACATATTCTTGAACTCATGGGTGCTCAGGTCACTCCTTTGGATACTCGAGGATCTTATGCGTTCAATACCTCTAAAGTTAATATTGAAAAATTAGAAAAAGCCATAGAAGAACATAAAGCGTCGTTGCTTCGAGGAAGCATCCTCATTGTTGGCCCTTTGCTTGCTCGTTTTGGAAGAGCTCTCATCAATAGGCCTGGTGGAGATAAAATAGGCCGACGTCGTTTGGATACACATTTCAATGGACTGAGTAAGCTCGGAGCAAGTTACCACATAGATCCTTATAGAAATATCATTGAGTTAAAGGCACCTAAGCTACAAGGGACATACATTCATCTAGAAGAAGCTTCAGTCACGGGAACTGCCAACATTATCATGGCATCCGTTTTAGCTGAAGGTACAACTACCATTTACAATGCAGCCTGTGAACCGTATATTCAGCAACTTTGCCGTATGCTTAACAACATGGGAGCACGAATTGAAGGAATTGGCTCAAATTTGCTTACCATTCACGGCGTTTCATCATTGCATGGAACAGAACATACCTTGCTCCCCGACATGATTGAGGTGGGCAGTTTTATCGGTCTTGCTGCCATGACGCAAAGCCATCTAGTGCTTAAAAATGTTGGATTAGCTCATTTAGGAATTATTCCTGACACCTTTAAAAAACTAGGCATAAAATTACTTCTGCAAGAGGATAACATTATAATTCCACCTCAAGATGTATATACCATTCAAGAATCCATCGAAGGTGGAATTCTTACCATATACGATGCTCCATGGCCTGGTTTTCCGCCCGATTTATTAAGCATTTTACTTGTTACGTCAACTCAAGCTCGAGGAAGCATTCTCATTCACCAAAAAATGTTCGAAAGTCGTCTCTTTTTCGTGGATAATCTCATCGAAATGGGAGCAAAAATCATTCTATGTGACCCTCACCGTGCAACTGTCATAGGTTTAGAACGAAAGTATCCCTTGCGTGGAATTGAAATGAGCTCTCCAGATATTCGCGCAGGTATAGCCATGCTCATTGCTGCTCTTTCCGCTCGAGGAAAAAGCATTATCCATAATGTTCAGCAAATCGACCGTGGTTACGAAAAAATAGATATCGTCTTGCAAGAACTAGGAGCTCGCATTAAACGCGAAGAGGAATATTAGGGAGAAGAAAATTAATTAAAAAATCTTTTTTATTTTATTTGTAAAAATTGTAACTGGTTGAATAAAATTATTCACTTTTGTTGGTGACATCGTTTTAGATGCATTTGCAGGTTCTGTTACTACTCTTAACGTTGTCAAAAAACTAGAAAGAAATTATGTAAAATGCGATTATGGAAGCTTATAAAGCTATTTTTAAAAAAATTAAAATGCACAAAAAACAATACTTTTTTTACAAAATCTAATAAATACACTTTCATTGTTAAGATACAATGCCACGATTCTTAATTCAATGGAGATTCCATAAAAAATTCTTTACAAAATTTTTCTAATTTTTTTGGGAAAAAGTTAAAAATGCAATCAAAATCTCTGCACAAAGTTTGTTAAAAAAACTTTATTCTTTATTAGGAGAAACTAATGATTTAATCTTCCTTTAGTAATTCTTGGTCGGCTTGCTCTATTTCCATTCGTTTCTTTTCCTGGTAAGCTTGAATTTTTACTTGAAGAGAAGGATCAGAAAGACCTAAAATCTTAGCAGCAGCCAAAGCTGCATTTTCTGGACTTAAAACTGTAAGCGGAGCTACACCAGAAGGCATCCGTAAACTCGAATAAATATCAGCTCCAGCAAATTTTTCACTATACGGAGGGCAAGCTATTACAGGACAAACGGTCTGAGCATCCGTAAAACCACTCAATGCATTGCTCATTCCAGCTATGGTAATAAATACGACATTTTCTTTTTCATATTGCTTAATGATGTCAAAAGCTTTTTGTGGAACTTTGTGAGCTGATGCAATTCTCATAATAGCAGGAATATCAAATTGAGCTAACGCTTTCACTATTTGCCCAGCCCATTCCATATCGGCCTTTGATCCCATTAAAATTACAACTTTTCCCATGCGAGATTTTTGCAAAAATAAAAAAAGAGGTCATCTAAGGACCTCTACATATTTGCATGAATGAAAAACCTTTATTCGTAGCGTTCTTCAACCACCTTAGCTTTAATAAATTCTCGATTCATTTTAGCAATATGAGTTATGGAAACACCTTTAGGACATTCGTATTCGCATGCATAGGTATTTGAGCAATTTCCAAAGCCACATTCATCCATAGCTTCTACCATTTTTTGAACACGACGCATGGCTTCTAGTTGGCCTTGCGGTAAGTAGGCTAAATGAGCTACTTTAGCAGCTACAAAAAGCATAGCTGAAGCATTCGGGCAAGCTGCAACACAAGCACCACAACCAATACATTGAGCTGCATCCATAGCCTTTTCGGCCATGTGTTTAGGTACAGGTATACTATTAGCTTCGGGGGCACTACCCGTGTTAATCGATATGTATCCCCCTGCCTGTATAATTTTATCCAAGGCACTTCGGTCAACCATTAAATCTCGAATGATAGGAAAAGCCTTTGCTCTATATGGCTCTACCACAATTACATCCCCATCTTTGAACTTTCTCATGTGGAGCTGGCAAGTAGTCACTCGTTCATCGGGCCCATGAGGACGTCCGTTGATGTACAACCCACACATCCCACAAATCCCTTCCCTACAATCATGATCGAAAGCAATAGGAGTTTGTTCATAAGGCACATCCTTGCCTTCAGCTTTTTTAATGAGTTTTTGATTAAGGATATCAAGTACTTCAAGAAAAGAAGCATCTGGAGAAATATTATCTAATTCGTAGGTTACGAATTTACCTTTGCTATTAGGGCTTTGCTGACGCCAAATTTTTAACGTTACACGCATGGCTTCTTGAATTTAAATTACTTATAACTTCTCTGTTTGGGTTGCACAAATTCAAATTTTAGTGGCTCAATGTGCCTTTCTGGAGTTTGACCTTCACCTTTGTACTCCCAAATAGCTACATGAGCATAGTTTTCATCATCTCGTAGAGCTTCTCCATCTTCTGTTTGATATTCTTCACGGAAATGGCCTCCACAAGATTCATTACGATGAAGAGCATCTAACATGATCAATTCACCAAGTTCCAAGAAATCAGCCACATGGCCAGCCTTCATCAATTCTTCATTATAGTAATTAGTGCTACCCGGCACTTTTACATTTCTCCAAAATTCTTCACGAATAGCTTTTACTTTTTCGATGCCCATCTTCAAACCCTCAGCATTTCGTGCAATTCCTGCATATTCCCACATTACATTTCCAAGCTCTCGCCAAATTTCATCCACCGTTAGTTTGCCCTGTATACTCATAAGTCGTTCAATCTGATCTTTTACTTCTTTTTCAGCTTGCAAAAATTCTGGTAAATCGTTGGGTATTGGTGGAGTTTTTATTTCATTGGCTAAATAGTTTCCAATCGTAACAGGTAAAATAAAATATCCATCTGCTAGTCCTTGCATCAGAGCAGAGGCTCCAAGTCGGTTTGCCCCATGATCACTAAAGTTAGCTTCTCCAATCACATATAGGCCAGGAATGTTGGTCATCAGCTCATAATCTACCCACAAACCACCCATGGTGTAGTGAATGGCAGGATAAATCATCATGGGGACTTCGTATGGATTTTCATTCACTATTTTTTCATACATCTGAAACAAGTTTCCGTATTTTTCTTCTATGTATTTTCTACCTTTTTTCTTAATGGCATCGCGAAAATCGAGAAACACGGCTTTCCCTGTAGCATAAACGCCATATCCTTTATCGCATCTTTCCTTAGCTGCACGGCTTGCTATGTCGCGCGGAACAAGGTTTCCATAAGCAGGATAACGACGTTCGAGGTAATAATCTCTATCTTCTTCAGGGATATCGTTGGGAGAAATTTCACGGCGTCTAAGTTTTTCGGCATCTTCCAATTTTTTAGGAACCCAAATTCGCCCATCGTTTCTTAAGCTTTCACTCATCAGCGTGAGCTTGCTCTGATAATCTCCATGCACGGGAATGCAAGTAGGATGAATTTGCGTGAAAGCAGGATTAGCAAACCAAGCGCCACGTTTGTAAGCCCTCCACACAGGTGTCACATTAGAACCCTTAGCATTTGTACTTAAGTAATACACATTTCCATAGCCTCCAGAAGCCAAGACAACTGCATGCGCAGAATGACGTTCAATTTCGCCCGTTACCAGATTTCGACAAATGATTCCCCGTGCTTTACCGTCTACAATAACGATATCGAGCACATCTCGGCGAGTAAAGAGTTTCACTTTACCCAAATGAATTTGCCGGCTCAGAGCACCATATGCCCCAAGTAATAATTGTTGCCCCGTTTGGCCACGAGCATAAAAAGTTCGAGAAACCTGAGCACCACCAAAGGAACGCGTATCAAGATACCCCCCATATTCTCGAGCAAAAGGAACACCTTGTGCAACAGCTTGATCAATGATAGCATTGCTAACTTCAGCTAAACGATATACATTGGCTTCTCGTGAACGATAGTCACCACCTTTGATGGTATCCTCGAACAAACGCCACACATTATCTCCATCATAACGGTAATTCTTGGCAGCGTTGATACCTCCTTGCGCTGCAATACTATGAGCTCGCCGCGGACTGTCCTGATAGCAGAAAACTTTTACATTATATCCCAGTTCACCAAGTGTAGCAGCCGCAGAAGCTCCAGCAAGCCCCGTTCCTACTACAATGATTTCGAGTTTTGCTTTGTTGGCGGGACTTACTAATTTAACATTCGACTTATAATTTGTCCATTTTTCGGACAAATGCCCTTCAGGGATTTTAGCATCAATTTTCATAACCCAATTTTTTTAATAAAAAAACATAAAATACGTAGGGATGGAAAGAAAACCACCACTAACCACTACCGCATAAATGAAGGCAGTCACGCGAATGGCGTTTAAATACCTATTATGATTAAAGCCAAAAGTCTGAAATACAGCCTGAAAAGCATGGTAAAGATGTAGACCTAAAACCACCAACCAGATGTAATAAATAATCACATAGGTTTTGTTAGTAAATAAAAGCACTGCCATTGTGTAGAAATCATGACGATCCGTAACTCCCTGAGGTAAATCAACCCAACCTTCTTTAACAAAATTAAAATTAATCAGGTGAATAATAAGTACAAGCAGCACTGTGAGCCCTGTCCATATGGTATAACGTGACATAAATGATGTAGGAGTTTTGCTGGTTACAGCATATCTCTGTGGTCTAGCCATCCAGTTTTGAATCTTTAGTACAATTCCTAGCAAAATGTGAAGAGCAAAACTTAAAAACAATACAATTTCGAAAACTTTTACAATAATGTTAGTAGACATAAAGTAAGCTACAGCGTTAAAAGTCTCACCTCCATCTGGCAACAGCAACAATAAATTAATACATAGATGCACGATTAAAAATACTAGCAGAAAAGCTCCTGCCGCTGCCATCCAAATTTTTTGACTAATGGAATGTAACTTTAGAAAGGTTGACATTTTTTTTTGCAAAAATAATTCTTTCATGAAAAAGTTTGTAAACTTGCCTTAAGATTTTTGAAAAATGTTGATAATTTTTTACGATGAGAACACCTAAAAGCATTCTTATTAGCAGGACCGATAAAATTGGCGATGTAATTTTAACTTTACCCTTAGCAGCTTACATTAAAGAACAAGATCCTACGATACAGGTAGGTTTTTTATGTAAATCTTACACGGCCCCCATTGTTCATTTATCCCCTTTTGTAGATAGTGTTTTCACCCTTGAAGAGATGGAGAAAATTCCTTTTTTTGAAGCTATTTTACATGTGTTTCCATCGCCCGAGGTAGCACGATGGGCAAAAAAACAAAACATCTCGATTCGTATTGGTACCTCTCATCGATTATATCACTGGCTGTATTGTAATAAACTCGTTCACTTTAGTCGTAAAAACTCAGAGCTTCACGAAGCACAACTAAATTTTTTTTTACTTAAGCCTATTTTCTACAACCATATTCCTTATTTGGAAGCATTAAAAAAATATGTAAAATTGAACATTCCCCCTATTTCTCTACCGAACTCCATAGCAAGCCAGCTTGACATTTCAGCTTTTAAAGTTATTTTGCACCCACGCAGTAAAGGAAGTGCTCGTGAATGGCCAATAGACTATTACGAAAAACTCATCCAACTCTTGAAACATGAAAATATTCAATTTATCATTACTGGGACTGAAGAAGAAAAAGAAAGTTTTAAACACATTCTTTTAAAAAACGAAACAAAAGTTCTAGACATGGCTGGTAAATTAACGTTGGAACAACTGATTAAGCTTATAAGTAGTGTAGATGCTTTAGTTGCAGCTAGCACGGGACCCTTACACATTGCCGCCGCCTTGGGCATTCATACCATCGGTCTTTTTCCTCCTATTCGTCCAATGCACCCAGGCCGCTGGCAACCTATTGGTCAAAACGTGCACATTTTTGTGAAAAATGCATCATGCAATCGATGCAAACACAAACTCCCCTGCTCCTGCATGGAAGACATTCAACCCGAAGAAGTCGCAGAATTACTCGTTACCTTAAAAAGGAATAAAGGAAATACCTACTGAGACAGGATACATTTCTGGTCCTTTGTTTTTCTCAAAAAGATGGCTGAGACTATAATATGCATAAATGTTTATAAGCTTGTATCCTACTGTGAGAGTTAATCCATAGCGATATTTTAACAGATTGCTTATGTTATATGTTTTTGTCTTTAAGCCTTCGTCTACCATTTTTATATGATTACTCATCATGTAACCTATCTTTCCGCCAACATAAACACGAAAAATATTCTCTCCCTTCGTACGATAGCGAAATTCTATAGGAAGATCAACATAGGAAAGCACGAGTTTATACTTATCTTTCTTTTCAGCAAAAGGATGAAAAGTAATGTAATCGTTGGAATCTTTAAGCATATCTGCTTGAAAACGAAAATTATGAGCGCTAATTCCAGCCCCTACAGCAAATGAAAAATTAGAACTCCCAAATTTAAATTCTTGAAAAATATTCAAGTTTAATCCAGGATTGTACCAACTGTACGTTCCAGAATCGGGTAAGTTCATCCACACATCATTAAAAATCTGCAGATGGAAACGGTCTGATTTGCCAAAACCTCCGTATTTTTTTTCCATTTCTTCTTTATCGTTATTCTGATTCTCTTGAGCAAATAAAAAAACAGAAACCAAACTTAACATCCAAAATACATTTTTCATAACACTAATTTATTGCGGAGAGACAGGGATTCGAACCCTGGGTTCCACTTACGTGGAACAACGGTTTTCGAGACCGCCCCATTCGACCTCTCTGGCATCTCTCCTTGATGCAAAATTAATATTTTTACCTAGAAACAATAAAAAGAGTATTTTTGCCCCATGAAGAAAAATGTCCCAAGAACTTTATCTCTTCAGCGCGTAGCGATAATTTTTTTACTTCAGGTAGTCCTTATTGCTTGTTCTACCAAAAAAAATACTTTTATTGCTCGTCAATACCACACGCTCACAGCTCACTATAATGTTTTCTTCAATGGCAACGAAGCATTAAAAGAAGGTGTTGCCACACTTGAAAACAATCATCAAGATAATTTTTTACAAATTCTTCCAGTTTTCAAAGAAGGAACAGAAAAAGACAGACAAGCTGTTGTAGCCAACATGACACGAGCTGAAGAAAAAGGATATAAAACCATCGTCAAACACAGTATGGAATTTGGAGGAATTGAATATAACAAATGGATTGATGACAGTTACCTCCTCATTGGTAAAGCAAATTATTACAAAGGAAATTACCTAAAAGCAAAAAATATTTTTGAACTGGTCACTTTCAAATATAAGAAAAACACTGAAAGATTTGAAGCACACTTATGGTTAGCCAAAATTGCGTTGAACGAAAAAAAGGAAACCGATGCTTTTAAACATCTAAATACGGTAAGACAAGCATTAGAAGAGCATTTATTGCCTAAAAAGTTACAAAAATTCTTCTATTATGTTGCCATTGATTATTACAATCGTACCAAAGCTTATGAAGAATCTATTGCTTATTTGCAAAAAGCCCTTAAAGCCACCAAAAATAACAAACTAAAAACCCGTCTTTTGTTCATACTTGCCCAGGTTTATCAGGCGCAAGACAACCACCCACTGGCATTCAAAACCTATCAGGAAGTTATTCGAAAAAATCCTCCTTACGATTTAGCTTTTCACGCCAAAATAAATTCGGCACTAACTTATGATCCTTCTTACGTTTCGAAAAGAATTGATTTGAAAACTACACTCCTCAAAATGGCCAAAGAAAAGAAAAACGAGGATTACTTGGATGAAATCTACTACGCGTTAGCCATTTATGAGTTGAAACGTAAAAACGAAAATCAAGCTTTAGAATATCTTAGACTTTCAGCTCAAAAAAGTACCAAAAATGCGTATCAAAAAACTCTTTCCTACTTAACTTTAGCTAATTATCTTTTTGACAGAAAAAAATATCGAGAAGCACAAGCTTATTATGATACTCTCGTAACGGTTATTCCTAAAGATTACCCAAATCGAGACTTAATCCTTCAGCGTCAAAATGTACTTAGTCGGCTGGTTAAATACCTAACCACTATTGAGCGAGAGGATTCTTTACAGAAAGTTGCCAAAATGCCAGAAAAAGAAAGACTGGAATTTATTGACAAGCTCATTCAACAATACCTTCAAGAAGAAGAGAGGAAAAAGCAAGAAGAAAAAGCAAAACTTGAAGCCCTGTATCAAAACACTACTCAAAATTTAATAAGCACAAAAGCTTCCTGGTATTTCTACAATCCTCAGACAGTAAATTTTGGCAAAATAGAATTCCGCAAACGTTGGGGCAACCGTCCGCTCGAAGACCTCTGGCGTCTTTCAAATAAACAGGTTACAGTTTCTTTCGAAGAACAAAACACAGAAAAAGACACCTTAGCACAAGACAGCTCTGCTGCCCAAAAGAATCCGCGAGATAGGTCTTATTACCTTAAAGACCTTCCCTTAACCCCAGAAAAACTTGATCAATCCAACAAAAAAATTGCTGTCTCTCTCTTTCAAGCAGGTTTTATCTATAAAGTTGAGTTAAATGAATGCTCTGAAGCAGTAAAATATTTAGAAAGATTTATTCAAGAATTCAAAGACCATGAAAACAGAGCAACAGCAGCATATCTTGCCTATGATTGCTCCAAAAAGTTGCAAAATGTGGAAAAAGCTGATTATTATCGTAATTTAATCCTCTCTTCATACCCTGAAAGCGAATATGCTAAGGTTTTATTGGACACCAATTTTTGGTCAAAAGTTCAGTCCCAAAAAAATGTAGCTGAAGTTTATTACGAAAAAACCTACCAAGCTTTTAAAGAAGAACAATGCCAAAAGGTTCTTCAAATGAGCGATTCAGCCCTCAAAAACTTTGTTGACCCAGTGTTACTCTCCCGCTTTACTTATCTTAAAATGCTTTGCATTGGAAAAATTGTTGGAAAAGATTCTCTTATTATTCTTCTCAAAAAAGAAATTCCGAACCTCAAAGATCCCGTAAAAAAGGAAGCTGAAAACCTACTTGCTATGCTAAATCCACTAAAACAAAATAACGAACAAGGAAATTTTCCTGCTGCTGAACAAAAGAATAAGACTCAAAATGCTACTTATCAAAAACCCATGGATACAGACATTCACATTTTCGTTTGTATTCTAGATGCCAAAAATTCATCGATTAATTCCATCAAAACTCTCTTTTCCAGCTTCAACCAAGAAAATTATTCAACTTATGATCTTTCCGTAGGAAGCATCATTTTAACCAATGAACGAGTGATGTATAGCATCAGCCACTTCAAAACAAAGCAAGATGCAATGAATTACTATAAACATGTTACGCAATCCTCTTCACTTCTTAAAACTCTAACCTCTGCTAACCCAACTTTTTTTGTTATTAGTGCTACCAACTATCCAATTTTTTACAAATTGAAAAATGAAAAGGATTATTCAGAATTTTTTAGAAAATATTACCTTGAACCGTAAAAAATCCAACTCTATGAGCAAGAATATAAAAGAAGAAGCAGCTGTTCAAAACATCAATATCCTGTCCAGTGGAACCATGATCATAGGCGACATTAAAGTTGATGGAGACATCCGAATCGATGGAAACGTAAATGGTAAAATACAGGTCAAAGGTAAACTTATTCTTGGGTCTTCTTCTTATGTTGAAGGAGATATCACTTGTCATCAAGCAGATATTGCAGGGCAAGTAAAAGGTAAAATTCAAACCAAAGAAGTTCTCATTTTACGAAATACGGCAAAAATCGATGGGGAAATTTTTACCCAAAAGATTAATGTAGAAATTGGAGCCATATTCAACGGAAACTGCTCTATGTCAACTACCACGACAATATCTCAATCTTCAATAGGGTCTAGAGAAAAACCACAATGAGTAAGAACGATGATCTTATAAAAAAATATGTATACTTTAGTTCTCTAGCTTTTGAAATGCTGGCAACTATTCTCATTGGAGGTGGTATAGGTTATCTCATAGATAAACATTACCATCACGAAACACAATGGGTAACCTTGGTAGGCTTTTTACTTGGATTACTTGCTGCTTTTTATATGGTTTTTAAGCAACTCAAACAAAATGAATAATGGCTAAAAGTTTTTTAAAATGGCTTTTTTTCATTATTTTTTCATTTTTAATCCTAGCAGGTCTATTATTTTTCCTTGTTGAAAAAAACATCTTATTTTTCATATCATTCATTTTTGTTTCAATCATCTACCTCGTTAGCATTTTTCTCTTTAATCATTGGAAGAAAAAAAAAGACAATCTCGTCATCGAGTTACTAGGAATAACCACGCTAAAATTTTTTCTTGCTATACTTTTTTTATTCATAGTCGGTTGGCTAGCAAACGTGTCTACAAGCGTTGATGTTTATTTCCTTGTATACTATTTATTTTTTTTACTTTTTGAGGTGCTTTTTTTCCGACAATCATTACATTCAAAATAAAACTCAAAGTTTTGTATCTTTGCCATAGGTTAAACTATGAAAAACGCTGAAATTCAAGCAATAAAACAACGTTTTGGGATTATTGGGAATTCCCCATTGCTTAATAGAGCTATTGATATAGCTAGGCAAGTTGCTCCGACAGATTTAACCGTTCTTATCACGGGAGAAAGCGGCACGGGAAAAGAGTTTTTCCCAAAAATCATTCATGCATACAGCCATCGAAAGCATGGGCCTTTCATAGCAGTCAACTGTGGAGCTATTCCAGAAGGCACCATAGACAGCGAACTTTTTGGGCACGAAAAAGGATCTTTTACTGGAGCATACGAAACACGAAAAGGATATTTTGAAGTAGTTAACCAGGGAACCATTTTCCTAGACGAAGTTGGTGATCTTCCGCTAAATACTCAAGTACGACTTTTGCGCGTGCTTGAAACAGGTGAGTTTATTCGTGTGGGCTCTTCTAAAATTCTCAAAACTGATGTACGTGTAGTAGCTGCTACCAATGTAAACTTAATCGAGGCTATTCAGCGAAACAAGTTCCGAGAAGATTTGTATTATCGATTAAATACCGTACCTATATATGTCCCCCCTTTAAGAGAGCGTAAAGAGGATATTGTCCTATTGTTCAACAAATTTGCTCTTGATATTGCCGAAAAATATCACATTCCTCCCATAGAGCTCACAGAAGAAGCAGCACAAATGCTTACCAATTATTACTGGCCAGGAAATATACGTCAACTTAAAAATGTAACCGAGCAAATTTCAATCATTGAAAAAGATCGCATCATAACCCCAGAAATTTTATCAAAATATCTAAACAATCCGTTTAATGCTGCCTTGCCTATGCTCAAGCGAGATATGGATGCTGCCGAGCAATATTCCTCTGACCGAGAACTGGTTTTTCGCTTTCTTGCAGAAATGAAAAAAGACATTCAAGAGCTAAAACTAACCGTCAGCCAAATTATATCTAAAACAGGTCTAAACATTCCTACAACATCACAAAATTTACCTCTCCAAGACGAAAGTCCAGCTGAACCCTCTTCCAAAGAAGTTTCTTATTCATACGAAGAAACGCATTATTCCATCGGAGAAATCAAGGATGTCCCTGCAGAAATCATTAAAGAAGAGGAAACCTTAAGCCTGCAAAAAAAGGAAATGGAAATTATCAAAAAAGCTCTTGAAAAGCACAATGGCAAACGTAAACTTGCAGCTAAAGAATTGGGCATATCAGAACGTACACTTTATCGCAAAATAAAGCAATACAATTTAAAGGTATAATGAAAAAAACTCTTTTCTTTGTTTTGCTTGCTATTCTACTTTCAGCCTGCCAGGTAAGAATGACCTTTTCTGGAGCTACAATTTCTCCAGATATCAAAACCTTTTCTGTTTCATTATTTAAAAACAATGCCTCTCTTATTAATCCCCTGTTAGCTCAAACACTCACGGAAAAACTAAAAGATAAAATCACATCTCGCACACGTTTAAAAATGGTTAACTACGGCGGAGATCTTCATTTTGAAGGAGAAGTTACGCAATATTCCTTGCAACCAGCAGCCATACAATCAAACGAAACGGCACAACTAACTCAGCTAACCATTTCTATTGTGGTTCGCTGTATTAACAGAGTAGATGAATCCAAAAACTACGAAGAACGCTTTACACGATTTCAACAATTCCCTTCCAATCAAAACTTTTCCAGTGTCGAAAGCCAACTGGTAGATGCTATCACCGATGAACTCGTGGAAGATATTTATAAAAAAACATTCATAAATTGGTAACTATGAACTGGGGCGAAATATTAAAAAAACATCCGTATTCTTTTCATGCTTATTTATTCTACCTAAAGGAATTAAAAGACACACAACCTTTGCAGTATATCAAATTACTCAATCATGTTCGTTTCCGAGCTCTAGATAGCGTAAAACTCTTTTTGCTCTTGCAAACTTCTGAGACCCCTCATTTGAGAAAAAAGAACGACACAAACCATCAGCAACAAACGAAGTTTAAACACTCTCCTGTTCTTAGGCCTACTCCATCTTTAAAGCAAGAAGATTTAATCGATCGATTTCTTCAACTTGAGCCTACCATTGTAATTGATAAAAATAAAGCTACTCAATTTCCTCAAGAAGACCTTTCCGAAAAAAGTACTACCGACAAATTGGATATTGTTAGTGAAACTTTAGCTAAAATTCATGCTAGCAGAGGAAATAAAGAAAAGGCAAAAGCCATTTATGAAAAATTAATGTTGCTCAATCCAGAAAAAAGTGCTTATTTTGCAGAACAAATTGAAAAATTAAATACCTGATATGTTTTCAGCAATAATCGTTCTTATCATCATAGCAAGTATTTTATTAGGACTTGTTGTGTTAATTCAAAATCCCAAGGGAGGTGGTTTTGCTTCCGGAATACAGAGCGCTCAAATCATGGGTGTTAGGCAAGCTGCAGATTTTCTTGAAAAAACTACTTGGACACTTGCCATTGTTATCTTGGTTTTAAGCATCCTAACGCTTCCTGCCATGCCTAAAAAAGTTGAAGATGAAACTGCAAGTCGAGTAAAAAAATACATAGAAAAAGAAAACATTCAACCCGTCAATCTCCCCAAAGGAGTAACTCCTGCTTCTGAAAATAACCCAATTAATCAGAAAAAATAATTCAGTTTTTTATTTACGTCTTAAGACGATATACGAAGGAAAGTGGTCGCTGTAACCACCAAGAAATGTATTCCCGACAACTGTTCTGAAAGGATACCCTTTAAAGGTACCTTCCGTTTGTTTTAAAAAATCAGCATTAAAAACAAAAGCTCTATAAAATTCCCATCCACTTTTAGGCTTAAGCAAGCTTTTTGAAACAATCAATTGGTCAAACAAGCTCCATTTGTCACGATAAGCATGAGATCCTATCCCATCATATTTGTACAACTTATAAAAAGGATTATAGAGACCTGTTTTAAAAGCAGATTCTCGCTTTCCACTTGCCCTTAAAAATTTAAATACACTTGCATTTGTAGGGTTATCATTCAAATCACCCATGACCACGATTTTAGCAAGACTATCCATACTAAGGATAGAATCAACAATATGACGTGTTAAAGTAGCTGCAGCAGCACGCAATGGGGCACTTTTCTTTTCTCCACCCCGACGTGAAGGCCAGTGATTTACTATGAAAAACATGGTATCACCATGCAAAACTCCTTTAACAAGAAGCTGATCCCTAGTTTTAAAACTGGTATCTTGAGGCAAATATAAACGATAAGATTTATAAACTATAGGCTTAAAAAGGTTTTTTCTATAAAGCAAGCCTACGTCTACCCCTCGACGATACCAACTGTCAACAAGTATGGCATCATAATTACTTTTAGCCAAAATTGTTTTTTGGGTTAAATCTTTGAACACCTGAATATTTTCAGCTTCACACACCCCTAGTACAGCTGGGCCACCAGGAAGATATTCTTCTCCTATTTTGGATATAGCTTCAGCTAAATGATTTAATTTAATTAAATATTTTTCCGTATTCCAATGCAGTCCCGAAGTTGGCACAAATTCGCCTTCATCAAACTTAGGATCATCTATCGTGTCATAAAAATTTTCAAGATTATAAAATCCTATTGTAATGACTTGATATTTTTGTTGAGCACAAGCACTGAAAAAGAAAAAAAACAATGCACTGACAATCCAATTTTTCATTTTTTTTGCAAATGTAAGATAAAATATTTTGCCAGGTTATCTCTATGTAAAAAAAATTGTGCAATTTTGAACAAAATTTGAGTTATGGAAAATTACATTTTTAAAGATTTAAAGCCTGAACGAGTTTGGAAATTTTTTTATGAAATAACAAGAATACCTCGTCCATCGAAGAAAGAGGAGAAAATTATTGCTTACCTGGAAAATTTTGGAAAAGAACGTAGACTTGAAACCATAAAAGATGCTGTTGGCAATGTTGTCATTCGTAAGCCAGCAAGTCCAGGCTATGAAAATAAACCTTGGGTTTGCTTGCAATCCCATATAGACATGGTATGTGAAAAATCCCCAACTTCTTCGCATGATTTTGAAAAAGATCCGCTGCAGTTACGGATCTTTGATAATTGGGTCATGGCAACCGATACAACGCTGGGTGCCGATAACGGTATTGGTGTTGCTATGAGTTTAGCTATATTAGACGACAAAACACTTCAGCATGGTCCCATTGAAGCCCTTTTTACTGTAGATGAAGAAACAGGGCTTACAGGAGCTTTTGCTCTCGATCCTTCTATGTTAAAAAGCAAAATCCTTATCAACCTTGACAGTGAAGACGAAGGAGTAATATTTATTGGTTGTGCTGGTGGTCGTGATACAATTGGAAAAACCAATGTGGTTTATGCTTCCTTGCCGTCAGGACTTCAAGCTTTCGAAATTAAAATTGGAGGTCTAAAAGGCGGTCATAGCGGCGATGATATTGACAAAGGTCGAGCCAACGCTAACAAACTATTGGCCCGTATCCTTCATGCCATCAATCATGAAACAACGATGTATTTATGCCACATCGATGGAGGCAACTTACGTAATGCCATTCCAAGAGATGCTATGGCTATTATAGCCGTGCCCACAGACTCAAAAGAAAAGATACATCAAATAATTCATACCTACCAAGGCTATTTTTCAAACGAGTATAAAGTAACCGATCCTGAAATTAAAGTGAGCCTTGCAGAAACCTCTCTTCCTGCTCAGGCTATAGAAACGAATCTTAAAGAAACCATTATCCGCCTACTTTTAGGACTACCCCATGGTGTTTTGGCATTTTCACAGGACATTCCCAATTTTGTTGAAACTAGCACTAATCTAGCATCTATTAAAATTAAGGACAATGAAGTTGTCATCGCCACAAGCCAAAGAAGCTCTCTAGAATCTGCCAAACTTTACGCCAACCAAATGGTTGCTTCTCTTTTCGGATTAGCAGGATTTAAGTACGAACATAGCGATGGTTATCCTGGTTGGACACCCAATCCCAAAAGTGCTCTACTCAAGATTGCAGCTGATGTTTACGAAGAGCTTTATAACCAAAAAGCTAATGTACGTGCTATACATGCTGGTCTTGAATGTGGTCTCTTTAGCGAAAAAATTCCTGGCATGGACATGATCTCGATTGGACCTACTATGCGTGGTGTTCATAGCCCCGAAGAAAAACTGTACATCCCCTCTGTTGAAAATGTTTACAAATGGGTTATAGAAATTTTAAAACGACTGTAAATAACCTACCTCATTTTTAAATCCATTTACGATGGCAACAAATAGTGCTGATGCATTTAAGAAAATTATTGCACATGCAAAAGAATATGGGTTTATATTCCCCTCGTCAGAAATTTACGATGGACTAAGTGCTATTTATGACTATGGGCCTTACGGTGTTGAACTGAAGCGTAACATTCGTGAGTACTGGTGGAAAAGCATGGTTCAATTCCACGATAACATTGTAGGTCTGGATGCTGCTATTTTCATGCACCCAACTGTGTGGAAAGCATCAGGACATGTAGATGCTTTTAACGATCCTCTTATCGATAACAAAGACAGCAAAAAAAGATATCGAGCCGATGAACTCATTGAAGACTACATTGCTAAACTTGAAGAAAAATGTAACAAAGAGCTTGAAAAAGCTGCCAAAAAATATGGCAACGAGTTTAACGAAGCGTTATTTAAGGAAACAAATCCTAACTATCTTCGCTATAAGACACAAATTCAGGGTATTCGAAATCGGCTAACACATTTACTTGAAACGAATGATCTGAAAGGTCTTAAAGCTCTTATCGATGAACTTCAAATAGCTGATCCGATAAGTGGAAGTCGCAATTGGACTGAAGTTAGACAATTTAATTTGATGTTTGAAACGTATCTGGGAGCCACTGCTGACAAAACTGAAAAGGTCTACCTTCGCCCTGAAACAGCTCAAGGCATTTTTGTAAATTTTCTAAATGTTCAAAAATCTGCTCGAATGAAAATCCCCTTTGGGATTGCTCAAATTGGAAAAGCTTTTCGAAATGAAATCGTTGCTCGTCAGTTTATTTTTCGCATGCGTGAATTCGAACAAATGGAGATGCAGTTTTTTGTCCGCCCAGGTGAAGAAATGCAATGGTTCGAATACTGGAAAGAAGAACGCATGAAGTGGCACCTGAACATGGGTATTCCCGCAGAAAAATACCGCTGGCACGTACATGAAAAATTAGCGCATTATGCCAATGCTGCCGTGGATATTGAATTCGAATTTCCTTTCGGATTTAAAGAACTGGAAGGAATCCATAGCAGAACAGACTACGACTTGAAACGACATCAAGAATATTCTGGTAAAAAGATGACTTATTTTGATCTTGAAACCAACGAAAGCTACATCCCCTATGTGATCGAAACTTCCATAGGACTTGATAGGACTGTACTTGCCATTTTAAGTTATGCATATACTGAAGAAAAACTCCCTGACGGATCTGAACGTGTAGTGATGCGAATACCGCCTTTTTTAGCTCCCATAAAAATTGCCATTCTACCTCTTGTAAAAAAAGATGGAATGCCTGAAGTCGCCCAAAAAATTTACAAAGAACTCAAATACCACTTCATGAGCTTTTACGAAGAAAAAGACACCATCGGACGTAGATACAGACGCCAAGATGCCATCGGAACACCTTATTGCGTGACTATTGATAATCAAACTTTAGAGGATGGCAGCGTTACCATCCGCGAGAGAGATAGCATGAAGCAAATACGTATAGATAGCCATCAATTGTTATCCTATTTTGAAGAAAAATTAAGTTTTAAAAACAAATAGCCATGGAAAACGATGTTGTAAAAAAAGTTTTGGAAGCCATGAATAAAGCAGGTAAACCTTTATCTGCAGGGCAAATTGCTGAACTCACAGGTCTCGACAAAAAAGAAGTTGACAAAGCCATGCAAGTCTTGAAAAAAGAAGGAAAAATCGTATCACCCAAGCGGTGCTATTGGGAACCTGCTAAAAAATAAGGTTTTGTATGAAAAAACATTATCTCATGCCACTCGTGGTGAGTGGCATTTTTGCATTCGGTCTATGGTTAGGATACATACTTAGAAAGCCTGTAATATTTCCCGCATCGCCATCTTCAGAATTTGAACAAATACTCGATCTGATCGAAAATAATTATGTAGATAGCATTGATCCCAACAAACTTAAAACGTTAGCTTTTGAAAGCATGCTTGAAAAATTAGACCCCCATTCGACTTACATTCCAGCTGACGAGTTCAAACAAATAAATGAAGAAATTAAAGGTTCTTTCGAAGGCATAGGAATACAATTTCGCATTCAAGACGACACCATTATTGTTGTGGATGTAATTCCTCATGGGCCCAGCGAAAAAGTTGGCATAATTCGCGGTGATCGTATTATTGAAGTCGAAGGGAAAAAAGTAACCGGTATTCACATTACCAATGAGCAAGTCCTCAAAATGCTTAAAGGACCTAAAGGAACAAAAGTTAAAGTTACCATTTACCGCCCAAGCGCAAAACGAAAAATTATTTTTACCATCATTCGAAATGTCATTCCTCTACGTTCCATAGATGCTTTTTTCATGTCAAATCCTACAACTGGTTATATAAAGCTATCTACTTTCAATGCAAAAGCTGCTGAAGAAATGGAAAACGCATTAAAAACCTTGAAAAGCCAAGGTATGAAAAATTTAATCCTAGATTTACGCAACAATGGGGGTGGTCTTCTTGATGCTGCAATCAACATTGCAGATATGTTTTTGCCTAAAGGCTTTGTTATTGTAAGCACCAAAGGGCTACATAGAAAAGAGTCCATCGAAAGATCATCTTCTTATGATGTATTTCCCACTGGTAAATTAATCATCCTTCTGAACGAGTTTTCTGCATCAGCTAGCGAGATCGTCGCTGGAGCTATTCAAGACAACGACAGGGGACTCATAGTAGGCCGTCGTTCTTTTGGAAAAGGGCTGGTTCAAGATCAATTTACTTTAAAGAATGGGGCAGCTATTCGCCTTACTGTTGCTCGCTACTACACTCCATCAGGACGATGCATTCAACGCCCTTACACTGAAAATACAGAAAAATATTACCTCGACTTCTTACAGCAACTTACGAGCAACGATAGCCTTTTATGGAAATATAACACAGTACCCAAAGATAGTACTCCTTATTTTACCACCAAAGGCAGAAAAGTTTATGGTGGCGGTGGCATCTATCCAGACATCGTTGTTTTGCATGACTTTTCGATCAATTTTACAACCCTCAATAACATTCTATCAGAAAGCTTTATTTCAAATTTATTCCGCTACATTGAAAAAAATAGAAAAACTTTAATAAACCTCTACCCGACCGAAGAAACTTACATAAGAAACTATACTATAAGCGATGAAACCTTGAGCGAACTAATTGACCAACGAGGATACAAACTATATTTAAACTTGCCCAAAAACGAAAAGAATGAAGTTCAAGCCCTAGTAAAAGCCTACATGGCTCGAGAATTGTACGACATAGCTTCCTTTTACAAAGTACTTTCTACGATTGATAAAACTATTCTTAAAGCTCTGGAAGTTGTAAGTACGAGCAAATAATTACTCACATAATTCATTCACATAGTTTTGAAGCAAATCGATGTTTTCCTTTTTTAAAGAAGAGATAACCATGTGAGGAGGTATGATAATATTGTAATGATCTGATAACCATTGCTCGTATTGCTGTAATGTCAAAGCAATTTTGCTTGATGGCACTTTATCCTTTTTGGTAAAAACCACCATGAAAGGAATATGATTTTGCAACAACCATGTAATAAAATTCCCATCTATCCATTGAGGAGGTATGCTAATATCAACAAGATAAAAAACATGTTCAAGTCTTGGCGAGTTCAACAAATATTCCTCAATCATTTTAGCCCACATTTTACGCGAAGTCTTACTCGTTTTGGCATACCCAACACCAGGCAAATCGACCCAATAACAAATGTTTTTCCAGAGATAAACATTCAGTGTTTGGGTTTTGCCGGGAGTAGAGCTAACTCGTGCCAATTTCTTTACGCCAGCTAATGCATTAATCAACGAAGACTTACCAACATTCGACCGCCCCGCAAAGGCAATTTCAACGACATTTTTATCTGGTATTTCCTTCCATGAGGTATAGCTTCCTACAAATTGAATGTCAGGATTCATCAGCTATGCCTCAACTTTTTATAATAAGATTCAAGATGACGATGTTTTTTCGAAGGGTAAATGTCAGGGATGGTAATTAAAATACCCACCTCTTCAACAGGACCAAATTCTGGATTTAAAGCAGATCCAAAAGTTTTCATCGTAGATGAAAGATTCATGTAGGCATTTACCAAAGGAGGAAAAATCATCCCCCGTTGGCGAACAAAGCGATGAAGTATGGTATGATTTTCTTTGTAATCATGACCAGTTAAAATGGCGTCCAATTCTTCAGCAGGTGTAAAAACGGGTCTAGGTTCAAGCGGATACACTAGGCGTTCTGGATCCGGAAAATATTTTAAAAGAAAATGCAAAATAAGATCTCGGGCTAATTGATCGAACTTTAGATACAGGGTCATTTTACCAAAAAAGTATTTCACATCAGGATTCTGTATGATTAGAGCTCCCAAGCCATCCCACAAATTGTCAAGCGAAAAAATTCCCTTGCGAGGATCTTTGGATGGTTGATATTTAGGTTGAACAAAACTTCGTCCCAATTCGATGGTCTTAGGTATATAGAAGACCTGAAATTTTCGAGAAAAACGGAAAATATGACTTGTAGCCAGGTTGTAATTGCCTTGTTCGTCTACAGGCACATGGGCTAATTTAATAAATCGGTAACCTCCCACTATTTCCTCTTCCTCGGGATTCCATACAATAAGTTGAGAATACATATTTTTGCCGACGTCGAACTCATCAATATCAACAGGTTTTCCTGTCCCTGCCCCTGCATCACGAAAAGCAATTTCACGAAGCCGTCCTACCTCATGCATTAAAGCTGGCCTCTCAGGGCCTTTAAAAATATAAATTTCGTTGTTCCCAAAATTGGTGTAACGAACAAAAATGTCTTCCGTTAACTCTTTCTTTAATTCCTCTCTTGGAACTGGTTCTGCTAGGGGTTCATATTTAATATCCAAAAAATTTTCCATGCTGCTTAAGGTTTCATTGAATAAACAATTTGTTTTACATACTCTGCCCATTCTTTGTCAGAACGCGATCTATTAAAAAATGTAGGCGGAATAGGTTTACCAAATATAATTTTCACCTTTTGATATTTTTGTTTGAACATCTCATCCGGCAAATAAAGCATTTCAATATTAAATTTTATGCCTAAGCGCTTTCGCCAATTAGCAAGTCGATAAAATCTATTTGAATTCCTCCCGGTAATAAAAGCAGGGATGATAGCACGTTCATATTGCTTAGCTTTTTGAATAAATGTTTTCTTCCATTCCAGATCCATGATTTGTCCTTTAATTCTCCGCGATGCAAGCCCAGAAGGAAAGTAAAGAATCTCCTTATTAGAAGCAAAGACTTCCTCCAACTTTTTAGCATTTTCGTAAGATTGAGCCCCGAATTTGTTAATAGGAACGAATAGAGGTTTGAGTTGAGGCAAATAAAGCAAAAAATCATTAACAGGAAAAACAATGTTAGGATGATATTTACCCACAACTTTCATAAGAGCAATACCATCCAGCCCTCCCATAGGATGATTAGCCGCAACTATAAAACGTTTGCTATGAATTACATGTTCTTCCCCTTCTTCCTCAACGATAGCTCCAAAAAATTCAATTACTGCATCCACAAAATTCAACCCAACCTTGTCTTTATTTTTCCATAAAAATTCGTTTATCTCATCAATATGCAGAAGGTTGTGAAGATATCTCAACACAAAACCAGGTAGCAGCCGAAGCAAACGAGGGTTCCTATCAGCAATGAGCTGACGCAAATCAATACTTTTTTCAGTAATCACTAGCGAGCCATTTTCTATCTGATTGCTCATTAGCTCTTTTTATGCAAAAATAAAATTTCAATTCGAAATCATGAGCAAACGATCCTTTTTCAACATTACCATTTTTTACCACCAATATTTTTATTGATTTTTAAAGACAAATGAAAATTTTAACAAGTTTTTAAAGAAAGATATTAACAATGTGGAAAAAAGTGGTTTACGTGTAAAAAAATTTATTTACTTTGCACCCGGTATTTATGGAACCTATACAAATCATCGGCGTACACGAAGCTAAGTTAGATGAAAAAGGTCGTTTTAGCTTCCCAGCTGCTTTAAAAAAGCAGGTGGAACCATTTATTGCCGATGGGTTTATCATTAAACGCAGTATATTCTACACCTGTCTTGAATTATACCTCATGCCTACATGGAACAATGAAATACAAACTTTATCTAAGCTTAATCGCTTCGTAAAAAAGAACAACGACTTTATTCGTCTTTTTTTAGCTGGATCAAGACAAGTATACCTTGACGACAATGGTCGTCTCCTGATTCCTAAAGACCTTATCAACTTTGCTCAACTGGACAAGGACATTGTACTTGCTAGCAGCATCGATAGAATTGAAATCTGGAGCAAAGCTGAATATGAAAACTTCCTATATCAAAAGAGTGCTGATTTTGCAAACCTTAGCGAAGAAGTAATGGGACACCTTAATCATCCAGAACTATGATCATCACCCATATACCCGTTTTACTAAAAGAATCGCTTGACTATCTGGCAGTAAACCCTGTTGGGATTTACATTGATGCCACTTTTGGTTCCGGAGGACATGCTTTTGCCATCCATGAAAAATTGTCCCCCCAAGGTATGCTCATAGCTTTCGATCGAGATGAAGAGGTGATTTCCCACTTTTCTACCACTTTACCAGACAATTTGTATCTTTTCCATAGCACATTTAGTTACATCCAACACTTTTTGAAATACCTCAACATCGAAAAGGTTGACGGTATCCTAGCAGATTTAGGAATATCCACTCACCAACTTGAATCGCCACATCGAGGATTCTCTTACCAAATCGATGCTCCTCTGGATATGCGAATGAATAAAAATGCTGAGCTTACAGCAACTTTAGTGATTAACACCTATTCTCTTGAAGAATTAACAAGAATTTTTCGAACCTACGGAGAACTAAAAGAAGCTTACAAACTTTCTCAACTCATTGTTGAAAAAAGAAAAACAAAGAAAATTGACACAACCCAGAAACTCGTCGAAGCTATAAAACCCGTTACACCATCCAAAGGCACGTTTGCTTTTCTTTCTAAAGTTTTTCAAGCTATTCGGATTGAAGTTAACCAAGAATTAAAAGAACTTGAATCTCTCTTACTTCAAGCAGAAAAGTGGTTAAAGCCCCAAGGGAGGTTAGTTCTCATAAGTTATCACTCCCTTGAGGATAAGCTTGTTAAGGAGTTTTTAAACAAAGAAACTGTTGATTACGAACGACTGATCTATGGTAAAAGAAGTAATGCCGCATGGAAGCCTCTCACCAAAAAGCCTGTAACGCCTTCTGCAGAAGAAATTAAATCCAATCCCAAAAGTCGAAGTGCCAAATTAAGAGCAGCTGTAAAACTATGAGCAAGCTAAAGTACTTTTTTAACGTTTTAAAACACCAAGGGAGAGAAACAAATCAACAGCCCCAAGCTGAACGTTATTTCTCCATCAAATATTTTTTGAGCGGAAAATTTCTTGCTAGCGAAAACATTCGTAAAAATGTGCCTTTTATCCTCTTTATTTCTGGCTTATTCATTATTTACATTCATAATTCCTACCGTGGAGATAAAAAAAGATTTGCACTAGAAAAAACAAAACGAAACATTCTTCTTTTAAAAAGCGAAAACATTGCTGCAAAAACTCGCCTTATTTCGGCTACTAAATACAACGAAGCTATCACAAGAGCTAGTAAAGTTGGACTAAAACCATCAACTGAATTACCCAAAAAAATTTTCATCCCTCTTCAACTCGAACAAACAAAGGAAAACGATGGAAAAAGAAAATAATAACTTAAACACGGTAATCTTTAGCAAAGCCTTTTTCATCTGGGTGGGTGGCATCCTATTTTCTTTTATTATTCTCGTCATGATGATTAAAATTAAATTTTTTGACAAAGACAAATACCTTGAGATAAGCAAATCTTATTTTGCGATCAAAGAGGATATTATACCTGCTTTGCGGGGTAACATTTACGCAGAAGATGGTACTTTAATTGCTACCTCATCTCCGCGTTATGACATTTACTTAGACTTTGTAGCCATTGATTCTGCTTTGTGGAAAGACAGCTCAAAATTTCTTTGTGATAGTCTGAGTGCTTTTGCAAAAGACTTAGGAATCAAAAATAATCGCTGTACTCAGTTAAAAAACGAAAAGAAAAAGAATAACCGTTACTTCAAACTTTTTACAAACATTTCTTTTTACGACATGATGCGACTAAGTCATTTTCCCATATTTAATAGGGGACGCTATAAAGGAGGATTCATTGTGGTGACAAGAAATTCTCGAGAACTCATTTTTGGAGAACTGGCAAAACGAACCATTGGTTATCAAATCGATAAATATTATGTTGGATTAGAAGGAGCTTACGAAAATGTCTTAAAAGGTATTGATGGGAAAAGACTCATAAAACGCGTGGCTCCCGGTCAATGGCTTCCTCTATCAGAAAACGAAGAAATTAAACCTGTAGATGGAAAAGACATTCTAACCACCATCGATATCTATTTACAGGAAATTACGCATAATGCTTTATACAACCACTTGAAAAAACATAAAGCTCATCATGGCACTGCCATAGTCATGGAAGTGAGTACAGGTGAAATCAAAGCTATTGCCAATCTCACTCGAACAAAAGATAGCTCTTATGTTGAAGACTTTAATTATGCCATAGGAGAAGGATACGAACCCGGCTCAACATTTAAACTCTTTTCCCTCATGGCTGCTCTGGATGATGGAAAAATTTCCCCAAACGATCAATTACCAACTGGTAAAGGTGAACTCGTTTTTCGAGATAAACGAGGAAATGTAATTTCTGTACTTAAAGATGCACATGAAGGAGGTTATGGCACCATCACTGTGCGTCAAGCTTTTGAGTTATCTTCTAATGTAGGTGTTGCCATGGCTACTATGAAAGCTTTCGGAAAAAATCCAGCGTATTTCGTCAATAAACTAAAACAATATGGTGTCCTTAATCCTTTAAATCTCGAAATTCCTGGAGAAGCCAAACCGTTCATGATCGAGCCAGGTCAACAAGGCTGGTCTAATTTAATTAGCTTACCTTGGCTTTCCATAGGTTACGGCGTTAAACTCTCTCCTATTCATCTTTTAACTTATTATAACGCGATTGCTAACGGTGGTAAAGTTGTAAAACCTCGTTTCGTAAAAGCAATTCTACAAAAAAACGACACCATTCAAAAATTTGCACCCATTGTCCTACGTGAATCGTTGTGTAAACCTCAAACTGTAAAAATCCTACAAAGCTTTATGGAAGGAGTGGTCGAAAGAGGAACAGCCCAAATACTTAAAACAGCTCCTTTCAAAATCGCAGGAAAAACTAGCACCGCCCAAATTTCCCGAGGTGGAAAATATAAAGAAAGTGGAAGTGCTCAATATTACGCAGGTTTTGTTGGCTATTTCCCTGCAGATAATCCGAAATATTCTTGTATTGTTGTTATAAACAGGCCAGCAGCAGGAGAATACTACGGAGGAAGTGTGGCTGCACCAGTTTTTCTTGAAATCGCAGACAAAATTTATAGCTACAAAAATGAGTTATTTCAAAAAGACACAACCTCGTCAATAACTCCTTATTTAAATACCATCACCACTTACAACAAAATAAATCAATCCATTTCACTCTTGAAATGGAGACTTTCTATTCCAGTTCCTGAAGATTTTGGAGATATCGTAAAACTCAACAACACGCAAATAGAATCTTTCTTGCCCAAAAAAGCCATAAAAAGTACAGTATTTCCATCGCTGGTGGGACTAAAAGCACAAGACGCTATCGACATTTTAGAATTTTTAGGATGTCGTCCTATACTTGAAGGGCGTGGCGAAGTAAGTGCACAACTACCCCCTGCTGGAACTCCTATCAGAAAAGGCATGAAAGTAATTTTAAAACTGAAGTAAAATGAAAAGCTTAAAAGAACTTTTTGAAGGATTACCTTTTCGTTGGACTGCTCAAGACGATAAACTCGTAGAAGGTATTACGGCAGATAGTCGTGCTGTAAAACCCGGATATATTTTCTTTGCCATTCCTGGGACCCAACAAGACGGTCATGCATTTATCCGTGATGCTATTAGCAAAGGAGCAAAGGTCATTGTATGCCAACATGTACCTTTCAATACATCTGATGCGTTGTTCATCCAAGTGGATGATCCAGCCTATTATTATGGCGAAGTTTGTGCAAGATTTTTCGACCATCCATCGAAAAAATTAAAGCTGGTTGGTGTTACGGGCACCAACGGAAAAACATCTACGGTTACTTTCTTGCAACAATTAGCCGAACATGTAGGTTTTAAAGCAGGGCTTATTTCCACCATACATTATTACGACGGTAAAAATAATGTACCTGCAACCCACACAACTCCAGATGCTTTTACCTTACAATCGCTACTTGCAAAAATGGTGGATAACGGATGTCAATACGCTTTCATGGAAGTAAGTTCTCATGCAGTGGTTCAAAAACGAATTCAGGGACTTCACTTTGCTGGAGGTGTTTTCACCAATATTACCCATGATCATCTCGATTATCATCAAACATTTAAAAATTACATTGAAGCAAAACAAAACTTTTTTACGCAGTTACCTAACGAAGCATTTGCTCTTTACAACGCCGATGATAGAAATGGCAAAATCATGGTACAGAATGCTAAAGCTCAAAAATATTCCTACGCAATTCACTCGTTGGCAGATTTTAAAACTGAAATCATGGAAATGAGCATGGAAGGTATGCTTCTCTCCATTCAACAAAAACAAGTTTGGGTACAAAGTGTTGGCCAATTCAATGCTTATAACCTTACTGCAGTTTATGCTACTGGTGTATTGTTAGGCTTTCCAGAAAATGAAATATTGATTAGCCTAAGCAAACTTCGTCCACCTCGAGGACGATTTGAAGTTATTCGTTCTCAAGACGGAGTTTATGCCATTGTCGACTATGCCCATACACCCGATGCCCTGGAAAATCTTTTATCAACTGTTCGACAAATCAGAATTAAGGGAGAACTGTGGGTTATAGGAGGTGCTGGCGGAAACCGCGATGCTTCCAAAAGACCTATAATGGCTAGCGTAATGTCGAAATGGGCTGATAGAGTCATTCTTACAAGCGACAACCCTAGAAATGAAGATCCACAAAGCATCATCGATCAAATGTATGCTGGTGTTCCTTATGAAGAACGTAAAAAAGTTTTACAAATCGTAGACAGAAAAACAGCCATTGAAACTGCCTGTAAATTAGTCAAACCAGGTGATGTTATTGTTGTGGCTGGCAAAGGACATGAAACGTACCAAGAAATTCAAGGAGTTAAACACCCGTTCAACGATATTAAAATAATAGAAGAGAGTTTTAACAACAGATCGTAATATGTTGTATTATATATTTGATTTTTTAGATAGGACATACAACCTTCCCGGAGCTGGGGTTTTCCAATACATTTCGTTTCGAGCAGCTATGGCCGCTATTACTTCCCTATTAATTGCATTGCTCATTGGAAAACGCATAATTACATGGCTACAAAAACATCAGATTGGTGAAATTGTTCGAAACCTTGGTCTGAGCGGCGAAGAACAGAAAAAAAACACCCCCACGATGGGAGGAATTATCATCATTATCTCAACGGTTGTACCCGTATTACTTTTTGCAAAACTGGATAATATTTACATTATCGTGATGCTTGTTGCAACCATTTGGTTAGGCATAATAGGTTTTATCGATGACTACATCAAAGTTTTTCTTAAAAATAAAAAAGGATTAAAACCATCTTTTAAAGTGATTGGCCAAATTGGATTAGGACTTTTCGTGGGACTCATCATGTATTTTAATCCTGATATTGTCATCCGAGAAAAACTTTCAAAAGCTGAAATAACAACGGTATCTAAAACCAAATGCATGAAAGAAGCTTCTGATTTCTTCAGAGAAAAAGAAGTTCACTCAATGAAAACAACTATTCCTTTTCTAAAAAACAACGAATTTAATTACGAAGTACTTACTTCCTGGATGGGAAAATATCAGGAGCAGTTGGAATGGATTATATTTTCCTTAATTGTTATTTTCATTATTGTAGCTGTCTCTAATGGTGCCAATCTCACAGATGGTCTAGATGGTCTTGCAGCTGGCACATCGTCGGTGATGGGAATTACGCTTGGTCTTCTAGCATGGGTTTCTGGTAACTTCGTTATGGCCAATTACCTAAACATTATGTACATTCCTAATTCTGGAGAGCTCACCGTTTTTATTAGTGCTTTTGTAGGAGCGTTGGTGGGGTTTCTTTGGTACAATTCTTATCCAGCACAAGTTTTCATGGGAGATACTGGTAGCCTTACCATTGGTGGAGTGATAGCGACATATGCCATCCTAATACGAAAAGAATTGCTCATTCCTATTCTTTGCGGTATCTTTTTAATCGAGTCTCTATCAGTGATCATTCAAGTAAGCGTCTTCAAATACAGAAAGCGTCGCTTTGGCTACGACTATGCTTCGCAGCACCGCGTCTTTCTGATGACCCCACTACATCACCATTTTCAGAAAAAAGGACTTCATGAAGTAAAGATTGTTAATCGCTTCATCATTGTTTCCATCATTTTAGCCATATTAACCATTGTAACATTAAAATTGCGATAATTATGGACATACCCATCAAGACATGGTCTCATCACAACACAACAGGCTCGTTAGCAGCCGTTATTGAGGATATTCTTGAAAGATCAAATCGAGAATATTTAAAAAATATTTTTACACCATTTTCATCTCACGAGCACAGGTTGGAATTTGTTGCAAAAATTAAAAAAGTAGCTTATATCAATGATAGCAAAGCAACCAATGTCCATGCAACATGGTATGCTCTTGAATCCACCCCAGCCCACATCATCTGGATCGCTGGAGGTGTAAATACCAATCAATGTTATGAGAAACTCAAAACCTTGGCAGAAAAAAAAGTAAAAGCTTTGATTTTGCTAGGAAATAACAACCAGTTAATTAAAACTTCGTTAGGAACAGCTGTTCCTCGACTTTTTGAAACTTATTCAATGAAATCCGCTGTTCAACTTGCTTATTCTTTAGCAGAAGCAGGAGATACAGTTCTCTTATCCCCAGCATGTCCTAGTTTCGATCTTTTCCTCAATTATAAAGAACGAGGTAATGCTTTTAAAAAATGTGTGCTTGAATTATGAAAACATGGCCTGAATTTTTAAAAGGTGACAAAATTTTGTGGATACTCATCTTATTTCTATCCCTTTTCTCCGTTCTTGCAGTTTATAGTTCCACAGGAACCCTTGCTTTTAAATACAAAGGCGGCAACACCGAATATTTCTTGCTCAAACACATCTTGATCTTAATTACCGGTCTTCTCATCATGTATGTAACGCATATTACGCCCTATACTTTTTTCTCAAGGATTAGCAACTTGCTATTTTACATATCGATTATTTTACTGATAATTACTCTCTTTAGAGGCACATCCTATAATGAAGCTTCACGGTGGTTAACCATTCCAGGTCTCAACATCAGCTTTCAAGCGTCTGACGTAGCTAAATTTTCATTAATCCTCTATTTAGCAAAAAACATTGCTTTGTATGAAAATGAAGCGATGAATTACGAATTTTTCTTTAAAAAATTCATTGCTCCAATTTTGCTCATTTCGTTCTTAATCTTACCCAATAACTTTTCAACGGCAGCCCTCATCGTATTAACTACAATGCTTTTGATCTTTACATCAAACATTTCTCTGAAACATTTCTTATACACCGTAGGTTTTATGCTCTTGGCACTAGCTGTGGCTATTTTCATTCTTTACCAAATGCCTGGTAAAGGGCGCGTTAAAACATGGCAAAACCGCATCGAAGCTTTCATTCATCATAAAGACGATCCGGAAAAAAATTATCAAGCCATCCAAGCCAAAATAGCTATAGCGTCTGGAGGTGTTATCGGAAAAATGCCGGGAAATTCAACGCAAAAAAGTTTTCTACCAAACCCATTTTCTGATTTCATTTTTGCGTTTATTGCTGAAGAATATGGAATATGGGGACCCTTGTTCATACTAACATTTTACATCATCTTTTTGTACAGAACTATTGTAATAGCGCGCAACAGTCCCGGTCGTTTTGGAACCTATGTAAGCATGGGGCTAGGCTTTTTAATCTTTTTTCAAGCTATCATTAACATGGGTGTTTCCGTAGGAATTTTCCCAGTTACGGGACAACCATTACCACTTGTCAGCTTGGGTGGAACTTCCATCTGGCTTACTTGTCTTTCCATAGGTGTTATTCTCAACATCAGTCATCAAAAAACAGAACAAGAAAACAAAAATTTGAGCAACCATGAAAACTAATCATAGCAACGTTAAACTACTATTCGCAACGGGAGGAACAGGCGGACACATCTTTCCAGCACTTGCGGTTGCAAAGCAAATTAAACAATATTATCCAAATACAGAAATACTTTTTGTTGGATCAAATCATCGAATCGAGATGCAGCTTGTTCCACAACACGGTTTTCCGATCGTAGGATTAAGCCTGAGAAGTGGGCTTAAACGCAACCTTTCCCTACATAACTTTAAAGTTTTGTTTCAAACCCTCAAAAGTCTCCGAGAAAGCAAAAAAATCATTAAAAAGTTTAAACCCAACATGGTCATTGGATTTGGAGGCTATGTAACAGGACCCGTTCTCAAAAAAGCAAGATGCTTCAATATTCCAACAGCTATTCAAGAACAAAATGCCGTTCCTGGTCTAACAAATCGACTATTATCTCGCAGCGCAAACTATATTTTTACTGCATTTGATGGAATGGAAAATTATTTTGATGGATCAAAAATCATTGTCACCGGAAACCCTGTCCGCCCAGATATAGTAAACAACAAGTATTCAAGAGAAATTGCTTTAAAAAAATTAGAACTCGACTCCGATTTACCTGTCTTGCTAGTATTAGGTGGCACGCTAGGAGCAAAAAGCATCAACCATGGAATTGCTTCTTTACTTGAAAAAATAGACCAACACAACATTCAACTAATTTGGCAGACAGGGAAAAATTACATCCCCCAAGCCAGAGAATTGCTTGATCACCTACATCCTTCAACAAAAATCATCGTGAAAGACTTTTTCGACGATATGGCTCTCATCTATGCAGCTGCCGACGCAATTATCGCCAGAGCTGGAGCTCTTACCATTGCAGAACTTCAAGTGGTCGGGAAACCCACTATCCTCATTCCATCACCCAATGTTACGCATGATCATCAAATGAAAAACGCTTTGAAACTAAAAGAAAAAAATGCTATCATCTTACTCAAAGACGACGAAATCAAAGAAAAGCTATGGTCTACCATTGAAGAAGTGTTAAACAACAAAGAACTACAAGCTACCTTAAGCACAAACCTAAAGCAGATGGCACGCCCAGATGCTGCCGAAAAACTTGCCCATATCATTATGGAAATAGCTCAAATGAAAAGCTATGTGTATTGAACAGTTTAAAAAAGTTTATTTCCTCGGGATTGGGGGCATTGGAATGAGCTCCATCGCCCAATACCTTCATAAACAAGGCATCGAAATTTTTGGATATGATGCTACCAAAACCCCTTTGTCCGAAAAATTGGAAAATGAGGGAATTCACATTCACTATCAACCCGACCCCACCCTCATTCCTGATGACATTGATGTTTTTATCTATACTCCTGCCATTCCTGCTGATTTTCCCGAGTGGGAAAAAATAAAAAGGCAAAACAAACCCATTTTAAAACGGATTGAATGCCTTGCAAAGCTTATAGAAGAATTCCCAACAGTTGCGATCGCTGGCACCCACGGCAAAACCACTGTTACAGGACTTATCTCTCATACATTACATGCAGCTGAAATTCCAATCGTTGGATTTATCGGTGGTATCTTAAAAAACTATGAAAGCAACTTAATTTATGCTACTCAGCCGCAGTGGGCTGTAGTTGAGGCGGACGAATATGATCGCTCTTTTTTGCATCTAACCCCAACCATCAGTATTGTAAATGCTATTGAAGCCGACCATCTTGACATATACGGAAACGAAGACGCTCTTTTTGAAGCCTTTTCTGCTTTCATCGAAAAAACAAAACCTCAAGGTAAAGTTCTGGTCTCAACTGATGTAAGATTATCCAAGTTAAGCTCACAAAAACAGATTGAAACCTACGGCATCGATAGGGGTTTATGGCAAGCAAAAAATATCTCTCCACAAGATCATCACATGTTATTTGATGTGTACTTAGACGGCAAACCCTATTTGCACGTAGATTTTCCTTTTCCAGGTTTACATCAAGTAAAAAATTGTCTCGCAGCCATTTCAGCTTTACATGCTATAGGGATATCACCCGAAAAAATAAAAGAAGGGTTGGAAAGTTTTCCCGGTATTAAACGCCGCTTCGAAATAATTTATCAAAACAATAAGCTTACGTACATCGACGATTATGCTCATCATCCAACAGAAATCAAAGCTCTTATCGAAGCTCTTCGTATTGCTTTTCCTGCAAAAACCATAAAAGGGATTTTTCAACCACATCTTTATTCAAGAACCAGAGACCTAGCCGATGATTTTGCTGCTAGCTTAGATTTGCTTGACATTCCTTTAATAACTGACATTTACCCTGCCCGCGAAAAACCTCTTCCTGGAATTTCACCACAATTTTTGCTCAATAAAATGACAAACCCTCGCAGAGCGTATCTGCCTTATGAACAAATCCCGGATGAAATCGCTAATTCTCAGGACATTGTAGTTACCATCGGAGCTGGAAATGCTGATTTACTTACCCCAACCATTATTGAAAAAATCAAAAAAAATGAATCGTAAGATCTGGATAGGAATCATTTCGGTTGCAGTCCTTCTTCTTGTAGTGCTTATCTGGCAACTAAATAGGCACTATCAGGAACAATTTCTCGAAAAAATCCAGATCGAAATAAAAAAACCAGCTGACAAACTCAATTTCGATGAATCGGATATTCTACAGATGCTCCTTCAACAACACGGAAATCTACAAACTCGGAAAATCAAAGAAATCAATACGATCGTAATTTACGATAGTCTACAAAAAAACCCGTGGTTTAAAAACATTCAAATTTACTTGCAAAACAATATCTTACACATCGAGCTAACGGTAAGAAATCCAATTGCAAGGCTTTTCCCTTTACATCAAGAATCCTATTTCCTTGACGACGAAGGGTATGAATTACCTCATCCCCAAAAACCTGTTCATCATGTAATACCCATAAGTGGAAAATACATTCCACCTTATGTCCCAGGAAGCAAAATCACTCTATTAGACAGTATTTCCTACGATAGCCTACAAAAAGTCTCGATCTTATCTAAAATTTACACATTGGCCTACAAAATAGAAGCCGACAGTTTATTAAAAGAAATTATTTCTCAAATCCATGTTCAAAGCTTAAACAACTTTGAAATTATAACCTTCTTAAGCGATCACATCTACATTTTAGGAGATTTGGACGATATTGAACTCAAATTGCTGAATCTTAAAAACTTCTTAATGTACGGCTATCCCAAGATAGATGCTTCACTATACGAAACATTTAATTTTCAATATATAAACCAAGTTGTTGGAACAAAAAAAATAGAAAAACATGAATAGAAATGAAATTTTAGTTGGATTGGACATTGGAACGACAAAGATAGCAGTGATTGTCGGCCAATTTAATGATTTGGGGAAGCTGCATGTCTTAGGTTACTCCAAAGTCGAATCACCCGGTGTAAAACGTGGCGTTATTCATAACATTGATAAAACCATCGAAGCTATTCAAGAAGCCATTCAACAAGCAGAAAAATTAAGCAACACAGAAATTAAGGTGGTTAATGTAGGCATTGCAGGGCAACATATTCGTAGCTTACATCAAGTGCAAAGTATTATACGCTCAAATCCCGACGAAGAAATTACACAAAAAGAAATTGATGAACTGATTAAAAAGATGTACAAACTCAGTCTCAATCCTGGTGAGGAAATTATTCACATAATTCCCGAAGAATACATTATTGATGGTGAACCTGGTATTAAAGAGCCTGTGGGAATGGCTGGAGCCTCGATGCATGTGAAGTTTCATATTGTTACGGGATCTATTGGAGCCATCAAAAACATTCAAAAAGTAGTTGAAAAAGCAGGTCTAACGATCAACGATCTTATTCTCGAACCCCTCGCCAGCAGTTATGTTTGTTTAAGCGATGAAGAAAAAGAAGCTGGAGTTGCGCTGGTAGACATTGGTGGCGGCACCACAGACCTGGCTATTTTTGTTGATGGAATTCTCGTCCATTCTTCAGTTATTCCTTTTGGTGGAGATGTCATTACTGAGGATATTAAAACAGGTTTGGCTATCCTAAAAAATTATGCGGAATTATTAAAAATTAAATACGGAAACGCTTTACCCGATCAAATAAAAGACGATATTTACATTACCATCCCTGGCTTAAAAGGTAGAGCCCCCAAAGAAATTTCAATGAAAAATTTAGCACTGATCATACATGCTCGAGTTACAGAAATTTTTGAATTTATTTTCAGTGAAATAAAAAACTCTGGTTTTGCTAATAAACTAATTGCTGGAATAGTCCTCACAGGCGGAGGAGCACAATTGGCAAATATTGCGCAACTCTGCCAATACGTCACAGGCATGGAAACTCGCATAGGATATCCCACCGAACACCTTAGCAACACCGTAGATAAAGAACTTCATCAACCCATGTATGCGACTTCCATAGGTCTCATTCTACACGAAAAATTTATGCAAAGAGAATACCCGGCATCTAAAAACTCTCCTAATCAGGGAAGCAAAGAAACCAAAGGCTTCCTTAAAAGAATTTTTCAAAAAACATCAAGATTCTTCGAGGAAGGTATTGAATAAATTTTAAAAAATTACATGTATGGATAACATTTTAAAAAACATTCAAATTCAAGATGATGATGCCCAAACTCCCATTATTAAAGTAATGGGAGTAGGTGGCGGTGGCAATAATGCTGTAAACAACATGTTTAAAAAAGGGATTATTGGGGTTGATTTTGTAGTCGTCAATACTGACAACCAAGCGCTAAGCATCAGCCCTGTTCCTACAAAAATTCAAATTGGAAGACAGCTCACCCGAGGTCGTGGAGCTGGTAATGACCCAGCTAAAGGACGTGAAGCAGCTTTGGAAAACCTTGATGATATTAAAGCAGTGCTTGCAAACAATACTCAGATGCTCTTTATTACAGCAGGCATGGGCGGAGGTACAGGTACAGGCGCAGCCCCTGAAATAGCTAAACTCGCTCATGAAATGGATATCTTAACGGTAGGTATCGTCACAAGACCTTTCTCATTTGAGGGAAGACTTAGAAAAGAACACGCAGAACAAGGCATTGAAGAACTTCGAAAGTATTGTGATTCTCTTATCATCATAAGCAACGATAAAATTCGGGAACATTACGGTAATTTACCGCTTAGTAAAGCTTTTGAAAAAGCTGATGATATCCTAACCACCGCTGCCAAAGGAATAGCTGAAATCATTACTGTTCCTGGATACATAAACGTCGATTTTGAAGATGTTAAAACCACCATGAAAGGAAGTGGTAGAGCCATCATGAGTACAGGCATTGCAGAAGGAGAAAAACGTGCTCAAATAGCTATTGAAGCTGCCATAAATTCACCTTTGCTCGAAGATATTGACTTGCAAGATACTCGCAAAATTTTACTTTATATCGCTTCAGGAGAAGAAGAATTACGAATGGACGAAATCTCTGATATTACCGAATACATTCAATATGTAACGGGAGGAACAGCTGATATTATCTGGGGAAATGGCACCGACATGAGTCTTGGAAAAGCTATCTCTGTCACCATCATTGCTACTCAATTTCAAAACCAAAAATTTGAAAATTACTCAAATCCACAAATCATTCCCATGGAAGAACCAAAGAAAACTGAAAAAGAAAAAAATGAAACTTTTATCTTAACTACCAAAACAAAGGAAAACCCTGCCGTTGAAAGCAAAGAAATCAAAATAGCAACAGCAGAAACGGAAAAACCTATGAAAGCAAACAATGAACTACTCTCTTCACAAGAAGAAATGCTCGAAAAGAATAAGCATATTGAAAGCAATCAAGCAGAACGCCTCAAACAATTAAACAGCTTTTCACTTAGTAATATCGATATTACTAAATATGAGCAACTACCTGCATTTTTACGAAAAGGAATCAAATTACAAGAAGGCATACCCTCGGATGCAAACTTGATTAGCTCTTTCTTCATTACTTTAGATCAAAATAACACGCCAAAACTCAAAGAAAATAATTCATTCTTACACGACAACGTAGACTGAGAAACTTTTACGCTGCTACTGTTTAATCCTTATTTAGCATTAAGGAAGCATAGAGTATGCTTATTCATTTTTATTTACCAAACGTGATATAAGCTCAAGATATTCGCTCTTCCAAACTGTAACGGAATATTTTTCTTCGACAGTTTTGCGGCCTGCTCGACCCAGTTTGCTGCGAAGCGATGAATCTTCAATTAACATCGATAAATATCTTTCCCACTCCTCATGGGTCTTGGCTAAAAAGCCATTTTCGCCATGCGTTATGATTTCAGTATTTACACCAACTGGTGATGCTACAGCAGGAATCTCTAAAGCCATATATTGAAGCAACTTAAGTCCACATTTACCTCGTGTCCACTCATTGTCTGGCAAAGGCATGATTCCTATATCTATGCGATGCAAGTCAGCAATTTCAGTATCCCGGCGCCAGGGTACTGCAACAATTTCTATTTGTTCATCTTTGAAATTCTCATCTCCTATAACATATATTTCGACCTTCTCTCCAAAACGACGCTTGATATTCCTCAATACCTCTATGATCTCCCGTAAGTACACTGAAGTAGTTTTGCTACCCGTCCACCCTATAACAACAGAATAATGCTCATCGTGATTACCTCGTGGAACATGATAACTTGTATCTATCGTGGTGGGAATAACTTTAACGTTGGTATTAAATTGCCTTGCATAATTAGCTAAATATTCGTTACCTGCTATAACCCATGTCGACAATGAAATAATTTCAGATGTTTTCGAAAAGAACTTAAGTTTTTTAAAAAAGCGATTGTTTTCAGATACATTTTCAAGCCAAATGGCATCATCAAAATCAAAGACAATGGGAATACCAGTTTTTGCTATTTTTCGCTCAAACACAGGGGGACCAATAAAAAAAGCTTCCCGAATGATGAACACCAAAGAAAATTCTCCTCGACGTATTTTCTTCACATCGACCATTCGCTTTCGCGCAGCTTTCAAAAGAATCCAAATCTTACGAAACCATTTTCCTGACAAGTAAAAATACCGATCATCTTTTTCACTGAGTAAATTTGAGATTTCACAACGATAACCCTGTTGCTCAAAATATGTTAAATACTGTTCGAAACGAAAACGCTGATTTGGAGCTCGGTCCAGTCTATGAGGAGCAATGAAAAGAATTTTTCTGGAGGTCATACACTGCAAAAGTATAAGTTTTATTTGAGCTTGCTTATTTTTGCAAAATGCAACGTATGAAAGTCTTAATTCTTTGCACAGGTAATAGTTGCCGAAGCCAAATGGCGGAAGGTATTATTCGTCAGTATCATCCACATGTAGAGGTATTTTCAGCTGGCACTGAACCTGAAAAGGAAGTAAATCCTTACGCCATCGAAGTAATGAAAGAAATAGGCATAGATATTTCGTCTCACTACCCTAAAAAAGTTGATCAGTTTGTAAATGAGACTTTTGATTATGTTATTACCGTGTGTGACGACGCAAACGAAAAATGTCCCGTTTTCACCGGATCGGTAAAACATCGCTTGCATATTGGATTTCCAGATCCTGCCAAAGCCCAGGGATCAAGAGAAAACAAACTTACTATTTATCGCAAAGTGAGAGATAGCATCTTAAAGACTTTCAAGGAATTTTCCTTTAAAGAATAGTGCATGGAAATGGAATCATCATCACATTAAAAAGTTTAAGTTAAAGAAAAAATTTGACTTTGAAGAAAATCCACATTTTATTTGTTTCTCTAATTATCAATTCATCACTTTCCTTTACTTCATCTGCCGACCCATCGGGAAACATAGGCGATATATGCGTGGATGAAAATTACATTTACATCAAAATAAGCTCAGGTTGGAAGAGAGCTGCTCTTTTTTCTTGGTGAAAACTGTATTGAAACTTTTTTTATTTTTGCCTAAAAGAAATCATGAAAGAAATCATTGTTGGCGTAGATTTTTCAGAAGGTTCATTAAATGCTTTAAAATATGCAATACACTTAGCTCAGCGATTTGACTTTAATGTAACTATGATCTATGTGGATAAACCTTATAATCCTTTAAGCGTTTACAAAGAAGACGAAGAGCACAGAAAAGAGATACATACACGTTTTGAAGAAATTTTAAAAGAAAACAACCCCACCTTAGGAGAGCGATTGAAGTACAAGATTAGAACAGGTAAAGTTTACGAAGAAATTGCCATGTATGCCAAAGCCAACAATGCTGCTTTAATCATAGTTGGTACGCACGGAATCAGCGGATATGAAGAACTTTGGATTGGTAGCAATGCCAACCGCATAGTCTCAACTGCTCCTTGCCCTGTAATTACCATACGCCAAAATTTTTCTGTGAGTGGAGGTCCTACGCGTATCCTTCTGCCCATTGACCGAACACCAGATACTACACTGAAAGTGCCTGTAGTTCTACCTTTTGCTAAAGCTTTTGATGCTCATATTGTTCTATTAAAACTTTTTCTCACCAACTTACCAACGCTTAAAAAACGAGTCAATACTACAGCAGAAAAAGTCATAGAAGAAATCAAAAAAATGAAACTATCCTATACCGTTCGTGAAAAAATTATCATGAATCTTACGAGCGATTTACTCAATGTAATTGAAGAAGAAAAATGTGATCTCATAGCCATCAGCACTGAACAATACAATCAAGAAGTACTTACTATCCTTGGTGAAGCTGCACAGCAAGTTGTAAATGTTAGCCCCATACCCGTACTAAGTGTACACCCGAATGACAAACCTTTCATATAATCAGCTTAAAAGCCTTGTTGCAAACGAAATAAAAAAATTCTTACATAGCAACGATTTTGAGTTAACTCTTTTGCCAGCATCAGCATCAAGTCGGCGTTATTTTCGCGTTACTTCTCAATCACAAGAGTCTTTCATAGCCACTTACCATGAAGATGTCAGAGAAAACATTGCATTTGTTGAATTTACCAAAGCCTTCCATCGTTGTGGGTTGCCCGTCCCTTGGATTTTTCACTTTTCGCCCGATAAGAAAATATATTTCCAAACAGATCTGGGAGATATCACGCTTTTTAACCTCATTTCAACCTCAAGCCTTTCTCAAGAGGAACTTTTAAATTTATTAAAAAAAGCATTAGACGATCTTTTCAAATTTCAAACATGCCTGGAAGTTCCTTACGAGTTTGCTTGCTCTGTGGATCGCTTTGATGAAAAAAGTCTCCGATGGGATCTCAACTATTTTAAATACCTTTTTTTAAAAATCGATGATATCATTTTTGATGAACTTCAGCTTGAAAAAGATTTTGACCGCTGGATAACTTGGTTTCTATCTTTACCCAGTAATTTTTTCATGTATCGTGATTTTCAGACGAGAAATATTTTAATCCACAACGGAAAACTCTTTTACATTGACTATCAGGGAGGAAGAAGAGGAACACTACTGTATGACTTGGCATCATTCCTTTTTGATGCAAAAGCAAATTTTTCTGTAAAATTACGAGAGCAACTGCTTAGCTACTATGCTCAAAAACTTCATGAAGCAGGCATCATGACTTACGATGATGTTATGAAATATTTTCCTTATGTTGCACTAACTCGCATCATGCAAGCTTTTGGAGCTTATGGTTACCGCGGTTTATACGAGCGGAAATCTCATTTTATTGCATCCATTCCCTTGGCTGCACGTAATTTAGCCTACCTTCTATCAAAAATATCCATCGAAAAAGAATATCCTGAGCTTTACAATGTGTTTATGCGAATTATTGAAAAGCATGTTCACGAAACTTTTGAAACTAACAATGAAACTTTACATGTTCACCTTTTTAGTTTTTCCTTGCGAAAAGGATATCCTCTCCCCCACCCCGAACATGGCGGAGGCTTTATCTTCGACTGCCGATCTTTGCCAAACCCGGGTCGAGAAAAACAGTTTGAATCTCTTACAGGTATGGATACCTCTGTCATAAATTACCTCACGCAATTTCCCGAGGTAAATGAGTTCATCCAGCATAGCTTCAAACTTATTTGTATTTCCATTGACAACTATATTCAGCGAAATTTCAATTACTTGAGCATAGGTTTTGGTTGTACGGGAGGGAAACACAGAAGCGTATTTTGCACTAACCTCATGGCTACCATGCTTGCAAAAAAATACGGTTCGAAAATAACTTTACATGTTGAACACCGAGAACTAGATTAACGCAAGTTTTTAAATATTCCCTTTGTCTAAAATAAAAATCCAGAACTTGCCCTTCAAAACAAAACACAAAGAAATCCTCATAGAAGCACTGATTAAATCCCACCAGCAAAAGGTGTTTAATTTAGCTTATTCTATTGTAAGGCACGAAGAAGAAGCACGCGATATTGTACAGGATGTTTTTCTAAAAGCTTTCAAACATCTAGACGAATTCCGAGGCGACGCAGAAATCACTACTTGGTTATATCGAATCACTTACAATCACTCCATAAACATGCTTAAAAAAATTACGAAAGCTGATTTTGCGAGACTCATGTCTGAACCAGATGAGCAAAGCGATGAAGAGCCTACACCCTGGATTATTCCCATAGCCAAACGAAACGAAGAAGCCGACTTTAAAGTTACGCAAGCTGAATTAAAATCTATACTCTGGGAAGCTCTTGACAAATTACCTATAACCCAGCGAACTGCTTTCCTCCTCCATCACTATGATGGATTTTCATATCAAGAAATAGCTCAAATTATGAACAAAAGCATGCCGAGTGTTGAATCCCTTATTTTTAGGGCAAGGCAAGAGTTAAAGAGACTTTTACAAAATTTTTACGAACAATACAAAGAAAATAGCAAGATTATGTCCAATCATTTGTCTAAAAATTAAATACATGGAAATATGACTTGTCAGGAAGTACAACATATCATCCAAACAATCCCTCACGAACAGTGGCCTCAAGAAGTTCACAAGCACCTTAACAATTGTATTGAATGCTCTCTTTTTTCCCAATTAAGTGACTTTCCTTGGGAACTTTCTCATCTCGATTTATTTCCTTCTATAGATTTAACCCCACAGCTCATGACAAAGATTCATCGCCACCAGCTAAAACAGTTCCTCATGCAAGTTATTTCACTAGCTGCATCCATCGTGATAGGTTTTTTCTTAGGTCTTCTGCTCCAATATCATCTACAGCATAACTCAAGCAATTATCAAGAATTACCTTCTATCGAAATCAGCTATCAATTTAGCGATATGATTTACAGCAATTTATACGATATAAATAACAATAACTACGATCATGAATAAAAATACCCTTGTTTGGATATTAAGCATAGCAGTCGCTATCCTGTTATCGGCCTTGGTAACCCTCGTTGTGTTATGGCCAAATCAACCTTTTTCTAATAGCACCTCTTGTCCACCCCCAATGGGTAAAGACAATTTGTATGCAAAACTCAATTTATCAGCTGACCAAAAACCCATCATAGATGATCTTATTGATAAACACAGGCAAGAAGTTAATATTATTCTCGATTCTCTGAATTTCTATCGAGAAAAATTGCTAGGCGAGCTTGAAAAGGAACAGACCGACACTCAAAAAATGGAAAGGTATATTCAACGCATCAACACTTTAGAGTCCCAGCTACAACATGCTTTTGTAAAACATGCAATGAACATAAAGAAAATCTTAACACGGGATCAGCAAAAAGAATTTTTTGACCATTTTCGCAAAAAATGGAACAGATTATCCAGAAAAAATCATCGAGGGTTCCGATATCATAAACCATGTTAACCTAACATAAAAACCATATACCTATGAAAACAATTCGTTTTTTAGCAGCCATCCTATTCATTACAACGATGGCATTAAGCGCTCAAAAACAGCAAGTTAGACACTATCGATGGGAAAACATTCCCAATTTAACCGACGATCAAAAAGCTAAACTTGAAAAACTACAGAACGATCATCTCAAAAAAATGACTGACCTAAGAAATTCGATGGCAGAAAAAAGAACACAACTTCGCACGGCAATGACAGGCACTACAGCTGATGAAAAGAAAGCTCTCCAGCTCGCAAAAGACATCAACGAAATTCAAGCAACCATGCAAGAAGAACGGATTAAACATCACTTTGCTATTGCAAACCTACTCACGGATGAACAAAAAACATGGTGGTTTACGCACATGCCTCAAGACCCAAACGGTCCCAAAAAAAATAAAGGAATTCGTCGTGGGGATGGACCTCGCCACTATCCAAATTGTCCTCACTACCAAGATTAATCAAAAAGCTGCCAGAAGGCAGCTTTTTTTATTTACTTTTTTACTTAGTTATTCCTAAAATAGTCTTTTTTAATTTCTTTAACTATAAAAGGAAATAGAAGGAAATATCCTTTAAAAATAAAAAGCATAAAAAAAATTATTTTTTATTTGATGAAAATATTTCGATGCTTACTATTTTAAATGGTGAAAATAAGTTTCAAAATTTATATAAACTCTAATAATTAATTACACAAATAATTATTATCATTGCCTCAAAGATCGAAATGTGGGAAGGAAAGTACTTGGTGTAAAAAATTATTCACCGCAGCAAATTAAAGACATGATTGCAGCAGACACAAAATTTTAAATGGGTATTCGTCTTTATGCTATTTATCAGGTAGCCTTAGGCCAACCTGCGAGAAAACTAGAAGAACTTTATCATGTTAGTTTTAAACAAATTACTAATTGGGTACATCGCTTTGAAAAAAGAAGGTATTAAGGGCTTACTTGACAAACCTATCCGTGGCAGAAAATCCAAATTGACCCAGGAACAAAAAAACGGCTAATAGAACTCATACCTAACTAGAGCCCAGAACAAAACAATTACAACTCAAGTACGTGGACTGGCCCATAACTAATAGATTGGATTAAAAAGCACTTTAAAATTGAATATAAAAGGGCACAGATTTACAATATCCTTAAATCACTGGGCTTCAGTTACCAGAAGGCTTAAGGTATTTACCCTGAAGCAAATAAAGAAGCTCAAGAAAACTTTAAATCAGCTTTTAAAAAAAATCCTGGAGAGTCCTGCTGACACTGTTTTAATATTTGAAGACGAATTTTCTCTATCAAATACTGCCACAGTTAGTTATCAATGGAATAAAAAAGGGAAGCAACCTCTTGTATCCTGTAAACAAAGAAATAAAGAAAGGTTAACGGCAATGGGGAGTTATAATTATGCAACAGGACAGATGACTGTAACATTCCACGAAAAAGGCAATTATCAAAACTTTAAAAAACACCTCAGAAAGCTGCTCTATACTTAGGAGTATCACTCAAAAATAATAATGGTTGTAGATAATGTTTGTTTTCATCATGCTAAACTGCTTGAAATATTTCTGATGAACCATTTTAAATATTTACCGCCTTATAGCCCAGAGCTAAACTCAGTAGAACGGGCATGGTGGTACATGAGAAAAAGGATTACACATAACCGATTTCTGCATTCAATTCATGAACGAAAAAAGGCATTCTGGAGGATGTTTTCGCACTACCAAAAAACTAATGATGAACTTTTGAAAGTATGTGAAATTAATTATTATATTAAACCACGGATGTAACACAAATTAAAACAGATAAAACACCGACTTAAGCAGTAAGATTGGTATCAAACAGAGAGCTATTCAAATTTTTTGAAATCTCATTTTTTCACTTTTAACTTATTTTTTACTTTTTGTAAATATAACTTGATCGGCAAACGTTTTTTTAATAGAAACAAAATTGTATATTTACAGCAAAAAAAACATTTATGAGTTCAAATAAAGAACAAAAATTTTATAAGGCGTTGCAGGATGTATTTATTGGTGCCAAGATTGAAGGGCAAGGCGGATTTGTCAATTTAATGAGGATAAAATCAAATTATTATGCTAAGATTGAACAACTACTAAAGAAAGATATAGAAGAAGCATTGAAACAATATCCATCATTTCGAGATGAATTATTTGACAAGTTGTACACCTTTTTTAATAGATATTTTACCGAAAGCGGCTCTATTTATTTCAATTCTACACCATTTCATAATAACATATACGAAAAAGTATATACCGATGATAGAGATGTTATTTTGTTTTGGAAAACGCAGATGCTTTATTATGTAAAGACAGATAGAATTTTTAAAA
>Ga0081479_110881_pt1 | contig 197146 bp, 201 predicted proteins | sample MamHotmetagenome_FD_70984 | JGI IMG/M metagenome (GOLD analysis project Ga0081479, IMG submission 70984) | Hot spring cone microbial streamer communities from Mammoth Hot Spring (Liberty Cap Streamers), Yellowstone National Park, USA - T=72 v2... | ecosystem: Environmental > Aquatic > Thermal...
AGGAGCCTGCTGAACCAAACCTCCAGTGTGACGAGGGTTAAAAACCCAACCAACTTATCATGGTTAAAGGCAGGCGACAGACTCCTTTAATAGCTTGAACGCCAAGGGATTTTAAGTCGTACTGCCCTGCCTATTTTTTGACTAAAATATTTATACCATACTTTTACGTAGGAGGGATTTATGTCTATACCTATTGCTCTCCTTTTCAACAACTTTACTTCAATCAGAGTTGTACCACTACCCATCATAGGGTCCAAAATAACGTCACTTTCTTTTGTATATCTTAAAAGAAGATTTTTAGCGACTTGAGGAGCAAAGTTACCTCTGTAAGTGCCTTTGTGTGTGCTCCATTTTCCACGTACAGGAAAAGACCACACCGTTGTAATTTCCGGTCTGAAATCGAATTCTTCATTTAAATCATGCATATAATTTCCTCCAAAATCCCAAGGCGAACGAGATAAGTATTCAAAACATAGTCGATGTTTTCAAAAGCTTTAGCTATCTGGCTTGTTTACTCTTTCCAAGCAGGACCATCTGTTATAAATAAAAACTCATGACCATATTCTTTCAGTTCTTTCTGTCTTTCGATGTATGAGTCTATAATTTCCTGTGGTTTTGAACCAGAAACATTGTAAAAATTAACCTCAATGTTTACAACTCTATACAATCCTTCACTTCTTTGCTTTAACAGTATAAAATCTGCCTTTCTGTCTTTGAGTTTATTAATATTTATTCCGTATTCTTCAAGAGTGGAAAATTTCTTTTGCGTAAAGAGAATATACTCGCACTTTTTGGCAATTGTTTCAATAATTGGTTTAAGGAAGTCCTCCAAAACTTTGCCACTTCTATTTTTCCTTGAATTTGTATCCATACCGACTTCAACACCCAGGATATAATCGAACAAACTTTTATCAGCGATATTAAGGAAAAAGTTCTTTAGCCCTGTCTTCTCAAAAAAATCTACAAAAGTCTCAATCTCTTCTTCACTTAACTTATGTTCTGTGAAATCAAGTGTAATAACGTTCGTTTTTTCCAAACCAAATTCAGAAGCTATAGAAACGGAATTGTCCCGGATTGCCAGCAATAAACGAACAACCTTAATAACCTCAGGATATTTCCTAAGAATCTGTCTCAGTTCGTTATCAAAATCTTTTGAGTGGAGCAACGAATTGAGTATGTTTATCTCTACTTTGTTTTTTCGACAAAACTTCTAACCTTCTTCCAGTCTACGAAAAAGTCATATGTTTTATTCGTTTCAAGGAGTGTGTCTACAAAGAGCCCACTTATGTCTTTGATACTTGAGACCTTTGCCCCTTTCTTTTGTAAAAGCTCTAAATAGGTATCAACCATTTTTCATCCCACCTGAATAATTTCGGATTATTAATTCCATAATAGAACCTCTACCTCCGGCATTACTGTTTATATATCTTCTGGCTGGAACTCTTTCTATAACAAAGCCCTCATAAAGCAATTCGAAGAAATCATCTCTCCGGTCAAAGTTTTTTGGATCGGAATTACTCAACAAGATATGAGCTCCTCGCTTATGCACTTCTCTGAAATACTTGGCGAGTCTTATCTGGTCTTCTTCGCTGAATCCATCTTCAGTGTAGTTCGTAAAGTTTGAAGTTTTTGAAAGTGGTCTGTATGGAGGATCAAGATACACAAGTGCTCCTTTAGAAATATATCTTTGGCTTTCTTCAAAATCGGCACAAATGATTTCTGTATTTTGCAGGGCCTTGCTTACCTCTAAAATGTTTTCTTTATCACATATCTTTGGATTTTTGTATTTTCCGTACGGAACGTTGAATTCACCGTTTCTGTTGAGTCTGTAAAGACCGTTGTAGCATGTTCTATTAAGAAAAATCATGTATGCTGCACGGGATACCCAATCTTCACTTAAATTCGAAAAATCGAATTCTTTCTTTTGACTGTTGTACAAATATCTAATCTCGTAGAAAAACTTCCTTTGCTCATCTTCCGACAGCGATAAATACTCCTTTTCAATTGAAAGTAGTCGCTCTATCAATGCGTGAGGATAAACTTGCACAACTTTGTATGCTACTATCAGGTCTTTGTTTATATCAAACAGATACGCCTTTTTGATTACATAGTTACTTTTCAAGTAGAAGAAAAAAGCCCCACCACCAACAAAAGGTTCGACATATACTTCTATTGTTCGGCTATTCAATATTGATTTTGGAAGTCGTTCTTCCAGCGCATCAATTAACTGTGACTTTCCACCAGCCCATTTCAAAAATGGCTTTGCCTTTGGAAAAGTTATTATGTTGTCTTGAAATAATGTTGGCATTGCTAACTTATTCATCGAATACCTCCTTCAAACCACATCGTCATTTTGAAATTATAGCACAAAAGTTTTTGGCTTGTTCCAGGTCTATAGCTTGAAATTATCCAGAATGAGAAATCTATAGTATAATTAATTAAGTATAGATTTCTATTTAATCCCTAACAAACAAAAAGGAGGTCGATAGGTATGAAGAAGTTGTTCAAATTCTCAACTACCACGGTCGTTGCATCTGGTATAGGTGCTGCTATCTTTATGCTTTTATTCATGTTTGTTAAGATCCCATCACCTGTTCCGCAGACAAGTTTTATGACAGCCTACGGTTTTGCATTATTCATAGCAACAATATATGGTCCTATAGCCGGCGGTCTTTCCGCATTTATTGGTCACGCACTTAGCGATGCCATTCAGTATGGCTCTCCATGGTGGAGCTGGGTTATTGCGAGTGGAGTTGCGGGATTTATTTTCGGCATCGCATACAAATTTACAAACGTTGAAGAGGGTGAGTTAACTTGGAAAGATATTTTCAAGATTAATCTTTTCCAGGTAATCGCAAATGTAATATCTTGGATTGTTATTGCACCCGTTCTTGATATACATGTCTATGCTGAACCTTCAAATAAAGTATTTATTCAGGGTGTAACTGCTGCTATGATGAATATCATCAGTGCTGGTGTTATTGGAACACTCCTGCTTGCAGTATATGTTGCAACAAAACCAAAGAAAGGAAGCTTGAAGAAAGTTGAATAAATCGCTAACAATATGGAGGAATCAAATTAGATGACGCAAAATGTCGAACCAATAATCGAATTTAAGGATTTTTCATTCAGATACTACGTTCAATCGGAGCCCACTCTTCGGAACATCAATTTGAAGATTTTCACCGGCGAAAAGATTCTGATATTGGGACCAAGCGGCAGTGGTAAGAGTACACTAACACATTGCCTCAACGGACTTATACCATTCGCCTACAAGGGAGAAATCACTGGAAGTCTAAAAGTCAAGGGTGTTGAAACACGCACCCTTGACATTTTCAAATTATCTAAGATCGTAGGGACTGTTTTGCAAGACACCGATGCACAATTCGTGGGTTTAACTGTTGGAGAGGATATTGCATTTGCACTTGAAAATGACTGCGCGCCACCAGAAGAAATGAAAACAAGAGTTGAAGAAGCTGCACGAATGGTTGGAATGGAGAAGTTTTTGAATCACTCACCATTTGAAATTTCGGGTGGACAAAAGCAGAGAACTACAATCGCTGGCGTGCTTGTTGATAATGTTGATATCTTATTATTCGACGAACCACTTGCAAACCTCGACCCAGCGACAGCAAAGAAAACAATGGAAATTATAGACGAATTACATAAGACAACAGGAAAGACAGTTGTCATAGTAGAACACAGACTTGAAGATGTGCTTCACAAAGAAATCGATAGAGTTATCGTAATTAATAACGGGGAGATAATAGCAGATAAATCACCTCACGACCTTATGGGAAGTGATATTCTAAAAAAGTCAGGTCTCAGAGAGCCTCTTTACGTCTCTGCTTTGAAATACTCAGGCGTAGAGGTAACCAGTTCTTTGAAGCCTGGCTATATACATTCATTAAAACTAAGCGATGAAGATGCACAAAAAATAAAAACTTGGTTCAACTCTACACGCAAAGATGATAAGAATGAAAAGATTCACAAAGTCGAACCGATATTGAAAATAGAAAATCTCGATGTTTCATACGAAAAGAATAAGCCTGTTTTGAAGAATATAAACCTTGAAATTCGGGAAGGAGAAATTGTCTCCATCGTTGGAAAGAATGGGGCTGGAAAGTCTACTTTTGCAAAAACGCTCTGCGGCTTTGTCAAGGAAGACAGAGGCACAATTACCTACAGAGGCAGAAAAATGAATAATATGACTATAAAGGAACGTGCTGAAATAATAGGCTTTGTGATGCAAAATCCTAATCAAATGATTACAAAACCAATGATTTATGACGAAATAGCACTTGGTCTACGTTTAAGAAAAGTACCCGAGGAAAGAATTAAGGAGAAGGTCTTAAATGTTGCTGAGATATGTGGGTTGAAACCTTTCATTAATTGGCCTATTTCTGCTTTAAGCTACGGTCAGAAAAAGCGCGTAACAATAGCTTCAATTCTTGCACTTGATCCTGAGATTATAATTCTCGACGAACCAACCGCGGGCCAGGATTTCAAACACTACTCTGAAATTATGGAGTTCTTAGCCAAGCTGAATTCAATGGGAATAACGATAATCCTAATTACACACGACATGCATCTGATAATGGAATACACAGATAGAGCTATCGTATTTGCTGATGGAGAAATCGTTGCAAATGCTGAACCTTCAGAGATATTGACAAATATTGAAGTAATCGAAAAGGCTAATTTAAAAGAGACTTCACTCTACACATTGGCACAGATGATAGGCATATCCGAATCTACAAGATTCGTACAACACTTTATTGAGTACGATAGGATGGTGAGAAATAGCCGTGCAGGAGAAGTTAATACTTTACACTTCAGATGAAACATTTATACACAGATTATCCGGTTTGACAAAACTAATCTCATTTTTGCTATTAACTTCCGCTGTAATGTACACATACGATATCAGAGTAATCACGGGGATTTTGATCTTCTCGTTTCTCTTAATGAGGGTGGCTAATATAAAATTCTCGAAGGTTAAATTAATGTTTGCATATGTTTTTGCATTCTTGCTTATAAACGAATTCTTTACGTTTCTCTTTTCTCCCATGGAAGGCGTGAAGATATTTGGTACGCAGCATGTATTGTTTGCATTTTCTCAGAGATACACGGTAACCGTTGAACAACTCTTCTATCAGGCAACCAAATTCTTAAAATACATTTCGGTTATCCCACTCGGTATGATACTTCTATTCACAACGAATCCAAGTGAGCTTGCTTCTTCATTGAATAAAATTGGTGTACATTACAAAGTTGCATATACGCTTGCACTTACACTGAGGTATTTCCCAGATGTGCAAAGAACTTATGTGGATATTAGTTTATCACAACAAGCAAGAGGTATAGAACTATCAAAGAAAGCAAAATTAAAAGATAGATTTAAACATGGACTTTTTATCCTTATTCCTCTCATATTCTCCAGTCTCGAAAGAGTGGAAAAAATAAGTAACGCGATGGATCTGCGAGGCTTTGGAAAGTATAAAAAGCGCACATGGTATACAACAAAGAAATTCACCTTTGAAGACTATATTGCACTTGGAATATCCGGATTAATATTGCTCATATCCATAGCAATTGGAGTGTTTGTAAACAAAGGAAGATTCTATAATCCATTCTTATGAAAGAGGTGTGGTATAATAAAAGCAAGGCGGAACTTTCCAATTACCTTTCCAAGAAGGGGGGCGAGATTGTATGAGGAAATTTTCAAAGTATTTCGCGATATTTTTCATATTAAGTTTGCTCATTTTCTACCTTGTTAGTTGCACAAGTGCTCCTGGTGAAAACAGCGGTTCAACTGGAGGTAACGAAGATACCGGGAAAACAAGACTTAATATTGTATTGCAACTACCAAGCTCTTATACCTCAACCTTCTCTGTTAAAGACTTAGATGCGCTTTTAGGAAAAGGTGTGACTGCATTCAAAGACGCACTGCCCATTAGTAAAATCCACCTTAGACTTACAGATTCGGATGGAGTCGAAATTCACGAGGGAGATTACAAACCGAATGATACTATCACACTTGAAGTAAGTGTAGATGCTAGTAAAAAGTACACTTTCTTTGCTTCTTTATACACAAATGCTTCGATTTATGCCACGGAAACCGCAATAATGAAAGGATCGATTACCATACCTTTATCTGCTACCACAAAGACCGTTTATCTCGCAGTAGATTTTCTTAACGGCTCTGCTACGTTAAATTGCAAAATCCCAAATAACTGGGCTGATGAATACGAATTCAATAGCATACGCATAACCGCTAAGCACACATCTACGGGAGTGGAAAAAACAGTTGAGCAATCTTCTCTTTCTGCCACAAACGTAACTTGGCAATTGACAGACGCATATCCAGGAGTCTGGGAGATACAGCAAACAGTAACGTTGAAAAACAAAATTCAAGGGAATACTGTTCAATATCAAAAGACAAACTATTTGGAAGTCTATCCTTCCATCGACCTACCGTACGACGTATACCCGAGCATATACGGTTTTGTTCGATACAGCAAAACTCTTAACGGAACTGCATCAACAACCCCGGCGGTAGCAAAGGATGGAACAATATATATTACAGACAATAAAGGTTGGCTCTATGCATTTACGGACAACGGCACGCAAAAATGGGCTAAGCGCCTCACAACATCTGCTATATACTCGGGTCCTGTAATCGATGAGAGTGGATATATTTTTGTAGGGGCTGATGACAACAGAGTTTACAAAGTAAACCCTGCGGATGGAAGCGTTGTTTGGTCATTCACAGCCGGCGGAAAAGTAAGATGGACAATCACATTCTCTGCCTATTCTCTTTACTTTGTTGCACCAGATGGATATCTGTATTCTGTAAATAAAGAAAACGGGCAAGAATTTTGGAGATACCATATTGAGGCAGAATCTTTTTCTCATCTTGCCGTTGCACGCGATGGAACTGTATACGTGGCGGCTGGAAAACTCTACGCGTTTAATCCAGATGGCACTATCAAGTGGACGTTCAACAAAGGTGAATATTTATGGCACGGACCTTCAATCGATTCAGACGGAACGATTTACGTAGCAAGTAGATATACCTTATACGCAGTAGAGCCGGATGGAACGGAAAAGTGGCACATTTATTTTAATTTTCGTTATGATAGTAATAGACAGCCCGTTATTGGGTCAAATGGATTGATATACATAAATAAAGACTATTACCTATCTGGCATCGACAAAAGCAACGGAACGGAAAAGTGGGCCGTATTCAATACATACAACACATCCAACCAGCCTATCGCGCCGCTTGTTGATTCTGAGAACCGTGTTTATGTTGCTTCTGATAGATATCTGCGAGTTCTCGATGGTTTGAGTGGAACTTCACTATGGTCGATAGACTTTGAAGATTCGGTTCAAACTGCTCCAGCTCTTAGCAGTGTTGGAGATGAAAAGACTGTACTCATTGGAGTGGGTAACAAGCTTGTTTCTATTCATACATTGTCAAAGGGTCTTGCAAATACAAGCTGGCCCAAGGCTTTCAGAGACCAAGCAAATACATCAAATGTTAATACAGATCTTGTCACCGGAAATGCATCGCTCACAACCCTGATTGGGACAATGCCAATAATACCACCTGTCAGCAATCTCTCAGCAGAATACAACAGATCAAAAAATAGTCTAACAGTGGCATATCAGTGGAATTATACGGGCTACGATTATGGAAAAGCAAAATTCGTAATCTACGTAAAAGTCCCTGGAAGTTCTCTTTGGCAATATGTCAATGAAACAACAAGCCGAACAGGTGCAGGTTTTTTAAATGTTCTGTTCCAAGAACTTTCAATAGATAAAGTTGGCGTTAATGTTGTAGTTGATACCAGACAAAGCGGTCTTACAGTATGCACGCCAACACTAAAGTAAATCTTTACTGACAGTCTCAGAGCCATCTTTATGGTGGCTCTGAGTTTTTGGCTCAATACTCAATCCCTTCCCTTGCGAGAACACCTTTTTGGTAATAATGCTTGATTTCTCTCATTTCGGTCACTAAATCTGCAATTTCTATAAACTCTTGTGACGCATATCTTCCTGTTAAAATGACCTCTACGTGTTCAGGTTTGTTTTTCAAAATTTCTACCACATCTGCTGGCTTGAAGAGTTTGTAGTAAACTGCAACGTTCACTTCGTCCATAACGACTACGTCGTATTCGCCGGAAAAGATAATGCGTGCTATCTTTTCAAGCCCTTTCCTTGCCAATCTGATATCTTCTTCGGTAGGTGAGTTAAAAATAAAGCAATCTCGACCGTATTGTTCAATTACCAAATTTGGCAGGTATTTTGGTGCATCGAGTTCACTGTATTTCATGCCTTTTATAAACTGCCCGATGTACACTTTCTTGCCCGCGCACACCGCTCTCAACGCTAAACCGAAAGCTGCTGTTGTTTTTCCCTTACCATTACCTGTGTAAACGTGGATATAGCCTTTTTGGTTTTGTTCTACAGATTTATTCATCCTTTCATCTCCTTTGTCCAAAGTATAAGAAAATCCAACATCTTTTCGTTATCTTCTGGCTTTTTCAGGCCAATTCTGACACTATCATTTATTCCAAAATCGAACATCTCCCTTGCGTGCATGTGTTCTTTGTTCAGCTTGGCGATGAATTTTTTCACATCACCTACTTTGACAACGATGTAATTTGTGAGTGATGGGTAATAAATAAATTCAGAAAATCTTTCTCTTTGCTCAGCAAAATATTGTTGAGTTTGTCTCACAAAGTATTCGTAGTTTTGTTTATTTTCCACTATCGCTTCCAAAAGAGTATACCCATCTCCGCCTATCGCCCACGGCATTCGGTATTTCTCAAATAATTCCTTAAACTGTGATGATTTCACATATCCAACCCTCACACCTGGTAATCCCAGAATTTTCGTGAAACTTCGGACTAAAATTAAGTTCGGATATATCTTTTCATCCAATTCTATTCTCATTTTTTCGGGCACAAAGTCTATAAACACTTCGTCGATAATAAATATTACATCGGTTTCATATCTGTTTAGTGACCAATCGAGTAAAATAGAGTAATCTTTGCATATACCTGTCGGGTTGTTCGGGTTTCCTGTAATCACAATTATTTTCTTGTGCTTTTTTAATTTAGTTGCTGTAGTTTCTAAAACATTTTTTAAAATATCAAGCTCAATTTCTTTTGCTTCAACGTAATTAACTTTTATAATCTCCTTTGCTTTGAATGTTGCAACTCTTCCGTATTCCGTGTAATTCGGAGTAGGGATTATCACATGTGCGTCTTCCATCAATGTCCAACCAAGTATATGAAACGCCTCGGTTGCACCACCAACGATTACACTGTTGTTTCCAAAGTATTTTCTGAACAGCTCTTCAACCCATTCAGTGTATGTGTATCTTCTTAGGTTTTGTAGTTTCTTATTCAGCACTTGAAGTATAAATCCAGGAACAAACGGGTTCACAGAAATTGAGAAATCTAAGATATCTTCATCTTTTATACCGCCATGAAACTTGCGAAAGTTATTTGCGCCTTTCAATTCATCTCACCACCACCGTTAGTGTTATTATTATGAGTAAGATAATCGCAGTGACCTTTTTATACAATTTAAGTGCTTTTTTGACATCTTCCTTTTCTGGTATTTTTCCCTCAAGTTTGTAGTATCCTATTTTTTCAATCCCCACTTTTAAGACTCCCGCAAAAGCACTCATCGGATACATCGCGTTAATCTTTATCGCTCCGTATTTTAAGATGTATTTCCAGGAACTGATTGGACTGAAGAGTGAAATCACAAAGGCCGTAACCCTTGAAGGTACGATGTTTAATAAATCATCGAACCTTGCTGAAAATTTTCCAAACCACTCGTATTTCTCATTCCTATAGCCAAAGAGCGCATCGTAAGTGTTGACTACCCTGTAGATAACTGCACCTGGAAGTCCAAAGAGCGAATAATAAAACAACGGACCGGTTATGCTATCTGAGATGTTCTCTGCCAAGCTCTCTATTGCAGCAGAGTAAAGGTGAGCTTTATCAAGCTTTGATACATCCCGAGAAACAATAAGCGAAACGTTCTTCCTCAAGAGTTCTACGTCATCTGTGTAACATCTTGCAACATGCTCATACAAGCTTCGGATAGAAAATGTAGATTTTAGCAAGTAAATTGAACCCAAAAAACCTAAGATTTGCAAAATCTTGTTGTCACTTTTTGATATAACTACGAGTGATGAGCTTATCACCAGAAAAAGCACAATTTCAATAGTCTGCGCTATCATGCCAAAAATAAACCTAAGGAAGTTACTTTTTTCAGGTTTGTTGAGTTTTTTGTCAAGCCATTTACCAACGAATCCCATGTAAACAACAGGGTGAATTTGAGAAGGGTATTCACCGAAAAGTAAATCGTATACTATGGCCAAAAGTAAAGCAAAAAGCTCTCCGGAAAGAAAAATTGTACCCAACATTTATTTTTACATCCCCTCAGAAATGATGCGTTCAATTTTCGAGATGTCGATATGTTCAATAATGAAGTCTGTTATTCTATCGATTTCTTCGATAATTTGCGCTTTATCATCCAAAGCAAATTCCCCTTCTTTTTTGGTCAATAAATCTTCGTCTGGTATTTTGTTTTCAAAGTAAGGTACTGTTCCAAGATATTCGATGGAATATCTTTTAGCAAGTGTTTGTGGAGCGTCTTTTAGAAGTGATTTGTCACCATGGAATTTGGTGAATACAAAGCCCTTTAAAAGTTTTTGTTCTTTGTTATCCATCAGTTCGATGGTACCTGCGACTTGTGCGAATGCTCCTCCCCTTGAGATGTCCGAAACAAGAATAACTTTCGCACCAACACTCTTTGCAACTCGAAGGTTTACTATCTCTGAGTCTTTGAGGTTCGGTTCAACGAAAGCACCTGCTCCTTCGATGATTACTAAGTCGTGATTTTTCGACAATTTCTCAAGTATGTCTCTGATTTGCGCAAACAATTTTTCTTTTGAATCAAACATGTAACGCTCAGATGTCAAGTAGTCGATGAATTCACCCATGAAATAAACCTGTGTTTTTCCTTCTTTTGGGACTATTAGTATCGGATTGAATTCCATGGTAGGTTCTTTTTCGCATGCAATTGCTTGAACATACTGGGCTATCGCTATTCTTCCTTTGCCGTTTTGGATGTCGATAAACTTTCTTGACATATTTTGGGATTTGAAAGGTGCTACGTTTAGACCTTTTCTTGCAAAGTATCTGCACAAAGCCATTACTAACGTTGATTTTCCAACGTTCGACATTGTACCTGCAACCATTAAATACATCTTCTCACCTTCCAAAGGTATGGAATATATAAAACGCTAATAAGACTACCATTTGGGATATTAAACAACTTCCACCAAGCACATCACCAGTTATTCCATCAATCTTTTTGTCAGAAAGTTTGGAAATGACATATGCAGTAATCACTGACATGAAAAACGAAAAGAAAAATGCCGTTGAATTAACAAAAAATAGGGGAACCAAAAAAATTGTCGAATATACGGTGAAGACTTTGTTATAAGGAAATAACATAGCACCAAGCCCTTCAGGTTTTGCAGGTTTTGAAAAAGCCAATAAGACAGACATTTCATATCTTCCAAATACCGAAGCATATAGGAAGGCCTGCCAAGGTAATTTAAACGTTAATTGATAAAAAATAAGAACGTACAGAGTACCGTAAAAAACTGCAAACGGCCCAACATCGCCCTTTGACATAATTTCAAGTCTTCGCTTCTTTGTCGACTGATTTAAAAACCCATCAAGCATATCAAGTAGACCATCGAAATGAAATAAATCAAAGAAATAATATCCAAAAGTCATGGCTAAAAGGATAAATATTAATTGAAAATCTGAAAACCGTTGGGCAAGTAAAATACCGAAAACATATATAATACCTGGAACGTATCCAATTGCAGGAAAATATATAGGAATGCGTTTCAATCTTTCTTCCCAATTCTCAACGTTTTTTAACTTAATAGGTACTCTTGAAATAAACGATAAAGATAATGCGAAATCGGTCAAGAAATCTTTAAGCATTTTACAGTACCCCTTTATTCCACATCTTATTTTTGAATTCGTGCCAAGTTATTAAAGAAGTTTCCAATTCATTTTCATCAAATACCTCAAAGCAAATATATCTTACTGTAAAGAGTTTATCTGAGAGGATTTTGTATGTTTGGTTGAGCGTCTCCAGATCCAGCACTTTGTGGTCCGTTCCACCTTCAACACCCATCATATGAATTTCAATGATGTTATTTAAAAATTCACTATCTACATTTTTTCCTAGTATATGGTGTCCAATATCGAACACTGTTCGAGAATGATTCACAACACGTTCTTTGAGATTTTCAAAAGAAACTTTTGGATGATTCAGAATCTTTGTAAATTCTTTGTCCGATGTATCACACAAAGGATGAAGAACATAATTAGCAACTTCTAAAGATTTTTCCAGATAGTGAAACGCGTTTAGAATGTTTTCAACACTGTCTGTTGGAAGATGGACAGTATATGCTATTCCTTTCTGAAAGGCTATCTTATTTAAATACCCTTTTTCCTTTTCAAACAACTTGTAAGTTTCTTTATTCCACGTAAATACAAGTAATTCTATAAACTGGATTTCAGAGAATCTTTTTGTTATGTACTCGACATTTTCATAGTATGTCCCTGGTATCACCCACGATGTTGTACCGATGAGTTGTGTCACTTAATTCGCACCTCGATTCCAGCAATAACAGCATAGACCTCTTTTGCTATGCTTGCCAGCTTTGTATTAGTCCTTCCAAGTATCTCAGCATACTTTCTGGACAACTCATTATCTGGGATAATCCCCCACCCAACTTCGTTTGTTACAACAATAACTTCGCTCTTCATGCTAATAAGCACATTAATTAGCTTCTCCAGCTCTTTTTGTACATCAATTCCATAGTAAAAAAGATTCCCAAGATAAGTCGTTAGGCATTCAAACAAAATTACATTATATCTTCCATCTATTTCTTTAAGGACATCTGCTACATTTACAGGTTCTTCAAAAGTGTCAAAAAGCTCTCCTCTCTCTTCTTTGTGCCTCTGTATACGGACTTTCATTTCATCGTCAAACGGAACACCTGTTGCCAAGAATGCACGTTTTTCATATTCTAAAGCTTTTCTCAATGCAAAAGTACTCTTTCCCGATTTAACTCCGCCAGTTATTAATATCAAATACTATCACTTCCTTTTGAAACACCTGCACTGTCAAATGTTGCCATTTCTCTTATCATCTTAATTGAAGCTTCTATTATCGACATCGACAATGCAGCTCCTGTTCCTTCACCAAGTCTCATATCTAAGTCAAGAATTGGCCTTAGTTTCATAGCATCAAGCAACACTTTATGTCCCCTAACCATTGATTTATGACCTGCAAAGACAAAGTCAATTATTTCTGGTTTCATTTTCCATGCGATAAGCAAACCGGCTGTTGTTGGAAAGCCATCAACAACGACAGGAATCCTGTGTTCAACACCTTCCAATATAAATCCTGCCATTTGCCCTATACAAAACCCGCCTACTTTTTCAAGTACATCAATTGGATCGTCTACCTTAGGTCTGTTTATTTCTATTGCTTTTAAAACCGCTTGCCTTTTCCGTTTCAAACCTTCACTATCCAACGGTGTACCTATGTCCAATATATCATCTATCGGAAATCCAAAAGCTACTGCTACAGCTGTTGCTGTGGTCGTATTGCCGATTCCCATGTCACCAACTGCAAGTAGATCAGCACCTTCCTTTATTGCTCCCATTGCAATTTTTCTTCCCATCTCGATACACATTTCAGCTTGTCCTCTTGTCATTGAAGGACCCTGTGTAAAATCCGCCGTTCCGTAGCCTATCTTTGCTTTGATAAACTTTGGATGAGATATTTCAAAATCACCATCAACTCCTGAATCAACTACGTAAACATCAGCGCCAACATGTCTTGCAAAAACGTTTATCGCAGCTCCACCATTTAGAAAATTCAACACCATCTGATATGTCACTTCTTTTGGATAAGCAGATACACCGTTATGAACAACACCATGGTCAGAAGCAAAAACATAAATTCGTTTGTTCTTTGGTAGTTCTGGAACAACATTTCCTTGGATCAAACCAATTTTCAACGCTATCTCTTCCAAATAGCCAAGACTTCCTACAGGCTTTGTCAGGTTGTTCAAACGATTTACTATCCGCTCTCTCAAAGTGTTTTTTTCATCCATAAGTACCCCCTCTTCTTTTACTATACAAACAAAAATTTTCCCATATGACCCAAGCCAATGGGAATTACAAATATCTGTATAGTCGGTCTCCCGGCTTGTGGATCATCCTACTCTCCGCGCCTTCCCAGCTTAAGCTTGAGCCAGTGGCGTTTATGCGGATTTCGTTCCCACTCACGGTTGCTGGGCAGCCCCGGATTTTCACCGGCGTTCCCGGCACTATACAGATTGATATATTTCAAATTATTTATAAACTTATAATTTAACCTGAATTATTCACCAACATAAAAACTAATCTTATTTTTTCTAATGCATTCTAAACAAGTACCAGCTAAACTCAGCTAAACTATACGTAAAGCTCCATCTTTTGTTTATTATTTGTTTAGTAACTATATTATAGCAAATTTGAGTTCTATATTCTATATTTTATTTCAAATTTCACTTAATCAGTGAAACGCGATTTAGATACAAGACTATTTTTTATGCGGTACACAACTACTTTTAATTAAACTCATGAATAATTCGGTAAATAAGGTTTTTTTTAAGCGAAACGAAAAATAATACACAACTTGTATAAATAATCTAGAAAGGAATAATAAAAATGTAAAAATAAAGAGTAAAAGAAGCGTTTTTACACTTTATAAAAAAACCGTTGATTCTCAAGAAAAATGTGTATTGGGGTTGGAATTTAAAGTTATTAAAATAAATTAAAACGTAAATGATTGTTAAAGATGTTTGCAATAGATTTAGTCACAATTAAAAACCACAAATCTCCAGTTGCGTAGGTACACAAGACATTAAGAACCAATATACATTTTCCATCACTCGATAGACAAGTTAAGAAAATTGTTGTTACAAGTTCAGGTCTTTCAGAGGGAAAATCTACAACAAATCTAAATTTTATAATTACTTTGGCGCGAAACGGGCATAAGAATAGTATAATATATTGTGATATGAGAAAGCCAAGTATCCATAAAATATTAGATCAAAAAGGCTTATCAAATGTATTAGTTGGAGAATGCATATAGATGACGAAATAGAAGTACGTAAGTGATATTGTTAACTTGTAGTGATGAAAGAGTATAATTGTAAAAGAATGCAATTGATATTGCCATTATGCATTTTACAAAGATTTTTCACTACACAAAAACCTTTGAATATATATCCTAAATTCTTTGTATTCTTCTTAGGCAAGAAAACATTGGGTTATGCATTTTGGGAAACCTGCTTTTGTTTTGTTAAGAGTTGGTTGGGGATGTCTCTTGTTTAAAGGAAATGCGGTTTTTGGAAAGTTTCAATACTTTTAGTTAACATTATCAACCTTTGAAAGGGAGGATGAGAGATGAAAAAGCTATCATTTGTTATTCTCGCGATTCTTAGTATCTTTGCAATTCTTTTTTCGACTTCGTGTAACAAATCAAATGTTCTGCACATTTATAACTGGGCAGACTACATTCCAGAAGATGTTATCAAAGATTTCGAAAAAGAATACAACTGTAAAGTTGTATATGACACTTATGCCTCAAACGAAGAGATGTTCGCAAAGATTAAATCTGGTGGAACAGGGTACGACATCATCTTTCCATCTGGTGACCACGTGAAGATGATGATTGTGGAAGGGCTCCTTGAAAAGCTCGATATGAGCAAGATACCAAACTTTAACAACTTGAATCCAGTTGTGCTCTCTAAAACTACTTACGACCCAAATCATGAATATTCCGTTCCGTATATGATGGGAACCACTGGGCTGATAGTTAACAAGAAATATTTGAAAGATTTTGAAAAGTCTTGGAGCATATACGAAAGAAAGGACTTAAAAGATAAAATGACGTTGTTGGATGATATGAGAGAAGTTTTTGGTGCTGCTTTAAAATACCTTGGTTATTCAGTCAACACAACAAATCCTGAAGAGATTGAAAAAGCAAAGCAGGTAATACTTAAATGGAAAGAGAATATAGTAAGGTTCGATGCAACAACATACGCACAAGGTGTCGTTAATGGTGAGTTCTGGGTTGTGCACGGCTATCCTGAAAATGTATTTTTGCAAATTCCTGAGGAAGAAATGGAGAATTTTGAATTCTTTGTACCAAAAGAGGGTGGCACACTTTGGGTAGACAATATGGTAATACTCAAAGATGCAAAGAATAAAGATTTGGCATATAAGTTCATAAATTTCATTCTCAGACCAGATATTGCTGCAAAGATATCTGATTACCTCATGATACCATCACCAGTAACAGATACAGTTAAATACCAGCAGAGAAAACCACTCTATAACGTTGAGGAACTATCAAATTGTGAAATTATAGATTACCTTGGAAAAGATATAGATCTATACAACAAAGCATGGGAAGAGATAATAAAGTAATTATTCGTCTGAAAGTAGTAATTTGATGAACATTTCTGGTAAGGTCATCATCGGTGATAGCAGAAATATGAAAGAGCTAAGTAATAACTCGGTAGACTTAATCATCACTTCCCCACCATACTGGCATCTTAAAGATTATGGAGTTAAAAACCAAATAGGTTACGGTCAAACACTCCATGAATATCTGAAAGATCTATACCGTGTGTGGAAAGAGAGTTTTAGAGTCCTTAAAGAGGGGCGGAGGCTTTGCATCAATATAGGAGACCAATTTGCAAGATCGATCATATATGGAAGATATAAAATAATACCACTACACTCAGAAATAATTGCCCAGTGTGAAGAAATAGGATTTGACTACATGGGAGCTATAATATGGCAAAAGAAAACCACAATGAATACCAGTGACGGTGCTAATATTATGGGATCTTATCCTTATCCTCCAAACGGTATGATTGAAATTGATTACGAATACATACTCATCTTCAAAAAGCCCGGTAAATCACCACAAGTAGACAAAAATAGAAAAGAAAGCTCTATTTTGAGCAAAGAAGAATGGAAAGAATATTTCAACGGTCACTGGTATTTCAAAGGTGAGAAGCAAGGTGAACATGAAGCCATGTTTCCAGAGGAACTTCCTTACAGGCTTATAAGAATGTTCTCTTTTGTTGGCGACACCGTTTTAGACCCATTCTTAGGAAGTGGAACCACTTTAAAGGTCGCATTAAGTCTTGGTAGAAACGCTGTGGGGTATGAAATAAACCCAGATTATCTTAAAATCATAGAGAACAAAATAGGACCACTAAAGAATTCTTTGTTCACTAAACTCGAAATAGTCCTTAGGAACGATGATGTACCACTTTGCGAAATACCTTATGAACCGAGAATAAAAGACGCCTCACCAGTTGTAGATCCAAAAATGATCGAGCCTGAGAAGAATGAAAATTTCTTCAAAGTAGTTGACATTATAACTCCCGAAAGTGTACTATTAAATAATGGATTAACAGTAAAATTACTTGGTGTAGTTGTTACAAAAAAAGCAGAAATGATGGATTATTTAAGAAAATATGTTTTGAACAAAGAAGTTTTTGTAAGATACGATTCTATCTCTGAAATAAAGGAAAACATTGTAGAAGGGTATCTTTTCTTAAAGAATAAAATATTCGTTAACGCATACATAATAAAGAGCGGTTTGGCAAATGCTGATATCACGAGAAGATATAAATATAGAAAGAAATTTGAGCAATTTGAAAAGGAGGCAAAAAATGGCAAGAGAATGGATACTGAATATGGCAACAAACAGATGGGGGCTCAATAAAAAGACTAGTGTTGGTCCTGTTTCAGAGTGGATTCGAGAAGCTTCACCAAAAAGCTTAGACGAATGGGAAAAAGAATATTATAAAAGGCTTGAAGAAAAGATTCGTGAGGAGGAAAATAAGAAGAAAGAGCCACGTTTTCTTAGTGCAGATGAATATTTAGAAGAGCTTGGAAAAGAGCTTTTTGCCAGAATAAAAAATCAAATAAAATCGGAAGTCGAAGAGGTAACAGAAGAAGACTGCATTAAATATATTAAGGAACTTGTGATAAAAAGGACATTTGAAGGTTATGAAACAGAAAAGGGGATTGTATATAACATCTGGAAAAGCTATTGAACATAAAAATCAAACCAGCACCAGATGAGTGGGATAGGAAATATAATGTAGATTTCTATATAGAAATCAATAAAAAGTATATTGGACTTCAGAGCAAACCAATTAGTTATAAACAAACACCTCAAATTCACAACTGGATCGAATGGCTATCTGAATCACACGAAAAATTTTCTCAAAAATACGGAGGAAAAGTATTCCTTGTATTTTCTTTCAAAGACAACTCCGGGAAAAGAGTAATTCACAACGAAGAAGATTTAATTAAACAGATAAGAGCAGAAATAGAAAGACTGCGAGAAATTTAGTTAGGAGCATGTGGCTTCTCATTTTCAAAAACTTTTCAAAAACGGGGCATCTAAGTGCCTCGTTTTTGTTTAAAGTTTTTCAAAATTCCTTGCTCAAAATGAAGTCTTTTAGAGTAGAATTATAGTTGAATAGCAACCGTGTCTTTGATAGAGGTGGTTGATGTATGATAAAGATATTCAAAGAGCAAGTTGAATCAGCTACTAAGTTATACGATTTATCTAGCGAACTTCTAAACATTGAGAAAGCACTCAAAAAAATTAGAAACAACTTCCCAGACTTCACACTGCAATCCACACTTATCAAAGTTGCGGTTGTGAATTCACTTTATAACACAAATATCTTCAGGGTATATGATGCTGCTTATCACATATCGGAAGTTATCTCGCAAGAAGGAATTGTTTTAGAACCTGAATTCGTAGACAAATTGTCGGCGGTTGTGTTTAGAAGTAATGGAGACAATGGAAAGGAAAAACACTACATAAGCTTTTCTTCAGCTTTAGCTCATATTTTCTTAAGTGAGAAATTCCCCATCTACAATTCTGTTACAGCACGTATGGTAGCTTACCACTTAAACGAGGAAATTAAAGCTAGCAAGAAATACACAACATATACTGATTTTTATCATGATTTTTATACGCTTTTGAATTCTCTTGACTTTAAAACATCTGTTTCAGAATTACACAAATACCTTTGGATTTCAGGAGAATACAGGAAGTTGAACGGTATAAAGCCTTGGAAGAATCCAAGTAATGAAATCAACCCTGGTTTGAAAAAGTTGTTCGAGAAAAAGGATGATACTTCACAAAAAATTCTGAAAGATTTGATAAAAGATCTATATGGACCGCTGTTTTTAGAGTAGGCACCATTTAAGCTATCTGCTTCGTCAGTATGTCGGTTCTTTTCAGATGTATCAATAAACGCCGGTTTGGAACTCATCAGCGATATTATAGAGGATATTAAGAATAGCAAAAACCAAAAGAATATCCATCGGTTAGTCGTAAACAACTATGCGTGAGGTTCGATTTTTCTTTTCAAATTATTGAAAAAAGTACACAAATAAAGCTAATAAGCCTATTAGGGATAATCCTATAACAACATTCATCCATCCAGGTAGACCGGAAAGTCCGTAGAACGCTCTTATTTCGGGCAAAATTTTAAAAACGTTGACAATGTCCTGCCAAGTGAACCTTTCTATCTTTCCAACAGCGATAAACAGATTTCCAGCTTGTACGTTAGGTGGGAAGTATACTACAATATAGTATTTTCCAGTTTCTGGCAAAGTTATCGTCTTTGTAATGTGGATCCAAGAATTTGTATCGGTAAAAGGCTCATAGAATGCTTGTGGCGTGTCTGATGATTCAAATAGAAGAGCTCCCATACCATGTGGAATTTGAAACGGAAGATTGTTTGTTTTTGGCAATCCCGGACCTACGATTGCAGCTGCTGGTTTTAATTCTTTGTATTTATCAGTTTTAGGTGTCCCTACCTGGAAATACAAACTCTCGCCTTTTTTGGCTTGGAATGTCAACCACACAAAACTACTATCCTTTTCAAGAACTTTGTACAACACTTGGGAAACTTGTATATCGTTTATTGGAATAGCATTAGATATATCTGCACCGGACATATTTGAAACCACCGGTGCATGGGAAAAGATGAGTACTGAAAAGACAATAGATATGAGAAAACTTATGTGCTTTTTCATATGCATCATATAAATCTACTCCTTTCGCGTTTTAACTAACCTATCGAAGAATTTTTATACTTTCCAGTTTCTAACAAATGCACTAACCAAATAACCAATTTCTTTCGGCCTTTCTACAACAACTGCATGGCCTGAATTTGGAATTGTCAGATGGAGAGCGCTTTTTAATTGTTTGTAAATCTCTTCGCTAAATCTCTTAGGTTTTATATTATCTTCTTCAGCTGAGATAATTAAAACTGGAAATTCAAAATTCTTTATTCTTTCGAGCAGGTTAAGTTCACTTAATCTGAGAAATGCCTCAAGCAGTCTTTCAGCACCTTCGTAATTAAATCCTGTGAGTCTTGAGGCAATGATCTGAGATAGATTGTTGATAGAATTTATATAACCTTCGCTATAAACATCCGAAAGCCAGCTGTTGATAAAAATTTCTAGGCTTCGGCTCTTGGCGCCATCTTTCCATCTCAAAGCTTTGCTTTCCATGACTTTGTCAGTGCGTGCTGTAGAAGTGATAATCATCATCGACTCTACATACTCTGGATACGATGCCCCAAACAGCATACTAACTTCTCCGCCATACGATGTGCCAATAAATTTCGCCTTTTTAATGCCAAGGTAATCTAAAAGCTCTTTCAAATCTTCCACATGCCTTTCAAATGAACATTCTTTATCTACTGCACAGCCAGAACCCCATTGACAGCGGAAATTGTGAAACAACATTGGGATGTTTTGAGGAATGTTTTTTGAAAAAACCTTCCAACTTTCATAGTGCATGAATATACCATTCAAAAAGACTACTGAAGTTGTTTTATCTCTGACATCACAATTGTTCAAGTATTCGTATTCAATCTTTATCCCATCTGAAGTCAAGAATTCATCCTTCATATATTCTCACCTCCAAAGAGTGGTATAATAATTGTACACGAAAAGGAAGAGATATCGTTTATGAAACGTTTTTTCATTCTGTTGGTGCTTTTACTATCATTTGTCTTTATATTTGCTGCCTCGAAGGACCAAAAGGCGAAAGAGCCCGATATCACTTTGCAACTTTCGCTTTATTTATCCCAGAATTTTGGCTTAAATTTCTCCGTTGGAATCTCAGCTAACTATGATTTAGTTGAAGGGAAATCAGTGAAGTTACCAAAACCTAAGAAACACCCACATGATATCGAGATTAAGTATCCTAAAGGCAAAAAAGGTGTTGAGGTTGAGCTAGTCCTCGATCCGGGAGTTACTTTCAAAAAAGAGAATGTCACGGTCAAAGCCATTAGGAAAAACAAGTATCGATTTGAACTTGCAAAAAGCTCAGGACCTTCCCATCTAATCATTCTTTCAAGAAAAGATGTTTTGTTTGCTATAAGTGCCATTCCAACCTCTACAGGTAAGGTAATGATTTCGTACTGGTACAGAAAGTGATTCGAACAGTGAATATTAATCAACTTATGGAAAAACAGGGGACTTGTTCCCCGTTATTGTTTCTCGAGATATTCAATTAATGTTTTGCCTTTCTTGCCCTCCATCCATGCATTGCAAGTGCAAATGCGATAACAGCATAAGCCATAAATTCTCTGAAGAACTCTCCTATCTGCGGTTGTCCGAACAATCTGTTGCCTGCGCTTGGTGCAACAACAAAGAGTGTGTGGAAAAGTATTACACCAATTATCGCATTCCAAATGGAGGCTTTTTGAACAGATGCACCACCAACTAAAAGCGCAGCGATTGAGAAAAGACCTATCTGCTCATGACTATTGTATGTGTTTATAGTTCCTATATCTTGGAGATATATGACCTGCCCAATAGCTGCAAGTACAGTTGAGTAAATAATTGCTATAATTCTCGTTTTGTCAACATCAATACCAGCGGTCCTTGCAATGTGCATATCCTGACCAACCGCTCTGAAGTCCTGCCCAAGTTTTGTCTTCAAAAGGAAAGTTATGAATAAACACAACCCCACTACAAATAGAGGCGGGACAATAAATATGTTTATGAACTTTATGCTCACAAGGAGTATGTTATTCAACGCTCCAGCAACTGTCCCATAAAGGTCTACGGTGTTCCTCAAACCAACACCTTGTGGTAAGAGTATATCTGTCTTTGAAAATGGTATGAGTGAACCAATAAAGAACAAAAATATAAGCTGATAAACACCATTTGCAAAGAACCCAAGAATCATGGATGTTATCATCTCTCGTCCTTTTGCTCTGTTTAATGTTATCCCAACAAGCCAGCCAAGAAAGATTGACATTAAACTTGCAATAACCATTGCCAATAAAACGCCTTTTACCCCAGTAATGTTCCAATCGACAACGAAAAAGAGTGCAGCCTGAGCGGCCATAGCACCCAAAACTATCGCGAAATTCAAGCCAAGCCCTGCGATAACTGGTATTATAAGTGCAAGGACTAAGAATGTATTTCTACTAAGTCTTCGAACGACTTCGGATATCAGGAACAAAAGAGGAATTTTTGCTGCAATAACAGCTCCCAAGGTAAGTACAAAAAAAACTATGGGAACTATATTGCTCAGAAGGATTAATTTTATTCTGCTTTTCACGTTCTTTTCCATATCAGTTTGCCTCCTTTGGTGCGCGTGTCAGTGCGTAGAGTATCATACCGTTACTGACTATGAGTCTCATAACCTCGGTGATATCTCCACGTGTTACTTGGCTCAGTACTGGCAACGCGACTGTCAGAAGAGTTTGAAAAATTACTGTTCCCATTACAACGTTTGTTATAGTAGCTCGCCTTATTGAAGCACCACCTATTAGAATCGAAGCAACTGCGGGAAATGTCATAAACAAAGGTGCCTGGTAAAGTTGCACAAAACCATAACTTTGAGCATAAACGATGATACCTATACCTGCCAAAACAGTTGAGAGGATAACTGCATTTCTCCGTGCAGTTCTTGGATTTACACCGGAACTAATCGCGTACATTTCGTTTTGACCTACCAAATCGATAGACAATCCTGCCCGTGTTCTGAAGAACAAGTATATAATGAAACACGTTAAGGCAAAGAACAGTATCAAACCTGTAGGAAAGTATAGGTCTGCAAATATTCTAAACCTTAGGAAGTTGTTCAAGACTTTATCAAAGTATCCCTGAAGTGTTAGTGTATATCTCAATCCCACACCACCAATAGCCCATACCATCTCTGGGTTTTTAAAAGGAAGTACGAGCCACATAATGGACATAAACGCAACTATCGAGTATCCAACGTATGTTTCAACCATCATTTCTTGACCGCGCACTTTGTCAAGCAACCAAGCGTATATCCAACCAAAAATAAGGTTAAAGCCGATCGAAATAGCGATTGCCACAAAAAATCCCATAGGTCCCATTATGTGATTTTCCATAACAATAAGCATTCCCAATAACCCACCAATAATACCTACCGGCAATCCAAAATTCGGACCTATACCTGCTCTAATTGTTGGAAGCATAGCAAGAACCAGTACACCATTCATACCAATTCTCACCAATGAATCACTTATCAATCCTGGTACTGAAACTGTAGTAAATGCAGCCAAAACAAACAAAGATAATAAGAAAAGGACGATGACTAATATTGGTACGTCTACTCTCTTAAAAATTTGATTAACCAAGCTCTTTATATCCATAGTCTCACCCATTTACTTTTACCTCCTTTAACTCGCCAGCCATAGCTAAACCAAATTCGACGTCTGGACCTGTGGGTGGTAGGATTGCAGCGAGCTTACCTTCGGCAACAATTGCTATTCTGTCACATATAGACTTCAGCTCTGCCAGTTCGCTTGAGGTAAGTACGATGGTAATTCCATGCTCCCTGTTGAGCTTCACTAGGTAATCGAGTACAAGTTTTTTTGCACCGACATCTATTCCTCGGGTTGGCTCTGAGACAAACAAGAGTTTTGGACTCAATGTAAACGCACGTGCAAGGCAAACCTTTTGTTGATTACCACCGCTCAGTCTTCTAACGGGTTGTGTAGGTCCTTTGCAACGAATGTCCAACTCTTTTATCAAATTCTCTGCATGTTGTCTGATAGCTTTTCTATCGTATACAGTAAAGCCCAAGAATTTCTTTGTAAACATTCCAAATGCTGTGATAGCGGTTGCAACTATGTTCATTTCCACAGACTCGTCAAGTAATAAGCCGACACCCCTTCGGTCTTCTGAAACATAAACAATACCACTCTTCAATGCATACATCGTAGAATTTAGCTGATAAGGTCTTCCCATATAAGTTACATCGCCTTCGGAAGGGTAGAGTCCAAAGACACCGTTCGCAATTCCAAGCTTGCCCTGGCCAGCCAATCCTCCAATTCCCAAGATTTCCCCTTCTCTAATATCAATAGAGAAATCTTTAACTTCTTCACCAGGCATATGAACTTTCAAATGCTTTATCGACATTATTACATTATTTTCACTTATCTCTTTCTTTCTTGGCGGGAGTTGAACATTTTCTATCTTTCGACCAACCATTTTTTCTGCGATTTGGTAGACCGTAAATTCTTCTTTCCTACCCTCGGCAACAACTTGCCCATCCCTGAGTATAACTATCCTATGTGCCACTTCGAGTATTTCATGCAGACGGTGTGAGATAAAAATTAAAGAAATACCTTTTTCGGAAAGCAACCTGATAATGTTCAGCAAATTCTCCGCCTCAGATTCGGTTAAGACAGCGGTAGGTTCATCTAATACAAGGAGCTTCAATGTTTTTTTGTCAATTTCGCGTGCTATTTCGACAAATTGTTTGTGAGCAACAGGTAATGAAGCAACATATTCCATCTCATCAATTGAATGCATCTTAATGGTATCAAGTGCTTGGCGCGCATCTTTTCGCATTGCCTGAATATCTAAAGTTTCGAGTCTTTTTCCCTTCGTCCCTAATATCTTACTGACCAGGTTAGTTTTGGTAATTTCTCTGTTGAGTTTAATATTCTCTGTCACGGTAAATCCAGGAAGTAGCATAAATTCTTGGTGGACCATTCCTATTCCAAGTTCCATAGCTTTCGATGGAGAATCTATATCAACCTTTTGCCCTTCGAAGATAATTTCTCCTTCGAATCCTCCTGTGGAATGTATAACCGGCATTCCAAAAAGAATGTTCATGAGCGTTGATTTACCCGCTCCGTTTTCACCTACCAATCCAAGTATCTCACCTTCTCCAACTGAGATAGAAACATTCTTCAAAACCTGGTTCCCGTAGTAAAACTTTGAAATATTCCTCATCTCTAAGACTGTTTTCATAGCTCATCCCCCTACTTAAAGGCTCTAAAAGAGGTCCTACACTTGAAAGAAGAAAACAAAAAGCCCTAAGGTTTAATTGAAAGGTGTCGGCAAGCAGCCGGCACCTTGACTTCAGGAATTAAATTTTAAACCTATTAGAATTTGTCAACTCCAAAGATAATTGATTTGTGTATGAACATGTAGTAGTTCTTGTAAGGATCAAGAGTTCTAACCTGTAATTCAGCTTTTGGATACTTTTTCTTTGCTTCTTCTGTTACGATAAGTTTTATACCGTTGAGATTAGTTGGGCTAACTCTTTTCTGGACCAGGGCTTTAGCAATCTCTACTCCAGCCTCAACAAAGAGCATGTTCATTGGAACTGGCCATGTTGCAAACCTTCCTGCTCCACCTTGTTCAACTATCTTTTGGTTCACAACTCTCAAAATGTACTTCATATCACCTTTTTTGTCTTCAGGAATAGAAATGCCAAGTGCTCCTGGGAATCCATGTGTTGGTGATGGGCAGCATGGCTCGAGATAATAACCACCGTGTTTGAGAATTGCTTTTTGGAGTGGTTCTTGCATACCACAGTTTGTCGCGAAAAATCCAGTCTTTGGACCATATTTTGCAAGTTGTCTTGGAACGTCTTCAAGTATAAACTGCTGTGCACCAGTGAGGCCTTGCTCACCAAGTGGGTCTGGAGCAGAAACAAACACGAAGTTGATACCCATTTCCTTAGCTGTCTTTTCCATGATATCTTTTCTTTCAGCAAGTAGTTTATAGCTCATGTGTCTCGGGAAAGAATAGTGAATAATTGTTTCAACACCCATCTTCTTTGCAAGTTCTACAATTGTCTTTCCACGGCCAGGTGTGTCAACTTCGAGTATAACGTCTGCTGCAGAAGAAGTAACCGCTGGGTCTTCATGTGGAACGCCAACAACAAAGATGATATCTTTTCTCATTTCCTTAACCCTTCTTATGGCTGCAGTTGTGCCAGGAACACCTTGACAAATAACTATCGCTTTGACTTGTGGATCGTAAGCAAGTTCTACGATTCTTGCAATCGTTGTTTCTTGTTCTTGCATGAACTTGTCTGGATAGGTTACGTGAATAATTTCTTTACCGTATTTTTTAACAACGTTTTCCGCACCTCTGTACTCGTCCTCACCTTGTGAAACAGTTCCCGTAACAACACCTATCTTGAAACCAAGTGCAGCGTAAAGAGACGTTATGAATAGAACAACCACAAGCAATACCGCTAGTTTCTTCATACCCAATCCCCTCCTCTGGAACAGTGTGGGTCAAATTAATTATATCACAAACGGTTGGTGTTTCAAAAATCCGCGCTTGTTTTACTTAAGTTGTAAATTCTGTTAATTTATTACCTTCTTTGTTTCTTTTCATCTCTTTACAACGTGTAACTTTTGAATATTAATGTTTGAAAAGAACGAGAGTTTTTAAAAGACATTGTAGTTAACCAATGCCCACGAATTACTTTTTCTTCTTGCTTTTTTGATAAACTGCGAGCCCCACAAACCTTTGCCAGACTCCATTGCTTTGCGTTGACATTGCAGAAAGTAATCTACATACTTTACATTTGGCTGAACTGTCATAACTTGTGCGTAGCCTTCAAGAAGAAGTATAGCATTGAACATCTTCGTTCTTATTTCTTCATCCGTTATCTGAGTCGGTTTTTCAAGCCAAACGTAAGCAAGTAGCCTTCCATATCTATCTTTTTCCTGGACATCGAATTCCAAGTAAACTGTTCTTCCAGTTAGCATTTTCTTTGTAAAGGCTTTTGCTTCCGGTCCGTATGGTTCAACATGTTTAACAGGGTGGTTGGTCTCTGGTGTGTTAACCCCTATGAGTCTAACTTTGTATTCCTCACCTGCTAAGTTGACTTTTATCGTATCGCCGTCTACAACGTCAACAACGTAACATCTTTTGTACTCACTCTGTGATTGAAAATACAGAACTACCATTACTAAGATGGTTATAGCAATACTCCCAAAAGAAATCGTTCTCTTTTGTCTTCCCTTAGTTATTATTAATTCTCAACTCCTCTAAGTGTTTAATGCGTTCTTCTGGTGCTGGATGATTGTAATGCCAAATTTTGTAAAGGGGAAGTGGATTTGGATTTGAAAGATTTTCTTTAACCAAGCGCTTTAAAGAAGATATCAAAGGTTTCGATGTACCGAGTAGCTTTGCTGAATACTCATCGGCCTCGTACTCCATCTTTCTGGAAAGATAATTCACAATAGGCTCTAAGAAGAAAAACAGAGAAATAATAAAAACATAAGCATATATAAACGCTGTATATGGTTGTGTGAGGCCAAGAATCTTTGTGTCAAGTATGAAATTGTAAAGGATGTTGGTGAGATATAGTATAAATAACACAAGCAATGAGTTAATTACAAGTAGCTTTGGGATGTGTCTTTTCACATGATGACCGAGCTCGTGTGCAACAACGGAGAGAATCTCGTCGTGATTATAAGATAATATTGTATCAAAGAGAACCAACCTTCTGGACTTGCCAATACCTGTTAGGTATGCATTCTGTTTTTTTGTTCTCTTCGAAGCATCCATCTTAAATATATTTGGGACTTTGACACCCGATTTATCGAGTATCTTTTTTAGTTTTTCTCTCAATTCTTCATCATCTAATTCCGTGAATTTGTAGAATAGTGGTGCTATAAAGAGCGGTTGAATAATCATCATAAATAACATCAATGCAATAAAAAGTATTGAGAATTGCCACCACCAGATTTTAAAATTTGTCAAAAGCAACATCATTATTGCAACAATAGGTGCTCCTATTACGACAGTCAGTATAATTCCAAGAATTTGGTCTTTCAAAAAAGTCTTTCGTGTTGTTGTATTAAAACCGTGCTTTTGTTCAATTACGAATGTAGAGTATACCTTAAATGGTAATCCAGTGAGATAATCTATAAGTTCATAAATACCAAAAAATATTAGCGCTTGCAATATTGTATTACCTTTGCCCGAAAGTACTTTGTCGAGATATGGAAAGACATTCAAAAGGAGGATTAAATCCACAATCAACGATGTCAGTTTTTGAACGGTACCGAAAAGAACGCGAGCCTTAAGATAACTTTTTGCTCTTTCAAAATCTTCCTGTGAAAATTTATCTCTTAGCACATCTGGTATACGTGCGCTTGGATTTGTTGAATATCTCAAATTCCAAATATCGAGCAAAATTTCCCACAGGTTTCTTAAAATTATCACACTCAAAAGAACTACTACAAATGTATTGAGCATATTTCAACCTCCCGCTTTGAGAAATCATTTTAACTTTTTTAGTTTTTCATATGGTATTCCAATATCCTTACTTAGTTTTACAAGCCATGGCAATTCAAGGTGAGCTATTCTCAGAATATTTTCTTCACTAAGAACATTTTCAGTCTCTCCATCAGCTATAATCTTTCCATTTGTGAAGACTATAGTTCTTGAGAAATTTTCGAGAACAAAATCCATATCGTGCGTTATCGTTATAACAAATTTTCCAGCCTTAACAAGCTCTTTTATTATTTGTGCAATTATTTTTGTAGAATACCTATCCTGGGCTATTGTTGGTTCATCGAGAATAATCACTTGAGGATCCATTGCGATAATCGATGCAAGGCACAAGAGTTTTCTTTCAGAAAGTGTGAGATCATACGGGTGTTCTTCCTCTTTTTCTCGAAGTCCAACCATTTCAAGTGCTTTGATTGAATTTTCATAAGCTTCATGCTTTTCATTAAAAACATTAAGTGGTCCGAACATAACTTCATCTATTACTTTGCTTTTAAATATCTGATCCGAAGGATTCTGAAATACCAAACCCACTGTCTTTGAAAGCTTTGCAGCAGTTGTTTCTTTCGTATTTTGACTGAATATCCATATATCACCTTTTGTCGGTCTCAGAAGAGCTTTCAACAACTTTACAAAAGTCGTCTTTCCCGCACCATTTTGCCCAACGATAGCTGTTGGTCTATCGTCGATTGAAACACAGATGTCTTTCAATACATATTCCTGCTCTCTGTAAGCAAACCAAACGTTTTGAACTATTATGGTCTTTTCGTTCTTACATTCAAAAGATTTATCTAACATGATTTCCAAAAAGCTCCCTTCAACAGTTGCAGTGCATCTTTATATCGTACAGGGTATTTTCCTGTTGCATCTTTAACATTCACATTTTTACACACCGTTGTGAAAATAGGCTCTCCTACATTGTGCTCTTCTATCTCTTTCATAGAGAAGATTTCCTCTGGCGTTCCGTATCCCAATAGATTCCCTTCATGCAAAAAGACTATTTTATCAACATATTCCACTAATTTCTCAAACTTATGCTCAACAACGATTATTGTTATCCCAAGTTTGCGCAGTTCAGAAAGCGCCTCAAAAACTTCCGTTGTACCTTGCGGATCCAACTGAGATGTCGGCTCATCTAATATCAAAATCTCAGGCTCAAGCGCTATCGTACTTGCAATAGCAAGTCTTTGAAGTTGCCCACCGGAGAGCTCAAATGGATTCTGATCCCTCTTTTCCCAAAGGTTAAACCTTTTAAGAACCATTTCTATCCTTTCAACCATTTCATCTCGTTCAATTCCGAGATTCTCAAGACCAAACGCAACTTCTTCAAATACTGTGGTCTTAGCACCACTAATTTGTGAAAAAGGGTTCTGAAGAACAAGTCCTACTTTCTTCACAAGCTCTTTTTTTGGAATATCAAGTACGTCATCTCCATTCAACAAAACCTTTCCCAACCGTTTACCGCCAAAAAATGACGGGATAATTCCAGTTATAGCCAGACAGAGCGTGGACTTACCAGCCCCGTTCCTACCAATTATTCCGACTGATTCACCAGCAGAGATTGAGAAAGAAATACTATTTAGCACGTTCTTCTTTGACAATGGATAAGCATAGCTTAAATTTTCAATTCGTATCTTCACATTATCCACGAAAAAACCCTCCAAGCAAGTGCTATTAAAAACGCAAATTTGAAGAGGGATTTAAGGACTCTGTCTAAAGTTGTTTCCGGTATCAAAACTACGTGAGTTGGTTGTTTCGCAATTCCGAAACCTCGCATTTCAATTGCAATCGCACGTTCACGGGCTTCAACGAGCGAACTTAAAACAAGAGGACCGATAAGTGCAAAAAATGCATGCATTTTTTGAATGAAACTACCTTCAGTCTCAAGTCCACGAGAGCGTTGTGCATCAATTATTGTTGAAGCTGTTGAAAGCATCTGTGGTATAATCTGCAAAACGGAAGAGAGAATATACCCAATTCTTGGCGAAAGACCTTTTTGAACAAAATTAGTAACCATATCCGATGGTCTTGTTGTAAGTATCAATAACCCAAAAGACATGATCATGTTCAGTACACGAACAATAAGTAATACTGCATGAATAAGACCTTCTTTGTAGAGTTTGATCGTCCCGAAATCAAAAACCAAAGTAACATTATCTTTGTAAAACATTCCCTGAATTATCAACATTGTTAGTGAAATAACAAAGACAGCGCTTACAAAACCTATCATATTTTTGAAAACACGTGCAACAATAGAAAGTAAAAGTGAAATCGATAAAAAGAGAATTCCCATCCAAATGGATGGGAACATGAAAGTTATTAAAACAGAAGTAAACGCGTACCATAACTTAGTTACAGGCTCAAGCTTGTGAATAACTGAATCCTTTTCAGCATACAAGCTGATCGACTTCAAATATATTTCCCCCAGTTATCAAGACATTACTCATCCCTAAATCCATATACCAAAGATTTTGGCAATGCCTTGAATATACCAAATGCTATGAAGACTGTTAAAACCTTGTCAATCAAATCTACAACAAGCTCATCAAAGAAGGAAGCAACCCATATTCCGACATTCTTTGATCTTAGAAAAGCAAATAATGCGTCTCCCCAAACGTTTCCTGTCTGACCTTCCCAGAATATAACATTTAAAGGAACCGAAATTGCAGTAGCAACAAGTGCGATAATAAGGCCGCTGATAAGCGCTCTAAACGCATTTTCAAACATCTTTGCTTTGTAAAGTAATCCAGCTACAACACCAATTCCAATACTTGTAAGTGCATAGATAAAAGATGTAGGACCAGCAGTTAAGCCATATATGATGTTGTTAATCGCTCCACTTATACCACCAACAATCGGACCCGCAAGCATCGCTGCAAGAACTGTTCCTATTGAATCGAGCCAGAGAGGTAACTTCAAAGCCTCAGCAAAGAATTTACCAGCATAGTTAATACCAACCGCAACTGGAATAAGCACAATAATCATCGTTGTAAACTTTGATGACCTCGCCATACTTAATCCCCCTTCCATATAGTTTAAATAGCACAATTTAATTATACAATAAATGATGCTTTTTGCAAAATTCCGTAATCCAATAATGCACAAAATCTACTTTACAAATTCTTTTGGTGTGATATAATAACTTAGGAATACCTAAGTGTATAACAATTAAGAAATTTGGAGGTGCGATTATGTTATTGCAAGTAAATAACTTGGTAGCGAAACTGAGTGAAGAAGAGAAGGTTATATTGAAAGGTGTTAATTTAGAAATAGGTCGCGGTGAAGTTCATGCAATAATGGGTCCAAACGGTTCAGGAAAGTCTACACTTGCAAATGTGATAATGGGAAATCCAAAATACGAAGTCGTTTCTGGGGATATTCTATTTGAAGGCGAATCAGTACTCAATTTGAGAACAGATGAGAGAGCGCAAAAAGGTATTATGATGACGTTCCAGAATCCGTACGAAATTGAAGGAGTAAAGCTTGACCAACTACTTTTGATCGCATATAGAAAGCTTCATGGAGAAGACAAGACGTTTTTCCAACTCGATAAAGAAATGAAATCTCTTCTAAATGATGTTAGTCTCCCTTCTGAATTCTTAGAACGTTTTGTCAATCTTGGTTTTTCTGGTGGCGAGAGAAAGAAAGGCGAGATTTTGCAAGCGAGGTTCTTAAAGCCCAAACTATTAATACTCGACGAAATTGATTCAGGTCTTGATGTAGATGCTTTGAGAATAGTTGCTGAACAAATCAATAAGTTAAAAGAAGATGGCACATCCCTGCTTATAATAACTCATTACGCAAGAATACTGAACTATTTAGATGTTGACAAGGTACACGTTTACGTAGATGGAAGAGTTGCAATGACGGGTGATAAATCACTCGCATACGAGGTTGAGGAAACGGGATATGCAATAGTAAACGGTTCAACCGAATCGACCACATCGTCTAAATAAGGAGGGATAAGACATGAGCGACCTCCATGAACTTTTGTATGAATTGAAAAAAAGAGAAGATTTCGAGCTAAAAGTAAATGTACCAGCCGCACTTAGACTTCCTGCCGGTTTGAATAGGAAGCTTATATACGAAATATCCGAGGCAAAAAATGAGCCAGAATGGATGACTGAACACAGACTTAAGTCGTTTGAGATATTCGAAAAGTGGCACGAACCAGACTGGGGAGTTACAAGAGACGAATTGGACCTCTCTAAGATAGTGCCTTACGTAAAACCAAATGCGAATAAGACAACAACTTGGGAAGAAGTTCCAGAAGAAATAAAGCAAGCATTTGACAAACTTGGAATTCCTGAAGCCGAACGCAAATACTTAGCGGGCGTTGGTGCTCAATTTGACTCCGAAATGATTTATAAGAACATTAAGGATGAGCTGAAAAAATTAGGGGTTATATTTATCGATATAGAAAGTGCTGTAAAAGAGTACCCTGAACTTGTTAAGGAATACTTCATGAAACTCGTACCACCAACAGACAACAAATATGCAGCACTTCACGGTGCTTTGTGGAGTGGTGGAACTTTTCTTTATGTTCCAAAAGGCGTTAAAGTACCTCTGCCATTGCAATCTTACTTTCTATTTGGAAATCCCGGTGGTGGGCAATTTGAACATACAGTAATAATTGCCGATGAAGGTAGCGAAGTTACATACATCGAAGGTTGTACTGCTCCAAAATATGACGTTGTCAACCTCCACGTTGGAACCGTCGAGGTATATGTCAAAAAGGGAGCAAAATTGAAATATTTAACAATGCAAAATTGGAGTAAGAATATGTTCAACCTCGAAATCAAACGTGCAATTGCAGAAGATGATGCTGTTATGACTTGGGTTTCTGGTTCTTTTGGGAGCTATAAGACCATGGTTTACCCAGCAACAATACTAAAAGGTGACAACTCAGTCTCCGAAAACGTTTCGATTTCCTTTGCAGGACCAGGCCAGCATATCGATACAGGTTCTAAAGTAATACACATAGGTAAGAACACAAGATCAACTGTTGATGCAAGAAGTATCAGTATCGGCGGTGGTTGGTCTTTCTACAGAGGATTACTCAAGATTATGGAGAACGCAAAGCATTCTAAGGCAAGTGTAAGCTGTACAGGACTTATGATAGACAACAAATCTAAGAGCGACACAGTACCTATAATCGAAGTCTACAATACGGACTCCGACGTTGGACATGAAGCAAAGATTGGAAGGATAAAAGATGAGCAAATCTTCTACCTCATGAGTAGAGGTCTAAATGAGTTGGAAGCAAAGGGTCTTATCGTTAAAGGCTTTATTCAGCCAGTTGTTCAGGAACTTCCATTTGAGTATGCAATAGAACTGAATAAGCTTGTCGATATGGAAATTGAATCATCTATAGGCTAATCTATAGGCTAATGGGATAATTTGACAGGATGGTGAGGTAGATGTCAACAACGAAAATTGAAAAGACTTTAAGATTAGAGCATCAAAATCTTCGCGCAATAGTGCCACAAAGAAAAGTAATTGACCTTCAGGATTATGCAGTGGATGAATTTAAACCCAGTGGTAATAATTTACTTGATGAATGGAGGATTAAAAAACTATCGGAATATCTTACATACAGATTCCCATTGTGGAAGAGGACAGGTTTGAAGAGCCTTACGTTACCACATATAATGCCTTATAAAGGGCTTGAAACTATTGATCTGAATGGAATTACTCTACTTGAGGAGATGGATTTCGAAGGAAGCGACAGGAAGTTCACACTCCTTGCGGATGTATTCTCGTCAAGTGGAGATTACATAACAGTGGAGAACGATACAACCTTAGTTGTTAATGATTTAAGCCATTACGATAACACATTAATCGATGTACAAAATGGGGAACTCAATCTTGTGAGAATCGTTGAAAAACCATTCTTTGTAGGGAATTTGAGAATAAAGGTAAGAAAAGGTGCAAAGCTCAATCTTTACAATATTTACATCGGTTCTTCAAGCGATGCTGTTTTGATTTCTAATGTCTTTATAGATAGCGAAGATTATTCAAAAATCAATGTAAAAGATTTCTATTTTGGTGGTAAAATAAATACTGGATATCTTGGTGTCAGGCTAAATGGTGAGAACGCATATGCAGATGTAAGACCGTACTATCTCGGAAATTCAAAGGCGGTTATTGATATACTCTACCTTATGAGATTCTACAAACCAAATAGCTTTGGTAACGTAGATGCAAGAGGTGTCCTTTCAGATGAATCGAAGGTAGTCTTCAGGGGGATAATGGATATCTTAAGCGGAGCCAAGGAAGTTGAGGCACATCAGAGTAATCATGCAATGTTGCTCTCTCTGAAAGCAAAAGTTGATGCCATACCCAGTCTTATGGTTGACGAAAACGATGTTGTTGCATCACATGCTGCAAGTAGTTCACCTGTTGATGATAATATGGTATTCTACTTAATGAGCAGAGGTATTCCAAAAGAAGACGCACAAAAGATGATAGTCCGTGGGGTCTTTGAAACTCTAAAAGATGAGCTTAAAAAGTATAATCTGGAAGGGGTTGTAGCGAATGCACTCAGCAGTGTGGTCGGTTGAAGATTTCTGTAAGATACTCGACGATTTCCCCGTTTTGAAAAGACAGATTAATGGTAAGAGATTAGTGTACTTAGACAACGCAGCAAGCACACTTAAGAGTAAATCCGTCATCGAGAAGATGACGGATTTTTACCTTAACCATTACTCAAATATTCACAGAGCCGTTCACACACTTGCAAGCGAAGCAACGGTCGTATATGAAGAAGCGAGAGAAAAAGTAGCAAAGTTTTTAAACGCAAACCCTGAAGAGATTGTCTTCACAAGCGGAACAACTATGGGGATAAATTTCTTGGTTAATTCACTCGTGAGAAGTGGTATTCTTAAGCCAAAAGATACAGTTTTAATCTCTCAAGTCGAACACCATGCAAATCTCGTTCCATGGGTAAGGCTTTCAAAATTCTACGGTTTCAATACGGAATACATAAAAGCCGATGAAAAAGGTGTTATCACTAAGGAAGCTATCCTTAAAGCAAAGTCCATCAGCCCCAAGATAGTTTCAATTACAGGTCAGTCAAATGTCACCGGTCAGGAGATGCCGTTAGAACTAATCAGAGAAATATTTAAAGATTCCATTCTTATAGTTGATGGTGCTCAGATTGTGCCACATAAAAGGCTCGATGTTAAAAAGCTCGATGTAGATTTTCTTGTCTTTTCGGGTCATAAGATGTTAGCTCCAACAGGAATCGGTGTACTTTATGGGAAGAAAGAGCTACTGGAAAAGATAGAACCGTTTTTATACGGCGGCGAGATGATAGATAAGGTTACATTCGAGGAAGTTACATTCAATATCCTTCCGTACAAATTTGAGGCGGGAACACAACATATCGCAGGCGCTGTTGGACTTGGATACACGATAGATTATCTTGAAAGTATTGGATTTGAAAAGGTAGAAAGGTACATCTCTGAACTTTCACAATATCTACTCAAAAGAATGTTGGAACTGGATTTCGTGGAAATATACGGTCCTGTCGATGATTCTCATAAATCGCTTGTAGCATTTAACGTAAAGGGGGTTCATCCACACGATGTTTCACACATACTCGATGAAAACTTTGGTGTGGCAACACGGAGTGGACACCATTGCGCACAGCCACTGATGAGTGTATTAGCACGTGGTTCAAAGATAGATTTCCCAAATTCAACCGTTAGAGCTAGTGTGTATTTTTACAACACAAAGGAAGATATTGATATTTTGATAGAGGGATTAAAATATATAAAGAGGTGGTTTGAATGATATATTCAGAATTCATCATGGACTACTCAAAACTGAAGAAATTCCACGGTAAGATTGAAAACGCTCACAAGATTGAGGAAGGTAAGAACCTTTCTTGTGGTGACGAGATAACACTTTACTTCCTATTTGAAGGAGATAAGATTGTCGATGTAAAATTTGAAGGACATGGTTGTGCGATAAGCCAAGCATCAACAAATGCCATGATCGAACAACTAATTGGAAAAACCAAGCAGGAAGCATTGGAGATAATGAAAAACGCGGAGAACATGATGCTCGGAAATGAGTTTGACGAGAATATCCTTGGACCGATAATGAACTTTTACGATGTGAAAAATTATCCGATGAGGGTAAAATGCTTCCTCTTACCTTGGAAGACGCTGGAGTTAGCAATTAAATAAAAATCATATTAAAAAGGAACGGATCAAAGATGAAGTTAAAGGCAAAGTTTCTAAATTCTGCAAGAATGAAGCAACAGAAGAGTTGAAAAAATTATCTCTCAATCTTAGCAAAGAGGTAGAAAACTTTAAGCTCTAAGATGTCAAATTATTGCTGTGAGGGTAGGTGATTCTTATGAGAAAGATTTTCAAGGAGTTTTCAGACTTTCTAAAACAGTACAACGTCATCGGTCTTGCGGTTGCGATAATCATAGGTGGGAAGCTAAACGCTTTTGTTACTTCTCTTGTTAATGACTTAATCGTGCCAGCCATACTCCAACCAGTACTTAACAATATGCATCTTGGTAAAATTGAGGAAATTCAGTGGCATGGTATATTTTGGGGAAAAGTTGTGTCCGCCGCTATTGATTTCCTCATAGTTGCGTTAATTGTTTTTCTCCTCGTCAGATCTTTGAACAAGGCTGCAGAAAAAGCTCGTGTAGCAGCTGAACTTGCTGCAAAGAAGCTTGAAGAAAAGGTAAAAAAAGAAAAGGAATAAGAATTATAAAACATAAAAGCCCCGTGATTTTCCGCCCGGGGCTTTTTATTTTTTATTGCTTTCACCAAAGAATAAATGAAGCATACCCGACTGTGTATGAATAATCTTGTGAAAATTCAGCACTTGTTGTATGATAAACAAGCTCTGCGTTTTTAAATAAGTTCCTGACAACAGCCACAGGCCCTGGACCGCACATAGTTATATCGTATTCCTTCAGATCAATGTATAATCCTTCCAAGTTGTTTTCAAGAATCCTGGAAATCGCAATTTCGTCTTTCTTAATAGTTGTTTCATGCGCATCATAGTGGTTAAAATCCGAAGATGCAATCACAAGTGTTTCTGGATACTCTTCCAAAACTTTACTTATCTTTTCAGCAATGATTTTTGCAATTGATAATCTCTGGTCCATAACACATATTGGAACAAATGTGAACTCGTTGAATGCATAAATCAATAATGGGAGTTGAACTTCTATTGAATGTTCATACATGTGGGCGAGCTCATCCTCTTCTATTGTTTTTCCATCTATAATCTTATCTGCAAGGGAAGTATTTACCAAAACTTTACCATTTGGAACTTGCCACTCACCTTCCCGCCAAACCGAAACTTGTTTACCATAACCAGTATGGTTTGATCCAAGTATAATGATATTTTTAGGCCTTCCAAAATCAAATATGCGCCGAACCCCCATTCCTGCAGTCTTTCCACTGTAAATATATCCCGCATGTGGTAATATCAGACCAACTGGTTGTTTTAAATACTCAACAGTTTTTACTTGACCCACAAATGCTTCACACATTTTTGAAAGTTGAATAGGCGTTCCAGGATAAAATTTACCAGCAACTACGGGTCTCCTATCCATAGAAATCACCTTGCTTTCATAAGATTAAAATTGCGCGCGTCATGGACAAGTATACCACACAATTAATAGAGCAAGTCATATATTAATCTAAGAAAAATGCCGGCAAACGCCGGCAAGTAATATTTTTTATCAAAGTGCTGTCTCGAATAATCAAATAATCACTGCTCTACAATCTTTGCTGTGAGGAATATTACTATGTTTCTTTGTTCGACATTCTCTTTTGAACCTTTAAATAGCCAACCAATTATCGGGAGATCTCCAAGTATTGGAACCTTCCATTCCGATTTGCTAACTTCTTCCCTTGCGAGCCCGCCTATGATAAGCGTTTGACCGTTTTTGAGTGTTATTTTAGTCCCCACTTCTCTTTTATTTTGCTTTGGTAATCCTCCTATAACTACCGAATAGTCGAAGTTTCCAACAGATGTGTATAAATTCAATTCTATAGTATCGTCAAGATTAATATTCGGCGTAATCTTTAACTCTATACCTGCTTCTAAATACTTGATTTCTTCGGTAACCTGTTCACCACTCTTTGTTGCAACCTTAATCGGGATGGAGTCTCCAATGAATATCCTCGCTTCTTCTCCACTCTTTGCTAATATGTTCGGATTTGCTAAGAGCTTTCCGGAACCTTTACTCGTGTTAGCTGGCGTTTCTATACTCGATGTATTTAAAGAAACCTCTGCATTGTCTATAATTTGATTCCACAATTTCTGTATATCCATAAAGTCGGTTATTTTGAATTTTACACTTAGTCCACCTGACCCGATTGAAACGTAATCAGCCGATTTTAGTATCGTTGATATATCGTACCCTAAGCTACTTAACAGTGATTCATCCACAACTTTTGCCTCAATCAATACTGTCCTTACCTTTGAAATCTTACTGATCATATTGTTTATATCATCCACATTCTTTGGATTCAGGTCGTAAGCAACAACGACTCCAGCATCGGTATTTACAAGAGCTTTACCTCCATAGAACTCTATGAGTTCCTTAACCTTGTCTGCTCCACGCGTAACGTTAAAAGTGTAGGTTGTTTTTGTTTTGGTTGCTTCTTCTGTTGTATCTACTATGTAGACATTTCCAGATTTCTTAATTGCAATTCCGTAGTTTAATAAAACTGATGTAAAGGTGTCAAGGTCTGAATCTGTAATTGATATTGTTGCATTTTTGTCTATTGTTTTTGCAAAAACTATCGAATATCCAAAGCTCTCAAAGACCGATTTAATAACATTGCTTATTGGCTCGTTATCTATTCTAACGCTTATCTTCCCGTCTTTAACAGCTACTTTTGTATCTTTTGCAAAAGAAATTTGTGATACATATACAACGTTTCCTATCTCTTTTATATCAACCCATTCTGAAAAAACGTTTTTGAAAGTTTCATAATCAATGTTATTCAAAGTAATAGAATAAACTTTTGTTTGAACCTCATCTATTCTGTACGACTTACCTAACTTAGAAAGTACCTGAGCAATTATGTCGGCCACATTTTTGTTTGAAGCTTTGATACTTATCAGTCCGTCTTTAACTATTACTTCTTCCGTTTGAGTCACTTGCGCCGATGATTGTTGTGTTTGGGTTTTCGATTCAGAAGGCATACCAGTGGATGATATTATATACACACCATTATCTTCTTTGTATGCTACACCATATGATCGCATGTATTCGATAAACGTTTTAAAATCAGGAACAATTATCCTTAAGTTTACAGTATTCTCAAAACTATCAAGTAAAATAACCTGCTCTTTAAAGATGTCACTTACTTGCATAATTAACTCACCAATGTTCTTCCCTTTAACCACAACTAACAATTTTCCATCAATTAGGTTGTATTCACTGTCTCTATTGAACTGTTCTATCTCTTTTGCTATCTTCTCCAAGCTATCTTTCTTGCCTATCAAGTAGAGCTTATCTGCTATCTTGTAATATCTTACATTGTTGTCGTATATCGATATTATCATTCCTATCTCTTTCTCTTCTAACTTCGTCGTTAATACCTTTATCTCTTCTTCTACCTTTATCTCACTTACAAGCTTCTTTACATTATTTATCTGTTCTTCTGTTCCTACCACATAATAACCATTACTGACTTTGTACGTCTCTACTCCATTCAATGCCTTCACTACGTTATCCATCTCTTCTGGATAACTTACTAATTCATACTTCTTACCTCCTGCAAATAGCTTCACTAATTCTTTTACCTTTTCCAACTGCTCTTGCGTTCCGTATACTACATATCCTGCCTTTGTCTTGTACGTCTCTACTTTGTACAATGCCTTTATCACACTATCTATACTTTCTTCATAGCTCATTATCTCGTATTTCAGCTCTGGTATATCTCCAAGTTTGTTTATCTCTTCTTTTAGTTTCTCTATCTCTTCTTTTGTACCTTTCAAATACAACATATCCCCTACTTGCTCTACTGCAACATTCAATCCCATCAATCTATTTATCTTCTCTACTGCTTCTTTATTTAGCTTCTCAGAAACTCTGATTGAAAATATATCTATAGTTGTTGTAAGAGATTTCAAATATGATGCAGCTCTTAGAACATTTTCAGACGAGCCAGATATTACAATTTTTTTCAGGTCCTCAAAATAATTAGCTTCTACATTAAATACTTTTTTAAGGTAATCAATATGTGACGGCGTTACAACAAATTCTACAGAAACAGTCATTTTTTCGGCAATGTTTACATATTGTCTGGCTTTTTCTACATTTTCCTGCTTACCAACAATATATGCAAAATTGTCAAGATTATATATTTTAACTTTAAAATTCTCTTCTAACATGTTTTTAAGTGCATTATCAACAGGTTGAATCTCGTAAATAACGCTATTTTCAGAACTATAGTTTATCAGAAAATCATGAGCATTTTTGGCGTTTGTTCCGTAGATAATGACTTTATCTTCAGATACGTAAATCTCCACATTATAGATTTTTTGAACAAGCTCGAGAGATTTCTGATCGTACTTTCCATCAGATACAATTATGTTTTTTCCAAAATTTTCGCGGCTGTTTTTGACTTTTTCTTGTATTTTCTCTCGCTCAGACTCTGGCACCGTAAATATCCAATAACCATCTGCCTTTTTTGTTGGGTATCCCATGAGTTTTCCCATTATCTCGTCTGAAGGGTCTGTTGGCTCTACTTTCACAAAAATATCAACAACTTTTTCACTTATTGCTTTTTTAAGTCTCTCAATTTCTTTAATCTTTCCTTTTACAAGTTTCGTACCATCAGAAAAAGATTCGATTATTTCAACATTAAAACTTTTGAGAAATCCTTCATCAGATTTAACTGCGAACGTTGTCGATGAGATTACATCCAAAATCTCCGAAAAATTTTTAAATGTCTTTTCGTTAACAAAAAGTGTTAAGTACACTACGTCATTGTAAGACTTAATTATATAATCTTTCTCGCTTATACTCATATATTGAAGAGCAGCTTTTACAGCATCTTCTGGTATATCCAATAAAGTTAACTTCCAAGGATTTGCTATAACTGGATCTTGGAGAATGTTCTTAACAAGTTGTTCATAACTTGAAGGTACATAAAGTTTTCCATTAGCAACGTTTATACCAGAATTAGGGTAAAGTAAATTCAAAATCTCAGCAACTCTCTGTGGATATTCAACATCAAAAATCTTATAATTAGTTGGCTGTATACTACTTCCAGAGGTTCCGCCTCCAACACTTGAAGTCGTTTCCGTCTTTGTTGGTTTTAAATTAATTACAAACTGTTCTGCAATCTTGGAATCTGCCCCCGAAAATGCTACCTTTTTGAGTTCAGGTAAAACAACGTAATCGAAATCGTATATCTTCTTTAGTTTTTCGAGTAATCCTTGAATTTGCTCATCTGAAGCTGTATAAGATACGTAATTCCACGATGGTTTCCGAGCAACTTCTGTTGATTGTTCTGTTGATTGTTGTGTGTATTTTGCAAGTTCAATTGAATCAGCTAGTAGTTTGTACTCTTTAACCCCACCATACACGAAAAGTTTTGACTTATCGGATTTTGACGTAGTATAAACACTACTTCCAATTGATTTTTTTACATTTTCGGCTGTGACTTGACCTTCTGGTATATGGAAGTATGTTGAAAAGCTTTTGGATATTTCTTCTGGTGTTCCTATATACAAGGTTTTATCCTCTGAATATGCATAAGATAAACCCGTAAGGGTTAACAAATTTCTAAGAACTTGTTCAACAGTTGCCTTCTCAGCTTTCGTGTTAACAAGCTTTCCTTTCGCTCCATCGTATATAATAAGGTTCAATCCAAAAAACTCCGCCAAATCTTTAAATGCTACCTCGCTCTTCAAATTTACAAAATCTGCTGTCATGGTTTTAGTAGAACAGCTTATTGGAAATCTTATGTAAAGCTTTGAACCAGTAACGTGGTACGTAGCTGTAACTGGTGTAATTGTATAAACAAATAGATTTATTGCATCTTCAAAAGATACAACTTGTACCCCTTCTACCGTTTCAGCCGAAATGGGTTGGAAAAGATGATTATCAACGACATCATTTATAACAAAGAAATGTACAGTTTGGCTTCCATTTTTGGAATACAGTTGAACTACGGGTGCTTTTGTGAAAGACGCAATTATTACAACTTCGGTATTAGTTTTGAGGTACGTAAGATCCAATAATTTTGCGAGGACACCTTCGCCAAATACGAATAAGAAAAACAACGAAATTAGGAAAGTTATCCTTAAAAACCTTTCTCCCATCCGACCATCCCCCTAATTCTATCATTCCGATACTCTAATTCTCTTTACTTTACCATCATTAGTATCAAGAACTATTAAATATCGGCTATTGATACCTACAACTTTGTATTTTCCTTCAATTACTTCATCAACGTTATATGATTTGGTTTCTCCATCTATTGTCATATAAACTTTTGTTGTTGTGCCTTTTCCGTAATTAAGCTTAATATAACCATGATATTTAACAGCATCTGATGTAATATCTTCTATATTCTGGTATGTAGTCGTTGGTTTTGAGTCAACACTTCCATATTCTCGCCCGGATGTAGCGCTCGTATTTTCTAATAAAGCTTTAAGATCTATAAAATACGGCTCGAATATGTCTGGCACAGTAAATCTCGCCTCTGATAAGGAAGAAATATCAAAGACATTAAATGAAAGATTAGTTGCACTTTGAATAGAAGTTGATAGCTGTGTTGAATTATTCGATATATTATTTTGCATACCTGATTGTACTTGTGAATTGATAGTAGCATTTTGCTGTGATTGTTGAACTTGTGCATTCGTATTTTCATTTGATGTTGATGTGGTTGCTGTGCTTTTCTTGGGACCATAATTAATCCAAAGTACTACAATTGCTACCCCCCAAACTACTATAGCTATAACTATTAAGATTATCGTCCTTCTGTTTAATGCCATTTTACAACGCCCCACTTTCAAATCAGTCTTTAAAAATTTCAAAACTTACCTTTAAAAATGAGCGTATAACTGACTTTCTTCTTTTTAAAAATTATGGGGTCATCAGAAGAAGATTTTATCAATATATAACTAGTTGGCACTAATTTGCCAGAAAATAATTCAGAAAGTTTTGATTTTAAATCTTCTGAGGCTATCTCTTCTTCAACAATAAAGTTCGACGTATTAATAATCATGTTTTTTAACTCTTCTAACTTCTTGCTTTCTTGTGAAAGCCTTTCAATATTTCTATACAAACTTCTAATTTGTTGAAATTTATTTTCCAACTTGGCTAAATACTTGTACGTTGAATTTGTAAAGTAAATTATACTTCCCAACATAGTTAAAACAAAAATTATTAAAGCGATTATCCCTGCTAATTTCCTTGGTATCGTTATCATTTCTTACCCTCCCAAACATAATGGAAGTACTTTATATCCCCTAAAAAATTCTTTTCATCCAATATCTGCACTGTAAGATCTTTATAGTACTTTCCAAGTTCTGAATATACTGTTTCTGTACTTAATTGTGTCGTTGTTCCGTACTCGTAGTAATCTATATAGAATCTCTGACCGTCGTACATAACTCCGGAAAGAAAGAATTTATTACTGCTTTTCGATATTTCATTGAAAAAAAATCTGAGAAAATATGTGTCTCTATAAACATCCATAATATAAGCTCTTATTTCTTCGTTTGATTTTATACGCTCTTTCTCTTTGTCGCTCAAGGATAATACTAAATTATCCACTTGCCCTTCGATCAGATCCAAATTCGTAGAAGAAAGGTTATTGAAAACTTCTGGATAAGCACGTAGTAATTTTGAAATCTTCATTATTTTAATCTGATAAGAAACTGAGAAGAAAGAAACTGCTGGAAGTAAAGAAATAAATAAAAGAATAACGAAGGTTTTTAATTTAAAAACCCTTTTTCTACCATATGATAGATTTAACTTTTCCAAGCTCAATACCCCCTCTGTAGAGCAGACCGAGTTCTGACATGGAAAGCTGAGGATAGATCTTTACCAGGTAAACAGGGTCAGTAAATTTTCTAATGATATCAGATTTGGCTGAAAATATAGTATCTCTAATCATTTTTGATTTTGAAACCAAAACTATACCATCAATTGAATCAATAGATATCTTCTCCAGTTCCGTCGTATTCGTTGAAATTATTATTTCCCTACTTATAATGCTTATGATATCAGAAGATATTGTATCAAGTATCTTTCGCGACTGTTCGATTAGTTCTTCGTTACCGCTGGTCTCAATTTCATACAACTCAAACCCAGTTTCTTCTTTGATAAGATGGCTAATCTCATTTGTGGAAATATCAATTATCCTTAAGTTAATTATAAAATTGCCGTTCATAATAACGATGCCTGAAGTATATTCACTCAGTACAATGTATAACCAACGACCAGGAAGTTTTTTAACCAATAGAAGCTCTGAAAGGACATTCGGATAAGCAATATCGGGCGTAAAATTAAATCCATTGCTTTCAAGAAACCTTATAAAGTCTGTTCTTCTCACAAAAAGCACAAAGTACTTACCAGACAAAGAAGGAATACACGATACGTTTATATCTTCACTCAGGTTATAAATTCTCCTCAACTCAAGTTCAGCAACGCGAATTCTATCTATATCTTTCTTTATAGGAGGTAGATCCAAAAAAGCTGTTTGAACTATATCCCAAGAAACATTAACTACCACCATGTCCTCTGGATCTGATGGGACAAATCTTTGATGATAACTTTTGATACGCATCTTATTGTTTCTGTATTTGGCTACTAAAGTACTCGCTTGCCCTTCATTTAGATTGTACACAAAAACCCTATTTGAAAATATAGCCAATCTAATTTCCACCTCCTGAAACCTTAAAAACTATTGGTTCAATAGATATACCACTGTATGTCCCACCCTTTACCCATCTAAAAGAAAAGACTTCCATATTTGAAAAACATATTTCAGATGCTCTGTTAAATGATTTATTGTTTTTTGAAAAGATAGTACATTTATTTTCGCCATATACCTTATATAACTCCGCTTTCCATAGTCCAGCATAAACTGCAGTCTCTATATACTGCTCTGTTAAGTCTATATCAGAAATTTTCAGAAAATTTGCAATAGCTGCACTTATAAGAAAAGATACTATGGTTAAGACAACCATAAGTTCTATGATATTCAAAGATATCCCACCCTACTGACAAGCTTGCAATTACTTGCCAAATTGCCCCTGCATCTGAAAAATTGTTGAATACATTGTAAACGCTATAAAAGCAATAAAAAGGCCAACAAAAGCAATCATCATCGGCTCTACAAGACTAACAAGTTTCTTTGTATCTGTAAGAATTTCTTCTTCATAAAAGTCCGCTACCTTTTCCATTACCGCATCCAATTTACCGGTTTGTTCACCCGTTCCAACCATTTCGTAAACAATCTGTGGAAAGATATTTGCTCTTTTTAAACTATCTTTTAAATTGCTTCCTGCCTTAACCTCTTCAATAACCTTAGAAATTGTCGCTATGAACTTTGGATTGTTAGACGCCTTTGCAGCCATATCAAGTGCACTTACCATAGAAACACCACTACCGATCAAAACACCGAGGGTTCTTGTAAATCTTTCATTAGCCATTTTCTGTCGAAGTTTTCTTATCGGCGGTATAAGCCCACCTATAAACTCTTTAACATATGCACCATAGACCGTTGCCAAGAAGAACTTCAAACCCACACCTACTGCGACAACTACTGGAAGCAAAATGTACCATTTTTTTGTGAAAATATAGTTCATTTTCATCAAAAATGCTAAAACCCCACCTTGTGGTGTTGTTCCAAAAACGGAAATAAGCTTTGGGAGTATAAAGACAGATATGACAATAACAACCAAAACAGCAAATCCAAGTATGAACATAGGGTAAGCCATTGAAGATCTAACCTGTTCTTTCAACCTATTAACTCCTTCGTAGTAATTAGCAACTTTCTTCATAGTAACATCTAATACACCGCCCTCTTCACCAGCGCGGATCATATTAATCAGTATTGAATCAAAAACACCTTGTCTTTCAAGAGCATCCGAAAAAGACATACCACCTTTCATATCTGAAGCGACCTCTTTGAGAATATTTCTAAACTTCTTTGAAAAAACTTCCTGCTCTGATAGTGTCATGACAGCGTCTACTAACCTCAAGCCCGCAGATATCATTGTCTCAAGCTGTCTTGCGAAAAGCACAACATCCTTTGTTTTCAACTGGAAGAGTGACTTTTTCTTTGCTCCGGGTTGAACCAATGCCTTCGCAAATCCTTTTGATCCTCCTGAAACTCGTTCGCTCTTTTCAACTATATCAGTAATAAGCACACCTTGCTCTTTCAACTTATCAAGAGCTTCTTTAAAACTATCAGCTTGAATTATACCTTTCAATTTTCTACCACTACGATCTATGCCTTTGTACTCAAATACCAAACTTTTATCACCTCTTAACAGTTTATCTTTCTGAAATTCATTCCAATGCCTTCAAATCTTTTACAATCGTTCCATTGCTTAAAACTAACACTCTGTCACAAATATCTCTGAAAAGCTCAGGTTCGTGTGTTGCAATTAAAAATCCTTTGCCATCCTGCTTGAACCTTGCCAATATTTCTCTAATTGCGAGTACACCTCTTAGGTCAAGTCCCGCTGTTGGTTCATCGAATATTAAAAAATCAGGTTCATGAAGCAGTATGGAAGCAATTGCTACTTTCCTCTGCTCTCCACCTGAGAGCCTGAAAGGTGATTCATCGAGAATACTTTTCTTCAAGCCCACGAGTTCAAGAACTTCATAGATTTTCTCATCTGTGTAATTTATCTTGAAATTATTAACAGCATATGTGATTTCCGCTTTTACAGTTTCATTAAAGAACTGCCTTTCTGGAATCTGGAAAGCAACGCCGAATTTCTTTCGATACTCGTACGGTTGAAGGAACGGATTAATACCATCATACAACATACTTCCATGAGATGGTTTGATAAGTAAGTCGAGTAAATATATCAATGTTGTCTTCCCAGAACCAGTACTACCTACAAGGAGGATACTCTCATCTGTGGAAAAAGACAGATCAATATTCCTTAGTGCTACCTTTTCAACATCTGTTTTCTCTTCAAACACAACAGAAATGTCTTTTAATTCAATAAGCATAGGTATTCACTCTTTCCTCGAAAGGTAGATTCGTATTCCACCCTCTTTCCATATATCTTCGGCATTTCCAAAAACTTCCTTCATGTAATTCCTTATTCTTTCTCCACCTTTGTTATGATAAGCAACAAGTTGTAACGTCCCACCAACTTTAATGTGTTCAAATGCACCTTTAATAAGATTCATCCAAACTTCTTTTCCAGCCACAATTGGTGGATTAGCAATAATGTGATCAAATAACATTCCTTCCCAAGGCTCGTACAAATTACCTTGTCTGATGTCTGTATCAATATTATTATCTTTTGCATTTATTTTAGCAAATTCGACAGCTCTTTTGTTGATATCTGACATGTACAATTCTACACTGGGATTTTCCTTTTTGATGGTAATTCCAATAATTCCATACCCACAACCAATATCGAGGACCTTTCCATCAACAGGCGCATGATGGTTTATTAGTATCTCCGTTGCCTTATCAACATTTCCAAACGAATAAACTCCTGAAGGACTTTTAAAGTTGTAAATATGACCGTTTTTTAGCTCCAAACGAATCTCTCTGACTTTCAAAGGAGTATTAGGATCCTCAACATAGTAATGTGTAAACTCTCCCATATTCTTTCTTGTCAAATTGCATCACCCCATTGTTTGTTTTTCATACAAAAATACTATCTACTAAATACACTTCTGAAATCTATCGAGTTGTATAAATAAAGATTTTCCTGAGCTTTTGAAATCAAAGAATTCAAATCTTTTCCATCCGTTATATATTCCGAAATACCGAATTGTATCTCCAATTCCACCCCTATCTTTTTACATAAATGCTTTACGTTTTCCTCAATTCTCTTTTTCAAAGCGTAAGGCGTTTCTTTTGAAAGACTCAATATAACAAAGTCATCTCCTCCAACCTTAGCTACAACATCACTCTTTCGTGAAGTTTTAATAATTGCTTTGGATAATCTTTTGAGAATATCATCGCCAAACTCATAACCATAAATGTTGTTTATTTTCGAAAAGTCTCTTACATCAAAGTATATTAAATACAATTTACTTGAAAGTCGCTTTGACAGTTCTGAGTATTTCTCGAAATAGCTATTCAAGAACTTTAAATTTGGAAGGTAGGTTAGGCTATCAAAAACGCTTATTTTTTCAACCTCGATATTTTTCTCCTTTAACATACGAATTAATTCAAAACGCTCCACAGCAATTGAAAGTAAACTTCCAATCATAACGGCAGTTGTTTCGAAATTGTATCTTTCAAAAGCATCCTCATCCTCCCAGGTATCTAAATTGAAGAACCCTAAGAGCTTTCTTTGAGACTTAATTGGAATCGATATGAAAGCTTTTATATTATCAACAGTCTTCACCTTTTCTCTCAGAACATCATCATCTTCATTTAGTTTATTTGCAAGTTCTTTTATTAAGTCGACGCTTCTTCTCTTATTAACATACACATACCTAAATCGCCTCATTAGCATCTCCTTAGGCGAAAACCTTATTTTCTTCAACATTTGATAATCATGGTTATACGTTGCCAGATAGGTAAAGTACCCATCCTCATCAGTCCAAAGTACACTTCCGCTATGTACAAAACTAAGATTATCTATAGCTATTTTCAAAAGCGTTTCAAAGTCTTTCCTCTTTAAAGGCGTTTCCCTATCAGTAGAAACCCTAAGAAGATATTCACTAAAAAGCGAAAACATCACATTTATTTCTTTTTGCTTGTCTTCAACCTTCTTTCTCGGAGCCACCTTTGTCACTCCTTATCAGAAGTTTTACAAAAAGTTTTGTGAGTCCATAAAAAGATAAAAGTAGCCCTATAAGGAAAAGATAACCCGTTATTCCTATTTTTAATGCCTCAAGAAACCTTATCGTATCCATAAAACCAGCTCCTTAAATACCTAAATGAGTAGCTAAAATTCACAGTGAACTTACTAGTGCTATAAGTATTCCACCAGCTAAAACCGAACCTATCTGTCCTGCAACATTTGCTCCCACCGCATACATTAAAAGGTAATTAGTTGGGTCTTCCTTTCTCCCAAGATTATGAATCACCCTGGCTGACATTGGAAACGCTGAAATGCCAGCTGCACCAAGCATTGGATTAATCTTTTCTTTCGAAAATAGATTTAAAAACTTTGCAAAAAGCACACCACCAGCTGTGTCAAAAATGAAAGCTACAATTCCAAGCAAAAGTATGTAAAGAGTTTGAGGCTTTAAGAATTTATCGGCTGTCATAGTTGAGCCTATAGACAATCCGAGAAAAATCGTAACAATATTAGCAAGTTCTGTCTGTGCGGATCTGGCTATGGAATTGAGAACACCACACTCTCTAAGAAGATTCCCAAACATCAAGAATCCGATAAGAGCGGCTGCACTTGGTGCTATGATACTTGAAACTATCGTAACTAATATAGGAAACAGGATCTTGATCCTCTTATCTATTTTTAGACTCTTTTGGGGCATTTTTATCATTCGTTCCTCTTTAGTTGTGAGGGCTTTAATTACAGGAGGCTGGATTATTGGAACAAGTGACATGTACGAGTAAGCTGCAACAGATATGGGTCCAAGTAACTCCTTGGCAAATCTTCCTGCAACGTATATCGAAGTTGGACCATCTGCAGCACCTATAATCCCGATCGAAGCAGCTTGTCTGATATCAAATCCAAGGAGTGTTGCAACAACCATTGTAGCAAAAATCCCAAATTGAGCAGCAGCTCCAAACAAAAACATTATTGGATGTTCAAGTAAAGGACCAAAATCAATCATGGCACCAACTGCAATAAATATCAAAAGTGGAAAGATTTCTGTTATAATACCTATGTCAAAGAATATATTTAAAACACCACGATGCAAAACACCATCGATCCATTGATCAAGAACAGACGAAAACGGAATATTAACCAATATCGTTGAAAAACCTATAGGTATTAGCAGTGCTGGTTCGTATTCTTTTGAAATTGCAAGGTATATAAGTAAAAGTCCAACACTAAGCATCACAATATTACCAAAACTTAGCGACAAAACACCATATAGCAACTCAGACAAAAGAAACACCTCCACGATGAATCAATAGTTTGCACACTGAATCAATATTTTACACAATTCTATTTTAGCACACTATCAAATAAAACATATTGCTATACATTATAGTAACTTATATGTTTTATTTTGTTAATAATATTAACTCCACATTCAATTAAAAAGAGGTGGGTTTAATGATGAAAATACCAATAGCATATGTCTTTCTCTTATTGATCAATTCAATTATAGCTCTTCAAACTATAATAGTCTTTCTTAAATATCGGACGAAATCAATTTCGCTGCCTGGCGTAATTGCATCAGCAACAATAGGGTTTTATTCTTTCGGCTATGCGATGGAGCTCTTGTACATATATACATACGATCAAATTAAGGCATCCTTTTGGTACAAGATCCAATACTTTGCAATTCCCTATTTAGCACTCTCTTGGTTCTTTTTCGTTTCGTCTTTTGTAGGTAGAAAGATTTCCAAAAAAGAAGTGATAGCACTTCTTGTAATTCCAATCACATCAACATTTTTAGCTTGGACAAATGACTTTCATCACTTATTCTTAAGAGGTTACCTTGAAAATGGTTCATATATTATGAGGGGACCTTTTTACTATGTTCAAATAATCTTTTCATATATTTTATCATTTGCAAGCTATTATCTGTTGATAAATATGGTCCATAAATATAATCTCTTAGTAAGAAAAACAACAATAATACATCTTTTCAGTGCAATCATAATTCCTGTTTCGCTTAGTTTATTGTACATTATCTTCAATCTCAACATAGACCTAACACCTTTTGGCTTGATGGCAAGTGTAATAATATTTCTTTATGAAGCTCAAAGACTTCAAGGCTTGGATTTGGAGAATGAAATAAAGGATGTAGTTTACAATAACTCAAAGGATATGTTTATAGTAACGGATGAAGAATAATATATAATAAACATTAGCAAGAATTTTGAGAATTATTTCAAAGAAAGTTTGGAGAAGTTGAAGTTGTACGTCAGCCTGCAAGTAAAATACTTGGTGAAGAATGTTTGGAAAGCATAAAAAATGGAAAAGGTATTGTGGAAAAGTTTGGAAGGTATTTTGAGATATCAACGAGTATGTTGAAAAATAAGAAAGGTAGAATCGTTGGAAAGGTGGTATTCTTTCACGACATTACTGAGTTAAAGCACTCTCAAGAAGTAATGTTCTTTCAAAATGAAAGGTAAAAAACACTCTTTGAATTTGCCCCTGTAGGAATACTCATAGAAGACGATCAAGGAAACATTATCGATGTTAATCCTGAGTTCTGCAAAATAACAGGCAGAGAAAAAGAAGAATTGATTGGAAAGAGTGTATTTGCTCTTGCTCCAGCAGAAGAGCACGATAGGGTCAGAAAAAACATTGAAGACATTCTTTCAGGAAAGATATTAATTCACAACGTGCGAAACGTTGGTAAACATGGAGAAATAAAGTATGTTGAACTCTATGAAACAAGCATGATTTTACCAAACAAAAAGAAAGGAATACTCTCAATTCAAAAAGATGTCACAAAACAGAAGGTAATACAGGAAGTGATAAGAAAAGTAGCAAAGTACCAAAGTATAATTATTAACCTTGCTATAAACTTCATAAATGTTCCCAGCGAAAGAATAGATGAAGAAATATCAAATGCCGTTAAACTTGTCGCCAAAGAATTGGATATTTCAAAACTTCGGGTTTATCGATTTATCAAAGATGCCGGTTCGTTTGCATCTATCTCTTCCTGGTTCTACTCAACTAATAACTTTGAAAAACCCAATGTTTTATTTGAAATCGAAAAAGTTAGAGGACCTAAACTTGAAAAGTTACTTGCTGGTAAGCAATATATAATCTCGAAGGAAAACACAACAAATGAGCTAATTCTAAGCCTCGTTGGAGAGAATTATACAGCCTTAATAACACCTATTAAACTAAATGGAGAACTACTGGGATTTATTAGTGCTGCTTTAAAAGAAAACAGGGATTGGAGTGGAGCAGAGAAGAATATATTAATGTTACTTGCAACGTTAATAGCAAACGTTGAATCTAAGAAGAAGTATGAAGAAGAGTTAATTCAAGCAAGAAGAATTGCTGAGGGAGCAAATTTAGCAAAGAGCAACTTCCTTGCAAATATGAGCCACGAAATCGGAACACCTCTTAACGGTATCGTTGGATTTGCAAATTTATTGGCAGAGACCAATCTGGACGAAAGGCAAAGAAAATATCTTTCAACAATTCTAAAATCGACTGAAGTGCTTCTCGGAGTCATAAATGATATACTCGACCTTGCAAAAATAGAAAGTGGTAAACTTCAACTTGAGCCAATTGAAACAAACATGAAAATGGAAATGCAGAGTGCACTTCTGCTCTATGAAGCGAAGGCAAAGGAGAAGAATGTAAACTATGAAATATCAATAGATGAAAGGATTAGTGAATGCTTAGTTTTCGATAGCATTAGACTCCAACAAGTTCTTTTCAACCTAATAAATAACGCTATCAAATTCACTTCAGCTGGCGGGTTCGTTTCTGTCAAAATAGAAAAAGTCGCCGAAGATGAGGAATACGAACATCTGCGATTTTCAGTCAAGGACACTGGTATTGGTATTCCAAAAGAAAGGATTGAGAAAATATTTGAGCCGTTTGAACAATCGGATATATCGATAACAAGAAGGTATGGTGGTACAGGACTTGGACTTTCGATTAGTAAGCAGTTGATAGAATTAATGGGTTCAAAAATATTTGTGGAAAGTGAAGAGGGAAAAGGAAGTACTTTCCATTTCACACTGAGGCTCAAAAAATGTCTACCCAAAAGCACCAGTAAAAGAATTAATAAGAAAGAAATTAACAAATATAAAGCAAAAGTTTTGATTGCCGAAGATTACGATGTAAATAGACTACTTATGACAGAACTACTTAAAAAATTTGGTGTTGAACCAGAATTTGCACTTAACGGAAAGGAAGCCGTTGAAAAAGCTCTTAAAAAAGATTATGACCTCATCTTTATGGATATACTAATGCCAGAAATGGATGGAATCGAGGCAACAAAGAAAATAAGGCAAATCAATCTTGAAGTACCTATAGTAGCACTAACGGCTCACGCAATGAAAAACATCAGAGATGAGGTTCTATTTGTTGGAATGAATGACTATGTTGTAAAACCTATAAAAATAGAAGAAATAGAAAGAGTGTTCGAAAAGTTCTGCAGTCATCTTGTAGTCGATGAACAAGAAACTCAAAAAACCCTTCAGGATTCTCAAAAAGAAGAGGAAACTGTCGATGAGGAAAAGCAAAGAAAACTTGATGAAGAAATAACCAAAGCCGAATATGAATACGAATTTACACCTGATTTTGAAAGGGAATTGCTCAGTACATTCATAAGTTCATCAAGAATAAGTTTGAATAATATTAGATCAGCACTCTCAATTGGTGATTTTGAAACAATTCGGCGAGAGGCTCATAGCATAAAAGGTGCTGCAAGAACCCTTAATTTTGCTGAAATAGCAGAGCTTTCTCAAAGTATCGAATTTGCTGCAAAAGAACAAAATGCAGATTTTAAGTATCTTGACGCTGTTGAAAAGTTAACCCAAGAAATATCGTCTATCGAAAAGTTTTACAAAGAAAAGTTTGGTTAACACGATAGAATAATCAGCAATGACCTATAAAATCAATAACATCTTCATCAAAATGTTTAAGGGAATTTGTTAGAATCTCAATTCTTCTTATAGTTTCTTCGACGTCCCTTGCTGCAAATCCATTACCACAGGGGATGTTTGTGTTATTTAAAGAAAGTTTTGAAGCATTAAGTGCCATCTGTGTTCCAATACTTGCTTTCAACGCACAGCTTCTTTTTGCACCGTCACACGTCATTCCAAATAATGTTGCAAGTACATTATTAATTGCATTCTTTATCTGCTCTCTATCTGTGCCTTGCAAATAAGTAATTCCAGCTGCTGCTCCAGCCGATGCTATAGAACCAGCCCCACAGATTGGAGTGAGTGTCCCCGTGTAAGCTTTTATATATATAGTTACCAAGATGCTTAAAAGGATGGCCTTCTCTTTTATTTCTTTGGAAACATTATGTTCATTGGCGATAATCTCTACTGGTACTATACAAGAAATCCCCTGATTCCCACTTCCAGCAACAGTCATAACAGGAAGGAGTGCTCCACTCATACGTTGATCCACACCAGCAGCAACGTATTTTGGTATCCCGTCAATAATTCTGCCAAAGTTACCTTCCGTTTCGAGACCTATTTTAGATATTTCAAAGTTGCACTTGATAGCTTCTCTAACAATTTCCAAAACATCATCATCAGGATTCTCTACATATTCAAAAAGTTCAGTTAAAGTTATACCTTTAATCGAATCTTTTTTTAAATTCACGCTTGACTGATTATTCAAAATCTCTTGTCCATTGACAACTATCTTGCTGATATTGTCATGAGAATCGGTAATCTCGACAATCACCTCATTTTCAGCACGCAAACGTGTTTTTATGTGCAATCTTACATCGCTTTCGTATCTTATCTTCACAATGTCTTTCAATTCATAGGCTTTTGAGACTATGTCTCTTGTCACATTCTTAAAAACCTCCAGACCAAAATCAGAGTTCCCTACAAGATAGGCTAACATTGCCGCAATTTCAAAACCGTGCAGATGTGTACCAGGTATGCTTACTTCTAATCCATTCTTATAGGTATTTTTATCCATCACTATCTCAATTTCCTTAACCTCACCCTTCAGATAATCCTTTCCAGTGGCAACGGAGAGCCCAACTGCGACAGGTTCAGTGCAACCATATGATAGTTTAACATTATCAAAGAAAATACTTCGAATAAGTTCTCTTATTGTTGAATTAGTCATTGCTCCATCCATGAAAACCACCCTTTCTAAGAAAATCTACTTTATAAGTAGATTATACTTCAAAAGACATAATATATACAATCCGCCGGTTTGTAAGTACAGGCTTTTTTCAAATAATATTCCACCTTAAAATCATCGACTCTTGCAATTTCAAAGTGTACTTTTTTATTTTCTTAGTATACTCTCTGTATGCTTTATAACTTCGCAACTTTCTTCACCACGCCCCATTGTAAAGATATGGATACCTGGTAGCCCATAATTGATTAGCTTTTCAAAAAGTTCAATCGTAAAACTTATACCTATATTGAATTCCTCTTCCTTAATATTTGCTTCATCCATCAATTCAACAAACTTGTGTGGAATACTAACAAAGAAATTCTTTGGAATATTAAAAACTGAATTCTTACTAACCACAGGTTTAATGTCAGGGATTATCGGAACATTTATCCCGTAATCTTTACATCTGTCAACGAAAATCTTGTAAACTTGCGCATCAAAAACCATTTGAGTAATTATATATTCAGCGCCTGCGTCGACCTTTTGTTTTAGGAATTTTAAATATATTTGGAGATTCATAATGTTTCTCAGGATAAACTGCTACACCAATACAAAAGTTTGTGGGTTTAGCAGTGGCATAAAGGTATCTCCCATTGTTCAAATCGTCAATTTGATTCACAAGTTCAACTGAATATTTATAATCTCCTTTTAGATTCTTTCCCGCGTTATTACTTGATTCGCCACGAATTACAAAGACGTTATCAACGCCCATTTTCGAAAGATCTATCAACATATCTTCCATTTCAAACTTATTGATTCCAGTACAAACAAGATGCGGGACAACGTCTTCGTGGTATCTGTTCATAAGTGCGGCTGTTAGACCTATCGTTCCAGGTCTTTTCACCTTCTGAACTTTTATTATCCTATCTTCATACTCAATATAATCAACCTCAACAGGATGTCTTGTTATATTGGTAAAAGAAATATCATAATTCATTAACTTATCAAGAGTTCTGTAAATCTTATCGACATCCTCACCACGCCTTGGAGGAACTATTTCTATTGATATTATTCTCCTGTTCTTAACCATTTCGGATATCTTCAATACTATCGCCTCCAATTCATTATTCTTTTGCTTGAAAAAGACAGTTTCACATTGCCGTATACTAACAACCTCTTGCCATATATAAATATCGCACCAAGTATATTTTGTTTCTTATCTACGTCTTCCTTAACAAAATCAATAATCTTATCAATATGCTTTTCACTTTTTAGCATATTACCATATTTCGTAGCAAAAGCATCAGCAATGGATGCTTGCTTAGCGATAACACAAGTAGCATCAGCTCTGCCAAAACTTATAGAATGACCAATCTTTCCAGATGAGGTGCAAACTCCATATTCTCCAGGTGGAATAAGTAACGCCAATCTATTAAATTCACTTTCAAAATTAGCAAAGAAACCTACCCGAATATCCGAGTGGACATTTAGATAAATATCCCATCCATTTTCCACTATCACTTCTTCACAATCCCATTTCTCAATTAAATACTTACCGACAACTTCAGCAAAGGTACCTGCAACGGATGCCATTGGTCCAACTCCAGCTAAATTTGAAGCTTCCAACATCCTTATTGCAATATCTGGAATGTCTTCAAGAAACTCTTTTATTTCGATTGGTGAAAACGACTCAAAGAAGTCCTTGTTTGATTTACCGTAGTTTAGAAGTCCTTCATATTTTTCCATAAGCACTTCGTAAACCTTATCAACCATTTCTAAGTTAAATCTATCTACCCCAATCCACAAGTCAGTATATTTGTACTTAACAAAAAAAACTCGTAAACCTATTAGAATAGTTATCTCTGTAAAACCTCTTTACCACATGTTTTTTTACTAAATTGCTTTGCAAACGCTTAGAAATATTTCCATGCATAAATCAAAAACACCCCTTTACGTTTAGAACCTAATATGGCATATCAAATCTCCTTTCGGACTTTTCATAAGGAAGCCTGAGACCAACGGGACATGTGTCACTACAAAGTAAACAATCAATACAGTTCGATTCGTTAAATTCTACTTTATCACCATTCCAACATAAACTTTTTTATCGCAAACACCGACGCAAGCTCAACAATTTATGCATTCCTTAAATTCATGGACCTCATCAAGTGGACTTTTGTATCCTCTGACTAACTCTAAATCTTTCCCACTATCTTCGAAGTCAAGATTTGAAAGATTGTTTAATTTTCTATCTTCTCTAAGTAAATCAGCTGGATAAGTCAACAAGAAATCACCTTCAGTGATCCATTTTTTTAATGTTGCGGCTATTTCTCGGGCTTTTTCTAAACTTGACAACGAAGCTGTTCTGACCTTTTTACCGTTAAGTTCAATCTTTCCCGATCTCAATTGTGCATACGATACGACACCAATGATAGGTTTTTCACTCTTTGAATGATCTCTTATTTCAGTATGAATTTCGTTATTTGAAAGGCTCGCATAATATGCAATCTCTTCATTTAATATTGGAATTGGAACTCCAGTCCCAACAAAGAGAGTAACACCATAGTTTTTGAAGTATGCCCCCTTAACATATCTTGCGTCCATTTTCTTAGCATCACCAATTAAAGCTAAAGTTCTTGCAGGAGAAATAGGAACACCATATTCATTCTTCTTAACGTTTGTTCTGTATTGTGTCCCGTACCAACTAACGTATCCAACACTTCCTCCAAAGAAGACCTTTGCCCCAATACCTGTGGTATTCAATACGCATTGGTGGAAGTGTATGTCCAAAATTAATAAATGCACCACTCGAACACATTGGAGCAAATGTACCAGTAGTTACAACATCAACCTTCCTTGCAACCTCCTTTATCCCCTCTTCCTTGGCGAGTTTCACAACTTCCTCGACTGTAAGAACTACTGCTCTCCTTTCTGCAATCTTCTTGTTTATTTCCTCGATACTTTTGATAGCATCCAACTCAATTACCTCCAATCCAAATGAGTTTCATTTTCCACTAAACAAAGCGTTATGAATCAATTCAACACCTCTTCTACCATCCTTTACATCTACCAAAAAGTACATCGAAACTTGCAAAACCCCAGCTGAAATCATTTCAACATTGATCTGTGCGTTGGCTAAGATACCAAAAATCTTTGCTGCAATTCCATGCGTATCAAATAAACCATATCCAACAACAGATACGAGAGCCTTATCTGTATCGTATGAAATATCCTCCAATTCTTTTGTTCTCATCCTCTCAACAACCCTTAGAACATCAAAAACATCATTTTTTGAAATAATTAGATTGATGGCAGTCTGTGATGTAATCACAAACTTTATATTTAATCCCGCATCAGATATACTCTTTGAAACCTCACGGATCTTTCCCAAGAATTTGAGACCGTAAAAGAGTCCTTCCAACCCAAATACAATACGCCTTAACTCCTCATCGTCTCTTACCCCAAGAAACGAGGAATGAAAATAATAAATTTCTTCGATGAACAACTTTACATCGAGTAACTTGAACTCTTTCAAAGCTTTCAACAACCTATCTGTTACCCCATAAGAAGCGCTTACTACGACAACAATCTTCTTATTATAAGCAATGTTTAGTAATTCAAAGATCTTATGAATGACTTCTCCGTAACCATCTAAGTTTCTAAAGTTCGAACCACCAAACTTGACCACGATAAAGTTCTTTTTGAGTTTATCCTGTTGCATCTTCTCCCCCCCAAATTTGCCTATTTGTTTGCTAAAAAGGTAAATTTAATAAAAAACGGTCGGGTGATTTTTCTCACCCGACCGCCCATTTTTCTACATAAAACTACTGGCCTACCGGACGGTCGGTACGCCACATCATCATAGCCAGCATAGAAATTTCATATGAAAATTCTGCTCTTACAATTATCTTTATACCTTCAAAAACGATATGTTTTTGCTCAAACAACTTCCATATCCTCCTATGAAAATTTTGTACACTTTGGAATGAATTATACAACAAGACAAAAAGATTTGAAGATTGAATTTTTCAAAAATTGTGCTATAAAAAAAACGTGTTCGTCAATTATTGAGGAAAATATTCAAGATGGTGGTGATATTATGGAAGGATACGAAACCATCTGGAAAAAATGGAATGTTCGAGGAATAGTTCAAGGAGTCGGATTTAGGTATTTTGTTAAGAATACGGCAAGAGCCTTGGGAGTCAGAGGATATGTAAAAAATGAACCCGATGGTAGCGTTACAATAGTTGCTGGTGGGAACAGTGAACAAATCAAAGAATTGTTTAGAAGATTCATGGAAGGAAATGGTTACAGCTACATATCAGATTACGACGAAGAAGATTTACCAAATCAAGAATATGTAGACTTCCATGTTGAATTCTAAAACCGTTACAAATCAACGCAAAATACTGAAAAGGAGATGGAACATATGAAAGTAGTTTGCTATGGATTACAGTGGGGGGACGAAGGAAAAGGAAAGGTAACAACATACATCTCCAAAGATTACGATTATGTTGTTCGGTATAGTGGTGGTAGCAACGCAGGTCATACTGTTGAATATGGCGAGTTCAAACTCGTTCATCATCTCGTTCCTTCATTTGATGTAAGAACCCAAACAAAAGGTTATATTGGCAACGGTGTAGTGGTCGACATGCAGGTACTCAGTGACGAAATTGAAGAAGTCAAAAAGATTGGATTCGACATATCTCAAAGAATAAAAATTTCAACTTTAGCACATGTTGTCTTACCAGTTCACAAAATACTCGACGAAAAACTTGAAATGAGTAAAGGAAGTAGAGCTGTCGGAACAACAAAAAGAGGAATAGGACCAGCTTATGCCGATAAAGTGCACAGAATAGGATTAAGACTCATTGATCTTCAAAATGAACAGATAGCTATTGAAAGACTGCAATTAATTAGTGAATTGTACAAAAAGCTTTATTCGATAGAGTGGTATGAGTATGACTACGTATTCGAAGAATACAAAAAGATTAAAGATTATGTAATATCACCAATCGAAATGAAAAGAGCATTGGACAGTTCAAACGTACTCTTTGAAGGGACTCAAGGCGTTTTACTTGACGTAGACATGGGAAGCTATCCATACGCGACTGGTACAAACTGCAACGTTACGGGTGTCGAAGCTGGAATCGGTTATCCTATAAAGATTGACGAAAGGATTGGTGTTTTCAAAGCGTATTTAACAAGAGTTGGAGAAGGTCCATTTCCAACTGAATTGTTCGGAACAGAAGGTGAAGAATTGAGGAAAGCTGGCAAAGAATACGGTGCGACAACTGGAAGACCCCGCAGATGTGGATGGCTCGACCTACCTATCCTTAAATACGCCATTGAAATTTCCGGTTGTGACGAAATGATAATGACAAAAGCAGATGTTCTATCTGGAATGGAAAAAGTTAAAATAGGGGTGAGATACAAAATCAATGGAAAGATTGTTGAAATGCCAACAGAAATCTCTTCGTTAAACAATGTTGAAGTAGAATACGTAGAATTCAATGGATGGAAAAGCCTTGAAGATAGAGAATTTAGAAGGTTTGTAGAATTTATAGAATCAGAAACTGGAAAGAAGATCACATACATTTCAACTGGTGCAAAAGTCAATGATATAGTAAAATACTAATTCATACTATCTGTGAGAGGTTTGATTCTTAATGCCAAAGATAGGGATAAGGTTCTTTGGAAGTCTCGTAAACTTAGCAAAAGCACATTACATAGAATTTGATCCCGGGATAAACCAATCAATAAAAGACTGTATAGAACGCCTCGGTGTTCCACACACCGAGGTATATTTTATTACGTTAAGAGGTGAATTTGTCAAATTCGATAGGATAGTGGAAGATGGCGATAAATACTTTGTATATCCTGAATGCAACTTGGAAGTATCTAAGGATTACGTATTAAGTCCAAGATACGAAGGCGTCCCGAAGTTTATGGTGGATATCCATCTTGGAAAACTTGCAAGATTTCTGAGAATGTTAGGTATAAGTGCGGAATACGGAATTATTGACGATGATGAAATAGTTAGTAAGGCTGTATCAGAAAAACTCATTATACTTACGAGAGATCGACAAATGCTAAAAAAGAACAATGTAGTTTATGGTTACATACTTAGGTCCAACAATCCAGAAGAACAATTAAAGGAGGTTGTACAAAGATATAACCTATTGAAATGGTGCAAACCGTTCACAAGATGTTTGGAATGTAATGGTGAATTAGTTCATGTATCAAAAGCGGAGGTTTTCGACAAGGTACCAATCAAAGTAAATGAAATCTATGACGAATTTGCTAAGTGTAATAAATGTGAAAAGATATACTGGGGAGGAACTCACTATGAAAACATGCGTAGTTTTATTGAAAGATTCCTAAAGAAAGTAAAGACAGATGAGAAATATGACAATTTGGAATTTTGAAAATCTTTTTTTGCAGCTGTTTCGAATACATCAAATTTAACTTTTAAATTTCGCGTTGATTGGTTTTAATATCTTGGAATTTCATTACACTGGAGCAAAATTAGTCAGACTTTCACAATTTATCTTGGTATCAACAGGGTAAGTATTGATAACTGTATTTTCAAGGATTCTTTTAAGCTCAATAAAGAAACTCAGTCTGTAAGACTCTTGATTGAATCAAGTTATTATATTTTATATTTTCAAGCTGGTCAGGAATAGTTTCATTTTCGAAATCATCGATTATTCCTGACCAGCTTTTTCGATTCTCAAGCTAACTTTTGGGCTAACCACATATATACTAACTATAGTAATAATACTATCGTTAAGGTATTATTATTATTATATATATAGGGTGGTAAATTTGGTAAGTTTTCATAATTGTAACCAAAAAAAGCTTTATTAAAGATGGTTATAGAACCATATTACAATTTACCACCTTTTTATTACAATTTACCACCCTGGTAAGTTCTCGATAGTTTTTTAGTATTTATGCGCATTTCAGAGCGGTAAATTCTCTAAAAGCTCATGGATAAATGATTTAGATGTAATTAGGTAAGCCTAAAATCTGTGATATTTTTCACAACCGGTAAATTTGGTAAGTTTCTTGTTGAGAAGTTTTCTCATTTATCAACTAATTGGTATTTAACAATGTTTTCTACTATATATAGTGGTAAAAAACTTACCAGAGGTGGTAAAAATCTACCGAAAACTTACCACTAACTTACCACAAATTTACCACCACATTTGGTAGTATTGTTATAAGACTTGCCATCACTTTATATAGTATGATGGAGCAAGATTTTTGTGATTAGAGTTAAGTTTAATATGACTAATAAAGTTAGTTTTAAAAATATGCTATTAATAAATGGTTTTAGGTGATTTTTACTTTCGTACTTCGCCATTTTGTTGTTATGTTCATTTTTTTGAATTTTCGTTGTATAATAGTTTGGCGGATGAAAGTGGGATATCAAATTTATGCAGCGTTATTGTTTTAAGTTGCTTTTTTGATGATGAATAGGTGGTTGTATGCAAAAGAATTTAATAAGGTTTTTATTTTATGTGATGACACTGGTAAGTGTTTTAATGTTGCTATTCACTTATAGATACATGCATAGTGTAAAGATTGCTCCTGTTGTAACTATAGAGGGGCTTAATGGGAGTTATGTCGTTAATGGAAAGCTCTGTAATGGGATTGTGGTACTATCTCCCGGAAAATATATTATTTCTGGCGAGTCAATCATACGTTTGTACGGAAATCGAGTCGAGGTGGTAAAAATACCGCGGTTTGAGGTGGAAGTTTTATGGGAAAAGTAAGAATTGTTGAACCTGTGAATTTGGTGATATTCGTTTTTTCATCGCATATAGATTATTGGTTTGAAGTTGTCAAAGATGATTTGATTTCACTATTTGGACCTATCGATTACATAAGTCCTGTTCTTGATTTTGAAAAGTATACGCTTTATTACAATGACGAGATGGGTGCTGGTATAACCGGAAGGCTAATTAGTTTTGAAAAACTTATTCATCCTTCCATGCTTGCATTGATAAAGGTAAAGACCAATGAACTTGAGTTGAAACATGCAGTTGATGGAAATAGGAGATTTAATCTTGATCCTGGATATATCCACCATATGCAATTTGTCTTGGCAACGACCAAGATGTGGCCACACAGGATATACATAGGTCACGGAATATATGCGGAGCCTACACTCATGTATGTTAACGGTAGATGGAAAGATTACGATTTCACGTATCCAAATTATAAGGAAGAGGTTTACAAAGAGGAGCTTTCCAAGATTAGAGAACTGTACTTACAAAAGAGGAAGAACTATCTGCATAATATTTCGAAAAGAGTAAAAGGAGGTCAAAATATTTGAAGTTATACATTGTTGTTCTTGGCTGTCCTAAGAACGAAGCAGATTTTTCTCTATTTAAGTATCATTTACAGCAACTTGGTCATGAAGTTGTAGATGATTTAGAAGAAGCAGATGGGGTCGTTGTAGATACTTGTGGATTTATAGTAGACGCAAAACAAGAGTCGATTGATACCGTTTTAGAGTTTGTTGAACATAAAAAGAAGCTTAAGAACGTAAATAAGGATTTCAAAATATTTGTCACTGGTTGTTTAGTGCAGAGATATCCTAAGGAATTACCAATTGAAATACCTGAAGTCGATGGGTGGTTTGGAGTCATACCACCAAAAACACTTGCGAATAACATTGAAAAGGTGAACAAGTACATAACAGACCCTATCGCCGTTTATGAATTTCAAGGCAGGGTGGATGATGTTACATTACCTTATGCTTACTTAAAGATTGCTGACGGTTGCGATAGGGCATGTACTTTTTGCACAATACCTAAGTTTAAAGGGGGTTTCGTTAGCAGGAAGCTTGAAGACATTGTAAGAGAAGCTGAGTACCTTGTTTCAGGTGGAAAGAAAGAGATTATTTTAGTTGCCCAGGATACAACTGGATATGGTATCGATCTTTACGGCAAACCTATGCTTCCAGAGTTGCTTAAACGTTTGAATGATATCCCAGGTGATTTCTGGATAAGGGTTATGTACATGCACCCGGATCATGTAACTGACGATATTCTTCAAGGATTTTCGTATGAAAAAGTTGTTAAGTACTTTGACATTCCGGTTCAGCATGGAAGTAAGAAAATTTTGAAACTTATGAACAGAACGCGGACTCCTGATGAATTGGAGGCGTTATTCGATAAGATAAGGAGCACATTTCCGGAAGCGGTTTTAAGAACTTCCATAATTCTTGGTTTTCCTGGTGAAAGTTTGCAAGATTTCGAAGAATTAATTGAGTTTGTAAGGTCTGTAGAATTTGACAAACTTGGTGCTTTTATCTATTCTGATGAAGAGGATGCGGCATCTTACAATTTACCTCACAAAGTTCATACTTCAACGGCTCAAAAAAGGTTAGACAAACTTATGGAAACTCAGGCGGAGATTTCCTTGATGCGTAACCAGAAGTTTTTGGGAAAAGTACTTGATGTCCTAATTGACGAAGAAACAAATGGTGTTCTCATTGGACGTGCATTTATGGATGCACCTGAAATTGATGGAAATGTTTTTGTTAAAGGTACCAATTTGAGAGGTTTTGTAAAGGTGAGAATAACGGAAGTCGATACGTATGATTTGGAGGGTGAGCTCGTTTGAGTTCTTCACATTCACAAAATGTTAAATCGAATGTTGTATTCAACTTGCCAAATACGATCAGCTGGATAAGGATACTATCGACCGCAATTATAGTCATCCTAATGTATCTTGATTATTACTTAGCAGCATTTTTACTATTTACTCTTGCAGCTATAAGTGACTATGCTGATGGTTATTTTGCTAGAAAGTACAGATTAGTTACAAAACTCGGAAAAGTACTGGATCAGATGAGTGATAAGATATTGATAACATCGATATTTGTGGTCTTTGTAGAGATACATATGATTCCTGGATGGCTGCTGATTATTCTCATATTTCGCGATACTTTGGTAAGTGTGGTACGAATGGTTGCTTCTGATGCTGGTAACATTATTGCAGCGAATATCTTTGGAAAGATGAAGACAGTCTCTCAAATGGTGCTTACTTTTGGTTTGTTCTTCGAAAAAATGAAAGTTTTAGTACCATTTGTACATACTTTAAATAACGTGTTGATGTATTTTGTAGCTGTAGTTACAGTACTCTCTGGAATTATTTATATATTCAAAAACCTTGAGTATTTGAATCGATAAATAAGAACTACCTGATCAATTTGATCAATCATGGAGGGGTCTGAATGAGAACGTTCGTTGCATTGGATGTTAACCAAGAGATTAAAGAAGTTTCCCAGGAAATTATAGATAAACTCGTTTCGATGAGTTTCAAAGCAACATGGACGAAACCAGAGAATCTCCATCTAACACTTTTCTTCTTCGGTGAGATGGACGAAAGAGCGGTTGAGTCCGTTGCACATTCTTTAAACAAAAGACTACAGGGTTTTCCTTCATTCAGTACCAATTTGGCTGGGTTTGGTTATTTTAAGTTTAAGCAGTCGCCAAGAGTTTTTTTCTTAAAGCTTGAACCAACAAAATCATTACAGCGCATGTATCTTGAAATGAAATCTGAGCTCACAAAAAACAAAATCAAATACGACGATCAAGGCAATTTTGTTCCGCATGTAACACTTGGAAGAGTGAAGGAGTATCCAAACAATTGGGAAGAACTTGTTAAGGAGATCCAAACACCAAAGATAACGCTTGTTGTTGATGGTGTCACCATTTACAGCTCCACGTTAACACCACAAGGCCCCATTTACAAATGGGAGTACAAATTGAAGTTTGAAGGAGGTCTGGTTAAGAATGTCAGATGAAATGAAAAAAGATGTGCTTAAGAAAGCTATCAGTAAGATTGAGAAACAGTACGGGAAGGGTTCCATAATGGTTCTTGGAGAAGATAATCTTCTTCAAGGGCTTGATGTTATTCCCTCAGGTTCTCTTGCAATAGATATTGCATCTGGTGTTGGAGGTTATCCGCGCGGTAGGGTTATTGAAATATATGGTCCAGAATCGAGTGGTAAGACAACTATAGCGCTTCATGCGATAGCTTCTGTTCAAAAAATAGGTGGTGTTGCAGCGTTTGTCGATGCAGAACATGCATTGGATCTAAACTATGCGAGGAATCTTGGAATAAATCTCTCAGAATTACTTGTTTCCCAACCAGATTACGGTGAACAGGCACTGGATATAGTTGATGAACTTGTTAGAAGTAATGCGGTAGATTTAATTGTGGTTGACTCCGTTGCTGCACTCGTTCCACGGGCAGAAATAGAAGGAGCCATGGGAGACGCACAGATCGGTTTGCAGGCAAGGTTAATGTCACAAGCGCTTAGGAAACTTGCAGGTAATGTTAATAAGTCTAAAGCAGTAGTAATATTCATCAACCAAACACGTATGAAGATAGGGGTCATGTATGGTAATCCGGAAACAACAACAGGTGGCGTGGCTCTAAAATTCTACGCAACGATGAGGATGGAAGTAAGGTCTTCAGGCAAAATAGTTGAAGGAAATGAACATGTTGGTAATGAAGTGACTATTAAATTTGTCAAGAACAAAGTCGCACCTCCATTCAAGACTACGACTGTTGATATTATATACGGTAAAGGAATTGTAAGAGAGAACGAGCTATTTAATATCGCTGTTAATGAGGGTTTCATAGATAGACGCGGAAGTTGGTTTACATACGAAGCGCTCGATGGAAAAGAGCACTCGCTTGGTCAAGGAAAAACGAACGCAGTAAGCTATCTCGTTGAACATCCTGAAATTTCAGAGGAAATTGAGCAGAGAATCAGGGAAAAATATTTTAACAAAACACCTCAAACTTCTACAGAAGGCGTGAAGCATGAGGAAAAAGGAGCACAATAAATATCGTAGTAAGTCGATTTTTTCTGATAGAGATAAATTTCCTGTTACAGATGAGAATAATAAGGGTAGGTCATTTCGAAAAACTGACCCACTCAATATTGCTTTGAGATTCATCAAATTTAGAATGCGCTCTAAATGGGAAGTCGAGAATAAACTTAGAAAGGAAGGCTTTAGCGAGGAAACTATTGGACAGATTATACAAAAACTTGTTGAAAATGGACTCATAGCCGATGAAAAATTTGCGTATCTATACGCATATGATAGCTTAGTTATTCATTACAAGGGACCTTACAGAATAAGATATGAACTGAGACAACTCCACGTAGATGATTATGTAATCGAAGATGCTTTGAAAAAGGCTCTCAGTGAAGTTGATGTAGATGAGATTATAGAGAAGTTAACACAAGGATTGGATGAAAAGAAGAAAAGAGAGAAACTCTACAGACATGGATTTGGAGGTGAGTGGTAATGCAGTTCTTAATATACATAGTAGTAGCGTTAATTGGTATTGTTGCTGGTTATTACTTTGGTAGCACAGTCGGAAGAAAAAAAGCCCAAGAGGAGATAGAAAAGAGGCTTAAGGCATCTAAGGAAGATGCTGAAAGCATAATCAAAAATGCTGAAAAGGAAGCTTCGGAGATTAAGAAAAAAGCCGTTATCGAAGCACGAGAAGAAGTACATCAGATTCGTGAAGAGATTGAAAAGGAAAGAAGAAGAAGAGAAGAGGAAATCAAGCAGCTCGAAGAGAGGGTTCTTAAGCGCGAAGAGATGCTCAGTAAGCGTGAAGAAATGCTCGATAAAAGGGAAACGTTTGTGGATAATTTAAAAATTGAACTTGAAGCTAAGGCTAAAGAACTCGAAGAGAAGGAGAAAGAAGTCCAACAGAAATTTATACAAATTGCAGGTCTTACCCATGAACAAGCAAGAGAAATTGTCCTTCAGGAAGCGAGAGAAAAGTACGAGCATGAAGTTGCAAAAATGTTCGTTCAGATTAAGACAAGGTACGAAGATGAGGCTGAAAAGTATGCAAAGAAAGTTATTGCAGATGCTATTCAAAGATACGCTCCTGAATACACAGGTGAAGTTACAATCAGTACAGTTGCTCTACCAAACGATGATATGAAAGGTCGACTGATTGGTAGGGAAGGAAGAAATATCAGAACATTCGAAAAAATCACAGGTGTTGATTTGATAATTGACGATACACCAGAAATGGTAACACTGAGTTCATTTAATCCATTGAGGAGAGAGATAGCAAGAAGAACCATAGAAAGACTTGTACAAGATGGAAGAATTCATCCAGCAAGAATCGAAGAAATGTATGAGAAGGCAAAGGCGGAAGTTGAGAAGGAGATAAAAGAGGCAGGACAAGAAGCTGTAATTTCTGTTGGTGTTGGTGGACTCCATCCTGAAATTATAAAGGTTCTTGGTAGGTTGAAATTTAGAACAAGCTACGGTCAAAATGTTCTAAATCACTCTATGGAAGTTGCACAGATAGCAGGTCTGCTTGCAGCAGAACTCGGATTGAATGTTGATAAAACAAAGCGGGGAGGCCTGTTACACGATATTGGTAAGGCACTTGACCACGAAGTTGAAGGTTCGCACACCATTATAGGTGCCGAAATTTTGAAGCGTTATGGTGAATCTGATGAGATTATAAACATGATAATGGCACACCATGGTGAGGAAGAACCAATTACTCCGGAAGCAGCTATTGTTACGGCAGCGGATGCGATATCGGCTGCGAGACCAGGTGCGAGAAGGGAAGACGTTGAAAATTACATCAAGAGACTTATGAAACTCGAAGAAATCGCTAAGAGCTACAAATATGTTGAAAACGCGTATGCTATTCAAGCCGGAAGAGAAATAAGAGTTATCGTTCAACCAGATAAGACGGATGATGCAACTATTGAGAAGATGGCACATGATATAGCAACAAGAATTGAGAACGAATTGCAATATCCTGGAGTTTTGAAGGTTGTTGTAATAAGAGAGAAACGCTCAATATCATATGCTAAGTGATTATTTTGATGCTGGAGGTTGTTGAAAATTGAGTGTAATGCTAAGTAGCCTTGCCTTTGCTTTAGCAACTTTTTTGTCTCGTGTACTTGGGCTTGTCAGAGATATGCTCATGGCATCAAATTTTGGCACATCCTGGCAAGCGGATGCTTACTTCGTAGCAATACTCTTTCCCTTCTTTTTAAGAAGAGTTTTCGGTGAAGGTGCAATGACTTCTGCATTTGTACCACTTTACAGCGAATCAAAAGATAAAGATGAATTTCTCTCTTCTGTATTGACAGGTTTTACGCTTGTTCTTGTAGTGATTGTTGGAGTAGTTATGGTTTATCCAGATATAGTTATCTATCTTTTTAGTTCTGGTGCAGCACCTGATACAAAGAATTTGATAAGGTCATTGACACGAATAACAGCTCCTTCAATACTCTTTATCTTTTGGTGGTCGATAACGTACTCAATAGAGAATACTCGTGGGAAGTTTTTTTACCCAGCACTTACACCAATAATTCCAAATATCGTAATGATACTTTTCATGCTCTTGCAGGGCTTAGGTATCTATGGTCCAACTTGGGGATTCTTATTAGGTGAATTAGCGGCATTTTTAGCACTCTCATATCCATTGAAGAGACACAAACTTCGCTTTTCATTCAAGTACACAAATGATTTCCTGAAACTTTTTTGGCCAAGCTTTTTTGCTATGTCCATCTCCCAGATAAACAGCATAGTCGACACAAACGTTGTTTCTTATTACAGCAAAGGGATTGGTGGTGGAGTATCTTATTTGCAGTATGCTTCAAGATTCTACATGCTTCCATATGGGCTTTTCGGTGTTGCAGTTGCTACTGTTATACTTTCTACTATAAGTAACGATAGAGAGAATTACAGCAAACATTTGAGAAGTGGTATAACATCGACGTTATTCTTTACAGTTCCAGCAGCAGTCGGCTTAGTAGTTCTTGATGAACAAATCCTCAGACTGTTCTATGAGTATGGTAAATTCACGGCTAAGGATACAAAGATGACCGCATATGTTTTGAATGCATACGTAATAGGTCTTCCATTTTACGGTATGTACTCTACGATGGCGCGTGCAAGACACGCGATGAAAGATATGAAAACACCTCTGAAAGCCACAACAATCGTTGCAATTTCAAATGTAATTATGGATCTACTTGTTGGTTTAAAATATGGACCAATTGGTGTAGCACTTGCAACAAGTGTAGCTGGAATTATAGGATTTCTGTACTTATTACTGAAAGAACAAAATAGGAAATTATTTGAGCGTGAAGACTTATACATAATCCTCTCAGCACTCTTAATGGGTATACTAACTCACTATTTTTCAACAATATCTTCAAGACGCATATGGGTTGTGCCATCGACAATATTTGGCGGAATCGTTTATCTTGTTTTTTCGTTAGTCTTTTTGAGAGGTAGAGTAAAAGAGTTCCTCAGAAAGAAAAAATAATCAAAAATTGAAATTAAGGGGAGCGGGCAGATGATAGGTGAAGAAATAGAAGTCCTATACGAAGTTGACAGCACTAACGAGTTTTTGAAAAGGAATTATAAATCTTTCCATGATGGTGCGGTCGTTGTTGCTATTAAACAAAGTGCCGGAAAGGGCAGAATGGGAAGGAATTGGTATTCTCCAGAAGGTGGTCTATGGTATTCTGTACTCTTTAAACCAAAAATACACATAAACTTACATGTGTACACAAAAATATTCTCGATTGCAATAGTAGAAGTTTTGAGAAAGCTAAAAGTTAAGGCTTACATTAAGTGGCCAAATGATATCTATTACGATGGTAAGAAAATCTGCGGAATTCTCTCCGAAGCGGTCTCTGTAAACGATAGAGTCGTAGCTATTGTTGTAGGAATTGGGTTAAATGTAAACAACGATATACCCAGCGAGGTAAGAGACATTGCAATTTCGCTGAAAGACATACTTAAGAAAAAAATAAAGATTACATATTTACTTGACTCCATAAATAAGCATGCTTGGAACTTATTGATAACCTACAGAAATGAGACTGAAAATATAACAAAGATCTGGAAGAAGTACCTTATTCTCAAAGAGGGCGAAAAAATAAAGATTAAGGTGAATGAAGAAATAGTTGAAGGTACAGTACTAAGAATATCGGAAGATACACTTTATGTTGATGTGGGAGGTAAAGTAGTAGGTGTTCAAAGCATTCATCAACTCGTTGAATGAAAGAATTTTTATTGTATTACTTTTAGCACTCCTATTTCAAACAATGGTGACATGTTCTTTCTCTCAAGATATTTATTCACTTATAACATCTAAAGCACCTCGACCTAGTTTTGTTGGTCTTTATTTTATGGATGTTGATAATGGGAGTTTAATTGCAAGATACAACGAACATGATTTATTCATTCCAGCTTCTCTCACCAAAATATTTTCGACACTTGTTGCTTGGGAAGTTTTGGGACCAGAGTTCAGATATACTACCACAGTATATGTACCCCGGGGCAACATTTCACCAACGCTTAGGGGAAACATAGCTATAAAAGGTAATGGAGACCCATCAATGAGTGTCGATATCTTAAAGGAAAATCTCTACCGATTTGTATTGGAAGGTGTCAAAGAGATAGACGGAAATATCATAATAGATAACTCATTATTTTCGAACGAAAGATGGGGAATAGGTTGGGAATGGGACTATGACAATCCAAGTATCGATGCACTTATCCTTAGGGAAAACACAAATGCATTTGACCACCATCAAGCTGATGCAGTTGCTTTAAATTATGGCTATAATGTTTTGAGAATATTGAATAGTTATGGAATCAAAGTAAATGGAAGTGTTTTAGTAGGAAGAATTAACAATGATTATAGGGAATTTATATCTATCAAATCCCCTCCATTGAAAGCGTTAATAGGTGTTGCCAACAAATACAGCAGCAATTCTTATGCCGAGCAGATACTTAGAACCGTTGGATTGCGTGTTTACAAATTGGGAAGTATATACAACTCACTTAAAGTAATGAACGACTTTTACAGAGCACTTTTTGGTGAATACTATCCATTTAAGCTCAACGATGGTTGTGGATTATCAACTTACAATCTATTAACTCCTTATATGGTTGTTCAGACGCTTACTTACGCTTACAGAAAACATGGAAAACTTGACGGGTTTATATCTACACTTGCCTTATCGGGAAAAGAAGGAACTATGAGCAATAGGCTTGGTGATATAAAACTTTACGCAAAAACCGGTACACTCCAAAAAGTTTCCAACATTGCAGGAATAATGATCACAAGGACTGGCAGAAAGGTTGCCTTCTGCATTATGGTCAATAATTTCGTGGCACCAACTTATACAATAATGCAGTATCACGACGAAATAATAAGGTACGTTTGGAATAATTACTGATACTTGCTCTTTCAAGTATTTCTTAATACATTACAAACTCTATTTATTGCATCCTTCGACTCTGGCAAAAATGTGAATGTAATTCAGTCATGTAACATATCAGGATACTCGAAGTAATTAAATGGGAGGTTCTGCTTAGTGAGAACCTCCCTAAGTTTTTTTGAGTCAAGATGTATTAAATCACTTGTCCCCGTTACAATTGTAATTGGGCAAAGACCAGAAAAATCACCATATATTGGGCTAAGATATGGATATTTCAAATTAGTATTGCCAGCATAATTTTTAGCGCATGCTCTTAAACCACGAAGAGTTAATATAACGTCTCTTCTTTCATAGGTTTCAAGGTCTGGATCTTCCATGCTTAGATCAAGCCATGGCGATAAAATGACCAAGTGCTTTGGTATTTCTCTTCGTTCATCTCTAAGCTTTTGTGTAAAACCGAGCGCCAAACCTCCACCTGCCGAATCACCAACAAATACAATCTTCTTTCCAAGATAGTTCTCAACCAAAAAAGAATACAGTTTATCCATAAACTCGTATGTGCTCTTCCATGTTGATTCAGGAGCAAGTGGATAATCTGGAACAATTAATGTCGCCTTTGTCTTTTCTACAAGATTCTCAATCAGATTCCAGTGCATTCTTGTAATATTTGCAACGTATGCTTCACCGTGTAAGAACACTATAAGTGTATCTGATTGATAATCTTTTGTACTAATTTCCCAAGTACTTCTACCATTTATAATTAAACGTACCACACGAGTTCTTATGCAAAGACGTTTTCCAAGTTCAACTGGAAATTTATTGAGCGTATTTCTTAGCATTTTAGATTCTATTATCCGGGAAAACCTTGCAACTTTTAGAAATGTGTAAACTAACTTCGACAAATAACTCATAAACGTACCTCGCATGAATTTACGGGCATTGTAAGTTAATCTTTAACTTGTTCAAGTTCCCTTGGATAAGGTTCAAAGAATGTTTGGTCTAATATGTAATCAACTGAATACCTAATAGCCCATGACTTTAAGACAGCAAGTACAGTTTGTAAGCTCGATATGTTATTCTTGTAATCTTCTAATAAATCCATAAAATATGCTTTTTCTTGTGCGTTCAAATTTTCTTTGAAGTGTCCGTAGCCATGAAGTAACATGTTTAATATCTTTGACAACTTTAGTGGCGTTTTCTGGGTTTGAATGAGCAATAAGCCATATTCTCTTTTAATTGAATCATCAAATCCTTTTTGAGCAGCTATTTTTCCCATTTCTCTCATCAACTTTTCATTTTTTGCAAGGAACAAGCATTTGTTCTTTGAATGGAATTCCAGCAACTCTTTTTTAGAATGAATATTTCTATACCACGCGTGAGTGAATATAAAAGTGAAGAACTCAAATCTCAATTTGTCGTTTGTAAGTCTCATTTCATTCTCGACCACGATATTTGGAAATCTTTCAACCATAGTTTTTGCAAAAAGACCAGCTGTTTTAGATACAACTCTTCCATTTTCTCCATAGAGCTTTGCGTCATTTAGGCCACAAGAAGGTGATTTCGATTTTAATATCATACCATCGATATCATCCGACAATTTATCAGCGAAGTCATTTGCAAAAGAGAGCATTTTGTCGGTTAAATCAACTGTTCGTGATTTATTCATAAGCTTAAGTTCATTATTGATTAGAAAGACATCTATCGGTTCCCTTGGTATCGGAAGTCCTATCTCAACTTCAGCGCAAACTCTTACAAAATCGCAGTACTTTTCAAGTTTCTTGACTACATCACTTGAGATAATTCCACCATCATAGCGTGTGTGCTCAAAAAAACATCGACTAACAACGACCTTCGGTCTTAGGTTGAAATTGCTCATTTACTTTCTCCCTTGTATATATGGTATAATAATTTTACCATGATATATCTCGAAAGGGGTGATACTATGGATAAGAAAGAAATTGTCCTTAGAGTACTTTCCGAATCAGGTCAACCTATGAGACCAGGAGACATTGCGGAAAGGGCAGGAATTTCAAAAGAAGACGTAGACAAAGCAATAAAACAGCTAAAAGAAGAAGGAAGAATCGAATCACCGAAAAGGTGCTACTATCAAGTAAAAAAGTGAAAATCCAGAAAATCCATTGTTATCCCGCCATTTGGCGGGATTTGTATCATTTAAAGTATTAGAAGGATGTGGTTGTACTTGATTAAAGATAGGCTCATATTTAACTTTGGCATTATCGTATGTTTGATATTTTTTTCACTGGGATATGCATCGTATCCTTTTTCTTCTCACAGTGGATACGTTGTTGTATTCACAGATTTACATTATCCTTATAAGCAAAAGGTTGTAGATAATCTTTTTAAAAAAACATTGGAGATAAATCCTATGGGTGTCTTCTTACTCGGTGATCTCACAGAAATGGGTACCGATGAAGAGTTTAGAAAGTTAGCAAAAACACTTTCTACTCTGGAAAAAGCTAAAATAACTTACAGATATATTCTTGGTAACCACGATGTTCGCTGGAGCTACACACTTAGAAAATCTAAAAAGCTTTATGATACCACAGAAGCTCTATACGAGACATTTACTATAGAGACAGATAAATTTCTCTTCATCGGTCTCGATACAACAATGTACTTTCAACACGTGGGACATTTGGGTAATTTGCAGATAAAATGGCTAAAAGAACATCTGGAAAAGGCTAATAAGAATGGGAAAAAGGTTATTCTACTCTCACATCATCCATTTGGTGGACCTGCGAATTACACAGATGATGGCTGGAAAGTGTTGGAACTCTTACCAAATTATGATATTCCACTTGTCTTATCAGGACATGTACATTCTTACGAATACTCTGGCATGTATAACTGGTCTTGGTTTCAAACGCTCGGTGCTGCAAAAGATGGATATATGACTGTGATAAGCTGGGATGAAGAAAAGATATATATTTGGAAATATACTTCCAGCGATAATGTCTTTGAACTAATAAAGAGCGTACCACTATATAAAAGAAAAAGGCAAATACCAATTATGAATGCAAAACTGTTGCAGAGTGCATATGGAACATTCAATCTAAGCACAGAATCGGAAGGCATTGAAAAACTTAGGATAACAGCAAATGGAAAGACCGTCGTCGAACGAAAGATACAGTATAAACTTGAAGGATATTCAACATATGAAGCAGTTTTAAACGATGTGTTTGGAAATGATATTTCATTATTTATAAGAGTATCTGGAGTAGGGAAAGATGGATATTTTCAAAGATTCTACACATTGGAAAAATCCCAAGACGAAAAAGGAACAACACTAAAGAAACTATGGTCATTCAACCTTGAAGATACCATATACTCAAAGCCTCTTGTTCTTAAGGATGGAGTCGTTGTTGCTGATTATTCTGGGAATCTGCTCTACATAAGGGACAAAGGGGTGCTATGGAGAAGGAAGGTTGGACCTGTTATATCAAATGTAGGACTTATCAATGACAATAACATACTCTTGGGCGATTTGCGAGGAAATGTATACCTATTTACTATGGAAGGTAAATTGCTGAAACAATTAAAACTAAAAGAACCAATTTTTGCTGTTAAGAATGGACTTTCAACAGTTGCAATTTGCGCAGGAAGGTATTTATACATATTGAGAATGTCGGATTTATCTGTAATATCGAAACATGATCTGAACGGACTTCTCCAAGTACCGGCACTTTTCAAAAATGGGAATTACTTTCAACCCTCTTGGGATGGTAAAATCTATGTGATAAATGAAAGTGGAAAAATAGTCGAAAGATTCGACGTCGGTAAAGGGTACTATACATCAGGGAGCTCAACTCCAGAGTTGTTGGATAATCTACTAATATATTCCAATACTGACGGGAGTGTTAGTGCGATAGATATTCAAAGGAAAACAAAAGTGTGGACTTTGAAAATACCTGGCGCTGGCTATTCTTCATTTGAACGACAGGGTGATTTTGTGTATATTTCAACTATAAATGGAGAGATATATGAGATAAATTCTAAGGATGGAAAGATTTCGTGGAATTTGAAAGTAGGACTATCAACAACTTTTCCATCTTTGGAAATGATAAACACAGAAACACTTATTGCTGGGATGAATGATGGAGCGGTAGCCTTTCTTGATTCGAAGACCCAAGGTGTTGCAAAAATTCACATAACTAACAGTATTATAACCAATATTGTCGTAGGTGAATCAGGGATTATTATAACAACAGCAGATGGGGAAATTTGTTGCTGCAATCCAGAAAATCAAGAATCTTCAGTAAAATTCACTGGCAGATAGTCTTTTCACAATATTGGAAAGCTTGAAGTAATTCAATTTATCATTACATTTTTGGAATTTAGAAAGTACAACATCTGAGAGAAGAAAGTTCTTTGTTTAATGATAAAGATTATCCTTCACAGTTAAAAAAACATGGCTTCGGTGGAATACCGAAGCCATGTTTTGTGTACTGTGATGAGATGGATTTAGCTTTCTATATCACTTTATGTACTTTCAAATTTTCTCAAGCCTTTAGTATTTCTGCTATATCTTTTTCAGGTTCTCCTATGAGCTTTATACTATAGTTGTTCACAAGAACACCAAGGATGTCTTTATTTACCCATGCTGGTAAAACTGGACCGATATATATACCTTCGATTTCACCAAGTTGTAAATCGTTTATTCTGAATTTTCCACAAGCAAGTGTGATAACAACGGTTTCTTTTGGAAGCTTTTCAACGAATTCTCTGTAGTACACGCCACGCTTTGTTGGTGTGCCACATCCACCGACGACAAAGAAGTGTTTGATTTTCCCTGCCTCAACGAGTTCTTTTATCTTTCCTGAAAGTGATTTGATAACGCTTGTAGAATATCCAGTTGTTAGTGTGTATTTTCCTCGTTGCTCTGAGAGTTTTGGTAGTGACTTTGCTTTGGCTATAACCTCTGAGTAATCATAACCTTCTATATGCTTCACACCGGGTAATCTTGCTACTGATGTTGTAAACATTCTGTCCTTGTAGGACTCCTTAGGCAATAACACACAGTTGCTCGTTCCAAGTATTGCTGCTGGAATCTTATCGAATAGTTCTCTTTGGTCGTACCATGCCGCTCCGAGGTTACCAGCAAGATTCTTATACTTTCTCAATCCGGGGTATCCATGGGCTGGTAGCATTTCTGAGTGTGTATAAACATACACATCAGTACCTTCAACTTGTTTTAGAAGTTCTTCAAGTTCTTTTAAATTATGGCCCGTAACGATTATTGCGTGACCTTCTTTCGTTCCTGTTTCAACTTCAACAGGTGTTGGTTCGCCGTATGTTTCGATGTGCGCCTTTTTTAGAAGTTGCATCGCTTTAAAGTTCATCATTCCGGCTTTAAGCGCAATTTTTACAAATTCTCCTGCGTCAAAATTTACATTTGTTAAAGTTGAATACAATCCTTCTCCAAGGAATGCAGCTATTTCTTCATCCTTATAACCCAACTCTCTTGCATGGTAGTAATACGCCGAGATGCCTTTGAGAATGTACTCTAAGTTATCTTGTAATCTTGCAACCGTTGGCTCTTTTCCGCAAACACCTGTCACCGTACAACCTTCTCCGTTCATAGCTTGTGAACACTGATAGCAGAACATGTTCAACGCCATAAAACGCACCTACTTTTTTTCAGCATGGACCACATTGTGTGAAATCTTTCTTTTATCGTTCTGACAATATGGTACCAAAATTTGATGAAACATTCCGTAATCTTTGTTACAATTTCTTTGGAATAGGAAAGTCTCTTTAAGTTAGGGGTGGGACTATGCGGAATACAAATTTTCAGGTAGATTTGCTTCAAAAGTGCGAGATATTTAACAAAGTTGATAGAAGCTTTATAGAAGAGATGATCCGGTACGGTAAAATCGAAAGATACGGATCTAAGGAACTTGTTAGATTACGTGGTGATGAATGTGACGAAATGCTTTTCTTAGTAGAAGGTGAAGCGTTTGGACTATTTACAAATACAGAAGGGCGCGTACTTCAGATAGATCATATGTTTGCACCAAAACTTTTGGCAGCCGCGGTGGTATTCTCTGGTGATCCAAAATACCCAGTTGATATTGAAACGGTAAGATCTTCCATTTTCCTTTCGTTTGATAAAGATTTCTTTATATCTTTGATGATGAAAAATGAGACTCTTTTTAAGAAACTACTTGCGATTTGTTAGCGACTCATTTGTTTTTATCACAGACAGATTCTACGAAATAACCATGAAAAATCTCTTACAAAAGGTTCGCACTTATATCGTTAAGTTAATGGATGAACAGGGTTCAAATAATGTAATTATGGACATGTCAAAGGAAGAATTATCGAGAGAGTTTGCGGCTACAAGGTCTGCGCTTTCTCAGGTATTTATTGAACTCGAAAAACTTGGTGTTATAGAAATGGATGGAAAGAGATTGAAAGTACGCAACGATAGATACCTTAGGGACTACTCACGCTTTAAATAATTTCACATAGCGAACATTATCCAGAAAACAAGTGAATTTTGACACTTTATGTATCTTTCAAAGCCTTTTTCTCATGTATGCTCGATTTATTGACTTAGGATAAGATTTCTTTGTTTTATTGTTGGTTGTATAATTTAAATGTGTGATCGTTTTTATTGCCAAAAGAAGTGTTTGAACATTTGTAATGGGGAGGCGATTATTTTGGACGTGGGAACAACAAGCACAACAATGAGAGCTATAATGAAGAAGGTTGCTGGACCTGGTCTTGTGATGGAAAATGTGAAGAGACCCACTGAGCTTGGCCCAAGGGAAGTTCTCGTTAAAGTGAGACGTGCTTCAATTTGTGGAACGGACGTTCACATATATAAATGGGATGAGTGGTCACAGTCACGTATAATTCCACCTCTTATTGCAGGTCATGAGATGGCTGGGGAGGTTGTAGCTGTTGGCAGTGCGGTAACTCATGTTAAAGTTGGTGATTTAGTAGCTGCTGAAACTCACATTCCCTGTGAACACTGCTATCAATGTAAAACTGGACGTATGCATGTTTGTAAGAATCTCAAAATTCTTGGTGTAGATACAAATGGTATATTTGCTGAATATGCCGTTATACCCGAAACAGTTCTTTGGAGATTTTCAAAGGAAATTCCTCTCGACTATGCATCCGTTATGGAACCTTTTGGAAATGCAATTCATACAGCTTCTCGAACAAACCTTCTTGGAAAGACAGTACTTATTACAGGAGCTGGACCTATTGGTTTGATGGCAATTCAAATTGCAAAAGTTGCTGGTGCAAGTACGGTTATAGTTTCTGAAGTCGATCCTCTAAGGATACAGATGGCAAAAGAAAATGGTGCAGATATAGTTATAAATCCAGTTGAAAATGACATCACCAAGGAAGTTTATAAATTACTTGACGATGGTGTCGATGTGTTGCTTGAAATGAGTGGAAATAGAAAGGCATTCGAGGACGGTTTGAAATGTGTTACAATGGGCGGAGAAGTTTCAGTACTCGGTATATTCGGTGGAAAGATAGAAATCAATTTCGATGCACTTATAACAATGAGAGGACTAACTGTATACGGAATTACTGGTAGAAGGATGTTCGATACATGGAGGATAGCTGACGAACTTTTGAGGACGAATAAAGTGGACCTTTCAAGAGTTGTTACTCACGTCATACCATTTGAGCATTGGGAAAAAGGTTTTGAACTGATGCTTAACAAGCAGTGTGGAAAAGTTGTGCTCAATCTTGATTAAAATCTTACTTTGGGGGTGAAGAGCATGTTTAATTACAAGATTTTGGAAGATGAAATGGAAAACCTTAAGAATGAAGGCTTGCTTATAAACATACGTACACTCGAATCACCACAAGGTGCGTGGATTGTAATAAACGGTAAGAGGGTACTGAACCTTTGTTCTAACAACTACCTTGGGTTTGCAAACGATGAGAGGCTCAAACAGGCTGCTATAAAAGCAACACAAGAATGGGGTGTTGGTCCTGGTGCAGTGAGAACAATCGCTGGAACTATGAAAATACACGAAGAGCTTGAGAAAGCATTGGCAGAGTTCAAAGGAGCAGATGCAACCATATTCTTACAGTCTGGATTCATTGCAAATCAAGCGGCTATTCCAACTGTATTTGGAGACGAAAATGATGCAATTATTTCTGATGAGCTTAACCATGCGAGTATAATAGATGGTGTAAGACTTTCAAGAGCAAAGAGATATGTTTACAAACACAATGATATGAACGAATTAGAAGCAAGGTTAAAAGAAGCAAGAGATATCCAAAAAGCGAGAAGGATTTTAATAGTCACAGATGGTGTCTTTAGTATGGATGGCGATATAGCACCGTTACCAGATATAGTTGACCTTGCAGATGAATATAGTGCCGCAGTTATGGTTGACGATGCTCATGGTGAAGGTGTTCTTGGAAGAGGCGGCAGAGGAATAGTCGACCACTTTGGATTGCACGGAAGGGTAGATATGGAAATAGGCACGCTCTCAAAAGCATTTGGGGTCCTGGGTGGTTACATTGCAGGGAAGGAAACACTTATTAAGTACTTAAAACAAAAAGCAAGACCATTTTTATTCAGCACAGGTCTAACACCAGCAGATGTTGCTGCATGTCTCGAAGCGGTTAAGATACTCCAAGAAAGTGATGAAAGAGTAAGAAAGTTGTGGGATAACGCGACATATTTTAAGAACGAAATGAAAAAACTTGGATTTGATATTGGAGTAAGTCAAACACCTATAACACCAGTAATGCTTTACGAAGCCAAGGTCGCAAGTCAGTTTAGCAGGGAACTCTTTGAGGAGGGCATATTTGCTCAAGCAATAGGTTATCCAACGGTTCCAAAAGGAAAAGCAAGGATAAGAGTTATGATAAGCGCTACTCACTCAAAGGAAGATTTAGACTTTGCACTTGAGAAATTTGAAAAGGTAGGTAAGAAATTAGCAGTAATATGATAGAATTTAACCGAGCGAGTAATCGCTCGGTTTTTTCTTAAAAATGGCATCTTCCACTTAAGGGGTGATGATGATGGAAGTCATAGTTTTACCCCCAGGAACGGTTGTCTACGGTCTTTCAGAAATTCCAAAATATGTATACTACTTAGTCAATGGAACTGTTGAAAGCCGATTTTTTAGAAAGAGCTACAAATTAGAAGGTGGAACCATTGGAGAATGGGCATTATTTAACATGCCATCAGAAGAAGAGGTTAAAACAATTACTGAAGTAACTTTGTATGCTATAAAACCAAGCGAAATCCTGAGTTCTGAATATAGTGAAAAGATGCTTCGAAGCATGGTGTCTTCAATTGCTAATAGGCTAATGTTCATTGATTCAGAACTTGCAGAATGTCGTGAGATTCCAGAATATGTTGGACCTGACAAAATGAGATATTTCAACAGAACACATCCAAGTGCTTACAAGATTACTGGCTCAGTATTTCAGGACATCTTACAAGTAAAGAGATTGTACGCTTCAGGATATTACAAGGAAGCTTTTGAGATTGTCGTAAAATTGATGGGTCAGGTATTGAATGAAGATTTAAGAAGAGAAATAATGATATGGCATACGATGCTTAGTATTATACTTGAACCTGACAAAGCAGAGATACACTTTAGGAGGTTAAACCCAAAAGATTACGGAGATAGTTTATCCTACTTATACCTTACGAATTTTTACAAAGGTGGTGAAAAGCAAGAGATTTTGGAAGTTTTCATGAAGGCAGGTGTCCATCTTCCACCTGAAACTATAGTCACGCTCGAAGGTGAGGTCGCATCGGAAGGTTTCTTGGTTTTGAGAGGGTATTTGAAAGCTGTAAAGCTGTTTGAAGACAAAGAAGTGTTGATGACTATAGTTGGTCCTGGTGAATTTATTGGAGAAAGTGCGTTAATTGAATCGCGTACCAGAATGGTAACACTGTACTCGATTTCGCCAACGGATATTGTAGCACTGACGCCAGAAAGTATTGAAAAATCGTTGAAATCCAATCCAACTTTTATTCTCAAAATATGTGAATCGCAACTGAGAAGGATTGCCAAGGTTAAGAAGTTGCTTGAGATAAGAAATCAAGGGAACCAAATACAGAGAACAATTATGACAATCAAATATTTTGAACCTTTTTTTGATAAAACAAAAATCAATGTGCGTGATATAGCCTACCTTGTTGATACACCTGTGGAACGGGTTATGGAAGAAGCAAGAAGGATGAATTATAAGATAGCTTTTGATGGAACTATAAGCAAATAGAATTGGAAGGCAAAAGGTAGTATGCTTAAGATAATTAAGAATGCTAAGGTATTTTCTCCAAAGTACATTGGACAATGTGATTTATTATTTGACAAAGAGATTCTTTACATTGATAATCATATTGACCTTAGCAATCTTCTTGATATAGAAATCTATGATGCCAAAGGATTGTATCTAATTCCTGGATTGATAGATCCGCACGTTCATATCGTTGGTGGTGGCGAAGGTGGCTTTGTGACACGTACCCCAGAATTGAAAATTTCAGACTGCATTAAAAATGGAATAACAACAGTTATCGGGTGTCTTGGAACGGATGGTATAACGAGAAGTCTCGAAGATTTATATGCTAAAGCAAAGGCTATGGAGTTTGAAGGTTTAAATACGTTTATATACACAGGCTCTTATAGAATTCCACCGATTACTTTCACTGGAAGCATAATGAAAGATTTGATACTAATAGATAAGGTTATTGGAGTTGGAGAGCTTGCGATTTCTGATCATAGGTCCTCACAACCTACATTTGAAGAACTTCTAAGAATAGTTGCAGATACAAGGGTTGGAGGAATGTTGTCAGGAAAACCAGGAATCGTTAATTTTCACATAGGTGATGGAGAGAGGGGTATTGATTACCTGTTTGATATAGTTGATAAGACTGAGATTCCAATATCTCATCTCTATCCAACACATATGAATAGAAATAAAAAGCTCTTTGAAAGTGGTCTTGAATTTGCTAAAAAAGGTGGCGTAATAGATTTAACCGCACTCCAACCTGGAGAGTCTGGCGAAAGGTCCAAAGGTAACTTCACCACGGTGGATTGTATTTTGGAAGCCTTTGAGAATGGCTTATTAGATAGCATAACCATCTCTTCTGATGGACAGGGGAGTTTACCAAGGTTTGACGAAAAAGGTAATTTTACAGGACTTTCCGTAGGAAGTGTGGGTGCAATACTTTACACACTTAGGAAAGTTGTTGAGAAAGGTGTTCCAATAGAAGAAGCAATCAAAGTAGCAACTGTAAATCAGGCAAGGATTTTCAATCTAAATAAAGGTTGTATCTCACAAGGATACGATGCTGACTTTGTTCTGATAGATTTTGAATCGTGGGGTATACGTGGTGTGGTTTCCAAAGGGCAATTTCTTTTAAAAGATGAAGTAATGAAAAGTTTCACGTTCGAATAATGCAAATATATTCATTTAAACTTACGTATCCTTTGTCTTGTAGTTTTTCTTATAGGTTGCAAAATAAATTATTGATAGTATACTGGAATTGGAGTAAATCATTTTGCAAATAAAAATAATACTGGGAGGCTCACATTATGTTGGAGCAATTTCTCGCTTTTTTTGGAAAAATGGCATTTTCCCAGATGACTATTGGGAACGTCTTTATGCTCCTCATAGCAGGTATTTTAATCTATGTGGCTGTTAAAAAAGACGCAGAACCGCTTCTTTTAATACCTATAGCTTTTGGTATCGTGCTTGCCAATATTCCACCACTTGCAACTGGAATTTTAAACCTACCTCAAATGTTTCCTGATGGAAGGTTTATACCGGGTGGATTTATGTATTATATAAAGAAAGGGCTTGATTGGGGAGTTTACCCGCCATTGATATTCCTTGGAATCGGTGCATTAACAGATTTTTCGTTCATGATTTCATACCCAATTACGATATTTCTCGGTGGAGCAGCGCAGATAGGTATATTTGTTACATTCTTACTTGCTCGTGCTTTTGGCTTTACTTTAAAGCAGGCTGCCTCAATTGGTATAATTGGTGGTGCTGACGGTCCAACATCTATTTATGTTGCAACGAAGTTTGCACCAGAGCTTCTCTCTATAATAGCAATAGCTGCGTATTCATATATAGCATTAATACCTATACTTCAACCACCAGTTTCTAAACTCTTAACGACGAAAGAAGAAAGACTTATACGAATGAAACCACCAAGGAAAGTTTCAAAAACAGAGAAGATAGTATTTTCGATAATTACGACACTTGTAACGTCTTTACTTGTACCACAGTCACTCACACTCGTAGGACCACTTATGTTTGGTAACCTTCTTAGGGAAGTTGGTAATGTCAAAAGGCTTGTTGAAGCTGCGAGTAAGTACATACTCGATACAACGACAATATTACTCTGTCTTTCAGTCGGAGCTTCTGCAAGGGCGGATATCTTTTTAAAACCTCAATCTTTACTTGTGTTTGGTATGGGAGCATTCGCATTTATTTCAGCACTTGCAAGTGGTATTCTTTTTTCAAAACTGATGAATTTGTTCTTAAAGGATAAAATAAATCCGTTGATAGGGGCAGCCGGAGTATCAGCCGTTCCCGATTCGGCAAGGATTGCCCAAAAAATAGCACAGGAAGCCGATCCAACGAATTTTATTCTCATGCATGCAATGTCACCTAACGTTGCCGGAGTTATAGGATCTGCTGTTGCTGCTGGTGTTTTTCTTGCAATATTTGGATGAAAGACACAAAATGTGAGGAGGTAATAAGATGGCTAAAAAGCAGTACAGAGTTGAAATAAAATACCAGTGGTGTAAAGCTTGTGGCATCTGCTATCACGTGTGTCCTACCAAGACGATAGTTCAAGGCGAGCTTGGTAAACCTTCTGTTCCAGACCACAGTACGTGTATTGGATGTCTAATGTGCGAAAATTTGTGCCCTGATTTTGTTATAAATATTGTTGAGATAAGCGAAGAACAAAAGGCAGGTGTTGAAAATGCCTAAGGTAAATAACAGAAAAACTTCCAGAATGGTGTTCTGGCAGGGCAATGAAGCGTGTGCATATGGTGCAATAAGAGCAGGTTGCAGGTTCTATGCGGGTTATCCAATAACGCCTTCTTCAGAAATTGCAGAAACAATGGCGAGAGAACTTCCGAAAGTTGGAGGGCTATTTATACAAATGGAGGATGAAATTGCAAGTGCTGCTGCAATTATTGGTGCTTCGCTCGCAGGAACAAAATCTATGACTGCAACAAGTGGTCCGGGATTCAGCCTCATGCAGGAAGCTATAGGATACGCAGTAATGACGGAGACGCCTACTGTATTTGTAAACGTTATGCGCGGTGGACCGTCAACTGGTATGCCAACAAAACCTGCACAAGGGGATATAATGCAAGCAAGATGGGGAACACATGGAGACCATGCGATAATTGCTCTTTACCCTTCAACTGTTGAAGAAGTTTACCGCTATACTATAAAGGCATTTAATCTGGCAGAAGAGTACAGAACTCCCGTTATACTCCTGATGGATGAAGTACTTGGTCACATGTATGAAAATTTCAAATTGCCACCAGATAACGAAATAGAAATTGTGGAGAGATTGACATCAAAAGAGCTGGAAGATGAAGAACTCTTTGTACCGTTCAGTGAGAGTGAGTACGCAGAGAACCTACCACCTACCCTTGTTGAAATGGGTAAAGCGAGGTTCCACGTCTCAGGATTAGTTCACGACGAATCTGGATTTCCGATGGCAACTGCAGAAACATCGGAAAAATTATTGAGACGCATTGTAAATAAAATAAAGCTGCACATAGACAAAATAGCGGAATGTGAAGAGTTTATGACAGAAGATGCCGAAACGATAATTATTGCCTACGGTTCTGTTGCACGATCTGCAAAAGAAGCTGTTTTGATTGCGCGAAACGAAGGAATAAAAGTCGGTCTGTTAAGACCAATAACGATTTGGCCAATTCCAGTTGAAAAGATGAGAAAGAAACTTGCAACTGTTCAAAACGTGCTTGTTGCAGAGATGAACCTTGGACAGTACGCAAGTGAAGTCGTCAAGTTCCTGAAGCCTGGTACAAAGATGAGATTACTTAGTGAAGTTAGTGGTGAGTTAATAGCTCCTCATGAAATACTCAACGAATTGAACAACATGCTCCTCGAAGGCATAGATTTTTAATATATGATAATGCTTTGGTCATCCGCATCATATGCAGGATGACCTTTTTATTTTTTTGTGTTACAATATTTATGAAAGAGTAGGAAATATCTAAATAATAAGGAGGATTCAAAAAGGTGCTTGATAAGATAAAAAGTATCTTTGACAAAAACGAGATAGAAATAAGAAAAGCAAAGAAACTGGTTGAGAGGATTAACGAACTCGATGCCGAAGTACGTAGAACCTCTTTTATCCAAATGCGTGATTACATTATTTCAAAGAAAGGAAGTATTTCAGATATATCAGAACTTGACGAATACCTCCCAACAGTTTTTGCTTATACGAGAGAAGTTGCAAGAAGAACACTTGGAATGAGGCATTTTGATGTTCAGCTCATTGGTGGAATCGTGCTTCACAAAGGTAAGATTGCTGAAATGAAGACAGGTGAAGGTAAGACGCTCGTTGCAACTTCTCCTGTTGTCTTGAACTCATTGATGAACAGAAACATTCACATGGTAACGGTTAATGATTATCTTGCCAAAAGGGATGCAATGTGGATGGGTCCAATTTATCTTGCACTTGGCCTTAGAGTCGGAATTATAAACACTGTGGGTAAAGCCTACGAAGTAGTTTGGAAAAATCCTGAACTTGCTCAAAAAGGTCTTGAAGAGAATTATTGTGTTTGGCCAGAGGACTTTGACGGTGAATTCTTACCAGACGAAGCCAAATTCAAGAAGGCAGTTGAAGCATTTGAAGTTGACATTATCGAAATAAGCAAGAAAGAAGCTTACAGATGCGATGTTACGTACGGTACGAATTCAGAATTCGGTTTCGATTATCTTAGAGACAATCTTGTAGTATCAATTGAAGATAAAGTTCAGAATGGGCATTTTTATGCAATCGTTGACGAAGTTGATAGCATACTTATAGACGAAGCGAGGACACCACTTATCATAAGCGGACCATCAAAGAACAATGCAGCAGTTTATAAACAATACTACCAGATTGCAAAAAGACTTGAACGTGATACGCACTTCAAAGTTGATGAAGAGCACAGATCCATTCTTCTAACAGATGAGGGTATAGAATATCTTGAAAAGCTTTTGGGTGTTGATAATCTTTACGATCCAGCTAACGTAAACAGCATCTACCACATTACTAATTCTCTGAAAGCGATACACCTCTTTAAAAAAGATGTAGATTACATAGTACACAATGGGCAAGTTCTTATTGTAGACGAATTTACTGGACGAGTTCTTCCGGGAAGACGTTACAGTGGGGGGTTACATCAAGCTATAGAGGCAAAAGAAGGTGTACCTATAAAAGAAGAAAGCATCACATATGCGACTATAACGTACCAGAATTATTTTAGAATGTACGAAAAACTTTCAGGTATGACTGGTACCGCAAAGACTGAGGAAGAGGAATTTAAGGCAATTTATGGTTTAGATGTTGTTGTCATACCAACTCACAAACCTATGATTCGAAAAGATAGGGATGATTTAGTTTACAGAAGTGTCGATGAAAAATACAAAGCAATAGTTGAGGAAATTAAGAAACGTTACGAAAAGGGGCAACCGGTACTTGTTGGTACAACATCGATAGAAAAAAGTGAAAAGCTGAGCGATATGCTCAAAAAAGAAAAGATACCTCACCAAGTTTTGAATGCAAAGTACCACGAAAAAGAAGCTCAGATAATTGCTCAAGCAGGTCAAAAAGGCATGGTAACAATTGCCACAAACATGGCTGGTAGAGGTACAGATATTAAACTTGGTCCCGGTGTCAAAGAACTTGGTGGCTTGCTCGTTATTGGCACGGAAAGACATGAGAGCAGAAGGATAGATAACCAACTACGCGGAAGGTCTGGAAGGCAAGGTGACCCTGGAGAGTCTATCTTCTTCCTTTCAGTTGAAGATGATTTAATGAGAATATTTGGTGGTGACAGAATACAGAAAGTGATGGATATGGTGAAGATAGAACTTGGACAACCTATATATCATCCACTTTTAACTAAACTAATTGAACAAGTCCAGAAGAAAGTTGAAGGTATAAACTTTGGAGTACGTAAGTTCTTACTTGAACTTGACAGTATACTTGATATACAAAGAAGGGCGATATACGGCTACAGAGATTATATCCTGTCGAACGATGTGGAACATTTCGTCGACGAGGCAATAGAGAACTTTGTTCAACTACGCATAGATGAATTTTGTTCGAATGTAGAATGGGATAGAGAAAGGTTGAAAAACTCATTTGCAGTTATAAAGGATTTTATAAAGATAGATGATAAAATCGATGATAAAGAAAAGCTGAAAGAAGCGCTTGTTAATCAAATTAAAAGTGCGTACAATGAGAAAAAGAAAGAATTTGAAGAAGATTTCGAACATGTTGCAAGATTCATAGTGCTTAGAATTATAGATGAAAATTGGAGGCAGTATCTTGAAGAAGTTGAACACGTAAAAGAATCTGTGAGATTGAGAAGCTATGGTCAAAAAGACCCTGTTCTCGAATTCAAGAAAGAAACGTACGATATGTTTAGTGAAATGATGGCGAGAAATTATGAACTTGCAATATCCTATCTGCTTAATCTTAGAAGAGTTGATAACAAAGCAGAAGAAGAATCAAAGAAAGAACTTGCAAGGGTTAGCACGATCCATGACGAATTTAAACTTGTAGATGATGGTAAGACGGATGTTAGTGGACAAAAAAGGCCTAAATTGAAAATAAAAAGAGGATAACTAAGGTTCTTTCGGGAAGTGGTGATTATGAAAATTGAAGGTGTAATATTTAAAAAAGGTGAAATTCCGAAGAAGCTTTTCAAAATAGTCTCTGGGACTGTTCGTGAAACCAGAGATAAAACATATCATGACCTAAGTAAGGGTGATTACATTTCCCTTGTTGAATACTTACTTGAAATTCCTTTAGAAGAGGATGTAATTGCTATGGAAGAGAGTGAATTAATTGATGTATCTTATGATGAAGAATACGAAGAGATAATTAAAAAGATAATATCACTAAGGAAAATATTGTACGAAACGTCGGTTGGCCTGAATAATATTGTGCTCGATGATTTTAATTTCGAAGAAGCTAATATAGATAACTATCTCGAGCAAATAGAATCTTTACTGACACTTTCTGGAGGAGAGTTACCTGAAGACAAGAATGAGGCAATTGAACTTATTGAAAGCATAGAGGATGACAAATTACTCACAAAAGTTAACCTTGTTAAGAAATTTGTGGAAAGATTCCCAGAAGAGCAAATAGGTGCCAAATTTCTGATAGAAACAGCTGCAAAGGTTTATATTGTTCTCAATGACAAATACATAGCAAAGTCCCTACTTAAGAAGGTATTACTTACATATTCTCAACTTCTTGATTATTGTTATGAAGCTGTAAAGACGCTTGAGAGTATTTACAAAGATGAAGGGAACATTATTTTTAGAAGATACTCAAAGATGGCAAAAGTCTTAGAGGTGATGATCCGTGGAAACGGTTGAATTTAATGAGAATGAAAAGATAATTGAAAAGGATAAGATTGAACCGTACGTGTACATTATAAAGTCAGGGAAAGTGAAAGTTTCCATAGCTGGTTATGAAACGACTTTAACTGATGAAACTCCTGATGTCTTTGGATTGGAGGCACTTGTTGGTCAACCATACACAGAGACATGCATTGCTTCTGGCTACGTTAAAGTAATACGATGTGAAAAGAGTGAATTTATGGATGTATACGCAAAAACGGAAGTAGGCAAGGAAGCGTTAAAAAGTTTCATGAGAAGAACTGCAAAAGCTCTTGGTTGGATTTGAGCGGATTTGCCAAGTTCTTAAAAGTTTGTAGAATAATATTGAAAGGCAAATTGTTAACCAAATAATTCGGACTGGGGGTGAATTATTGTGCACACAAACCGAATTGACCACATAGGTATTGCAGTTAGAGATGCAAAAGAGAAGTTGAAATTATACAAAAATTTTCTTGGACTGGAAGTCACTGAAATCGAGGAGATTCCTGAAAGAGGTCTCAGAGTTTATTTCATCAAAATTGGGGATACGAGATTGGAATTGCTCGAACCCATGAGCGAAAATTCCGAGATCTCAGGTTTCCTTGAAAAAAAGGGTGAGGGGATACACCACATTGCCTTTAATGTAAATGGGATAGACGAAGCTGTTGCACTTGCTAAAGAAAATGGATTACAGCCACTTTCCGATGAGCCAAAACGTGGTGCAGGTGGCACAAGAGTGCTCTTTTTACATCCAAAGACAACAGGTGGAGTTCTTACCGAGCTTGTCGAAGGTGAACATTGAATATATTGAAATAACCATATTAAAAAGGAGGCGCGATAATAGATGGACGAACTTATAGAAAAACTGAAGGCGATGGAAGAAGAAGTAGAACTTGGTGGTGGAAAGGATAAAATAGATAAACAACATTCAGAAGGAAAACTTACAGCCAGAGAGAGACTACAACTTCTTTTTGATGAAGGCACATTTGAAGAGATTGATAAGTTTGTAAAGCACAGAAACACAACATTTGGACTCGATAAAATGAAATTACCTGCTGATGGTGTGGTAACTGGTATAGGTAAAGTTAATGGGCGACCAGTTGCTGCTTTCTCACAAGACTTTACCGTTATGGGTGGTTCTCTTGGTGAAATGCACGCTAAGAAGATTGTTAAGATCATGGACTTAGCATTAAAGATGGGAATACCACTTGTTGGTATAAATGACTCAGGTGGTGCGAGGATACAAGAAGGTGTCGATTCGCTATACGGATATGGAGAAATATTCTTCAGAAACACAATAGCCTCTGGAGTTATACCTCAGATTACGGTAATTTCTGGGCCATGTGCTGGTGGTGCCGTTTATTCACCAGCTATAACAGATTTTGTCATTATGGTTGACAAGACTGCCCAAATGTTTATAACGGGTCCAAATGTTATTAAAGCGGTTACAGGTGAAGATATTTCTAAAGAGGACCTTGGAGGTGCATTTGTTCACAATGCGAAGAGTGGAAACGCACACTTCTTAGCCTCTGATGACCGTCAGGCAATTGAGATGGTCAAGAAGCTATTATCCTATATACCTGAAAACAACATGGAAGAGCCACCTGTAATGGATAATGTTGTTTCACCAGATTTCTCGGATATACATACAATAGTACCGATTGATTCTAAGAAAGGCTTTGACGTACGTAATGTTATAAGCAAAGTCGTCGATGAAGGTACTTTCTTTGAAGTTCACGAGCATTTTGCGAAGAGCATAGTTGTTGGTTTTGCAAGGATAAACGGAAAAGCCGTTGGAATAGTGGCGAATCAACCGAATTACTTAGCAGGAGTACTTGATATAGACTCTTCAGATAAAGCTGCAAGGTTTATTCGTTTCTTAGACGCATTTAATATACCAATTATAACATTTGTTGATACTCCAGGATATTTACCCGGTGTTAAACAAGAACATGGTGGAATAATAAGACATGGTGCGAAGTTGCTTTACGCATACAGTGAAGCTACGGTTGCGAAGATTACGATAATTCTTAGGAAGGCATATGGCGGTGCGTACATTGCAATGGGGAGTAAACATCTTGGCGCCGATTTTGTTGCTGCTTGGCCAACTGCTGAAATAGCAGTTATGGGACCAGATGGCGCTGCCAACATTATCTTTAAAAAGGACATAGACGCTTCTGAGAATCCAGAAGAAACAAGAAAACAAAAAATTGAAGAGTACAGACAACTCTTCGCCAATCCTTATGTAGCAGCTTCAAGAGGATACATAGATGCTGTTATAGATCCACGAGAAACGAGAATTTGGATAGAAAAAGCGCTTGAGTATAGTGCAACTAAGGTCGAATCCAGACCGAGAAAGAAACACGGAAACATACCTCTGTAAGTTTGACTTTAACCCATCGAGGTGATTATTGAATGCCTGTTGAAGCTACTGTAACACATGTAATTAATGAAGCTACTTTAACAAATGCTGCCACTAAGAGTGTAGCATCTGGTTTATCTACAGAACTTACTGTGACGATTGTTGGAGTAACAACTGTCTTTGTTGTTTTCGTAATTTTGTACATTGTTTTCAAATCAATGGAAGTTATGGGAATCAGCAAAGACAAAAAAATGAGGATCCCTTCACAAAAAGAAGTTAAAGAGATTTCTGAAAGCGAAAAACAAATTTCTAAAACTGATCGAGTCTCAATTGAAAGAGCTGTTGATGTAGATAATTCTGAGGAGGTTGCAGCGATATTTGCAGCGATATATGCGACACTTGGAAATAATGTTGTTGTTCATTCGATAAAGCAAGTGGAACCAAGAAGATCTGCGTTCGTTAATATTTCAAAAGGTCAAAGAGGATGGGAAGAATGGAGAACTTATGGTTGGAGAGGTGGAAATAGATGATTAGGAGATTCGTAGTTAAGGTTAATGGAAAAGAGTATATTGTTGAAGTTGAAGAACTTGGTTCAGGAATGCAAGCAGTACAACAAACGCAAATTGTAGAACAACCAAAACCTATTGCCACACAGCCGGTTCAGCCAGTTCAACCAGTCCAGCCGGTTCAACCTGAAAGTAAACCTGTTAAACAAGAAACAGTTCCAACTCCACCAGCTACAGATTCTGGTACCGGTGCAAAAGTTGTTTCTCCTATGTCGGGGGTTATCTTAAAGGTTCTTGTAAGTGAGGGACAGAAGGTTGAATACGGACAAAAGTTAGTCATACTTGAAGCTATGAAGATGGAAAACGATATCGTTACGGATAAAGCGGGCATAGTTAAGAAGATATATGTAAAAGAAGGAGAAAATGTAGATACAGGACAAGTATTAGTTGAATTATCATGACAAAGAAAGCTTTTCATTTACTGATAATCAAAAAGATAAAAGAATACCGATGGTCAAAAACCTCGACCATCGGTATTCTTTTATTCACTTTTTACGAAGTTTCCTTTATTTTCATTAAGAGAATAGATATAATAACCAAGTGTATAAATAAAAACGCATTCTTGTAATTACACATCTCAAGATAGTGTTAACTTGTAGTGAGATAATGTTAACTAAAAGTATTGAAACTTTCCAAAAATCGCATTATCCTTATAAATAGGGGACACCCCCCAACCAACTCTTGACAAAGCAGATTCCCTAAGATGAACACCGCAACTCTTTCTTGTCCAAAATGTGATTCTACCAACTTTCACAATTACACTCTTTCATCACTACAGGTTAACACTATCCAAATCATTTTAAATCAGTTATTTCTCAGTTAGCTGTTAAACTTTGACCGAAGGCTGATGAACTTAATCTTCTAAGTGTTTCATCTTCGCTCAACAATTCAATACTATCAAAATTGACTTTAATTCTGCTCAAAAAGCCTTTAATTACTTCATCATAACTCTTGCTTCCCCTTTCAAGCACTACAAGGATTTCTCTGTCCAAATCTAATATTATATCCCCTCTTCTGACTATGAATCTTTGGGGAACATCTTTTTTCCTAATCGCAATAGGTATAAAATACTTTTCACGGGTAATCATTTGATGTTGAAGAATTATATTCAACTTTTGAACAATTTCAGCTACGTTACCAACTATTGATTTACTTGTTCTCATTACCTCTTCATATATTTTCTGACATTTAAACCTGTACTTTTTGATCCAGTCATCGTCCATTCCTTCTAACAAAACGCCTCTGTATACTTTCCAAACCGTTTCAGTATCACCGAGATACGAAGCTTTCATGAGCTCTTGATAGTCACTCTTAAAGAAAGTTTGTTCGATGTAGATATATTCTCTTTCATTTTTCAGGTAGTTGTCAGGGATATCTAAGTCCTTTCTGATATAATAAAGCTGGGCATTGAGATTCTTTCTGGCGTAATCTTTTTCATACCCTGCCCAGAAAGTCCTTATGATTTCCTCTACAGAGACTCTTGATCTTTCTGAAAGAATAAGGTAAAACAAAATTTTCAAAGCCTTTTTTGATTTAAACTCATCTACTCTTATACCATCTTTATATACATTCCAGTCACCAAAAAACTCTATATAAACCATTGTACGTCCCCTCTTTTCAAACTATCATTTTTTTCAATAATTCAGAATCAACAAGAGCTATAATTTCTATGTTATTTATAAAAGAGATACTCTTTGAATGCAAGATCAATCTTCTTAGTATTTCAACATCCTTTGGTTTAATGATTACAGGTGTAATGCTTGAGTCAATTTCAAAAACACTTTCACCGATAGTAATATCCGTACTTTGCGAAAGTGCATTAAGTATTTCGGTATTAATAACTGATGAATATAATTCTGGAAGTACATTAAGTAATTTCAATTTAACTGAAAGTGGTGTTGAGATATTAACATAAACTTTGGAAAAGATTGAAAAAACTAAGGATTTTAACAAGTTCCTGTAAGAATCTACCCAAAGATTATCCACGAATGGTAGGAAATGTCCTTTGTATAACTCCAAAATCTTCTCAGAAGATTCGACGATCGAAGTAATACCTTCTTCGAAAGAATTAATCTCATTCAACAACAATTCTACATCAAGCGGCAAATACACCTCCATATCTACTTTTGAGTGAGAAAGTGTTTTGATCTTCACATAGGATTGAAGTTTCTCAGCGAGGCTTTTCAGAAGTTTTCTTAAGTAAGATATATCATATCTGCCGTCGCAACTTAGCAAATCTAACACTTCATTTAAAAATAAAGATTTCTTTAAAGCTAAATAAGAAAAAAGGATAATCTCGTTTTTCGAAAGTTTAATGTCTGGAAGTTCGTCAATATAGAAATCTCCCAAAAAATGTATCAAGCTACCACGCCTCCCCAAGAATGCATTTTTTAATCTTTGTAAATATTTTTTGCCTTGAGAACGGTATAAATTATACGTAATTTAAATTAAAATTATTAGGTGAAAAAAATTAAAACTCCATTTCATATTAGTTTCTTTAACATGAATACAAAACTGTTTATTACATTATGTGTAATAAAAAGTATTTAGAAAATCTTCACAAGCCTGCTGAATTTATAGAAGTAATATATAAATATTGAAAATCCGCATGTTTTTTTGATAATTGAATAAGATATGTAGTTATAGGCTTTGTTGAACACGATATTTGTGGTTTTTTCTCTATAATAAATTTGAACCCATCTGGAAGTGTGGTAAAATAAAATTGAAGTGATTAGCAAAAGAGGGGGCGAGAATATGGATAAGAAAATTCGTGTACTTGTTGCTAAGCCGGGTCTTGATGGGCATGATAGAGGAGCAAAGGTTGTTGCAAGAGGGTTAAGAGATGCAGGAATGGAGGTAATATACACAGGTCTACGACAAACACCGGAAGAGATTGTAAAAGCGGCAATGCAGGAAGACGTTGATATAATTGGTCTATCGATTCTTTCGGGGGCACACATGAGTGTATGTCAAAAAGTTCTTGAATTAATGGATCAGTACAATTTCCACGTTCCTGTTTTTGTTGGTGGTATTATTCCGGCAGACGATGCAGAGGAACTCATCAAAATGGGCATTAAAGCTGTATTTGGACCAGGAACACCTATTTCCGAAGTGGTCAAAAAAGTACAGGAAGTTGTCGGACAAGGAGTTGCTTGATAAGTGGCATCACACGAAAACAAGGGTATTGAGATGACGCTAAATGAGAATATTGAAAAGATAATTAGCCTTTCTGAAAAGGTAAAGGATGGAAATCAAATCGCCCTTGCGAAAGCTATTACACTTGTTGAAAATGATCCAGAATTAATTTTTCATGTTGAAGCTATTTGGGGGCAGTTATTAAAATCATCATCGGCGCATGTTGTTGGTTTTACTGGTAGTCCGGGTGCAGGAAAGAGTACTTTGACGGATGCTTATATATCAAAATTGAGAAGTCAGGGGAAAAAAGTTGGAATTATTGCGGTGGATCCATCAAGCCCGTTTACTGGTGGTGCGCTTCTTGGTGATAGGATAAGGATGAAGAGACACTTTACAGATGAGAACGTTTTTATACGAAGCATGGGAAGTCGCGGAAATGTTGGCGGGCTTAACGATGCAGTCTTTGGTGTTATAACATTGTACAAATTATATGGATTTGACTATATCATTATCGAAACAGTTGGTGCAGGTCAAAGTGAGATAGATATAGCTTATGTTGCAGACAGCGTTGTACTTGTTCTTTCACCAGCATCAGGAGATGAAATACAATTGATGAAAGCAGGGATTATGGAAATTGCGGATATATTTGTTATAAACAAATCCGATATGGAAGGCGCACAGATGCTTAAAATCAATTTGGAGATGGTTTTGCAGTTTTCAGAATCATCAAAGCCTATAATTCTCACGGTTGCAACTTCTGGAAAAGGTGTTGAAGAGTTGTATGGAGAAATCGAAAATCACAAAGATAAATTGAAAAAAACGGGAGAGATAAACGAGAGGGTGAAAAGACGTATTAAAAAACATGCCGAAACTTTGGTTGTTAAGAAAATCAACAAGATACTTTCCTCTGAGAATATAAACGAAGGTCTTATGGTATACGATTTAGTCGATAGGGTTATAAACGGTTTGTGTAAAATCTACAATGTTAATGGAAACGAGAAAGGGTAAATCAATACATGGACTGGATTTATAGTGATCCTGCAGTTGTTAATGTTGTCGGTGTTGGAAAAGTTTCCTCTTCAATTGCAAGGCAACTTAAAGGCAAAGTGAGATTTGGCTATGTAGTATCAAGGAATTTTGAGAAAGCGAGAGTTTTAGCACAAGAAATAGGTGGAATTGCTGTAACTTACGAAGATAATTTCAAATTGAACGGTATTTTACTGATTGGGGTGAGCGATTCAATATTACCCACAATTCCTTTGCTACTGAATGCCAAAGTTGAGGAAGGTAAAACTATTGCTATCCACTTCAGCGGATTTCAACTATCGGAAATATTACCGGATAAATGGTTTCCCGTATCGATGCATCCAAATTGTGCAGTTCCTGATGAATATCACATTTTTGAAAATGTAGTGTTTGGTATTGAGGGTTCTGAAGTAGGTTTAGAAGTTGCTAAAAAATTGATAAGACTTCTCGGTGGCGATTACATAACTATTCCAACTGATAGAAAGAGGGAATATCACTTAGCAGCAGTTATTATCAGCAACTTCCCAATTGCTCTTGCGTATCTTTCGCAGACTATCTATAAAGACTTAGGGTTCAGCGAGGAGCTATCAAGAAGAATTCTTTCGACACTTTTAAATAGTGTAAGTATAAATATCTCTTCAAAAACACTTGCACAATCCCTCACAGGACCTGTCAAACGTGGCGACTGGAATGTTGTAAAAGCGGAAAGGGAAGCATTTAAAGAAAAGTTTCCAGAATATGCTTTAGTGTATGACGTCTTAGTTGATATCATTAAAAAATTAGCATAAAAAATAAAGCCACCATTCCTGGTGGCTTTTCAATTTGAGTTTTGAGTATTGAATTCTTTAGTCTCTTCTTGTTATTAATATCATTCTTAAAAGTTGCAAAACAGCCATTAGCATAGCCGCAACATAAGTCATTGCAGCTGCTGACAAAACAGCTTTAACACCTTTAAGCTCGTCGGTAGGCATCATTAAGTTCTTTTCAAGAATTGCCAAAGCCCTTCTACTTGCATCGAATTCCACAGGAAGAGTTATAATCGAGAAGATAACAGCTATTGAAAAGAGTATTATTCCAAGCCTTGCAACTCCAAAGAAGCCAGTGAATAACCCCGCTATGAACAATATCCAGGCAAGATTTGAAGAAAACTGTGCGACTGGTGCAAGAGCATTTCTGATTACCAATGGCGTATATCCTTTTGCATCCTGTATAGCATGTCCTATTTCGTGAGCCACAACTCCAAGCGCTGCAACTGAGTCACTTGAATAAGTTGCTTGCGAAAGTCTAACAACTTTTGCTCTCGGATCATAGTGGTCAGTCAAAGAACCGTAGATAGATTCTACTCTAACGTTATAAAGCCCAGACGCTTCAAGTATGAACTTCGCAAGTTCTGCACCAGTCATGCCGATTCTTGACCTTACTTGAGAGTAATGGTTAAATCTCGATTGAACAGATAAAGTTGCCCACAGAGACAAAAGCAAAGCGGGAATAAGTATTATAAATGTTGGATCATAGTACATATGTATCACCTCCCAATAAGGTATTATATAGCATAAGTATACGTTTGGCAATTAGTATTCAGACTTAATCCTCCAATACTCATCTGCAAGTATACCCATGATAATGACATCCAGGTACTGGCCTTTTAAATACCTTGCCTGTCTCATCCTACCTTCTTGTATGAATCCGCACTTTTCGTATACCCGTATTGCCCTTTGATTGTTTTCAAAGACTTGAAGCCAAACTCTGTTGAGATTTAGGTACTCAAACGCGTATTTTAACATAAGTTGAGTAACCTCAGTACCGATGCCACGATTCCAGTAATTTGGATCGTATATAGCTATTCCAAATTCCGCACTACGTGCAATCCAATCTATAGAAATCAATCCAACAGAACCGATAAGAACTCCCTCAACATCAACAGCAAAATGTAAACTGTTATGGGATATTGAATTCTTTTTTATCCATTCTTCCTCAAGGAATTGGTTTATTGGAAAAACAAGGCTCACGTAATCTTTTATTCTTTCATCATTTAAATAGTATACGAACTTCTTAACATCAGATAATTCCATGGGTCTTATCGTTGCAAGCTTTCCTTCTAACCTCATAAGTTACTCCTCCAATCTTTTAGCGAACATCTGCGGAAATATTTTCTGTTTCGCTCAGATTTATTATCTCTCTTAATCCAAGGTTTCGAATGTGAAGTATCTTTATGTTTGTTTTTTCCTGTAACAATTTTAATTCATCGATGTTAATTCTACTCGTTCTTTTTTCTTCCGCAATCTCGTAAGTTACCGCATAGAACTTTTCGTATCTATTCCAAAAATCATTAACATTTCCAAAAAATATAAGATTACCATCTTTCAAAGCGATAATCTTGTCGCACACTTCCTCAATTTCATCTTCGTCATGAGTAACATAAAAGACGATACGATTGTTTTTCTTAAATTCTTTAACTATTTCCTTAACAACACTCTTTGTTTCTATATCAAGCCCTTCGGCAGGTTCGTCAAGTAGAACAATCTGTGAATCTTTAAGCAAGCTTATCGCTAAGGAAAGTCTCTGTTTTTGACCTTTTGAAAGAGTATCTGGCTTTTTATTAAGTAGGTTGTATATCCCAACTTGCTTTGCTATCTCTACTATATCTTTCTTTGAATTGAACAAATTCTTAAAGTACAATAGATTATCCTTCAAGTTTAGCTCGGATATAAACTTAACCTTTTCCGAAGAATAAGTTATGTAGCGCCTGTAAGATTTTGTATTTTCGATCGATTCAAATACATCGATGTTGTTATAGTATATCTTTCCAGCGACTGGTCTTATGAATGTCCCAACAATATTAAGAAGCGTACTTTTACCGCTTCCATTCTCACCAATTACTGCAACAACCTCTCCATTCTCTACTTGACCACTTATATTATTTAGAACAACTTTATCTCGAAAACTATGCGATATTCTTTCCAATATTAGCATAAAACCCCTTCTAACTTTTACGGTTTTTGGACTATAAGAATTAATTTTCCATCAGTATCGAGTATTACGGATCCATAGATATTTTTTACTTTTGTTGGCTCGATGTCGTCATTTATATATTTAACAACATAGTACTTATTTGCTGTATCGTATGTAACTTGAAACCCTTGTGGTTTTGACGATATGTATTTCTGGGTGTAGAGATAGTCAAGAATGTCTCCAGATGTTGGAGGATTTTGTTCAAGAGTTATCATCTGGATCAGTGCCTGCTCCAAAGTTCTGAAATTGCTAGCAACATTTGTTGCCTTTGCCTGTGCAAGTGCATTTAGACCAACAGGGGTAGCAACAGACATTAATGCAGCGATAATAGACATTACTATGAGTAGTTCAACGAGTGTAAAACCTTTACGCATAATTCCTCCTTCTTTCGTTATGCCCTAACTGGTAAAACGATATACATGTAGCCTTCGACGTTTCGTGGATTGATCTGGAGTGGACTTATGTTATCAACAAAGTTGAATTCTATTTCCTTTTCATCAATATGCTTTACTGCTTCATTAAGAAACTTTGGGTTGAAATTTACTATTAGGTCTTCGCCATCTTTTGTAACAGGGATACTCTCAATTGCTTCACCGTAATCTGGGCTCTGACTTGAAAGTTCCATTACATCATCTGTAATTTTCAACTGGACTTTCTCGTTTCCCCTCTTTGATATGATCATAACTCTCTTTAGTGCTTCGGAAAAATCATCTATATTTAAAACGACTCTTGTCTTAAATGCTTTTGGCAAGACTCTTTTGTAATCTGGGAAAGTTTCTTCAACGGTTCTAACTGTCATTGTGACATCTCCGGCGTTGAATGAGATTATAGAGTGGTCATAAATTATATTTATTGTCGGTTCTGTTGTGCTTGAAAGTAGTTTTTCAAGTTCTTTTACGCTTTTAAGCCCAATTATAAAATCGAATTCATTTTCTATTTCAAGCTTTTGTTCAGCGAGTGCAAGTCTGTAGCCATCGCTTGCGACAAGTCTCAAAAAGCCACCATGAACTTCCCAATAAACGCCATTGAGCGCTCTCATTGCACTTTCACTCGAAGCACAGAAACTTACCCTATCGAGCATCTCTTCGAGAATCGATGTATCGACACTAAACTTTACTCCACCTTCATCTACTTCTATTATCGGAAATCTTTCAATATCTGATACTGTTGAAATGTTGTATTTTGCTTTTCCGCTCTTCACTAATAATTTGCCATTTGAATACTCGAATATAACTTCGTCTTCCGAAAGGTTTCTTACAATATCATCGATTAACTCAGCATCAACTGCAAAGGCTTCATTTCCTTCATATTCTCCGACCTTTACCTGAGATACAACAGATGTTTGGAGGTCCGTCGCGTTTATATTAATATGCCCGTTGACGGGTTTAAATAACAAACACTGTAATATGGGGTCAACAGTTCGTGAACCTATTGAAGAAGATGCTATTGAAATTTTCTTTTCAATCTCAGACTTACTAACGACAAACTTAAGCATCTTTTATCACCCTCTCACTTATTAAGGTCATTTTTTTATTAAAAAGTTTCATTCTACTAAACGTTCTTCTAACAAACTTATGAATACCTTCACTATATTTGGATCAAATTGTATGCCAGAGTGTTCAACAATTTCCTTTTTTGCTATTTCCGTAGATAAACCTCTTCTGTATGGTCTATCGCTTCTCATAGCGTCCCAAGCATCGACAACAGATATGATTCTTGAAATTAATGGTATATCTTCACCCGAAAGACCCGAAGGATATCCTTTACCATCCCATCTTTCATGATGGTGATATACATACTTTGCAAGTTCTCTTAGCTCGGATGAAGTTGATAGAAAATCATGTCCGTATACGGGATGCTTCTTTATTATTTCGAATTCTTCGATTGTTAGCTTGCCTTCCTTATTTAGAATTGTCGATGGAATGACAATCTTCCCAATATCATGCACTAAAGCCGCCCAATAGGTTTTTCTGATCATTTCATCAGAAAGTCCCATCTTCTCAGCTAAAAGTGAAGCCAAAGTTGCCACGTTCTTCGAATGCCCTTTTGTATATGGGTCATGGTATTCAAGGATTCTTATTATTGTAAGTATCATGTCCTTTTGAAACTTACCTTGGTTTGAAACATAGTTGTGGGTTGCTATAAAAGACGTAAAAAAGCCACTTAAACTCTTAATCATCTCTATATCTTCTGACAAGAACGGCTTATCTCTTTCGATGAGAAGTTTTGCTTTCAACTCACCAGCAATATGTATATCAGATATAAGCAAATGACCATCATCCAATTTACTATCAAGTGATGGTTGAAAGATTGATGATATCTTTGCTTTATCAATTACATAAGTTCTTTCGCTTGCGTACGGAAATTCAGTCTTTCTTACTTTTTTTACTACTTTTTCTGGTGATTTGCCGTAAACCGAAATGACATTCCCGTACTCACCATCAAAGGTTATTAAATAACTTGTTTTAACATCTTTTAGAAATCCAATAGATGCTTCGTGTAAATTTTTGTAAAAAGTCTCCTCTCGTTGCACCACGATATCCCTAAGCTTTGAAGAAAGGTCTCTAAACTTCTGCAACTGAGAGGAGATATTTCTAACTTTTCTGTTTTTCTTAATTAATTTTAATCCGAGAAACCCATTCAATGTAGTTGAGACTCCAAGAGCTAATATAACTATATGTGAGACTTCCACATTGCGACCTCCCCGAGTACATGCTTTACTGCGAATCAGGTTTATATAGAACTGACAAAACTAACCACTACTGGTAACTTTAACTATCTTTACTTCCATATCTTTTTTTATAACCCTGTCCTCTGTGTACAATTGACCATCTACGATTATTAAATGTTCTTCCGGGTTCAACCCCAATCTTTTCAAAATGTCATATCCGCGAAGTGATTCATTAAATTCGTAAGTCTGGAATTCGTAATAGACCTTCACATTCTTACCCCACTTATTACAATTCTTCAACTATGTAAACAAAGTCTCCCGTTTTGAGCATAGCCGCATTCGCTTCATCTGTATCAACGTGGAATTCAAGCGCAAATTTTTCACTGACTCTTATAAGAACATCATCGAATATAAGCTTTCTATCACCTTTTTCTACAACAACTTTGACAATTTCCTTATCCTTTACACCAAACTTTTCTGCATCTGTTGTATGCATGTGTATATGTCTTTTTGCAAAGATTACTCCTTTTTCCTTAATAACGGCGCCTTTCGGACCGACAATTACAATACCAGGTGTTCCTTCAATATCTCCACTATCACGAACAGGAGGCATTACACCAAGTTTGAATGCATCAGTGAGAGAAATCTCAACTTGTGTGTCTTTTCTTTCCGGACCGAGTACCCTTACACCTTCAATAGCTCCTTTTGGTCCCACAAGGGTGACAGTCTCTTTACAAGCAAACTGACCAGGTTGCCCAAGATCCTTAATTGGTGTAAGTTGATAGCCTTTTCCAAAAAGTGCTTCCACATCTGCTCTTGAGAGATGTACATGTCTGTTGCTAACACCTGTTACAATAGGAAGTTCCTTCTTCTTCATATAATACTCCTCCTCTTTGAATTCTAATGGTTCATTCATCTGAATTTTTTTTAAGATTCCTTTTCGGATTCATTAACGGTTCCCGTGAATGTATTCTTACATTTTCAGGTAATGTCAACTTGAATTCTGCAGGTCCTCTTTTTACATTTATCCAACAAAGACCTGTTATGGAAAGCTCTCCATAAGAATCGATGACAAATACTTCTTCTTTAAATCTAAGAGAAGTTATATCAAACTTCTTACAAGGAGGAACAAGAAGTTTTCCAAAGTGTTTAGAATAATTTTCAAGAAAATCATTGTTTTTTGTTTTATGGAATGTAACGTTCTCTGGTGCGTAGATTTGAAATATTGGTCGTAGTTGTGAGTCGTTAACCATCTTTGACTGAATCTTGCAGAGTCCACCTACAAATATTACTTCTTCTGGATAAGATTTGAAAGTCTTTCTTGTAACCTCACCTTTTGCCAAAACGAATGATTGACATTCTGAATCGAAGAGCTCTATCATTCTGTCATTCGTTATTATTCCAGGTGCGTCAAATATCCTCAGCTTATTAAGTCTATGTTCCACAAGCCCGATTGTTGTACCAGGATACGGTGAAACGGTAACATCGGAATTGGTTATAGCCTTAAGAATGGATGATTTACCAACATTTGTAACTCCAAGAACGAGCAAATCACCAGTTAACTTCTCCAATTCCTTTTTTAACTTGCTAATTCCAAAACCACTTTTGGTGCTTGTTATAAACAACTTTGAACTCTGGACATTGATGCGGTTAAGTAACCATTCTTTCAATTGACTTGCGTTGACCGTACTTGGCAACGTATCAAATTTATTTGCAACATAGATCACATTTACTCCAGACAATAATTCGATAATCTCAGGTCTAAAAGTTCCTTCAAAATCGAACACGTCAAACACATAAAGTACATGCCTGAATTTATTTAAAACATTCATCAAAAAACTCATTATTTCCTCTTCATCTGCATCGCTAATTAACATCCCATAATGTTTAATTTTAAAACACCTTTGACAAAGCAATTCCTTGCCTTCTTCTATACGTTTTTCGTAGACTTCATACGGTATGAAACCTGGTTTTCCTGGGTTTTCAAACTGTATAGTTGCACCGCAACCTGGACATTTTTCAACCTTTATATCACTTCTCTTTGTTTTATCGAACTTACCCACATAATCACTCCCAATAGACTTTAAATCAAGAATCTTATGACAATTCCTTTTCCATTCTAACGAAAGCAAACTTTTTGTTCTTGATTACTACTCTATTTACCTTCTTACCTATGTAACCCAATCTCTTGTAAAGTTCTACAGCTGCAACATTTGTATTCTCGACATCAAGGCAAATTTTTTTTAAATTATTTATTCTTGCAAGTTCTTCTGCAAACAACATTAATTTCCTTCCATAGCCCATACCTCTATAATTTTTATTCACTGCAACATTAGATATATAAAATTCATTCTTAGCAATTTTATTTCTACGCCAGATCAGTCTGAACAAATGTAATCTCCTAAGCAAATCGAACCCCATAATCTGGAAAAGTGTAAAGGCAGTCTTGAATGCCCTTCTTTTTACAGTATCACCCGTGAACGTCACGATGATACCAACAACTCTACCTTCATCTATCTCAAGTACGTGTATATTATCGAGTGCATAAACTGTTCCAGGTGTTTTGACAAGCCTTCCAAGAATGAACTTAACATATGGACCAAAAAGTAAAGGCAAAAACAATTGCCCGGTTTCAAGTATCAAACTTGCAATGACATCAGCATCGGAAATTTTTGCTTTTCTTATTAACTCCAAAGAAATCACCTCAAAAAATATTCTTGGAATCACAATTACATTATATCACAACAAAATCGCTTATTGAAGATTGAGAAACATTAAAAATCAAATTAAACTAAAAAAATGAAAAATATAGAAATATCAAGAAAAGAAAAGAATGCGAAGGATATTAAATAACAGAGCTCAATAAATCAACTTAAAAGAGCTTCATTTCCAAAATAAACTGCAGAGTATCAGTGGCTACTATATCAAGAATATTTAACGAACCGGATAAGGTGAAACTGGAAACGAGACAGAAGGTACTTGAGACCGCTCAGAAGTACGTCTACACTCCGCATGCTGTTGCAAAATCCCTAAGAACAAAGAGAACAGGTGTATATTCATTAACAGTTATGAGTGGTGTTGAAAGGGTATTTGAGGATTCATACGTGTCTAAGTTTTTAAAGGGCGCTGTTAGTTATTTTTCGTCACATGGCCTAAAACTTATTATAGATGTATTTACAAGTGGTGATGTGGTTAAATATTACGAAAATCTCATAGCCTCGAAGCTTGTTGATGGATATATACTCATGGATATTAAAGACGATGACGTAAGAGTAGATTTATTTAATGAATTAAACGTACCTTTTGTTTGTGTTGGACGTAATAATAAGAATAATTTCATATACGTTGATACAGACAACAATTCCGGTGGATTCCAAGCTGGCAAACATTTGGCAGAGAGCGGTTGTAAAGATGTACTATTCTTTGGCGGAGATCCTGCACTTTTATTTGAAAAACAGCGTCTACATGGATTTATAGATGGATTCTCAGGAAGTCAAGGTGTGATTTATAAAGAATACGGATTTTACGAGGAAAAGAATGTAAAAGATATTGTTAAGAAGTACTTAGACAAAGTTGATGGAATATTTTGCACCTCCGACGTTATGACTTATGCCGCACTTAGAGTTTTTGAAGAAAACAGCATGAATATACCTATCATTGACTTTGATAACATAATTCTTTCAAAGATTACGAACATAACAACTATAGATCAGAATATTCACATGGTCGGCGAAAAAGTTGCGGAAAAGGTTCACACATTAGTCTTAGGTGGAGATGTCGAATCTGAGATTATTGGAACTCAATTGATTATCAGAGGAACAAAACGGTTCCTCAATTCACAAAAGATAGTGTTAACTTGTAGTGATGAAAGAGTGTAAGTGTGAAAGAATGTGATTGATATTACCATTGTGCGTTTTCCAAAGATTCTTCACTACACAAATACCTTAGATTTACCACAAGAAGTGCATATGGGATAAGGGAAAGAGAAGTTTTTGCGTTTGCGAGAATGGGAAAGTTTGAAAGAATGATGGCAGACTTTGCAAAGCAATTGCTGGTTACCGTATTTGTCATGACCGTTTTTGTATAAGCTGGTGGAAACGCATTTAGGACAAGAGAGTGTTGAGTTGTTCATCTTGTGGAACCTGCTTTGTCAAGAGTTGGTTTGGGGGTGTTCCCTATTTAAAGGATAATGCGGTTTTTGGAAAGTTTGAATACTTTTAGTTAACATTATCAAGTGGCCTAAGGGACTGGATTTAACTAAATTGAACGAAACAAAACTCATTAAACAGCCGGATGTTGTAATGCTTATGTTGGTATTACCTGAGGAGTTCAGCTATGAGGAAATGAAAGTAAACTATGAATACTATGAAAAAAGAACTATGCACAAATCATCACTCAGTCCGTCAATGTACTCTATAATGGGAATTAAAGTAGGAGATACACACAATGCCTATAAATATTTTATGAAAACACTACTTGTTGACCTTGAAGATAACCAAGGAAACACAAACAACGGATTCCATGCAGCAAGTGCAGGAGGAGCTTGGCAGTGTGTTGTTAATGGATTTGGTGGGATGACACTCGATAGTGAAAAGTTACTAAACTTCTCACCATGGCTGCCAGATAACTGGAAGAGTGTCAATTTTAAAATAAACTACAGATGTTGCTTGCTTGATGTTTTAATAGAAAAAGGTAAAATAACTATAGAATCACCAGCAGAGATGGAAATAAAGATAAAAGGTGAGAAAAAGAATTTGAAAATAGGCAAGAATATATTTATGTTGTAAAAAAGCTACGTGTAGACTTTCACCAAAAATGAAAAACATAACAAACACCCCAGAACTGGTAACACAGAACCATCAAGGGGTGTTTCTTATTATAAAGCTTTCTTGTGGCAGGCATGTTTGCAAAGAAAAGAAATTGGAAATATACCGCAAATATCGAGGAATATAGGGCTACAGAGAAATAACAGTAATGATGAAAAGACAATGAAAAAGAATAAATCATAACGAAATAAGGACCGAAAAAGCATATCGACGAAAAGTGAACTGAAGACAACTTTTTATATCACTTTCGATGGAAAGTCCATGAGCGATGGCATTCTTTATTCTCATTGATTGTTATTTTTCTTGACTCCGTTGAGGTACCTAACTTCTCCAGAGCTCTTTAATGGTATAGTTTTGTATTCAAGATTATGTTGTGCTTTTATTCGTCTTATTGTTCTTGTTCTTGAACGCATGACTATAGATTCGGTTAATGCCACATTCCTGTAGAATTTAACTCCGCTCAGCATATCACCATCAGTTACACCCGTTGCAGCAAAGATTACATTATCTGATTTTATTAAATCATCGGTTTTGTAGACCCTTTCCAAATCGTATCCCTGTTCGGCAAGTTTTAACCTTTCATTTTCATCTATAGGCCAAAGTTTTATTTGAATTTCTCCACCAAGAGATTTCAAAGCAGCAGCTGCAAGTAGCGCTTCTGGAGAACCGCCTATACCTATATATATATTCACGTTACTTTCAGGAAGTGCTGTAGCAATTGCAGCAGCTATATCGCCATCACTGATAAGCTTTATGCGAGCACCAACTCGCCTTATCTCATCTATAATTTCCCTGTGCCTGTCTCTGTTTAGTACAACGCATGTAAGTTCCGAAATTTCCATTCCAAGTATGGCAGCGGCCACTCTAAGGTTTTCTCTTATTGTTGCGTTAATATCGAGTTTTCCCGCAAGCTCTGGACCAACGGCAAGTTTGTAGGAATAATACGTTGGAAGGTATTCGATTCCTCCCTGTTCAGTCGCTGCAATGACACTTATAGCGTTCGGAAGACCGTAAGCAACGAGTCTTGTTCCATCAATTGGATCCACTGCTATATCTAACTCTGGATCATCTTCTGCCCATCTACCGACTTGTTCACCAATATAGAGCATAGGTGCTTTGTCTTTTTCTCCTTCACCAAGTACAACAGTACCTTTCATTTCAATATAGTCGAGCATACCACGCATAGCATCTGACGCCATCTTATCAACACTGTCCTTATCACCGCGTCCAAGATATCGACTCGCCATAAGTGATGCAGCTTCCGTAACTCTCACAAGTTCCAAAGTAATTTCTTTCTCCATCATTTTCCCCCCTTAGTATTACTTCATACCAAAATTTTAACACCAAAGCATGTATGTATGTAATTGTTACAAGTGAACGCATACTCAAATATCACAATTTCTGATAATGCATACTGGAAAAATTTTCATGGAAGCCTCAAAAAACATCAAATTTCAGCTGTTTTAGGGTGAAATTCATTATTATTATTTACTTACGGGATTGAATTTATCTAAGATTAAACACATTTAACCACTAACTATCTAGATGCGAAGTCTCTTAGTATTTCAACGTTTAAATCTATCAGAGTAACTTGATTTCTGTAGGTTATCTTTGAAAAATAATATCCATCGGAACTTCTTGTTAGTGGAATTGGGGCGGTTATGAGTGTATCTTGGAATGGTTCACCAGGGATTATACAGTAGAAAGGGAACATCTGGCTAATCATCCATCCGATTTTTTTATCCAATACAACAATGAAAAACGTTCTTTGATTTTCAAAAGCTCTCAACTTATGGACATCAAACGAACTCAAAAAGTGTATATGTTTTCCATGGCGGTGGAGCAAAACGTTGCTATTGTCGAGCAAAATAACATCTTTACTGAGCAATTTCCGTAGCTTTGGCAAATCTTCTTTTGTTAAATTCTTACCTACAATCACATCTGCACTACTCAATTCTAAAGAGAACTCATTTAAAATATCTTCAAGATTTTTTCCATCGTAGTGTATAATTGCAACTGTCAGAGTTTTCACATTCTGACGATTAAGTGTTCTTTCAATTCTGATTCTTATCAGCTTTCCAAACCTAAAAATATTTCTTAGATAACTTAGTACATTAAATTTTCTCAATTGTTGACACCTCAAATAGTCTTTTCAGGCTATTGGACAATAACGATTATTCTTCCAAACGCATATTTTCTTGATGATAACAAAAATAAAGGTCTTATATCAACCTTATTTTGATGTATTCCATCTACCATCTCAGAGGCGTCCCATACCCATATATTTCCGTACTTGTCTTGATGATCAAAAATTACAACGTGATCATACACTGTATCTTCGTTCATATCGAAGAATATAAGGTCCCCTTTTTTCACATCTCTAAGTTCGTTTATTTGTTTGGTATTATATTTAAAGAGGTTATCCGCTGTTACGTCGTAAACGAGTGAATCTTTATAAATAAACTGTTTGTGCCCAATTGCTTTCAACAGATGTAGAACTAACCCACTGCAATCAATAGCATAATCAGAAGTACCACCCCATACGTAAGGAGTACCTCGCATTTTGGTAAGTTTATCAAAAATTGCATTAATCTCGCTTTGTGAAAGTTCGCGTGTTATAAAAGAAAAGCTCTGTATCAGAATGAGACATAAAAAGAAAAATGTAGCAAATTTTCTCATCCCTCATGCCTCCACAATAGTTATGTTCTGAAATATAATTATACCACATCAATAAAACATGCTAAGTTGGAATCAACGGTTGTAAAGTTCTTAGAAAGTTTTAAAATAAGAAAAGATGTGATATAATGTGTTAGAAATCAGGAGTACTTATATTTTAAGAAAAGAATATCAAACGAAACGGGGAGGTTCTTGTGATGGAATGGGTTAATGTGAAGGATTTGAAGAATCACATTGAGCAACAAGTTGAACTTAGAGGTTGGGTTAGGAGAAAGAGATCGAGCGGAAAGATAATTTTCATAGAACTGCGTGACGGTACAGGTTTTGTACAAGTGGTTGTGGAAAATAGCACCGTTGGTGATGAAAATTTCTCAGCTGCTGACAAACTCAGGCTTGAATCTTCTCTCATAGTTCGTGGTAGGGTTAGAAAAGATGACAGAGCACCAAGTGGGATTGAGTTGCTTGCAACAGAAGTAATTCCAGTCCAGATTCCGGAAGAAGATTTCCCAATCCAAAAACCAGACCACAGCATAGAGTATCTCATGGAACATAGACACCTCTGGTTAAGAGCGAAAAGGCAATTCCACATTTTAAGGATAAGGGACGCAGTAATAAAAGCTATAAGAAAATTCTATTGGGAGAGAGATTTTGTCCAAATTGATACTCCAATATTTACCGGTGCAATTGGTGAGACAGCTGGAAACCTATTTGAAGTTGACTACTTTGATTACGGTAAGGTTTACTTAACTCAAACCGGTCAACTCTACCTTGAAGCTGCGTGTATGGCTCTCGGTAAAGTTTTCAACCTCGGTCCAACGTTTAGGGCGGAAAAATCAAAGACAAGAAGGCACCTTATAGAATTCTGGATGAACGAAGCAGAAGTAGCCTATTACGAACATGAAGATAACGTCAGATTGCAAGAAGACCTTGTTTACTATATAGTTCAATACGTTCTTAACAATGTCTACGATGACCTTGTCGCAATTGGAAGAGATGTCTCTAAACTCGAAAAAGTACAAAAGCCATTCCCAAGAATGACATACACTGAAGCTGTGAATTTGCTTCAAAAACAGGGATTTGATATTAAATGGGGAGACGATTTTGGCGGAGATGAAGAAACGGTTTTGGCAAAACAATTTGACAGTCCACTCTTTGTAACACATTACCCAAGACAGGCGAAAGCGTTCTACATGCAACCAGACCCAACGAATCCTGAGGTTGTCCTCTGCGATGACTTACTCGCACCGGAAGGATATGGTGAAATAATTGGTGCATCTCAGCGTATACACGACTATGATTTGATGGTAGAAAGATTGAAAGAAAACAACCTACCTATTGAAAAATACGATTGGTATCTCGACTTGAGAAAATTTGGTTCCGTACCGCACAGCGGATTCGGACTTGGTGTTGAAAGAACAATTGCTTGGATAGCAGGCCTTGAACATATTAGAGAAGCAATTCCATTTGCAAGAACACTTTACAGAGTACATCCATAACACTCAGTAAATCACAACTATCAGGGAGGCTTTACGCCTCCCGAATTGTAATTGTAAATACTAAGTGTGCATAACTATTTAATGAGGTGAATTATCATGATTTGGTGGGTATTGATAGTATTTTTTGGCGGTTTTTTCATTGGAAAATTTATCAAAACAGAATGGATAGGAAAATACAAGCTTATACTTTTCCTAACAATGCTACTTTTATTTTCACTCGGACTTGAAATTGGAAGTAACGATGAACTATTCAGTAAAATTGATACTATATTACTTTACGGTGTTCTAATAGCTCTTGCTGGAAGTCTTGGAAGTTTCATTTTTGGATACATTGCTGAGAGGTTTTCAAAGATGATGGTGAAAGAAAAATGACAGTGGTTCTTCTAATAGGTTCAGTTATTATCGGACTTATAATAGGTAGATTGACTCGCTTTGAATTACCTTCTGGAACCGTTGAAATAGTTCTTTACTCACTTGTCGCACTCGTTGGACTCGATTTGAGCAAAGAAAAGGTCGAAAAGAAATTCTTCGAAGATATAATACTTGCCATTGTGTCTACAATACTGGGTACACTCTCATTTGTACTTATCCTCTCATTTATCTTACCATTAAAAAGACTTGAAACACTACTTGCAGCATCAGGATTTGGTTGGTACAGCCTCTCTGCTGTTTTGATATCGAGTTCTTACAGTGCATATATTGGTAGTATCTCATTCTTTGCAAATGTATTGAGAGAACTAATTGCGATTTTTATATCCCCATTTGCTATAAGAAAATCGAGATACGGTACGATCTCTGTTGCCGGTGCCACATCTATGGACACCCTTCTTGGCATAATTGCGACATACAGTGATAGGGAAACGGCACTTGTATCATTTGGGCATGGATTTATAGTTTCGTTGCTTGTTCCTGTATTCGTAAATTTCTTTTTGAAACTGCTGGGCTAAATCAAGTTTTCAATATATCTTTTTACATCGAATTTCTTTTTGCATCCATCGTAACTCATATACCTGACCATCCCAAAGATAGACCTTTCACTCCAAGGTCTGTCGTGCACGCCACCGATAGCCCAAGCAATTCCGGTATACCCATTGGGATCTCTACCATCGAGTTCGTACTTGTCGTTTAAATATATAGCATATTTTAACGCTTCCTCAGGAGAGGCTGTCCATTCAAGTATCTTCTTCGCCCAATACATCCTCAAATACCCGTGCATCTTCCCTTTTCTCACCATCTCTTTTTGAGCTGCGTTCCACAAATCATCGTATGTCTTTGCGTATTCAAATTCCTCGAGTGAGTAAACATATAATCTCTTATCTGTTCTATGATTGTTCAAAGTTTTTCGTGCCCACTCTGGAAAACCTTCAAATGAATCGTATTTTTCATTGTATAAACAAAAATTATCAGCAAGTTCACGACGAATTATAAGTTCTTCCAAAAAAGCTGATACACTTTCTGGATAATCATGCTCATACTTGAGCACTTCCAAAGCCACTCTTTGTGTTGATAGTTGACCAAAATGTAGGTAAGGCGAAAGATTTGACGTTGCGTCTTGTGTTGGATCGTTTCTAAGCTTGCTATACCATTTCAGTTTATTCCTTAGAAAATCTTCAAGAACGGTCATTCCATATTCCTGCCCAGGCTTTAACCAATCAACAGGTTGTACTTCCTTATCAACATTCAACTGTTCCAATATACATTGAAAATCTTGATTATCAGTAAAATAACTTAGATTAGAGTAAATCATATTAGAATATGGCATCTTCTTTAAACGCGGAAAATCACCAAGAAAATCTTTAAGATGCTTTTTAATCTTAGGTCTCAGCGTGTAAGCACCGTATTCTTGCTTTTGTGAAACAAAAAACGCAGGCACTATATTATGTGAGTCAACTTCATGTATTTCTATCTCTAAATTTCGAACTATCTTTTTTTTCCATTCTCTTACTATTCTCAAAGGATTAAAATCTGTCACGATAATAGAAGACTTGGTCTGGTCGATAATTCTCTTAAATTCCTCTTCTGGTTCTCCGAAGGTGAAAATCAATGGAATGTTAAAATCATCAAGAAGACTTTTAGTCTCGAAAAGTCCTTTAAGCATAAAATCGTATTGTCTGAGAGTAGCTCCAAGGAAAGATGGAACAACGTTAAACACCACTATTAATTCTGTATTATATTTCAAAGCCAATTCTTGGGCATATACAATTGCCCAATTATCAATAGCTCTCTGATCACGCTGCATCCAATATAATATTGGTCCTTGAACGTTACTGTTATCAACTTGCAAATCTTTAAGAACTCGTACCCTCCGTTTGTCACAGAATGTCTCATTATAAGCCATCAGTGATTCCCTCCAGAGTGTAATATTTATCCAAATAAATTATACAATATGAAATTCCATATAGTTCCAACAACTATTAACCATTTTGAAAACGCCTGAGATATAGGAAGGTGTTTGATATGTGTAACAGAATGGGGTTAGAATCTGTTACTGGATAAAGCTTTACAGTTAACAATAGATGGTGTAGAATGAATCTCGCCGTCTGAAAGAGGCAAGCAAGAAGGTAGAAAAATAAAAAAGGTAGTTGACAAAAACAAATCGATGTGGTAAATTAAGTAACGCTTAAGCAAGAATAAGAAAAGTTAAGCGTAGAAGATTTTGGGTCTTGACAAAACAAATAGTGTGTGATAAATTAGCAAAGCGCAAAAAATATGACGCGATTAAGATAGTAAGATGAGCCCGGTCATTGAAATACGAATAGCAGCCACCGAAAAAGATATAAGCCAGATTGGACCTGAAAAGATTAGCTTGGAGGGTTTGATCCTGGCTCAGGGTGAACGCTGGCGGCGTGCCTAACACATGCAAGTCGAGCGGTGGAGCTGGAAGCTTCGGCGGAAGGCTGCACAGCGGCGGACGGGTGCGTAACACGTAGGAACGTGCTCCCTGGAGGCGGATAGCTGTGGGAAACTGCAGGTAATCCGCCGTAGACTCGGGAGAGTAAAGGCCGAAAGGTGCCAGGGGAGCGGCCTGCGGCCCATCAGGTAGTTGGTAGGGTAACGGCCTACCAAGCCGACGACGGGTAGCCGGTCTGAGAGGATGGCCGGCCACAAGGGCACTGAGACACGGGCCCTACTCCTACGGGAGGCAGCAGTGGGGGATTTTGGACAATGGGCGAAAGCCTGATCCAGCGACGCCGCGTGGAGGAAGAAGCCCTTCGGGGTGTAAACTTCTTTTGTCAGGGAAAAAGGCTGATGGTACCTGACGAATAAGCCCCGGCTAACTACGTGCCAGCAGCCGCGGTAATACGTAGGGGGCGAGCGTTACCCGGAATCACTGGGCGTAAAGGGTGCGTAGGCGGCCGAGTGTGTCTGGCGTTAAAATCCACGGCTCAACTGTGGGTATGCGCTGGAAACTGCTTGGCTTGGGTGCAGCAGAGGCAGACGGAACTGCTGGTGTAGAGGTGAAATTCGTAGATATCAGCAGGAACGCCGGTGGAGAAGTCGGTCTGCTGGGCTGTAACTGACGCTGAGGCACGAAAGCTAGGGGAGCAAACCGGATTAGATACCCGGGTAGTCCTAGCCGTAAACGATGCTCACTTGGTGTGGGGGCGAAGAGTCTCCGTGCTGAAGCTAACGCGTTAAGTGAGCCGCCTGGGGAGTATGCCCGCAAGGGTGAAACTCAAAGGAATTGACGGGGGCCCGCACAAGCAGTGGAGCGTGTGGTTTAATTGGAAGCTAAGCCAAGAACCTTACCAGGGCTTGACATGCTGGTGGTACCGAGCCGAGAGGTGAGGGACGCTGCCGAAAGGCAGTGAGCTGGCACAGGTGGTGCACGGTCGTCGTCAGCTCGTGCCGTGAGGTGTTGGGTTAAGTCCCGCAACGAGCGCAACCCCTGCTCTTAGTTGCCAGCACTTAAGGTGGGCACTCTAAGGGGACTGCCGGCGACGAGCCGGAGGAAGGAGGGGATGACGTCAGATACTCGTGCCCCTTATGTCCTGGGCGACACACGCGCTACAATGGGATGGACAGCGGGAAGCGAGGCAGCGATGCTGAGCAAAGCCCTTAAACCATTCCCCAGTTCAGATTGTGGGCTGAAACCCGCCCACATGAAGCCGGAATTGCTAGTAATCGCGGATCAGCCACGCCGCGGTGAATACGTTCCCGGGCCTTGTACACACCGCCCGTCAAGCCACCCGAGTTGCGGGCACCCGAAGACGGTGACTCTTAGGGGCGCCGTTGAGGGTGAACGTGGTGAGGGGGGCTAAGTCGTAACAAGGTAGGTGTACCGGAAGGTGCGCCTGGATCACCTCCTTTCTAAGGAGAGAGGGTGGCTGCTATTCGGATTTGAGTGATTGGGCTCGTAGCTCAGATGGTCAGAGCGCACGCCTGATAAGCGTGAGGTCGGAGGTTCGATTCCTCCCGAGCCCACCATGGGTGGGGACATAGCTCAGCTGGGAGAGCACCTGCTTTGCAAGCAGGGGGTCAGGGGTTCGAATCCCCTTGTCTCCACCAATGGGGAAGGGTCATTGAAAAGTGCATAGGGAAAGGTGAAGGTAAGAAGGGCATGCAGTGGATGCCTAGGCGGCAGGAGGCGAAGAAGGGCGTGGCAAGCTGCGAAAAGCCCTGGGGAGCTGCAAGCGAGCGTTGATCCAGGGATACCCGAATGGGGCAACCTGCATGGGTGAAAGCCCATGCGCGAAAGCGCGAAACCCGGTGAAGTGAAACATCTCAGTAGCCGGAGGAAAAGAAATCAAACGAGATTCCCTGAGTAGAGGCGATCGAAAGGGGAAGAGCCTAAACCAGCCGTAAGGCTGGGGTCGTGGGACGCAGTTAGGCTGAGCCGCACCGAAACCTTGTATAGCCGAACAGTCTGGGAAGGCTGGCCGAAGAGGGTGAAAGTCCCGTAGGCGAAATACAAGGAGTAGGTGTGACTGCGATCCCGAGTAGCGCGGGACTCGAGGAATCCTGCGTGAATCAGGGGGGACCACCCTCCAAGGCTAAATACTACCTGCCGACCGATAGCGCAACCAGTACCGTGAGGGAAAGGTGAAAAGCCCCCCGGAAGGGGAGTGAAAGAGACCTGAAACTGCATGCCTACGAGAAGTCGGAGCCCGCGAGGGTGACGATGTGCCTTTTGATTAATGAGCCTGGGAGTTATCGCATCTGGCGAGGTTAAGCCGGGAGAGGTGGAGCCGAAGCGAAAGCGAGTCCGAAGAGGGCGGGAGTCAGATGCGATAGACCCGAAGCCGGGTGAGCTACCCATGGGCAGGATGAAGGTGGGGTAAAACCCACTGGAGGTCCGAACCGGTGGATCGTGAAAAATCCTCGGATGACCTGTGGGTAGGAGTGAAAAGCTAACCGAACTCGGTGATAGCTGGTTCTCCCCGAAATGCATTGAGGTGCAGCCTCAGCAGTTCTGTGGTGGAGGTAGAGCGCTGGTAGGGCTAGTGGGGTTACCTGCGAACCCTGTCAAACTGCGAATGCCACCACACGATATGCTGGGAGTGAGCCCGTAGGGGATAAGCTCTACGGACGAGAGGGGAACAACCCAGACCGTCGGCTAAGGGCCCAAAGAGGTGGCTAAGTGTGAAGAGGAAGGATGTGGTGTGTCATTGACAACCGGGATGTTGGCTTAGAAGCAGCCATCATTTAAAGAGTGCGTAACAGCTCACCGGTCGAGACGCACTGCGCCGAAAATGTGCGGGGCTGAAGCCACCCCCCGAAGCCACGGAACCTGAAAAGGTTGGTAGGGGAGCGTTCCGCGGTAGAAAGAAGGTAGACTCGAGAGAGCTACTGGACGAGGCGGAAGTGAGAATCCAGGCATGAGTATACGAGAGGATGGTGAGAATCCATCCCCCCGAAAGCCTAAGGGTACCTGGGGAAGGGTCGTCCGCCCAGGGTGAGTCGGGGCCTAAGGAAAACCCGAAAGGGGTATCCGATGGGAAACCGGTTAATATTCCGGTACCACCTGTATATCGACACTGTAGGCGGGGACGCAGGAGGCTAAGTGCCGGGGATAAGTGGCAAATCCCTCCAAGCGGTTAGGCGAAGAGGGCTGTAGGCAAGACCGCAGTCTGAGCTGAGCCGTGAAGGGGAGGACTCGAAAGAGTCCAACGGGACTGATGCCACGCTGCCAAGAAAAGCCGCGTGCAGTGATATGCAGGTGCCCGTTCCGCAAACCGACACAGGTAGGCGGGCTGAGAAAGCTAAGGGGAGCGGGATAACCCTTGCCAAGGAACTCGGCAAATTAGCCCCGTAACTTCGGGAGAAGGGGTGCTACGGAAGGTTGAATCCAGGGGAAGCCGCGAGGTGGAAACTGGAGGAGGCCGAGGTAGCCGCAGTGACAAGGCCCTAGCAACTGTTTACCAAAAACACAGGTCTCTGCAAACTCGATGAGAGGAAGTATAGGGACTGACGCCTGCCCGGTGCCGGAAGGTTAAGGGGAGGGGTGCAAGCTCCGAACCGAAGCCCCGGTAAACGGCGGCCGTAACTATAACGGTCCTAAGGTAGCGAAATTCCTTGTCGGGTAAGTTCCGACCTGCATGAATGGCGTAATGACTGGGGCACTGTCTCGGCAGGGGACCCGGTGAAATTTCAGTCTGGGTGAAGATGCCCAGTACCCGCAGCTAGACGGAAAGACCCCGTGGAGCTTTACTGTAACCTGGTATTGTGCTCTGTTGCGGCGTGTACAGGATAGGTGGGAGGCTAAGAACCGGGCTCGCCAGGGTCCGGGGAGCCGACGGTGGGATACCACCCTCGTTGCAGCGGAGTTCTAACCTATGTGTGTGAAGAGCACACAAGGGACAGTGCCAGGTGGGCAGTTTGACTGGGGCGGTCGCCTCCCAAAGAGTAACGGAGGCGCGCAAAGCTCGGCTCAGGTGGGTTGGAAATCCACCGTTGAGTGCAAGGGCAAAAGCCGGGCTGACTGCGAGACCGACGGGTCGAGCAGAGGGGAAACCCGGTCCTAGTGACCCGGCGACTCCGAGTGGAAGGGTCGTCGATCAACGGACAAAAGTTACCCCGGGGATAACAGGCTAGTCTAGCCCGAGAGTTCACATCGACGGCTAGGCTCGGCACCTCGATGTCGGCTCATCCCATCCTGGGGCTGAAGCAGGTCCCAAGGGTTAGGCTGTTCGCCTATTAAAGGGGTACGTGAGCTGGGTTCAGACCGTCGTGAGACAGGTCGGTCCCTATCTGCTGCGGGCGTGAGAGGCTTGAGGAGGGTCGCCCTTTGTACGAGAGGACCAGGGTGAGGGAGCCACTGGTGTACCAGCTGTCCTGCCAAGGGCATACGCTGGGTAGCTACGCTCCTGAGCGATAACCGCTGAAAGCATCTAAGCGGGAAGCGCGCTCCAAGATGAGGCCTCTTCGGTCGGTTCGAGAAGAGGACCTTGATAGGCCGGTGGTGGAAGCATTGTGAGATGTGGAGCCAACCGGTACTAATAGACCCGCTCCTTCACCTAAGCCCTATGCACTTTTGAATGATCCTGGGTGCCGATACCGTAGCGGGAAACACCCAGAACCATACCGAACCTGGCCGTTAAGCCGCTACGGGCCGATGGTAGTAAGGGGGTGACCCCTTGCGAGAGTAGGTAGTGCCCAGGGTTCATATATTCCCTTTCTAAAAGCCTCTGCTAATACGCAGAGGCTTTTTCTGTTTTAATATGGTATAATCATTACCAGGATAAATTCACAGCAAAGAGGTGAACGTAGTGAGTCTAATTAGTCCAATTGTACATATCGTTGGTGCGGGATTAGCTGGTAGTGAAGCTGCATGGCAATTGGTTATTAGAGGTCATAGAGTTGTTGTACACGAAATGAAGAAGATTAGAAAATCTCCTGTTCATAAGAGCGATTTGTTTGGTGAACTTGTGTGCAGCAATTCCTTAAAGTCCTTAGATTTGAAGAATGCAGAAGGGCTTTTGAAAGAAGAGATGAGACTGTTAAATAGCCTTATTCTTTCTTGTGCAATGGAGAATAGAGTACCCGCGGGTAAGGCTTTGGCAGTGGACAGAGATGGATTTTCTAAGTGCATCACTGAGAAACTCTTGAATACAGGCTTAGTTGATGTCAAAGACGAGGAAGTTCAAAGACCTTATGATGAAGGTATATGGATAATTGCTACTGGACCAACCACGGATGGTCCATTGGCAAATTGGATAAGTAGTGTTACTGGTGGAATGTTTAATTTCTTCGATGCAGTTGCACCTATAGTGAGCGCAGAAAGTATTGATATGAACATCTGCTATGTCGCAGACAGATACGGAGTGGGGACTGGTGATTATATAAATTGTCCAATGGAAAAGGACGAGTATGAAACCTTTTGGAATGCTTTAGTTAATGCTCAAGTTATAGAAATGGAGGATTTCGATAGAAAGTTACTCTTTGAAAGATGTCAACCCATTGAAGAGATAGCTCGAAGTGGAAAGGATGCCATGAGATATGGACCACTTAGACCTGTAGGTTTGGTTAATCCACGAACGGGTAGAGAGCCGTATGCAGTTGTTCAGTTGCGAAAGGAAAATATTGAGGGAAGCATGTATAATCTGGTTGGCTTTCAAACAAGACTTAAATGGGGCGAACAATTGAGAATAATCAGGATGATCCCCGGACTTCATAACGCGGAGATTCTGAGGTATGGTGTAATGCATAGAAACAGCTACATAGATTCTCCGAGAGTACTTGATAGGTTTCTTAGATTGAAAGAAAGTCTTAATATATTCTTTGCAGGTCAACTGACTGGCGTTGAGGGGTACGTAGAATCTGCGATGACAGGACTTTACGTAGGAATTAACGTCTTTAGAATACTTGAAGGAAAGGACATGGTGGAAATTCCTAAGAAGACAATGAGTGGGGCTCTTATTGAGTATGTGACAAGTGCTACTGAATTGAAACCAATGTATGCAAATTTCGGGCTTTTGAACGCAGGAAAGAACAGGGAGAAAGCTTCTGAACAGGCAATAAACGAAATGAAAAGATTCATTGAGGAGATGAACATAAATGGATAAATTAACCAATAAGAATATTGAATTGTTGCTTGGTGATTATCGAAAGGCTATAATAAAGCTTTCCATACCAAATATGGTTGCAATGCTTATACAAACGCTTTACAATCTTGTCGATGCTGTGTGGGTTGCTGGTCTTGGTGCATCAAGCCTTGCTGGAATGGGAATATTCTTTCCAATATACATGATTCTGATTTCAATAGCTACAGGGATAGCTGTTGGTACGAGCTCGGCAATAGCTAGAAGGATAGGTGCAAAGGATTATGATAGTGCAAATTCTGTTGCAGAGCATTCTATAATCCTCTCACTCGCAATCGGTTTGATTACTACAGTTATTGGAATTATATCACTCGACAATATACTCAGGCTCACAGGAGCTTCTGGTTTTGCGTTACAGAATGCCAAAGATTATGGATTGATAATATTTCTTTCGACAATACCCACGATGTTTAACAACGCTTCTATCGGTATTCTTCGAGGTGAAGGTGATTCTAAAAGACCAATGTATATAATTATATTCAGCTCTGTTCTAAACATAATTCTTGATCCAATATTTATATATCTCTTCAAGCTTGGAATAAAAGGAGCAGCGTGGGCAACGTTGATTTCTATTATTATTGCTACTGCAATGCTAATACATCTTCTCTTTTTTTCGAAAAGCACATTTTTGCATGTTAATTTGAAAAAGTTTAAATCTGAGAAGAGGAACCTTGTGGATATATCTGTTGTTGGGTTTCCAACGGCTTTGGCTCAGATAACGATGTCTGTGGCCGTATACTTCCTTAACTTTTTTACTACAAAGGCAGCTGGTGACGTTGGAGTAGCGACTTTCACTGGTGCATGGCGAATAATAAACCTTGGAACATTGACGATAATAGGTATAGCATCAGCTGTAACAACTGTTACTGGTGCGGCATACGGGGCTAAAGATATCAAAAAGTTAGAAGATTCACTTAATTATGCCATAAGATTTGCAGAAATTTTTGCAGTTGGAATAATGTTTGGTATGTTTGCCTTTTCAAAACCCCTTGCAATGTTATTTGCTTATTCGAAGGCTTCGCATTCGTTACTTGACAATATTTCAGGTGCATTAAAATTGCTCTGTCTATTTCTTCCGGGTACACCTCTTGGAATGTTAACGTCAGGTATGTTCCAAGGTATTGGACATGGATACAAGAGTTTGGTAACAACGCTCTTGAGGACGGTTGTGTTCCAACTGTTTTGGACTTGGTTATTTGTAGATGTTTTCTATATAGGATTAACTGGAGTCTGGCTTGGAATTGTTGTGGGAAATGCGACGGCTTCAATAATCACATACATGTGGGGAAAGTTTACGATTAAACATCTGTATTCACTTCACGCTAAACCATCGGAACAAATCTAACATTTCCAAGGGATTCTTCGACTAACTTATCACTTTTTTTCTTAATTCTCCTTAGGACTTGGACGTATTCATCACCAACAGGAATTAATAAACTCCCGCCATCTTTGAGTTGTTCAATCAAAGCTGGCGGGATTACTCTTGCATAGCATGTAACTGTTATCTTATCATAGGGTGCATATTCTTTCAGTCCCAATTTTCCATCGCTCAAAAACAGTTCAACATTTTCTATAGAAAGGTTAGTCAAGATTGTTTTTGCTCTTTGATATAGCTGCTCAACTATTTCAACTGAATATATCTTACCTTCCTTACCGACTAAAATAGACATTACAGCTGCGTTGTACCCACTACCCGTTCCAACTTCCAATACTTTATTCCCTTCTTTTAAATCAAGATATTTACACATTAACCCAACCATATGTGGCACAGATATAGTCTGACCATACCCTATCGGAAGTGGTGTATCGAGATAAGCACTTTCCTCGAATTCTGATGGAACAAATAGCTTTCTATCGATTTTATTCATTGCTTCGATTACCCTTTTTGAAACACCAAAGTACTCAAGGAATTCGTACACCAATACCATCTACCCTCGTACAATTAGGTACACGGTATAACCAATATAAGAAAGGAAGAAAAATATACCCTCCAATTTGTCTATCTTCAAGTCTCTTGAGAACAAACTAAGAACGAATGTGGTTATTAATAGTATTATTAAATCCGTATTGATTTGAACGTTATAAGCGACTGGATTAATAACTGCTGAAATTCCTAAGATGAAGAATATATTAAATATATTCGAGCCAATAACGTTTCCAAGGGCTATTTCACTATTACCCTTCATTGCAGCTACAATAGAAGTTGCCAGTTCAGGAATCGAAGTACCAGCCGCGACAATCGTGAGACCTATCAGCTTATCTGAAACTCCCAATGTTTTTGCGATTTCAGTAGCACTGTTTACAATCCACCTGCCACCAAACACTAAACCAGCTAATCCGCCGATTATATACACGATCGATACTAAAACGTTAATATTCTTGACTTTCTCCATTTCCATCTCTTCAAACATTGATTTGTCTTTTTGAGCCATTTCAAATACATATGCGAGGAATATTGCAAAGAAGGAGAGTAAAACAACTCCATCACCCCTTGTTAGTATGGCAGGGTTCTTATTACCCAATGCCAGCACTGATAGAACCGCTATAAAACTTAAAGGGATTTCCTTTTTAAGCGTTGAATAATGGACTGTAATTGGTCTTGTGATAGCCGAGAGACCAGCAACTGCGAGGATATTGAAAATATTGCTTCCAACAATATTTCCAAGAGAAATCTCTGAGATACCTTTAAAGGAAGAAACTATGTTAACTGCTAATTCTGGAGCGGAAGTTCCAAAAGAAACAATTGTAAGTCCAATAACAAGATCCGAAACTTTCAAACGCTTTGCAATTGTGGAGGACCCCTCTACCAACTTGTCAGCCCCAACACTGACGAGTACTAAGCCAAGAGTAAGTATTAAGAAACTAAGTATCAATAATACCACCTCCTAAGTAGAATTATTGTATAATTATTTTGGTCAAAAAATAGGCAAAGTAGGAGAACTGACGAGCATTTATGAATAGTTCAATAGAATGTTCCGTTATACAGATTTTAGATAGTCTATCTCTTCGGCAGTTAAGTATCGCCACTGACCTTGATTTAGTTTGCCTAAGGATATCTTTCCAATTCTTATCCTATTCAATTCTCTTACCTTATGACCTATATATTCACACATCTTCCTAACTTGTCTATTCCTACCCTCATAGATTGTAATTTTCACAACACTTCTGCTCCCCATATTCTTCAGTACTTTTATTCTTGCCGGTGCTGTGATGTAATCTTCGATCTTCAATCCATTCATAAATCTATTCATCTCATCGATTGTTGGAACTCCTTCTACTTCTGCTATATAAACCTTTTCTATTTCATTGGATGGATGCATAACTTTATTTGCAATCTCTCCATCATTTGTTAAAAGTAAGAGACCAGATGTATCGTAGTCCAATCTTCCTATTGGAAATACTCTTTCTTCTATGTCTATTAAATCTAACACTGTTTTTCTACTGAATTGATCATTTGCAGAAGTAATAACCCCAAGAGGTTTGTTTAGCATTATATATACCTTTTTCTCTTCTGCCGTTACTATTTTTCCATCTACTTCAACGATATCGTATTCTGGATCTATTAATACAATTCTTCTTATAACATTTCCATTTACCTTAACTCTTCCTTCAAAAACCATTTCCTCAGCTTTTCTTCTTGAGGCGATGCCACATCTTGCTATGTATTTCTGAATTCTCTCTTGCAGATGTAATCTCCCTCCGAACGTATATTATTTTATTGTATTTAGTATTTCAAATTATATTAAAAGATTATGATTTAAGACATCATATGGTTTGTTAACCTTTTTATCCACTTGTAACGATATGCCTTTAATATATCTTAAAGCACCGTTGTACGATTCTTTCCATTTTTTTGACATGTAAAGTGCTTCGTCTGCCCTTTTCAAAAAGCTCTCTATTGTATCTTCGCCTTTGAGGTGTGTAACTCCAAGACTTATGGTCACCTTATAAGGTTTATCTTTAAATCTTTCCTCAACTTTTACTCGAATTCTTTCCGCTATTGTGAATGCAGCATTTGCATCGGCTTCTGGAAGAAGGATTAATATTTCTTCTCCCCCCATTCGTATTGGGAAATCGCTTGAACGAACGTTTTTTAATATAACATCTGCAATACCCTTCAGTACTTCGTCACCTATATTGTGACCGTAAGTATCGTTTATCTTTTTGAAATTATCCGCATCAATCGATATTGCAGAAAGTGCTATTCGATCAGCTTTACTGGAAACATACAATCTTTCGATCTGACTGTTGAAGACATACCTTGTTTGTAATCCAGTGAGTACATCTTTTTTCTAATAATTGCCGAATCTGCTCGTTTAAAGTCCTCAGACTCTGGTTCTTGCTTTCGAGTTCCTTTAAGTAAAGATTGATCTGCTCGCGTTGATGTAAATAATTTTTTATTGTATTTGCCAGATTTCCAATTTCATCTTCCCTATGTATGTACTTTTCAACAGTATCCGGTATATGGTTATCAATCGCATAAATTATGTCTGTAAATGGTTCCAAAGCCAATTTTTTCAATCGAATGTAGAACATTGATATAATGGATACCAAAACAAGTATAGACAATCCAACCAGTATAATAACTTGTATAAGATACTTTGTCAAAAGTGTAAAGTTCTTTGAAAAGATTAGATAACCTGTAGGTTTTCCAATATCATTAAGTAACTCATGTGAATATACGATCTAAGTTAATGTTGACTTCTCGGGTTTATCTAAATAAGAAATAGATGCACCACTTAGTTCCTCAAGCTTGATTATTTCAGAAATTGTCCAAATCTTTCCAACAACTATGACACTCGGCTTTTCAATATTCCAAAGCTTCAAAATATGAGGTGAAGGGAAAATAACAAACGCTTCAACTGGAAAAATAGATTCGGTAGTGTTAAAAAAGAAGTGACTTCTTCCAGTAAGCTTAGGAAACGAAGTTTCATCTGCAAGACAAAGCTTGTTTATATATTGCGATTCATCAAGGTTTAACTGCTCAGCAAATGAAGTAACTTGGATTAGTCCATCTTTGCTGTAAAAATCTATGAATGACATTCCAAGCATTTTTAGGTTGGATATATGGCTTTCTTTGAAGAAAGGTATGTTCTCTTCAGAAAGCTCTAATCTATCCAACAAACTTTTATGAAAATCAAACATTCGTTGGAGTTCTACGGTTCTTTCTGCAAACCGTGATTCAATTAATCTTGAAACATTTGTTGAAAACTCTTTTGATTGCAATTCAAATACACTATTTAGATTTCTAAGTATGAGAATGGATAGAAAAATAGTGAAAATTACAAAAATAAGTGCAGCGTAAGTTATTAATCTTTTTAACTTTTGAGCAATCATAAAGTCCGAACATCCCCCTATGATTATAATATAAACCAATCATATATAAGACACTTAAAGATAATGCAATGTCGTATTTTAACTTTTATTATAGCACATTTTATTCAAAGCATCCGATAATATTTTAAAAAATTCCACAATTTTTTAAGATTACCAAATGGCGAAGAAACGCAAACAAACTTTAGATTTGTTGCTTAAAAGGAAATTGTATGGTATAATAACTAAAAATAAGCTTTAGCTGTTTATAGATGTAAGAATTTTGGTTTGACTTTACTTCTGAGAGAAAATTCAAAATTATTCAAAAAATTTAACCTTTCGTACGTTGCAAATGTAATATTTATGTTGTACAATTTTTCACGAGCAGGGTAAATGGTTCAAGAATAATTATTTACACCAACAAGTTTGAAGGAGGGAGAAAGATGAAAATAGCTATTAACGGTTTTGGAAGGATTGGAAGACTTGTACTGAGGGAACTCATTCGCCGCAACAGTTCAGTTGAGGTAGTTGCTATTAACGATTTGGATAGCCCAGCAACATTAGCACATCTTTTCAAATATGACTCAGTTCACAGAATATTTGATGGGGAAGTTAAAGTTGAGGGAAGCGACATAGTTGTTAACGGAAAGACGATAAAGGTGTTTGCAGAAAAAGACCCAGCAAATCTTCCATGGAAAGATCTTGGTGTCGATGTTGTTATTGAATCCACAGGTAAATTCACCGAAAGAGATGGCGCAATGAAACATATTCAGGCTGGTGCAAAGAAGGTAATTATCACAGCTCCAGCAAAAGGAGAAGACATTACAGTTGTCTTTGGTTGTAACGAAGATAAACTTACAACAGAACACCAAATCATTTCTTGTGCATCTTGTACAACGAACTCCATTGCATCAATTGTTAAGGTTCTCAACGACAATTTTGGAATTGTAACAGGTTACCTCGTAACTGTTCACAGCTACACCAATGACCAGAGAGTTCTTGACCTTCCACACAAAGACCTCAGAAGAGCAAGAGCAGCTGCAATGAACATAATTCCAACAACAACAGGTGCTGCAAAAGCTGTTGCTCTCGTCGTACCTGAAGTAAAAGGTAAACTTGATGGTATGGCTCTCAGAGTTCCAACACCAGATGGTTCTATGTCTGTTCTCAGTGTACAAGTTGAAAAGGCAACAACAGCTGAAGAAGTTAATGCAAAGGTCAAAGAAGCAACAGAAGGTAAACTCAAGGGTATAATTAAATACAATGAAGACCCAATTGTAAGCTCTGATATAATTGGAACAACATATGCAGGTATTTACGATGCAACACTCACAAAAGTGATGAATGGAAACTTCGTAACAGTATACAGCTGGTACGATAACGAATACGGATACACCTGCAGAGTTGTTGACACAATCGAAAAAGTTGCAACAATGCTTTGATTCTGAAATCAAATAGGGGGCTCGTCCCCCTTTTTTATACGTTTACTAAATTATCCAATTTTACAAGGCACAGGAGGTGTCAAATATGGAAAAACTTACTATAAGAGATGTTGACCTTAAAGGTAAAAGAGTAATAATGAGAGTTGATTTCAACGTTCCAACAAAAGAAGGAAAGGTCACAGACGATACGAGAATTGTTGAAGCACTTCCAACAATAAAGTATGCAATTGATAACGGAGCAAAGGCAATACTTCTTTCACACCTTGGAAGACCAAAGGGAGGTCCGGATCCAAAATATACGTTGGCACCAGTAGCTGCCAGACTTTCTGAACTTCTCGGCAAAGAAGTAAAGTTCGTACCGGCACTCTATGGTGAAGAAGTTGAAAAGGCGGTTGCAGAATTAAAAGAGGGCGAAGTTCTAATGCTTGAGAATACAAGATTCGATGCAGGCGAAGAAAAGAACGACCTCGAGCTCGCAAAGAAATGGGCAGAGCTTGCAGACATACATGTTAACGATGCATTTGGTACAGCACACAGAGCTCACTCAAGCAATGTTGGAATTGCTCAATACATACCATCTGTTGCTGGCTTTTTAATGGAAAAGGAAATTAAATTCCTTACCAAGGCGACATTGAATCCAGACAAACCATACGTCGTTGTTCTTGGTGGTGCAAAGGTTTCAGATAAAATAGGGGTTATAACCAACCTCCTCAACAAAGCTGATAGAATAATCATTGGTGGCGCAATGATGTTCACGTTCTGGAGAGCACTTGGCAAACAAACAGGTAATTCCCTCGTTGAAGAGGATAAGGTTGAACTCGCAAAACAGATCCTCGAACAGGCAAAAGAAAAAGTTGTTGAACTCGTTATACCAACAGATGCGGTCTGTGCACAAAAGATGGAAGCAGGCGTTGAGAAGAAAGTCTTCACATGCGAAGAAGGTATTTTGGAAGGTTGGGCTGGCTATGATATTGGTCCAGCAAGCGTTGAACTTATCAAATCCAAACTTGCCGATGCGAAGACAGTAGTCTGGAATGGACCACTTGGTGTATTTGAAATCGAAGACTTTGCAAATGGTACAAAGGCAGTTGCAGAATTTATTGCATCACTCACAGAAAAAGGTACAACAACAGTTGTTGGCGGTGGAGATAGTGCAGCTGCAGTATCACAATTTGGTCTTGAGAAGAAGTTCAGCCACGTATCTACTGGTGGCGGTGCATCTCTTGAATTCCTCGAAGGAAAAGAATTACCAGGCATCACTTCAATAGCCGATAAAAAAAAATAACTAACAAAAGATTCATTCTTGCTGGAAATTGGAAGATGAATAAAACACCCAGCGAGGCGCAGTTATTTGCGAACACTTTGGTTAATGCACTCGCTGGGTTTAACTCTTTTGATATATATATAGCACCTGTATTCGTCGCACTCGATAGAGTAAGAGAAGTTATCAGTTCAAGTAATATAAAGCTTGCAGCACAGAACATGTATTACGAAGATAGCGGTGCATTCACTGGTGAGGTTGCCCCTAAGATGCTCAAAGAACTTAAAGTCGAAGCTGTTATATTAGGTCACAGCGAACGCAGAAAGATATTTGGGGAGACCGATGAACTTATCAATAAAAAGGTGAAAAAGGCACTTAGCGAAGGACTAACACCAATATTCTGTATAGGTGAAACCCTTGAAGAAAGGCAAAAAGGATTGACTTTCTGCGTTTTGGAAAAGCAAGTCAGAGAAGGTCTTAACGGTATCAGTGCGGATGATGTAAAGAGAGTTGTCATTGCGTATGAGCCTGTTTGGGCAATCGGTACTGGGGTTGTTGCTACGCCACAGCAAGCACAAGAAGCACAAGAATTTGTAAGAGGGCTACTTTCAAAGATGTATGGTATAGACATTGCCGAGGCAGTAACTATACTTTACGGTGGTAGCGTAACACCTGAAAACTTCTTCGGTCTCTTTATCAAACCTGATATTGATGGTGCACTTGTTGGTGGTGCAAGCTTAAGAGAAAGTTTCATCGAACTCGCAAAGATTATGGCAAAGATAATCGCTTAATGTTGGTGGAATATGTAAGTATGCAAAGCCCCCTTTAGGTAGGGGGCTTTTTTTCGACTTATTTTTATATTTTCCATATTTCGTGATATTCGTGTGGTGTTTCGCAGTATTCACAGACAAATTTACCATCGATTTGTACAAATGAAGCCGTTACATTTTCACCATGAGCTGGATTTGTGATGCAGTTTTCATTTTTACACCTAATTTCATCGAACCCGTAGATGCGCGGTGGCATTTTTATTCTGTACTTTTCAACGACGCGTGAATTCTTAACTATATTAACTGTCGTATTCGGAGAAATTGCAGATAGTTTCTTAATCTCTTTGAATGATAAATATCTGTCAGGTAGACTTATATATCCTTTGTAATTCCCATCGGCAGACTTAAAGATTCCATCTGCGCTATCTACATCGTAGAGTTTGAGAATCTTCCTGATCTTAATTATCGTGTTGTAAATTTCCTCTTCAGACTTTCCTTTCGCTACATGGTCGATGACCGTTCCATTTTCTATAGGTTTAATTCCTCTCTTACCTTCCTTGAGTACCCCTTTTGTTCCGTCGATTATTGGAGCTGGGATTATAAAGTTCTCATCTTCTTGTTCTACTATTCTCTTTGAAGTGTCAAACGGTGCTTCAATTGCTCCACCGAGCATGGAAAGAAGAATTATACGAACATAGTATCCATTGATCGCTTGCTCCTCCCATCCATTGAGTTGCAGTGTGTCGAGGAACGTCGGTATTTCTGGATTGAACTTTGGTCTTGGAAGTGGATGATAGAACTTCGTTCCTTCAGGAATCTTATCGAGCATATCCTCTCTGAACGTTACGGCTTTTCTCAGTATTTTTTCCTTTTCTAAGATATCTTCTCCCATTCTTTCAAGTTGTAAGCGAGTGAAATACCATATATTTGCTGGCTTTCCGTGGCTTAAATACTCATCTATTGAGTAGAACCGCCTTACTTCAAATCCATTTCTCTTCATTTTTTGAATGTATCCTTCAGGCATTTGCAGTTCGGGTGGGGCAATCAAATCAACTTCTACGTTTTTAAAGACCTTTAGACCATCGGCTTTAGAATGTACCGTCCTACCGTGGAGCAAATCACCAACTAGAGCTATTCTGATGTACGAATTGTCGAAATTGTTATGTTCGAGGAAGGTGTATTCGTCAAGGAGTTCTTGGGTTGGATGTTCGTGCTTTCCGTCCCCGCCGTTGATGAATGCAGGTCTCTCGATGCCATGCCTTTCTGCGAACTCTCCAACTTTTCTTTCGAGCAGTCTCACGACACCCTCGAGTCTGGTTCTTAAAACAAAGATAGAATATTCACTGTAACCTGTTAACATGTTGAATGTATCGACGTAGCTTTCTTGCTTGTTGAAAGAGGAGTGTTCTGAATCGAAGATGTTTACCTTTGCATTTTTGTGGAATTTTGCGGCGTTAATGAAGGATTCTTTGGTTCGGGTGGAAGGTTCTACGAAGACGATGTAAATACCAACATCGCGTTTGATTTGAAATTCTGAAACATCGTCTTTGTTCTTAAGCTTATCCTTCAATCGCTTGGTTGATTGATACAAGAAGAGCTGTTCTTCAATTGAAAAATCGTTTATAACCGCCAAGGTTCGGCTTAAGAAGTTTCCCATAAGCTTATCGCCCCCCACGTTTCATGTTTTTTCGCCGGTCTTGCCCGACTCTTATTTCTATCCTCGATATTATACTATTACGTTCTATTTTCCGCAAGATAGAATAAAAGAGTAAACGAAAAGCCTACCAAGATAGGCTAAATCGTGCTATAAATCGTGTAATTAGTTATGTTCGAATATAATTTCTTTATCTGGATAGAATTTTTTCAAAATAAACTCAACAGTTTTCTCTGCCATCGTAATTTCATTGTTATAATTTTCCGCTCTGAGTTGCTCAAGGATTTCATTTGCTTTACTTCTTATTTTCTCTCTTGACATATTATCCATTTCTTCATCATTAAAAGTGAACCATCCATAGTTTACATCTAAGAGTTGTATGTTTTGTTCATCAATAATTGGTTCATCGACTTGCAACGGAGGTAATTTAACGTAAATCGTCTTTTTATCTTTTTCTTCAATTACAATCTCATTGGTGTTGAGATGGACATAACTTTCGGCAACAGCGCGGTAAAGAGACTTTGAACCGCTAAGTATACCATTTACGTCAACGTCAACGATAAATCGATACGTGTACTTTTCTACAATAAGATCTCAGGTCCGGCGGAAAATCTCGCTCAACTCCGGAGTTTTTTTACTATTCGTTTGAACGAATACAAAAGCAGGGAAGATAGCTAATATTATAAGTATCACTCTGTAAACTTTTTTCATTAACATCACTCCTTAAAAGATATCTCAACAGTATAACCTTTTTCTGTGGATACAGATAATAAATTTCTAATGTACCTCTCCGCCAATGCTTTCATTTCGCTGTAGTTATCTTCAAACATTATGTGATCTTCAATTTCTTTTGTCAATCGTTCTCTTGCTATTTCATCGCAAAAACTCTTCACTTTTTCTATAATATCTAAAGGTACCCATTTATCTATAGCGCCAATCTCAAAGGTCCCTAATATTTTACTCTTAAAATTCTCATTAAATGTTTCTGATCTTTCAACATTAATATTGCTGTCCAGCAATTCTATCAGTAGTAAATAAATTGTAATTTTCCTTTGAGATTCATCGATTATTACATCGTTCTGTTCAATTTTGAAAATCAATACCGTAACTTGCTTTCGCTCTTTATATCTATGTTCCATCAACAGTGTATTTTCCATCCAATATGCTATCTAATTCGTATTCATAATCACTTGTTTTTACTACATCTTCCATCAATACCATAGCAAGTCTTAGGAAACCCATCTGTTGGATGTCGGACAATACGGAACCAATTATTTTCACTTCTACTATATGCTTGAATGGATTGAGGAGTTTAGATAAAAAAAGACTAATAACAGTTCCTATTACTGGAACCTTACCGAGATAATAAAAAATGGCAGTAAATAAAACAACAAGTACAATGAGTAGGAGCAGAAAGTTCCAAAGATTTTTCATAAGATTTCTACCGCCTCCTTGAAATTTTCTAACTACGAAGTACATTGTTTTATATCATACCCTCATTCTAAAATTGCATTCGTTCAATCTTCCTTGTATAATATTTCGTAGTCGAATTTATCAAACCTTAGGAGGAGGACTTAGTATGCTTAGTATACATAGTACTGCAAATAATCTTTATCCAGTACCATCATGGGTGTATGAAAGTGTCATTTATCAAATTTTTCCAGACAGATTTGCAATTGGAAAAGGAAAGACTGTGAAAGATAAAGCCGAGCTTTACACAAAGCACGGTGGAAGAATTGTCGAGTGGAGCGTTCCACCAAAAAGGAAGGATAAAGCAGAACACGTGAAGGACTTCTATGGAGGCGACTTGTTGGGAATTGCTGAGAAACTTGATTATCTGAAAGACCTTGGGGTTAACGTGATTTACACAAATCCTATTTTTCTTTCACCGACAAACCATAAATACGATGCTATTGACTACATGAAAGTTGACCCACAATTCGGTGGAGAAAAGGCGTTTAAATACTACGTTAAGAAGGCAAAGAGTGAGAATTTTAGACTGATTCTCGATGGTGTTTTTAATCATCTTAGTAGCGAAAATCCTTGGTTTAAAAAAGCACTGCAGGGAGATAGAAAACACGTGAGTAAGTTTGCAATATACGATGATGGGCACAGGGCATGGTATGGACACAAGTCACTTCCTGAGTGGCATCTTGAGGAAGTCGAAGTGATGAACTATATTCTCAGCGTTGTCAAACATTATTTGATACAAGGTATTGACGGATGGAGACTTGATGTTGGTTTTGACCTGGGGTATGTGAATAATGCCTTAATCACAAAAGTTGCAAAACAAGTTTCGATAGAAAAGTACGTTGTGACGGAAACATGGAATTATCCATCGAATTGGCATATGGTAGACGGAATAATGAATTATCACTTCAGAAACTCGGTTATCGCTTATTTAAAAGACGAGTTTGATAACTTAGCAGACGCACTCCAAAATGCTTACAACGATACACCAAACATCCATGGTTGTTGGAATATGCTTGACAGCCATGATACGGAAAGACTTGCTACGGTCATACCAGACAAAGCATTGAGGAAGCTCGCAATAGTTCTCCAGTTCACATATCCAGGTGTGCCTGTTGTTTACTACGGCACTGAGATAGGTATTGAAGGTGGAGGCGACCCGGAATGTCGAGCAACAATGAAATGGAATGAAGAAGAATGGGATAAAGAGCTGAGGGAGTTTTACAAAAAACTTATTACAATTAGAAAATCCGAAACGGCATTAAAGATAGGTACATTCGAAGTATTAAATAAAGAACCTCTCGTATTTTACAGAAGAACGCCTCACGTTTTAGATGGAATGATAGTTGCGATAAACAAAGGAGAGAAGAAATCAGTCACTGTTTCAGTCCCGGATGGCAGGTTACTAGCAGGGACGTGTTTTACTGACTTGATAACCGGTGAAGAATTCTGGATTACTGCAGGGGTTATGAGAATTGATATCCCAGCCAAAGGCTTCAGATTGCTAAGAGTTACGAATAAAACAAAAGATGGGTACAACATGTATAAGAGGATTTATTAATAATCAAAAAAGGCGCCTAAAAGGCGCCTTTTTCAATCATGTATCCTGTTTAAATCTTGAAATTCCTTACCTGTTCAAGTAATTTGTTGGCTGTAGAGCTCATCTCTTCCGCAGCACGACTTACATCTTGACTTGCTTTTGCCTGCTGCCTACTCCTTGCGTTATCTCTTCCATAACACATCGTAGACATTAACGAGTGCGACTATCCTTGCTTCTATTGGTATTTCTTCACATTTTAACCTGCTCATATACCCAGTTCCATCCCATCTTTCATGATGACAGAGGGCTATATTTCGTGCCATTTCAAAGTATGGTAAGTCGCCCAAAATTTTTGCACCGTATTCAACATGTTTTTTCATGAGCTCGAACTCTTCACCTTCTAAGATTAAAAGATCTTATAATATTAAACGGCAAGCTTTAAGATATAAATCCTGTTATAAGCCAATCAAAACAAAATAAAAACACTTTCGGCTCAGGAAAATATGTGGTTTAATTGATTTGTATCGTAAAGGTCGGAAGACTGTGAAATTTGCAAGGAGGAAGTGTCATGCACTATTTTTGTTCTTCAAGTGAATATTACAACTCGTTAGCACATATCTATGACAAAATGTACGAAGATATTTATTGGACTATTGCAAAGCAACAAATCAAATTGACAATTGAGAAACATGTTCCCTCCATTACAGAATTGAATGTTATCGATATCGGTGGTGGAACTGGATATTTGAGCCTCTGGGCGTTAAAGAAAGGTGCGAAAGTAGTGTTTGTCGAACCTGCCCAAAAGATGCTTGAGCAAGCAAGAAAAAAGATAAGCAAAGAGATAGCTATGGAATTACGAAACGTTCATATCAAGTTTATCAATTGTTCCGCAGAAGGTTTAGACTTTTTCCTTCGACTTGAAGAAAATTTCGACGTGATTTTTCTACTTGGTGATGTATTAAGTTATGTGGATAATCTTGAAAAGACGATGGAAAATATATCGAGGGCAGCCAAGAAAGGTGCCCTCGTTTTTGGAACAGTTGATAATTATTTTTCGTATGTTAAGGATGTTATCAGTTATGGTTCTTGGAGAGATTATAGATACTTGGCAAATCGTAGAAAACTTCCCATTGGTTCAGAGTTTGGGACTTTTGAAGCACGGGCTTTTGAACCTGCGGAGATTGAAAATATATTCGAAGACTATGGGTTTAAAGTTGTCGAACTCACAGCACTTGCAAGTATGCAAAATGTTGAATTAAGTATCAAATATGGAAAATATTTCGTTTTTGAGGCTGAGCATTTACTTTTCGTAGCAAAAAAGGTTTAGTAATACCCTAGCCCTGTCATCTTTTGGATGTTCAATTTTTTCAAAAATTCGCTGACGGTTGTATTTTCTTTTTCAGCAAGCAATTGTAAGGCTTTTTCAACATCGTAATTTGCTTGCCTGATAGCTTCAGAAACTACTTCGTGACCAAAGTAGTTTATTAACGGTGTAAGGTTGGAAGAAGACCTTTCGAGATTTTGCTGGCACCGTTCTTTATCAACGTCTAAAAGCTTAACATATTTTGCCAATGCATGGCATGATGAAGTGAGAAGTCTCATCGATTTGAGAGTAAAATGGACAACTATAGGCGCGAACTGATTGAGCTGCAAGTTGCCTTGGGCGCATGCATGGGAAACTATTTCATCGTGTCCGAAGACCACAAGCATGTTTTGTAAGACGTATTCCGGCACTACTGGGTTTACTTTACCAGGCATTATTGTGCTACCAACCTGGACAGCAGGGAGGATTAGTTCACCGATAGCGGTTTTGGGTCCACTGCCGAGGAGTCGTATGTCGTTAGATATTTTGTACAAGTTAACAGCGAGTGATTTCAAAAGTCCATGAACTTCGGCGAATGTATCGAGGTTTTGCGTGGCATCGATTAGGTTTTCGGCTTTTGCTATTTTCACGTTTGCAACTTGTCTCAGAACTTCCACTATTCTTAGGGTGTATTCTTTAAGAGCACCAACTCCCGTTCCAATTGCGGTTCCTCCAAGATTCACACTTCGTATACGTTCTTCTACCTTGTTTAGTCTCCATCTGTCCCTTGCAAGTGCGTCTGCCCATGCACCAAATTGTTGTCCCATCATTATTGGAAGAGCATCCATCAACTGTGTACGCCCAACTGTTCTAATAGAATAAAATTCTTTTTCCTTTTCCTGAATCATTTCTTGGAGTTTGATTACTGAGTCCACGAGTTCCCTTAGTCTCAAGATAACTGCCATCTTTCCTGCAGTAACGAATGTATCATTTGTTGATTGATGCATGTTAACATGATTGTACGGGTCAACGAGATATTCTCCCTTTTTTCCACCAAGTATTTCTGTGGCTCGATTAGCAATCACTTCGTTTATATTTAAATTCACGGATGTACCAGCACCACCAGACAAGGGGTCAACAACTACCCATTCTTTTAGTCTTTCCCATTCATTGCATGCTGTAGTTATCGCAGCAGCTATGTTTTTATCAAGCCTTCCAATTTCTGCATTAAGTAGTGCGGCTGATTTTTTTATCATGAAGTAAGCCCAGATGAACTTTTCATCAAATTGCTCGCCTGTTTTTGGGAACAATTTCAAAGCCCTGGCTGTCGCTATGCCGTAATAAGCATCAATGGGTATCTGTTCTGTGCCCAGGTAATCGTTCTCTGTTCTGAATTCTAAAGTATTTGACTTTTCCATTTTAAGTCCCCCTGTTGACTTCTATTCCAAGTGGTGCTAATGCCCTTTCGAGAACTCCATGCATGTAAGATATGACTATGCCGTAGTTTGTCATAGGAATACCAAGGCGTTTGAACATTCTTACCCTTCTCATCATCTGATTTCTTGTGTTAACACATCCACCGCAGTGTATAACGAGCTTTGCGTCTGCCACTTCTTCGTATTCTGGTAAATCAACACCCGCCCAGATTTTGAAATTCAAATTTGCACCTGTGTGGTTAACAAGCCAACGTGGAATTTTCACCCTTCCAATGTCTTCTGTGAGTGGTCTGTGTGTACAGCCTTCCATGATAATCACTGTATCACCATCTTGGAGTTCTTCGATTTTGTAAACGCTTTCAACAAAATATCTTATGTCTCCACGATAATTTGCTTCTAAGATTGAAAACGTTGTTAATGGCACATCTTCTGGAATGTCTGAGACAACTTTCATTACTGCTTGAGAATCGGTGATAACGAGTTTAGGATTTTCATTGAGCTTTTCCATTGTATATCTAAGCTCCCTTTCTTTTGCAACAACAGCAACAGCTTCTCTATCAAGAATCTCTCTAATCGCGTGAACTTGAGGCATTATTAGTCTACCTTTTGGTGCCCCAAGGTCGATAGGGACAACGAGGACGACCAAATCGCCTGCATCAACAATTTCTGGAATGAAAGGAAGTTCCTCATCCATAGGAATAATTTCATTTAGAGTTTTCCCAATTTCTTCAAAACCGTTTCGTTTGAGTGCACTTACAACGAAAGTACGTGTATTAAACTGAGTTTCGTATTCATGAGCAATTATCTGAGCTCTTTCACCGAGAATATCCGATTTATTTACAGCTACTATGAAAGGGATTTCAAGTTCGTGGAAGATTTCAAAAATTCTCCGCTCATATTCGCTGGGGAAATTATCGACTACAAGTATTCCAGCATCCGCTTTGTAAAACGCTTTAAGTGCTTTCTGAACTCTCTTTTCTCCAAGTGTTCCAACATCGTCGAGGCCTGGAGTGTCTATGAGTGTTATTGGACCAAGTGGATGGAGTTCCATAGACTTGTAAACTGGGTCTGTCGTTGTCCCAGGAATGTCGCTAACTATCGATATTTCTTGACCGGTGAGTGCATTCATAAAGGACGATTTGCCAACGTTTCTTCTTCCAACTATCGAGATGTACTTTCTAAATCCAGCTGTTGGTAACAAACATTACACCTCCATTTTTTCTATTTATCTACTTATCTACGTAAAAGAACCTTTCGTCGGGTACTTTTGGCATACCCTCTGGATAAAGTTCGTTAAGTTTTTTGAGATAGGCAAGGACTTCATCTTTACATTCTGAAGCCGTTATATAATTGTACTGACTTCTTTCAAGGGATGTCTTTAAGACATTAACAGGAATTCCAAGTTGTTTACTTGTGATTTCAACTGCTTTATCTACATTCTTGTAGGACCACGCGAGACTTTCTTTGAATGATTTTTCGAATAACTTCACAGTTCTTGGGAAATCAATGAGCTTACCAGTTACAAACAATCCTGTGATTGGTATACCAAATTTAAAACCCGTTGCTTTATTCCATTCTTCTTGCAGGTCCATTACTATCTTTCCTTTTGAAAGGGTCATCGTTACAAAAGGTTCAGGAATAGCTACAATCTTTATTTTTCCACTGTTAAATAGTGAAACAATCTCCTGTGGTTGTGCATATGCAAAAGTTACATCCTTGTCTGGTTCGAGCCCGTTCTTAACAAGCAAAAATCTCAGAACGATGTCTGCTGTTTGCCCTCTTCCGTGGGCTGTGTATATCTTTTCACCTTTTAGACTATTAATCCCCTTGAACTCAAAATCTGGAGCAGCAACTATGTAAAATAGCCTCCAACTATAAACACCAACGAGTTTTACATCAACGCCTTTGTTGTAAAGATTAGCACCGAAGGTCACTGGTAATGCTGCGAAGTTGACCTTCTTTGAAACAATGTAAGCTGTTACTTCATCCATAGTTTTCCAGAATCTTATATCAAGTGCCATATCTGTTTTTACTTCCTTGCTTATTAAACCAGCAACTGGAAATATAGTTGGACCGAACGGGTTGATGAACGTCACACCGAAGATGACTACTGATAGAAAAACCGACGCCAAAACAATAATCTTTTTAACACTCTTAATACTGATACTTTTCATACACTCCACCTCCTCATGATTTTTGAAAGGATTTGAGATTCCATATCGAGAAACTCAGGATTTGATATGTCCTTCGGTACATTTATTATATCTATCTCTTCAATGATGGTAGTTGGTTTATCACTAAGAAGATATATTCTATCTGCAAGTAAGAGCGCTTCTCTAACATCGTGTGTCACTACTATCATTGAAAAACTCAAATCTTTCCTTTTTGCAATTATATCTAATATGATCGAGATTTTTAAGTGAACATCGAGGAAAGCAAAAGGTTCGTCTAAAAGGAGCAATTCTGGTTCGATAATCAACGCTCGAGCAAGGTTTACTCTCTGTTTCATTCCGCCACTCAACTTTGAAGGCATTGAATTTGCAAAATCGTACAGTCTTAGGGATTTTAGGACATCATGTATCTTTTCTTCGTTCTCTTCAACAAATTTAAGGTTATCGACAACTGTTTTCCAAGGAATTAGCCGTGACTCTTGAAAGACGTAACCGATAGTTTGTGCAAGATTGTTAATGTGACCTTCATATTCTTCGATAAGTCCTGCAATTATGCGAATAAGTGTAGTTTTTCCACAACCAGATGGTCCAAGAAGTGCAATCGACTTTCCCCTTTCAAGTGTGAAGGAAATGTTGTTGATAACTCTCATTTTGCCAAAGGATTTGCTGACGCCCACCAATCTGAGTAGCAAATTTTCATCATTAGTACTCATTGTTTATACCAGCTCCCAGTTTTTGAGGATTTTCATAACAAAATGGTTCATGACGTTCTCAACAACAAGTCCTATAGTGATAATTATGGCGGTATAAGCATACACCTTTTCAACAGCAACCGACTGCCTTGCCCAGGCTATTAATACTCCGATACCGTTGTCCCCACACATGTATTCTGCTACTACTACAACCTTCCACACATTTCCAATTATAACTTGCATAGCAGTAAGAAATTGTGGTAAAACAGAGCCCATATATATATCTTTAACAACCTTTGATTGTTTGACTTTATAAACCTTTGCCATTTCGATGAGCCGTTTATCTGTCGTTCTTATACCAATTGCTGTTGAAAGGACCGTGTGTGGAAGTAATGACAAGATACTTACTATAACTGGACCGAGCCATCCTATTCCCCATATGAACATAACGAGAGCAAGCCAGGTGATTATAGGTATAGCCTGTATCAAAAGTATGCCAGGTCTTAGAATATCGTATATTGTATCATTTAAACCAACGAAGAATCCTAAGGTTACTCCAATTGAAACGGTGATCAAAAGAACAACCGCAACCTTCGATAGAGTTTTTAGTAAAGCAAATACCACTCCCGATCTTTGCAACTCCGACATGATCGTTCGTACTACCATTAGTGGAGACGGAAGAATCAAAGGGGAGTTTATTATGTAAGATAACAGTGTCCATGTGATAAAAATAACTACTATTCCGAGCAGATATTTCCAAATGTTATTCAAATTACACCACCTTTCTTGACTAATGATTTGGATTCCTGTTTTTCTTCGAATTATACATAGTGATATTTTTGACAAAGTCCATTTTCTTATGATATAATTATACTACCACAATCTGAAGAGGGGGTGTAAAGTTATGGCTAAAGACATTACTGTAAGAACGGTTATGGCTATTCTTGTTGACAAAAGAGAGCAAGCTGCTGTTGAAGTTCAAAAGCTTCTAACCGAGTTTGGTTGTTATATTAAAACCCGTCTTGGTCTACACGAAGGCGCAGGTCAATATTGTTCGCCAGTAGGACTTATTATTCTCGAACTCGTTGATGACGAGGCAAAACATGAAGAACTTTGCCAAAAATTGAACGCTATTGATGGTGTACAAGCAAAATACATGAAACTTGAAGTTTAATCAGCAAGTAAATTTTATAAAGTTCTTGTTTGATGGTGGCGAGGTACCCCGCCACCATTTAATTTTTAATTTAACGCTTCAACTTCTATCTTTTTCCTATACCCGTATCCTTCACCAACAACGAGGCCGACACCTTTTATCATCGCTTTGGTACATTCCACACAGGCGGTGTCACGTTCGAATAAACATATCTTTCCTGGATAAAGAGAATAGTTTGGTCTGTAAGGATTTGGTGTCAAGTTAGGCATGATAACATTAGCACCGTATTTGAGCCCATACTGTCTTCCTAAGGGATTTATTGACCCAAGTGCCGTTGTTGCTGGAATGTTTGCAGTTGGGAGAACTATCCTTGCAAGTGCAACCATTCGTAGTGTTGTTTGCAAATCCCCACCTGTTGTATCTTTTAAAGGTGTGTCGGGGTTCGGTATAAACGGTCCTATACCAATCATATCTGCATCGAGCTCTTTGAGAAAAGAAAGGTCGAGTGCAAGGTCATAAGGTGTTTGACCTGGTAGACCAACCATAAAACCTGCTCCAGTCTCGTAACCCGACCTCTTAATCTCAAACAAGTGTGCTTTTCGATTTTCAAAACTATCACCAGGGTGAAGCTTTGCGTATAATTGAGCAGAAGCGGTTTCATGTCTCATCAAGTATCTATCCGCACCAAGTTCTTTCCATATTCTATACTCTTCAAAACTCCGTTCACCTATGCTAAGTGTAATTGCAACGTCGAATTTTTTTATTTGTTGAATTATCTCGCCCACGATTTCAGTTGTATAATAGGGGTCCTCGCCAGATTGCAGTACTATGGTCTTTATTCCAAGATTTGATATTAGTTTTGCTCTTTCAACTATCTCTTCAACGCTCATTCTATATCTTTGAAGGTTTTTGTTTTCTGCCCTTAAACCACAGTATAGGCAGTGTTGAGAACAGTAATTGGAAAACTCAATTATTGCCCTAAGGTGAACTTCTTCACCAACGTACTTTCTTCTCATCTCATCGGCTATACGGAATATCTCTTCGTCGTATTTATTTGTTCCTATTATATGCGTTAAATAATCAAGGTCTACATTTTGTATCTTCTTTACATCTATCATACCGTTCACCTCGAAGAGTTTATTTCTTCAACCATCTTACTTAAAAATGCTCTTTCAGACTCGGACACTTCCCTTTCGCAGAATACTATGTACCTTTCGTCTTCGTATGCTATAAAGCTTTCTGAGTAATTCTCTTCTCCAGCCCTGGCTATGCAGGACAACCTACGTCCTATTTTTTCACATATCCAGACTTTCGTATTTAATCTTTCTGCGTATGGTTTTAACAACTCACTTAGCCTCTCAAAATCTGACATCTCTTTCACCACTGTCTATTCTTTCTAAGTATTTTTCTACAAGTTCTCTGTTGTTAACTCTCTCAAGTTCTCTTTGTATCAATTCGTATCCTATTTTCTTTGTTTCTTCTGAAGCATAATCATTTAAATACTCTCTGAGCGTGAATAATGCGTTTGGTGTACAGAATCTCTTCACAAACCCAGGAATTGCAAATTCCATGAAGTGTTCACCCGTTCTTCCCATTCGATAGCAAGCTGTACACAAGGATGGTATGTATCCTTCTTTTAGTAGGTCTTGGATAACTTCTTCAAGCGTTCTGTTGTCGCCGAGTATGAATTGACTCTTTTTAATTTTTTCTGGGTCATTTTGTGAGTATGAGCCTATGCCAATACTCGAACCGCCATCAATTTGAGAAACTCCCATCCTCAGTACTTCTTTTCTCAATTCTGCAGGTTCCCTAGCAGTAAGAATCATACCTGTATAAGGTACTGCAAGTCTTATTATTGCAACAATCTTTTTAAAGTCACCATCGCTTACTCTATGTGGAGGGTTATATGATATATCGCTTCCCACGGCAGGTTCTATTCTTGGGAATGAAATTGTATGAGGTCCAACCCCAAAACGTTCTTCAAGGTGAATTGTGTGGTATATCAATCCCATCACTTCATATTTCCAATTGAATAGACCGAATAGAGCCCCTATACCTACATCGTCTATACCTGCGAGCATTGCTCTGTCGAGTCCATACAACCGCCAAGCATAGTTGGATTTTGGACCTCGTGGATGTAGTTGTTTGTAAGTACCTTGATGATATGTTTCCTGGAATATTTGAAACGTTCCTATTCCAGCATCTTTTATTATTTTGTATCCTTCTACTGTTTGTGGTGCTGCGTTTACGTTTACACGTCTGATTTCTCCATGTCCGACCTTCGTATCGTAAATGATTCTAATGGTTTCTGCTATGAACTCTGGACTGTATCTCGGGTGCTCACCATAGACAACAATTAATCTCTTGTGCCCATTTGATACAAGAGCTCTTACTTCGTTTTTCAACTCATCGAATGTCAAAGTCTTCCTGTAAACTTCATTATTTGAAGACCTAAAACCGCAATACAGACAATCGTTGACACAATCGTTTCCGATGTACAAGGGTGCGAATAAAACAATTCTGTTACCATAAACACGTTCTTTTAGAGTTCTTGCAGCATGAAATATGTCTTTGAGTAGTTCTGGGTCTTCTACATTGAGTAAAGTTGCTACTTCTTCAGGTTCCAATCTGTTCTTGTTAAGTGATTTTTCGAGAATCTCCATTACTCTTGCTCGGTCAGGATTTTTTGTTTCTTCCAAAAGTGTCCAAATTTCACTCTCGGGTATAAACGTCTTCTCTGTATCAACTTCTTTTGTAAATACGTACATATAATCCACCTCCGCTTTTCTATTATCAATTTACAGCTATACTCTTAACTTTAACACCCTTAATGTTGCCTAACTTGCCTGTAAATGCTCCCATCGTATCGTTTGAGGTTTTAACAATCAAAAAAACGATAGCGATATTCTCTTCTGGAACAGGGTAACCAACTCTCAACTTGATTATTTCAGCATACTGATGAAGTAACTCGTTGACTTTCGAATAAGCATTCTCTCTGTCATGTACGATGATATCAACAGTATAGTACCTTTCTTTTGTTTCTTCCATTTAGTTTTCCTCCTCGAACTTTGGTTTAGATTCATTCAATGAGCTTCTTGCACGTTTTGACCTATCTTTGTAATAAGTATGCAAATAATGGTGTGCTACGTGTCCATTTGGTTCACCCACAAATTCTTCGTAAAGTTGAATTATCTCAGGATTTTCATGAGAACGCCTTATCACACTAATTTCATCGATGCTGTATATAGCTCTTGCGCGTTTCTTTATAATCTCTGGATCCAAGCTCTTAGGCTGACCGCCACCACCTATACATCCACCCATGCATGCCATTACTTCAACAAAATCATATTGCCTCTTACCTTCTTTTATCTCCTTAAGTAGTCGTTTGGCATTAGCGGTTCCGTTAACTATTGCAACACGTACCTTACGCATCTTAAAATCGATTTCTGCCTCTCTGATTCCGTCAAGCCCCCTAACTTCGTTGAAAATAAGCCTTGGTAGTTTTTCTCCAGTAAATTTTTCATAAGCTGTTCTAAGAGCTGCTTCCATAACACCACCAGTCACTCCGAATATAGCTCCTGCACCGGAAGACGCACCAAGAGGGCTATCATGTTTTTCATCATTATATTTTTTTCATTGAGGTAAATAGTTATCATACCTTCACCTCCAGATCTTAAAAAATAAGAATCCCTCTTTCCTTTTACCAAGGAAAGAGGGAAATTTGAAATAATTAATATCTTAGTAAATAAGTACAAAGATACACCCATAAATCAAAATAACTATTTTTTTCCAAATCCCTCTTTCCTTGGTGTCAGAGAAACGCACTCCTCCACCTCAGAAATTATTTGCGAAATTATTCACTTGTCATAAATATTATACCATATCAGTTAAAATATTTGCAAGCTGGATTTTTCTGGAATATATTAAATTTTGTCCAATATTGGAAAATATATGACTAAATTGTGTAATTTTTCACTTTGTTTTTTGCAAGCAAAATAAAAAAGGTGTGCATCGTTCATTAGAACTAATGCACACCGAAAGAATCCCTATTTAAAGCAATTAATTAACCTTTTCAGCCTCTTTTTGTTGTTTTCTTACCGCTTTTGATCTATTTGTATAGTGTGTATGTAGCAGATGATGAGCTTTGTGGCTGTTTGGTTTTTCGAGGAATTCCTCGTACAGTCTTATAACGTCTGGGTTTTCGTGCGACCTTCTGAGGACACTCAGTTCGTCGATTGTGTAAATTGCCTGTGCACGTTTCTTAAGTATATCTGGATCAAGGCTCTTGGGCTGACCGCCGCCACCGATACAACCGCCAAGACATGCCATTATTTCAACAAAGTCATAGTATCTCTTTCCTTCTTTCATTTCTGAGAGCAATTTTTTAACATTTGCCATGCCGTGAGCGATTGCTACTTTGAGTTTCTTCCCTTTAATCTCAACTTCAGCCTCTCTAACACCTTCAAGACCACGAACGCTATCGAAGACAAGTTTTGGTAATTTTTCTCCAGTTAATACTTCATAAGCGGTTCTAAGTGCTGCTTCCATAACACCACCAGTAACACCAAATAGTGCTGCAGCACCTGTCGATGTACCAAGTGGGCTATCATATTCTTCTTCTGGGAGATTGACAAAAGGAATACCTTTGAGCTTTATAAGTTTTCCAAGTTCTCTTGTGGTTATGACGTAGTCGGTGACCTTTATACCATCAACCAATTGTTGTGGCCTTGTGATTTCATCTTTTTTCGCTGTACAAGGCATTACTGAGACTATAACTATATTTTCTGGCTTGACACCTATTTTTTGAGCAAAATATGTCTTGACTAAGCTACTCATCATCTGTTGTGGGGATTTTGCTGTTGATAGGTGTTCTGTAAGTTCAGGCCATTCTTTTTCCATTTCGTTTACCCAACCAGGGCAGCAGCTTGTGAACATTGGGAATTTACCACCATTTTGCAATCTACCTATTAGTTCGTACCCCTCTTCCATAATTGTCAGGTCTGCTGAGAAGTTTGTGTCAAAGACATAATCGAATCCGAGTCTTCTAAGTGCTGCAACCATCTTTCCCGTGCTTATACTTCCCGGTTCCATTCCAAATTCTTCACCAATTGCAACCCTTGTTGATGGTGCAGTTTGGGCAACGTAGACCTTTCCCGGTTCCTTGCTATTCAACATTTTCAAGACTTTCTTCCAATCAGGTGTTTCATAAATCGCTCCTACTGGACATAGGTTAGCACATTGTCCACAGCTGATACAATTTGTTTCATAAACTGGAACTCCAAATTCTGTTTCCGGTAGTGATTCATAGCCTCTTTCAACCATGGAATAGATATTCATACCCTGAATTTCACTACACACTCTAACGCATCTTTGACATTTAATACACTTTGAAAGGTCACGATTAATGGAAGGACTGCTAATATCTATCTCCTTCTCCATATTAACGTTTACACCAAAGATTGGTTGAATATCGTAAATGTGAACGAGTTTTTGAAGCTCACAGCGTCCATCGGCTTCACAATACATACACTCATGTGGATGGTTTGCCATTATAAGTGACAGGTTGAATTTAACGGCACTTTCAACCCTTTCAGTGTTTGTCTTTATCTTCATTCCATCAGATACCTTCGTTGTACATGCTGGTTGGAGCGTTCTTGCACCTTCAATTTCTACAACACATATTCTGCAAGCCCCAATTGGCTCAAGTTCAGGATGGTGACAAAGAGTAGGAATTTTAAAACCGTGTTCAGTAGCAACTTCAAGGACAGTCTTATTTTCGGGAACTTCGTAAGGCTTATCGTTGATGTAGATAGTTACCATCGGCCAACCACCTCCGTATTTGATAGAAAAGAATTAGTCTAATTGTATTCTACCACAAAGGTAAAAATTTCACAAGTTTTAAAAAGCTAAATTTAACAAGAAAAATATCAATAATCCTTGTTTTATAGTGAAATTGAATTTATACGGCTTTTTTTGGAAAATATGAACTAAGCATTGAACAAGTAGATAAAGTATTTTTTTCACTTAGTTAGGAAAAAAGTTGACATATCAGAACTTCGTTGAAAAACTCAAGTAATAATCGGTTGTAATGAATGGAAGTGAAATCCTTTGATCTGGATTGGCGTAAAAAACAACATTAAAGTAATTGTAGAGCCAGTCAGTAAAACTGTATCCTTGAACGAATCTCAAAGGGCTATTTTGTCCATGTAAGGTGAGTCTGTATCCAATTTCTATTCCTGAGTATCTATCTTAGTACCATATACCACCAAATCTTGCTATTAAATACAGAGATTCTCTACGTGCTTGTTCTACAATACTTTGCCAATCATCTGGTGGAGTTTGTGATTGCCAAACGTTTATTAGTGCTCCACCTTCCAACATTGAGAAGATTTCAACGTCCTTGTTAAGGAGAATTCCACCACTTAAAAAACCTCGTCCGACAAGAACTGAGATGTACTCAGAGTTGTTAGGTAAAAGAACACTTACAAATAACGACTGCAGATAAGGGCGAGCGATTATTGGTCCAATTACTGTGTTGTTATGTATGTGGGACATATTCATAAAGATGTATGTTTGGTAATTGGGGTCGATAACCTCACCAAGGTATGCTTTGTTAATAAAGAATGGATCCCATAGGAAAGTGTCGGAGTTAAAAATCGTTGTATCTGTTAGATAATAGCGATACTTGAGATTAAATGCACCTATGATATCGAATAAAGGTTGCGTCGAAATCTCATATTTTCCGAATGAATAACCTACCGATGTGAATTAAACAAAAAAGCCTTCTTTGTGTGCAGGAACTATACTTAATACAAATTCGCCATCCTGTTCAGCAAGGGAAGTAGTGGAAATAACAAAGGTAATAATTAAAAGAGCAAAGAGTAATAAAATCCGTATTTCTTTCATACTTTCGCCTCCTCGATAGTTTTTGATGAGAGAACATAAAAAGTTTCTGTGTAGACTTACCTTGTGTTTGCCTATACAATTAGACACTTATTTTACCAAAACGTTCAAGTTTCCAATTTTCAACATTCTCGATTAGTTGATTATACCACCAAACTCCTTTTTCAAAAAAAGCTTCTCAGGTATGGTATAATAATCAACGTAGATGTATTTTTAACATATCGTTTGGAGGGGATAATTCATGGAGAGGGCATACAACCAAGAATTGAGCAATGCTTATTTGGAAATTAAAGAAGGTTCGAAGGAAAGAATTATGAATTGTAGACTCTTCATACTCGATATAGATGGTACTTTCTATTTGAGCGGAAAGTTATTTGATGGTTCTAAAAAATTTCTTGATGTTTTAAAAGCGCAAGGAAAGAAGATTGTCTTTTTGACAAACAATTCAAATAGAACCATAGATAGCTACATTGATGAGTTTTCGAAACTGGGAATCGAATTGTCGAGGGAACAGATAGTTACAGCTGGCGTTGCCACAGCTGAATATTTGTATGAGGAATTTGGCTCCAAACGAGTGTATGTTGTCGGAACGGAAGACATAAAGTACGAATTTTCAAGAGTTGGGCATAATGTTGTAGAAGATGATCCGGAGGTTGTTGTGGTAACATTTGATAAGAGTTTGACATATGAAAAACTCAAGAAAGCTACACAGTTTATTTCAAAAGGCGCACTATTTGTTGTAACAAACCCTGATTTGAATTGCCCTTCCAATGAAGGTCCCCTTCCAGATGCTGGTGCAATAGCATCACTTCTCAGGAAAGCTTCAGGAATGTATCCAAATATAGTTTTCGGTAAGCCAGAACCAAAACTCATCGAGATGGTCATTAAACATAACAATGTAAATAAAAAAGAGACTTGTATGGTTGGAGATAGATTGTATACTGATATCCTTGCAGGCATACAAGCAGGTACATGGACCGCACTTGTGTTAACTGGTGAGGCAACTCTTGAGCAAGCTGAAAAAAGTCCTATAAAGCCGCACCTCATTGCACAGGAAATAGGTACAATTGCTGACATCCTACTTGGAAAAATTTGACCGAAAACAAAAATTGATAACCGGCAGGTAATCTTAGATGATAAAGTACGCTCTTAGGAGCAAACCAACGGAGAAGCTGGTTGAACTGGCTCAAAGCGGGTTGAGTGAAGCTATCGATTTGTTAATAGAAAAATTCTATCCTATGGTTGTGAGGATAGCTTCGCAATTTTACGCTCCTTGGGCAGAGTTTGACGACATTGTTCAAAATGGTCTCATAGGGCTTATTAAAGCGATTTTTTATTACGAACCCGGTAAGAGTTCTTTTTCGACATTTGCTTGGAGAAGTATTGAGTCAGAAATGAAGACCTTCATTACATATCAGAATAGAAAGAAAAACAAGATGCTGTCGGATTCTACAAGTATGGATTCTGTTTTTGATGATGCAGATGATGAACAGATAGACTATTTTGTTGCAGATACAGCCAAAAATACGAATGTAGTTAGAAATACAATTTTGAGCATTGTTCACGAAGAGATCTTGGAATCGTTAAACGAAGACGAAATAAAAATCTTCGAACTTTGGCTTGATGGTTACAGTTATAAAGAAATAGAGGCGCAAGTTGGTGTAAACTTCAAAAAAGTAGATAATACCGTCCAAAAAATCAAGAGAATTGTAAGAAACAGACTAAGTGCTTCTATAATGCCATTTTTGGAAGGATAAATAATTTAAATAAGGAGAGATACGCATTGAGAATAGGAAAAAAGAGAAAAAATGTGCAAAGAGTAAAGTCCTTGCAAGATATAGATTTCAACAAATTATTAGACGATGGCAAGAGGATATTCCTTTTTGATTTTGATAACACAATAAATACATGGAAATCGACACACGTACCAGAAAGAGTTGTTAGAATATTTGAGTATCTTAAATCAAAAGATGTAGAGGTATACATAATCTCTAACGGCTCAAAGAGAGCACTTGATTACGACATTCCAGCCATCTGGCGTGCACTTAAGCCTTTTTCTTTTAAGGTAAGGTTCAAACTCAAAGACAAACTTAAACGGAAAGAAGAGATAGTCGTTATCGGCGACCAGGTCTTTACAGATGTGCTTTTTGCAAAATTACTCGGAGTGGATGTTATCAAAGTCGAGCCGATTGATAAGTCAAAAGAATCGTTTGGGACAAAGATACTAAGGTTTTTTGAAAAGTTACTCTATAAGCTTACTCATCAAAGTAGGAGGCAATAATACTTATGAATCTTCAACAAGGAAGATACAATAAATTCCTGCTTCAGGTTCAACAGTTAGCACAACAGGATTTTGAAGATAAAGGAAGCAAAATCAGTGATGAATGAATCCTAAGTGGATGAGGTGATAGGAATGAAGAGAATTCGTTTAGGTATCGTTGGCTGTGGTATCGCTGCTCGTGATTTGCACTTTCCAGCTTTGAGAGAGCTTACAGACAAATTTGAAATCACAGCATTAACGAGTAGAACGAAGGAACATGCAGAAAACTTCGCAAAGATGGTCTTTGACACTCTCGGATACAAACCAAAAGTATTTGACACGTACGATGAATTACTTTCATCTGGTGAAGTTGAGACTGTCGATTTGACACTTCCAATCGAACTCAATGTTCCATTTACAAAGAAGGCTATAGAAAAAGGTATTCACGTTATTTGTGAAAAGCCCATTTCGACTGATATTGAAAGCGGGAAAGAGCTTGTTGATCTATCTGTTGAAACAGACAAAGTTATTTACATAGCCGAAAACTACCGACATGCATTTAAGTACAATAAGCTCAGAGGGTTGATTGATGAAGGTGCTGTAGATTTCATTTCAACGCTTTTTGAATTCGAAAACGGAGTTATAGCCAACTATACAGCTTGTTATTCTATTAAAAGTGATGAGTATTTTGAAATAGTAGGTACAGAAGGAAAGATACGGTTAACACCGCAATCTATTGTTGTTTCAGGAAAACGCGATGAAAAGATCAATCTCATTCAGGAAAATACATTTAAGAAAGAATTTGAAGATTTCTATCAAATTCTTACTACTGGCAAGGAGAATATACTCGGTCACCCAGTTGAAGCACTTAAAGACCTCTCATTCTTTGAAGCTGCAATTAAGTCAAAAGAAGAACGAGTCTTTATACCGGCACTTTTGAAATAATTGACTATTCTTGATTTGGAGGACTGTTGATGAGAGACACGAGAGTGTTTATGTATTTGCTTTTCATTTTACTTTCGTTTGCCATTTTAACTACAGCTTCTCAGCTGATGAGAATTGATTCACTCTTTGTTGAATTCTCAGTTGCCGACTCGAATGTTAAGAAAGTAGAACTTTATTTTAATGGAGTGAAAATAGGAGAAAATGGAAAACCACCTTTTGCGTTTAAAGTTGATGAAGTACCTTCCGGAATAGATTCTTATAAACTGGACGCAATATTCTATAAAAGTGATGGAAGTAGTTTAACAGTAGCCATTGGATTGCCTTCCAAGCTCGAGGGAGAACAGCTTTGGAAGTTTAAGACAAAAGGTTGGATATATTCGTGTCCAGCTATTGGAAAAGACGGAACGGTATATTTTGGAAGCCTTGACGGTAATATTTATGCACTTTCACCGTCTGGTGAGCTGAAATGGGCCATAAAAACTGATGCTTCTGTGTGGTCTTCACCTGCAATCGGTACAGATGGTACAGTATACATTGGAAGTGATGATGACCACCTGTATGCGATAAAACCAGACGGAAAGCTTTTATGGAAGTTCAAAACTGATGGAGATGTTAGTTCCTCACCTGGTATTGGTAATGATGGTACGATATACTTTGGAAGCCACGATGGTTATTTCTATGCACTCTCACCTGATGGAAATCTAAAGTGGAAGTTCAAGACAGACGATGGGGTGTGGACATCACCAGCTATTGGTAAAGATGGTTCTATTTATTTTATAAGTAAAGATTCATATTTATATGCCCTAACACAAGAAGGAAAACTTAGATGGAAATTCGAGAACGTTGGTGAGATAATTTCTTCTCCTGCAATAGGGCAAGATGGCACAATCTATTTTGGCAGTGTTGATAGTTATTTGTATGCAGTCACATCTTCAGGAGAGCTGAAGTGGAAGTTTAAATCAGGTGGTGAAATATGGTCATCTCCAATATTAGATTCCGATGGCACGATTTATTTTGGAAGTAACGGTAACTTCCTGTATGCGATTACGCAAACAGGTGAATTGAAATGGAAATTCAAAGTAGATGATGCTGTAAGAAATCCCACTATAGGGGTAGATGGGACTATATACTTTGGAAGTCTCGATAAAAATCTTTATGCTGTAACTCGAGATGGAAAATTGAAGTGGAAGTTCAAAACGGAAGGTACCGTTAGAGGTTGTCCTGCGATTGATTCTAATGGTGTCGTTTACTTCGGTAGTTATGACGGTTATCTCTATGCTTTACAAAGTAATTCGTTTGGATTGGCAGACACATCTTGGCCAAAATTTAGGCAGAATCTTAGAAATACTGGTAATTTTTCAGAAAACTCAACTAAGCAGAAAATGGAAAAAACTATAATATTGTCTATATCAGAAACAGGAGAAAATAATTCCACTGGAACGTTAAGCCTTTATACAGCCTTTGATGAAGCACTTTTTGGAATAACTACGAGAATAGATATAAAGTATAGACGTGTGAATGAAGAGAATGAAAAACCGCAATTAAAAACTACTCAATTACCGGTTACTGGTACAACCAGAACAAGCGGTATGAAACTGATATGCAAAACTGATAATTGGGTGATGTCTCAACCAAGTATTGATAACGATGGGACAATTTACATTGGCAGTGATGATGGGTATTTGTACGCTATTGGTCTTGATGAATTAATCAAATGGAAATTCGAAACTCAAGGTAATATTAGATCTGCTCCAGTTATAGGGTCTGATAGGACGATATATTTCGGAAGTTACGACAAAAACTTCTATGCATTAACACGAACAGGAAAACTCAGGTGGGTATTCAAGACGGAAGGTCCAATTCATTCATCTGCTGCTATAAGTTCTGACGGAAATGTATACTTTGGTTCCTTAGATAATTACCTGTATGCACTTGATAAAGATGGAAAATTGAGATGGAAGTTCAAGGCGGATGGTCCTATTTTTTCATCCCCATCTATAGATGTTAATGGAAATATCTATTTTGGAAGCGACGATGGATTTTTGTATTCTATTAGTCCAGATGGTAAGTTGAGATGGAGGTTTAAAACCGGTGGGGCTGTGAGGTCGTCTCCTACCTTCGGTAAAGATGGTACGATATATATAGGAAGTACCGATAGCTATCTTTACGCCTTAACGGTATATGGAAAAGAATTGTGGCGATTCGGAACGGGAGACAAAATATTATCTTCTGCAGTGGTTGCATCAGATGGTACTATATATGTAGGGAGTGAAGATGGATATTTGTATGCGTTAACAGTCGATGGCAAACAGAAATGGAATTTTAAGACCAACAATTCCATCGTTTCTTCAGCGGTCGTAGGAGATGATGGTACGATTTACTTTTCCAGCTGGGATTTTTATATTTATGCAGTTACTCCTGAAGGTGAACTTAAATGGAAAGTATACGTAGGAGGAAATTCGAATTTAACTATTGGGGAAGATGGCACATTATACTTTGGAAGCACAGATAACAATGTTTATAAACTTTCAACAAATTCAAAAGGAGCACAAAATAACACTTGGTCTTTGTTTAGAGGTAATATAAGAAACACAGGAAATGCGAAAGATAAAGTTAAATAACTGCGGGTTAGAAGGTTTTCCAAGTTGGGTATATTTCATTTAAGTGAATTCGTATGAATGAAGGTTCTGAGTTTTTAATTCATATTTCTCTGATAAACAAGGAGCTTATATTAACTCCACATGTGTATGAAAGAATGCTCGAACGCAATATAACACTCGAGCAATTGGTTGATATGCTTGAATCAAAAGATTCAATGGCAATAATGCAAACGAATTTCAGGCTCAAAATCACAAACGGCGAAATCAGTGCTATACTGCAGCTGTCAGGCAAAGTTTTGTATGCTATAACTGTATTTTGGGAAGATAAGAGGAAAGGAAAGACAGAGTAATAAAAGACCACCCAACTGGGTGGTCTTTCTTACTCATACGTATGTTTATATGAACTTTGCCACTTCTTCGATGGGTTTTCTTACCCTATCGCCCAGTTCAATTGTTGCATGTTTTTCGTTAAGTATATCGAGATTTCCCCAATAACCTACTGCTATTACGGCAATAATTATCCCGTTCAACCCGAATATCTCTTTTATCTTTACAGGGTCATATCCAGCAACTGGATGTGCGATAAGACCCATCTGTGTTGCTTGAGCTAATAGTAGCCCAATGGCAGTCCCCGTATCAAACAGTGCATAATTTCTCCTATCGCTCAGCTGACAGCCAAGTTCGTCATCAGTGTAGACTATAATCATAACAGGTGCAGGTTTCATCCAATAATTGCCTTCAGAGAGTGTGGAATGAAGTCTCTCAAGATTTTCCTTCGTTCTAACAACGAGAAATCTCCAAGGTTGTTTGTTCATGCATGAAGGTGCAAGGTGTGCTGCTTTCAAAAGAGTTTCTAATTTTTCATCTTCAACAGGATCTATTTTTATACCTCTAAGTGCTCTTCTAAGGAGAATGCTGTCGTTTAGTTCATGGTCTTCTTTAATAATTCTTCTATATTCGTTTAAGACTTCTTCTGCATGACCATTAACGCTCACCTTGAACCATTCTCTCCTGATTCTTCCCCAGGGGTCAATTATGAAAGTAGACCTTATTAATTTTCCATCCCTTGCTGCACCAAATTGCTTTGCTACCATCTTATCTGGGTCTGAGAGTAACTTTACTCTTAGCCCCTTTTTAGATTTAAAACTTGCGATGGTTTTGCAATCGTCAGGTGATATTCCTACTACGTTTCCATTGAATTCATCAATATACTTTGTAAAGTCAAGACCTTCAAGTGTACATCCAGGTGTGTTTGCCTTTGGATAAAAGTACACTACCGTGTATTTTCCGAGTAAGTTATTCCAGGAATAATCGTTCCCTTCTTCATCTTTTAAAACAAATTGTGGGATAATTTTGAAACGTGATTGAATCATAACTCTAACCCCCTCAGAGCAACAGGTGTTTTATCGTTTTTGTATGGTGCGAGTTGGTCTTCAAATACTGGTTTGTTTGGATTTGTGTATATTACACCAAGCGCAAGTTTAGTTGTATCGGTCGCTATTTCAAATGCTGCTTGTCTGTCTGTTGGATCATAGTTATCCGGTAACAAGTAGGTGTTTTCTCTATACCACTGGTATGTGTTAACTTTGTTGAACGTAACACATGGTTGTAGTATATCGATAAGAGCGTATCCCTTGTGCTTTATAGCCATTTTGATAAGTTCGACAGTTAGCTGAAAGTTTCCAGAGAAGCTTCTGGCAACGAATGAAGCATCGAGTGCGACTGCAACTGCAATGGGATTAAATGGATCAACATATGTTCCATCAAATTGCAATGTTGTAACCTGTCCGCGTGCTGTTGTTGGGGATGCTTGACCTTTTGTCAATCCGTATATTTGATTGTCGTGCACTATGTTTGTTATATCTGGATTTTTTCTTATTGTATGTATAAAATGATTACCGCCTTCACCGTACGTACATCCATCTCCACTTTCAGCGATTACAACAAGGTTGGGATTAACCATCTTTATAGCTACTGCGGCTGGTAGCGACCTTCCATGTAATCCATTAAACATATTCACTCTAACATATTGGGGCATCTTTGCTGCTTGCCCTATACCAGAGACCAAAACGACTTGTGTAGGGTTGAGCTGTAACTGTGCGAGTGCAGTCTTTAATTCATTGATTATTCCAAAATTTCCACAACCTGGACACCATGCAATGTCTGCATCTGGTATGTCGTATATCTTGGGTTCAAATGTATTGCTCATATTATTCAACCTCCTTGGAAATTGCCTCTATTACCTCTTCAACGGAAAATGCAAATCCGTCGTATTTTAGGATTCTGTTTTTTGTGTCGACGTTATCAAAAGTGAGTCTTATTAGATTTGCAAATTGACCAGTTGCATTCTGTTCGAGGAATATGATCTTTTCTGCTTTGTCAAAATACTCTTTCGCAATTGTTGGAACGGGATAAACTTGTGAGAAGTGGAGCATAGCGACATCTTTTTTACCGAGCTTTTCAAGTGCTTCTTTTACTATTAGTTGTGTAGAACCCCATGTAACGATGAGGTATTTGTAATCCTCGCTGCCAAATAGCTTAGGTGGTACGGTATCTTGAATTATCTCTTCCATCTTTCTTAGTCGTTTTTGTACCATGTTCTTTCTGACTTCTGCGCTTTCAGTGATATGACCATTCTCATCGTGCTCATCACTGTCTACTCTGACCAATCCTTTTCCATACCCTGGAATACCACGTGGCGAGATGCCGTTGTCTGTGAATGTGTATCTTTTGTAATTCTCGTCAGTTTTAACAATGTATCGTTCTATATTCACCACAGGCATTTCATCGACACTGTAGAACGAATCGAGGAAATACTCATCTGTAAGTATGAATACAGGTATCTGGTATTTGTCGGCGATATTAAATGCTTTTGCACTGAGCTCATAGGCTTCGCATAGATTTCCTGGTGCGTAAATTACCCTTGGAAAATCTCCATGACCTGCATAGAGAACAAGATTTAAATCTCCTTGTTCAGTACGAGTTGGCAAGCCCGTAGCTGGTCCTGGTCTCTGACCGAGGTGGACAACTATCGGTGTTTCAATCATACCTGTTAAGCTAACGGCTTCTGTCATCAGTGCAAAACCACCACCGGAAGTTGATGTCATTGCCCGTGCTCCTGCATACCAAGCTGCTATTACCATATTAGCTGCTGCTATTTCGTCTTCCGCTTGGTCGACAAGGATGCCATGCTCTTTCGACAGTCTTGATAATTCTGTAAAAACAGTTGTCGCCGGTGACATTGGGTATGCGGATATGAAGTTGCATCCTCCAGCTATGGCACCCTTTGCAACTGCTTCGGAACCGTTTAATAGGAATTGTTTTTTTACCTCTTCGGATGGAGTAATTTCGAACTTCAAATCGAGCGATTTTCCAATCTCGTAGCCTTTGAGAGCAGCGTTTATGTTTGCCTTAACAACTTCTTCTGACTTTTTGGAAAAGTAAGCTTTGATGTTGTTTATTAATGCATCTTCATTTGCATTTATGATACCTGATAAAACTCCTATTGCAACTGAGTTTTCGTATATCTTGTTACCAAAACTCTCAGCGACTTCCTCAAGCATTAAACCTATTGAATTTTTTTCTTTTTCGACGTATTTCTTCTCGCCAAGTATAATCGTTTCATCTGAAATTCGCTCCCTAAGTCTTTCAATTGCATTATCATTAAGCGGTACAAGAATGTCAATACGGTTTACATAAGCCTTTACAGGTTGAGAAGAGATTCTTATCTCTGTTGAGTTATTTCCTCCCCTTACTCTCGACATGTATTCTTTTGTTGCAAAGACATAGAACCCAGAGTCTTTTGCTACTCTTGTTAGAATATGTTCAACTGCTTGAATACCTTGACCGGCAGCACCGGACAATACAATCGAAATTTCACTTTTTCTTTCCATATTTACATCGCCTCCAAAATGTTTTCAAAAAGCTGCTTGTTAGCCTCAAATACGCGTTCGTTCATCAAATCTTCCATTGCCATCAGATAATGCTTTGGTTCAACCATCGGGATTAAATTGTTCTTTGCAACAACTCCCAAAAGTGCTATGTTTTGCATCCTTGTATCTGGAAGCTCGTATCTAACTTTTAGTACCATTATACGTCTTTCCTTTGCTAAAGTTTCTATTTCATCTTCTTTTATTTCGCCTTCTCTTCCAAGTCTTACGGGTAGTGGTTGCCAAGATGTGTTGTAATATACGAGGGTCCCACCATCCTTTAAATAATTAAGTCCACGTGATGCCTCGTGTCTTTCAAGTGCAAGCACAAGGTCAACATCACCTGGTGTTACCAGTGGAGAATTTACATCGCCGATTTTTATATGAGATGATACAACACCGCCCCTTTGTGCTAAACCATGTGTATCAACACCTAAACATTTTTGTCCGCTGTAATCAATTGCCCGGATTAGAACTTCGCTCAAAAGTCCTATACCTTGTCCACCCACACCAATTAGGAAGATTTCAAATTTACTCATTTGGTATCACCACCTGATTCTACTTTTTCAAACTCCAGTGCACCAGAAGGGCATACAGAAATACAAGAACCATCACCTATACATAAGTCTTTGTGTACGAATACACTTCCGTCGTCAGCCACTTGGAATGAAGGACAAGCAAATTTTGTTATACATACCGATGCGAGAGTACATTTGTTCGTTACCTTCATCTGAGGAACCTTAACTATTCCTTTCCTCCTTCTTTCCCTTGTAAACTTCAACATACATGGATGTTTGGCTATTACCACGTTGAATTCGTTTGTTTCAAGTGCAGTTTTCAACGTTTCTTCCAGTTTGTCCTGCTGATAAGTATCAACTTCCCAAATGTGTTTAACACCTATCGTTTCAAGGATCTGTCTAATTCTTATTGCCTTACCTGGGTGGTCTTGGTGTCCAGTCATAGCCGTAGTGCCATTCTCCATTATCACAAGTGTAAAATTGTGCTTATTAAACACCGCATTTATAATACCAGGTATTCCAGCATGAAAGAATGTTGAATCGCCAAGAAACGCAACGACTTTTCTCTCCGTATTGAACATGCTCAAGCCTGAAGCGGTACCAGTCGAGTGTCCCATCGATAGTAGAATTTGACCAACGTTGTATGGTTCTAAAAAGCCGAGTGTATGACATCCAATATCTGCGACTGATATATCCTTTTCCTTAAGTATTTTTGATAACACATAAAAGACAGGTCTGTGACCACAACCAGGACATAATTGTGGTGGACGATTTATAACACGTGCATACTTTGTTGGTTTGGGAATATTTCTTAATAAATCTGGTGAGAATTTTGAAAGTACCGAATAAACCTTTTCAGGTGTGTATTCTCCAATCCAATCCTCAAGATCAACCTTTCCAACGATATTGACATCTATGCGTTCTTCAAATGCTATAGCTTTTATCTTTTCTTCAATAAAATCATCCAGTTCTTCGAGGATTTTAATCTTCTTGTGAGTCTTAAGGAATTCTACGATAGCTTTTCTTGGAAGAGGGTAAACCATGCCCAATCTCATGATATCTACCTTCTTAGCGTTTTCACCTAAAACGTCAAGTAATGAGAGGTATGGAAGTCCAGTAGTTATTATTCCAATTTCAGAACCGTTATTGCTTAGGAAAATAAACCTTTCGGAAATTTCTTCCCATTTATTGAGCTTTTCAAGTGCCCTTCTCTTCATTATGGGCACGTTCTGAGCTATTGGAATGTATGGACCGTTTCTCTTAGCATCGAAAATCGGAGAACCTATTACAGAAGGGGTAAACGTTCCGAAATCGACTCTTTGTTTGAAATGTGCTGTGTGGGTTGTCAAGCGGAGAATTACCGGAGAGCGTAAATCCTTAGAATACTCAACAGCTTTCTTGAACATGTCGTAAACTTCTTGTGCGTCTTTGGGTTCAAAGATAGGTGTATACGAAAGTCTTGCGTAATGTCTATTGTCTTGTTCGTTTTGTGAACTATTTGCTCCGGGATCGTCACCTATCACAATAACCATTCCGCCTGGAATCTCCATCATACTCAACTGAACGAAAGAATCTGCGACAACATTCATACCGACACTCTTAAAGAATACACAGGAAGTGTACCCGTTTACAGCAGCTCCAAATGCCACTTCCAATGCAACCTTTTCATTTGTTGAAAATTCAAAATAAATAGGGTTTTTCTCTTTTGGTACAGAATTCAGCGCCTCGGCTATCTCTGGAGTAGGTGAACCTGGGTAAGATGTTACAACCTTTACATCACTTTCTATCATAGCTCTTACTATGGCTGTATTACCAATAACTATCTCCGAGAAAGGTCCTTCTTTGATTAGAATCTCTCCTATATTTTTCATAAAACCACCTCTTGTGAAGAGTTGTATAATATACTTAGTTTAGACTTATTATAACAAAAAAGATAGAATTTGTCTACATATGTATTTTACTCACTTTTGTTAAAAAATTTATGTGGATTAAGACGAAGAAATAATGAAAAAGAATAAAGAGCAATGAGTTATTGCGTTATAAAAATTCAGTGGATTTAATTATTGGAATAATTTATTGGATTTGGACTTAGTTGATAAGGTTATATATTCCTGTAATCGCTTTTTTGAAAAGAATTTTTTTGGTGGGAAATACACGAATGGATGGAAAGCTGAAAATTTGGTAGTGTTTTGATACTCAGGATATATTATCTGGCGCCCCCATTTAATTCTTTTCAGAGTTCGTTACTATCCCTTCGGAAGGTGCTTTTCATTATAAAGTTATACCATGAATAATTAGTCGTTAATCCTTTAAAAAAACGGGACACCTTTCGGTGTCCCATAGGTTTTTAGAATCTATAATTACTGCTTTTTGTAAAGTGAGTAGAAATCATTACCAGGTCTCATTGGATTGTTGAACCGGCCTTTAACCAATGTTCTGAATACGTACGTTGATGTAGGTTGGTATAATGGAACGTTTAGGCCATTGTCGATAGCAACCTGTTGTATTTTAGTATAGATTTTTCGTCGCGTTTGTGCACGGTTTCAGCAGTGGCTTCTTCAATGAGTTGGTCTAAACTCTTTCCACCAAGTTCTTTTCTTGGAGTACTTACGAATTTTTTAAACTTATCTCCTTGTCTGTCTGCATAATCACCAGCACTGTGGTAATGTGTAAATATGAAATTGTCTGGGTCAGGATAATCCGCTTGCCAAGCGTTTATAGCTATTGGAATCTCATCGTGCTGAGTTGCATCAAGGAAATTTGTCCATTGGAGTTGTTGCACTTCTACTCTAATCTTTCCAGGTAATGCCATTTCCATATACATTTTCAACATTTCAGCAACTCTTTGTCTGCCAGTGCTCCCTTCGTTGCATGCGACACTAAATTTAATACCTTTCTGTACCACTTGACCGTTCTAAGCCTTTTCCAAGTAACTCTTTACATCATTGACATTGAATCTGTATAACGGTAAAGACGGATCGTATCCGATTAGTCCCTCTGGCAAAGTTGTTGGTACTCTCTTACCGGAACCTTTAAGGACATCTTGAATAAGTGCATCGTAATTTATCGCTGCAGCGACCGCTTTTCTGGCATAGATGTCACTGAAGAAATCAGCCGGTATGCCATTTCCATCGAACTTACCACTTCCGATAAATTTGCTCGAAGGATTGACTGACCAGTTGAAAAGAATTACCGAAACCGCAAGAGTAGGAATATTTCTGATTATTTGTACATCCTTGTTATTCTTTAACTGGTCCACATATTCAATGGAGATATCAACTGTGTCAGCATCACCTTTTCCAAGCATTGCCTTTCTTGTTGACCACTCAGGTATTGCCCAAACTATTACTTTCTTGATTCTTGCTGGACCTCTCCAATATTGTTCATTCGCAACGAGTGTTATCTTTTGCTGATTTCTATCCCATTCAACGAGTTTGTACGAACCTGTTCCGTTGGCTTTTGAATAAAGTGGAGACTGCTCCTTTGTGATGTTTCTATACTTCCACCAAGTATCCGCTTTTCCATCCCAAAGGCCTTGTTTGATACTCGTCTCTTTGTCAAGAATAGCTCCCCAATGCGCACTTTGAGCTATTATGTTTAGGAACGGACTGTAAGGTCTTTTTAGTTTTATTACAACGCTGTTACCTTGGACACTTATTGCAGGAACAATTTGTTTGTTAAGTCTGCAAGCTTTTTTTGTACTCGGCTTTAGGCTGACCGTTTTGGTCAAATATCTCGGTAATCGGCTTCCCTAAGAATTCTTCGATAGCTTCATCTCTCGAATGTGTCCCAAAGATAGCATACCACAACATCCACATTGGACCGCGATTTGGGTCATATAACAATCCTCGTTCGAATGAGTATTCAACACCTTCTGGTGGAGTTCCCGTTGTGGAATTTAAAACCCTTTCTAATTGGAAATACGTAAGTCTTTCCGCCATCTTTAATAAGTCCGTTTTTCACCGTTGGAACTTGTGTTGCAAGCCTTGGTTCAAATTCGCTAACGCTACTACCTTTGTAGGCAATGAGGTTTTCGTAAATGTTGTAAGGTATCTCTCCACTTGCACTATCATACGCAAGATGTGGGTCAAGCGTGTCGGGTTCGCCAATCGAGGCTTCGACAAAAACCGTAGGGTCGAAAGCTGCAGTAGCGTGATTACGGACAGTAAAACAAATAATCCTAAGAGTGCCTTTCTCATAAAACTCCTCGTTTGAATGTTTGAATGTAAGTCTTAGCAAAGTTTCTGTAGAAGCTTCCCCCACTATGGAGAATTATATTTTATAATCCTCTCTTGTCAGTAAACTTTCAACTAAGTGTTTTTATGGTGTGGAGGATTTTGTTATGATGAGCATACAAATCTAACAGTGAGTAATAACGAGATCTCGACAATTAGATTTGTTTAGTTTTCCGAATATGGAACCTATTCAGGATTGAGATTCTCTTCTTTTTACCTTATCATTTATTTAGAAAATTGAATACTCCCAACTTTAAAGGTGCGCGAACACAGTGCTTAAAAGGGAACACCGGTGAGAATCCGGGACGGTCTGGCCACCGTAAGCGGGGACGAAACCTGCAAGATGCCACTGGCTTTCTGGCTGGGAAGGCGCAGAGAGTAGGAGGAACCGCAAGTCGGGAGACCTGCCTTTAAAGGATGGGCACCCCAAAAACCGTAGATTTTTGGGGGAGTTTTTCTTTAAAAATCTTGTAAGGGAGGGAAAGATAGTGAAAGTACATGAATATTTGGCAAAGGATATTTTAAGAACTGAGGGGGTACGTGTGCCAAGAAGCGTTCTTATAACCCCTGAACTTATGAATGAAGATGAGACTAAAGTGGCGAAATTTGTTGAGAAAATCGGCTTTCCACAAGTACTAAAGGCACAGGTATTAGTTGGTGGAAGGATGAAAGCAGGCGGTGTAAAGATAGTAGAGAGTTTACAACAAAGTATAATCGAAATTCAGAGGATGCAGAAAAATACAATTAAGGGCGAGAAACCTTATGGCATTCTTGTAGAAGAATTTGTCCCACACGATTTAGAGAAGTATATTTCAATTTCAATCGATAGAAGTCATAGGGATATTACCTACGTATATTCTGATGTCGGTGGAATAGATATTGAAAAGTACTCATTAGAACATCCAGATATGGTATTGAAAACAACAGATGTAATGGATTTATCAAATGATTTGAGAGCATTCGTTACTAAGCTAAAAGATATATTCATTAAATATGATTTAACATTGCTTGAAATAAACCCATTTGTAATTAATAGTGGCGAATATTACGCACTGGACGCTGTCTTTCACGTAGATGATAGTGCTTTGTTTAGACAGTTTTGGACGGGTGAAGAAGATGATAGTGATCCATTTGTTGAGTTTGATGGCGGAAGTATTGGGGTCATTGGATGTGGCGCTGGAATAGTTATGGCAACAATTGATGCACTTGTGGAGTACGGTTTCAAGCCTGCTAATTTTTGCGATATTGGAGGCGGAGCAACAGCTGATGTAGTTTACAATGCACTTATGCGCGTCAGCAAATTAACCAATGTGGCTGTTTTGAATATATTTGGTGGTATCACTGATTGCGTTGAAATTGCTCAAGGAATAATAAAGTTTAAAAAAGAAAAACCAGATTTTGAACTTTTTATAAGACTTTCTGGAAATAATGAATTTGTTGCAAAAGGAATTCTGAGTGAATACGATATTACTGTTGTTGATGATATGAAGGAGCTAATTGAAAGTGTGAAGAAAGGTGGTATCAAAAATGCTCGTAAATAAGGTCTGTGTATATGGGGCTACTGGCAAATATGGTAGTTATCATTTAAAGAGAATGATTGATTACGGGACTAATGTAGTGTGTGGAGTGAGTAAAAATAAGTTGATTGATCAGATCGAAGGAGTGAAGATTTATCAAAGTCTATCAGAATTCCGTGAAGAAGTAGATACTGCAGTGCTATTTGTACCACCTCAAAACGTGTTTGAAGCGTTCCTTGATGCGGCAGAAAATGGTGTTAGGAATATTGTTATTATAACTGAACACGTTCCAGTTCACGATACTTTAAAGATGTTGAAAATAGCAAAGGAAAAAGGTATTAGAATGGTAGGACCAAATTGCCCTGGGATAATAGATCCACATCGTAGGATAAAGGTCGGAATAATGCCTGAAAAATACTTCAAACCCGGGAGTGTTGCTATTATATCGAGAAGTGGAACACTCATGTATGAAACAGCTAAGCATCTAAGTGAAGGGCCCGGTGTTTCTATAGCCCTCGGTTTAGGTGGAGATCCAATCGTTGGTACAAACGTGGCTGAAGCTTTTAATATTGTAAAAGCCATGGGATATGAAAAGGTTCTACTGATTGGTGAAATTGGTGGTGATGATGAGCTCAGGGGAGTTGCTCATGCGTTGAAAATAGGTTTTTTACCAGAGAATATAGTAGCGTTCTTTGCCGGAAGACATGCACCGGAAGGAAAACGTATGGGACATGCAGGGGCAATAATCGAAGGCGAACGAGGTAAAGTATCGTTTAAAGAACAGAAATTAAGTGAGTTGAATCTTAGGGTGGTGAGATTCCCATGGGAAGTAATAAAAGCATGGGGCAGTTAATTCTTGAGTACCTTTTATCTTCTTTTGGAGTTTTGTTAACAGCTCTTGGATTGGTCATATTCTTAATACCAAATAACATTGCAGCTGGTGGTGCTTCTGGACTTGCCATAGTGCTCAATAAACTGGTACCACTCTCAGTTGGAATATGGATGTATATAATAAATATAATGCTCTTTATCACTGCTTTTGTGATAATTGGTTTTGATTTTAGTTTCAAAACAATATACTGTACCTTTTTACTGAATTTCTTAATAGATTTGTTTGATAGGATGGTACCTATTTATAAATACACCAAGGGTGAGATGCTGCTTGCGGTACTTTTTGGTGATATCTTAACAGCAATAGGAATGGCCGTTGCATTTTCACAAAATGCATCTACAGGTGGCACGGATATTATTGCGAAAATCCTGAATAAGTTTTTTGGGCTTCCCTTCGGGATGTCTATATTGTTTTTGGATTTTTCAATCGGGCTTTCGGCAGGTCTGGCTTACAATATAGACACTGGACTTTATTCAATTCTCGCAATCATTGTTAATGGAATGACCATAGATTTTGTGATGAAGGGGCTTGAACTGTCTGTGAATGTCTGGGTTATTTCGGAAAAGCCTATGGAGATTAAAAGTTTCGTTATGAACACTCTTGAGAGAGGATGTACGGTCTTTGAAGCTAAAGGTGGCTACACAAACACCTACAAGGAAGTCTTGTTAATTGTATTAAAACGTCGTGAGCTCCATCAACTTGTCAATGAGATTCGAAGAATCGATCCTAAAGCTTTCTTTATTGTAAATGAAGCAAGGCAAGTCTATGGTGAGGGATTTAAAGAAATAGTATAGCGATTATTTTCATCTAAATCCCTTCCCAAATCTCTGCATTCTCTTTTATTATATTATTCGTTTTTTTATCTTCCCTTTTGCTTTAAGGGAAGATTTTTTATGAATAATATTGACAAGTGGTATACCTCTTGTGGTATAATATGGCAAAACATTGACAAAAACCAAGAAAGGACATGTATATGACAAAAGAACAGTGTTATTCTGTTATTATGAACGATTTTTCTAATTTAAACAAGTCCAATAAGAAAGCTAAACGCAGCTGCCCGCTATATGGTGGTCAGCTTGTGTTTGCATAAATAAGCCCAAGTAAGAAGATAAGACTACCATGGAGCGGGCTACGGAAACGTAGCCCGCTTTTTTCTTAAAATTCAATTTGATTCACACTTAGAAGAGGAGGTATATTTATGGGATTAAGGATTGGAGTTGTTGGTGCGACAGGTGCGGTTGGAAGGAATATGGTTGAGGTTCTCGAGAAGAGTGATGTAGTTGTTTCGGAACTTAGGCTCTTTGCATCGGAAAGGTCAGCCGGTCAAATCTTAGTATTTCACGGTAAAGAGATAAAGGTTGAAGTGTTGACAGAAGATGCTATGAGAGAAGGCTTCGATTACCTTCTATTCTCTGCTGGTGCAGATGTTTCAAGAAAGTACGCTCCTATTGCAGCTGAGGTTGGTACAACGGTTATCGATAACTCTTCTGCTTTTAGAATGATTCCAGATGTTCCATTAGTCGTTCCAGAGATAAATGGAAAATTACTCAAAGGTTACCGAGGAATAGTCGCCAATCCAAATTGTTCAACTATACAAATGGTACTTGCTCTTTACAGAGTACACGACAGATACCAACTTCACGAAATCTTTGTTTCAACATATCAAGCTGTTTCTGGAGCTGGTCACAAGGCAGTTGTAGAATATGAACGTCAACTATCAGGCGATACAACTTACAGTGTTTTTGCAAGGCAGATTGCTCATAATGTTATTCCATTGATAGGAGATTTGAAAGATGATATTTCTCTAGAAGAATGGAAGATGATAAATGAGACAAAGAAAATATTAAACTCATACTCAGTTTCAGTTTTTCCAACAACGGTCAGAGTGCCAGTTAGGATAGGACATTCTGAGAGTGTTGTCGCTCGAACACTTTTCCCAATTATGAGTAAGGAAGACCTCATTGATACTATTGCTTCGGGAGAAGATGTCTTGGTTCATGATGATATTATAACACCTCTTGAGGTTGCTGGAGATGACTATACTCATGTAAGTAGGGTGAGATTGTTTGATGCACATACATTTGGTCTTTGGGTTGTCGCTGATAATTTGAGAGTGGGTGCTGCAACAAATGCTGTAAGGATTCTGAAATTGCATAATCGGATAAATTGTTCTGAAAACGAAAGAGAGGCGCTTAAAGTTGAGGATAGATAAAATTGGTAAGGTGCAGAAATATTCCGCAACGGGTAATACTTTCGTAGTTATCGATGCAACACAAGACGAATTGAGCGATCTTGAAAAAGAAGAAATAGTACTTCAAGTTGTTGAGGATAGAGATGGTGTAATATTTGTTGAAGAAAAAAACACATACTATTGTATGGATTACTTTAACCGTGATGGAAAACGTGCAGCTTTCTGTGGTAATGGTTCAAGAGCATTTTTGAGATTCCTTAGTGAGAATTTTGGCGTAACGGGCAAAGTTACAATAGAAACGAATGCTGGTAGGCTCAGTGGTTATGTAGCAGATGAAATTTTCGTTCAAATGCCCCAGCCAGAGTTCAAATACCAAGTACCTCAGGATGAAATATATGGCTTTAGCGGAGCACTCATAAACGTCGGAGTACCACATCTTGTAATCAATGTTGGAGGAATTATTTGGACCTTTGATATGGAATTCGCTCGAGCGTTAAGACACAAGTTCAATGCAAATGTTAACCTTTTCAACGTGTTGGATGACAAGAATTTTGAAGTGCGTACATTTGAGCGTGGCGTAGAACGTGAAACTTTGTCTTGTGGCTCTGGAACAACGGCTGCCGGTTATTTCATCAAAAAGTATGTCAATAATGATTTTTCGCTACCGGACAGATTGACGGCAACTACAAAAGGTGGAATATTAACAATTTTGTTTGAAAATGACAAGATTTATTTGGGAGGGGGTGTTGAGAATGAATAATCAAACGATGTTTAGGGGAGTTGGAACAGCTATAGTTACACCGTTTATTAACGGAGAGTTAGATTATGAAAGTTACGAGCGAATTGTAACATGGCAGGTTGAAAATGGTGTTAGTGCGATAATTGTTGCAGGTACGACTGGTGAAGGTGCAACACTTAGTGTTGAAGAGAGAGAAGAATTAACACGTATAACCAAAGAAATATGCAATGGAAAGGCGCAGGTAATAGTTGGTACGGGTACCAACGATACACGAAAAACTCTTGAACTTTCTTTAAGCGCACAGAATTCTGGTGCAGACGCAGTTCTGATTGTTACACCGTATTATAACAAGCCAACTCAAGAGGGATTGTACGCACACTACAAATACTTGTCCGAAAGGTTGGAAATTCCCATTATAATATACAATGTACCGTCAAGAACAGGTGTTAACATATTACCAGAGACAGTTGCAAGGCTTGCAGCTGATTGCAAAAATATTAAGGCAATTAAGGAAGCAAATCCAGATGTTGCTCAATCCGACGAAATTTACCGTCTGACTAAGGATTTCGACTTTTACATCTATTCAGGAAACGATGATAGGGCATTTCATATGATATGTGCTGGAGCAAAGGGAGTTATATCCGTTACCTCTAACGTAGTACCAACACAAATGGTGGAACTTGTAAATTCAATATTTTCAAATGACATTCCACACGCTCTTGAAATGCACACCCGCCTTATTCCAATCTTCAAAGCACTATTTATAGAAACGAACCCTCTACCTGTGAAGGCTGCTTTGAGTATTATGGGATACACAAGAAATGAATTCAGACTGCCTCTTGTTCCTCCAAAAGAATCTACAATGGAGCGGCTGAGAGTTGTGTTACGTGATTTGGGGGTGATTAAATGACAGCTCTTCGTTACGGATTAGTTGGTTCTAATGGAAAGATGGGAAGAGAAATCGAAAGCTACTTTTCATCTTTTAGTGATGTTTGTGTGTTTAAAAAAGATGTGAATTTTGTTGAAGAGCTTGAGATACCTCAGGTGATTATAGATTTTTCATCACCAAATGTTGTTGCTGAGACCGTCGAAATTTGTAAAAAGTTTGGCAGCGCACTTGTGATAGGTACGACGGCACTTGGAGAATCCCATTTTGAAATGCTTCGAGAATTATCTGAAAGTGTTCCCGTCGTTCAAAGCTATAACTTTTCTACAGGTATAGCGATTTTAAAGAGATTGCTTAAAGAGTACAGTCAATATTTCGAAGACTGGGATGTAGCCATGGTAGAAGTCCATCACAATCAAAAGAAGGATGCACCATCTGGAACTGCAAAGATGTTGAAAAGTGCAATAAATAGAGATTTACCAATAAGTTCTTTACGAGTTGGAGGTGTTTTCGGAGAACATACAGTCATTTTTTCGAACGCCGGTGAAACCATAGAGATCACCCATAGAGCACTATCCAGAAAAGCCTTTGCGATAGGTGTTAGAAATGCAGCACTTTTTGTTTTGAATAAGCAGAAAGGATACTTCACATACGATGATGTTCTGCAAAGTTTACAAAACGTATAAGACGCAAAAAACATAATCACGGGGGGATAATGATGGATTTGTTTAATAAGAGTGCAAGTGATTTAACAAGTGAAGAAATCATAGAGATTATTGCTAAAGGGAAAAAACGAACAATTGCAAGAGTCTACATCTCTGGAGCTCTTGAGTCAATTGACTTTAGTAAGTACAAGTCGAATGATGCTGATTTTGATTTTGTCGTTGGTAAAGATTTCGGAATCCTTTTTGGGGAGTTCGAAGTTATTTCTGAGATTCTAAAGAATGAGAACATAAAGAGTTACAAGGTAGAATACATAGCAAGGAATTCTGCAATACCACTTGTTGATATTTCGAAGTTTAATGCAAGGATAGAGCCTGGAGCTATAATACGTGAGTATGTGGAGATCGGTGATAAGGCTGTTATCATGATGGGAGCAGTAATAAATCTTGGTGCTATTATCGGTGAAGGAACAATGATAGATATGAACGTTGTGGTCGGTGCAAGGGCGAGAATTGGAAAGTATTGCCATATCGGTGCTGGTTCTGTTATTGCGGGGGTTGTTGAACCACCAAGCGCAAGTCCTGTTATTATAGAAGATAACGTCATGGTTGGTGCAAATGCGGTAATTCTTGAAGGAGTACGAGTTGGTCATCATTCCGTCGTTGCAGCTGGTGCAGTAGTCGTTGAGGATGTTGAGCCTTACACAGTTGTTGCTGGAGTTCCTGCAAAAGTAGTCAAGAAGGTTGATGAGAGAACTCTCAGTAAAACACAGATAATTGAAGGTCTTAGAGAAATCAAGTAGGTGAGGAAAATTGACTGGAAGTTTAATGCTAAATGCAAATAATGTTGTTGTACAAAAATACGGTGGGTCATCAGTTGCCGATGTTGATAGGATCAAAAATGTCGCACGTCGAATAGCCAAGAAGGTTGATGAAGGGGTCAAGGTTGTAACTGTCGTTTCGGCGATGGGGAAGACCACAGATAATCTTATTTCACTTGCTAAGAGTGTTTCGTCAAAGCCAGATGAAAGAGAGCTCGATATGTTGTTGACAACTGGCGAACAAGTTTCTTGTTCTTTGGTAGCTATGGCACTAAAAGATTTGGGAATAAGAGCTATTTCTCTCAACGCTTTCCAACTTAGAATTATGACAACGAATTCGCATAATAATGCAAGAATAATGGATATTAGTACAAAGAAGCTTAAGGAATACCTTGAAAGGTACGATGTTCTTGTAATTACAGGCTTTCAAGGGATTACCAAAGATGAACATCTCACAACCCTCGGACGAGGAGGGTCTGATACTTCCGCTGTGGCACTTGCAGCAAAACTTAAGTGTGACTGCGAGATATATAGTGACGTAGCGGGTGTTTACACATGTGATCCAAAACTTTATCCTCAGACTAAGAAATTGAAGTATGTTACATACGATGACATGCTCGAAATGACGGCAACAGGTGCAAAGGTATTACATTCAAGGTCCGTCGAGATTGCAAAGAAGTATAATGTGAGACTATATTGTGGTTCATCATTTAACGACGAGGAGGGAACTTGGGTGGTTGATAGAAATCCTGAATGGTTGGAAGAACCTCTTGTAACTGGAGTTAGTCTCGATAGAAATCAACTGAAGGTATCGATCATGAATCTACCAAACGATGCCAATGTCGTTACTGATATATTCAAAAGAGTTGCGGAAAAAGGTATCAATGTTGATATGATTTCACTCTTAAAAAACGGCTCAGCCACTCACGTCTCATTTACTGCTGTTTCTGAAAGACTTGAGAAGATAGAGAGCTTACTAAGTGAGACACTCTCCGATTACGGTGCAAGGTATCACTTCTATGGAAAATTTGCGAAGATTACTGTTGTTGGTACAGGAATGCGCTCTCATTATGGTGTGGCATCAAGATTACTCGAAGTTCTTGCAAAACATGGCGTCGAACCTGAATTAATAACAACTTCTGAAATTAAAATATCGGTATTGGTTCCAGAAGATGTTGCAGAGGACCTTGTAAAGAGTATTTGTGAAGCTTTTAATTTGTAAAGAGAACTTTATTCTCAATTCTTAAGCACCCAAGGAGGGTAAATAGATGAGTAATTCAAATGCTGATTTTATAGCAGGTACATATAATAGATTCCCTATAGAGATTTCACATGCAAAGGGTATTTATGTTTGGGACAAAAATGGTAATAGATACATGGATACTTTCATGGGGATTGGAGTTATGCTTTTTGGTCACAATCATGAAAGAATAGTAAATGCAATGAAGGCGAAAATTGACAGGTACGTGCATTTATCCAACTTTTTTCTTGATGAAGACGCACTTTATGTTGCGCAAAGACTTGTTAAAGAAACTGGTAGATATGGAAAGGCCTTTTTCACAAACTCAGGTGCTGAAAGTACTGAATGCGCACTTAAAGTTATTAGCAAATTCAAAAGGCGTGGTAAGATAGTTTCCTTTGTTAGGAATTTTCATGGAAGGACAATGAAAGCACTTAGTATAACTGGATTTGATAACATTCGTACTCAGTTTATCGAAGATGAAAATGTTGTCTTTTTGCCATACGATGTTGATAGTGTGAAAGATTTCTTTGAAAACGAGAAAAACATTTCAGCTGTCTTTGTTGAAAGCGTACATGGGAGCGGTGGGCTGAATGTCATTCCTGATGCAATCGTCGAGATAATAAATAAATACAAAAGAGAAATAGGTTTTATAGTCGTTGCGGATGAAGTACAGAGTGGGCTCGGTAGGACTGGACGATTCTATGCCTATCAACATTTTGATATTCTGCCGGATATTGTGACAGTTGCTAAAGGAATTGGCGGTGGATTGCCTCTTGGGGTCTGCATAATGCTTGACGAATATGCCGATGCTTTCAATGTTGGTGAACATGGCTCTACATTTGCACCTAATCCAGTCGCACTTGCTGCAGGAAGGGCACTTTTAGACATGATTGATGGAGATTTGCTAAAACACGTAAGCGAGAAAGGAGAACTTTTTAAAAACTTATTCTCTCATTTTGGAAGTGTAAATGGACTTGGTTTGATGAGAGGTGTAAAAGTCGAAAAAGCAAAAACCTTACCTAAGATCAACACTTTTATCGAAAATGGTTTGTTAGTAAACATTCTAAGCAATGGAGTTATTAGATTCTTACCACCTTTGAATATTAAAAACGAAGAGATTGAAGAGATATACCAGCGATTTAGTGAAGCACTTAAAGTACACTAAGAATGTAAAAATCTAATTCCTAAGGTTGCAAGGAGCATTGAGATATTCATCAACAAATATAACGTATCCGTTCTCTTCCAATGAAGTGTGTAATAATGGCTTCGCTTTGTGATGCCGTATTTTCGAGCCTGAAGAGCTAATGAAAGCTCTTCGGCTTTTCTTAATGAGGAAACGAGCAAAGGAATTATTATGCTTGTTAATGCTGATAACTTATTTTTAATTCCCTTTTCAGAATACCTCGCACCTCTTGAAATCTGTGCCTTGATTATCCTGTCAGCCTCATCTAAAAGAATCGGTATAAACCTGATAGAAATTGCAAGCATCATACCAAAATCTTCTCTTTGTTCCTCTTTCAAACCAAAAAATTTTAGCCCATCAACGATTCCGCGTGCAGTTAAAAGTGGAGGGGTTGTATACGTAAACATTGATGCAAAGAGAAAGACCAAAGATAAGCGTACTCCAATGTATACACTGGAACCAAAGCCGTCAATGAAATACTGTACAATCATTGCAAATGTAATAAGAAACCACATGCTTTTCAAGCTTTTTAGATAAACGATGGGTTTTATTCGTGAAGCAAGTAAAAATGCGATAAAGAAAGAAATTGGAATTAAATAACCAAGTAAATCTTTGACAAGCATTACACTCGTAACTTGTATCAAAACAGAGAGCATCTTACCTCTTGGATCGAGTTGGTGTATTGGAGAATCTTTGGGAATGTACTTTCCTATTGTCAATTTCAAATCTTATCACCTTACCTATTTGACTTTGCATTTTTAGTCAATGAGTTTTCAAATTCCATGTATTCTTTGATTACAAAACTATAATAGCTGAAAAACTTCTTTGTATATTCGTTGTATTTATCTCTTCGTCCATTATAGGCAGAAATAGTTCTTGTTAGGTCCCAGTTGAAGATGTATCTTAGTGATAGGTATATATACCGATATGCTATTCTAACTTGCCAATCTGGAAAGTTTATCAAATCAGAATGATTTCTCACAGATTTTTTGAATTCCTTTACGTCATCATAAAAGTTTGCAACGTAAAAAACAGCACTTTCATGAAGCTGAAAATAACCAACCGCCTTTCCATAATCACCAAAAACATTCGAAAACTGAGTCTCTGTTAGCCCGAACGCGATTAAGTATAACGGGTCAACACTTTTGGGAATTAGGTTTGCCTCTTCTTCAAGTGTCTTGGCAATAAGCAAAGCGTGTTTTTGTGGAATTTTTTGCTCGATCAAAAAATTGTATGTGAAATCGTAAAGAACGCCTGCTAAAATAGTGTTGATCATAATTATAATTGCAAACAATACTATGAACTTCTTCATAATTCACCCTTTTATAAAAACACAGGTTCATTTCGACTAAAAGCTTATTTCCAAGTCACATCCTTCGAAACATTTGAATCTTTCACGTGCAACTCCTTTGTTCACAGCAATTTCGATAAAGCCTGTACTATCTTCGTGTACCAACAATTCGCCTTCATCTACATCGCCGTATGCTTCGACAACAGGGGCTGATACAACTTTGTTAGATATCTTTATCTTGACATTTTCTTTTTCAGATATCCATGAGTATGGTATGTTGGTTTCAATATTCCCAAAACGATCGAAGTATGCTATTTCTCCGATTATACTTGTTGAACTCATGTGTGCTTTTCGGTATGGTATAGTTGCGTAATTTGGCAATCTTGTGCCAAGTTCGTCGAAAATTCCTTTCGATACATAAGCTGCAGCTGGTGAGAATATGTCTCTGCCATGGAATGTTTTGGATGTTCCATAGTGATATTTCTTATTGACTAAGTCTATTATTTTTCTTGGTTGGTAGCGTTCTAAAACCAAAGTAAGTACACCGTTATCTGGTGCAACGAAATAATATTTATCGGTTTCAACAGCTATTGCCTTCCGTGCAGTTCCAACACCGTAATCCACAACGATCAAAAAAACAGACTTTTCTGGAAAGTAGTCAACACTTCTGTCAAGTATGTACATTGCTTCTCGCACATTATATGGTGTTATATTGTGAGTGAGGTCAACAATTTCTGTGTTGGTTATCTGTCTAATCACTCCTTTGCAAATTCCAACATAATGTGAATTACCCCAGTCAGTCATGAATACTATCATATCTAACACCTTCCTTCCGTGTTTTAGGTTTCCTTAGTTTTCCTGTAATCTGAGTAACCATTCTACCATAAAATCTGTAAGAAACGGTATTACCTTGTCTTCTGGAAGAAATCTTGGATTGTGGAGCCCGACGATTTCGTCGCTTGTTCGAACCCCAGCCCAGAACATTAAAGAGGGATATTTCATTGTAAAGAAACCAAAATCCTCTCCTGTATATTTCATACCGCAATCGATAAACGATAGAGATTTTTCCTCGACGTGTTTCTTAAAAAGAGAAGTTAGCTCACGGCTATTTAAAACTGGTGGATAGAGACTACCTTTTTCAAGTGTTCCACCATGCAATTCTGCAAGTTTGTGGAGTTTAGCAAAGTTGTCAAGAACGATGTCGAGTGTTTCTCCCCTTATTGAACCTTCGATTTGGGCAAAGTCGGCAACCGCGTTCCTTACACTTCCACCAAAAACCTTACCAAAGCCCGCAAGCACCCTATTTCCTGGTATCTGGTTATCGATAGGTTTTTCGTAAAACTCGCTAAGGAATTTAACAGCTTTCTTTATAGCATCTATTCCCTTTTCTTTTTGAGCTATATGAGCAGATAATCCTTTGAATTTTGCAGTAATCTCCATAGCACAAGCAAAGAGTGTACCTTCCGTGCTGGCAAATTCTCCAAGCTTGTATTCATCCGTAACGTGCAGAGCGGTCGCATATTTTACTTTGTACCTTTCTCTCATTTCGTCAAGTACATACTTTGCACCGCCGATTGTTTCTTCTGCGGGTTGGTATACGAATACAAAGTTTCCATCAATATTTTCCTCGACGATTCGCTTGATAACACCGTACATTACCGCCATGTGTATATCATGACCACATGCGTGCATGTAACCATTCTTAGAAGCAAACTCCCAGCCAGTCTCTTCCTTTATCGGCAATGCATCGACGTCTGCTCGATAAAGTATAGATGGTTTTGTCTTCCCTTTCTCGATAACAACGAGTATGCCTGTTTTGGCTATCTTCTCATAGTGTGCGCCAAGATTTTCAAGTGCTTCAATTAAAATCCTCTGGGTGTTGTGCTCGTTGAATGCGAGCTCTGGCGACTGATGTAAATAGTGTCTTAATTCAATTGGTGAAATCGTATAGTATCATCTCCTGTGTTAGAATTACTCGCAGAATTCGACATAAATTATATCAAATTTTTTGAGAAAAACAAAAAAGTCCACCACCGTGTGTGGGTGGTGGACAAAATGGAAAGTTCTTTCTCGGTGAGGTTATGCGATTTTTATCTTTATTCTTGACTATACTTTGAAATCGATTTGCTTTACCATTCCTACGGTTCCATCTTCTGTTAAATATATGCCGGACTTTCTAAGCAATGAATCGTAGTAATCAAAAGGTGTTGTTACACTTTGAAGGAATATTGCACCCACATTCATATCGAGAAGTCCTACTAATTTTTGCCTACCATTTTCATCAACGGTCCATATCTTCAAATTCAAAAACTTTTCATCATCTTCATCGATCCACATATCACCATCTGTATCTAATTTTGCAAGCTCTGAAAATCCGTCACCCGTCATTGGTCCAAACAATTCAGTTGCATCGTCGACTTTACCATTTCTATTCTTGTCATACACAAGAAGCCCTCTGCCACCACCTATGTAAAATTTATCAAGTTTCCCGTCGAAATTCAAATCGAGTTCAACTATTTGTTCTTTTCCAGTTGGCTCTGTCAAATCTAAGGCAATTGGGTCAACCGAAACGCCAGAATTCTTTGTGAGAGAATAGCTCAGTTGAAATGAACTAACATTTATTGAAAAATCGATGGTTCGACCGTCTTTCGTCTTGACGTATCCATTTGCAGAGAAGTTCGTAGATTGAATTTGTAAACTTTCGATCTCGTTCTCATATTCGGTTAAATCCATACCATCTTGCTTTTTGACAAAAATCTCGTACTGTGGACCTGGTAGATATATTTTCAATTTCTTTCCAGTTAGCTTTTCAATCATGAGCTTTAGTATCTTTATCTTATACATCGTCTTTTCGTCAATTTCGGGTTGTTTTTCTGTTACCGTAATCTCAATACTTGGTTTGGTTCTATAAGTCCTCATTCTTGTAGATTGTCTAAAATAATTAACAGAAAGGTTGGCAGATGTCATATCAACGTTGTACTCTTCTATTCTCATTAAATCACCACCTTTCTTAGCTTACACAAACCCAACCATCGATATTATCGACCTAATTTTGACAATTTATAGTTCTTTGAATCAACAACTTGAGTTTGACTACCTATAAGAATTAGCTTTTAACTTTCTTTATTATTTATGTTATAATAATATTGCATATACAATTGGAAAAATTGGAAAAGGTGGCTGAATGAATTGCTCAAATATCTCCAACTGCCGTTTCTTTAGCGTTACGTTGCATAGTAAAATGGCACTTCAAAAGTATTACAAGAAACATTTCTATGTTTCAGAATGAGACAAGTTTAAATAGTGTGCTCGTTGGATTGTTTGTCAAAAACTTGGCAAAGTATGTAGGAATATCTATTTCCAAATAGGAGGGGGAGCTATGTCTTCAAGTATTTTACCTTTATTAAAGCGATTTCTTATATTGAGTATTTTTTTTATTTTAATTTCAACAACACTTTTTTCATTCAAGGTAACGTTCATTGTTGAAGTACCGAGCTACACTCCTGCAGATGCTCAGCTTTACATCGCCGGCTCATTTAACAACTGGAACCCTGCTGATCCAAACTATCGATTTAGTAAAGAAAATGATATTTTTAAGATTACAATTGAACTCGTAGGCAAAATTGAGTACAAAATTACCCGTGGTTCATGGAAAACGGTCGAAAAGGGAGTCAAAGGTGAGGAGATACCAAACAGAGTTTTGGAAGTAGATAATGATATGGAAGTCAAAATATCAGTTGGTCATTGGAGGGATTTTGTGGAAAAACAACAAGCTGGTTTGAAGAGTACTTATACAGGTAACATAAAGCTTATCAAGGATTTTTATTCTCCAGAACTAAAAAACTCACGTAATATCATCATTTATCTTCCACCGGATTACGGATCTTCGACTGAAAGGTATCCTGTTTTATATATGCATGATGGACAGAATATATTTGATGCGTCCACGTCTTTCTCTGGTGTTGAGTGGGGTGCCGATGAGAGTACTGAGGAACTTATCAAAAATGGTTTGATCCGTCCTATAATCATTGTCGGAATCTATAACACTGGGATTGAGAGAATGAACGAGTATGCACCGTGGGTTGATGTAAACTATGGTGGGGGAAAAGGTGATTTGTATGCACAGTTTATCGTAAATACACTTAAACCTTACATTGACAGCAATTTCAGAACATTGCCAGACAGGGAAAACACTGCAATAATGGGTTCCTCAATGGGAGGATTAATTTCACTTTACATAGGTTTTGAATATAAAAACGTCTTTTCAAAGATTGGTGCAATGAGTCCTTCGGTTTGGTTTGCAAATATGAAGTTACTCGAATATACAAAACAGGCAAAAGTTGAAGATTTTACAATGATATATGTTGATATTGGAACTGCCGAAGGACAGAATCCAGTTGCGCATTTGAATGATGCTCGTGAACTTTATAAGGCACTGCAAAAGAAGGAAAACATAGATCTAATGTATATTGAAGATAGAAATGCTACGCATTCGGAAGGCGCTTGGGCTAAGAGGCTTCCTGAAGTATTGTTATACTTCTTTGGAAAATAGTTGGATTCTTAGGGAGTGATTGACTATGGGAAACCGTTTAAGAATTTTATTTTTAGTTGCTATATTTGGACTTTTTGCTTTTACAAGTCTTACCTTTTCATGGAGTGGCCACGAATCGTACACTTACTTGGTTGTCAAATCACTGAATCTTGAACTCGACAAACTTGTTAAAATCTCACAATATACATACAATGAGTCACGGATCTATAACACAAAATATTATTATACCGACGATTTCGCAGGTCAAAGAAAGTTCTTTGACCCTTTAAATGACGGAAAATTTCCACCTGATCCAGCACCTGTAGATGGGAAGATTCCAGCATGGCAGATTTTAACAATATACGCCGAGTTTCCAGATTTTGGCATGGACGAGGAACTGAATCTCTCTCCACTCCAAGCACTCATAGGTAATAGTCAAGGTGTTAGGCATATGAGGTACAAACTCGGATTGATTGAAGCATTCGAAGGGGATAAATCTTTTCTCTACTTTGTAGAGATGTCAAAGCAAGCATTTTCAAAGAATGACCCATACTGGGGGTATAGATTCTTATCGTACGCGCTCCACTATATTGAGGATCTTTTCCAACCATATCATGAAACACCCGGAACTTTTTGGGAGGTTCTCAGGAGTCTATTTGATAAGGAAACCAAAAATCTGCTTAATAACGCCCATTATGCATATGATAACTACTTACTTTTCTTGATTCACTATTCTAAGCATAGTGACGAAATCCGGAAAATAATCTCAAACACGCCTAAGAGAAGAATTCCTTCAAACTACGAGGCTCTAATAAACGAAGTTATGATGTATGCCTATTCAAGATTTTCAAACGTCCATGGACTTATAAAAAATGCGATGGGAGACATACTCATTGAAAGAACACCAAAAATAGATGATTTTAGAAGACTTGAAGCTCAAGGTAAACTTGAAGGTTTGTATGCTGTGACGACGGAAATAGTAAGAGTTATGACAGGCACTTTAAAGGCTTTCCTTGATGATTATCTCTCAAATCGTGTGAAGTTTGAAAATTGAGCGCATATTTGAAGAATAATCTTCATCATTATGTTTTGTTAACCAATACTATGGAAAACCGTGATTATCAATGTTTTTTAGCAACACGTGGAGTTTTTTGAACTCCACGTTTTTTCTATTTCAATGTATAATCTTATCGTATGCAAGTATCAAGTACACTTTTTTAGGAGGTGTGGTTATGTGGGAACATGTGAAAATAACTGATCCGGAGATTTATGAGGTTATCTTAAAAGAGTGGGAGAGGCAGGAGTATGGTCTTGAATTAATTGCTTCTGAGAATTTCGTTTCTCAAGCAGTCATGGAGGCAATGGGAAGTGTTCTCACGAACAAGTATGCTGAGGGCTATCCAAAGAAAAGATATTATGGTGGTTGTGAATGGGTTGATGTGGCTGAAACACTCGCAAGGGAAAGGGCAAAGAAACTATTTAATGCGAAGTTCGCCAACGTTCAACCACATTCAGGTTCTCAGGCAAATATGGGAGCTTATTTTGCCCTTGCAGAACCGGGTTCTGTTCTTATGGGTATGTCTCTCAGTCATGGTGGACATCTTACTCATGGAGCAAGTGTAAACTTTTCGGGGCAAATATACAAAGTCTTTCAATATGGAGTTAGCCCAGAAACGGAAGTCATTGATTATGATGAAGTGAGAAGGCTTGCACTTGAACACAGACCGAAGATAATTGTTGCAGGCGGAAGTGCTTACTCGCGAATCATTGATTTTAAGAAGTTCCGAGAGATTGCGGATGAAGTTGGAGCGTACCTTGTAGTTGATATGGCACATTTTGCTGGGCTTGTTGCTGCAGGATTGTATCCTAATCCTCTCGAATATGCTCACGTTGTTACAAGTACAACGCATAAGACATTGAGAGGTCCACGTGGTGGTTTGATACTTACAAACGATGAAGAGATATACAAAGCGATAAACAAGGCAATTTTCCCGGGAATTCAAGGCGGACCACTAATGCATGTCATTGCAGCTAAAGCCGTATGCTTTAAAGAGGCATTAACCGATGAGTTCAAAGAATACCAAAAGCAGGTTGTGAAAAATGCGAAGGCTCTTGCAAAAGCACTTGAAGATAGAGGTCTTAGAATAGTCTCTGGTGGTACAGACACACACCTTATGCTTGTTGATCTAAACCCTCTCAATGTTACAGGAAAGGCGGCAGAAATAGCGCTTGGTTACTGTCACATAACTGTCAACAAGAATACTATACCAAACGAAACAAGGTCACCATTCGTTGCAAGTGGTATCAGACTTGGTACCCCAGCTTTGACGACTCGTGGAATGAAAAAAGAGCAGATGGAGATTATTGCAGACCTTATAGTTAAAGTCCTTAAGAACGTTAAGGATGAAGAAGGTAATATAGACGATTCAGTAGCAAAAGAAGTTTCAGCCCGTGTCATTGAACTTTGCAAGCAATTTCCACTTTACGAAGGAAAGATAAAGCTCTAAATAAGGAGGGTACTGCGATGGTTGTTAGACCTTTCAAAGCGTTGAGACCAACAGAAGAGATGGTTACAAAGATTGCTGCAAAGCCCTATGATGTAGTCACGGAGGAACAAGCAAGAGAAGTAGCAAAAAACAACCCGTACACATTCTACAAGGTCTCAAGACCAGAGATTAACTATGATTACCCCGTTGATACTCACGACCCTGAGGTACTTAAATCTGGTCGCAAGCATTTGGAATGGTTAATAGATAACGGTTTTATGTTCATAGAAGACAAACCGTGTATTTATATATATCAACAACATTGGAGAGACCATGTACAAACCGGTTTCTTCGCAACTTTCTCCGTTGATGAGTACATCGAGAACAAAATCAAAAAGCACGAACTTACAAGAAAGGATAAAGAAGACGAAAGAGCTTTACACGTTAAGGTTGTTAAAGCGCATACCGGCCCTGTGTTTTTGATGTATAAGTCGAAGCCGGAAGTTGACAGTCTAATAATGAAACATGCATCGGGAAACCCAGAATACGATTTTACAGACGAGACTGGAGTTAGACATGTTGTATGGATACTTAGAGATGAAAATGAGATTGAGAAAATAGTCGAGGCATTTAAAAACGTAGATGCATTTTACATAGCTGATGGGCATCATAGGGCAGCAGCAGCTGTTAGAGCTGCTATTGATTTCAGAAATGAGAATCCAAATTACACAGGACAAGAAGAATTCAACTACTTCCTTGCTGCAATCTTTCCGCATTCACAACTGAAGATTCTTGACTACAACCGAGTTGTTAAAGATTTAAATGGAATGAGTGAGGACGAATTCTTCAAGAAAGTTTCTGAAAAGTTTAATATCAATCAAGTTGATGGTGTATACAAACCAGAGCGTAAACATACGATCGGTATGTATATTTCAGGTAAATGGTACAAACTTGAGCCTAAGGATGGAACATACGATGAGGAGGATGTTATTGCTTCCCTCGACGTATCGATATTGCAAAACAACCTACTTGCTCCAATACTTGGTATAGAAAACCCAAGAACTGATAAAAGGATAGATTTCGTAGGTGGAATACTCGGAATTGAAGAGTTGATTAGACTCGTTGATAGTGAGAACTTCAAAGTAGCTTTTGCCATGTATCCTACTTCGATAGATGCTTTACTTAGAGTTTCGGATGAAGGAAAGATAATGCCACCAAAATCGACATGGTTTGAACCAAAACTTAAGAGCGGTATAGTTGTTCATTTAATTTAAAAGAATATCGCCATCAAAAAAAGAGGCACCTATGGGTGCCTCTTTTTTATCTCTCTCAATCTTTTTAATATTGCCCTTGCACGTTTATTTCCAATTCCCTCGACTTTTTGAAGAACGTTTGCGTTTGTTTTTACGAGTTGGTCGATATAGCGGAATGACTTAATCACATTTTGCGAGATATTCATTGGAATGTGGATCTCGTTTCTTAAAATTCTGTATCCGCGCGGTCTTACTATTGTATCTGAGACTTGTTGGATATTTGACATATCATATCCAAGAGCCTTGGCAAACGCAAGTACTCTGTGGTCAATTCTCATAAGATTTTCCAATAATTGTCTTGCCTCATCTTCCCCAATCTCCTTTTTTGAGTAATCCATAATTATAAGTATTAAGATTTCGTTTAAATCTTTCAAGGTTTCTTGAAGTCTCATCTGCGACAATTTTCCTTCGCTTCCAAGTTCGATAATGTTTAACTGCACGTTTGTAGAGATAGTCTTTATTTCAACCCCTCTTATAAGAATTTCACAAACGGAATCGAGAGTGACGTTTCCTTCAATTTCAACCTCGTCAAGTATTTCAAGATCTCTATCGAAAGATTCTCTAAATCTTTCCAATGCGTTTATTGTCTGTCCTACCTTTGTCAAGACAAAGTTTAAATCACCAAAGACATGCTTTTTATCCTTATAGTAAAGTGTTACAACGTTTCTTCTTTTAGAAATAGCAACAACCATTTTCCCTAATTGTTTTGCAGTTCTTTCTGCAGTTCGATGACGAGTGCCGGTCTCTGAAGTTGGAATAGATGGATCCGGTACCAGATGGACATTTGCACCAAGTATTTTCGAACCATCTTCCGCTATTACAATTGCCCCGTCCATTTTTGAAAGTTCGTAAAGTTTCTCTGGAGTAAAAGAGCAATCTATTCTAAATCCAGCTTGAAAAATAGTTGAATACTTCGGTACCTCATCTTCGTTTATAAAGACAATAAGTGCACCAAGCTGTGCATGAATGATGTCGTCAAGAGCTTTTCTAAGCTTAGTGCCAGGAGAGAGTAATCTTATCTTTTCAATCATTTCCTGATCTACAATATCTGGCATAATATCACATCCTTAAATATAAATGTTAGGAATTATCCAAATATATTATACACTATCTTAGAAACTTGTGATATAATGATTGTTGACGTATTTTTAAGTGAAATCCAAATTGAGCAACGGGGAGGAAACACAAGTGTTTATTGTAGGTATAGACCTTGGTGGTACATTCTTTAAAGTAGGTTTAGTGGATTCTCAGAGTGGAAGAATTCTTAAAAAGATTGAGCGTGAAACGAAGGTTGAAGAGGGAAGAGAAACTGTAGTTGAAAGAATGGCGCAAGCCGTTAGAGAAATCACCGAAGGTTACAATTATTTGGGTGTCGGTGTTGGGTCACCAGGTTCAATTGACCATGACAAAGGAATCGTTCGTTTCTCACCAAATTTCCCTGATTGGGTAGATTTCGAACTCGGTGGAAAGTTAGCCTCATTGCTTAACAGACCTGTCTTTGTTGAAAATGATGCAAATGCTTTTGTGCTTGGTGAAAAGTGGTTTGGGGCTGGTAGAGGACACGAGCACATAGTTGCACTAACCTTAGGTACAGGTGTGGGTGGTGGTGTAATTTCACATGGTATATTGATAACTGGAAAGGATGGTATTGGAACAGAACTCGGTCACGTAATAGTTGAACCGAACGGACCTTTGTGTGGATGTGGTAACTATGGATGTCTCGAAGCTTTTGCATCAGCTACAGCGATAAAACGCATGGCATTCGAAGGTCAGAAAAAATTTCCGGAATCGGAGATATTTAAGGCTGGAGAGATAAATGCCAAAGTTGTTTTTGATGCTGCTCGAAATGGTGATGCACTTGGAACATCGATATTGGAAAGGGTGATTGAAGCCCTCGCGATAGGCGTTTCGAATTTTATACATATATTTAACCCAAGTGTGGTTGTCATTGGCGGTGGAGTGTCAAAAGCTGGTGATTTGTTATTTAAACCACTTAGAGAAAGGGTAGTCCACCTTGTAATGCCATCATTTAAAGGTACTTATGAGATTGTTCAAAGCCCACTTGTTGAAGAAGCAGGCATACTCGGTGCTGCATCAATAGTGCTTCAAAGGAATGTTCAACAATCTAATATTTTATGATTAAGTAACCATTATATTACGGAGGTGTTTTTTAGATGAGTAAGTACTTTCTGTACGTGTTAGTCTCTGCGTTTATTATTCTTGCGGTCATCATAGGAACGGCGGCAGATTCAAAGAGTGGACCGAAACTTGGATACATCGATCCAAACAAAGTCCTTCAAAACTACGATAAGTGGATTACATTTCAAAAGCAGATGCAAGCAGAAGTACAAAAGTATCAGTCGGAACTCGACAAGATTAACGACCAAAATCAAAAACAGCAAAAGTATCTTGAGTATCAGCAAGCAATTAATACAAAGATTGCACAGACTCAACGACAAATTGAAACAGAGATCCTTGGAAAAGTTAAAGAATACGCCGAGGTTATGGGCTACGATTTTATCTTCAACAGCACAACAATGGCTTATGGTAGCTCTTCATATAATATAACCGATGCTTTTATCAAATATCTGAAAACAGCGAAAAAGTAATTTTTGCATTAAGATCAGAATTTTGGTGTGATAGAGTTATCATATGAATAGTATAGAAAGCATTAGAAATGAAAAAGAGGTTAGTTTTGATCAGGTATCTTGTCAGAATATCTTCAAGAAATTTGGTAGAAAAGTGGTTCTTAATGGCGTAAGTATGTATGTGAACACCGGTGAAGTGGTAGGCTTGCTTGGTCCAAATGGATCAGGCAAGACTACTTTATTTAATATCATACTCGGTGTTGTTGTTCCAACAAAGGGGAAAGTATTTTTCAACGGTAAGAATATTACAAATATGCCAATTCATAGACGTGCGAGGCTTGGGATTACTTATCTGCAGCAAGAAACCTCTGTGTTTAGGGACTTAAAGGTTGAAGACAACGTACGACTCGTTTTGGAGTTTCAAAAACTTAAAAAGAGCGAAAGAGAAGAGGTTATTACCGAAAACTTAGCTGAATTTGGTATTGAGAGTTTGAGAAAGCAGTATGCATTCTCACTTTCTGGTGGTGAAAAGCGAAGACTCGAATTAGCAAGGATGATGTCGTTAAAACCTAAGTTTGTACTACTCGATGAACCTTTCATAGGGATTGATCCAAAGACAGTTAAGGAGATACAAAAGGTCGTATTAAATCTTAAAGAAAGAGGTATTGGTGTTATCATTACCGACCATTCAGTTGATGCACTGAGTCCCATAGTTGATAGACTGTACGTTATACATAAAGGACAGGTTTTAGCTGAAGGTAATCCTGAAGAAGTTTTAAAGAACGACTTAGTCAAACAAGTTTACCTTGGAGAATAACACAAAGTGTCACTTATCAGGAGGATACGATGATTCTACTATTCAAAAAGAAGGGATTTTTGAGATTTTTATCTGCGATAGAGACATCCAATATGATTACAAGGTTATTGTTAAGAGCAGGTTTGAGTATCGAATATTCAGAAGGATTTCATCCAAAACCAAAGATTTCATTCTTAGATACTACAGCAACCGGGGTAATTGACTTGGCACTATACGTTTCCGTTAAGCTTGAAGATGAGAATATAGAGGTTGAACCAGTAAAAGAATCGATCAGTGAACATCTTCCAGCTGGTCTTGAACTTGTTAATGTTTATAAGTCCGATGTCAATTTGAACAGTATAGTAACTGGTTACCAATATACTGTGTTTTCCAAGAATGTACCAGATTTCAAAAAGGAAGTCCAAAAACGCTCAGGTAAGAGATTCTTACCGATAAATAATGTGAAAAATATGCAGGTTATTTTGAAAAAAGATATTCATGTGGTAGAATATATAGTTGAAAGAGATAAGATTTTTAATCCTTACTTAATAGATGGTATATTTTTGGCAGTCAGACGAAAGGCGCTTGTTGGAGAGAAAGACCTTAGTTACATGCTAAGTTTAAATGGGGGGACAGTTTATGAAGGTGCTCGTAGTTGATGATTCAGATGTCCTAAGGAAGATAACGGTATTCAATCTTAAGAAGCTTGGAATGGATGTTGAAGAAGCGGTAGATGGTATAGATGGTTTAGAAAAGATGCGTTCATGGCATCCTGATGTTGTTATATTGGATATAATGATGCCAAGAATGGATGGTTTTACAGTGCTCAAAGAGATGAAAAAGGATGAGGCTATAAAATATATCCCGGTTATAGTTTTGACTGCTAAGGGAGGTCAAGATGACGAGCAAATAGCGATTTCACTTGGTGCCAAGCGTGTTATGACTAAACCATTTAGCCCAACCCAGCTCCTTGAGGAGGTTAAAAGTATTACAAATGACAAGTGATGAATTTGAAATGATTGCTAATTCAGCTCGAAAAATTGCTGAAATCTTTGATTTTAATATTGGCAATGTGAATAGTTTAGAAGATCTCGCCCGAGCTTGCGAGGCGTTGTGTGCGCACATTAGTAGATGGACCATTGATCAAAAAGCTAATAGTGACGCACTTCAGCAGTTGATTGATGAACAATTAGAAGAACTCTCGGTAGCTTACGAAGGTTTATCTTCTTTGTTTGAAATAAATAAAATCATTGCGTCCGTTGAAGAGCCCTGGATGATATTAAAGAGCGTTTTGAAGCTACTGAAAAATGCGGTTAACTTTTCAGCGGCAATGCTTATACTAAGGATTGAGAACGATAACTATACGGAGTTTTATGGTTCAAAGGATGCAGAAGAAACGTTAAAACATTTGGCTGAAGAATACGCTAAAGTGAGTAATACAGTATTTGTAGATTATGATAAATCCATGGGTGGCTACATTGTTGTACCTCTAAGCACAGAAATTGAGGACTATGGTTTATTAGTCGTCTCGGGATACGGCAAGAATAAGATTTTCACAGCTGGAGATAAGAAAATAACAGAAGCGGTAGCTCAGCAGGTGCTTACGGCGGTCAGCAAGTATATTATGCTCCAGCGCGAAATAGAAAAGAGAAGACTTGAAGAGCAGATAGAAATAGCACGAAATATACAGATGGGACTCTTCCCAAAGGAATTTTCGTCACATGAGCACTTTGACATAGGTGGTCAGAGTGCACCCGCAAGACAGGTTGGAGGCGACTATTACGACGTCATTCAGAGCGAAGATGGAGCTATAATTGGTTGTATTGCTGATGTTTCAGGAAAAGGTTTGCCGGCCGCTCTTATTATGTCTTCATTTAGGAGTATGTTTCGAGTGTCTGGTAAGATTTCAAATGATATGGGAAAGCTCGCATCACAATTCGACAAAATGATACATGAAGACTTCGAGACTGGAAGATTCATAACTTCAATAATTTTTAGGATTTCACCTAATGGTTATATGGAATATGTTAATGCTGGTCACGATCCACTATACATACTTCGTGGGAATAAGATAATTAAGTTAGAATCAACTGGAACTCCGCTCGGTATACTTGGCGAAGGCTGGTACGAAGTTGAGAAGTTCCAGCTCGAAAAGAACGACTTAATAGTGACATATACAGATGGAGTTGTGGAGGCAAGGAATATAAAAGGTGAGGAATTTGGTTTTGAGCGGCTTCAAGAGATAATTATCAGAAATAGATACTTGAAAGCTTCCGATATAGTTGATAAAATAATGAACGCAGTATTTGAATTTTCCTCTGGAACTGTTCAGCACGACGATACGACTGTGCTTGTCGTGAGATTTGAATAATTTAAAATTCTATATAAAACATACATAATATTGATGAAGATTTTGGAGGTGCTCGACATGATCGAAGTTGGAGATCTTGAAAAGGGTATGTACATAAAGTATGAGGGTGATATATACAGAATTATCGATGTAAACAAACATTTCAGAGGAAGAGGTTCAGGTTTAATAAGAACAAAGCTTAAAAGCCTTTCATCTGGGTTAATAAGAGAAGCAAATTTTGCAAGTGGTGAAAAGGTTGAAGAAGCTGAGCTTTCTTTCAGGAAAGCCGAGTATCTTTATAATGATGGTGAAAGCTACTACTTCATGGATCTTCAAACGTACGAACAGTACGCTATTCCAGAGTCAGAAGTAGATGAAGCGAAGAATTACCTTATCGAAAATACACAGGTTGACTTGGTTATGCACGACGAAAAACCAATAGGAATTCAACTTCCGACAACGGTCGTCTTGGAAGTGATTGAAACGGAACCAAATTTCAAAGGTGATACGGTTTCAGGCGGTGGAAAGCCAGCTGTCTTGCAAACGGGTTTGAAGATTTCTGTTCCTTTCTTTATAAATGTTGGTGACAAAATAAAGGTTGATACAAGAACTGGCGAATATATAGAAAGAGCGTAATGCATTAAAATATCACCCTTGAAAGGGGGAAAGAATATGGGAAATGTAACTATTTCTGATAATGTTATATCCGAGATTGCATACAGATCTATATGTTCGGCATACGGGGTAGAACCAGATAACAAAGAATTCAAGAAAATCCGGAAGAACATATCCGTGGAAAGAACTCCACAAGATAATGTTATTATCAACGTAAAGCTTGATATACCGTATGGTGAAAACATACTGGAATTTTCAAAGAAAATAATGAAGAACGTTAGGGAAAATGTGACACAGATGACAGACAAAGTCGTCGAGGCAGTCAACATTGTTGTACTTGGTATTTCAGATAAGGACTTCTCGCAATCTTAGTAAGTTTAAAAATTCATATGGCTTTTAATATATCAATTAATAGGAGTTGAAGGGTTTGGTATCAAAAAGGAGAATTTTGAGAGAAAGTGTTGTCAAAGCGCTTTTTCAACTTGACTTTAGGCCAGATGATTTCGAAACAATTTTAAGAGACACACTTAATACCTTGAAATTAGATGATATTAAGGGCATTGTTGAAAAATATCTGCGTAATATTTATGAGTACAAAGAAGAGATAGATAAAACGATAGCAGAATACTTAATCAATTGGGATTTTGAAAGGGTTTCATATATCGATCGAAGTGTCCTTCGACTTGGCACTTATGAACTTTTGTATGAAGCTGATGTTCCCATTGAAGTAACACTTGATGAAATGATAGAAATAGCGAAGAGTTACGGTACGGAAGATAGTGGAAAATTTGTAAATGGTGTCTTGGATAGAATAGCAAAGACAAAGGCACCGAAAGAAAAATTTAGTCTGTAATTTTCCTTTTATTGTTTTCTTTCTTATTCTTGTTGATTGTTGAGACGTGTCTCAAGGGGGATTCGGGGGTATCTCTTTGAGCTATGTAGAGCTTGTCATATTCATGGTAGTTGCAACTATGATACTCATATCAGCATTCGATGGATATAGCCATGTGTTACAACACATGGCTTATATCTTAGATGTGAACCGTAAAACTTTAAGAACATTTCATATGATAAACTATCTTAGATTTGATTATCACAGACATAGTGTAGTAGATTCAAACGTCAAAGTTACAAAAACGAATTCTTATACAAGTTTTGCGTTTAACGAAAGGGTAGACACATCAAAACGTGTTCTTTATCAAGCGGTGCCATATGAAGGTAAAACAACTATATATCGTGATGTGTATGAACCGTATGGTACAGGGTACAGATTAATTAACAGGAGGAAATTTGTAATTGACGGTGAGTACTCTATGAAACTTTCAGATGATGGTAAGTTTTTGGAGATATGTACCTCCTACTACGATAAATGTATAATTCCTGTCAAGTTACCTATGGTTGAAATTGTCAGTATAGTTGTTACAAAAGCAGAATGAAAGATGAGATGAAGAAGATATAAATAGATAGGAGAGAGAAGAATATGAGAAAAGAGGTTCAAAAGCTATTCGAAACTCCTAAATCAAAGATAATGGGTATCATAAATGTCACACCTGATTCATTCTATGCTGGTAGTAGAGTAAATGAAGTTGATTTATTACGTAGAGTCGAAGAAATGATAGAACAGGGAGTTGATGTGATAGATATTGGTGGCGAGAGTACAAGACCGGGTGCTGAACCAGTACCAGTTGAAGAGGAAATTAAGAGAACAGTGGGCGCAGTTCGTTTAGTTAGAAAGCATTTTGATATACCAATCTCCGTTGATACTTACAAATCTGAAGTAGCAAGATTATCCCTTGAAAGTGGGGCGGATATTATAAACGATATAAGTGCTCTGAGATTTGACGAGAAAATGGTCGAAGTTGCAGCGTACTATAGCTGTCCTGTAATATTGATGCATATGAAAGGTACACCGAGGACTATGCAGGATAACCCCCAGTATGATGATGTTGTTAGCGAAATACTGTTTTTTTTCAAAGAACGTATTGAGTATGTAAAGAGTTTTAGGTTGGACAAAATAGTTATCGATCCAGGTATTGGGTTTGGAAAAAAATTAGAACACAATCTTGAAATCTTGAAGAGAATAGATGAATTCAGACAACTTGGATATCCTCTCTTAATTGGTGCAAGTAGAAAATCGATGATAGGAATGATTTTAAACTTACCACCTGAGCAGAGACTTAATGGGACATTAGCAGTAACAGCTTACTGTGCATTGCATGGTGTAGAATTCATAAGGGTGCACGATGTAAAGGAAAATGTTGAAGTGATTAAAGTTATCGAAGCTATTAAAGGTATTTGAAAAAGGGGTAATGAAAATGTCTGAAAAGGAAAGAGTAAGATTAGATAAATTTCTTGCAAATTCACATGTTGGAACCAGAAGTGATGTGAAGTTATATATCAAAGAAAAACGTGTGAAAGTAAATGGTGTGGTAATAACAGATCCAAGGTTTCATGTTAAAGAATCAGATATTGTAACTCTCGATGACCAACCGGTAACACCTCACCATTATGTTTACATAATGTTGTATAAACCTTCTGGTTTAGTCTCGACAACATCGGATAACGAACCGAGCGTACTCACACTTATAGAGCATCCTTACGTAAACGAACTACACATTGCAGGAAGGCTGGACAAAGATGTTGAAGGTTTGTTGATTCTCACAAACGACGGAGATTTTACTCACAGATTAATTTCACCTAAGAAACATGTCGAAAAAGAATATTATATTTATACGAAAAGTTCCTTCATTGTTGATGAGCAAATCAAAAGATACGTTGAGAGTGGACTTGTTATAGACGGAAAAAAGACATTACCAGCAAAGATTTCGCAAATAGATGAGAAGATTATTTCAATAACAATAATTGAGGGTAAATACCATCAAATTAAAAAAATGTGCAAGACTCTTGGCATAGAATGGGAAAAGATAGAGCGAGTCAGAATAGGTGGGTTAAGACTTGGAGCACTTAGGATAGGCGAATGGAAGGAGCTAACGAAAGAAGAACTGGCGAAGATATTTCAATGAGAAAATATCAAAATATCAAAATATCAAAAAAGGCGGTACCATTGGTACCACCTACTTTTTGATTATCATTATTCCTTAGTATGATATGTTTTCAATCTTTAAATATCTTTTAACCGAGTCTTTTTCAAAGAAAACTTCTATTGTATGTGTTACTGCAGGTGAATTTCTTTCGAATGTTGCAATCCAGGACGAAGAAACGTATTCTACGATTCCAAGATCGTTTAGATTAACATTGCCAGCACTGTCAGTGTATCTTATGACACCACCAGTTTTTTGACAAAGTTCCCTAAGGTCTCCAAGGTCTGAAAAGTCAGTATTTGCTGGATTATAATACGAGTAATCAGGCACTATAGCTCCATGTATTGTTTAGTAACCCATGAGAACTGGTAGCATTTCTGATTTATCAAAGTGGGCAAATCCAGAATAGTCGCTCTTGTAATGTGCTGGTGCATCAGTAATAACGATCATCACACGTTGCGCACCCGGTCTCCATTCAAGTGCAGTTGCAGCGAACATGATGGCATCATAGTCATTTTCATACCAATCTCCACCACCCCAAGCATAAAGTGTAGCAACATATTCCTGAGCCTCCTCTGGTGATGTCAAGTTTAAAAAATAGCCATCAACAGTTATATCGCTTGGTGGATTTACGAAATCGTCGAAAGGAATAACACCAATCTTTGCATCCATACCACTGTTCATAAGTGAATCAGCGAAATCGATAATGCTATTCTTCGCACCTTCTATTGCACCGCTCATACTTCCTGTTACGTCGAGAATAATAGCTATATCTATCTTATTTCGCGTTTCAGATTCCTTGTAGAGAAGAAATCCCTGTTCCTTGTTGTTTTCGAAAATCCTTAAGTTGCTTGGTGAGAATGCTTCAACACCTGGCAAGCTGATTCTTAGGCGAATTGCATCTGGAACGGCAATTGGTACGAGTGAAGGCTGTTTGTCAATACTACCATATATATTACTTGCAGAATAAAAGGTAGGTGAAGGTTTTGTTGTTCCGGATGGATCTTTTGGTATTGCTTTTGGTGCCATAGGAATATCAGAGCAACTGTAAAGTAGTGCAATAACGAATACAAAAATTGAAATACCAAGTAATCTTTTTCTCATATTCAATCACTCCTCAAAAACCAATGCCTACGCCTGCAAAGATTGCGTAGGCGTCTAAGAATTGGAATGCCGTAGTCATTGTTCCCAATATCGTATGTAACTATTGGCGCAGCACCGGCGTAGATGAGGGTTCCAAAGATAGGTATACCAACATAAAGATAAGGATCCACCTCGAGAAACTGGATATCCTCAATGTTTATGTTTTCGACTTCCTCAATATTTGAAAGCGGATAATACCCTTCAAGCATTAATGAAATACCACTCGATAAGGTTCCAATGCGCACACCAACGTATGGACGATTCTTTCCACCAAACTCCATACCACCTAATACGGAAATCTCAAAACTAAAAGCACATACTGCAACGAATGCTAATAAATTCATTACAAAAAAATTCCTCATACTACGACCTTCTTCGTTGGGATAAAAAACTCAGTTCTAACACACACCTCATTTTGTTGAGAATTTTCTTAAAAGAGAATCAAATTCAACCGGACCGTATCTATTTTTTAATTAATTCTTATTTTCACAGTATAGTTATTTGACAACACAATTATCGAAATCGTTCAATAGTACTTTTCATTTTGTGGTTGACTGAGGTAAAAGTTCCCATGAAACCAAATAAAATAAAGCTGTGCAAATTGTTGCAAAAAAAAACGAGGCAGAAGCCCTTCTTGGGCTTCTGCCTTCTTTAATATCTATTGGTTATTACTCGATCTTAATCTCAAGTGTTGGTTTCTCTTCCTTTTTCTTTGGCATCTCAAGTGTGAGTACTCCATCGTTATACTTTGCTACAATGTTTTTCTCATCAACATAGTCTGGTATGACGAATGCTCTTTCGAACCTTCCGAAGCTTCTTTCGACTATTCTGTAGTTTCTACCTTTTTCATCTCTTTCTGTTTTCTTTTCACCACAAACCTTGAGTACTCCATCTTCGACTGTAATCTTGAGTTCTTCTTTCTTAACGCCAGGTAATTCTACTTCGAGGACTACTTTGTCGTCTGTTTCATATGCATCAACCCTTGGTAGGAATTCAAAATCACTTCTGAGTGGCTTCATAAAGTCTGAGAAGAGTTTGTCAACTTCTTTTTGAAGTTCCATAAATGGTTCGAAAAGGTCATACCTTCTTGCCAACATAATCCCACCTCCAATACTCCAAGTTTTTTGTTTATTCCTGCTACTTAGTAGTATCTATTTCCAAGTTCCACCTTTATTATACCGAATTATCAGTCATATGTCAAGAGTGCTAATAACGAGCATGATATATTCTATGTATATTACTTAATCAATAACTGCGATTTTATAATCTTATAGTTACTAAATATTTTAGCAGTTGTAACAGCTAACTGATAATAAAATCAAAGTGTACTACATTCAAAGTCTTTTTAAAAAAACGAGGGGAGTTTTAAAACTCCCCTCGTAAAGTTCTCAAATATTTTTATTAGATTTCTTTTATAAGTCTCTCTACAAGCAACATTCCGACTCTTTCTTGAGCTTCGAATGTTGAAGCTCCAATATGAGGTGTTGCCACGACGTTTGGTAGCGCGAGTAATTTTTGTCTGATTTCATCTGTGGGTGGTTCTATCTCGAATACATCAAGACCTGCAGCATAGATTTTGCCGTTTACAAGTGCTTCGTATAGTGCTGCTTCGTCAACTATACCACCTCTTGCTGCGTTGATTATTATAACTCCATCTTTCATCTTTGATATCGACTCTTTGTTTATAAGATTCTTTGTTTCGGGTGTTAGTGGTACGTGTATTGTAATGTAGTCGCTTTCTCTGTAAATCGTCTCAAGATCAACCATTTTAACATTCATATCTGTCTCTTTGACAAAAGGATCATAAGCAAGGATTTTCATATCGAAAGCAAGCAATCTCTTGGCGACTTCTCTTCCTATGTTTCCAAATCCAATGATGCCAACCGTTCTACCAAATAACTCATGCCCTTCGAGTTCTTTCTTCGTCCATTTCCCTGCTTTAAGGTCAGCCGTGCCCCTTGCGATATGGCGTGAGCATGCAAGCATTAACCCAATTGCAAGTTCACCTACTGAAATGCTGTTTGCACCTGGGGTATTAAGTACTTTTATACCTTTTGCTTCGGCAGCTTTGACATCAATATTGTCAAGGCCTGTGCCCGCACGTCCAATTATCTTTAGTTTGGTACCAGCTTCTATGATGTCAGCAGTAACCTTGGTTGCGCTTCTAACTATTAACACTTCTATTTCTGGCATTAATTTTATTAATTCATCTTTTTCATAGTGGTGTGATGTCAGTACTACATCAGGAACACTCTTTAGCTTTTCAGTTGCCTGTTTATCGAGTGGATCATTTATGTGTATCCTCATTTCATTTCACCAGCCCTTTGTACAGTACCTCTTGAGCAGCTGTTACACCCTTTCCAATCTCAACTTTGTAACCAAGTTCGGTAAGTGCGAATTCGAGAGAAGCGATACCGGTAATTATGTCAAACGGTGTTAGGTAACCAAGATGTGAAATTCTGAAAAGTTCGTCTTTCATTGGTTCTTGACCAGCAGCAATCGTTACGCCATATTTGTCTCTCATAAGTTTTGTAAGTTTGCTTGAAGGGATACCTTCTGGAGAGTTTACAGCTGTTAAAACATTACCAGGTCTTTCAGAAAAGAAAGTTAGACCAAGAGCTCTAACTGCTGCTCTCGTAGCTTCTCCATAAAGGGCATGTCTCACCCATACATTTTCGATTCCTTCTTCTTTTAGCATCTTAACTGCTTTGTTTAACATGTATATAAGATTAACAGCGGTTGTCCAAGGATTGTCTGGAGCGCTCTTTTTGTACTTCCTTAAGTCGAAATAATACCTGCTATTTGTACATTTTTCAACTTTTGCATAAGCTTTATCGTTTATCGCTATGAAAGCAAGTCCTGGAGGTAACATCCATCCTTTTTGAGCACCGGAAACTACAACATCTACTCCCCATTCGTCCATCTTTAACGGTTCGGCAAGTAATCCACTAACTGCGTCGGTAACAAGTATGACATCCGTATCTTTTGTTAGTTTTGCGATGTTTTCGAGGTCTATGACGGTACCTGTAGAAGTTTCACTATAAGTAGTGAAGACTACTTTTGCATCAGGGTTTTCCTTCATTGCTTTTTCTATCATCTCGGGTGTAACTGCCTTTCCCCATGGCAATTTAATTTCAACTGGTACTACACCATATGCTTTTGCAATTTCGACCCATCTTTCTCCAAATTTACCTGCATTGACAATAATAGCTTTTTCACCAGGATTTACAAGGTTTACTACCGCTGTTTCAAGCGCGCCAGTTCCTGATGACGATAGAACGTATACTGGATACTTAGTCTGGAAAACATACTTTGTCATTTCCAAAGTCTCTTCCAACAATTTAACAAATTCAGGGGTTCTGTGATGAATCGTTTCTTTTGCCCCCTCAAGAAGAATCTCTTGTGGTACTGGTGTTGGACCAGGAGATAATAATAAGTACTTTCGTATCATAAAACTCCCTCCTACGTAAAAGTATGGTATAAATATTTTAGTCAAAAAATAGGCAGGGCAGAACGACTTACAATCCTTTGGCTTTCAAGTCATTCAAGGAGTCTGTCGCCTGCCTTTAACCATGATAAGTTGGTTGGGTTTTTAACCCTCGTCACACTGGAGGTTTGGTTCAGCAGGCTCCTGCCCTCGCTTTTTAACCTAATCAATCGAAGGGTTTTCCT